>ERZ791671.1-NODE-1-length-462963-cov-42.3843_pt1 | contig 462963 bp, 333 predicted proteins | sample MGYA00510052_ERZ791671 | MGnify/ENA primary metagenome ERZ791671 (study PRJEB30046, sample SAMN00715231) | human gut metagenome | study: EMG produced TPA metagenomics assembly of the A metagenome-wide association study of gut microbiota in type 2... | reverse complement strand
GAGCATCTGACTGTTAATCAGAGGGTCCTTGGTTCAAGTCCAAGACGAAGAGCACAAAGGTTCGCAGATAGCGAGCCTTTTTTATTACTATATATAATAAAAGCCTTCATCACATTCTTTTGTAATTCCATTGTAATCTCCACCCGCCATTTTACTTATATTACCCTCAAAAACAAGATTTCCATTCAAATGTTTTGGAACTATCTTACTATTATTTACATTTGTTGGGAAACAAGTTCTGATATGAAAACGCACATCATAGCACTTTTTCTACTTATAGGAGGAGCATTGAATTTATTTGGAGAAAACTTACATAACTTTTTCAACCGATATAATTTCAGCTTTATTACAGAAGATACTGGGTTACCCCATAACTTTATCAATGATATTTACAAAGACACTCAAGGATATATCTGGGTAGCTACTAATAATGGAATAGGACGGTATAACGGCTATCAATTTATTCATTATAATTCCCAGTCCCACTCCATTCGCTTGAAAAACGACTACGTGCATAAAGTCTGTGAGGATAAGTTTCAACGACTCTGGATAGGGTCGGAAGAAGGAATAGACATCATTGACTTGAAACATTATACACAGATAGACACGGACAAAGAACTGCCTGCCGAATTGAAATCTCTAGCAAGTAACTACATTGCATCCATCTATCGGGACAAGCAGAATAATTTGTGGATATCGACAGACAAGAATCTATGGTATCTGGAACTAGGCGTAGACGGGCAAATAAAAGATTACTATAAACTGAAAAAAGATACAGAATCCCCCATCCACGCTGTTATTGACCTGCAAGAATACATCTGTGCAGGCATAGATAATCATGTATGCCGTATTGAAAAAGGGAGCAACCACTTACTGAAAACCAGCATGGTATCGGAGCTGCTGAAACCCTTCTCAGAAGACTGGAGAATTCTCTGCATGGAAACTGACGGGGAATTGTTATGGATAGGAACCAATCGCGGACTCTTCAAGTATAACCATACCCAGCAGAGTTTGAACCGGTACCGTTACTCCAATCATCGCCCCGGAATGCTAAGTCAAGCCTATATAACCGGAGTTAAACTGACTAGCAAAGGAGATGTCATCGTTTCCACTCTGAACGGACTCAATGTATACAATCGGGATACCGATACTTTTACTTATATCCGCCAAAACAATGAAATGCCTGACAAGTCGTTGAACTGTAATTTCATCAACTGCCTGCTGACCGACAATGAGAATATCTGGGTAGGGACTGAGATAGGAGGAATCAATTTATTGACTCCCAATTGTCTGCAAACGTATGTGTGGCAATACAACTATCTGCGAGAAACCTCTCTTTCCCCCAATCCGGTCAATGCCATCAGCGAAGACAAAGACGGAAATCTATGGGTAGGAACAGTAGAGGGAGGACTCAACAAAAAGAGCAAAGGCAGCGATGAGTTCATCCATTATACTTTTGACCAGAATAATCCCACTTCCATTAGTAACAACTCCATCCGTGGCATTCTCATTGATTCCGAAAATCATTTATGGGCATATACTTGGGGGGTCGGAATCAATGAACTAAATCTAAATAGACCCCATAACCAAACTTTCCAACGCCATATCCGGGAAGACTCCATAGGATTGGAGGGAGATTTTCTAAGCAGCGCCTGTGAAGACACCATGAACAATGGTTTATGGTTTGGTACTACCAGAGGGCTTCATTTCTACCATAAAAAGACCAAGCGTTTCACCCGGGTCTTGTTTGACCGTTCCGACAATGAATTCGATGCGGTAGGGTCCATCATTATCGACCGCAAGAAACGTCTTTGGATGGGAACATCTGAAGGAGTTTTCATTATGGATTTATACTCGTTCTCCATTTCCTCCACACAATTCAGCTATACCTATTTAAAACATAAACTGACGGAATCCACTTCATTGCAATTAGAAAAAATAAACTGTATCATAGAAGATCATAATGGTACCATCTGGCTGGGAGCAAATGGAAACGGACTATATCAACTAGCGGAAGAAAATGGAACACAGTTCACATTTCATAACTACACCCGCAAGGATGGGTTACCCAATAATACCATTATAGGTATTGTGGAAGATAAAACGGGACATCTGTGGATGTCCACCAACCACGGCATCGCCCAACTGGATACACAAACCATGACTTTCACCAATTATACAAAAGAAGACGGACTGCCCAATAATCAGTTTTATTGGAACGCATCTTATTATTCTCCCCAAAATAATCTGTTATATTTCGGTACTATAAACGGATTAGTCGCTTTCACCCCCGATATAGCCAAGATAAAAAAGCAGGATGCCAAAGTCAAACTGACCTCAATCAGTGTCGCCGGTACCATGGTCTATCCTCCAGCAGACGGAAAAACTCCCTGCGCGGTAACAAATTTACATACCATCCGTCTGCACGAAAAAGATCATGGTTTTTCCATCGAGTTTTCCACCTTAAACTATGGAAACTGTAACCGAGTGAAATATGCCTACCGCTTGAAAAATTATGAGAATGAATGGACAGAAACCCTTCCTGGCGAACATACTGCTAGATACAATTTCATTCCCTCCGGAAAATATGTGTTCCAAGTCCGTGCCACAGACGAGAAAGGACATTGGTCTGATAAAATAACGGAAGTCAAAGTAACCATCACTCCTTATTTCTATAAATCCTGGTGGTTCTATTTATTGCTTGCCATTCTGATCACCGTAGGCAGCTATTATTTTTATCAATGGAAAATAAGTCTGTACCGTCAACAGAAAAAACAACTGGAAAAAGAAGTAGCCCAACGCACCCATGAGTTAGAGTTACAAAATAAACAACTAGAAATAATGGCACGACACGTCGAGGAGGTAACGGAAGAAAAAATTGCTTTCTTCACCAATATCACTCATGAATTCCGGACACCAGTCACTTTAATCAACGGTCCCATCCAACGCGCCCTTGACGAAAGCCATGAGCCGGAAGTAAAGAAACAGCTACAAATAGCTGAACGGAATTCCAATTATCTGCTATCACTAGTCAATGAATTAATGGACTTCAGAAAGTTAGATGCAGACAAAGTTGTATTAAATAAGACAAACGAAAACTTTATCCGCCTTATACAAAATATATTAATGCCTTTCGAAGTATTTGCCCATGAACGGAACATAAACATCATCACCTACTTCCGGCTCTGTACCCCGTTTTGGATATTTGATGTTGAATATATGCGCAAAGCCATTATTAATCTGATATCCAATGCTGTTAAATTCACTCCCGATTATGGAAAAATAAGTTTGTATGTGGCTTCCCTTACCGACAAAGACAACCATACCTGGCTGTTCATAGATATAAAAGATACAGGTAATGGTATCGTACCCGAAGATATAGAACGTATTTTCGAACGCTTCTACCAATCCAAAAAGAGCATCAAATATCCCGTTTATGGACAAAGCAGCACAGGAATCGGACTATTCTTATGTAAGAAAATCATTTCTCTACACGGAGGCAACATCTATGCAGGAAACAATCCCAAGCAAGGAGCTTTCTTCAGAATACTATTACCTTTGGAAAAAGGTATCCCCCAAGCCGAATCAGAAAAAGAAAAATATGAGCAGAATGAACACCCACTTTCCATTCCTGCCAATGGAAACGAGAAAAAGGAAACCATCCTCATTGTTGAAGATAATGCAGATATGCGTACTTATATTTGTTCCATTCTCAAAAACAATTATCAATTAAAAGAAGTACAGAACGGTGCAGAAGCTCTTTACTTGATTCAAAGAGAAACGATTGATTTGATTGTCAGCGACCTGATGATGCCCGTCATGGACGGGAATGAATTATCCCGCCAGGTAAAAGCTAATCTGGCTACTTCCCACATCCCCTTTCTCATGCTCACTGCCCTCCGGTCTGAAGCCCAAGAAAGAATCAGCTACGAAATAGGAGTAGATGAATATCTGTGCAAACCATTTGATGAGGTTATTCTAAAATTACGTATCCGAAATATACTTGCCTTACGCCAGAAATACAAATCCATGTTCTCCACTAGTATGAATTGTGAAACATTGAATATAAACGCTAGTTCCAAAGACAACACATTTATGACATCGGCAATCAATTTAATGAAAGAACATTATGCCGACTCGGATTATAACTTAGAGCGCTTTATCCGCGATATGGGATACAGCAAAACATTAGTCAATCAGAAATTACAATCCTTAACAGGGCAATCCATTGGCCAATTTATGAGAAACTACCGATTAAATGTGGCAAAAGAGACTTTAACCAAAGTCGAATGCAACATTTCTATTGCAGAAATCGCATATGCTGTAGGTTTTAACGACCCCAAATATTTCACAAAATGCTTCAAAGAGCTGTTTGGAGTACTTCCAAGCGAATATTTTGGAAGAAAATAGTTCACTTTACTATTTTACTCCATTTGTGCACCATATTCTCCTATAGAAAGCTTTGTTTCCCTTACATTTGTAAAAAACAGAAATGCAAATGTATATGAAAAACATATTCTTATTATTGAGCTGGCTGATACTACTCCCCTCCGGTATACTGGCAAACCCTATCAAGGGAATGCTGGAAAGGATAGACAAGGGAGCATCGAACAAGTTCGTAGTCGAACTACACAAAAGCCCGAACGACTTTTTCGAGTTAGATCGGAAAGGCGACAAGGTAGTGATACGAGGTAACACCTATATTAATATAGCAACCGGCATCAACTGGTACTTAAAGTATCATGCCGGAATCCATCTGTCATGGAACGGTATGTATGCCTCACTACCCGATGTTCTTCCTCCCGTCCTCCGTAAGGAACGCCACGAAACAAACCTAGCCCTGCGTTATGACTTCAATTACTGCACCTACTCTTACTCCATGGCATTCTGGGACTGGAAACGTTGGGAAAAGGAACTGGACTGGATGGCACTACACGGAATCAACCTGCCGCTCGCTGCCGTAGGACATGAATGTGTATGGCGTAACCTATTACTCCGGCTGGGGTTTTCCAAACAGCAAATCAATAATTTTATTGCCGGTCCGGCATTCCTTGCCTGGTGGGAAATGAACAACTTAGAAGGATGGGGAGGCCCTAATCCCGACAGTTGGTATGAACAACAAGAAGCCTTGCAAAAAAAGATATTGCAACGAATGAAAGAATGGGGAATGCACCCCGTACTGCCCGGTTATTCAGGTATGATCCCCTCCAAGCTGGATTTGGGAAAGCGTATTGATAGTGGGAAAGAAGAGAAAACAGCAAGCGACACTTCCTCGGAATCCGCCCAAAGCACCCTCAACAAATGGAACGGATTCGACCGACCGGGAATCTTACTGCCCGACGACCCTAAGTTTACCCGGATTGCCAATCTATTTTACGAAGAAACCGAAAAACTGTATGGAACAAGTGACTACTACTCCATCGACCCTTTTCATGAAGCCAAAAACTTACCTGCCGAACTAGACTTCGGCAAAGCCGGCAGGGCTATTATGGACGCTATGAAAAAGGCCAATCCGAAAGCTGTGTGGGTGGTGCAGGGATGGACAGAAAACCCACGTCCGGAAATGATGAAAGCGCTGAATCCCGGCGATCTGCTTATCCTTGATTTATTTAGCGAATGTCGTCCCATGTGGGGCATTCCCTCTATATGGAAACGAGACAAAGGATACGAAGAACACAACTGGTTGTTCTGCCTGTTGGAGAATTTCGGGGGGAACGTGGGCTTGCATGGAAGGATGGACCAGCTTCTTCACAATTTCTACCTGACCAAGAACAATCCACTGGCCGCTCAGCTAAAAGGCATCGGTCTGACGATGGAAGGCATTGAAAATAATCCCGTTATGTTCGAACTGATGTGCGAACTTCCTTGGCGTGCAGAAAAGTTTACCAAAGAAGAATGGATCAAACAATACATCCGCGCACGCTATGGCACAGACGATGAATCTATCCGGCAAGCTTGGCAGATCCTGGCAAACGGTATCTATAACTGTCCGGCAGGCAACAACCAACAAGGTCCTCACGAAAGTATCTTTTGTGGGCGTCCATCGCTGAATAATTTCCAAGCATCCAGCTGGAGCAAAATGTGCAACTATTACGATCCCACTACCACAACAGAAGCCGCACAGTTGATGGTGAGCGTGGCAGACAAATATCGCGGTAATAACAACTTTGAATATGACCTGGTGGACATCACCCGACAAGCCATTGCCGACCGTGCCCGAATAGTATACAATTACGCTGTTGCCGACTTTAAAAGCTTCGACAAAAAAAATTACACCACACATACCCGACAGTTCTTGGAACTGTTGATGATGCAAGACAAGCTGCTGGGCACACGCAAGGAATTCAAAGTCGGAAACTGGATTCAACAAGCGCGCAATCTGGGAATCACACCTGAAGAGAAAGACCTCTACGAATGGAACGCCCGCGTACAAATCACCACATGGGGAAACCGCTACTGCGCCGACATCGGCAAATTACGAGATTATGCCCATAAGGAGTGGAACGGGCTGCTGCGCGACTTTTATTACAAACGTTGGGAAAAATACTGGCAAGTACTGCAAGACCAACTGGATGGCAAACTTCCTGTACTGCCAGTAGGTAATTCATCAACCCCCACTGCCGATAATCCAGCCATGACCATAGATTGGTATGCCCTGGAAGAACCATGGACACTGGCAAAGAACACCTATGCGGCATCTGCCGAAGGTGATTGTATAGAAGTAGCGAAAGAGGCTATAACATTGATAAACAATTGATAGTAAGATGAAAAAGGAAGAACTCAATACAGAAACCGCACAGCAGGCACCGCTCATTAAAAAGAGGCTTTTGTCACTCGATGCACTCAGGGGCATCACTGTAGCAGGGATGATTCTGGTCAACAATGCAGGAGGCAAAGTGTCGTATGCACCTTTGCAACATTCTGTATGGAACGGACTGACACTTTGTGACTTGGTTTTTCCTTTCTTTCTGTTCATCATGGGTATTTCAACATATATTTCATTAAACAAATTCAATTTCAACGTTTCCCTACAAGTGGTAACCAAGATATTGAAACGCACATTTCTTATTCTATGCATCGGATGGGCAATCGGTTGGTTTGACCATGTATGTGAAGGTGACTTCCTGCCTTTTGTCCATCTGCGCATTCCCGGGGTACTGCAACGCATTGCTTTATGTTACTGTGTTATTTCTTTTACAGCCCTATTTATGAATCATAAGTTCATCCCCGCATTAACCTTTATCTTACTGGTAAGTTACACTGTCATATTATGCATGGGGAACGGTTATGCCTGCGATGAAAGCAATATTTTATCCATCATTGACAGGCAACTTTTCGGCGAAGCGCATCTCTATCAGAAGAGTCCGATTGATCCGGAAGGATTTGTAAGCACTCTCTCTGCTATCGCCCACACTTGTATCGGTTTTTCATATGGAAAATGGATAATACAAAGCCATCAGACAGAAAACAAAGTACTCCGTTTGTTCTTGACCGGATTCATTCTGATAAGTATCGGCTATTTATTGGCAGATGCGCTGCCTTTAAATAAAAGAATATGGTCTCCTACTTTTGTTTTGGTGACCTGCGGAGCGGCTTCCATGTCACTTGCCACACTAATGTATTATATAGACATAAGGAATAAACAAAAATGGTGCCGCTTCTTCATCATCTTCGGCGTCAACCCCCTATTCCTCTATGTATTGAGCGAAGTACTTGCCATTATGATGGGAAGTACCGGATGGAAGGCGGCAGCCTATGCAGCCATTCATTCAGGAATAACCAATGCCTACCTTGCCTCAACCGTCTACGCCCTCGTTTTCACTCTGTTTTTGGGGGGTATCGGTTATCCGCTATATCTTAAGAAAATATACATCAAACTGTAACAACAGATTCACAATATATAGAGAACTATACAGTATTAAACAAGAACATATTAATCAAAACCAAAATTAAATTCTATGCTAAACGTACAATCTCTAACCCAAAGGACATTTGCACAGATAGTAGTCTTTGCATTACTCCTATTAAACAGTACACTGGCATTTGCTCAAAATCAAGTTAACGGTATTGTCACAGACAAAACCGGAGAACCCCTTATCGGAGTGAATGTAGTCGAAAAAGGTACTACCAACGGTGTTATCACTGACTTTAACGGACAGTTTACACTGAATGTAGCACAAGGAAAGACACTCGTATTCTCTTACGTGGGTTACACTACCCAGGAAATTACAGTAAAAGGATCTTCTTTGAAGATTATTATGGAAGAAGATTCTAAAACATTAGATGAAGTTGTGGTAGTAGGTTATGGCAGCATGAGTCGTAAGGATGTAACCAGCTCCATTACCACTGTGAAAGCAGACAAACTGAATGTAGGAGTTTATTCTGACCCTGGACAGTTGCTGCAAGGTAAAGTCCCTGGTTTGACGGTAGTACAAAGCAGCGATCCGACTTCTGGTACTGCTTCTATCTCTTTACGTGGGGCTTCCTCTCTGCGTACCGGTGCGGCAATGGAACCTTATTATGTTATTGACGGTATTCCCGGTATGTCATTAAGTCTGATTGCTCCCGAAGATATTGAAAGCATTGACGTACTTCGTGACGCTTCTGCAACAGCTATTTATGGCTCCAAGGCTGCTAACGGTGTAATTTTGATTACCACCAAAAAAGGTAGTAAAAGTGAGCACACTTCTGTAAACTACAGCGCATATCTTGCATTTGACAACATTGCCAAGCGTTTGGATATGATGACTGCCGACGAACTCCGCACCTATGCCAAGGAAAATAACATCACTCTTCCGAATGACAAAGGAGCAAACACCAATTGGAACGATGAAGTACTGCGCACAGCAATCAGTCATAACCATAACGTTTCTATCAATGGCGGTTCAGAAAAGACTCAATACAGTGCCAGCATGAGTTATCAAAACAAACAAGGTATCGTACGTGGTACAGATTTCGAGCGTTTCGGCGGCCGCGCATTTTTGCAAACCAAAGCACTGAATGATCGGCTCACCTTAGCCTTTAACGTGAATGCCGCACAATCAAAAGGTACCACCGTTGATTCCGCCAAAGATGGCCAATCCGTATTCGACGCCATGAATTATTATTCTCCACTAGTTCCTGTCACCAACGCAGACGGTTCTTGGTATAGCGACAAAACTATCTCCCAAAACTTCAATCCTGTATCCATGATCAATGAAGATACTTTTGAAAACAACAAGAAACTCCTTCAAGGAACAGCCAAAGGTACTTTAGATATCACTAAGGACTTAAAATGGAACTTAAGTCTTTCCTATCAAGACGAACAATATATATGGAACGAATACCATACCAGCAAATCCCAATATAACACCCGAAATGGCGAAGCTAAACGTATTGCAACAGAAAACAAGAAAAAAATTCTTGAAACATACATAAACTATGATCATACATTCGCCAATATCCACAAACTGGGCCTGATGGCCGGTTATTCATGGGAACAGAATGATGACAATGACAGTTTCGGTCTGGATGTCTACGACTTTTACAATGATAACACCACTTTTTATAATCTGAACCTTGCCAATAAAATGGATTGGCAGAATGGCGGTATCACCAGCAATAATAACGGTCATTTGGAAACTTTACGTATGATCTCATTTTATGGACGTATCAACTACTCCTTCAACAGCAAATACCTGCTTCAAGCAACAATTCGCCGTGACGGCTCCTCTGCCTTTGGAAAGAACAACCGTTGGGGAACTTTTCCATCTGCATCGTTGGCATGGCGTATGAGCGAAGAAAAGTTCATCAAAGATTTAAATGTTTTCGATGACTTGAAGTTCCGTGTTGGTTATGGTGTTAGTGGTAACTCACTCGGATTCGGAGCTTATTCGGCTATCCAGACTTACAGTACTTCAGGTTGGTTCAACTATACAAACGCCAATGGCACACAGAATAGTTACCATACCCTGGCAGCCGCCTCAAATGCCAATCCAGACCTAAAATGGGAACGTACAGCCATGTTGAACATCGGGCTGGACTTCAGCTTCTTTGGAGGCAGATTAGGAGGAACCATCGAATACTATGACAAGCGTACCAGCGACCTGATATACACTTACGAGGTTTCCACAAACCGCTATCCTTTCGGAACCATGCCGGCCAATGTGGGAGATATCAGCAATAAAGGTATTGAATTTACCATTAATGCCACTCCCATACAAACAAAAAATTTCTCTTGGCAAACCAGTTTGAACTTATCTCATAATAAAAATAACGTAGAAAGTATATCCAACAGTGAATATTCCGTAGATTATATCCGTGCAGCCGATCCTGAAATCGCAGGTTATTCTTCAAATGCAGACGTACAGCGCATCATGGAAGGACATCCTATCGGCACCTTCTACACCTACGAATGGGCCGGCTACAATAACCAAGGAGTATCCATCTTTTATGTACACGATCCTGAAACGGGTGAACGTACAGGCGAAACGACCACAGATCCTGAAACAGACAGAGACCGTACTATTATCGGTTGCGCACAACCTGACTTAAATTTAGGCTGGAGCAATAACTTCCAATACAAGAACTGGAATCTCGATTTATTCTTTACTGGTGTTTTTGGACAAGATATCTACAACGCCACTGCAGAACAATACTCTAATGTTTCTTTTGTGAAAGAAGGCCGCAATGTATTAAAAAGCGTAGCTACCAAACACCGTGCTACTGACACACAATCTCAAGCACCATCCAATCGCTGGATAGAGAACGGTAGTTATTTCCGTCTGTCCTCAGTCTCATTGGGATATACTTTCGGCAAAATTGGTAACTGGATAAACTCGCTCAAGCTATACGCCACTTGTAATAATGTATTCACCATTACCGGTTACTCCGGCCGTGATCCGGAAATCAACCTTGGAGGCTTGGAACCGGGCATGGACAGACGTACCAATTACTATCCGCGTACCCGTTCATTTATGATCGGTCTAAACGTGAACTTCTAACCATATAATTGAAAACTGATATGAAAAATAACATAAAATTAACAACCTGGCTGGTAGGTAGTCTGCTTACCTTCTCCGCCTGCACAGATCTAAATGTGGATCTTAAGTCCACTTATACCGAATACCCGGATTCCGAAATTGCCAAGGAAGCTAAAATGGCAGGTTTGTATTATGGATTCGGCGGAGCATTAGGACGTCGTTATATGGAAGCTGCCCTGCTGTCTTCCGATGAGTTCATGGCAGTAACATTTGGTGGTAACTGGTATGATGGCGGCAACTATATCCATTCCTCTCTTCACGCCAGCCTTCCAGGCGACGCACACGTGGACTGGGCTGGTGATATTCCGGCTGCAATCACAAAATGCAACCAAGCAATTTTTGACTTGGGTGGAGAAGATGAAAACAATGCCGAACAGGAAGCCTTGATTGCTCCGGCACTTGCCATGCGTGCTTTCTATCATTTTATTTTTATGGATACATTCGGAGCAACTCCCAAATTAGACCACTTGATCGGCGATTCTGAAGCTATCGACCGTTCTCCCCGTTCCGAAATTACAAAATTTATCGAAAGCGACCTGCTCCGTGCTTTGGCTTCTGGCGGTTTAAAAGAAGATGTTGATGCTTCCACTTATGGCAAACCAACCAAATGGATGGCTGAGGCTCTCCTTGCCAAACTCTATATAAACTGGGCTGTTTATACCTGTGATGATGTAGCTACTTATGATCCAAGCATGACTAATTCCAAATTGAATGATGTCATAAAATATTGCGATGATATCATCGCCTCCGGTCATTTCGATCTCAGTGATGGTTATCGCAAGAAATTCATGCCAGACAACGGCTATCAGATTAAGGATTTCATCTATGCAATGCCATACCAAAATAATGAAACATCAACCAGAGCCAATACTTACGCCCGTTTCCAATTCTGGCCTAAATTCAACAATGATGGTGCGGACGGTAAAGGACTGTTCGGCATAACACTATCCCAAAATGCCGGAGGCATTTTCATCGTTACTCCCGAGGCGGCAGACCGTTTTTGCCTGGAAGGAGATGAACGCAATGAGATCATCATGAAAGGTGCGATCAACTATTATGACATCAGCACACATACAATGGGAACAGAACCTTATATATACAACGGACAACAAGTTGTCCTCACCAAGAACATCACCATCTTGAATGACCAAATGGATCTTGGAAATGACTTGAACGCATGGTGCCAGGGATACCGATGCATCAAATGGGCTATTCAAGCAGACGATTATAACCTCTATAACCGCAATCAAAGCAATGATGTACCTATCTTCCGTTATGCAGATATTCTGCTGATGAAAGCAGAAGCTATTCTACGGGGGGCAACAGCCACTAACGGCGACACGCCACAATCCCTATTCAACCAAATACGCAGCTATTGTAACGCTCCATTATTAGAGCATACTCCTTCATTAAACGAGTTACTTGAAGAGCGTGGCCGTGAATTTTATGCAGAGACATGGCGACGTAATGATCTAATCCGTTTTGGAAAGTTCGAAGACGACTGGGGATATAAAAATCAATATCATCCGGAAGCTCAAACCGAAAAATGGCGTAGGATCTTCCCTGTATCTGTCGGCTTGATGAATTCAAACACCAACTGGAAGCAAAATTACGGTTATTAATAAATTAAATAAGTTTTTATAAGGGCTTGTTACAGCAAGCTCTTATAAAAACCTTTAAAGCAAAAAATAATTCATGAAACTTCATCAAATCTTATTGCTTCATATTGCGACATCTATCTTGGCATTATTCCCATCTCCTATATATGCCCAAAAAATGATGTACCAGGACTCTATCGAAATCGTAGTACACAGAGGAGCGAACCATATAGCGCCGGAAAACACCATTCCATCAGCTCTAGCTGCATTGGAACATGGAGCCGGCTGGATAGAAGTGGATGTGCGCAAAAGTAAAGACAATATACTTTATAATCTGCACGATGAAACTTTGGACCGTACTACCAACGGTAAAGGTCCCATTCAAGATATGCTATCCAAAGATATTGAAAAATTAGACGCCGGCAGTTGGTTCAGTTCTCGATTTACCGGCATTCACGTACCCCGTATAGCCGAAATGCTAGACACCCTACAAGGAAAGGCACACATTTTTTTTGATGTAAAACGAGGAACTCCGATAAAAGATTTGGTTATATTAGTACGCCAAAAAGGATATGAAAATAAAAGCTTCTTCTGGTTTGCAGACTCTGAAATGCTGAAAGAATTTATCAGAATCGCTCCGGAAATGAAGATTAAAGTAAATGCCTCCAATATAGTGGCTCTGAAGAAATGGATGAAAATATGCACCCCGGCCTATGTAGAAACAGATATCCTCAATATCACCCCTCAATTCAAAGAATTCTGCAAAAGCAATCATATCAAGATAATGGCTGCTATTCAGAATGCGAGTGAAAAAGAATATAAAAAAGCGATTGAAGCCCATCCCGATTTAGTCAATCTGGACCGGCCGGAACTCTTTATAAAAATGCTCCGTCAGGAGATTAAAAAATAACCCTTTTCCAAGAAGAGCCATGAAAAGTACCCTATCTTATCTGCTGATTCTATGTAGCCTGTTCATGTCTTGCACCGGACATCAGGAAGAATCCCTATTGTCCTATGTAGATACCCGTACGGGAACTGCACCGAGCATAACCCATACCGCAGGACTTTTCGGCAAAAATACCGAAGAGTACGGACAGACGCTGCCTGCCGTCCTAGAGCCCAACGGAATGAACTTTTGGACTCCCCAGACACAAGATACAGAAATAAAATGCAAGGCTCCCTATTATTACAAAGATAAGAAGATACAGGGGTTCCGCAATTCACATTGGATTGTCGGAGGGTGTACACAAGATTACGGTTCCATGACCTTGATGCCTGTATCGGGTACACTGAAATATCTCCCCCAAGACCGAGGAAGCCTGTTCTCTCACCAAGAAGAAACAGCAACGCCTGCCTATTACTCCGTCCTTCTCAAAGATTATTCCATTTTTGCAGAAATGACCGGACGTTCCCGTTCAGCCATTTTCCGATTCACTTATAACCAACCGGAAGATGCTTATCTCATAGTCAATCCTAACAGCGATGAAGGAGAAGGATATATTGAAATCGATACTATAAAAAAACAGATACGCGGATACAATCCCGTACACCGTATCTATCAAGGCTGGGGAGCCCCCGCCGGATACAACGGGTACTTTGTCATTGAATATCAAAATGAAATAGAGGAATATGGTACATTCCGGCATGACAGTCTCTTCGCCGGACAACGACAGATAGCCGATGGAACAGGTATAGGTGCATATCTCCGGTTCAAAATACACCCAGAAGAACCCGTATTAATCAAAGCCGCTTCCTCTTTTACTGACATGGAAGGCGCTCAAAAGAATCTGGACACCGAGATACCTCATTGGGATTTTGACCGCACCCGGCAGGAACTGAACTCCATCTGGGAACAAAGGCTTTCACAAGTTACAGTACAGACAAACAACCGAAACGATAAAGAGAAATTTTACGGAGCACTCTACCGTGCCTCATTCCTGCCACGTACATTCAATGATGTAGACGGGCGCTACCCTTCTTTCTCCACAGGACACCCGTTCAGACAATCAGCCAACGGTAGAAATTACTATGAAGATTACAGTATGTGGGATACTTACCGTGCTCTCCATCCGTTAATCAATATCCTGACCCCAAAGAAAGCCGGAGACATGATGCAATCATTGGTGGACAAATATGAACAAAGTGGCTGGCTGCCTATATTCCCTTGTTGGAACAGTTATACCGCAGCCATGATAGGCGATCATTGCATCTCCGCACTGGGAGATGCCTATATCAAAGGAATCCGTAATTTTGATATCAACAAAGCTTGCGAAGGAATGCTCCGGAACGCATTCAAGACCCCCTCCACCTATGAAGAATACAAAAACGGAATGGGACGACGCGCCTTGAATTCTTATCTGAAATATGGATACATTCCTTTGGAAGACAGCGTACCGGAAGCCTTTCACACCTGCGAACAAGTATCACGTACTTTAGAATATGCATACGATGATTTCGTATTGGCCCAAGTTCTGCAAAAGTTGGAAACATCAGATGATAACTTTCCTGATCCACAAAAAACAGAACTTTATGATACACTAATGATACGTGCACGATATTACCGTAACGTAATAAACCCTGGCACCGGATATGCCCAAGGCAGATACGCTGACGGCAGTTTCCTCAGCGATACCGGTAACGCTTTTTCCTTCACTCGCTTCATCACCGAAGGAGCTCCCTGCCATTATACTTGGTATGCCCCCCATGATGTATACGGACTGATGGAATGTATGGGTGGAAAAGAAAAATACATCGCCAAACTGGACTCCATGTTCAGCGAACACCGCTACTGGCACGGCAACGAACCTTGCCACCAGATAGCCTACCTCTTCAACTATGCCGGACAGCCTTGGAAAACCCAACGCGAGGTGCGTCATATTATGGAAACAGAATATCTGAATGCTCCCGGTGGACTGTCAGGTAATGATGACGCAGGGCAAATGTCTGCCTGGTATGTATTTTCTGCTATGGGATTCTATCCGGTATGTCCCGGTACACCTTATTATATAATAGGAAGTCCTTCTTTTCCCCGGATGAGCATCTGTTTGGAAAATGGAAAGACGTTCACCATACTGGCCCACAACGCTAATGAAAAGAATGTATACATCCAGTCGGCGCGCCTGAACGGAAAAGAGTATGACAAGAATTACTTTACACATCAGGATATAGTACAGGGAGGAACGTTAGAGTTCCAGATGGGACCGAATCCGAACCCGAACTGGGGAGCATCTACCCTCAGCCTACCTCCAGAGACAATGAAATAAACGTCAAAAATAAAAAAACATAGATATGAAGAAACAACCTATTATCAGCCTCTTATGCTGCTTTCTGTTATTCGTAGCAGGATGCAGCACCCCCCATCAGGGAAATACGTATGACATTATAGCCTTTGGAGCCAAAGGAGATGGCAAAACAGATGATGCCGCCGCTATACAACGCGCCATCAATGCCTGTTCCGCTGCCGGTGGAGGAACCGTAATCATTCCTGCCGGACACACCTTTCTATGTGGCCCACTGCAACTGGCATCCTATGTGAATCTCCATTTGGAACCCAACTCCCGATTGCTGGCCAACCCCGATGAAAGCATCTATACAGAAAGCGCATTCCGCGAAAACCGTGGCGAAGGAATGATGTGGATCAGTGGAAAAGACTTAAAACAAATATCCATTACCGGTACAGGAGAAATAGACGGAAACGGAATCGCCTTCATGGGCAAAGAGCTGGATGATTCCTACGAGCTGAAGCCCGTCACTGATTTTGACCCACGCCCACATGTGCTTACCCTTATCAATGTAGAGAAGACCGTTATCCGTGACATCACGATCCGGAACAGCGCCTATTGGACAATACACCTGATAGGCTGTTACGATGCCTTGATTGACGGCATCTCTTTATTGAATAATCTAAAAATACGCAACGGTGACGGTATTGATGTGGATCACTCCAAAAAAGTACGTATAGCGAACTGCTTCATTGAATCGGGCGATGACTGCATTTGCCTGAAGAATCGTCGGGAATTTGAAGAACATGGCTCTTGCGAAGATATTGTAGTGACTAATTGTGTCATGACTTCACGCTCATGCGCTATTAAGATAGGCTCGGAAAATATGGACAAGATTGATAATGTATTATTCAATAATTGCATTATCAAAAACAGCAACCGGGGCATCGGCATACAAAACCGGGATGAAGGTACTGTGAGCAATGTCATTTTCTCCAATATATTAGTAGACTGTATGTTCTATTCTGATGTATGGTGGGGTAAAGCGGAACCTATCTATGTCACCTCATACCCTCGTGCCGTAGGCAATCATAAAGATGCAGGCTGGCGTTTCCCCAAAGGTGCAACGAAAGGACACTCGGGAGAAGTCAGCAACATTTTCTTCAATCAGATTAAATGCACTAGTGAAAACGGCATTTTCGTAGGGGGAGACACTCCGGAGAAGGTGCACCATATCTATTTTGATGAAATAGATGTCAAGTTGTTAAAACGTACCGGTTATGAAGGCGGTGTGTATGACAAACGTCCTTGTAACGGAGATGGTTTTGTATATGACAAGACTTATGCTTTCTATCTGGACACCGCTTCGGATATTCGGATTACCGGCTGTAACATTTATTGGGCCTTCCCTCAATTGACACAAGCCGGAGGAGATATCAAAGAGAAGAATACAATACGTGTAAAAATAAACAAGAAATAATTATGACCCACATTCCATTCAAAGTTTCTTTGTTAAGACTGGTCTTCCTGCTGCTGCCCGTGACGGTCGCGGCACAGGAAGCCAGACTTTCTGATTACGTAGATCCCAGAATCGGTTCGGAAGGACTGGGACGGGTATTTATCGGCCCCTCCTGCCCTTATGGTATGGTGAAACCATCGCCCGATTGCACTGTCCATCCCAATAGTGGTTGGCTGCCTATGCCCGAACAAGTTAACGGGTTCTCCCAAGTACACGTCAGCGGGACAGGAGGAGGTCCTAAATATGGCAACATACTTGTCATGCCTTTTGGCAAAGGTATGGATCAGCTCAATCATATAGACTATCGCAAAGATGAAACAATCCGCTTGGGCTATTATGCTACCGAATTCCAGAGAACAGGCATATATACTGAAATAACAACTGCTCCACGCGCCTCATTCTACCGATTCACCTATCCCGAAGATTCCTTAAAATCCCTGTTGGTTGACGCCGGCTTCTTCCTGGGTGAACAACCGACCCCCGATGCCCGCGAAGCACAACAATTTGTAGGTTCGGAAATTCAAATCATATCCGATCACGAAGTAATGGGATATACCCGTATTCGCGGAGGTTGGAATAACGGACGTGCCTACACCGTTTATTTTTATGCAGTAACCGACCATCCCTTTGTACAAACGGCCACATGGAAAGGAAGCCAGATCAGCAATGAACGATACCAGCCAGACTCCCAACAAAAAACCGGAGCTTTGTTGCGTTTCCCTTCTTCTGCAAATACCATTCAACTGAAAGTCGGAATTTCATTTATCAGTTCTCTCAAAGCCAGAGAGAATGTATGGAACGAAATACCTCATTGGTCATTTGAGGACACCCGGCAAGCCTTATTGGCACAATGGGAAAACTTATTGCAACGCATTGATATAGCCTCAAATACACCCGAAAAATATAAGCGTATGTTTTATACCGGTATCTATCATACCATGTTAATGCCTGTAGACCGTACCGGTGAAAATCCATTATGGAGTGATCCGGAACCTTATTATGATGATTTTTATGCTATCTGGGACACCTACCGCACCTCAACTCCACTTATCACACTGATTGACCCTCAAAGAGAAACAGACATTGTACGTTCACTGATCAATATCTATAAACGGGACGGCTACATGCCTGATGCACGAAGCGGAAATTGTAACGGACGGACACAAGGCGGCTCCAACGCCGAAATTGTTATAGCCGATGCATTTGTAAAAGGACTACCAAACATAGATTACCATCTGGCTTTGGAAGCTATGCTGAAAGATGCGACCATACCGCCCGGAGGTAACGAAGAAGCGGAGGGAAGAGGCGGACTGATTCCTTATCTGGAATTGGGATATATTCCATACGGTATTCCCCGAGCCGGAAACCGCACAATAGAATACTCCTATTGTGATTATACCATAGCCTTAGTAGCAAAAGGACTAGGCAAGACAGACTTGTACCAGCAATACTTGAAACAATCTTCCAACTGGAAGAACTTGTGGCGGGCCGATTATGAACATGCAGGAGTCAAAGGATTCATACTTCCCCGGGATAAAGAAGGAAACTGGTTAGACAAAATACCTTTCGGAAACTCCCATATCCAGAAACCCACCTTCACATATACTCCCGTTACCTTTGAAGGTCCTTGGTATACTCCTTGGTGGAACATGTTCTTTTATGAAGCCTCCTCCTGGGAATATTCACTCAGCATTCCACATGACGTACCCGGACTCATTGAACAATGTGGCGGAAAAGAGAAGTTTGACGAACGGCTGGATATTTTCTTTGACAAGGGTTTCTTCAATGTGAATAATGAACCCTCCTTCCTCACTCCCTGCCTATACCACTGGGTAGGGCGTCCGGATAAAAGCGGCGACCGCATCCATGAAATTATCCAGAAGAACTATAATGACGGTTCTGCCGGTCTTCCCGGAAATGATGACTCCGGAGCCATGTCATCGTGGTTGGTATTCCACATGATGGGGTTGTACCCCAATGCCGGACAAGACTATTATTTAATCCATACCCCTCTACTGACAGAGAGTCGTTTCCATTTACAGGAAGGCAAAACATTCACGATCAAAGCCGAAGGGCTTTCCGAAAAGAACAAGTATATCCGGTCGATATTATTAAATGGAAAGAATTATCCATATTCCGCCATCCGCCATAATGATATCATCAAAGGAGGCGAGTTGGTTTTAAAAATGGGCCCCAGTCCCGGTAACTGGGGGAGCAAGCTATTTCCTGAACCTAAAGAGTAACATACGATGAAGAAAAAACTTTTTATATGCTTTCTGCTTATCGGCAGCCTGATGGGAAATGTAATGGCACAAGATATCATTACCAACCCTCTGTTATTTGTATTCAAACTGCATGGACAAACCCGAAAGTACCAATTTACTTTCAATCAGTCCAACGACACCCTTTATCTGCATTGGGGAATTGAAAGAAACACCCGATGGCAATCAGGCAGCTACGCCATGCCCCAAGAAGCTTTAAAAACGGCGGTCAGACTAAGCTTCTTACAGCCGGAAGACGGACAGCATATCTGTCTCTCCATTCAAGAAACCTTTGCCCTACTTTCAGCAACCGCTTTTCAGGAATTGAAAAGCCAAAAGGCATTTCATTATAATCAGACAGAATACCAACTGGCTGATACCAAGTCACAAGCTATGGGCTATTCCTTACTGCATGTAAACGACTCAGTAGACGGATGCGAAATGTGGATTATGGATAATCCGGATTTCCCTCTGATATGGGAAATACAAAATAATCCGCTCGGCATCAATTGGAAAGTAGCTCCCATAGATCTCCCCGCACACAATCTGAAAGAAGAAATCATCCAAAGCCCGGAAAAAATGGGTAGCATCTATTATGCTTATCCCACACCAAACGGCATACAAACTCCGGTACCCGAAGGTTACAGTCCTTTCTACATCAGCCATTACGGACGCCATGGGTCCCGCTGGATGACTTCGGACGAACGTTATCTAGAAGTCATTCGTGTCTTTGATACGTTTCACAATAAATCAGGACTTACCGATTTAGGTGAAGATGTGAGGCTCAGACTCCAGAAAGTATGGGAAAATGCCCGTGGGCGCGGAGGAAACCTGACCCCATTAGGAGAACGACAACACAAAGCCATTGCCAAACGGCTTTATCAACAATATCCCCATATATTCCGGGACAGCGCCAACATATCAGCGCGTTCGAGCGTTTCCGTACGTTGTATCATGAGCATGTCCGCATTCACAGAACAACTGAAAGAACTAAACCCCTCCCTCCAGATCACCCGCGAAGCCAACCAAAGACACATGGACTACATTGCCTATACTTCACCCGAAGCCGAAAAGCTGGGTTCGGCAAGTGCGCCATGGAGAACAGCTTTCCATACATTCGAAGAAAATCATATTCATCCGGAACGTTTAATCGCTTCACTTTTCAAAAATCCCAAAGAAGTCAGGAATCCCCGCGAGCTCATGATGGGACTTTATTGGATTGCTTCCGACATGCAAGATGTAGAGTTGCCTCTATCCTTTTATGATTTGTTTGAAAAAGAAGAATTATTCGGTATCTGGCAGTCTGTGAATTATCGGATGTATATTTGCAATGCCAATGCTCCCGTCAATCAAGGAGCAGCCCCCGAGAGTGCAAAATCTTTATTGAAGAATATTATAGAAAGTGCCGACCGCGCCATCCGTGAAGGAACTCCTTGCGCCACCCTCCGTTTCGGACATGATACCAACCTGATCCGTCTGTTGGCACTCATGCAAGTAGAAGGATGCTCCAATCAAGAAACAGATCCCGACCGATATTACCTGGCCTGGCAAGATTTCCGTGTTTCACCTATGGGAGCCAACCTTCAATTAATCTTTTTCAAGAATAAACAAGGAGAAGTTATTGTAAAATTGCTACATAATGAAAATGAAGTCAAATTACCCATTGACAGCCCTATTGCCCCTTATTATAAATGGGAAACGGTAAAAGCATTCTACAATCATTTATAAACATACAAATTGAGAAACAGCAACTTTCCTTCAAAGTCCAATCTCCCTATTAACTAAGGCTTTTCTTGCCTACAATTAAGTCTTTTCTTACGGTTACCTACTACAGACTCCGCCAATGGACCGTAGAGTCCATTGCAGCAGACTGTATAGTCCACCCAAGCAGACCTTACAGTCCACTGGCGGAGACTGTAGCAGATGACTGTAAAAAAAGGCTTAACTATATGGAAGAAACAGCTTACACAACCACTCTATTCCGGTTTTATCTTTTTCAGATAATCAGAAGGAGCCATACCGAATTCATCTTTAAAACACTGACGGAAATAGACCGTACTGTTAATTCCCACCTTGAATGCGACCTCTGAAATATTGTACTTCCCTTCTAATAACAGACGTTCCGCATATTGCATCTTTATTTTGCGGATATATTCATTGGTGGAAAGTCCGGTCAATGCCTTCATCTTCCGATATAGGGTAGAATTACTCATACACATGGCGTCCGACAAATAACCGATATCAATTTTCTCAGAAGAAAGACGATCTTCAATCAGCTTGTTAATCTTCTCAAGGAACTCATTATCCAATTTATTCATAGACTCGGTTACTGCCGCACGTTTGTCAATGAGTATGGAATTCGTATTAAAACGCTCTGCCAACAACTTGCGGGATTCAAGCAAATTATGGATACGGCTATGCAACAAAGTAGCACTGAAAGGCTTTGTCAGATAAGAGTCAGCACCTACTTGATACCCTTCTTCCTTATCTTGCAAAGAATCCTTTGCCGTCAGCAAAATAATGGGAATATGGCTGGTACGCAAGTCTTCTTTCAATTTCCGGCACATCACGATACCGTTCATCACCGGCATCATGATATCACTGACTATAATATCAGGAATGCAGCCCAACGCTTGTTCCAAACCTTGTTCACCATTGGCGGCAGTCCTCACTTCAAAATCGTCCGAGAAAGATTCTACAATATAATCACAGATGTCCCTATTATCTTCCACTATCAGCAGAATACGCTTACCACTATGCACAGGTTCTATATTTTCTTCTTTTTCGTCCTTTTCATCGGAAGTTTTCTCCGTCGAGTCAGCATGCAGCACATGAGGATACGTGTTATCCGTCAGCAGACTGACATAAAAAGTACTTCCCACATTCAAAGAACTTTCAACCCTGATCTCCCCCTCATGCAAAACTACCAGGTTCTTTACCAGAGCCAGACCAATACCTGTTCCTGAAGCCTGATGTTCGCTTCCCTCTTGATAATAACGGTCAAAAATATGAGGCAATGCATCGGGAGCAATACCGAAACCGGTGTCACTCACACTGATTTCCGTATGGTGTATATTATTCCGGACCACCTGATGTAATCCTAAAGTTATAGTTCCTTTCTCTGTATATTTTATAGCATTGGAGATCAAATTATCCAGTATAATCGTTACTACCTCCTTATCAAAAAACAAAGACATATCTTCCTGCTCAATCTCAAGACAGAAATCAATCTCAGGTTTCCGGTTCAATTCCTTATACTTCAGTCCGATCTCGTGTACAAGGGCTGCCAGATTGTCACGACTTACACATAATTTCTTGTTTTGGGTTTCCGTTTTTCTGAACTCCAGTATCTGATTAATCAGGTTCAACAACCGGATGGCGCTTTGATGGATAACCGATATTTTCTGTGAATCTTTCCCTGATAAAGAATTACTTTTCTGCATATCTTCCAACGGTCCCAGAATCAACGTCAAAGGGGTACGCAACTCATGTGTGATATTGGTATAGAAACGTAAACGCTCATTATTCAGCTCCTGTTCCTGCTCATGATTTTTCTTCTCCAACTCATAGAGAGACTCCATATCCAGTTTCTTTTTATAGGCATGAAGAATAAAATACAGGACAGAAACACCCGAAAGAATATAAAATAACTTGGCCCACCACGTAAGCCATACAGGCGGGTCAATACGGATATCCAGAGAAGCTATCTCATCCGCCCATTCCTGATTCCGTATTCTTGTCTTTACCTGAAAACAATAATTTCCCGGAGGTATATTACGGAAAGTCACATTATTAGGATCGGTTACTGTATACCATGAATTTTCCAACCCTTTCAACATATAAGCATATTCCACTTGATCGGCCAAGGCATAATTCTGTATATTGAAGGTGACGCTGAAGTTATTTTGCATATAGCTTAAACGTACTTCCGACTGGCCTTCAAGCGCCATCACCTTTTCATTACTGTCCGTATCACGCAACGGGCCGAATATACGCATCTCCGTAATAATTGCAGCAGGTGACTCTCGTTTTTCCAATACCTGATCTGGATTAAAACGGCATAAGCCATTGATTGAGCCAAAATAAAGTGTTCCATCCTTAGCTTCTGCCACACTTCCACTCATGAAATTGCCCATAGGCACATTATCCCAATGATCGTAATTATAGAAAACCTCCTTGTCTTTCAACAAGCAGCTGATACCTTTATTGGTGCTCACCCATATATTTCCATGATTATCTTCCGTAATGGCACGTATATGGACATTGGACAACCCCTCCTCACTGCGATATACTTTATAGTCCCAACTCTGAGAGGATGGAAAACAAACCAGACCTTCTCCCGTTCCTATCCACATTCTGTTCTGACTATCCATATAAACAGTATTGATAGTATTAGAGGGAAAAAGAGAAGTCACGTTAAAAAGTTTAACGCACTGAAAATGTTCATCAAAAACCCCTAATCCTCCTCCGAAAGTACCAATCCATAAACGATTAAGATTATCTTTCGAGATACATCTCACCAGATTGTTCTCTACTGTATAATGGTCTGCAATGCCTTTATCATGCAAGCGTACCTTATAGATGCCATTACTAGTTCCTATCCATACATATTCTGCATCTTCATACAGTGCACGCACATCTTCCCCTGTTTTATCTTTAGGAAAAATCTGGTGAAAACTTTTCTTTTTCACATCATAAAAATCCACTCCTCCCATAAACGATCCAAACCAAAGGTTTCCTTCCGAATCACAAAGTGCAGCCTGTATGGAATTATCAGTCAAATCACCGGTTTCTTCTTTATAAACCGCCACCCGCTTGCCTTTATCAAATACATTGATGCCTCCCCCATCGGTTCCTATCCATAACTTTCCATCCCTTGCTACGCATACACTACTTGCTGTCTTATTATTCAGGCTACTACCCGAATGCTGGATAGGAGAATAACTATAAACATTAAAATAGGAGGATTCATGGCTAAGAAAATTAATTCCACCTCCCCACATACCAGCCCATACATTTTTAAAGGAGTCCTGAAACAAACAACGTACAGTAGAATTAGAGAGACTGTATTCATCATCCCCTTCCTTTATATATTGAAAACGCACTTGGTCAGGAGAAAGAAACATACGTTGCGTTAAATCCAAAATGGCTATTCCTCCAAATTCCATGGCAATCCAAAGTTTATTCCCATCAAATTGTCTGATATCAAATACGGTATGAGGAACCCCATCCTCACTATGATGAAAATGGATAAAATTTTCAGCTTCCGGATTGAACAGTGCCAGCCCCCGGTCTGTTCCCAGCCAAATATTACCGCTTAAGTCCTTATAAATGCAAGTTACCCCATTACCTGGCAAACTGACCGGATCTTCAGGATCATACATAAAGTTCTTTACTTTTTTATCTTTAAGAGACAACACACTGAATCCATGATGCACATGCCCCATATACAACTTTCCATCTCCTCCATCAACAACCGACCAAATATTATCGCTAGCCAATCCCGGAACTGTTTGAGTATTGTAATGAATGAATTTTCCAGCCTTTTTATCGAAATAATCGACTCCCCGCCAATATGTCGTAATCCAAAGATTACCATCTGTAGCTGCCACAATCTTAGTAACATCATCCGTTATCAGACTTTCGGGATTCTCGTCATCATGCCTATAGCAAAGAAAGGTATTATTTACATAGTCATACGCATTCAGACCGGCCCTTTGCGTGCCTATCCAAAGGATAGAATCCTGAGGATCATCCAACAAACAATTCAGTTCATTACCTGTTATACCCTGCCTTGTCAAATCTTCATTCTTCAAATAAGTAATGAAACGGGTACCATCGAATTTGTTCAACCCTTCCTCCGTGGCAAACCACAGAAAGCCCTGTTTGTCTTGAGCAATGCTCACCACATAATTATTGGATAATCCCTTCTCTATGCCAAGCTGCTTAACAGTATAAGGTTGTGCCAATGAAACAACCGGCAGCAGCAAGAGCCAAAGTACGAATATCTTTCTCATAGCATCAGTGTACACATTGTTAAATAACATGGTTCAAAAATACAAATAAAGTCTGTATTTTAGATACATAAATCATGCATTGCAAGATTTACCTCCCTTTTCTGCAAGATTTATATCAGGATTTTAATTCTTCTTCACGTACATTTGCACCACTAACGAATTTAATTCTCCTTCTATTAGAGTAGATGTTTAATCTTCAAATACTAATAAAATATGAAAAAGAAACATTTGTATGGTGCCATGTTATGGGCTTTTCTTGTAACTGCAAATCTATGTACGGGATGTAGTGATGATAACGACTACCCCGATGTAGACGGGCAAAACCCAACAATGACATTAACAACAGACCACATCGAGTCCGGAGCGGGACATCGATTTACTATTGAAGGGACATTAGAAGACAAAGACGGTATTGCTTCTATCAGCTTACAATGTGCCGACCTGCATTTGAACAAGACAATTGATTTAATCGAAATCTATGGTGCTCCGCAAGAGAGTTATGATTTAAGTTATTACTTTGACATAAACCGAAATGAAATCGGCGAACGTTTCACAGTCAAAGTTACTGTAACCGATGTAGGAGGACGCAGTATATCTCAAGATGTATTAATCACAATGGACGGAGATTTTGCAGCTCCGGTATTTTCAGCTGCCCCGGATGCCACTGTTACAGTATTAATGAAAAATGAAACGAAATTCAATCTTCGGTTCACGGCTACAGATGATCGCGCATTGGATTATGTCACAATTAATATTCCAGGTATAGACGGGTTTGACAACCGCCGTGTAGATGCTGATGGAAAAAGTTCATTGAACTTTGCCGAAATAATAGTATTCCCCAATGAACCGAAAAGTTATAATGTGACAATTACCGCTTTTGACAAGAAAGAAAACTCAACCACTACCACTAGTGTATTGAATATCTCAGAAATGCCGGATTTTCCCAAAATGTATTTGGCAGATGTGGCGACTGCCGAAGAACTGAATAGTGATATATTCGGGGTACCGATGGTAATTGAACATACAGGTGAATATCAGTATAAAGCAAATTATTACTGTCAAAAAGCCGGAACTAAAATATTCTTCTTACCACAAAAGAGTGACTTCACTCCTATTTGTTTCGGGCTTGATCCAGAGGATAACACCAAACTGACAGACGATCCCGAAACAGCAATGCCAATCGTACTTGACCAAGCCAATGTTTATTATGAAATTAATATTGATGTGAAGAACAGTACATATAATCTGAAAACTTACTCAATTGCCGATGCTGTAGACCCCATACCTCACACATACGGTTCTATCAGCCTTGACACATGGGGTGACGGTGGTTCGTGGTTACAGGAATTCTATTTCGGATATATGACCAGTAGCCCAACTGAAGTCCTGCGTTTCACTCAAGATAAGACCAATCCTCACCTGTTCTATTTGGATACCCCCCTATTCCTGGAGGCAGGTACTAAAATGAATTTCGTTATTCATAACTGGCACTCTGACGGATGGTGGAATTATTGCACGTGGCGTGTAGACAACTCGGACGAACCGGAGATCTTCGGATATTATGGTAAAGAAGCCAAATATACCAATCCGGCATGGACCAAACCCGATCATGTAGGTGACAATTGGGCAAAACCAACAGTGAACGTCACAGGGAATTATAAACTTATATTCGACGCTCATTTGGAGAGAGCTAAACTCATTCCGGCCAATTAACAAGTAACATTAGATTTAAGATATGAAAAAGCAAATATTATTATTGTGTCTTGCGCTGACAAGTCTATGTAGCTATGCGCAGACCATCACTGTAAAAGGTGTAGTAACCTCGGCTTCAGATAAAGAACCGATGATTGGTGCAACAGTGCAAGTTAAAGGTACAGGTACAGGTACTATTACAAGTATTGATGGTGATTATTCACTAAACGATGTTGCCAAGGACGCCGTACTTGTGTTCTCCAGCATAGGATATGAGACTCAAGAAATAAAGGTAAACGGACAAAGCGTTATCAATGTAGTGCTGAAAGATGCCAGTGAATTACTGGACGAAGTAGTGGTTATTGGTTATGGAGCCGTGAAAAAAAGTGACCTGACCAGTTCTATATCTACCGTAAAAGGAAAAGAAATTACCGAAACTGTAACCGGTAATGCAATGGACGCCTTGCAAGGTAAAATCAACGGTGTTCAAGTAACCAGTGGTGGTGGTCCGGGCGCACAACCAAAAGTTCTAATCCGTGGTGTAACAACAGTAAACGGAACCGATCCCTTGTATGTAGTAGATGGCATGCCGGTAGGTACAAACATCAACTTCCTAAACAGTAATGACATTGAATCTATGGAAGTTCTAAAAGACGCTTCGGCTGCTGCCATTTACGGGACACGTGCTTCTAACGGTGTCATTCTAATCACAACCAAAAAAGGAATGGCAGGAAAAACAAATATCAGTTTTAATGCATCTGCAGGTTTCCAAACATTGTCAAAACCCAAAATGGCTAATGCCGCCGAATATAAAGAAGTATTCAATACCCGATACACAAATGACGGAGGAACTTCTATTTGGAATGATACAGGCGCTACTACCAATCCCGGAGGAACAGACTGGTGGGACGAAGTAATCAACAAAACTGCTTTAGTGCAAAATTACTCACTCAATATCTCCGGTGGTTCAGACAAACTGGTTTATAACCTGAGTATGGGTTACTACCGTAACAATTCACAATATGACTATGGTTATTGGGACAAAATCAACGCACGCCTTAATACAGAATATACATTTAATAAATATGTAAAAATGGGTTTCGACATTGCCCCACGTGTAGAATCATGGGATGATACCCCCGATCTTTTTTCAGCTGCCATGTCTATGGACCCCACAACTCCTATATTCAAGCCGGAAGATCAATGGGTGGATAACGAATTCAATAACTATCAGCGTTCTTACAACAACCAGGAGTGGAACCCTGCCGGTTCATTGGCTCGCCAAAATTCCCACTCCCGTGAAATGGGTACAATTGTAAATACTTATTTACAGATAAACCCTATTCAAAAACTGACCCTGCGCACGCAGTTCGGCGCTAATGCACACTTCCGCCGTACAGACAAATTCACTCCTGAATTCTATATTGATGCTTTGGAACAATCTACATTAAGCAATGTTTCCCGTGAAATGCAGGAATGGCTTGATTGGAACTGGACTAATACTGCTACTTACATCACGACTTTTGCAGAAAAGCATAATATTAATGTAATGGGTGGCTTTACAGCTGAACGCTTTGCTGAATTCCAATCAAAAGCCTCACGTGACGATGTGCCTAATAATATGGATCAAATGCAGGAAGTAAATGCCGGTACACAAAACCAAAAGTCTGAAGGTAAAACTGCTTACAGCACATTAGTATCTTATTTAGGACGCGTGATGTATAACTATGACAATCGTTACTATCTAACAGCTTCTATTCGTGCAGACGGTTCTTCTCGTTTCCCCAAAGGAAACAAATATGCCATCTTCCCTTCTGTTTCTGCTTCATGGCGTATCATCAGTGAAAGCTTCATGCAAGACCAGAAGATTTTCAGTAACTTGAAATTACGCGGAGGTTGGGGACGTGTAGGTAATCAAAACATAGATAATGATGCTACGCTGACTTTGTTAGGACAATCTGATTATGTATTTGGTACAACTCCAGGACGTGTTTCAGGTACTATGGTATCAGGCGTGGGCAATAATTTGCTAAAATGGGAAACAGTAGAAGACTGGAACGTAGGTGTGGATATGTCCTTCCTTGACTCCCGTCTAGACATGACCTTTGAGTATTTCCAAAAGAAATCTTCTGATATGCTCTATCAGAAACAAAATATCTTCGCCATCGGATACCCCGACTGGAACAGTACAGTATGGATGAATATAGGTAGTATGAAAGCTAGCGGTTGGGAATTAAGTCTGAACTGGCACGACAAAGTAGCAGACTTCCGATATAATGTGGGGGTGAACCTTTCCGCAGTGAAAAATAAAGCTGTTAAATTCTCCGGTGACGGTCCTATCCAAACTGGAGGTTTCAACAGCGACCAAATTATCCGTAATGAAGACGGTGGCTTGATTTCACGCTTCTACGGCTACGTAGCCGATGGTATTTTCCAAAATTGGGATGAAGTTTATGCTCACACCAACGAAAATGGCAAGCTGGTACAATCCAATGCCCAACCCGGTGACATCCGCTTTAAGGATTTGAATCATGACGGAGTTCTAGATGAAAATGATAAAACATGGATCGGTAACCCATATCCCGATTTGATGGTAGGTTTGAACTTGGGTTTCAGCTATAAAAACATCGATTTCACAGCCAACTTCTATGGTACATTCGGTAATGATATTTTCAATAAGACCAAAGGTTTATACTCCGGCGTAAGTGGGCAAAACGTTTGGGCAGGTACATTGCAGAAAGCATGGCATGGCGAAGGAACCAGCAACGATATTCCTCGCCTGTCCTACAATGATTTGAATCAGAATTACACACGCGTTTCAAGTTTCTTTGTAGAAGACGGCTCTTATATGCGTTGCAAACTATTACAAGTGGGTTACACACTCCCCAAGAAGTGGTTGAACGGAACCGAATTGCGTCTCTCATTGTCGGCTCAAAATCCTTTCACTATCACTAGCTACTCAGGTATGGATCCTGAACGTCCACAGATTGGTAAAGATGGCAGTGTAATTGAAACCGGTATTGACGGCATCGCTTATCCTAACCCACGTACTTTCTTATTTGGAATTGATTTAAGATTTTAACCCTCAAGGTATAAACCATGAAAAAGATATTAACAATATTAACAATGATTGCCTCGCTGACATTCACTTCTTGTGAGGATTTCCTAACAGAGGAAGTGCGCGGACAACAAAATTTGGATACTTATTTCCAAAGTGCAGAAGAAGCCGAAGCATTTATTACTGGTTGTTACCAGGCCATTACTTTTGGCGGATGGTGGAATATCAACACAGTATGGTTGCTTTCCGAGATGTGTAGTGATGACGGTTGGATGGGCAATACCAGCCAAAGTCAAAGTGACTATATTTCTTTGGCCCACTATCAAGGTACCGGACAAAGCAATGGTGCCATCTCCAACTTTTGGCAGTATCGATACAAAGGCATTCTACGTTGCAATATCGCAGTAGAACGCATTTCACAAGCTGATTTCTCAGATGAAGAAATAAAGAACCGGCTTGTAGCCGAAGCACGTTTCCTCCGTGGATACTTCTATTTTGAACTTGTGAAGAATTTTGGTGGTGTACCTCTCATTACAGGCTTCCTGTTGCCCGAAGAAATACAAGGTATTACCCGCGCTTCGGCCGAAGATGTATATAAGTTCATTGAAGATGATTTAAAAGCCGCTGCTGGTGTGTTGCCACAACGTAGTCAATATGCTGCTACAGATATGGGACGCGCTACCCGTGGAGCTGCATTAGGCCTATTGGGAAAGGTTTACCTCTACCAAAGCAAATGGCAAGAGGCACATGATGTATTGAAAACAGTCATCGACGAAGGTGAATATAAATTACTCGACAACTTCGGTGATGTATGGGATGTTGACCATAACAATAGCGAAGAAAGTCTGTTTGAAGTACAATATATGTATGATGGAACTTATGCATTGGGTGGTTCTTTGACTGTTATTACCGGTGCCCGTAGTGGCCCCGGCGACGGATGGTCTTGGGGACAGCCAACCGCCAACCTTGAACAAGCCTACATCGATGCAGGAGATACAGAACGTTTACGTTGGACCATCATTAAAACGGGTTGTACAGAAATTGCCGGAGAAAATAACTTCGACAAGTTCGTTGAAAACAACACAAAAATCGCCAATTATAAAGATTATATCGAAAAGTACGGTTGGGATCCCGAATGTTATATTATAGATCCGTCACAACATAAATCAGCACGTATTGTCCGGAAGTATTTTGTACCTATTGAAAAACGTCCGGAAGTATACAATATCGACAAAATTCCATTAGATCATCGTATCTTACGCTATGCAGATGTATTGTTGATGTATGCTGAAGCCTGCAACGAATTGGGCGAAGATGGTACAGCACGTACCTACCTTAATGAGGTACGGAATCGTGTAAAATTACCTGCTGTCACATCCAATGGGAACGAGCTTCGCAAAGCTATCCGGCTAGAACGTCGTTTGGAACTGGCATGGGAACAAAACAGAATCTATGATATCCGCCGTTGGACAGATGACAATGGCAAGAAAATGATTTGTAACCTGATGGGAGCAAACGGTACATTTGTAAAATACAATACAGATCCCGCTACCCGCGACATTTACGAATGGGAAAATCAAGGTGAGGCAAGTGATAAAGGAATCAGCTTCAACGAAAACCGGGATATGGTATTCCCGATACCTTTATATGAGATTACAATGTCTAATGGTTCTATCACCCAAAATCCGGGCTGGAATTAATCATTTTCCAAAAAGAACAGATTGTTACAGGAATTAAACATTCAATAGGTCTTTATATTCTGTCGCGGATAGTTTGCTAGGATTATCCGCGACTATTTTTTAATCCATCTAAAATAATGAAACTAAAATATATTTTTACTCTTCCACTGTTCTTTTCTACTGTAGCCTGCAGTGACGATTCTCCCCAAACACCGGATACATCGGGGCAACCGGACAACAGCATAAACGTAGAAAAAACAGTAACCATAGATGCCGGACAATCTTTTCAGACTCTGACAGGATTTGGCGCATCAGATTGTTGGGCACCTGCCTTCGTAGGAAAAAGCTGGATAACGAATCGTGACAAAATCAGTGAACTGCTATTCTCTTCTGAAATACAATCAGGACAACCTAAAGGTATAGGACTCTCCATGTGGCGTATGAATCTAGGTGGTGGCAGTGTAGAACAAGGTGAAGCAAGTGGAATAGAAGACAAATCACGCAGAGCAGAATCTTATCTGACTGATGACTTAACATTAGACTGGACACGCTGTAAAGGGCAGCGCTACTTCTTGCAGCGTGCCAAAGAGTTTGGTTGTCAGAGTATAGTACTTTTCAGCAATACCCCTCCTGTACAATATACCTCCAACGGAAAAGGATTCTCCAATAGCGGAGGAATTTCTAATTTGAAGGATGAACGTTATACGGACTTTGCCAGATACATGTCAGATGTAGCAAAATACTATGTAAACGAAGGATATCCAGTGACACATATCTCACCAGTTAACGAACCCCAATATAAATGGGACAGCGGCCAGGAAGGCAGCGGATGGACTAATGATGAAGTAGCCAGACTTATACGTGAATTGGATACCGCCATCACTTCTGCCGGTCTTTCTATTGATATTCTTCCAGGGGAATCTGGAGATTATGAATATCTCTACAAATTTAAGAATGATGCCGCCCACAGTAACGTACTTTCAGCATTTTTCACACCTGGAACTTCCACCTATATAGGCAACCTGACTCATGTAAAGAAACTTATCTGCGGCCACAGCTACTGGACAGATGGCACATGGGATGGTATGCGTAATGTCCGGAAACAACTGGCCCAAGCAGCCCAACAATATGATGTAGAAATATGGCAAAGTGAGTGGAGTATGTTAGGCGACGGATACAGCTCTTCCGAGTTTATAGGCTATGACCAAGCAACCGAAATGGACATTGCACTTTATATGTCAAAAGTAATACACAATGACCTAACTATAGCAGGAGTTTCCTCCTGGAGCTACTGGACCTCAATGGATATCCCCCGCTGGGGACACAAAAACCGCTTCTTACTGATTTCACTGGAACCCTCCGATGGAGTTTATGGGGATATAGAGAAAGAAGGCACTTATAAAGCTACTCCCACACTTTGGGTATTAGGTAACTACAGCCTATTCATCCGACCGGGTTATCGCCGTATCATGCTTAACATGAATGAATCATCCAGTTTCTTCGGGTCAGCATGGATTTCACCGAAAAAAGATAAAATTGTTGCTGTTTATACCAATCTATCAGAAAAAGGAGTCCGGCTAAACGAAATTCATAAAGAATGGGTAAGTGAAATAAGCTCCATCACTACTTATATAACAACAAATAACAAAAATTTGCAAGAGGTACACGTCACGGCAGACCAACAAGTAATTGTGCCTTCGGAAAGTGTTACAACTGTCATTTATAATCTGAAATAATCCCTCAACTTTATGAAATACAAAGCATTATTATTCTCTTTATTTGCAACAGCAAACCTGTTTGCTCAGCATCCTGCCATTCACTTTGAAATAGAAACAGACCAACCCTGTCAAACCATGGACTATTTCGGAGCATCAGACTGTTGGAGCATGCAATTTATCGGCTTATGGCCGCAAGAAAAACAAAACCAAGTAGCCGACTGGCTGTTCAGTACGGAAAACCATGAAAACGGACAACCTAAAGGAATCGGTCTGTCTTTATGGCGTTTTAATGTAGGAGCCGGAAGTGCGGAACAAGGAGAAGCCAGCCAAATAGCCTCTCCCTGGATGCGTGCCGAATGTTTCCTTCAGGCAGATGGTAACTATAATTGGAATAAACAACAAGGGCAGCGCAACTTCCTACGTCTGGCAAAAGAACGGGGTGTAAACAATTTTTTGGCATTTCTTAATTCACCTCCCGTATATTTCACACAAAACGGTCTTGCCACCAACACAGGCCGTGGAGGAACCTTAAACTTAAAGGAAGAGCATTATAAAAATTTTGCCCGTTTTCTTGCCAAAGTCATAAAAGGGGTGGAGAAACACGATGGAATCAAGTTCAATTACCTCTGTCCATTCAATGAGCCCGATGGGCATTGGAACTGGATTGGCCCCAAACAAGAAGGTACACCGGCTACCAACCGCGAAATAGCCCGTGCCATACGCCTCATCAGTAAAGAGTTCGTAAATAACCAAATTGACACACAAATTCTAGTCAATGAGTCCTCTGACTATCGTTGTATGTTCGATACTCACATGACTAATTGGGAACGGGGGTATCAAATCCAGTCTTTCTTTAATCCGGACAGTATAGCCACCTATCTGGGTGATACTCCCAATGTTCCCCGGCTGATGGTAGGGCATAGTTATTGGACTAATACTCCTCTGAATAATTTACACGATATCCGTTGTCAATTAAAAGATACTTTAGACAAGTATAAGGTGAATTTCTGGCAGACAGAAACCTGTATCATGGGCAATGACGAAGAAATCGGCGGAGGCGGAGGATATGACTTCACCATGAAGACAGCATTATATGTAGCACGGATCATTCATCATGACATTGTATATGCAGGTGCTCGCAGTTGGCAATGGTGGCGATCTATCGGTGGAGATTATAAAGACGGATTAATCCGTGAGTATAGTGATCCGACTTTTCTGAATGGTGAGGTGAAAGACTCCAAATTAATGTGGGCTTTGGGAAACTACAGTAGATTTATACGCCCGGGAGCTGTTCGGAAAGCAATTATAGCCAAAGACAACCAAGGGAAAATCATTCCTGAAGGCGATACGGATGTAACCGGACTAATGTGTTCAGCATACCAAAATACAGACGGAAAGGAGGTTTTCGTTATGATTAATTATGCAGCGGAAGATAAAGAGTTTACTTTCTATCAGCGTAACGGAATTATAAAAAACTGGAAAATCTATCGTACTTCGGATAAAGATGGAGAGAATCTTCTACCGGTAGGAAGCATCAAAAACCATGAAAAAGTTGTGATCCCGGCACGTTCCATTATTACGTTGGTCACTCAATAATACTCCAATATATAAAGAAATAAGGTTGGCTCTTTGTGAAGAGTTCAGCCTTATTCTCTTCTTAAAATACATTTCGGTTCTCAATCCTTCCTTTTTATACTGCTTTCCCTCACCTGCAAACAAGTAGGAATAATGATTTGCCTGATTTTTTTATCTCCCTTAATCTTATCAATCAACATCTGACATGCGGCTTCCCCCATCTTATAAGTCTGATGCGAAACGGCCGAAAGGCGAGGCACTACATAATTGGCATGTTGCTCATCTGTATACCCAATAAGCGCTATATCCTGAGGAATACGAAGATTATGATTTCTAATCACTTCCATAGCGGCAAATGCCAATGTATCATTCATGGCAAGAATTGCATCGGGAGGCTCCGGAAGCGATAATAAAATTTCTGTAGCTATTTTCCCTTCTTCAAAATCAATTTTCCGACACACAACCAAATCTTTCTCAATAGGTATCTTATTTTCCCTTAACGCTTCAAGGTAACCATGTTTTCTCTTTCTTACTATATCCAGATGGTTTGCACCACCGATAAAAGCAATCCGTTTACTTCCATGATCCAACAAGTGCTGTGTCGCCATCTGAGCGGAATATACTCCATCAGCCACTACCGTAGAAAAACGGTCAGGCATGCAAACACGATCAAATAGAACAAGCGGCATATTCATATTATCCAAACTCAACCAATGGGCATAATCTGTTGTTTCTTGAGATAAACAACCTATAATACCTTCCACATGCATATTGACCAAATTCTCAATATTTCTTTTCTCATGGTCGTATGACTCATGGGAAGTCGTGATAATAACAAAATAGCCGTTTGCTATAGCGGTATCTTCTATACCACTTAAAATAGACGCAAAGAAATGAGTAACAATATCAGGTACAATTACTCCAATGGTACGGGGAGTATTTTTCCGGAGACTCATAGCAAAAGGATTGGGGTGATAATTCATCTCTTTTGCCAATTTTTGAGCTTTAATACAAAGTTCCCGACTGATTTCGGGACTATTTTTCAAGGCACGGGATACTGTAGGTATGGATACACCTAATATCTGTGCCAAATCTTTCAATGAAGTACGTCTCGATTCTGCCATATCAATGCTGTAAACGGTGATTCACCTACAAAGAAAGCATATTCTCACCAATATACATACAAAGAGTGCATTTTTTAGTGATAAGATTAGTGGTAAATATTGCGATATGTACCCACTATTCACCACCAACCACTTATCACTAATAAATCGTTCCGCGCATCCGGTCTTCGAATGCAACTAAAGCAGCCTTGGCGCCTTCCCCCATTGCTATAACTATCTGTTTATAAGAAACATCCGTTACATCTCCGGCAGCATAGATACCTTTTACAGAGGTCCGTCCATTTTTATCAGTCAGAATTTCACCCATGCGGTTCGTTTCCAGCAATTCTTTAAACAAAGCGCTATTGGCAGTCAAACCAATTTGGACAAAAATACCATCCAAGGCAAATATCTCTTCTTTTTCGGATGAACGGTCTTTCTTTATAAGCCCCACCACTTTATCACCGTTTCCTAACACCTCTACCGTTTGAGTATTAGTAATAATATCCACATTGGGCAGGCTTTTAGCTTTCTCCTGCAAAACAGTATCCGCTTTCAAAGTATCCATGAACTCGAATACAGTCACTTTGGAACAGATTCCCGCCAAATCAATAGCAGCTTCAACCCCAGAGTTTCCACCACCTATGACTGCTACTTCCTTATCTTTATAAAATGGTCCGTCACAATGAGGACAGAAAGCAACTCCATGACCGATGTATTTTTCTTCACCGGGAACATTCAATTTTCTCCAATTCGCCCCGGTAGCAATGATCAATACGGGAGCCTTGTACGTTTCTCCACCTTTCACAGACAACACTTTCATGCCCTCTGTCACTTCCACTTTCTCTATCCGGCGATTTTCTAAAATATCAATATGATATTCCGCCAAATGTTTTTTCAGATCCTGAGCCAACTGTTTACCGGTAGTCTGAGGCACAGATATCAAGTTCTCAATCCCCATTGTCTCATTGACTTGTCCACCAATACGCTCGGCTATTATTGCTACTTTCAACCCTTTACGAGCTGAGTAGATAGCAGCTGTCGCACCAGCAGGACCAGCACCGGCTACTAGTACATCATATTCTTTTGTCTCAACAGCTTCCAATTCCACCGAACCGTAACGGGCTTCCAGCTTCTCCAACAGATCCCCCATACTGCTACGCCCCACATGAATCTGTTCACCATCAGCAAATACAGTAGGAACAGCCTGTACTTTCATCCGTTCCACTTCTTCTTCATTTATAGATCCATCTACTGCCTCATGGCGTATCTGACCATTCAGAAGTACCATCATATTCAAAGCTTGAACCACATCGGGACAATTGGTACAGGTCAGAGACAAATAGGTGGTCAAACTAATCGGTCCCCGTAACGCCTTGATACGTCTGGTAATAAACTCGTCCGGAAAATTCTTTCCTTTGCCGTCAGCATTCAGAACAGCCATTAACAAAGAAGTAAATTCATGGCCACCAGGTACGGCACGGAATATGATTCCCGTATCCTCTCCCTCTTTTAAAAGGATAAACTTCAGCCCTTCACTATCCTGCAACCGACAGGAAAGTTTATCCGAACAGGAAGCCACTTCTTCCAACAAGTCCACCAACTCGGCACGACTTTCGTGCTGAGGGTGGACGAAGATGTCAAAAGTATAGTGCGCTTCCAATTGGGCAAAAAGACCTTTTAACTGATCTTTTATCGCACTATCTAACATGAGTTCTATACTTTAAATTTTACCTACCAAATCAATACTCGGTTTCAAGGTCTCAGCACCTTTCTTCCATTTAGCAGGACAAACCTCACCATCATGAGTGGCTACAAACTGGGCAGCTTCTACCTTACGAAGAAGTTCATCAGCATTACGCCCGATACTGTTGTCCTGAATTTCAGCTAATTTGATCTTGCCTTCGGGATTCACTACAAAAGTACCACGATAAGCCATACCGTCTTCTTCAATCATCACACCAAATGCACGCGACAAAGCACCTGTAGGATCTGCCAACATCGGATAAGTGATTTTGCGGATGCTTTCAGACGCATCATGCCATGCTTTATGAACGAAATGTGAATCGGTGCTTACAGAATATACTTCCACTCCCATTGCTTTGAACTGATTATACTTTTCAGCAATATCTACAAGTTCGGTAGGGCATACAAACGTAAAGTCAGCAGGATAGAAGAAGAAAATAGCCCATTTACCTTCAATATCTTTATTAGTTACGGTTTTAAACTCTCCATTATGGAATGCCTGAACTTTAAATTCAGGAACTTGTGAATTAATAATTGGTTCCATACTCTTTTTATTTTTAAATTAAAACTGATTTTTAAATTGTAATTATTACATTTGCAAAGGTAACCGACTTCAGCACCTTCCACAATACCTAATTATTAGGATTGTATAGAACAAGATTCACCATAAATAGGTATTGGATAAACGATTTTTTTAATCGAATTTTGCATGGAGTTAAAAGGATGCTAAATATTTTAACAACAATAGTTTATATTAGAATAATTATTTAAAAGTACATGTAGTATGAAAATAGAAAAAATTATAGCCCGCGAGATATTAGACTCACGTGGTAATCCCACAGTAGAAGTCGATGTTACATTAGAATCAGGAATCACAGGTCGTGCATCGGTTCCGTCAGGAGCATCAACCGGAGAACACGAAGCATTAGAACTACGCGATGGTGACAAAACTCGCTATAATGGAAAAGGAACCTTAAAAGCTGTAGCCAATGTAAACACAATCATTGCCCCGGCGCTAATTGGTTGCTCAGCACTGGAACAACGTGCCATTGATAAAAAGATGTTAGCATTAGATGGTACTCCCACTAAATCCAAACTCGGAGCCAATGCCATTTTAGGCGTATCGCTAGCAGTAGCAAAAGCAGCCGCAAACTATCTGGATATACCTTTATATAGATACATAGGTGGGACGAATACATACGTAATGCCGGTTCCAATGATGAATATCATCAATGGCGGTTCACATAGTGATGCTCCCATTGCTTTTCAAGAATTTATGATTCGTCCTGTAGGTGCTCCATCTTTCCACGAAGGTTTACGCATGGGAGCCGAAGTATTCCATGCGCTGAAAAAAGTATTGCATGACCGCGGTCTGAGCACTGCCGTAGGCGATGAAGGTGGCTTTGCTCCTGCCTTGAACGGAACCGAGGATGCCATTGAGTCTATTCTGGCAGCCATCAAGAATGCAGGTTATGAACCGGGTAAAGATGTCATGATTGGTATGGACTGTGCTTCTTCTGAATTCTATAAGAATGGCGTTTATGACTATACGATTTTTGAAGGAGAAACAGGCAAAAAACGTACGATTGACGAGCAAATTAATTATCTGGAAGAATTGATTAATAAGTATCCTATCGATTCTATTGAGGACGGTATGAGTGAAAATGACTGGGAAGGGTGGAAGAAGCTGACCGAACGTATAGGCAACCGTTGCCAACTGGTAGGTGATGACTTGTTCGTAACCAATGTAGAATTCCTTTCAAAAGGTATTGCACAAGGATGCGCCAACTCTATCCTGATCAAAGTCAATCAAATAGGTTCTTTAAGTGAAACACTGGATGCTATTGAAATGGCTCATCGTCATGGATATACCACTGTTACTTCCCACCGCTCAGGAGAAACGGAAGACGCAACCATTGCAGACATTGCCGTAGCTACCAATAGTGAACAAATCAAAACAGGCTCATTGAGCCGGAGCGACCGCATGGCAAAATACAACCAGTTACTCCGTATTGAAGAGGAACTGGGTAATTTGGCCGTATATGGTTACAAACGAATCAAATAATTGGATCTTTTGTACATTTATGTAATCGGATAGCGTCTTTGAGAAAAGGCGCTATTTTTTTTGGATATTGCTTTCCGATGACATTCTTAAAAAAAATATAAAAGCCTCCTGTCTTCTGTCTGTCCTTTAAAGGTTTTATGTACTTTTGTACCGCTTTAAACAAAAAACAATCAATAAAAATGGACGATTCAATACCACGAACGTGCAATAGTATTAACTGATCCGACAGGGCAATCACTACTCTGAATGCCTCTGAACGGATATAAATGAACGAAAGGAGGCAATAAGATGAGAAAATATCTTTATTGTGAAAATGGCTTTGTAGAAAAGCCACAATGGATGCCAAACTGCTGGGTGAATGTAGAATGCCCCGACCAAAGTGATTTTGAGTTTCTGACTAAAGAATTAAAAGTCCCCGAAGCTTTTTTAGAGGACATCGCCGATATGGATGAACGTCCACGAACGGATACGGAAGACAACTGGCTACTGACCATTATCCGAATCCCCCTGCAACAACAGGGAAGCATCCCTTATATCACTATCCCTATCGGTATCATTACAAATAATGAAATCATTGTTACCGTGTGTTATCACTCCACTGAAATGATTCCTGATTTCATTGACCACACCCGACGTAAAGGAATCATTGTGCCTAATAAATTTGAACTGATTTTACGGTTAATTTACTCATCTGCCGTATGGTTCTTGAAATATCTGAAACAAATAAACAATGATGTAGCTGCCGCAGAAAAAGAATTGGAAAGGAGCATACGTAATGAGGACCTGCTAAGATTGATGAAACTACAAAAAACATTGGTTTATTTCAATACGTCCATTCGTGGAAATGAGGTGATGGTAGGTAAATTGCAAAGTATCTTCCAGGAAAAAGATTATCAAAACCGCGATTTGGTAGAAGATGTAGTCATTGAATTAAAACAAGCATATAACACGGTAAATATCTACAGTGATATCTTAACCGGAACCATGGACGCATTTGCTTCCATCATATCCAATAATGTGAACACCATCATGAAACGCATGACCAGTATTTCCATCATTCTGATGGTACCCACATTAATAGCTAGTTTCTATGGAATGAACGTAGATGTACATGTAGATGCATTACCACATGCTTTTAGTTTTATTATTTTGGCGTCCATCACATTGTCTGCGTTGGCCTTTGTTATTTTCAGGAAGATAAAGTGGTTCTAAAAAATCCTGTAACAATATCATATGACCTGTCATTCACGACAACAGGTCATATGATAAAACTGATAAAACTCTTTTCGCCCCCTAATCTTATGACAAAGAGATTCAATTTACTCTTGATTTCTTTCTCCAAATACGTTTTATCCATAAATAGTATCCTGTTAATGGCAAGGTGGCTCCTATCAAAGCTGCTATAAACGTCAGTAAACGAGTAAGCATACCGCCCCAACTACCAACATGTACAGAATAGATCCATCCGCGAATCTTTCCAGCCTTCTCAGCATCTTTATATAAAACTACCTCATCAATCTCACCACTATGAGGATTGAATTTATAACGGTCGGAAGCACGTTGATTACCAAAGGTATTGAAAGAAACATTTGCTACCCCATCTGATAAGGTTATCTGTTTGTAACCGGGATTATTTAGGGCTAATTGTTCATAAACTTGTTGCCAACAAACATAGGACGAAGAATGAGAAACATTCTTTCCAGGTTGATCACTACCTCTACCACCACGCAGAGTCACCCCACTATGTGTACCTCCCTGTTGTACTTCCACGCCAAACACTTTATAGAAACCTGTCCGATACCATCCAAAAGACCATGTTAACCCGGTAAGGGCCATAGCCAATAAAAAAAACAGCGCATACATTCCACCTGCAACATGCAGGTCATACCAAAATCTTCTAAAGCCCCTGCCGACAGATATTCTTAAACTATTTTTCAAGGCTTTTCGTGTACGAGGCCACCAGATAACGATACCCGATATCAAAACCACGACAAACAACAGGGTGCTGACACCTACAATCATTTTTCCCCAAAAGACTCCGCCATCCGCTTTCATACTGTCCAACAGCCAGCGATGCAGCCTGAACATAGTCACAAAAAATGCAGGACGTTCATATTTACCTTTAATCTCACCAGTATATTGATCCACATACATAGAAGCACGACGAGGCTTGGACAGATTCACCTGCCAAGCGCGTTCCGGGTCAGAAAAAACACTGATTCCTATCACAAACACACTGTCGGGTAACGTGAGTTCTACCTCTTCTAATAATCGATCAACAGGAAGTGGAACTGTCTCTACCTTTTTTACATAATAGAGTTCATGCCTAGCCAGTTCCATCACTTCATTTTCAAAAACCAGCATAGCTCCCGAGAAGCAAATCAAGGTAATGATTAACCCGAAAGGAACAGAAAGCCAAAGATGTATTTGGCGAAATATTTTCTTCATAAAATCTTCAATACAATTCATAAAAAGAGTCTGCATAAGCACATACTGCCCGCAGACTCCCACTATATTATTACAATACTCAGTTCTGAGGTTGCAGTTTACCGACGCCACTGATTTGTGTCGCTTCTATAGAAACACCCTTTGTCGCTACCGCACCAACCGGATCTATTTTATAAATAGACGGATATCCTTCTGTTGTAGTTACAGCCATATAGGCATATCCATTCTCCACATACGGAGTATTACCAAAGCCAGAGATCAAATCGGCAGAAGGCAAGCCGGTTACATAAGTAAGTTTTCCGGTTTCTCCTTTATATATCGCTAACTGATTAGCTGTGAAACCAGTTTCAGTCAAGGGACGATCATACATCAACAACAAGAAATAATCTCCCGTAATATGCCAACAACGAATGAAAGATTTACCTCCGGTCTGCGCTTCGATACTATAATAATAATCAGGATCAAACTCTTCTGTTCCAGCCTTTATACGTACGACTCCAGCATCCAAGGTAGTCTGTTGCCGTTTATCAGCCATTGTTTTGGCATAACTAGGAGAAAATACATAAATATCACCATTATCTGCCGCCCAAATAGTTTGGTAATATTGAGACTTCATTCGCCCACAAGCATAGCTGATTTTATCAGTCTCAATAATCTTTTTAGTAGTCAGCGTTTCATTATCAAAAATAGCGACCCAGCATTTGTTGGGATATTGCGTCCATTGCAATTCGCCTTTTTTATAACTGCTGCTGTTGGAACCACCGTCTTCTGTCTTTACCAAATCATCATTGCCAGGAAGTATCCATTTTCCCCCGTCAGTGGCCGATCCATATTGACTTAACCCCATTGGAATAGCAGCGCTATACAGCTTATTATTTTGTTCCAATATGCCGGCCAATGTTACATATTCTCCATTTCCCAAGAAGTTCTCGGACATATAAGCCTTATTTTGAGTATCATTCGTTGTAAATGTTTCAGCAGATACATCCAAATAAGAAAGCAAAAACATTTTTGGTAAATATCCATTCTCATCAGCATACGCAGTGGGTCCGTCACCGGTAGACGAGGTCATGATATATTTATCATAAATACCGTAAGTAGTAAATCTCTTTATGGCAAACTCCCCCGAACGAGCCTTTACTTCATTATTTGAATCCATGATATAAGAACGGGTCGTACCTGCATTCCCTTGATTATAAGTCAGTGCATAAAGATATTGATTCTTGTAAAACACCCATTGAGTTGCGCCATCATTCACAAGACCATTATTCACTGTAGAAACAGTGCCTTTATCCAACGTTTCAGAAGTAAGCAGCACATTCGTTGTATTTCCAGACGCTGTGACCGAAGATGCAATAACATACTCACCTTTAGCCTCGGTACCCGAACCGTAATCCGGCTCATTATCCGTACATGCACTCAACACCATTCCTACTATGGCAATAGCAACAAATCCATTCAAAAAGAAAACTTTCTTCATTTTATTCTTCTATTTAATTTAAAATCCAATTAATTATAAACTTTTTCCAATTCTTTAATTACCGAAACAAACACGCAGTTTACCATAAAAAGCCCGACCGGCCTTCTGAAGACTAAAATTATCATATAACTTCTCATCTGTGAAGTTACGACATTCCAATGATACGTTATATCGTCCTTTTTGCAAACTATAAGAAAGGGATATATTGTGTGAGAATTGATCAGGTACCACATAGTCCCCCTTATTTGAGCCTATTCGGGAAGAATAATAAGTAAAGCTATGCAGATATTGATTATCATAAGACACTGTCAACATATTGCCTTTCCTTCCTAAATCCCGCCAATAAAAAGTAACATCCGAATCAGCAAACATATAAGGCAGGTTCGGCATCCGTTCTTTATAAGCCAAATTTTCCGCACTGCTGGAAATAGATGTTTTCATATTGTCGCGTACATCCATTTTGGTAAAATTACCTCCTATACTCACCCAATTGCCAAAACCGTAACGAGCAGAAACAGTATATCCTTTCGTCAATACTTTACCGTAATTAATATATTTCGCAGCATATTTACCACCACTCAAATCCGCAATATTACGCTGAATATAATCTTTCGTATTCCGATAAATCACTCCACCTTCCATATATACAGAATGCCTGCCAAATGTTCTGTTATAGCTCAAATTAAAATTCAAATTATCACTACTCTCAGGTTTTATACTGATATCTCCCATTTCCAAATCCTCATCTCCAAACATTTCTTCAATAGTAGGCAGACGATATGCTTTTTCGTATGACAATTTTGCCTGCAAACCGGATAGAATGAAATAAGTTCCCGCAGCTCCATACCCTATGGAATTCATGTTTCGGGTAGTACGGACATAATCATCCTGATTCGTAGTCGTAGCCATAGGACCTGCTACATACAAACTATAATATTTTCCAAACACTGAGAGGTTCCAATTATCAGACGGCATCAACCGATAGGATAATCCGGAGATATTCTTATGGGTTTCTTTAGCGATGGCATCCTCCGATTCCACCTTAGCCAATAAAGAAGTATTAGAACGGCGGAAAGTATTCAACACATGATTAAAGGTCAGCATGTGTATTTTCGCCAGACGGTAATTAACAGTTAATGTTCCATTCCAATTGTTATTATCCGCCCGTGAATATTGATTGGATTGTTCACCGGGTGAGTTCATTAATTTCCTATCACCCAACCAATTGTACTTATATGAAGCTGTATCTATATTTGCCGTTGCATTTTTATTATAATTGGCAGTCAATGCCACATTCAGACCTTTGATTAATAAGTCACGCTTATTATACTCCAATGACGGCATCAACGAATGTCCTTTACGATGTTTTTCCCCATAAACTATTTCCTGACGTACTCCGGTCTGTATCTCCTTATACATATGTGAATAAGTAAAGCCCAACATCAATCTGTCTGCCCATTTCTTATCCACAATGCCAATCTTACCTATAACCGCCTCATTATGATAGGTATCATTAAAGCGCTTGACACGTACCCTTTTATCTTTATCAATTCTTCCGGTTTCAAAGTCCTCTACCGGTGCGTCCACATGATAATCATTATCCGAATAGTTTTGGAAAGCATTTATTTCATAAGTAAAGCCGTTTTTGAAAGTTTGTCCGAAATTCACATACGATTTATGCGTATTGAACGACCCGTATGAATAGGAGCCATCCAAAAACCAATTACGTCTCTTCTTATTGGTTACAATATTGATAACACCACCTATAGCATCCGTGCCAAATCCTACAGGAACCACCCCTTTATACACTTCAATCCTATCTGCAAAATTCACAGGAATATTATTTAAGCCAAAAGAACTCCCTACTCCCTCCTGAGGTACACCGTCAATAAATATCTTCACATGTTTGCCACTGAAACCATCCAACATCAATTGCATATCCGAACCTACCCCACCTGACTCACGGAGTTTCATTCCCGGAGCTTTAGCCAAAGCATCACTCAGATTTTTGGTAGAATTCTGGAACTCTTTTGTATCTACAGCTATCGCATTGAATGCGGAACGTTTCACACGGGAAACCCCGTTAGATACCACTACAACTTCATCCAACTCAGTCACTGACGGGGCAATCATTACATTCATCTTAATCCTTTCTCCATGAACTAAAGTTATGGGCTTTTCTATAGTCTCATATCCTATAGCCGAAACAACCAGTGTATATTTCCCTGCCGGTGCATGAAGATGATAAATACCTTCTTCATTCGTTGTACAGCCATAAGTTGTACCCTTCAAATATACGGTCGCAAAATCTACGACTTCCTGTTTTTCTTTGGATATCACTTTACCGGATACCATTATCTTAGGTTGTGCAAAGATAGATATCGCTCCGATTATTAAAAAAAGGGATCCTAAACTAATCCTTTGTAACTGTCTTCTTACCATGAATACCTATAATTCTAAATTCTTAATTTTTGGGAATGCAAAGTTCTATAAAAAGAAAGGGGGAAACAATCACCTGATATCGGTAATCTTTTCCCCCATTTTACAGAATATATATACTACGCAATAGCTCTTTATAGGTATTTATGCAATAAACACGCTATCGGGTCTAGTTCCGGAAATCAAACCATAGCTTCATTCTAAAGCCATCATCCCCTTTATTAATTTTAATATAAGAAGCCTCTCCTCCTGTCCCCTGAGAGTTGACAGCCGGAATTTCAAATAAGAACGAAAGGTCTCCAGCAGGATATTCCTTTACTGATATTCCACGGCTTTCACGGTCACGCTGCTCCTCCGGAGTGAAGACGCGAAAGAAAATACCGTCAGTTTCCGAATAAACTGTCATCGGTGTTGTCTTTGATTGGAGTGTTGCCCAATAGAGATCTGCATGATACCCTTTGAATTCCGGATAAATAAGCTGATGATAATATTCTCCCGTCACCGTATTGTTGTAGTCCTTCTGCCAAATACCATAATTCGTTCCTTCGATACGGTTCTTCCATACCCGGTAAGGACCTTTGCCTAACCAACGCATCCCACTGATGTTCTTTTCAGGAAAAGAGAATGAAAAACCGAAATTAAGAACCGGACGGTCAAAGTATACACCGTCAAACTTGTTCTTTGCTCTGTAATTCAGCACTAATGCATCCATTCCAAGCAATCCGTCAGGTGCCATTCTCCAGACAATGGAGTCGGCCGCACCTTTATATTTTACGGTATAAATGGCAGTATCACCTTGCATCTTTAGGTTAGCAGAACAGAAAAGCATCTTCATCCCGACCGGGAGAGGACCATCAGACAATGGTATGATCTTGCTACCGTTCTTCACTTCTACCAAATTACCATTCGCTTTGTTGAATGTTGCTGTAACTCCATTCGCTATCAGTGTAACACTATTGTCGTCTGTCTGATATCTGGCAGTAGCAGTTGTTGTCGGTTGTAAATACCTGTATTCTATAAAGTACTTACGGTTATTCTTGATAGGAAACGTCCAATTACATATCATATCTCCCGCTACATTGTAGGCTTCCAATTCCAAGATGTCTCCATTGAAGAATTTCTCAGGCAAATCAAAGTGGGCTATCCCCTTCTCGCCAGGCTGAATCGCAGGTAACAGTACGCCGCCCTCCGCTAAGCAGATGGGGCTGTCGGACACCTGTGGAATAGGTAAACGCATTACCTTCCACTTCATCCGGCATTCGCTTAAGTTGCTGAATAAGTAATCGTTAGTTACATAAAAATCTCCTTTGAAAGAAGAAGTTATTTTTAATGGATGTATTTGAATGGGTGACCATACCTCCCGAACAGTATAAAAACTGCCTTCTTTTTCGCGATTTGCCCCCACAATACCATCGGGAGCATTAGGACCGTAAGTGTCCATTTGTCCGGTATCTGTACGGCGGACAGCTTCATCCACATATGCCCAAAGGAAGCCACCGGCAAAAAGTGGATTTGCCTTAAACTTTGACCATAGTCCTTTGAGGCCTGCACCCTGTCCACGGTCATAGAGGCCATGCAGGAACTCCGTCATCATAAAAACCTTATGCCCGCGTTCCAACCGATACATGTTATCCGTACCATTAGGGTAATGACGTGTATCCAAGCCATTGAAATCCGCCCACGGATGAATGACGTGACGTTTCTGCGGATCATAGTCGGCAAAACGATTGTCAACAGCAGTATTCCATCCTCCTTCGTTACCATTTGCCCAAACAAAGATACACGGGTGATTCACATCACGAAATATCATCTCAGGCAGTAACTTTTCTGCTATTTCAGTGCTATAGCTATTCTGCCAACCACATAATTCATTGAGATAAAGAAGACCTATGGAATCACACGCCTCTAAAAAATGAGTATCTGGTGGATAATGTGAACGCACGGCATTCATATTCATCTGCTTAATGAGCAAAGCATCCTTCAGACTGAGTTCCCGGCTGATTGTCCTACCTGTTTCCGGATCAAAGCAATGACGGTTAATCCCCTTCACTAAAAGACGAGTACCGTTCAGATATACGCCATCTTCAGGACGGAATTCAATGGTACGGAATCCTATGCGCTCCGTAATCTCGTGCACAACATCTCCTGTTGTGGAAAGAAGACGCATCGTGAGCCGGTAAAGGTTGGGATGTTCAGGATCCCATGTCCTGATATTGTTCCAATGTGTGGTAAGTATCTGTTTCTCTTCCGTCGAAAGCCCGCATACCTGCCGCCCTATAGGAAGCTGTGAATCACAGGAAATGAGCGACAGTTCCAATTGTTGTCCTTTGGAAATATTTTTCAAATATACATCTGTGTGCAACGTACCGTCAGCACGGGCATCCACCGCTATATGTTCTATTTGCGTGCGAGGCTTTGCCGTCAGATATACAGGACGATAGATACCTCCGAAAAGCCACCAGTCAGCCCGGCGCTCCGCTGCATTAACTGATTTATCAGCCGACTGCTTCTTCACCGTCACTTCCATCAAATTCGTTTTCCCGAATTTCAGTCTGTCCGTGATATCATAAGAGAAACGATAGAATGATCCCTGATGAACAGGGCCAGCGATGACATCGTTGATTTTCACTTCAGCATCAGTCATAACACCTTCAAATACAATACTTATCTGTTTGCCTTTCCAAGTGTCCGGAACATCAAAACAATGACGATAGATGCCGTATTCATCGCAAAAATCATGTTCCCTGTAGGCATCATATTGCTTTTCTTTCTCGTGTTCCTTATAAATATAATAGCGCCCGTAGGTATAGCCTCCAAAACCTTGCTGTTCCCAGCAAGACGGAACATCTATCTTGCTCCACTTTTGAGAGTTCATACCTGAAGAGCACCAGAAATTCCACTTCACAGTATGATCCGGTCCTGTACCGGAAAGATACCTCACTTCTGTCTGTTGAGCTTTTGTCGTGCAAAAGCATAATAAAATAATGAACAGTCCAATAATTTTCTTCATACAATTCATGCTACATTAATAGGTTGGTTGAACTGGAAATACATAGAACATTCTGTCTGGTTTGAAATCAATCATCCATTGATCTATCAGGACATGATCATCCAAAGCAGTGATGGATAAAGTATGCTTTCCTTTCGTCAATTGATGACCAGTTTCACGAACAGCCTGTCCACGGAGTACATTCTGTTTCCATCCTTCCGAACGAAACGGCTCTTTAATAGAACATATCCGAGGCTTTTCACCATCTATACTAACACTGAAACGAATATCTCCTTTATCATTAGGTTGTGTCGGGATTACGGCAATGCGCAGTATCGCCTCTCCATCCCATAAACAATCAAACTCAAAAGTAATTGACTTTCCCTTTGGTACGGAAACAGCATTCATACTATGTCCCAATGATTGAATCGTCACGACCCCTTTGGATGCGCTTGTATAATCGCAAGCATTAGAAACAATACAATGATCCTTAGCCACTTCCTCCAAAGGTAACGATTTTGGTCTTCTAAAAGAAGCATATTTCTCTATTTCCTTATCTGTCAGCCATATGGGAATTTCAGGCGGATAGAACACATATAAATCCCGCGGATTATGGCACATGGAGTATTTCCATTTGCCATCTGCCAGTTCATTGTTATAGTAATCTGTCAAATCGCGGATTTCCTGGTAAGCTTTAATGCTTTTGGCACAGGCAGCCATTAATTGACTTTCGCGGGTCCATAAAGTCGTGTCGCAGCTTCCCGGAGAGATGCAACGTGCTCTTTGTGCCTCCAGCATCTTTGTGCTCATGGCAGCAGCGCCAAATACAGGATACTTAATTTGGGCAAAGAAAGCATCTTTGCGTTCCTGAGGAATCATTGGTTCCACTTCCGATAAAATCTCTTTAATGGCTTCATAGGATTCCAGATAACGATCCAGTTCGCCGCCGAATTCGGTTAAGCTAAAGTCCGTATTTTTAACCGGAGACCAGCCTTTGGTATATTTTTTCTTGTCCAGCTCCACTTGGTTCCAACCCATAAATTCCGGTTTACGGATGCCGCACAGGCGATAAAACTCTAACATGGCAGGCAATAATTTTTCTCCTGCTTCTTTGCCAAATTCGCGGCAAAGCCAGCTCTTCTGATGCTCCACAAGAGTAGATGGAGATACGGAATTGATATTCCATGCCATATCCAGAAAGAGTTCCAAATCGTATGCCGCGGGTTTCAAATCGTGCACATTAACCACCCACAAACGGCGGGCATTGCAATCGTATGCCTGTTTCATTTCACTATAAATCAATCCCGGCTGGGTAGTGCATAACCACATATAGTCATGCGGACGCCCCCAATAACTGAGATGATAATACACTCCGGCACCTCCGTTACGCTTTTGCTGTTCCTTGTCACTTAAACGGGTCATATAGCCATAGTTGTCATCACACCATATCAAAGTGATGTCTTCCGGCAGTTGCAAGCCATTCTCCATTATTTGAAGCACTTCTTTATAGGGGACAAAAGCCTGGGGAATTTTCTCCACATCTTTATCTACATACTTCGATAATAACTTGCGCTGGTCGTCAATAACCTGTTGCAGTGCATCGGTCTTTTCCTGAAGGGTCTTGACCCCTTCCATTCCACTGTCGTGAATACCTCGCATACCCATGGTGTAGAAATTTTCATAAGGTCCAGCCTCTTTCAGCCGTTCTATCCAATAGGATTGTACCCCTTCACGGTTTGTTATGTAATTATAGTCACCCCGTTCATTGACTTTCCATTCACCTACATTATTGCGCATCATTGGCTCGCAATGCGAAGTACCGATGAGAATGCCGCAACTGTCAGCTGCTTCTTTAGCTCCCGGCACAAAGTAGAACGGAGTCGTAATTCCATGCATTCCCGGCCAAATAGCATTGGCACGAAGGCGCATCAGCAATTTGAAGATTTCTTTATAAGTACGTGCACCAATACGTCCTTTTATATCAGACGGTTCAAAGTTTTTCCAGCTCCAAGGCTGCAAGCTCCAGTCTTCATCATTTAAAAAGATTCCACGATACTCTACCGATGGACTCTGAAAAGTAGAATAATCAGCCGGAAGGGTCAATCGCTCTTTTCTCATCGGTGTCACATCTCCCCACCATACCCATGGAGACACTCCTGCCAAGCGGGAAAGTTCAAGTATGCCGTAAGCAGTTCCCCGACCGTCACTTCCTACAACCAACAACTGATTTTCTCTTATCTTTATAAAAAAAGCGTCTTTTCTGGCAACAATACTATCCACCGGGATTCCGTCTTTACGGAGATCTCTTAGGATAGACTTGTTTTTATCCAACTGAATAATATTAATAACCGCCGTTCCGAAAAGAGTTTTTTGAGGTAATACCCCCGTCACCTGTTGCATGTCACCCTTAAACATATCCAGTGCTACCGTCACTACTGGAGAAACAGATCCAGGCAAGGAATAAGTAATAGGACGTTTACCATTATACCAAACAAATTCTTTATTGGCAACAACCTCTCTTGTACTAGCTGCACAAATCACTACAATATGCACAAACAAAGCTACACTGGTTATAGCCATAATCAATAATCGACTTTCCCTTTTTAATTTCACATTCATCAGTTATTCTACTTTAATTGATTTTTTTAATAACGAGGATGCCATATATCATAACATCCCCGTCCTAAACACATCTCAATACTATCTAATCACCTTACTAATACCCTGGATTCTGATCTTCAGCACTCATCAACTCATTCGCATCAATCGCCGCCTGAGGAATAGGACGAAGTAATTTCTTTCCAATCATTTGTGCGGCCCGCCCTTTTATCTGAGGATTATATAAATCATTATACTCCACCAATTTCTGTGTACGTCTTAAATCAATCCATCGAGATCCCTGTCCAAATAACTCACAAGCACGTTCTTTTAAAATAACATCCACATTTATTTCAGTTACCGCATCAAGCCGTGCACGTCGGCGCACTTCATTCAAACGAAGCAAAGCATTTCCCTTATCACCAGCTTTTAAATAAGCCTCTGCTGCTACCAAATAAATCTCAGGAAGCGTAATAATATGTACATCACGATAATCTGTTTTATTAGAATAACTAGCAGTATTAGAATCATCAAATTTACGACAAGGAGCGCCCCCATAAGAATAGGTTACGAATTCCTCATAATCAATTTCTCCAGGCATATATTCTTGAGGATCCCGTGTATGATCAGACATCGGTAGTATCCATGTATTTTTACGATTTTCAGGATCAAGAGCTTTCCATGCATCGATATCTTCTTCTGTTTCATACCATGCCGGATAGTAACGTTTCAAAGGAATTCCTATAAAAGTTCCACCATTCTTATACCAATCCCAATACCAATAAGCGGATGCAGTAACAATATCAGGTAACTCCTTCATAAACGTTACCCCATAGCGTATATCGCCTTTTTCAAAACACTGCAAAGCATGTAAAGTCGCAATAAAAGCAGAAGTACTCCCCTTTCCATGATCTTCTTGCCCCCCCATATGATTACAATAAAAGGAACTCCACGGATGCCCACCACTGACTGTATTAGCAGCCGTAGCATAGTCATATTCCACATCCCAAATAAATTCTTCGTTATCATCTCCACTACAATCCGCTCTCCAAAGATCCTCGAAAGGAGTAACCAAAGCACGATTAGCTATCACGTCATCTGCTACTTGGGCTGCTTTGGCAAAGTAATCTTTTTTATCTAAATCCCAAGCTGCTGCTAAATAAGTTTTAGCTAATAACGCACGAGCCGATTCAATACTTATACGACCACCACCATCCAAAGCGGTAGACTTTTCCATAGCTCCGGCAGCTATTACATTCTCCAATTCCTCAATAATATAAGTGTAAACATCAACCACCGAAGATTTAGGATATCCGGTTTGAACATCAGCCACATAATCTTTCATCAAAGGTACCCCCCCGAAAGTATTTACCAATATATAGTAATAATTCGCCGCCAATACTCGTGCCTCATCCACACGCCTGCTACGCAAATTCTCATCAATAACTGCATCCGCCGCATAATGTTTTATAGCATAAGCCGCACGGATACCTTTATAACATGCCGTATAAAGCTCTTTCATCACACTGTTTTCAGGATTTAAAGTTTCATATTCATGCAACTCATCATTGATATAATTACGCCCATCAGCATACATATCCGTACCTGCATTAAAATAAGTAGTATAACTGGATACTGCATAAACATCTCGTAAAGTACTATAAGCATTTGATACCAAAGATTCAAAACCTGTCTTAGTCGAGAAATATTCTTTGTCCGTTACATTTGACTTATTATCTGTAGTCAGAAAATCTTCACAACTTGTAGTCAAAACAAAGCCAACCAATATGACTGCCGTATATATATATTTTTTCATATCATTTACCTTTCCTTTGAAATTAAAACTTAATATTCGCACCTATCTGATAAGTTACCGATGCAGGACCACCATCAGTTAATTTAGCATTTGCCCATTCAGGATCAAATCCATCATAATCCGTAAAACAAAATGGATTAAGCACATTGATATAAAGACGCAAATGCTGTAATCCTGCTTTAGTAATCCACTTCTTAGGGAAAGTATATCCCAAACAGATATTTTTTACCTTTACAAAAGAAGTCTTCTGATACTGAAAGCCTTCTCCCTTCGCGCTACCTTTATCAGAAAAATATCCACCTGCCGAAGTATCGGAATTATTCGGATAAGGATATTCACCGTAATGAGTTTCAGTGGCATATACAATATCACCGATAGTATGGTCAATAACAGGCGCCCCTTTAGGAATATAAAAATCCATTGCCATATGTTGGTTACCACGATCAGACCATTTCATATATTTATCATGGAAATAACTACGAGCCCATTGTCCTTGTTTAGTATAAATCATTACTGAGAAATCGAAACCTTTATAATACATATTTGAACTTAAACTTCCCACCCATTTAGGATCTGTACAACCATATATTTGCTTATCTTCATCCGTAATCTTGCCATCATTATTCCAATCATTCACAGCTATCTGACCTTCATACCACTTATATTTCGAACCATACTTTGCATACAATTCTTGCAAAGTATAATGAATATCCCCATCTTTAGTGTGCATCGTTACCCCTTTATCAGTTATCACATCAGTATGAATATAGTCACGCAATACATTTAACGGCTCACCAATAAAGCGATTGGATGCAATTTCATCCACTTTCCCATTACTAAGTTCCAATATTTTATTCCAGTTACGAGAATAATTCACACTTAAATCCCATATAAAATCTTTACTCCGAATAATGCCAAACTGCATTCCTAATTCAATTCCGGTATTACGAACTGAACCGACATTAAAAGTAGCTTTTGTTTCACCTGTTTCAACAGGAACAATCCTATCCATAATCTGCCCATCAGACAAACGATGATAAAAATCGGCTGTCAGATTAATACGATTACTCAATACACTAAAATCCAATCCTAAATCAAACTCTTTTACCTTTTCCCAAATGAGTCCCGTATTAACAAGCCCATTAGGGTAATATCCTTGTATTTCCGATCCTCCCAATACCACATAACTAGGTCCTGAAGCTGTAGCTATTGTCACATAATCATCCACATTGTTGTTACCGGTAACTCCATAAGACAAACGCAATTTCAAATTATCCAACCAATGAGTACCTTTTAAAAAGCTTTCTTCTGACATACGCCATGCCAAAGCAACGGAAGGAAACCATCCCCAACGGTTACCTTCTGCAAAGCGTGAAGAACCATCAGCACGTGCTGTAGCTGTCGCCATATACTTACCTTTATATGAATAATTCAAACGAAGAGCTCCTGAGACCAAAGTAGATGCTGTATAGGAAGAAGCTATCTCCTTATCACCGGAAGCCTTATCCAAGGCATGAAAAGAAAGCATATCATCCGAAATACCAAAGCCTTTCAATCTATAAATTTCTTTATCAGAACGATATATGGAGAATAAACCCATCGCGCCAAACGTATGATCACCTATTGTTTTATTAAAATCAAGCTGATTATCCCAAGTCCAGTCCATACGGTCTGTCGTCTCAACCTCTGCAGAGTTCGTTCCGTTCACCTGATAATAATTGGAACCTAGCGGATTACGGTCATTCACTCCAGTAGCATTAAACTTTCCTTGACGCCCATGATAAAAGTTAGGTGAAAAAGTAGTCGCAAATTTTAATCCATCCATTATATTAGTACGCAAATATACATTGCCAAAGACATGAAATTTGCGAGTTTGATTAGTATAGTTTTCATCCTCTAAATCATTCAGTGGGCTAACAGTAGAAGTGAATTGTCCGGTAGACCCAAAAGCATCCTTTGACCCTGGATTATTGATAATGTTACCATTTTCATCATAAGGTGCAACAAAAGGATTGAAATAAAAAGCGTTTTCATACGGACAATAAGTTCCATCGGTACTAAAATCATCTTGCACCGTATAAGCCATATTCACAGATAATCCAGCTTCAAATACTTTGGAAATTTTTCCATCAAAAGCACCTTTGATATTGAAACGGGAATAATCATTATGTTTGAACACATTTTCTTCCCCTTGATAACCAACTCCTAACCGATAATTAATTTTTTCTGTGGCTCCGTTGGCACTGATATAATGATTCTGCTGATTACCTGTCCGAGTTACGAGGTCTGTCCAGTCATAACCATCTGTTCCCGACATCATCATCTCATAAATTTGGGAATCACGGTAGTTTGTACCACCATCACGTTTCAGAAACGTAGTTTCCAAATCAGATTGTTTAATTTCATAATGAGGAATACCGTTCGCATCTACTCCTTTACGACTAGAACCATCAAAGACATCTGATGTTAAAAGAGTATGACGTGCAAAACGATAATCTATAAATTCTTGAGCATTCATAAAATCAGGCATACGGGCAACCTTACGTATCCCATAATATCCATCATACGAAATAGAAACATGTTGAGGTTTTCCTGCCCCCTTCGCACCTTTGGTTGTAATCATAATCACACCAGCAGAAGCACGTGAGCCATAGATAGCAGTAGACGAGGCATCTTTCAAGACGTCTACCCGCTCAATATCCTCGGGATTCAAAAAATCCATAGACGAGCACACAATACCATCAATTACATAAAGAGGAGCAGCCTGTTTATTTATAGATGCCTGTCCACGTATCTGAATATTAAATCCGCCACCCGCACGGCTATTGGATTGAGTGATATTTACTCCCGGAACCGCACCTTGTAATGCATCTTCCAAACGGGTAGTACCTCTAGCAGCGAGTTTTTCAGAAGATATAGAACCTACAGAACCTGTCAAATCTGATTTCTTCATGGTACCATAACCTACCACCACTACTTCATCCAATACTTCGGTATCATCCATTAAAGTCAGACTGAAAGAAGTCTGCCCTTTAACTGGGATTTCCAAAGTCTTGTATCCAACAAAACTTACCTGAATCGTCCCATTGGTAGGGACATCAGAAAGAATAAAGTTCCCATCAATATCTGTTATAGTCCCATTAGCGGTTCCTTTCACCACCACACTGGCACCAATAACAACCTCACCATTTGCATCTATTACAGTTCCTTTAATCTTACTAGGCTGCTGGTACGCAGAAACCAATAACGATTCATTTACCGCATAAGCAACATGACTTCCTGAAAGAAAAGCTGCACAAATAAAAACCGCAAGAAGCGATTTTCTGTTTCCATAAAAATTAGATTTCATTAGCCAACCTTTTTAAATTAGACATTAAAGTTTTAATGCCACAAAAGTAATCAGCTATTCATTTTACAGAGATGAAGCATCTCCCGATAAGGTTGAAGCATGTTTTCTCCACCTTTTAGGAACATATTTCAACCTTGTCCACCTTGGCATGTTCAAGCGTTTTTGCCCGATTTCATCGAATATTCTGTAGGCTGCATACCAAATTCCTTCTTAAAACAGATAGAAAAATACTTGGGATCATTAAACCCGACCTTATAAGCCAGTTCGGAAATGCGGAAATTCGGATTTTCATCCATCATCCTGCAAGCCGCCTTCAGACGGATACTACGTACAAAGCCAGTTGTATTCAATCCCGTCAAAGATTTCAATTTCTTATGCAACGTTGTACGACTGGTTGCCATCTCATCTACAAACTGCGGAACATCAAAATCGGGATCATCCAAATGACGGTTCACACAGGCGACAGCATCCTGCAAAAACTTTTCTTCATCCGAAGGTATGTTCGTAAAGAACTGCAATTTTAGATGATGCACCTTGTCCGTCTCACCTTCCTGCAAAAACCTACGATTACGCAATAACAGCCTCCGACGAATCTCCCACCATATCAATACCATAAACAGTATAGCCAATAATACATAAATAAAATAAGCCCACCAAGTAGCCCAGAAAGGTGGTTCAATAATAATTTCCATTTCTCTCACGTCACCCCAATCACCATTCTCATTCGTTGCCCGTAGCTGAAACACGTACTCCCCTGCAGGCAATTTGGAATAATAGGCAGTCCGGCTGGAAGCGTCCACATAATGCCAATCAGCATCAAAGCCTTGCAACCTGTACGCATATTTATTTTGCTGGGGACGATTATAAGTCAGCGATGCAAAACAAATGGTAAAATGGGAATATGAGGCAGGAATAACTAATCTGTCTGTAAAATCGGAAGTAAAAGGAGTTATCTCCTTTCTTTTCTTATCCGACATCTGTTCCAATGGTCTTCCATCCACCAAGATATCAGTTATGCATAAAGAAATATCAGCATGTTTCTCTTCCACCACTTCCGAGTTGAAAGTCACAATTCCCCTGCTGCATCCAAAATAGAAGGTACCATCACGATAGAAAGAAGCATTTTGATTAAAGAAATTATCCGCCAACCCATCGGCAACTGTAAAGATACGTACCCTGCCCTTTTCCTTTCCGGATATGGTTAGCTTTGCCAGCCCTTGATTGGTACCCAACCACAGATTACCACTATTATCTTCCTGCATACTGCCAACCATATCTCCGGGCAAATTAAACTCCTTATGAACAGACTTGAAACAATCATTTTGCACATCATATAAACAAAGTCCGCTGCCCTCTGTCCCGACCCAAATCCGTCCGCTTCTATCCAACAAAAAACAAAGAGGAGTATTAACCGACAGCAAACCATTCTCCATACAATAGTTCTTACACTGCAACGATTCCGGACGTTCCATATCCCCTGTAACATGAACAATACCATTATTGTTGGTTGCCAACCATAATGAGCCGTCATTATCCTCAACCATCGTGGTCATCTCCCGGCCAAGCAATTCGTCTGCTCTGGACAAACGATTGAAACAATACTCACGCCCGTCTCGGTAACGCACTCCAAGTCCTTTATAGGTACACAACCAGCGGTTTCCCTTACGGTCCTCGTGAACTAAATACACTAAATCATGAGGAACAAAACCGCAATTCGAGGTCTTATACTGATGTATTATTTGTCCGTCACGACAAACTATCATCCCCTCGTCATGCACAGCAAGCAACACCTCACGGGTTAACGGGCTATAAGAAATATGATAAGGACGTTTCGAAGGAAACAATGTCACTTTTTTATCTCCATGCTGATAATCCAATCCATAGCCCATACCTATCCAAAGAGCTCCATTTTCTTCCACATACAATGTAGAAATCAAATCTGTAAAAGATTTATCGTTGCCACGAGGATAAATTACATTAAAGGAACGTTTCCTAGTATCGACATGAAAGACACCAGCCCCTTTAGTACCGATCCACATTAATCCGCTTCGATCCCTAAAGACTGTGTTCACCTCGCGGACAGGAAGATAATGTGTAGAGCCAGATTCTTGATAATTGATAAACTTTCCCTCATCAGCCAGTTCCATCACACTAACACCCTCTCTAGTACCCAACCATAACGAACGTGTCTGTAAATCTTCATGAATCGAATAAATATAATCAGACGGCAAAGAAGAAACATTTCGGGCATCATGTCTATAACCTTCAAAAGAAACCGTTTTCCTATCGGATGAAAAATGGGCCTTATACAGCCCGGACCCACTAGTTCCTATCCACATCACCCCTCTAGAGTCCTGAAACAAAGCCAAAACAGAGTTCTCTTCATCTAAAGGCGGATAGTGCAAAAATGTATTTTCCTTTATGCAATAACGATAAAGCCCATCCTTCCAGGTACCTATCAACAAATCACCATTTACATCCTCAAACAAAGTTTGAATATTCACAGATTCGGGTACGTCCCCTCTACAATTCTTCCGAGTCATCAAAGCCAATGTATCCTGCATTTCATCATAATAAGCCATTCCACGGATGTACCCCAGATAAACCCGGTTCTCTTTTGTTACATGAATTTCATTCAGCCGTTGTTTGCTGACTCCATCCAGTTGCAATTTTTTCATCTTCCCTGTCCGTTTATCAAGCATACAGAGTCCCTCGTGAGTCCCAATCCAAAGCCGGTGAGAATAATCTTCTTCCACACAAAGCACATTATTATTAACCAGAAGACCAGGGGTATAAAGATTTGATTTATAGGTACGTACCTCGTAACCATCATAACGAAACAATCCATAGAAAGTAGGAATCCAAATATATCCGTCACGGTCCTGATACACTTGGTGAACCATGCTATTCGGTAATCCTTCAGGAGTGGAAAACTGTTTGAACTCTAGATCGTCCCAACAGACATGAGCTCTCCCCTGAAATATTAATCCACTCATTATCAGAATCATGAATACTAGTCTAAATGTTTTCATTCTATTTTCTATTAGATTTCATTTAGCAAACTTACAAAAACCTAAGAATTAAATAAAGTTTTCAGAATAAAGAATCATGTATAACCCTATACTATGAGATTACTCCTAATATATAATTTCCCAAGAACCACCAATAGAACTCAGATAAAAAGGCAGTCGGTTCAGTATGAACCAACTGCCTTTACAAACTTTAAAACCATCTCTGTCTTATAAACAGAAATAGTATGAAAAAGGAAGACTTATCTTCACCCAGTAAAAATAGATAAAGAATAGAAAACAAAACAAATTAAAAAATAGATTTCAAAAGCCTTCCATCTTTTCCTCCAATTCCTCCTCCGTATCCACAATACCCAATAAGCAGTTTATTTCCCTTCTTTTATCCAAATCTTTAAAATAGGTTTCCACCACTTTATAAAGATCAAAATGACAAGTTGATCCGGCAGCCATATCCAATGAGTCCACGATCCTTTCCACTGCCTGATGAATTTTATCCACATCAATCAAATGCAGTTCATTGCTATGAATAAAATATTTTTCCATAATCATTATTTTTTCCGTTTGTACTATCATTAGAACAGTCGAACTATGGAGAATGTTTTAAAAACGAAAGCTGCTCTTATTTACATGTCTTGAACCGAAATGGCAGACACAATCCTTACATCAAAAATCCCCCCAGCTATACAACCATTCTTTGCCTGAAATTTCACTGTTACATTTTTTCTTGCTTTTATATATTCAGCAGGAATATGAATATAACATCTATACAGTCCTTTTCCTTCTTTACAAGGTTTAGACAAATCAATAGTATCTATCCATTTACCATCAATCAAAACATCAAAAATACGATTACCCGAATCACTTCCCAAAAGCTGTAAGCAAACAGACTGTTCCATCTCTTTCCGAACTTTCATTTCATACATAAAATATCCACCTTTAGAAGCATCCCGCCAATTCTCACCAGCTGTAGAATTTACTGCCTCCATTTTATGCATTTTCTCAGATTCAGCATCTGCAATAATGACCCTGTCTACAGTTCTTTTATTCAAGTTATCCTCTTCTTGCTTAAATTGCTCCGATTTCTTCAGCTCGGCCAAATAGTTCTCTTTCTTATCATAATGCCGAAAATATACGGCATAGCGGCTCCAGTGAATAGTATTAAAAGGAACCAGCTCTACAGGCTTGGATACTACATTATCCTTACTACACAAAAAAGCCAGCTTCTCTCCTTTTTTCCGGATAACAGCAGCCGGTATTTTCCGGATATCCCCTATAAAAGCCGGCACATCTATCACTGGATAATCTTTCATAGCAACAGTAGAACGTGCAGATCTGAAATCATCTTTCGATAAATGCTCGTCACTAATTCTAGCTGCCAAAACAATAGGCCCATATTTCAAAGCAAGATAATGAGTCGCCTCATTCAAAGGCACTATTTCCAATTTCATAGGTAGCTCTATCCGTACTTTATCTCCATCTTTCCACTGCCTGTTTATTGAAACATATCCATCCACACCAGCCTTTATTTTCTCTCTCTTACCATTTACAATTACATTGAGTGACGAACTTCCCACCCAATAAGGACAACGTATCTTTAAATTAAAAACAGCCTCTCCGGAAACAGTAAGACTAGTAACACCTTCATCAGGAAAAGCAGTTTCCTGATGAATACTGATTCCTTTATCCCATGTAACTACCGATGGTATAAACATATTTACATACAAGGCATCATCTGTATGAGCATAAATCATTTGCCCAAACTTTGCTGTTTGCTCAAACCCCGTCCCGGTACAACACCAAAAAGAATCATATTTAGTTCCATAAATTTTATAGTGTCCCGGTTTCATGGAAGTATAATACACACACATACCCTGATCAGGATCATAGTTGGCCAAAATATGATTAAATAAGACTTTCTCATAATAATCCACTTTCTCCACCTCGGCATAATCACAATATAAACTCTCTGTCAGACGAAGCATATTAACCGAATTACAAGATTCAGGTCCCCCGTTCAATTCTATTCGATGCTCGAATTCCTCAGGAGCAAAGAAATGTTCTCCTGTACTGTTACCTCCCATCACCCAAGTATGTTTTCTCACTACTGTATCCCAAAAGAAACGGGCAGCTGTGGTAAAACGTTCATTACTATCATAACGATAAACAGATTCGAAACCTGTAAATTTAGGAATCTGGGTATTAGCATGCCAACCCTCCAATATATCCTTTCCTTCAGACATGGGAACCCACATATCCTCATCGTTGAGTCTTTGTGCCCACTTAAGATACTTCTCCTCACCCGTTATCTGATAAACATCTATAAAAGACTCATTGATAGAGCCATGCTCGCACACCAACAATTTTTGAAGGTCATCATGTGATAACTTGTCAATGACTGAATAGCCGAACCAGTCTGCCATCTTTACCAATATTTCTTTTGCCTGTAATAAATCACATCGCATATAAACCTGATAAAGCCCCAACATGATCTTGTTCATGACATACACAGGTTCCCAGCATTTGTCATAAGGAGTCTCAATAAAAGGATTAGAAGTCTTGAAATTTCCATCCAGCACATTCTCGAAAATAGCTCTACCGCAAATAGTAGGTAACAAATATCCATCACCTCCAGCTTGCTGGCAAAGAGATAACTCCTCCAAGATATAGCTTAATCTACTTAGAATTGCAGTATCTCCCGTAGAATCATACATCATAGAAATTCCAGACAGATAAAACCCCATAATATGTCCCGGTAAAGGTCCATGCCCGTTCATATACTCAGATTCCCAAAAAGGATAGGGTTGTGCCTTAGGTGTCAAACCTGCTTCTCTCCGAAACCAAGACAGCAAACGGTCAGGTTCCAAAGAAAGCATATAGGCGTGGTTCAGGTCCATGATATGTTTAAAATCACTATCCAGTAAACGGACTTCTTTTAAAGAGAACAAAGAAATTTTATCTCCATTCACCGGCTCCACCTTTACCTTGTTTTCTTGTGCGTATACACCGGAAAAGACCAATAAGGTATATAGAAAAAGAAATATTTTCTTCATATTTAATGTGCTTTTTGATTTATATAATGAGCGATAAAAGGATGTCTATTCTTCCATTTGACCTCCATATTCGAAAGAAACCAAGTTTTACCAAAGTCATCATTCCCTTGATAAAATAAATATGTTTTTCCTTTCCTTGTTTTAAAGAGATGAGGATGTCCGGACTCACAGCAATTCCATGTTCCAGGATCACCATTCATCAGAAAGGGTTTATTAGAAAGTTTTGTCCAATGAATACCATCACTACTTTTAGCAACTCCAATCTGCTGAGGACGATTATTATAGGCCCCGGCATAAAACATAAACATCTCATCTCCCATCTGCACAACAGATGCTCCTTCGACACACTTCTCTTCCCAAGGATATTCGGGAACAAGCACCGGATGATTCACCGGACTCTTCCATGCCTGTTTCGAAAAATCCGTATGTGCAGGTGCCATTGCAACTCCTATAATTTGGGTAGAATAATCAGGAGTACGAGTTGCATAATATAAATAATACCGATCCCTTAAAAAAACGACCTCCGCATCGATGGCACGCCCGCAGTTCCACTCCCCTTCCGGAGAAAAAATAGGATTTGTAGCATTACGTACAAAATGGATCCCATCTTCAGACCATGCATGACAAATAGCATCTTTAGCACCATTACCATACGTCTGATAGAATAGATGAACCGTATCATTTCTTACCAAAGCACCCGGAGCACATAACCCTTTAGACTCATAAGCTGTTTGAGGTATGATTTCTCCAATACGATGCCAATCTTTCAGATTCTTGCTCCCGGCAATGCCTATTCCCCAACCTTGCGCTTCCGCGTTTCCATTCTGCTTTGGAGGAATAGAATAATACATCAGATATTTACCTTGGAACTCCACTACATGAGGATCTTTAGAAAAAGGTATTCCAATACGGCTTGTATCTCCATACATCATTTGTTTTTGGGCTAAAGAACAAAACACGCATATACACATCAATCCGGTGGTCATAATATAGCGTTTCATAGGCCTATTTTTTTTGCTTCTGCATTCTGCAACCAAACACACCTCCAGCAATCATACCGGGCAAAGCCTGTATCTTAACAGTTACATGACTTTTCCCCCGAGTTAAATCAACAGGAATAGGATACACTTTATCAATCCATGCACTAAAAGTTTCCACCCGTAATTTTTGCTCCCCTATCTTTTCATGTTCGGCAAATATCTCGAATTCACGATTTCCTCCATCTGTACTGCTATAAGTCAAAACCAATTCCATCGGTTGAACCGGATCTACTCTCAGAGTATACGAAAACCATCCACCATCCGAGGCATCACGCCATGTATTTGGTCCTCCCGTATGAGTATTCTCACCTTTCAACTGATGCGCAGTTTCCGAACTTTCTTTACCGATAAAAACTTTATCCGTAATACGGGCACGTTCTTTTAGCTGATCTTTCAATATATTTTCATCGGAAGGAAGCCACACAGCCATTTCACCATTTCCTCTATGAGACCGTGCATAATAAGGAATAAGCAGGATAGAATCTGTCACAGACTTTATTTCCTTAAAATCATTCTCGGCAATAATGCGTTCTGTGGTTCCTTTCAATATCTCCACACCTCCCAACATAGAAGCAGGAGCAGCCTCAAAAGCCGTTTCCGGTTTCAGCACATAATTCAATACAGTCCCTCCATTGTCAGCAAACTCTGCACAATAAACTATCGGGCCACGCTCTACGGCAAGATGATTCACATCCGCAGCAACCTTATCATTTGTTGAAACCTTGTGGATATCCATCGGAAGACTTAGTTCAATTGTATCCCCCCGTTTCCAACTACCGGATAAAACGGCATATCCTTTCTCCATTACAAAATCCCGGGGTTTTCCATTGATTGTAATTTTTACGGCTCCTTTATCATGCCTGGTATAAGTATAAAGATCGGAAGGTACAGGCTGACTATTTACCCATCCCGGAATACGCAACATAACAGCAAAATCTTCCGGGGTTTCCGGAGCCAATATCAACTTTATCTTTCCATTCCACGGATAATCCGTCTGTTGTTCCACCTGTACATGCTTTCCATTCTTTAGAACTACATCAGCATGGTTGGCACCATACAGATTCACATAAAATCCTTTGGAAGAAGTGGCATACACATACCCTGGCACCGAAGGAATAAAACGAGCTAGATTAGAAGGGCAGCAAGAACAATCAAACCATTCGCTACGCTCTGAGCCATTTTCATCGCAAGAGAGGACATTTGGATAAAAAAACTTCTTTCCATCCAAACTGATGCCACTCAACACCCCGTTATACAAAGAACGTTCCAGCACATCAATGTATTTGGCATCACCATGCAGCATGAACATACGTAAATTCCACATGCAATTGGCAATAGAAGCACATGTTTCACAATAAGCTGTACTATTAGGCAACTCATAGTTTTTACCAAACGCTTCTCCATGACGAGTTGAACCAATAGCTCCGGTAATATACATCTTCTTCCCTACTACATTGTCCCATAATTTACCCACAGCATTTTCAAAATGCCGCTCGTTTTTCAAAGCGGCTATATCTGTCATAGCAGCATACATGTAGGTAGCCCGCACTGCATGGCCTACAGCCTCATCCTGAGCAATGACTGGCTTATGATCCTGCCAATAAGATCCGTTACGGAACTGATCCTCACTATTCCGATCATATTTGTCATACTTTCCACGAGCCTCCAAAAAGAATTGTGACAAATCCAAATAACGTTTATCTCCTGTCACCCTATAAAGCTTTACCAGCCCAATCTCCACTTCCTGATGCCCTGGCGCTACAGTAATCTTTTCTTCTTCAGGACCAAAGGTATTACACAACAAATCCGCACTCTTAATGGCTATATCAAGAAATGAACGTTTTCCGGTAGCTAGATAATGAGCTACAGCCGCCTCATACATGTGTCCTACATTATACAATTCATGGCTGTTGTCACGTTCATTTTCCCATCTTTTACTGCCAGCCCACGGATGTTGCGAATCCCCGCCAATAGTACGGGTAGTATAAAGATAACCATCCGGTTCCTGCGCAGCTCCTATCAGATGAATCAGACTGTCCATATACATATCCAGCGCTTTATCCTCCTTCACCGCCAACAAGTAAGCAGCTCCTTCCATTATCTTATACACATCCGAATCATCAAACGGATAAGGGGAATTGAACTTTCCTTCCATCAGTTTCCCCGCTACTGCAAAATTATCTATACGATGAGTTTCCTCACATTTATGAAAAGCAAAAGGCACGGTAACACTACGAATGGTTTCAATACGAGGTGCCCAGAAATTATCAGAAAAGTGTACATTGGTAAAAGGTACATCCTTGTATTGATAATCAGATTTATTGCTATCCGTCGACTTACATGCGGCAAGAACCCCGGCGACGAATAATATAACCAACGTTTTTTTCATGGTAATCTATATTTAAAGTTTATCTATAATTCGTATCTGAAGTAATTTTCAATTCATACAATCCTCCGGCATTCTTCCCTTGAGCAGCACGGAAAGTAACATTCACTTTATCCTTTCCACGAGTCCAGTCCGCAGGAATAGAATACACATCGTCCACATAGGTCAGATATAGTTTTCGATTCAAACTGACAGTACGCAGATAGTTGCCGTCAATCAATATATCAAACTGACAAGTATCAGGCTCGTCTCCCCAGAAACGACAAATCAGATGATAAGGCTTTTGTTCCGTTTTATTTATATGAAGTGTGTAAGAAAACCATCCGTCTTTTGCCATACGGAAGCGAGTATTCTTTGCCCAAAAATAATCATGCCAATAAATAGAATCATTCTCCCCTTGCAACGCATGTTTCCTTTCATCTTTCTCATCACCGATCTCCACTTCATCCGTTAAAGAACGAGTACGATAAACAAATTCATCCGGAGAATAAAGTTTCCAATATACAGTATGCCGCTGATGATGCATTTGAAAATAAGGGACCAACCCTACCCCTTGTTGTCCACCTCCATTCTTTACTGTAAACCGTAAAGGATGTTGTGAAGAACATTGTATCCAGCTATCCAGATCGGTCAATGGACCCACTAACATAGGAATATTCTTTGCCGGAAGCGATTCACGACAAGCACGATTGTCAATAACCCTATCTTCGGGCATATCATCCGTCCCCAATCCTCCCGCAAGCAATATCGGGCCATACATGACAGAGCCGAAATGAGGTTCATCCTTTGCATAATCAATATATAAGTTACGTGTGAAAACCAATGTTATCACATCTCCGCTCTTAACAGAATCCAACAGGCGAATGTAGCTTCCCTTATGTGCTTCCGTCTGTGCCGGCTCTCCATTAATACGAACTACAGCATCACCGCTCACCCAATCCGGATAACGGAACAGAAGCGTTCCTGTATAGCTCCCTATTTCATCCATCCTTACTGTAACCGTATCCGACTCCGGGAAACGAGTATCCAAAGTCAGCTTCAAACCTTTTTCCTTCCAGTGGAGACGTGAAGGAATATACAGATTGACCAGCAATTCTTGGTTATCCTTAAAATAAATGGATTCGGCATACTTAGAATGATTCTCCATCCCTGTACCCACACAACACCAGAAAGAATCAAACGGAGTACTATATTGCTTAAATGATCCCGGCAACAAAGAAGTATAATAAGTCACACAGCCCGGCATATCAGGATCTTGTGAAGCAAGAATATGGTTATATAAAGCATGTTCATAGTAATTCAGATATTTATAATCACCATCCAACATGAACAACTGTCTTGACAATTTCAACATGTTATATGTATTACAAGTTTCTGCCGAAGTATAGTCCAGCCGCTTGCTTTCTTCACCCGGTACGCCAAAACGCTCATAACAACTATTTCCACCGATAGCCAATGTGTGATCTTTAATTACAATATTCCAAAAGTTACGGGCAGCCTGATAATAAATATCATTGGGTGAGAACTCATACTCTCTGGCTACTCCCATAAATTTGGGTATTTGATCGTTAGCATGGCGACCGAATAACACATCTTCTCCGTTAGCAATCGGATAAATAACATTGATATGATTGAACCTTTCTGCCGTCTGCAAAAATTTCTTATCTCCGGTAATACTATAAATATCAACAAAAACTTCATTCATCCCCCCCTGTTCCACACTCAAGGTACTTTGAAAAAGATCCCTATTGCTATTCAAGGCTATATGAGAAATAAAATCCGCCAAAGGCATCAATATATCCTTGGCTTGCCTACAACCTGCATAGACATATGCATCCCTCAATCCCGCCAAAATCTTATGGATACAATACCATGAGTTCCCATTCTGGTTATAATTCCAAGGTTGTCCGGTTTCATCCGGCTGGTTAAGCACCACATTCCCTTGAAGCAACTGCAAATAACCCTCCTTTCCTCTTTTACCGGTAATAAACCAACCATCCGGGGTCTGTTTTTGGCATTCTTGCAGTTCATCCAGCATATAATTCAATTTATCCAGCAAGGCTTTCTCGCCTGTAGAAGCATACATCATGGCACAAGCAGACATATAATGACCATAGGTACATCCACCATGCTTCTCCCATCCTCCGTAATTATCTCCTTTCCCCTGCAAACCGACACTACGGCGTACGTGTGGAATGAGCCTGTCTACATCCAGCGACAGCAGATATCCTTTATGTAAATCCATCGCTTTCTTAAAATAGCTATCGGTTAACTCTACTTCCGACAGTGCAAATGACTGCCATACCGGAACATGTACACGAGGTGCTTTGCGCACCTGCTCATATTCCGATGCAGTCAACTTGATCACTCCTAAAAACAATATACTTAAAACGAATACTAACCTATATTTTTTCATGGTAACAGATTTTATAAAAAACACAATCAATGAATCAATTCAATCTTACGGAAATCAGCAAAGGTTCCGTCTCCCCCTTTAGCACACAAGCCTATGCGGAAGCCCATTCCCCACGGAACATACGGCGAAGCATCAATTTCCGTTGCCAAAGGTATCCACCTCTGCCCTTTCCGGAACTCAAAGCAAAGCCAATACCCGTCTTTCACAGTCATCCTGACCTGTGCCGTTGCTGACACCGTTATAGCACTTTGAGCCAAGACATCAACTTTACCATCTACATTTTTCCATACTTCCACCTTATCTTTCAAAACTGATATGCCAATACCGGCTAAAGGAGCGCCAAATCCATTATGAGCTCCACCAATAATACCGATACCAGCCGCAGCCATACTTTTCCGGTTATCAACAGTAGCAGTCAACGAAAAATTCAAAGCCTTGACAGGTTGTACCAGCAGAGTACCCAATTCCCTGTTTTCCATAGATGCTCCTAGATGTAATCCGTTTTTTCCTGTCTGATAATCTATTTTCTGGGTTACCCTCCATTGCCAAATGGGAGCTAGTGTATTACCCTTAAAGGAATCCACATAATCCAAAGACAAATTAGGACGATTATAAACGGCATCGTTCCTAAAATAAGGCCAGCCATCCTCTCCCCAACACAATTCCTCCAACACGCCCTGACGTCCGACATATACCGAACCACTCCTATTATAAGCATGATACAAATAAAACTCCTTTCCATCTTTCCGAACTATAGTACCATGTCCGGGACAACGCCAATCCTGATTGTCTACCAAAATGGGATTCTTTTCATACTTCTCCCATTTACCCAGCAAAGATTTGGAACGGGCTACTCCTGTTTTATAATTACATTTCTTATCACAACAACTAGCTGCCGAATACAAGATATAAAAATAATCCTGCTTTTTAAAAACACATACCCCTTCTACCAACCCTTCCTCCCAAGGAGTGTCATTACAGAACAAAGAAGTCATTTCTCCTATCAGACGGGTGCGGTCCTCCGCCATCTCCTGTGCCCAAATATTTGTAGGCAAGCCCATACTGTTGCCGTCTTCTTTCCATATAAGATAAAGTTTACCCTTCTCATCTCTTGCAGCAAAAGCATCAATAGAGCCTGGTTCCTGAGCAACCAACGGTCCCAAATCTTTGAACCTCCCCATCGGGGAATCAGCTACCGCCGCCGCACACGATAATCTCTTTGTCCTCTTGTCACGGGCTGTATAATACAGATAAACCTTTCCCTGTTTCTCATCATACGATAATTCCGGGGCCCAAAAATTATTCAATGCCCAATCAGGTGCTCCATCCGGAAAAACATAATTCACCAATTCCCAGTTCACTAAATCTTTTGATTTAAAAATAGGGAACAACGGCGACCATTCATTAGAAGTCGCAGCAGCCCAATACTCTCCATTTATTTCAATGACAGTAGGATCAGGACGATCACCCGGCAATACCGGATTAATAATTTTTTCGTATCCAACGGCTTGCACATGTACACCGCAACATCCCATAATTGTCAATAGAATCACAAATAACAGTCTTTTCATAGTAATATAAAATTATTCATAAGTTACAGGAAATGCCGAGATACGCAAACGGGCAGCTCCCATCGGTATCAAGGTTATATCTTCCAATATTTCACTTTTCGGAGCCCCTTCTTCCGGCAACACACCACATAAGCCATATTGATCTATGCCCCAAGAAGGCACTCTTCTCCCTTGTGCTTTTATCACTAGAGGAACGTTATCAGCAGTAAAAGGATAATTGTCTGAAGGCCATTCTCTCTTCTCGACTTTCAAGCATTGCTCCAAAACCCTATCATCCAATTTCAAAGCATAGTTCCAAGCACTTTGAGGATAGATTTCATAAGTAGGCCAAGCATTGACATCAGCACCTTTCTGCCATTTAGAATCCCATATAGCATTTTCTGCACTATTTACCTTTCTATACTCTTCCTCTATCAATAGAGAGAAAGTCAAAGGACCGTAATTCACGCTGGCACTGTTTTGATTGGTCTGCCATCTTTGAACAGATAAAGACATGGGTAATTGCAAGATTACCACATCTCCATTACTCCAAGTTCTATCCAAACGAACATATTTACCAGACTCCATACCAGCAGCTACCGTTTCTCCGTTAACTATTAATGTAGCCCCCTTGCACCAAGCAGGTACACGAAGATATAATGGAAAATCCACTTTACCGGAAACTTGCACTGTAAACCGAATCATTTCTTCAAACGGATAGTTTGTTTCTTCTCTCAGAATAACTTCAGTACCGTTTACCCCTACTTTCGCCTGTGCACAACACGGACCGTAAATAATGGCGGCGAGCCCGTTATCCGGAGTTGCATAAACCAAATTTTCAATATAGTAAGGCCAGCCTTGCGCATGGTTATGCTGACAGCAACGACTGCTGAAAGGATTCATAGCCAAGAAAGGACCACCATTATCAATTCCGGGTTTATGGTCTTTAGAATCACTCACCACCTGATTGGGACAAGTAATATATCTTAAAGCTCTGAAATCAGGCATTACTGCTGCTGGATAAGAATTGAAAGCGACCTCCTCGCAATGCTCAGCCCAAAAAGGATCACCAGTCATACGAAGCATTATCTCATCAGACGCCATCTGTTCTACAAATCCACAAGTTTCTGTACCTTGTCGTGGATCAATATAAGCCAAACGGGCATTCTCGTCCGCTCCGAACATGCCTCCCGGCACCTGTCCGAAAATACGTCTCACCAGATGATGCACTCGATAAGATGCCTGCAAATCTGCCGAATCACCACTAAGCATATAGTAAGTAGCCGGTTCACGAAAGCACTGTGCAATATTCACATTATGCCAATTAGGCAAATCCGATTCATTTGTCCAGTCTGCCGTATTACGATGAAGTTTCCGGGCAAGCTCCAGCAGGAATTGTTCTCCTGTGATGTTATAAAGCCAATAAACACTATACAGATTATCCCCCCCACGGCTGTTCTCCCAATAATCTTCCAAGAATTTATCATCGGGGACAGTCAGTTGCCATTTAAAGTAATCAGTCATCAAAGTCAACACTCTCTTATCACCAGAATATTCATAATAAGATTGCAAACACCAAAGCATTACCATATTCGCCCAAAGTTCTCTCTTCCCTCCACGTTCATTCACCGGACCGAAAAAGCCATCCGGTTGCCGGCTCTGAATAGCTGCTTCAATCCAGACTTTTGTTTCTGCAATCATAGCAGAATCTTTTAAGATATAAGCCAAATCACCATATCCTTTCAGCCAATAAGGGACTTCTTCCCAACCATGATCTCCACCAGACAGCAACCACGCATTATCCTTCTTATCCAACCACGCACTAATTTCACCCAGTTTCCCGGTTAATCCCTCTTTTTGCAACAACAGGTACTTTTTCAGCCAGCCTTCCGGCTCAATGGTTCCTACCGGCAATTTTATAAAATGCAATGGTTTCAAAGGCAAACGATTTCCCTGATAACTGACATTCCTATCTATCGTACCGGGACGTGAAAGCATATCTATCTTCATCTCCCTTTTCTCCTCCATACATGCCGTCAGTACAGCCACAATCAAAAAGGAACCTAATAACAATTTCCCTATATTTCTCTTTTTCTTAAACATACCGTTTTTTATTCAAATTTTACATCAGCAAAAGTACATCTGTCCCTGAGTTTCATGGAAAAGAATCTTGTCAGAAAAAGAAAGAATATAACCATTTTACCCATTCAGAAGTTTTTCAGCCCATATCATCGTATTTTCTTTACTTTTAATCCGCTAATAACACCTTGTCCTTTTTGAGGAGAAAGCAGAATCTCCAGTCCTTCATGATTCCGCACATTGACCACAAGTGTCTTTACAACAGCTGTCTGCTCGCCATAAGAATCAGCCAGATTCAATGACTCTATCAATTTTTCTCCATTGACTGACACATCAAATACACGTTGTCCCTCGGCAGAAACACCTGTACGCACAATATTTTTCCGTTCATCCTTACTGAAAGGTTCCGTGAAATAAAAGCCAATTTCATATACTCCGTCAGGAACATCCAGCCGGTAACAAGTCGTACCAATTAAAAAGGTCTGAAAAAGAGGCTCTAAAAAAGTATTTTTTATATCAGCCCCTACTCCATACCTAACTCCATCATGTGATGATCCCGGCCAGGAGTTAAAAGGTTTTCCATCCATATATCCCCAACTTCCCTTTGTATAAGGTTTATCGGGTATCCATATTTCCTGAAGCTGCGGGTCTATAAAATAACAATGCTCCTGTCCCAAATTAATACAAAGACCGTCCAAAAGCACATCACTGTCAGTAAGACGGGAAGATAACAATCTCATCTGTATCTTCAGCCTGTCTGAAAGTGCCCCACTTCGGGCATCCAGCAGATTCTCTCCGTTTATAAAAGGAACTACGAAAACAGCTTCCCCATTTACCACTTCACGCACTCCCAAAGACTTTCCATTATGAATTAACTCCACCGTTTTCTGATTAGAAAAAACACTGACCTTACGCACATTTATACTATCATCACAAATTTCCACCCTTTTCGTCCAATCGGCCCCGGCAATATGAATCATCGGAATGTCCGACCAACGAGCCTGACAGTAATAATAAATCTCTTTCTTCCGACGATCCTCTGTCAACATTCCTTTTTGATTCAGATTAGGCTTGCTATCACCACGACCGTCCACCTGAAAATCAACCAAATTCCAAATAGAATAACCTATATAATCCGGACGTTTTTCCATTTCATTGATATATCTGCGATTAAAATCCAATTGAAATTCCGGAGTAAAATCAAATGTACGCGGAGTATAAGAATGGATACGTTCATCGCTTCCTGCTCCAAATTCCGACAAAAAACGAGGTTTTGCAGTAGAATAACTACAAAATTTATCAAACATAGGTGCAATCGTAGCAGAATCTCCCTGATACCAAGATTCATATACATTCACCCCGTTAACATCCGAAATACTAAACATCTCCTTACTAGACTGTGTATAGGGTTTCTCCCAAGTAAAAGCATGAAAGGCGACACAAGAAAGACGATAAGGATCCAGCTCTTTTTTCAAAGCCTCCAATTCCCTAGCCAACGCAATAGCTTGCTTATGGTAATCCCATAATTCATTCATAGCCCCCCATAGTACCACCGATGGATGATTGTAGTTCTGAAGAATCATCTCTTTCAACATTTCTTTGCAGTTATGAGCGAATTCCGCATTTTTTCTCACTTCATTCACAACACAAATTTCAGACCATACTATCAACCCCAATTCGTCACAGGCTCGATATATTTCCGGATCTTGAGGATAATGACTGATACGCACAAAATTAGCTCCCATTTCTTTCAGCAACCGCATATCCCTACGATTCATTTCAACGGGAATAGCCGTTCCCAAACCTGCATAATCCTGATGCCGTGCAGCTCCCCTCAATTTAAGATACTTCCCATTCAGATAAAAGCCTGTCTTATCCACCGAAAACCATCTGAATCCAACCGGAGAAATTACTTCTTGATACATTTCTCCATTCTTGGCATCGCATACCTGCACTTTTACCGTATATAAATAAGGCAATTCAGGAGACCACAAATGAGGATTCTCTATCCTTCCTACAGAAGTGGATATAGGATATTTCCTGCCTGGAATCAGTTTCAGTTTCAACTGTTTCTCTTTCACAATCCGATTCATTTCATCGCAAAGAAAAACATTGACGTGCACGTGCTTTGTATCGGTAAAGTCATTTTTAAGAAAAGCCACAATTTGCATTGACGCCTCAGATACCGACACTTCAGGGGTTTGTATCCTTACTGGAACAGCTGCATAAGGTTCTGTCACAAAATGCCCTCTTTCCGTCCATTGCAAGAACACCCTGCGATAAATACCCCCAAAAATAGAAAAATCTCCGGAAACCGGTGGAAGGATTTCCCCCAAAGAAGAACTATTATCCACTTTTACCGCCAACAGATTTTCCTTTCCAACTTCACAGATATCAGTTATATCAACTCCGAAAGCGGTATATGCCCCCAAATGAGTTTGCAATAATTTCCCATTTAAATAGACGTCTGCCTTGCTGGCCACTCCATCAAAACGAAGAGTTATTTTCTTATCCCGTGCCTCTGAAGGAATGAACAACTTCTTCCTATACCAAGATATGCCGCGCCTATATCCCCGTTGCTCGTCAATCACATCTCCGGCATTCCAAGTATGAGGCAAATCTACAGTTACCCAATCAGAATCATTCCAATCCATACTGGAAAAACGTTCATCATTCTCTGCTTTATACTTCCATGAATCTGTTATAGAAATTTCAGAGGCACATATACAACATATACACCCCCAGAACAACAACAACCAACCGGCAAACCTTTTCATACCATCACTTCAAATAAATATTAAAAGAAAAAGACTGTCCGGAACCGCACATGACAAAAAGTGCCAAACAGGTTTTCGGACAGTCTGTTCATTACCAATCCACTAATATCCCGGATTCTGCTTTAACTTACCATTCTTATCCAATTCAGCTCTTGGAATAGGATACAAGTTCTTATTTATATCATTTGTAGCAGAATGAGAAAGCCATGATTTAGTTGTCCATACTCCAAAACGAATCAGGTCCTGTCTTCTTCTTCCTTCTTGGTTAAACTCCCAACCCAATTCATCCAAAAAGCGACCATATTTTATATCTGCTCCACCTTCATGAGTTGTTCTAGGACTTTTAATCTTGTCCAAATAGGTTGTTTCGCGCAATCCATAATCATAGGTACTCCCTCCCATCAGTTCCGCACCAGTGACTACCGCTTTTTCCGGAGCAGACTTGAATGCGCGTTGTCTGATTTCTGTTACAATTTGTGCCGCTTCGTCCGCTTTTCCAGTCCTTAACAAACATTCAGCTTTCATCATCAATATGTCTGTATAGCGGAAGGGGAAAACATCGTTACTCATAGCATCAGGAGACATACCGGCAACATACTCATACTTTGCCAAATGATATCCATGTAATTCCTCAGCCCAATCAACCCCCGGAACCACATTTACAATATTCATAGGAATCCCCTGACTGTTGCCTATCTCGCACAACACATTGGAACCATCGGGATACACTTGCTGTCCCATCAAATAATTCTCGGTCAGACGACTGTCATCCGGATCAAATGTATTTATAAATTGCGGAACAGCAACCGAACCTCCCCAACCACCAAAACTCTTAGTGGAATATACCTGAGAGAACTGACCGTTTAGAGCGTAATTGAATATATTCAATCCACCGGCGTAACTTTGATCAAAAGGAACTGCAAAAATAGCTTCCGTACAATCCTCATTATCAGCCTTGAATACATCTTTCTGATTTCCCGCCAACGAGAATTTACCAGATTTTATGATCTCCTCACAGGCATCCAGACACTTTTGCCATTGTGGGGTTCCCGTATACACCTCCGCATTGATATACATCTTGGCCAATAAAGCATAAGCAGCCCATTTGGTAAAACGTCCGTAAGTCGATTCATCAACATTCTCCGGTAATAAAGGAAGGGCGGCTGTCACTTCGGCAATGATAGAATCATTCAAGGCTTTACGACTGATTTGTTCGGGAAGAAAACCTTGAGGGACATCAAAACGGGTCAGATAGGGTACATTGCCGTAATAATCACAAAGCATATAATAATAAGAAGCCCTTACCGCTTTTAACTCCGCCAAATAATTATCCTTACCTTCCGTCACAGGCAACAGGCCGGATTCAATCTGGTAAATTACCTGATTGGCATTGTTTATACCAGTATACAGGTCACCCCACCGATTGACAGCCTCACCTGTCTCCGAAGTCCAGGTATGTAAATGCATGTTAATGGTAGTCCCATTCCATCCCCAAGGATGTACCGGTATCATGGTCTCATCTGTAGAAATGGTCTGCGTTTCATTTATTGCACCGATAACAACAGAACGCCATGGAGTATAAGCATTACCTAATATGGCAACCATGTCCTTTTCCGTATAATGATATTTATCGGATACGATCGTAGTATACACGCTATCGTCCAGTTCCATACAACTATTCAATGATGCTCCTATCAGACAACAAAGTGCAGGACACATCAATGTTATTCTTATTCTTCTTTTCATGTTCTTCAATCTAATAATTTAAAAATTCAAGTTAACGCCAAAGGTATATGAACGGGTAGTGGGATACTTGTTTCTGTCATCTGTTCCCGGAGTTAAAAGCGAACCGCCTACCTCCGGATCAAGTCCTTTGTATCCGGTAATGGTCAAAGCGTTTTGAACAGAGAAATACAGACGCATTCCCTTAATCCCTTTAATAAAGTCTTTCTTGAAATTATACCCCAATACAATATTATCAATTTTCCAATAATCGCCATCCTCTACATAGTAACTATTAAATTGCTTGGAGTCCGTCAGCACCGCTTTACCAAATACTTTTTCATACCCGGCTTTCAAATTATTCATTGCCTGGTCTCTATAATTCTCATAATGCAGACGAGTAAAGTTGATATTCTGGAATCCGAAGGCCCCTCTCATGGTAACACTCAAATCAAAATTCTTATAACGGAAATCATTGTTCCATCCCAAATAATGCTTTGGCAAACCATTACCAATCACTTTTCTATCCTCTATCTTCACATCTTTAGACTCTACAGCATTACCATTCTGATCTTCATAAATCCATTTACCGTCTTCTGTAATATCCAATACTTTCCAACCCCAAATCTGCCCTATAGGTTCCCCTACTTTTACACGATGGGTAGGGACTCCCGACATAGGCGCTTGTGCGTCACCCACATAAAAATAATCGTTTGCCAACTGGTATTTACTATTATTCAATTTGTCAAGCTTGTTCTTATTAGTAGAATAAGTCAGTGTGGTATTCCAACCAAAATCTTTTTTATTAAAGACAACCCCGTTCAGCAATATCTCCAGTCCCTTATTACTGATAGTACCCACATTTGCCAGTGTAGTGCCATATACATTGGGCGGAACAGGAACAGGATAATTATATAACAAGTCTACAGTTTTTCTGTAATAAGCATCAACACTACCACTGATACGATCTTTCAGAATAGAGAAATCAAGCCCCACATTAAATTCCTTCTTCTTTTCCCATGTGAATTCCGGATTCGGATTACTCTGCGGAGTCAATTTATTCACCCATTGACCATTATAATAAAAAGTATCATTATTTGAAGTATATCCCAAACGATAGGTTGCCAAATAAGGATTGGAAGGAGCAATACCTGTCACACCATAACCGGCACGAAGTTTCAAGCTATTAATCCACTTGATATTTTTCATAAAATTCTCTTCATTAATCCGCCATGCCAGACTTACAGCCGGAAATGTACCCCAAACCTGATCGGAACCCACAAATTTGGAGTCCGCCTCATGCCTTACACTAATGGTAGCCAAATACTTGCCTGCCAATATGTAATTGATACGTCCGAAAAAACTGATAAGATTACCTGACGTTTTATTACTGTTAATAGGAATAGCAGCACCGGCAATATCGCTGTCGCCACGTCCTAAAGCGATATTATCCCAGCCAAACTGGTCTGTAGGAAAATTCCAGTTCCGCATCCAATAATCCTCCCATATATTCTTCTGATAGCCATAACCTCCCAATACAGAAATATTATGAATGCCAAAAACTTCACTATACTGAGCGGTAAATTCAAACAACTGGTCTGTAGTCTCACAAGTACCTCTGGAGGCAAAACCGTCACGGGAATGAGCCACTGTGGTATTGAAATTATCAAAAGTCTCACGATAACCTCTTGTTTCGTAATATCTATCCCAAGATAACAACGCATTGAATTTCAATGATTCGATGGGTTGGAAAGTAACATTACCATTCAATCTGGTACGCTGTCTGTGATGCCTGCCATTAGCAGTCTCGATAGTACTCAGCGGATTGGCGATAGCCACCAGAGCCGAAGGCTGTGCCCAAGGACCATCATACTCCGGCATTGATGACAGGATATCCTTATTTACATCCTGCTTATAAATAGGCAAGGTAGGATTAGTAACCAATGCCGCACTATATACCCCTCTATTGAAAGAGGAACCATCTCCGGTCGTTGTATAGTTCTGCGTATTAGAATTAACGCTGACGTTCAAACGCAATTTATCATTCAACATTGAATGATTCACCGCCAATCGTACAATCAACGCCTCATTATCTGACTTTTTGAAAATTCCCTGGTTCTTTTTATAATTGACATTCAACAAATAATTAGTCTTCTCGGAACCACCCTTTACACTCAGATTATGCCCATGATTGATCGGAGTACGAGTTATGGCTTCCAGCCAATCTGTATTACCTCCAAAATCAGTAGCAGAAATTGTTCCATCTTGAATTAAAGAACGAAATTCATCTCCAGTCAACACTCTTTCCGTTTTCACAAACTCTTCTGTACCGACATACCCATTATAGTCTATGGAAAAATCAGAATTAGCCTTACGAGTAGTAACCAAAATCACTCCATTGGTAGCTCGTGTACCATAAATAGCCGCAGACGAACCATCCTTCAACACATCGATTTGAGCAATATCCTCAGGAGCCACCGTTCTTAAATCTCCCGGAATACCGTCAATCAACACTAACGGCGAATTGTTACCCTGCAAGGAGTTAGTACCACGAAGTAAGATAGACGAATTCTCGGTAGGGTCACCTGTAGAATTCACAATGCTAAGACCAGCAATTTTTCCTTTCAATAATTGCCCCGCATCCCTCACATTTCCACGGACAAAATCCGAAGACTTGACACTTGAGATGGCAGCCGTCAGCTCACTTTTCTTTTGCGAACCGTAACCCACCACTACAACTTCCTCCAACGCCAGAGAAGAAGGTTTCAGCTGTACCTTGACAAAGGTCTGGCTACCCACATTTATCTCTTGGGCATCATAACCTATATAAGAAACAATCAAAACGGTGTTCTTATCACTTGCCTCCACACTAAAATTACCATCTATATCGGTAATGGTTCCCTGAGAAGTACCTTTAAGAATAACCGACGCACCGATCAGTGCATCCTTATGTTCATCATATACCGTTCCCTTTATTATTCTGCTCTGAGCAAACAAGCATTGGGAAACGAGTAAAAACAAGCCCAACATCAACATCGTTGTTTGTCGATGTCCAAATTCAGACGGATGTGCACCTTTACTAAACATGTTTTTCATATTTGATCTTTAATTTAATTACAGCCCAAAAGTAGACTTATTAGATAAAAAGCCACAAGAATATCCATCCAAATAATATGAATTTTCTGCCAAAACAATATTTCCACCCACCTTTTACAACACCTTACCTCCTCCACCTTACGAAAAGAGAGCAATATTCTGCCAAAACAGGACAATATTTTGCCTTCCCCTTGTGTTTTTCAGCCAAATATCTACTTTTGCACATAGTAAACCACTTGATAAAACAAACTATGTACAAGCACTTATTCCTTCTCATATCAATCCTTTTCAGCCTGTCATCCCCCTGTGTTCATGCTGAAAGATATTATTTCCAACATTTGGGTCTGAAAAACAAACTGTCTCAAAGTTCCGTTCTTTGTATCACCCAAGACAGAAACGGATTCATGTGGTTCGGCACCAAAGACGGACTAAACCGTTATGACGGATCCAATTTCCGTATTTTCAAACACAATCATTCCAACCCCCATTCTTTGGGTAATAACAACGTCAACTCATTGCACGAAAATAAGGATGGGAAATTATGGATAGGAACAGACGACGGAATTTATATCTATGATCCATTGACGGAAACTTTCTCAAAACTCACCTGCAAAAGTCAGGACAGCTTGTGCATCACCCAGCCCATTGTACAAATCACCACCGATACACAAAAAAACATCTGGATAGCAGTAGAATCCCAAGGCGTTTTCCTGTTCGATAACGACCGACAAACATTAACACACTATGCTATCCCCGATGCCCATCTGCTCAGTTCTATCTGTATAGACCAGCAAAACGCAGTATGGATAGGCTATAACGGAAAAGGGCTTTATTATACTGATGATCATTTCCAGAACTTCCGGTTATTCCAAACACAAGAGGGGAAAAACCTCTTCACCGATGACCAGATTTTCAAAATTTTCCCCGAACAGCATAACACCTTGTACACTGGTTCCGCAAAAGGCGGCCTGAAAAGCATCAATATCCTTACCCGGACAGTCACCGACTTGCTACCGGACTCTTCCCAAACCGAAAGTATCTTTGTAAGAAACATCTATCCCATCGACAAAAAAACATTGTGGGTTGCCACAGAACGAGGAATATATATCTACAACAAGGAAACCCGGGAAATCCAACACCTCACCTACAATCCCAACGATGACTATTCCTTGTCGGACAATGCCATTTATTCCCTCTACAAGGATGCTGAAGGTGGCATATGGATCGGCAGCTATTTCGGAGGCATAGACTATTATCCCACCCAATATGCCACCTTCGAAAAATACTATCCCATCATAGGACAAAACAGCCTCAGCGGAAAAGTAGTCCGTGAATTTTGCGAAGATGAAGACGGAAATCTATGGATAGGAACAGAAGACGGCGGCTTGAACAAATTCAATCCAAAGACCAAAGAATTCAGTCCTTGTCCACTGGCAGGACTGCACTATAATGTCCACGCTCTAAGTATGGACAATCACACTCTGTGGATAGGTACATATTCCAAAGGATTATACTCATTGGATCTGAAGACCTGCCGTTCCCGTCACTACCTGATGGGACATGCCGAAAATACATTGAACGACAACAACATCTACTCCATGTGCCGCACCTCTGCAGGTCAACTCTACATAGGTACCACAACCGGACTCAATCTCTATAACCATGAAACAAATGATTTCACCCGTATCCACAAAATGGATGGTATCTTTGTTTTCAACATATTGGAAGACAGTAAAGGAAATATCTGGTTTGCCACCTATAACTCCGGTATATTCAAATACAATCCTAGAAATAACAGCTGGAAAAATTATGTTTCCACTCCCGGAGTTCCCCACGGACTCCCTTACAACAAGGTGATAAGTATTTATGAAGACAGCAAGCAACGCTTGTGGTTCACCATGCTGGGAAGAGGATTCTGCTCATTCAACCAGGACACAGAGGAATTCACTACTTATGATTCTTCACAAGGGCTTGCCAATGATGTGATTTATAAGATTGTAGAGGCCAACAATGACATCCTTTGGCTCACCTCCAACAAAGGATTGATACGGTTCGATCTGAAGACCAAAACCTCGAACATTTATGCAGACAACAATGGACTGCTCACCAATCAGTTCAATTATAGTTCAGGAATTAAGAGCAAAGACGGTACCATCTATTTCGGATGTATCAATGGCTTCATTGCCTTCAAACCCGAGTCCTTCACCGAAAACACTTATTTTCCACCTGTAGCCATCACCGATTTCCTGCTTTTCAACAAAAGCGCCGATATAGGCACCAAAGATTCCCCCCTCAGCCAAAGCGTGACTTATACCCGGGAAATAAACCTGAAGTATAATCAAAACTCTTTTGCCTTCCGCTTTGCAGCTCTTTGTTACGCCGCCCCTGAAGAAAATTACCTGAGTTATACATTGAAAGGATTTGATAAAGAGTGGTACAGTACCACAAAAAGTTCCACCGCTTCCTATACCAATCTAAAGCCAGGCGACTATACTTTCTGCGTGAAAACAGCTAACGCCAAGGGAGAATGGAGTAATGACATCAAAAGTATCCACATACATATCGCACCTCCTTTCTGGAAATCCCCATGGGCCTATCTTCTTTATTTTATACTTTCGGCAGCCGGTATCGGATATATCTTCTATCGCTTCCGAAAACAAATCACGGACAAACAACGACGGCAACTGGAAATCTTAGAAGCCGAAAAGGAAAAAGAAATTTATCATGCCAAAATAGACTTCTTCACTAATATAGCACATGAAATCCGCACACCGCTAACCCTGATAAAAGGCCCGTTAGAGAACATCCTGCACAAGGAAAACATAGATCGCAACACCATCCGTGAGAACCTGGACGTCATGGAACGGAATACCCTGCGATTACTTGACCTGACCAATCAGTTACTCGACTTCCGAAAAACAGAAACCAAGGGGTTCCGTCTTAACTTTATGGATTGTAACATCTCCCAACTAATAAGAGACACTTATATCCGTTTCAATCCCGCCGCCCAACAGAATGGGTTGAAATTTCAAACAGACCTGCCCGAACAGGATTTCAATGCACCCGTAGATAAAGAAGCCCTGACCAAAATTCTAAGCAATCTGTTCAATAATGCAGTAAAATATGCCACATCATCTATCCATGTATCTTTAATACCACCATGCGGAATGAAAGAACCGGGATACTTCTCCATTATGGTCAGCAATGACGGGCATCCCATCCCCCACGATATGCAAGAAAAAATTTTCCAGCCTTTTGTGCAAATCAAACAAACCTCCGGTGGGCAACGCACAGCCGGTACCGGCATCGGCCTGCCTTTGGCACGTTCCCTGGCAGAATTACATAAAGGAAAACTTTATTTAAAGGATAGTGAAGAAATCTGTTTCTGTGTCGAGCTTCCTGTCGATCAAGAAAAAGCCATACAGTTACAAAAAGATTCCACTATCAGCCAGACCGGCAATATGCAGACAGCCATCCGGCAACACAGCACTAACATCTGTATTCTTGTAGTAGAGGATGACCCCGAGATGCAGAACTTTATTTGCGCACAACTGGAAACTGTATATTGCGTTATACGTGCATCTAATGGCAAGGAAGCCCTGCAAGTGCTATCAGAAAAGACAATCAGTCTGATTGTCAGTGATGTGATGATGCCCGAAATGGATGGTTTCGAATTATGCCATACATTAAAGACCGATATCGAACATAGCCATATTCCTATCATTCTGCTCACAGCAAAAGTTACCATGCAATCCAAGATAGAAGGAATAGAACTGGGAGCCGACGACTATATAGAAAAACCTTTTTCTACGGAGTATTTATTGGCACGCATAGCGAACTTATTAAGCAATCAGGACAAATTGCGCCATGCTTTCACTTCATCACCTTTTGTGAACGCCAAAACCATTGCACTGAGCAAAGCAGATGAGAACTTTTTAGACAAACTAATAGAAGTAATTCAGAAGAACATTTCGGAACCCGATTTTAATGTGGATATATTAGCCGAGAAAATGAATATGAGCCGTTCCAGCCTGCATCGAAAAATAAAGGGAATTGCTCAAATTACCCCCAATGAGTTTATTCAACTGGAACGGTTGAAAATGGCAGCCCAACTGATTCAATCCGGAGAATACAGAATCAATGAAGTATGCTATATTGTCGGTTTCAACTCTTCTTCCTATTTTGCCAAATGTTTTCAGAAACAATTTGGAGTACTGCCAAAAGATTTTTGCAAGAACGGCTCCTGACACTGTAAGATAATTTATATATGCGTATAAAATAGTCCTTTTAAATTTGGCATAATGCCATGAATCCATTACATTTGTTCCATATCACAAATGATAGAATTATGCAAGATATAACAAACGGACGTTGCGGTTGGTGCGGAACAGACGAATTGTATGTGAAATACCATGATCAGGAGTGGGGAAAGTTAGTAACCGATGACAAGACGCTGTTTGAGTTTCTTGTATTGGAAAGTGCCCAAGCAGGACTAAGCTGGATAACGATTCTTAGAAAAAGAGAGGGGTATCGTAAAGCCTTCTGTAATTTTGATGCCGAGTTGGTGGCACAAATGACCGATGAAGACGTTGAGCGGCTAATGCAGTTTGAGGGCATTGTAAAAAACCGTCTGAAAATCAAATCGACAATCACGAATGCAAGACTATTCCTTGCCGTACAAAAGGAATTCGGCAGTTTTTATAATTATACCCTGTCATTCTTTCCCGACAAAAAGCCGATTATCAACACATTCCGGTCATTGAGCGAGATTCCGGTATCCTCCCCCGAATCCGATGCCATGAGTAAAGATATGAAAAAACGAGGTTTCAAGTTCTTCGGAACTACGATTTGCTACGCCCATTTGCAAGCTTCAGGTTTTATCAACGATCATTTGACAGACTGTATTTGCCGGAAAGTTCCACAACAGAATTATTAACTCTGTTAACACTATCATCACCTTTTATCGGAAACCTCAATATGTCTTTTCCTCCTTTTCTTTTCGAGAAAAATAGCAACGATATGACAGCCGGGATTGAATTCAAGACTATAAGGGTATCTGTAATTCAATAGTTTCATGCATATATCTTGACTGAGCCGAAAAGAAAGAGATGTTCTGTTCCCAGATTGCATAACAAGACATTTTTTGGCTTTGTGAGAGCAGTTGCTCTCACCTTTTGGGGCATCTCTCACCTCATCTCTCACCCTTTAAACGCTTTATTCATCGGGGGAAAGTGATAAAAGATGAGAGCATGAGAGATAAAATGTGTTTTTTGCATTGATAGGAGTAGTCCCGAAAGTTAACGGCATAACTTTCGGAAACAATGGAAGAAACTTCCTAAACTTATGCTGTCAGTTTGTAAAAACCTCCCGTCGTGAAAGGGAAAATGTTCCGAGGAAAGACAACCTGTTTTATACGAATGTTCATGCGGCACTTCATGAACGTTCACGTAGGACTATATATACGTCCGCGTGAGGTTACACATATATATGTGGGAATCATCAATTTTTTGTTCATGTACAAAAACACAAGTTCCTATGCAAAAAAGATAAGGATGTTTTTTAAAAACATAAGTTCATTTTAAAAAAAGAACAAGACCTTTTTAAAAAACGAACTTATGTTATTTACCAACTTTTGCAAGCTAAATAACTTCTCTGCCAATCATCAAGATACACCTTCACCGGAAATCAAACTTCAGCCTGACAGGCACACTTAATTGTAACCGGCATTTTGCCCGAACTCTTCTTTATTGATAATGGCATCCAGTTGAGTCTGAGGAATAGGACGTAGCAAATGATGCTCTTTTATATTCACTTTCGCATCCGGATTGTATGCTTTTACTCTTTCCAGCAGCTTACCGGTACGCTTCAAATCGAACCAACGTTGCTGCTCTCCTCCCAACTCACGGGCCCGTTCATCCAAAATAAAATCCAATGTCAACTGTTCCGGCTTTATCTCCATGGCGGCTTCCTTGCCGGGAATAGCTGCTCTTCTCCTTACCTCATTGATATAAGATGTTCCAGAGGCATTATCGTTCAAGAATAATTCAGCCTCGGCAGCTATCAGATACAACTCAGCAAGACGAATGACCACACCATGTCTCACACTTCCCGTATAATTCACTGACTCACGAGACGGATCAAGGAATTTTTTGAAAGTCACATTCTGAACCCTATTCTTGACAGAGCCATCGGCATTGTAAACAAAATCCTTGTCTATGGTGATATAATCGTGTTTAGCTTCCTCTGCATCGGACACACTATATTTAGTAAAGAAAATAGCCGTATCTCCCGGTGAGATATAAGTACTGTTCGTATTGTTACAAATCCATGCCTGCTGGAACACATCATCATAACGGGCATCCATCTTTTCATCGAACAGGTTCAGATAATACAGCGTAGGCATATATCTGTTGAAACTGCGACCATATTCTATGGAGCGCGTAACAGGTTTCTTACCGTCTTTATCGAGTACCTGATCATAACACATCACCCACAACAGATGTGAAGGGTTATTACCCGGTGTCCTCCAAATGATGGGGTTCCCGTCAGGACCTTCTTCAATGGAAGTTCCGAATATCTCACTCTTTGTGTACATACAAACAAACACATTCTCTTTTACATCATTACATTTATAAATATCACAAAGGTCCGAATAATCTTCTGCCAAGCTATAACCATAATTGTTAATGACATTACGAGCATATTTCAACGCTTCCTCATAATTTTTATTATACAGATAAACGCGTGCCAGAAACGCTTCTGCCGCACCTTTGGTAGCACGCCCGTAATCGGAAGTGGAAACCGGTAATTTAGCCACCGCCTCTTTTAAATCGGCTATAATCTGAGTATAAAAATCCTTTTCGGACGAACGGTAAACGTAACCTGACAGCTCGGTACATTCTTCTGTCGTTAAATAAACACCTCCCCATGTCTCTACAATATGCCATAGATAAAGAGCCCGCAAGAAATAGGCTTCCCCCATACGGATATCTTTAACCGAAGCTGAAAGTTCAGAGCTAGGCAAACGGTTCAAGGCAGTGTTACAAGTATTCAATGCCGAATACAAACGTTCCCACTCTTTAGTTATCGCATTGCTGGAACCTTGTAATGACGAGTTATAATCGGAAAGCTCAGCTTCGGCACAACCATTTCCCCGGGTAAATATATCCGTTCCCAACTCTGTCATTGATGTGGCATATTCCTGTCCATACCAAAAACGCAACGGTGTGTAACATGAGTTAATCAGAGCTTCCGCACCCGATTCGGTTTTATAAAAAGTATCAGCGGTCAATCCGCTGGGATTTTCCTCTGTCAGGAAATCATTACATGAGCTCAAGGTTGCCGCCATACAGCTGAGCAAACACCATTTATATAATTTATTCATACCTGTTCGCTTGTTTAGAAATCAACATTAATACCAAATACTGCTTGTTTTGTCATCGGATAGCTCAAGGAGCCTCCTCGTTCGGGATCATAATTGTCTAAATGACTGAAAGTAAAGAAATTCTTTAATGAACAATAGATACGGATATTAGAAGCATGAATCTTCCCGATCCATGATTTAGGCAACTGATATCCCAAAGTGATTTCTTTAATCTTCAAATACGAACCATCCACGTATCCCAATGCATCTAATTTGGAAGAATCCGAATAACTTTTTTCCGGACGGGGAAATTCGTTAGTAGGATTCTCCGGAGTCCAATAGTTTACTTTAATACCCGGATCTCCCTGAATACGGTATGAGCCGTAACCGTTGGCTTCCGAATGTAACATTTGCCCTTGTCTCCAATACATGAAAACGCGCAAATCAAAGTTCTTGTATTTGAATGTATTGTTCAACCCCATTACGAAATCGGGAGTTTCCGAGCCCAAGATGATACGGTCATTATCATTGTCTATTGAACCATCCTTATTCTGGTCCTTTATTTTTATACGTCCCGGCTTCTCACCATACTTAGCTGCTTCCGCGGCCTCGTCAAGCTGCCAAATACCGATTTTCTCCAATCCATAATGTGTCTTGATGGAATGCCCTACAAACCAACCGTTACTGATATCACGGTCAGTTCCATCTGCCAGCTCAGTAATTTTCTCTCTGTTCAAAGTAAATGTATAATCGGTATTCCAAGAGAAATCCTTTTGATTGAAATTTTGGGTATTAATAACTAATTCCACACCTTTATTCTCAGTTTTTCCTACATTATCCCATGCCAAAGAATATCCGGTAGAACTAGGTACTTTCTTCTGCATCAACAAATCTGATGTCTTTTGTTGATAAATATCCAATGAACCACTGATACGGTTATTGAAGAAACCGAAGTCAATACCGATATTAGCCGTTGCTGTTTTTTCCCAGCCCAGATTATAATTCGGTGTCAAAGCTGGATAGTAGCCATAGGCTCCGTTTTCCGTATTATTTATGAGATAAGCATACATGGTCTTTCCCAATCCTCCCTGAGTCTGATAGGCAGAAACAGCACTGTTTCCCGAAATACCATAACTCAGCCGAAGTTTCAAATTGGAAAGTTGTTCTACGTTCTTCAAAAAATTCTCTTCATTCATACGCCAAGCCAAAGCCACAGATGGGAAGACCCCCCACTGATGATCTTTTGCCAATACAGATGAACCATCCTGACGCAAAGTCACAGTCATCAGGTATTTCTCATTGAATTTGTAGTTGATACGCCCAAAGAAAGATGCCATAGTGGTTTGTACATAACTGCTGGATATCTGCTGACTATCCTGCAAACCACCCAAATTATAAAACAACATAGTGGATGAAATAAGGTTATGCCCCGCACCCTTATATTCCTCGGCCACATTTTTATATAATGCGTTACCAGCCATCAGACTCAGATTATGTTTTCCTAATGTGAACGAATAAGCCAATGTATTTTCCCACGACCAATTGACGTCACTATGATTGGTAGCATCCGCCAACGAATAATTTCCCGCTCCGTCTAACGTATATGTATCAGCAAAATGTCCTGTACGGATATCTTTCTTGTCAAAGCCAAAAGTAGAAGTCAGTGTCAAGTCCTTGATAATGTTCCAGGTAGCCCCTACATTCCCCACCAAATGGCTGGTCAGCCGGTTATTTTTATAGGCTCCGGGAACTTCTTCGGCTATGGGGCTAATGGTCTGCCCATCATTAAAAGGAAGCACATTGATAGAACCATCTTCATTATATACATCTCCATAGGGAGCGTAATAAATAGAACGGTTGAAAGGATCACGTCGGATATTCTGATCCAAATAGGTATATACCACATTGGCATTCAATTTCAAGTTATCAGTGAGCTTATGCGATAAGGATAAGGTTGCATTATAACGGTCCATATCATCCATCTTCACCAAACCGTCTTCGGACATATATTCAAAAGCCAGATTGAATGTTGTTTTCTCCGTACCATTTGAAATATTGACAGAATGGGACATCTGGCTACCCGTTTGCATCAGCATATCCACCCAGTCTACATTTTGATTGGATTTTACCGCATCATAAGCAGAACCAAAAATTTTGGCATCATCTTCAGGACCTCCCCACTGGCCGTCCGTACGATAAGCCTCTCTCTTGAAGTCGGCCCATTCGGACAAATTCATTCTATCGGGATAAGCAGCTACGGAATTGATGGAATAATAACCGTTATATGAAACCTTGGTCTTGCCTACAGCCCCTTTCTTTGTAGTGATCAAGATAACTCCGTTAGCACCGCGAGAACCATAAATAGCAGTGGAGGAAGCATCCTTCAGAATTTCCATGGATTCTATGACATTGGGATTGATATCAATATCTGTCCCATAGGGCACTCCGTCTACAATAATCAGCGGAGCATTCGAAGCGTTCAATGACCGATTACCGCGAATGGAAAAGGACAAGCCCGAACCTGTCTGACCACTTGATTTAGTCATATCCAGTCCAGCCACTTTCCCTTGCAGGCTTTCCAAAGCATTCGTCGTAGGAACAGCAATAATGTCCGCTTGCTTGATGGAGGTCATAGAACCGGTCAAGTCCCGTTTCTTTACAGTACCATAACCAATGACTACCACTTCATCCAATTCTTCCGTATCTTCTTTCAAAATTACCTTTACCGGAGTTCCCGGCTTAATGACAGCCTCTTGTGAAAGCATACCGATATAACTGATTTCCAATTTTTTCGTGTCCGCAGGGACCGACAAGGAGAAATTCCCCTCGAAATCGGTAATGGTTCCTATAGATGACTTCCCCGCCACTTTCACATTAGCACCGATGACAGGCTCACCGGTACTGTCTAGAACTGTACCTGTTACGGTAACATTTTGTGCATAAACATTCCCGACACTCATCACCAGGAATGAAAGCACAAACAAAATAAACTTACTTTGTTTCATGTTCTTCATTGTTTTCATTTATAGTATCATTTAAAGTTTTTAGCACGCAAAGATGAATAAAAACAAAAACCGGATATTGCATTATTCAGTCTAAGATTTATAAAATCCGGTTTGAGAATAACAAAAACAGAGTTATCCGAATATAAATCGATTTAGGCTAACAGGAGGGAATCTGAAAATCCCGGCATTCTGTCTTTTTGCCATTCTAAACATAATGAAGAATCCGAATACACACACTATTTTGCGTTAACAGATTCTTCATTACGTTCAAAAGACCAAAGTAAAAAGGGTAATGCAATATAGCTTTTTGAAGCTTTCTTATTTTTCCTATTCTATTTCACTTATAGAAAAAAGAGTATTTCTACGCTCCATCCGCACATTTTCTCCAGTTAGCTGACATGATGATTCCAAACGGATATCAGAAGATGACGCACCTATTTTAAATGTATATTGACCACCGGCTATAGTCCATCCATTATTTGCATAATAAGCCATTTGCTGAAGAGAAACCTTAAAACTTATTATTTTCGATTCGCCGGGGTTCAAATTCACACGGGCAAACCCTTTTAGCTGTATAGGTTTGAGAAATTCCGAGGAAGTAGGAGACAGATAAAGTTGCACAACTTCAGTACCTGCACATTTTCCTGTATTTTTCACCTTACAGCTAACCTCAATCAAATCATCAGTTGTTTGTGCAGTAGACGGAACTTTTATATCGCTATATTCAAAGGAAGTATATGAAAGCCCAGAACCAAACGGATAAGCTATTCTTTCTTGGAATTCACCATTGTTATAACAATAAAGTTCTTTATCTTCAGTCTTAGGATAGCTAACGCATAATTTTCCGGACGGATTGACATTGCCTAACAAAATATCAACAACAGCATTTCCTCCTTCTTCGCCCGGATACCACGCTTGCAGAATAGCTGAACAACCTGCTTCTACTTCGTCAATCACTTGTGGACGTCCACCAAACATAACCAGAACAACCGGTTTACCTGTAGCAATCAGTTCTTTTAAAAACTGTTCCTGATCTCCCGGCAAACAGATACCTTTACGTTGCCGAGCCTCTCCGCATAAGGTAGGATTCTCTCCTAATGCAGCAATAATCACATCACTTTCCGAAGCTACATTTATGGCAGCCTGCCAGTTAGTAGAATCGGATGATTCCATTAACATCATATTCAAGCGTTCAGTTCTAGGATCTCCTTCACGGATAATGGAAGTCTCATTTTTTGCACTCCAATCACATCCGCGTTCATAGTCCACAGTGAATCTACCATTCGCCTTGTGCTTAAAAGCATCATATACAGAAACAATTTTAGGACTGTCAGGGTCTATTTTTCCTCCCCACCAGAATGCCTGCATAGACTGATATGTATAATCTCCTAACATACACCAATATGTATTTGCGTTCGGCCCTACCAAAGCTATTTTCCTATATTTGCCAGAGAGGGGCAATACATTGTTATTTTTTAACAAGACAATGGATTGACATGCCAAGTCATAAGAAGTTTTACGATATTCGGGGCAATCCAAATCCAAATTTCCTGTTGCATAAAGCTTCCGGTCTGTAGATAATAAGCCCAGACGTGCTTTCAACATTAATGCACGTTTTACCGCAATCTCAAAATATTTCTCATTAACCAAACTGTCTCCTATTAATTCGGACAGATATTTATAACAGTTATTTGATGGTAATTCAATGTCATTACCTGCGGTTAGAGCCTCAACAGCCCGTTGTTTCAAGATATCAGGATTTCCTTTTTGACTAGCATATCCTACTGCCCCATAGTCACTGACCACTACTCCGTCAAATCCAAGATATCCACGTAATATTTTATTCAGAAGAGTATCGCTGGATACGGCTTGTTCACTACGGAACCGGCCATAGGATGTCATCAAGACCTTACATCCCGCCTGTCGTATCATAGCTTCGTGTGGCAAAAGCACTTCCTCATAAATTTCTTTCCAACTCAAAGAAGAGCCTCCACCATATCCCAAAAAATGCTTGGTGCACGCAGCAACTCCATTTTTCAATCCTTTCTTCTGCAGACCTTCCACAAAAGCGACTCCCATAGCTGCACTAAGATACCCATCTTCACCATAGGATTCTTCTATACGTGGCCAATGAGCGGTACGTATGAGATCGACCATGGGTGACAAAGCAAGAGTAGCGCCAACAGAGCGCATGACTTCCGCCGTTTGTTCCGTTTTTACTGTAGCCAGTTCCGGATTCCATGTGCAGGCTATACCCAATTGTTGGGGATAAACGGTCGCTCCTTTGGCAGCCAGTCCGGTAATGGCCTCTTCGTGAAATATGGCTGGTATACCTGAGGGAGTCTCATGTATCAGATAATTTTGAAGATCACGCACAAAATCACGCAGTTCATTTGGTTCCATATCTAAAGCGCAAGCATATTGACAAATATGCCCTATACCGTCAGGTATCTTCTCTTTACACTTTTCTAATGACAGTTTTCCATCCTCCATTATTTCTTTCGGACGAATACCATACAATTGTGCAACTCTTTCGGCTTGTGTCATCCTACTATAAAACGTATCTACTTGCAGGCTCATTTCCCGAATGTCGAAATCCTCAATTGTTTTTTCATGGGTTTTAGAAGTACAACCGATAAATCCTAAAGATATTAGTATAAAACAGTAAATTGATATTTTTTTCATATTTGAATTTATATCAGAAAATATTCTTGTAAAATCAAAGACAACTTGAAATAAAAGTATAAGTCTGTCCTGCTTCAGTAGCTACATCATATAAATAAGAATCTTTCAATTCCACTCCTTTCAATGGAACTTTCTCACTAACCAGCGGACGACTGATTTCTTGCTTTTCAAACAAGGGATTAGGATTATCTCCTTCCGCTTTAACCAATGTCATACCATCCATCGCCAAAGTATTGTGCACACGTAAGCGAAGATTACCACCGATAGTAGATTTGATAATTGCCGACTCTACCTTGCCGTCTTTCCATTTCAGAGAAACGATTTCGAAACCACCACGTGCACGAAGCCCCCTAATCTCTCCATTTTTCCAGGTATCAGGTAAAGCAGGAAGTAAATGAACAGCCCCATCATGGCTCTGCATCAACATTTCAGCAATTCCGGCTGCACAACCAAAATTTCCATCAATCTGGAAAGGCGGATGAGCATCGAATAAATTTGGATAAGTACCTCCTCCCTGACCTTTCTGTACTTCAGGAGAAACAAAATTCAACTGATTGGCAATCAACTTAAATGCATGATTCCCATCCAAACATCTTGCCCAAAAACAGACTTTCCATCCCATAGACCAACCAGTAGAAGGATCACCACGCTGTATCAATGTATTACGGGCAGCTTCAAAAAGTATAGGTGATGAATAAGGAGAAATTTGATAACCGGGGAAAAGTCCCCATAAATGAGAGATATGACGATGATGGTCATTAGGGTTATCCCAGTCTTCGAACCACTCTTGCAACTGTCCGTATTGCCCTACTTGCATGGGAGGAAGTTGCCTTTTTAATGACAGAATGGTATCACAGAATTGCTTGTCCAGATTCAAAATCTGTGCTGCTGAACGAGTATTTGAAAATAAATCGGATACCAACTGATTGTCCATCGTGATACCTGCAAACAGATTGGCTTTCCCTTTCCAAATACTAGGCGAATTCTCTGGAGAGTTACTAGGAGTGACTACCAGATAACCGGTATTGGGATCTCTTACTAAAAAATCAACAAAAAATTCTGAAGCACTCTTCAGAATAGGATACACGGAAGCCAGGTATTCCTTATCACCCGAATAGAGGTAACGGTCCCACAAATGTTGACATAACCACGCATTACAGGTAGGCCACGGTCCACAATAAGCCCTATCTACAGCACCATTCATACGCCACAAATCCGTATTGTGATGCAATACCCATCCCCGGCAACCATACATCTCCCGGGCAGCCTCCTGACCGTTCTCATACAATTCTTTCACCATTTGTAGGAAAGGCTCATGCATCTCACGCAAATTGGTAACTTCGGCAGGCCAATAATTCATTTCCGCATTGATATTGGTGGTATAACGGCATTTCCAAGCAGGATTTAGTTTCTGATTCCAAATACCTTGTAAATTAGCAGGTTGTCCTCCCGGCTGAGAACTGGAAATAAGCAAATAACGACCGAACTGAAAATAAAGAGCAACCAGATGGGGATCATCGGAAATAGCGAATTCTTTTATCCGGACATCAGTAGGTTTATCAGCCTGCGAAGTGCGTCCCAAATTCAGAGATACACGGTTATAGTATTTTTGATATGCACTGATATGAGCCTGTAAAGCTCGGGCATAATTCTTTCCGGCATTCTTCATGGATACCTTATTACGCCCGGATGGATTTCCGGATATATCCTTATAATTCACAAAATTAGTGGCCATGGCGATATAAATAGTAGCACTATTAGCATTAGTCACGGATAATAATGTATCTCCTGCCACACTCTTTCCACCCTGTAAATCTAACTTCAAATCTGCACGGAAACAAATAGAACCTTTTGTGAAATCGTCTCCTTTAGTTGTGCCTTCCAAAATCAAGGCATTCTTTCCAGAAACGGTAACATCCACCTTCTGAGGACAAGTCAGGGAAGCGGAAAAAGTAAGTTTTCCCGGTTGAGAAGCAGTAAGGCGGACAATGACCAGCTGGTCGACAAAAGAGGTAAAGACCTCACGCTTATAATCTATTCCATTTACAGTATAAGTAGTCGTGGCTACAGCTTTTTCCAAATCCAATTCACGACGGAAGTTTGTATAATTTTCATGACTAGGAAAGTCCAGACGCAAGCTGCCCACTGTCTGATATGGCATCCCGAAACCGTTCTTGGAGAGGATTTTTTCACCTGCCAACGCTTGAGCTTCAGGATATCTACCAGCAAAAATTAACTGACGGATGGTCGCCAACGCTCCTTTAGCCTCAGGATTATAATTTTTATAAGGAGAACCTGCCGATACTGTTTCCTCATTCAATTGAATCTCTTCGGTTACAGGATTACCATATACCATGGCTCCCAATCGTCCATTTCCCAAAGGTAATGCCTCTTCCCAATATCTGGCAGGCTTATCATACCATAATACAGGTTTTTCCTGAGCATCTATGCTGATGCTGACTACAGATAGCAAAACTACAAGTGCTATTTTTAATAACTTACGTGTCATTTTATAATTAAATTAATAAATATCATCGACTTTTATAATGGAGAAAGAAATCCATTCTCTATCAACCAAGCTTCAGCCAACTCCGGCCACATGACCGTGCTTCCCCTTTGTGCACGCAAAGAGATGGCATGCCCGCCGACAGGAAACAGATGCAACGAAGATTTCTCTATTCCCGCTTTATACAAGGCTGTATAATAAGCGATGCTGTTCAAAGGAGAAACAGCCTTGTCATTAGAAGCATGAAACAAGATAGCCGGTGCCGTGTTACCATCCACTTGTTTTTCCAAAGAAAACAAGTTTCTGAGAGCGATATCCTGTTCCCGCTTTCCCAACAGATTTGTCCGGCTCCCTTTATGAACAATAGCGTCATCCATAGAAATAACCGGAGATATCAATACAGCAAAAGAAGGTTTACAACTATATGCATCCAGTGCATCGCCCACTTTTGACCAGTCTTCATCAATAGCACACAATGAAGCGGCCAGATGACCGCCGGCAGAACAACCCATCACTCCCACTTTATGAATATCTATTCCATATTCCTCCGCATGAGCACGTATATAGCGAAGAGCACGTTGTCCATCCTGCAAAGGAGCTTTGTAAGATTCTATTACATCCGGTGATTGCGGGAAACGATGTATCAGGACAAAAGCCGTTACTCCCAAGGTATTATACCATTTTGCCAATGCGATACCGCTGATTTCATGCGCCAGTTTCACATATCCGCCACCAGGAATGATCAATACCGCCGTACCGGTACGCTCGGCTTTTGACGGTTCATAAACATGAACAGCAGGAATTCCGACTTGTACCACACGTTCCCTGACTACAGAATCTTTAAGAACTATACCTTTGCTATTGGGCATATTATTCTGCCACAAAGGAATTATTTTCTGAGCCTGAAGAGTAACCGTCATCAATGCCATCAAAAGAAAACCTAATAAAAATACGAATCTGTTCATTACTTTATACTCCTTTAAAATCCTGTCCATTTACTGTTACATTCTCAAAGTGAATGTTTTCAACACCAGTCACCTTATTTATTTCCGGTTTCATCACTCCATCAAAAGTGCAATCTTTCACAAAAATATCTCGCGCCTGTATTTTATCCTCAAAACCATCCAGATGCAAAACATACTGACTTTTCTTACTTGTGATATTTTCCAAATGAATATTGTGAAAATAAGGAAGATACGGTCCGTCATCCACATGCCAATATTTCAATTCAAAGCCTAAAATAGACTCCTTACATTCACCTACCCTAATATTCCGGATAAATATATTTTCTACTTCGCCTCCTCGCATGGCATTTGATTTTATACGGATAATACGGTCGAGTTCAGGACTGTCCATGGTACAATTTTCCACCCATACGTTACGGCATCCTCCGGTCACTTCACTGCCAATAGCTACTCCGGCATGACCATCCTTCATTCTACAATGACGGACTATAATATTCTCACTGGGGATATTCCAGTAACGGCCATCTTCATCACGTCCCGATTTGATGGCGATACAATCATCACCTGTATCAAAATCACAATCCTCAATCAATACATTCCTGCATGATTCCGGATCACAACCATCATTATTATAGCCATGACTCTGCATTTTGACTTTCCTGACAGTGATATTCTCGGACAACAACGGATGAATAAGCCAGAACGGAGAACGGTTGAGAGTAAATCCTTCCAATAGAATATTCTTACATTTATAGAGGTTGATAAACTGGGGGCGTATACCATTCTCTCTCATAAAGACACGTTCTTTAAAAGGAATAGAATCCTCTTTCATTTCATACAACAAAGTTTTCTCATTTATTTTCTTACCATCTTCCTGTACAATACCACGAATTCTGTTTTCACTGAACCAATTACTGCTATCAGCCTGGCCATCCATCACCCCGTTACCAGTGATGGCAATATTAGTTTCTCCATAGGCATAAATCAACGGAGAGATATTGTAACAATCTATTCCTTCTATGCGAGTCTGCACAAGGTCGAAGAAGAAGGGATCTGTAGTAAACTTCAGTACCGTACTGTCAGATAAATGAAGGTTTACATTGGATTTCAAACGGATGGGGGCTGTGAGAAACTCTCCATCGGGAATAATAACTTTCCCACCTCCCTGCTCAGAACAAATAGTTATGGCCCTATTAATGGCATTCGTATAAAGCGTGTCTTTTACGTCGTGATAATCCGTAATCACGAAACTTCTCTCAGGGAAGACAGGAGGTACAATTTGATTATTAACCTCGGTCATTTGATTCCACGGAGATACTTCTTTTTTATCACATGAAGATATGGCTGTTGTCAGAAACAGCAAAGATACCAAAATTTGAGCGGTTCTTGTCTGCATAGTATTGTATTATGTTTATAATTCTATGCAAAAATAGGACAAGATACCTATACAGCCATTGCAGTATTTGGGGCATTAATTATACATTTTGTTCAACAATCGTTTTATGCTTTAATCTGTACTCTTTTGGTGTACATCCCATTGCTTCTTTGAATACTCTGCTGAAATATTGCGGAGTAGTGAATCCACTCATATATCCTACTTCAGATACAGTAAATTCATCTTGTTCCAAAAGTTGGACAGCCCGTTTAATCCGCATCGTCTTTACAAAATCTACAGGAGAAACTCCCATCAAAGATTTCACCTTCCGGTAGAATACAGTCCGGCTCATGCTCATAGCTTCTGCCAAATCGTCAATTTTAAATTCAGAATTCTGAATGTTTTCCTCCACACTCTGAAGAATATTCCGGATGAAATCATTATCAAAATGAGTAACTTGAGGAGTAGAAGGAGTAAGTTGTTCCATAAGACTAGTATCTTTCTCGCCTTCTCTCATCTTTGAAATGTAATAATCATACAATATTTGCCGTTGTTTGAGTAAGGAATCTACTCTGGCTTTCAAATAAGCAGAACTAAAAGGTTTCGTTATATATTCATCTGCCCCGTATTCCAGTCCTTGGATTTGGTCATTCAAAGAAGACTTGGCAGATAACAAAATAATAGGAATATGACAAATATCATTGTTTCCTTTAACCCGTTTCAGATATTCTATTCCATCCATTTCGGGCATCATAATATCACTGATCACGATATCGGGTAATTCTCTCAACGTCATTTCAAGTCCTTGACAACCATTACCCGCTTCAAGAACCACATACTCCCTAGCAAGCACACCACAGATAAAATGGCGAAGTTCTTCATTATCCTCAATAATGAGAATCCGTGTTTCCTTATCTTCTTCCTCTTCTGTAAGCTTATCGGGTATTGCCACCTCCTGTCCGGAATTCTTGCTGTCCGCTAGAATAAATTCAATATTGGCATCGGCATCGAAAACATCACGGTTACCCGGCAGTCTGATAAAGAAACTGCTACCTTCACCCAGTTTGCTGTCTACTCTGACAGTACCATGAAGCAGATTCAGTAATTCTTTGACCAATGAAAGTCCTATACCGGTAGACATATTGGGATCAATCTCATCCAAAGTATCAAAACGGGTAAACAGACGATTGAGCTTTTGGGCATTAATACCTCTACCCTCATCTTTCACCTGCAAACACAAAATCTGTTTCTCGCAAGTAACAGATAGGGAGATACTTTTCTCATCAGGAGTATATTTAAAGGCATTGGACAATAAATTAAAAAGAATCTTCTCCAATTTGTCCACATCCGTATACATAACAAAGGAATCGAGAGGACAAAACAACCTGAAATCAATACGATGCGTATGAGCCATAGGAACAAAATTACCGTAGATTTTTAGAATTAAAGGGATTATATCTACTTGTTCCACCAATACTTTCATCTTGTCATTCTGTATCTTGCGAAAATCCAATATTTGATTGATGAGCCGCAACATTCTGTCTGTGTTTCTTTTGGCCACTTGCATATTCTCCATGCCTGCATCAGATAATTTCTCATTACTAATGACTTCGTCAATGGGACTGGCTATAAGCGTCAACGGTGTACGAAGCTCATGGGATATATCAGTAAAGAAACGCAGTTTTAAGTTGGAAATCTGTTGTTCAAAATCTATCCTTCTTTGCAGGTTAGTAATGCGTAACACAATGCAGATCACTACCAACATAATCACCACGGCCATGGTGATATAGAGCAATACCGCCCAAACAGTTTCACCGAACACAGGATCAATATGTATGGACAAAGATGCCACATTATCAACCCATACCCCATCGGCATTAGTGGATTTGACTTGAAACAGATAATCGCCGGCAGGTACATTCACCAAACTGGCAGAACGATTATTTCCAAGCTCTATCCATTGGTCATTCAGTCCCTTAATTCGATATACGTATTTTATAGCCGGAGAGTTAACATAGTCCAAGGCAGCAAAAGTTATAGTGAAATTACGTTCATCCGGCTGCAGGTACTGAGCCTCATCGTTACTATATATGTCCTGCCTGCGAGAAGTATTATTCTGATAAATGTCAAGATGGGAAAAAACGATAGGAGGAACGAAATCACTCTTATGCAACTCATCGGGAATTATACATAACGCACCATATAGTGACCCTAAAAGCAATTTACCAGAAGATAGCAAAACAGGCCTAGTCTCTGCCATCTGTATCTGATCTTTATACTCTTCGAGCAGATTCAGGCCAGCATCAAATTTGGAAATCTTGTTTTCTGAAACTATCCATATATTTCCTTCTTGATCCTCTATGCTGGACAGTGACAAATCCGGTAATCGGTCATTAGTGGCATTGTAATGTTTAAAGTTCAATCTTTCAGATAAACTGCTACCATCATCCAAAATATTAATACCACCACTCAAAGTAGTTACCAGCAGTTTACCACCCTTAGTTTGGGTTATATCCAATATATCATTATTGCTCAAACTGGAATAACGCTCATCACAAACATTATGAAAAAAACGAATCTCTTCCGGACGGGAAAAATCTGTAGAACAGGACAGCAATCCGCCAGTAGTACCTATCAAAATCACTCCATCAGCCACCTCATATAAACAACGCACTTTCTCACATACATGAATGGGGTAATTATTGAGAATATTACCGTAATGAACAAACTTCAAATCTCCTCCTGCGGAAGCAGACTCAACCAAATTGATACCTCCACCGAAAGTGCCAATCCATATTCTTCCAGACGAATCTTGCAAAATAGAGAATATAGACTTGGAAGAAATGCTGTAAGGATTATCTTTATCAGGCAGGTAACAAGTTACCTGATAGTTGTCCTCCCCTTGAAAACGGAATAAAAACAAACCGTCTTCTCTAGTCCCCATCCAGATGTTATGATCCTTATCTTCGTAAATACAGTACACGTCAGCATTAAATGAGACAGACTGATCCGCCACTATTTTTCCTTTTTGCGAAATATTTCCTATCCACTGTCCTAACGAATCATAAAGACAGATGTTTCCCGGTTGAGTTTTATGATTCCGTTTCCAACCAATCCATACACGTTTGCGATGATCTTCCATCAACGAACGAGCAGACTCTTTATGTCTGTTGATTATATAATCCAACCCACTTTGATGAAAAGAAAGATATCCTAATTCACTTCCTGGAGTGGTATACCACAGATTTTTATGATGATCAATAAAATAGCTGAAAGCCTGAAATGAGATTGGTACTCTCACTCCTTTTTCATAAACATAAGCCTGTTCCAAAGATCTAGTCATCGGATCATAAAAGTATAACTCACCTTCTACAGGATTCACCCAAATACAACCATACTCGTCCTCATGTATAAAAGTACAGGGCTTGGTAAAAGGAACTTCCTTTAACTTAGGATAACTTAATAAGATAATATCCTCAGTAGTACAATCTAAACGAATAACCCCGCCCGTGACCCCCAGCAACCAAAAAATACCTTTTCTATCTTGATATATATCAGGACTGATCTCTACAGGCATTTTATAAAGAGTAAACTTGCCTGTTTTCGGATTATAAAACCGAATCTCTTTTCTCTGTAAAATAGCGATTTTATGATCAGATAAAGATTTCAGTCCGATAATCTCAGACATAGGTTCATTGGGGACACATGGAACAACATTTTGACTCTGATAGTCATATCGGGCAAAAAAGCCTTTTGAAGTAGCAAGATAGATATCATCTGCATTCTCTACCATAAACTTAAAAGGCATAAGATTTGCCATACTCTTCTTTCCTACAATCGTAGCTCCTTTATTTGTCAGAATCCATTCATCTCCATCCTTGTCCTGCATCACAATATAGATACTGTCTCCTATGTTATTTTCTATTTTTCCAGTATATAATTGCACTGACTCCGTAGCAGGAAATCTATTTTCATCCAAACGGAATAACTCATTTTGTACACCTACGGCCCATGTTATCCCTTTACGCAATACATACAGTTTTTCAACTGAGTTTATCACCCCTTTGTTGAAAAGAAAGGGATCTTCATACTGACAAGTACGGGTATTAAACAGATAACAATGTTTATCATACGTCTGACACCAAATATTATTCAGAGAACTTTTTTCAATATTGGTAAAACGATGATTTGTTATACGTACATCACTTTCAGGATAAGTTTTATAATTAGTAAAAGAATATCCATCAAAACGCTCTAGTCCGTTCCACGTAGCCATCCATATATAACCATTATCATCTTGAATGAAATTCTGAATATTTTTCTGTGATAACCCATCCTGAACTGAATAATATTTAATATCAATCAAACTCTGACCAAACAAAGGCAAGGCAGAAAAATACAACCATATAAGAAGAATCTGTTTCAACATAGTATTTACCTTTTTCAACCACACAAATATCGGAAAAAGATGTCACAAACCAATAGCCTGAATAGTTATTACAATGATTAGACCTGTTTTTATAAGAAATTCTACCATAAGTAGCAATATCACACCATAACCTCCCCTTTCAAAAGAACTCTGCCGAAGTATAGCTTCGGCAGAGAAAAGAACAAGATGAACGTCTATCCAGACATTCACAATGCTAAACCATAAACTGATCTTTAAAAATTAACAATTCATTATTCTGTCCAGTCCTCCACTATAGCCGAAGGATCCGGATTCAATATAATAGCTTGGTTATTAATAGATTCAAACTTACTAAAAAATAAATTGAACCATGGACAGCAATATCCTTCTTTAGAGTTCATACGATACCCCACCGGACAATTGGTACCTAGATACCCCCGTGTAACAGGCAATTCTAAACGCTTATAATCCCAATAAATAATACCCTCTCCCCAAAATTCTATCCTTTTTTGCAAAATCAATTCCTTACGAAAATCCTCCATAGTAGATGCTGTACATTGATAGGAACTGTAACGATAAGTTTTCATAAAATTCTCTAAAGCAGAAATTCCAGCACTTACCCCCTGACTAGCGGCTATTGCCTCAGCCTCAATAAAATACATTTCTTCAACACGCATTAAAAGATTATCTATCGGTGCACCTACATTGGCGTCAATCATATTGCCTTCTTTCGGCTTGAATTTTAAATGAACATATGCAGGCACCTTTTTAAAATTCTCATCGGTGAACAATGTATGATATTTAGTACCTGGAGCCTTTCCAGCATCTTCAGGAGCAATCCAAGTTTCTTTGCGCCAATCATCATCCGAGATTTGCTCAAATAAAACCTTACTGATCATTCTGTGTGTCCCATAGGAAATTCCTCCTACCCCAAATGTCTGTTCTGTACACAAGTGCCCTGCCAAATTAAGCCATACACTGTGAATATTCTCTTTATTCATGATTCCTCCCCACATCCATGCACTTGTCTGAATAGAGTTAAAGGCCGTAAAATAGTCTTTTCCACCATACCATTCCAATTCTGTCAATGGAGCAGCACCACTTTTAACTATAGCCTGTCTTGCACAATCGGCAGCTTTAATATAACAATCCTTATCCGAATCTATATCTAAATCCACATTCTGGATCAGTGCTGCCAAATCATTAGAATACTTTTCAAATCGCGTACCCAATTCTAGCCAAAAACGAGCTTTTAATGCAAATATAATGGACAAATCAGGCATATTCTTAGTAGGCCTCAAGTAATCAGCTAATAGAACTTCTGCATTCTCCAAATCATCCAAGATATATCTGTAAATAGTATAAAAAGGAACCCGCGGATTATTACGTGCTTCTGCTTCCGTTATATTCTCACCAATGATAGGGACTGTTAATCCATATACCCCATTGGTAGCAGCCTCGTCATCCAGCTTAGAAAATCCAGTCTTCTTAAACTCAAACAGACGAGCCATATCCATGTAAATCATCGCACGAAAGGCTTTGGCTATTCCTACATATTGCCTATTTGTCTCTGTAGTATTATCAAGATCCACAATACGGATTAAATTATTGACATTATTCAAAAATTTATAGTAGTAATAATAAATAGAATTCACCTCTGAATTATCAGCCAAGCTACGGCACAATCCGAAAGAATTATAATAATCATAACCAGATTTATATATATAAAAATCCTCACACATAACTTCTCTTATAATACCGTATGAGGTATAGCCCAAGTCCCAAGTATAACCTTGTCCATAAGTATTATATGCATTAACAAAGCCTACCACGGCATTTAACATAGCATTCATAGCAGCTGGTGATTCTGCAATCTGCTCGGAAATAGCGGTAGAGCTTTTGGGAAAGGTCTGTTCGATACAACTGCTCATATTTATACCTGTACCGAAAAGCAGACAGGCAACTACCGCTGTTTGAAATAATATATTTTTCTTTTTCATCGTCTTAAAATTTTTGATTATAACTAAGTTAGAATTGAAGACTGATACCTCCGGAATAAGTACGGAACGGAGCTATCTTTCCTGATGTACCTACTCCTGAAATGGAACGGCGAGGATCCAAGCCTTTTCTTTTTGACCAATAGTATACATTATCGCAAACAAAATATAAACGTAAATTTTTAATTTTCAAATGAGAAGTCCAACTATCAGGTAATGTATACCCCACTTGAATATTTTGTAGATTCAAATAGCTTCCATCAATCAGAAAGCGGTCTGACGAACCAGTCGTATTCAGATCATTGAAATGCCAACGTGGAATGGTTGATGAGGGATTTTCTGGAGACCATGCCTTTAGCACATCTTTATGCCAACGGTTACCTACAGATGTTGCAGTTGGGTTACCCATCATACCTGCATAACCGTAATCATAAGTCAAACCACCAACCAAATAGGAAAATTGAGTAGAGAGATCAAAACCATGGAAAGTAATGGAAGTGCCAAAACCACCATACAAATCCGGATTAGGATCTCCACACAAATAAAAGTCGCCTGTAGAATAAGTGGTCGTTGTTTTTTCCTCATTGGTTTCTTTATCCGTATAATACCACAGTGAAAGTCCGTCCTCAGACAAACCGGCAAAACGTTTCATATACCATGTATTGATAGGCAGATCCTCACCATAATATCTGCTTCCATTCATATATCCTCCATGACCATCCATAACAGTAGTCTTTTTCTCATCTGGCAAATAAGTAATCTTATTCTTATAGTGTGTCAGATTCAGATTTATTTTCCATGTAAAATTCTTTTTATTAACAGGAATATAGTTCAGTTCCAGTTCAACACCCTTATTCGCCATATCGCCGATATTATCATAGTACCCAGGATAACCCAAAGAAAGAGGAACATTGAACCAATTTAACATATCAGTAGTCTTACGATAAAATAATTCAACACCACCATTCAGTTTTCCTTTAAGCAGTTCAAACTCAACTCCCAAATTCATGTTAGTATTCGTTTCCCAAGTTATATCTTTTTTCCCCTTACTATTAAAAGACAATGAAAGTTCATCATTACTATTCACTATATTATATCTGTCTGTATAATTATATGAACCTATATTATCATTACCTTGCTGTCCTATGGAGAACTTTATTTTGAGCATATCAATCCATTTCACATCAAACCAGTCCTCTTTAGACATTAGATAAGCACCGCCCACAGAATAAAAATTACCCCACCAATGATCAGGATGAAAACGCGAAGAAGCATCACGACGATAAGAAGCCGAAAAATAATATTTTGCATCGTAATCATATAAAGCACGGAAAAAATATCCCTCCGTATTATAATCATTCGAATAAGAAGCAGCACTTGAACCATCTATAACAGCCCCATTCAATTCATGGTTTCCCCAATATGAAAACATATTTTTCTTGGATGCGGATAATTCTGCATAATTATATTTATAACTCTCATGTCCCAACATTACCGAAATATTATGTTTACCAAAATTATGGCTATAATTCAATATCTGCTGTAAGTTTAATGTAGTAGTACGATAATGATACATTGTCACTGTGCCATTCTGTTCTGCACCAAAACCATAATATGGATTTGTTGTAGTATAATATCTGATTTCATTAACTGTGGTTCCCACATTAAATGTAAACTTAAAATCTTTCAAAAAAGTAATATCTACAAATGCATTACCATTAAATGTATTACCATTCCTATTTTCTTGGTTAAGCATAGATGACTGAATAGAAGAATTAGGATGGTTAGGACGTGCCAATCCCAGTTGTGCCGTCGCTGTTCCATAATCATATACTTTCCCATTTAAATCCGTCAGAATATTTCCATCAGCATTCCTCACATATACAGGATAGATTGGTGCCATGCCCTCTGTAAAGCTGGATAAATCCGTATCATACTTTTCTGTCAAGGAAGCACTATTACTATGTGTATAACTGATGTTAGCACCATATTTCATCCATTTTTTTGCTTGGTACAAGCCTTTAAAACGAGCGGAATATCGTTCATAATTTGAACTAGGAACAATTCCATCATCTTTTAAATAACCAAAAGAACCATATGATTGCATCTTATCGGTTCCTCCAGCAATATTCACATTATATTTTTGACGCAAGGCAGAACTATAAGCTTCATCAACCCAATCATCCGGATAAAGCATATATCCATTAACCACCCTGCCCAAAGTTGCATTGGGATTCAGCTTTCCGTTCATACCAATAAGATTTTCGTTTTCAGGATAACTATACACATTATAAGTCAAACCACCATTTTCCTTCGTATTACCCACCATATTTTTATTAGCTTGAGCATAAGCCTCTCCTTCTGAAAGCCCCTTTACATACCTCAATTGATTATATAATGCCTTATAATGTGCTTCATAATATTCACCCGGATCTTTGATATAGTCATAATCAATTGTACCACGAGTATTCACTCCCCATTTTGCACTAGCCGTAACAACAGCTTCACCAGCTTTTGCCTGCTTGGTAGTAATAATAATAACACCATTGGCACCACGTGCACCATATAACGCATTTGATGCTGCATCTTTTAAAACGGACACTGATTCAACATCAGATGGGTTGATATTGTTCCATCCTCCCTCATAGGGCATACCATCTACAATAATAAGTGGATCATTATCCGCATTGATAGAACCAATACCACGAATTATCAATGTTGGAGCATCTCCTCCCGGCTGCCCAGATCCACTTGTCATTTGTAAGCCTGCCACTTGTCCAGCAAGTGCCTGAACGACGTTCGTTGTCTGTCTTTTAGAAAGTTTCTCAGCATTTACAACTGAAGCCGATCCAGTAAATGCCGACCTTTTGGCTGTACCATAAGCAACAACCATCACTTCATCCATCATTTCAGACTCTGTAACCAATACTACCTTGACAAAAGATTTAACATCAACCACTTGGGTCTTCATACCAATAAATGAAACCATTACTTTCTTATCAGTTGGTTTAATATTATCCAACACAAATTTACCATCCACATCTGTTATCGTACCATGTGTAGTTCCCTGTATCAACACAGAAGCTCCTACTACCGGCAATCCATCATCCTTGGAAAGAACAATTCCCGACATTTTGGTTACTTGAGCCGATAAATGGCCTATTACAACTAATAAGCACATTAAAAACAGAACAATGCGTTTTCCCATACCATTTAGATTTTTTTTAATAGGTTTAATATGATGGAAACAAATATATTAAATACAATCGATGAATAAAAACTTTATTCACTTTTTTTCTTTATATTTTTTAAAACGATAAGTGTTTTGTGCAAAAATTACATAATAAAAGAAAATATCAAGCCTAAATTATTTAATAAAAGAAGTATCACTTTTTTAACTTCAAGAATAATTCTAGTATGTAGAAATCGAAGTTTCCAAACTGAACCGAGATGTGGGAAGCGTTGTAGAATTTTCAAACTGAGCCGCAAATATGGTGCAATTTACTAAAATAAAAATCACAAATATCTAATAACTAGATATTTGTGATTTTATTTCGTACTCGAAGCGGGACTTGAACCCGCACAGCCGCAATGGCCAAGGGATTTTAAGTCCCTCGTGTCTACCGATTCCACCATTCGAGCATCCTCGACGAGAGAGAGCGGAAAACGAGGCTCGAACTCGCGACCCTAACCTTGGCAAGGTTATGCTCTACCAACTGAGCTATTTCCGCCTTTTGTTTTAACGGATGCAAAGATAAGTCATTTTATAATACCAACCAAACTTTGCACCCATTTTTTTATTTACAATCGTAAAATTCCCTCTATTTCGGCCAATTCTTCATTAGTAAAGTTCAAATTATCCAATGCATGAAGATTATCTGCCAACTGTTTCACAGAACTTGTCCCCACAATAACAGAAGTCATTCGTTCGTCTTTCAAGACCCATGCCAATGCCATCTCAGCCAAAGTCTGGCCACGACGAGCGGCTATTTCATCCAACCGACGTGCTTTTCCTACTTTATCTTCTGTCACTTGATCTACTTTCAAAAATCCGGTAGAACGGGCCGCACGAGAATGTTCCGGAATACCATGCAGATATTTTTTAGTCAGCAAGCCTTGCGCCAAAGGCGAAAATGCAATAAAACCGGAGCCTTGTTCTGCAGCCAATGGCAATGATTTCTCCTCTACAGTACGGTCAAACATACTATAACGATATTGACTAATGAGACACGGTACACCGGCAGCCCTCAACATTTCATAAGCTATTTTAGCTTGTGCTGGAGGGTATTTTGAAATACCCACATACAATGCCTTTCCTTGCTTCACTATATCAATCAATGCCTGCATTGTTTCCTCAACAGGAGTCACCCCATCATAACGGTGACTATAGAATATATCAAAGTAATCCAAACCGGTACGACGCAAACTTTGATCAATGCTGGCCATTAAATTCTTACGCGAACTGTTTCCTCCATAAGGTCCATCCCACATTTCATGCCCTGCTTTTGAGGAAATAATCAATTCATCACGATAACCTTGAAAATTTTCCTTTAAGATTTTACCAAAATTAATCTCAGCACTTCCCGGAATGGGGCCATAATTATTAGCCAAGTCAAAATGCGTAACCCCATTATCGAAAGCGTATTTAATCATATCGGTTGCCACACCGAAATCGTCCACACTGCCAAAATTATGCCACAAGCCTAAAGAGATACGAGGCAAAAGTAATCCGCTATTCCCACAGTATTTATACTGCATCTTGTCATAGCGCTCTGCTGAAGGTTGATATTTCATGATCATGCGATTTATAATTGTTTCTATCTACCCAAAAGGGATTGTTCTGCCTGCTCCATGACTGAGAAGTTAAAACCATCTACTACCTGTTGCATCAGATTTTCAATTCTGTCATTACACAAATTACCTATACTACCCTCATGAGTATGATGTACCTTCTTGTTGTGAGTAAATTTTCCGGCTTCTATATCCAAGCCCACCTTCTTATAAGCATCACGGAATGGCATGCCCTCAGAAGCCAGACGGTTAACCTCTTCCACACTAAATATATAAAGGTAACGATCATCATCCAGAATATGCTCGTTGATTTTAATCTTGTCCATAATATAGGCAGCCATTTGCAAACACTCCTTCAGCTCCTGAAAAGCAGGCAGGAATACTTCTTTTATAATCTGCAAATCACGGAAGTAACCCGAAGGCAGATTGTTCATTATCATCATAATTTGTTGGGGGAGAACCTGTATCTTGTTACACTTAGCCCGTGTCAGTTCGAACACATCGGGATTCTTCTTATGGGGCATAATACTGGAACCAGTTGTACACTCGTCCGGAAGTTTCACGAAGCCAAAATTCTGACTACTAAACATACAAGCATCAAAAGCCATCTTAGAAACGGTTCCGGCAATAGAAGCCAAGGCAAAAGCTACATTACGTTCCATTTTGCCACGTCCCATCTGCGCATATACCACATTATAGTTCATCGAATCAAAACCCAGCAGACTAGTAGTCATCTCACGGTTTAGCGGGAAAGAAGAACCATAACCGGCAGCAGACCCCAACGGATTACGGTTGCACATTTTGAATGCGGCCTGCAGAAACATCATATCGTCCACCAAACTCTCTGCATATGCACCAAACCACAAGCCAAATGAAGAAGGCATCGCTATCTGCAAATGGGTATATCCCGGCATCAGCACATCTTTATATTGATTGCTTTGAGAAATCAGCACATGGAAAAGCCGCTCTACTGCTTCGGCCACTTCTTTTAATTCCGCACGAGTAAACAGCTTCAAATCCACCAGCACCTGGTCATTGCGTGAACGTCCACTATGAATTTTCTTCCCGACATCTCCCAACTTACGCGTCAACATCAATTCTACTTGCGAGTGTACATCCTCTATACCATCCTCTATTACAAACTCTCCCTTTTCGGCAGAAGCATAGATATTCTTTAATTCCGCTAACAGCATTTCCAATTCTCCGGCCGTAAGCAAACCAATACTTTCCAACATGGTGATATGTGCCATTGAGCCCAATACATCGTGTTTAGCCAGATAAAGGTCCATTTCACGGTCACGTCCTACTGTAAAACGATCTATCTCCTCATTTACTCGGACATTTTTTTCCCAAAGTTTCTGTGCCATATTTTTCTTTATTTTTTAATAAGGAATCATCGATAACATCTCAGCCAGTTTATCCACCCCATCCTGTAAAGGTTTAGTAACCATCGCCTTCATAAACATATTCACTTCTGCACGAATAGTTACTTTCAGTTTTGCCTGCCCAGCCTCTACAGGCAAAATCTGAATCCACAAATTCATAGGGACCGGAGATTTTTCACTTTCGAATTTAACACATTTACAAGGTTCACGTTCTATAATACGCAAAGTAATGCTTATGCCTTGTACCGTAAAACTTAAAGAATCACAGTCGAACTCCATACCTTGTACCTTGTCAGCCAATTTATCACGTACAGATTCCAAGTTACTTAAATCCGACAACTTATTAAACACCTGCTCCTGACTATAAGGAACATATTTCACACTACTCTCAAATTGTGCCATAATACCTGCTCTCTAAAAACACGAAAAGAACAATCCGGAAATCCATAAAAATTTCCGAACGGTTCTCTTCATATTATATTTGTTTTAAAACTATAACTTATTTGCCTGCCTCCCAATGAGCCGGATCCTTTCTCCAGTTATCTAAAACAGAAACATCCTCTTCATTAATATATCCGGTTTTCAAGGCCGAATCCAATACAGCTTCATAATTAGTCAGAGTAACCAAGTTCACTTTTGCTTCCTTGAACGCTTCAATTGCCACCGGGAAACCATAAGTAAATGCAGCGACCATACCAATCACTTCACATCCGTCACGACGGATAGCTTCAACAGCTTTCAAGCTACTGCCGCCAGTTGAAATCAAGTCCTCAATAACTACGACTTTCATACCAGGACGAAGTTCACCTTCAATCAGGTTTTCCAAGCCATGGTCTTTCGGAGTAGAACGAACATACACAAACGGCAGATTCAATTCTTCAGCCACCAAAGCTCCTTGAGGGATAGCCCCTGTCGCCACACCGGCAATAGCATCTACCTGACCGAACTTCTCCAGGACAATACGGCTAATCTCAAGTTTCACAAAATTACGAAGAGAAGGATACGAAAGAGTTTTGCGGTTATCACAATAAAAAGGCGACTTCCAACCGGATGCCCAAGTAAAAGGATTAGCCGGCTGCAACTTGATAGCCTTAATCTTCAGTAATTTCTCTGCGAATAATTTTTCTAAAGTCTTCATAACTCAACTATATCTGATAAATATTGTGCAAAAATATAGAAATACATCGAGATAATGAAAAATCGGACAAGGTATTTTTCTAAAAAATAGTTGTTGTTATCAAGATTCCCCTGCCAATGCCAAAGTAAGTACACTGATACGTAATCCGGGTATGCCACGAAAGGCATCAGCGCAAGAAACAACCGTAGCCCCTGTTGTCAGCACATCATCCACCAACAATAGATGCTTTCCTTCCAAGCCATCGGGGAAAATACAGGCAAACAAATTTCGCACGTTTTCCCATCTTGCATATTGTCCTTTATGCGTCTGCGTATCAGTATATCTGCTTCTTATCACAACTTTAGTGTTCATAGGAATACCTGTCACCACCGAAACTCCCCGTGCCAAGCATTCACTCTGATTATACCCCCTTAAACGTTTTTTACGTTGATGTAACGGGACAGGAACAATCAAATCTATCCCATCAAAAAAATGAGAACACATAAGTTCAGATGCCATCATCCGCCCCATCACTTCACCCACTTCTTGATTACCATGATATTTCAGTTCATACAACAACTGTCGGACATTCCCTCCCTTTGCATAATAAAGAAAAGAGGTGGCATGCTCCACCGGTATTTTTCCCCAGAAGTTACATTCTACAATATTATCTTTCCGTAAATGAAATTGAGTACGCGGAAGCCTTGACAAGCATTTCAAGCAAAGCACTCTCTCCCCTGATATAAGCTGCCACCCACAAAGCAGACAACTATGTGGGAAAAATAAATTCCAAAGATCAGTCCAAATAGACATCATCTTCTCCGGTTTGTTTCACACAACGGCAAACAGCCTCTATTTCAAATCCTCTACCAACAGCAAAACGAATCAATTTCCCATTCCGTTCGTATTCCGTACATGCTTTCACTCTACTTCTTTTCTGCTCGATCAAGCCAGACAGAATCTCCACATACTCCCGTTCATCTATCTCCTCCAACCCTTCGGCTATAACATCCGCAGGGATCTTCTTCATGCGCAAAGCCTGACTGATTTTCACTCTGCCCCATTGGTTAAAGCGATATTTATCACGAACAAAAGCCGAGCAAAAACGCTTCTGGTCAATGTATCTCTCATCCTGCAAATGCCGAACGATTTTCTCCATCACTTCCGGAGTTGCCCCCCATTGTGATAATTTAGCCTCTACATCCGTTACACAACGTTCCATTGAAGAACAATAAGCTTCTGCCTTATACCTCAACTCATTCTCACTTAATTCTCCTTTCATCTCATTTTTCCGCTTTTATCATTCTATCATTTTGAAAGAGATCTTTCCTCAATTCTATATTTTTGTATCCCAAACCAGCTAGCATATCCACCGTCTCCCGGCCATATTCCTGATTAATTTCAAAATAAAGCCTTCCACCAGACACTAACATATCCCTACCCAATTCTGCTATTTTCCGATAAAACAGCAATGGACTATCATCCGGCACAAACAAAGCCAATTCCGGCTCCCACTCCAAGACATTAGCACTCATATTCGCTTTCTCCTTTTCTGTAATATAAGGTGGATTGCTGACAATGACATCAAACTGCTCACCGGCAGGAGAAGCAAGCAGCACATCCCTTTGCTCAAGAGTTACACGAACGCCGTTCCGCCTGCAATTACGTTCTGCAACTTGCAACGCCTTTTCTGAGACATCCCATGAAACGACCTCCGCCTCTTCCAGATTCTTGGTCAAAGAGACAGCGATACAACCACTCCCCGTACCAATATCCAATATTTTAACCCGACCATATTTATGTTCCCGTATAATCCAATCTACCAACTCCCCCGTTTCCGGACGTGGAATCAATACATGTTTATTCACTTCAAAAGTAAGACCATAAAACTCTTCAGTGCCTATTATATATTGAATAGGTTCTAGTTTTTGCAGACGGACCAGAATATCATCCAACCGTTTCTGCTCATTCACTGAAAAAGTAGTATCTTTGCCTGCATACAATTCAACAACAGACATACCGAAGACTTGTGTAAGCAGCAATTTAGCCATAGGTACAAGTTCTGTATCGGGGTAATACCCCTGCAAGGTTTGTTTTATGTAAGATACAACAGGATTCATAGTGTCATTTTATATGCAAAAGTAAGAATTTAAACAAGACTGTTATGACAAAAGATGAAAAATATATTTCCCGTTGTCTGCAACTGGCACACAACGGACTCTGTAACACAGCTCCTAATCCGATGGTAGGTGCTGTCATCGTATATCACGATACCATTATTGGAGAGGGCTACCACATCCGTTGCGGAGAGGCACATGCCGAAGTAAACGCCATACGTTCCGTTAAAGACGAAAATCTGTTGAAGGAATCAACCATTTACGTAAGTCTGGAACCATGCTCCCATTATGGGAAGACCCCTCCCTGCGCCGATCTGATTATAGAGAAGAAAATCCCCAAAGTCGTGATAGGCTGCATGGACCCGTTTTCTCTGGTAGCCGGCAGAGGTATCGAAAAACTGCGCAAAGCCGGTATTGAAGTAACTGTAGGTGTATTAGAGGAGGAATGCCGGCACCTGATAAGACGCTTCATTACATTCAACACACTCAAACGCCCATACATAACCTTAAAGTGGGCAGAATCTACCGATGGTTTCATCGATATAAACCGCACAGGAGGAAAACCGATCAAACTATCCAATCCACTGACCAGCATGCTGGTACACAAAAAACGCGCCGAACATGACGCTATATTAGTAGGACGACGCACGGCATTACTTGACAATCCCTCCTTATCCACCCGGAATTGGTACGGCAAGCATCCCGTACGCCTGGTAATAGACAAAGAATTGACATTACCGCGAGACCTGGAACTTTTCAGTGGCAGGATAAAGACATTCGTGTTCACCCGAAAATCCCCCCATCAGCCAAACACATTAACAGAATACATATCTTTGGATTTTAGCAAAGACATCCTGCCGCAAATAATGGAAGTATTATATCAGAAAAAAATACAATCACTTCTAGTAGAAGGAGGAAGTATTTTATTACAGTCTTTCATAGATTCCAGTCTATGGGATGAAGCCTTCATAGAAAAGGTTCCACTGTGTTTGAAGAATGGGATAGAGGCACCTTCTATTCAAAAAAAATACTTTAAATTGAATAAAATATACTTTGGAAGAGAAATAATGCATGCCGTCCATCCACAAAACCAAAGACAAAATGTGGCTGATTGACAGAGAAAAAGGGCTAGTTTATCTATAAATTAATATAAAACTTGCCCTAAAACTTCTGTATAGAAAAAAATCTTCCTACTTTTGCGACTTGTAACAATAGACTCATTTGCAAATGAAAATAAAGTTTTTGACTGTCATCACAAGTCTGCTTACTGCAGCTTTTATGATTACATCTTGCTTGGACGACAACGAAGTAGAAACAGAATATAGTTCAGAATCAAGCATTACCGCTTTTGCTATAAAAGATAAAATTGAAACTCAATATACCGAAAAGGTTAATGGCAAAGATACAACGCTGACATTCACCGTTGATGGTACCAAATACCCTTTTGCCATTGACCAAGGCACAAGACATATCTACAATGTAGACTCCCTGCCAGTCGGTACAGACATCAGCAAAGTTGTAGTCAGCATAACATCAGATGGTATCGGAGTTTTTATTGTTGCAGAGGACAAAGATTCGTTGTGGAATGAAACCGACTCCTTGAATTTCGAAAAACCTATCCAATTTAAAGTTATGGCAATGAGCGGAGTCTATGGGCCTATTTATAAAGCTGAGATTAATGTACATAAACAAGTTCCCGACTCATTGCAGTGGAGCCATAGAGGAAGTAGTTTCGACAACACCATCCAGGCACAAAAAGCAGTCACATTAGGAGATTATATTTATGTTTTCGCACAGCAAGACAATGGTGCCGCTGTTACAAGCACCCACATCAATGATGGAGGAACCTGGACACCCTTACAGGCTTTACCTGAAAATATGCTAAATGCGGACTATTCTTCTGCCATGGCATGGGGAAACAAATTATACATACTTGCCGACAATGACCTGTACTGTTCCTCTGATGGAAAAAGCTGGAGCAAGATTGGCACTAACACCAAATTCGAGAAGCTGATTGCCGGCGTTCATTCAGAATATAACCGCAAATTGTACGCCATAGACACCAACAATCATTTTATGGAAAGTACGGATGCTATGGCGTGGGATACTAATGGAGAGGTTCCGGCCAATTTCCCGAAAAATCAGATATCATACACAGCTTACCCGTTGGTAACCAATAAATCCATAGACCGTATGGTACTAATGGGGGAAAATCCCATTGCTACCGACACGACCTCTACTGTATGGACCAGACTGACCACAGAAGACAGTTGGGCAGATTATCCTACAGCCGCATACGATAGTTTTTATTGTCCCAAGCTGGCTAATATAGCCATGATTCATTACAACGACCAATTATACGCTTTCGGTGGTCCGGGCAAAAGTTTCGGTAAGGACATTCCCGCCTTCAGCCAATTCTATGAATCAACAGATCAAGGCGTTACATGGAAACCTGTTTCTAGATATGTATTTTTCCCAACAGAATTCCCCGATCTATACCATCAGGCAGACGGCAACTATTCTTATGTTATAGACAAAAATAACTTTTTGTGGATTATATGGAGCCGAAGTGGAGAAGTATGGAGGGGAAGAATCAATAAGTTGGGATTCGATTCCAAGGAATAAAGTCAAAGAGAGTCATATAAAATAGATTGCGACATGCCATATAGAGAGCAAATAGACAAAAGCCGTATACCTGCCCATGTAGCCATTATAATGGATGGAAATGGAAGATGGGCTAAACAACGTGGACAGGCACGTAGCTCCGGACATCAAGCCGGTGCAGAAACTGTACACATCATAGCAGAAGAAGCGGCTAGACTGGGAGTCAAATACTTGACACTATATACTTTCTCTACCGAAAACTGGAATCGCCCGGTAGATGAAGTCGCTGCTCTGATGAGTCTTCTGATGGACTCCATTGAAGAAGAAACTTTCATGAAAAACAACATCAGTTTTCGCATTATCGGTGATACGGCAAAGTTACCGGTAGAAGTTCTGGAACGATTGAACCAATGTATTGAACACACCTCAATCAATACCGGCATGTGTCTGACACTTGCTTTAAGCTACTCTTCCAAATGGGAAATAACAGAAGCGGTAAGACAAATAACGATCAAGATTCAAAACAACAAACTAGCCATTGACGACATCGATGACAATTTGATAAGTGCGCATTTAAGTACAAACTATATGCCCGATCCAGATTTGCTTATACGTACCGGAGGAGAAATCCGCCTTAGCAACTATCTGCTTTGGCAATGTGCTTATTCCGAACTATATTTTTGTGAAACGTTCTGGCCGGATTTCCGCGAAGAAGAATTTTGCAAAGCCATTTATGATTATCAGAAAAGAGAACGCCGTTTCGGCAAAACCAGTGAACAAATATAAAGTTAGATAAAATGCTATATCGTATTTCACTTATACTATTAACGCTTACATGCCTATTTTGCTTTTCAACAGGCAGTTACGCCCAAGAAGCAAACGTAGAAGAAAACGACAATCCAGTCATACTTTATTCCGGAACGCCCAAGAAGTATGAAATCGGCGGAATCAAAGTAGAAGGCGTAAAAAACTATGAAGATTATGTATTGATCGGACTTTCAGGACTATCGGTAGGACAGACCATTGTTGTTCCGGGAGATGACATTACCACAGCTGTAAAACGTTATTGGCGACACGGACTGTTCTCTGATGTACAAATCATAGCTGAAAAAATTGTTGGAGACAAGATCTATTTAAAAATCATCCTGGCTCAACGTCCACGTATTGCCGACATTCGTTACCACGGCGTAAAGAAAAGCGAGCGTGAAGATTTGGAAGCCAAACTAGGTTTGGTAAAAGGAAGCCAGATTACTCCCAACTTGATAGACCGTGCTAAAATATTAATCAAGAAACATTTCGATGAAAAAGGTTTTAAAAACGCCGAAGTGACTATTGTAGAGCGTGATTTGGCTGACAATAAAGACCAAGTGGATGTTGATGTAATGATTGACAAGAAAGAAAAGGTGAAAGTCCACAAGATCACCATTGACGGCAACACTGTGTTGAGTGACAAGAAGTTAAAGCGTGTCATGAAGAAGACGAATGAGAAAAACAAACTTGTCAACCTCTTCCGTACCAAAAAGTTCATTGAAGAGAAATACGAAGAAGACAAACAGCATATCATCGACAAATACAACGAATTAGGTTACCGCGACGCACAAATTGTTGTGGACAGCATTTCTCCATACGATGACCGTACCGTCGATGTGTATATGAAAATAGAAGAAGGTGACAAATACTATCTGCGCAACGTGACATGGGTAGGTAACACCATTTATGCTTCGGACTGGCTGAACGAGCAACTCCGTATGAAAAAAGGAGATGTTTATAACCAGAAATTAATGACCGAGCGTCTAACCGGTGATGAAGACGCTATCGGTAACTACTACTATAATAAAGGATACGTATTCTACAACCTTGACCCGGTAGAAGTAAACATAGACGGTGACTCCATTGACTTGGAAATGCGTATTCAGGAAGGTCCTCAGGCCTCTATCAGCAAAGTGCGCATCAACGGTAACGACCGTTTGTATGAAAACGTGGTACGCCGTGAGTTAAGAACCAAACCGGGAGATCTGTTCAGCAAAGAAGCATTGGAACGTTCCTATCGTGAGATAGCCCAAATGGGACATTTCAACCCTGAAAATATCCAGCCGGATGTTCAACCGGATCCTACCAATGGTACAGTAGACATCAACTGGAATCTGGAGTCTAAAGCAAATGACCAGGTAGAGTTCTCGGCAGGTTGGGGACAGACCGGTGTTATCGGTAAATTAAGTTTGAAGTTCACGAACTTCTCTATGGCAAACTTGTTCCATAAGAGTGATAACTACCGAGGATTCCTGCCACAAGGTGATGGGCAGACATTGACCATCAGCGGACAGACCAACGGTAGTTACTACCAGTCATATAGTGTATCGTTCTTTGACCCGTGGTTTGGCGGGAAACGTCCGAATTCATTCTCTGTTTCGGCTTTCTACTCCATACAGACAGATATCAGCAGTAACTACTATAACTCAGCTTATATGAATAATTACTATAATTATTACAGCGGTTATGGTAATTATTATGGTGGATATAACAACTACGAGTCTTATTATGACCCCGACAAATCTATCCAGATGTATGGAGCATCCATCGGTTGGGGTAAGCGTTTGAGGTGGCCGGATGACTACTTTACCCTGTCAGCCGAACTCTCTTACCAACGATTTATATTGAAAGACTGGAGCTACCTGTATATCAAGTTGAACAACGGAGAGTATATGTCAACTGGTAATTGCAACAACTTGAGTTTGAATCTAACTCTGGCACGTAACTCTACGGACAACCCGATTTTCCCGCGTCGCGGTTCTGAATTCTCGGCTTCCGTACAGTTGACTCCTCCATACTCATTGTTCAGTAACAAGGACTACTCGGTATACGGTAAAGATGATTATGATGAAGCGGCAAGCATGTTCAACTGGATTGAATACCATAAATGGAAATTCAAATCAAAGACCTATACCGCCCTTACAGGAGGTCAGAAATGTCCGGTTATTATGACACGCGCAGAATTCGGCTTGCTGGGTCACTATAACAAATACAAAAAATCACCTTTTGAAACATTCTACATGGGTGGTGACGGTATGACAGGCTATAGCACCAGCTACGCTTCCGAAACCATTGCACTGCGTGGTTACGAAAACGGTTCATTGACCCCTTATGGTAGTGAAGGCTACGCTTACGTACGTTTAGGTGCAGAATTAAGATACCCGTTGATGCTGGAGAATTCGACCAGTATCTATGCGCTAGGCTTCATCGAAGGAGGTAACGCATGGACAGATGTAAGCAAGTTCAATCCGTTCCAGTTGAAACGCTCGGCAGGTGTCGGTGTCCGTATCTTCCTGCCGATGATTGGTATGATGGGTATTGACTGGGCATATGGTTTCGACAAGATTAACGCCCCCAGCCGTTATAGTGGAAGCCAGTTCCACTTTATCCTAGGACAAGAGTTTTAATAACTAAAAACAAAGTGATTATGAAAAAGGCTATCCTATTATCTCTATTGTTTGTGGCTTGTGTATTCACAGCCAGCGCTCAAAAGTTTGCCTTGATTGATATGGAATATATCCTGAAGAATATTCCTGCATACGAACAGGCGAATACCCAACTGAATCAAGCTTCACAACAATATCAAAGTGAGGTGGAGGCGAAAGCAAAAGAAGCGGAAACACTTTATAAAGAATACCAGAAAGCCTCGGCTTCCCTGTCGGCCGCACAGAAAACGCAAAGAGAAGAAGCAATTGTGGCAAAAGAAAAGGAAGCAGCCGAACTGAGAAAGAAATATTTCGGTCCTGAAGGAGAAATGGCCAAAAAACAAGAAGCATTAATCGCACCTATTCAAGATAAAATCTATGAAGCGGTAAAACAGATTTCAGAGCAAAAAGGATATGCGGCAGTAGTAGACAGAGGCTCTGCCCAAAGTATTATTTTCGCGTCTCCAAGCATTGATATCAGCAATGAAGTGCTCTCAAGATTAGGATATTCAAATTAATTTCCTACATTTGCAACCGATAATCCAAATTTGCAATAACTAATAAAAAATAGAACTATGTTGAAAAAAATTGCTTTACTACTTTTACTCATCGTTCCGATGAGTGTATTTGCTCAGAAATTCGGGCATCTTAAATCTGCAGATGTACTTACTGTCATGCCGGAATTTACAAAGGCTCAGACTGACATCCAAGCTATGCAGAAACAATATGAGGATGAAATGAAACGTGCGACTGATGAACTGACCAAAAAATATACTGAATACCAACAGGAACAAGCCAACCTTCCTAAGAACATTCAGGAAAGACGCCAGAAAGAATTGCAGGAATTACAGGAAAAAGGAATGCAGTTCCAACAAGACGCACAACAGCAATTGCAGAAATCATACGCTGATATGATGGAACCTATCTACAAAAAAATTGAGGATGCCATCAAAGCAGTAGGCCAGGAAGGTGGATATACTTATATCTTTGATTTGAACAGAACAGAAATTCCCTACGTAAATGAAGCGCAGTCCACAGATGTAACTGCTGCTGTCAAAGCTAAAGTAGGAATCAAATAATTAAGTTAAAGACCTTTACAGGCACGGATTACACAGATTTCATAGGTTTCGAAACCGTGAACATCCGTGTAATCCGTGCCTGTATTATATAGCTATACTGCCATGATCCCATCTCTCCCCCCTTCAACCGGCCCTATCGGTGTATTCGACTCCGGCTACGGTGGTCTAACCATTCTGGACAAAATACGCGGACTGATGCCTGAATATGATTATATCTATTTGGGAGACAGCGCACGCTGTCCATACGGACCGCGCTCCTTTGAAGTTGTTTACGAATTTACCTTGCAAGCCGTAAGCAAACTGTTCGAACTAGGATGCCCTTTGGTGATATTGGCATGCAACACAGCATCGGCAAAAGCCTTACGCACCATCCAGCAGATCAATCTTCCGGTAATAGACGCTACCCGCAGAGTACTCGGGGTCATCCGGCCTACAGCAGAATGTATAGGAGAAATCACCCGAAGCCGGCACGTAGGCATACTGGCCACAGCCGGTACCATCAAATCCGAATCCTATCTTTTGGAAATACATAAATTATCTCCCGACATTGTGGTAACAGGAGAAGCCTGTCCCATGTGGGTTTCCTTAGTAGAGAATAATGAATATCAATCGGAAGGAGCCGACTATTTCGTCAAACAACATATCAACCGGCTGCTGGATAAAGACCCGATGATTGACACCATCATACTGGGATGTACCCATTATCCGTTACTGCTTGATAAAATAAGACAGTTTACTCCCGGACATATCCGCATCATCGCACAAGGAGAATATGTAGCCCGAAGTCTGCAGGACTATTTGAATCGCCATCCTGAAATGGACGCACGTTGCGAAAAAGGAGGAAAATGCCGCTTCCTTACCACCGAAAGTGAAAACAAGTTCGAGGAATCCGCTTCCATCTTCTTAGGTCGGCAGGACATAAAAGTAGAAAGCATAGCATTGGAATAACTTTCTTCCGGTTTACCTGTTATATATACCATCCATAACGCTTAATTCATGAAGATATGTATACAAATAAAGTAAAGAAGATAGCTGCGGTACACGATTTATCCGGTGCAGGACGAGTATCTCTCACCGTCGTTATCCCTATCCTCTCATCCATGGGCTTTCAAGTCTGCCCTCTGCCCACAGCCGTATTATCCAGCCACACCCAATACCCGCACTTCTCCTTCTTGGACCTCACGGACGAGATGCCCAAGATTATCAACGAATGGAAGCAACTGAAGATACAGTTTGACGCTATCTATACAGGCTATTTGGGCTCTCCCCAGCAAATACAAATCGTATCCCGGTTTATTGATGATTTCCGACAACCTGACAGTCTGGTTATGATAGATCCTGTTTTGGGAGATAACGGGAAATTATATGCCAACTTCGATGAACAAATGATTATGGAGATGCGCCATCTCATCCGGAAAGCCGATGTTATCACACCTAATATGACCGAACTCTTTTATCTGCTTGACAAACCTTATAAAGCAGAGAATACGGACGCGGAACTGAAAAACTATCTGCACGAAATATCAGAACACGGTCCCGGTATCGTCATTATCACCAGCGTACCCGTACAAGATGACTCGCACAAGACTTCCGTATATGCATACGACAGGCAAGGAGACCGTTATTGGAAAGTTACTTGCCCCTACCTGCCTGCTCATTACCCCGGCACAGGTGATACATTTACCAGTGTGATAACCGGCTCACTGATGCAGGGAGACAGCCTGCCTATCGCCTTGGACCGCGCCACACAGTTCATCCTGCAAGGCATCCGCGCCACTTTCGGATATGAATATGATAACCGAGAAGGAATTCTGCTAGAGAAGGTATTGCACAATCTGGATATGCCAATCCAGATCAGCAGTTATGAACTGATTTGAGGATCCCGAAAGTAGAAGATTTGTCCCCCGGGGAAGGAAGCTTGTACCAAGCCCTATTACTCCGACGATTAAGGTCGTTTTTCCTTATAGCTAACCCTTATCATACAGTTAACTACTACAGACTCCGGCAGTGGACTGTACAGTCTACTGCAAGAGTTTATACAGTCCACTATATCAGACTGTACAAACCACCGGAAGAGACTATAGTACACAACCATAAAAAAGAGCTTAACCATAAAACAAAATAGGGTTAACCACAAAGAAGAAAAGACTTAACCAGATAAAGCCATAAGGCCAAAAGACGAAAAGAGTAAAACCAAAGAAAGCAGCCAAATCGTACCGTGCAAACCAACAAACATCAGCCGTATCAACAATAATAAATAAATTACCTGCCCAGCAGCCTGCGGCTGAGATAACGCACGGGATACCACACAGAAAGAAAGCCCACCACCAGCACAGTGACAAAAACTATAACAATATCCCATGCATGGACACTGACCGGATAGGCATCCACCACAAAATTGCCACCGGAGTTACCACCTCCCAGCGAAAGCAATCCGAATTCCTGCTGGATAAAACAAAGGATCAAGCCCAGTGCCACTCCGATAACCGCACCCATCAATGAAATCATACGCCCCTCGAACAGAAAGATACGCGTAATCAACTTGTCGCTGGCCCCTAAATTGCGCAATGTCACTACATCTGCCTTCTTATCTATAATCAGCATGGACAATGAGCCTATCACATTAAAGCAGGCTATCATCAGGATAAAGGTAAGGAAAATATAAGAGATCAGCTTCTCTATCTCCATAATGCGGAAAGTATCCGCTTGCTGCTCATACCGGTCCTGCACCCGGAAATCATCTCCCAATATTTTCTGTATCTTCGATTTTACACTCCCTGCATCTACATCCGGCTTCAATTTCAATTCTACCGAACTCACTTCTGTGTCATACTGAAACAACCTACGGGCAAATTGGAGGGAAGTCAAAATGTAAGAAGAGTCATACTTCTGTTGGTTCACCGCAAAAACAAGGCCGCTGGAATATAAATCGGCAGAGTTAAAGCTGGAAGCAGGATTGGACATATTGACTTTAACTCCCCGTTTGGGAGCATAAATCTCTAGCGGATCGAGGAATTTGATACCCGTTCCCAAGATAGAAACCAATTCTATGCCGGGAATGGCATAATCTACCACTTCATCATGCAACACGAATTGCCCCCGGCCGAAAAGGATACTGTCAATAGCGGTCAGATCCTCGAAATTATCTTCAATTCCTTTAATCACCGCCATGGTCTGACGATCTTTATACTGAACCATCGCATTCTCTTCCAAAGACTCAGAAAAAACAGCGATCTCCGGCATCCGGCGCAAAGCTTCTATACGCGCTTCTTGTCCGTCAAAAACCTTTCCGGTGACAGCCGTAATTTTCAGCTCCGGGTCAAAAGCCGTAAAGAAAGTAGCTACCAGATCCTGGAAGCCGTTAAAAACAGACAAAGTGCATACCAATGCCAATGTAGCCAAAGCCACTCCGCAGACGGAAATGGCTGAAATAACATTAATGGCATTGTGCGACTTCTTGGAAAAAAGATAACGCTTCGCTATATAAAAGGGAAAATTCACCGTCCGGTTCTACTTTTTCAACAGTTCGTCTATACGTTCGGCATAATCCAATGAATCATCCACAAAGAATTTCAACTCGGGAATGATGCGCAACTGATGGCGTACCCGTGTTCCTAATTCATAACGGATGGATTTCATATTATCATTGATATTCTTTACTATTTCCTGGCTCCTCTCAGAAGGGAACACGCTGAGATAGACGCGTGCAATACTCATATCGGGACTGATGCGGACAGCACTTACCGACACCAAAACACCATTCATGGACTTGGTCTGAAGCAGGAAAATCTCACTCAACTCCTTTTGGATCAAACGAGAAATCTTATTTTGTCTGGTCGTTTCCATAATTAATAATTATTCAGTTTGCTAATTTGCTAATATGCCATACGGTTCATAGCGCAAGCTATGAGCACATTATTCAACATTTTCTTATGATTGTCAGCCCGTCGCGCAAGGGAAGAATCACCTTTTCAACCCGTTTGTCGGCAGCTACCAAATCATTAAATTTCGTTATTCCAATAGTCTGAAGATCTGTATGATGCGGTTCCTCCAATACATGTCCGTCCCACAATGTGTTGTCGGCAATGATATATCCGCCGGGTGATAATTTCTCCAGTACCATTTCGTAATATTCAATATACTTCCGCTTATCACCGTCTACAAACGCTAAATCAAAGGTAATGTTCATACCAGGCAGCAACTTCAGCGCATCACCTATATAAAATTTAATCTTGCCGGCGTAAGACGAACCTTCCAGCCAGGGACGTGTAAAGTCCTCCTGCTCATCGTTTATCTCAAATGTGTGCAACATGGCCCCCTCTTCCAACCCTTCGGCCAGGCAAAGTGCGGAGTAGCCACTGTAAGTCCCGATTTCCAACACCTGACGGGGGCGTATCATTTGCACAAACATTTTCAACATACGTCCCTGCAAGTGGCCGGAAGCCATACGGGGACGTAAAAGCTTGACGTGCGTATCGCGATAAAGTGCCTTCAGGTAATCACTTTCTTCGTCAATGTGCTGAAGGATATATTCGTCAATAGCGTCCGTTTCTTTCATTCCTATCTTCTATTTTTATAGGTAACGGTTGCGGTTGGGCAGCACATAGTCCATAGCATACTTCAACACATCTCCCACTACATTGATTTCAAGGAAAGAAGTCTGAGTACCTTGCTTACCGCTGCTCAGATAGGCCACCATGTCGCTTTCACTCAAAACGCCATCATCCAGCAATTTACGCAAAGCAGCGAAATAATATGCCTGTCCGTTAGCCTTTTCGGGCATATAGATAGCCTCCACCCCATATGACAAAGCCAGATGACGCATCGTTTTTTCTTTATAACAGATGGCCAATACAGGATATTTGCCACGGAAAGCAGCAATATTACGTGCGGTACGCCCGCTGAAACTGTCGGTAATAATGGCGCGGATATTCAGTTTGCTGGTAGCCTTTACTGCCTGTTTTGCCAGGAAAGCAGTTACGTCATTGGAGTTTTCATCCAAAGGAATACGGATGTCATTCTCGGCCAGTTTATCTTTCTCAGCCTGCGCTGCAATCTTGGCCATCGTCTTCACGGCTTCCACCGGATACTTGCCGTATGCCGTTTCTCCACTCAGCATCAATGCATCCGTGCGGTAGTAAATAGCATTGGCAATATCGGTCACTTCAGCACGGGTAGGACGCGGATTATTAATCATGGTATGCAACATCTGGGTAGCAACAATCACCGGTTTCTTTGCCAGAATACATTTCTTTATCAACAAACGCTGAATGCCGGGGATTCGTTCCTGAGGAACTTCAATGCCCAAGTCACCACGAGCCACCATGACTCCGTCGGCCACTTCCAATATTTCATCAATATTGTCCACTCCTTCCTGATTCTCGATCTTGGCGATAATCTTAATGTCGCTGCCGTATGCATCCAGTATCTGGCGGATATCCAGCACATCTTGCTTATTACGAACAAACGAATGTGCTATGAAATCAATGTCCTTTTCAATAGCATACAGTATATTGTTACGGTCCTTTTCTGTCAAAGAAGGGAGATTGATGCGCACGCCCGGTACATTCACACTCTTACGGTTACCCAAAGTAGCTTCATTCTGCACCTCGCACAACAAATACTCGTCTGTCTTCTCAATCACGCGCAGCTCCAGATCACCATCATCAATCAGAATATCGCCATCCACCTGAAGATCATGCACAAAACCGGGATAAGATACAGCAATACATTCACGGGTCGTTTCTTGTGCTGGATTGCCTACAATCTTTACTTTGTCACCAATCTGATAAGGAATAGGCTCGCCGCCTGCAATAGCAGTAGTACGCACTTCGGGACCTTTTGTGTCCATCAATATGGCAATACGGTTGGAAACCTCACGTACATTGGTTATCAATTTTTCAAAACCTTCACGTGAAGCGTGAGCCGTATTCATACGGACCACATTCATACCAGCCTTGAAAAGATCTCTTATAAACTCTACCTCGCAACGCTGATCTGAGATGGACGCTACGATTTTTGTTTGTTTCAACATCATAATCTTATCACCTTATATTATACCTAAACTTTTTATTTTCTCATCAACAAAGCCTCAATCGCCAAACGATATGAATGAAGCCCGAACCCACAAATTACTCCCACACAAGCGCAAGAAATCATCGACTTATGGCGAAACTCCTCACGGGTATGTACATTTGAGATGTGCACCTCAATCACAGGAGCTGTCACGGCGCGGATAGCATCCTGTAAAGCAATGGAAGTATGCGTATAAGCCCCTGCATTCAAGACGATGCCGTCATAATCAAAACCCACTTCGTGTATTTTATTGATCATCTCACCTTCCACATTCGACTGATAATACGCTATTTCAATGTCCGGATAAGTACGGCGCAATTCCACCAGATAGTCTTCAAATGAAACAGCACCATAAATGGAAGGTTCCCGTTTGCCTAATAAATTGATATTAGGTCCATTAATAATTTGTATTTTCATATTTATACTATATCTGAACTTTTTCTACCTTTGCAGGGAATTTGGGTACAAAGGTAGAAAAAAGAAATGAAAAGAACCGAGAAAACAGACAAGATATTGGTGAAATACAGGCAATATTTAAAGTTGGAGAAATCGTTATCTGACAATACGGTAGATGCTTATCTTACTGACCTGGACAAGTTACTGGCTTATCTTACATTAGAAAATATCAACATTCTGGATGTCCGGCTTGAAAATCTGGAAGATTTCTCAGCCGGATTACATGATATCGGCATCCACCCCCGTTCGCAGGCACGCATCTTGTCAGGCATCCGCTCTTTCTACCGTTTCCTCATTATGGAAGATTATCTGGAATCCGACCCAACAGAATTACTGGAATCCCCCCAGACAGGTTTCAAACTGCCCGAAGTAATGACGGTGGAAGAAATAGACTTATTGATAGGCAGCATAGACCGCGGAACCAAAGAAGGTCAACGCAACAGAGCCATATTGGAAACACTTTACAGTTGCGGACTACGTGTTTCCGAACTCTGTAATCTGAAATTATCCGAACTTTATTTTGAAGAAGGCTTCATCAAGGTGGAAGGGAAAGGAAGCAAACAGCGGCTGGTCCCTATTTCACCGCGTGCCATCAAGGAAATCAGGCTCTACTTCACCGACCGTAACCTGATGAAAATAAAGCCGGGATTTGAAGATTTTGTCTTCATCAGCAATTTCGGGAAGAACATCTCCCGCATCATGGTTTTCCATATCATCAAGGAACTGGCAGAGCGCATCGGTTTGAAAAAAAAAATCAGTCCTCATACCTTCCGCCATTCTTTTGCGACACACTTGCTGGAAGGAGGCGCCAACTTGCGTGCCATACAGTGTATGCTTGGACACGAAAGTATCGGGACCACAGAAATTTATACACACATAGACCGCAATATGTTACGCAGTGAAATCATAGAACACCACCCCCGTAACATCAAATTCAGAGAAAAAGGTAAATAAAGGTTCTATATTCTAAAATATTTTAAGATAAATTGAAAAAAAAGCAGGCTAAGAAGCTAGCACATAATAGAGTTTTTCCTATCTTTGTCCCCAAAGAGACGCACAAAAACGTACTATAGCGAATTTTACATTACAAACGTTAAATTAATAAAGTAACTATGATTAAAAAGTTGTATTTGCCCTTAGTGGCTTTATTGGTCCTTGCCCTGTCATCATGCGGCAAGATGGGAGAATTGTCTTCTGACTATTTCACAACTAACCCTGAAGTGCTTGAAGCAATCGGTGGTAAAGTGCCTGTGACAATTAATGGTAAATTCCCCGAGAAGTATTTCAAGAAGAACGCAACTGTTGAAGTTACCCCTGTTCTGAGATGGAAAGGTGGCGAAGCTAAAGGCCAGCCTGCTGTATTCCAAGGAGAAAAAGTAGAAGGAAACAATCAGACTATCGCTTACAAAGCAGGTGGTAGCTATACGATGAAAGCTTCTTTCGACTATGTTCCCGAAATGGCAAACTCTGAACTTTATCTTGATTTCAAGATTACAAAAGGAAAGAAATCATACACTATTCCTTCTGTGAAAATCGCTGATGGCGTTATCGCGACTTCTGAACTGCCTACTGCTGCCAGCTCTAACGCATCATACGCTAACGATGCTTTCCAACGCATTATTAAAGATGCTCAAACTGCTAACATCATGTTCTTGATCCAGCAAGCTAACTTGCGCAACAGCGAATTGAATTCTGACGATATCAAAGAATTCCATAAGAAAGTGGCTGAAGTTAATGCTGACACCAAGAACTACAAACTGAATAACATTGAAATTTCTGCATACGCTTCACCTGATGGTGGTGTGAAACTGAACACCGGTTTGGCTGAAAGCCGTGAAGCAAACACAGAAAAATATATGGAACGCCAGTTGAAGAAAGGCAAGATTGATACTAACCTGGATGCAAAATACACTGCACAAGATTGGGAAGGTTTCCAAGAACTGGTATCCAAATCAAACTTGCAGGATAAAGATTTGATCTTGCGTGTTCTTTCTATGTACAATGATCCTGAACAAAGAGAAGCTGAAATCAAGAATATTTCTTCTGTATACAAAACTTTGGCTGACGAAATCCTGCCTCAGTTACGTCGTGCCCGTTTAACTGCCAACTATGACATCATCGGTCGTAGCGATGATGAAATCAACGAAGCATTCAACTCTGATCCTAAAGTATTGAGTGTAGAAGAATTATTGTACGCTGCTACACTGACTAACGACAACGCCCGCAAAGAAGCTATCTTCAACAAGACAACTCAACTTTATCCGAACGATTTCCGTGCTTATAACAACCTGGGTGAATTGGCATTCGCTGCCGGTGATGCTGCTAAAGCAGAAAACTACTTCAAACAAGCTGCTTCTAAGAACGCTAGCGCTCCTGAAGTAAACGCTAACCTTGGTCTTTGCGAATTGGTTAAGGGCAATGTTGCAGCTGCTGAAACTTACTTAGGCAAAGCTACAGGTGCTAATGCTGCCGGTGAAGCTTTGGGTAACTTGTATATCAAACAAGGCCAGTATGACAGAGCTGTCAACTCATTCGGTGACGCTAAGACTAACAGTGCCGCTCAAGCTCAGATTTTGGCTAAAGACTATAACAAAGCAAAAGCGACCTTGTCTGCAATCAAGAATCCGGATGCAATGACTGACTACTTGATGGCTATCGTTGGTGCTCGCACAAACAATGCTTCATTGGTAAGCAGCAGCATCAAGAGCGCAATCGCAAAAGATCCTTCAATGGCTGAAAAAGCTGCTAACGATCGCGAGTTCGCTAAATACGCCGACGCTATCAAATAATATAACTAGATATCATCTTGTCTAGTTTTTAGATGATTATTACTGTAACCGGAGGCTTCGTGATGAAGCTTCCGGCTTTTTTATGTAAAATAACCTTCATTTATACCTGCCTTTAGCCACAAAATGCGTATTTTCGCAAAAAATATCTTGAAATGAAAAAATTACTATTCTTTCTTTTCACTCTTGTTGTGCTGGCAAGCGGCTGCGGCAAGAAAAATACATTCACCTTAGAAGGAAGCATTAAAGGACTCCCTTCAGACACTATATTAGTATTTTATCAAGAGCCCGATTACAAGCTAGATACCATACTCCTCTCAAAAGGCAAATTCACTTACACTATTACCCCTGACACATTTACTATCTTTTCATTACTATTAGGAGAAAAACAAATCTTGCCGATATATGCTGATAAAGGAGAAAGTGTCACCCTAAACGGAATGGTCGGAGAGATAGAGGTTAAAGGAAAGGGAGAAAACGCACAACTGGCAAAACATATCCAGTACCTTAACACATTAGAAAATAACAAACCTGCCGTTATGGCTGCTGTGGATTCATTAATTAAAACCAATCCACACTCGTATAGCAATATCTATCTGATAGACAAATATTATGTACAGGACTCGCTTCCTGACTATAACCACATAGATCAACTGATAAAAGGATTAAGCGGTATCATAAAAGACACACCTTATATTATAGATCTCCAGAATAAATTAAGTGAGAAAAAAGAACTGACAGATCATCGCTACGTTTCCAACATCTCGTGCACGGACAGAGAAGGAAAGACCATCAACTGGAACAGCGTAAAAGGGAAATATGTCCTTTTGGATTTTTGGGCAAGCTGGAACAAAGAAAGCATTGCCACACAAGATTCTTTAGTACCCGTACAAAAGGCATTGAAAAAAAATAAGTTTGTTATTATCAGCCTCTCCCTTGACTTGGACAAAAAGGAATGGATGGAGAAAATCATTCAAAGAGACACCACACAATGGAAACAAGTTTGCGATTTCAAAGGCTGGGACAATTCCATTGTCAAACAGCAAGGCATAACCCGGATTCCTGCCAATATACTTATAGGTCCTGACAAGCGGGTCATCACGCAAGATATACGAGGCAAAGAACTGATAGACAAAGTGAAACAGCTGATAGAACAAGATAAAGAGAAAGAAAAAGCCGCCAAAGAGGCAGAACGTACTCGAAAGAGACAAAATAAAAAATAAAAGAATGCTGGTAAAAGTCTATGGAGCAGCCGTTCAAGGTATCGACGCTACCATTGTAACTATTGAAGTAAATAGTTCACGAGGTATAAAATTCTTCCTTGTCGGTCTGCCGGACTCGGCCGTGAAAGAAAGTCATGAACGTATTATTTCCGCTTTACAGGTAAACGGATATAAATTCCCTACTTGTCAGATTGTAGTGAATATGGCCCCTGCTGACATACGTAAAGAGGGGTCTGCATACGATCTTCCGCTAGCAATCGGAATATTGGCCGCTACCCAAATCGTATCGGAAGAAAAACTTTCACGCTATCTTATTATCGGAGAACTTAGCCTAGATGGAAGCCTGCAACCCGTCAAAGGAGCTCTCTCCATAGCTATCAGTGCCCGAGAACAAGGTTTTGAAGGATTCATACTTCCCAAACAAAATGCGCGAGAAGCTGCTGTAGTAAACAATCTGAAAGTATATGGCGTAGAAAATATCAAAGAGGTCATCGAATTTTTCAATAATGAACGCAATCTGGAGCCTAGCATCGTCAATACACGGGAAGAATTCTATGAAAACCAAAGTAGCTTTCCATACGATTTTGCTGATGTAAAAGGACAAGAAAGTGTAAAACGCGCATTGGAAGTAGCCGCGTCTGGAGGACACAACTTGATTATGATCGGTTCACCCGGAAGTGGAAAGTCCATGATGGCAAAGTGTATGCCAAGCATTCTCCCTCCCCTGTCATTGGGTGAAAGTCTGGAAACGACTAAAATACATTCAATAGCAGGAAAATTAGGAAAAGACAGCTCACTGATTGCTATTCGGCCTTTCCGTAGTCCCCATCATACAATCTCGCAAGTAGCAATGGTAGGTGGCGGCACCAATCCCCAACCGGGAGAAATCAGTCTGGCCCACAACGGTTTGCTCTTTCTAGACGAGTTGCCGGAATTTAATAGAAGTGTACTTGAAGTACTTCGCCAACCCCTAGAGGACAGGTATATATCCATCTCACGAGCTAAATACAGTCTAGATTATCCGGCCAGTTTCATGCTGGTAGCCAGTATGAATCCCTGTCCATGCGGATATTATAATCATCCCACACGAGCTTGCGTCTGTAATCCTGGACAAGTGCAACGGTACCTGAACCGTATCTCCGGTCCTTTACTGGACCGCATAGATATCCAAATAGAAATAGTTCCGGTTCCATTCGAGAAAATGGCAGAACAACATCATGCAGAAAGTAGTGCAAGCATACGCAAACGGGTTATCAAGGCCCGGAAAATACAAGCTCAACGTTTTGCTAACCATCCGGGTATTTACTGCAACGCACAAATGGAAGCCGGATTACTCCATCTGTATGCTCAACCCAATGAAGCAGGGCTAAAATTATTACAAACTGCCATGACACGCCTCAACCTGTCGGCACGCGCATATGGTCGTATTCTAAAAGTAGCACGTACCATTGCCGATCTGGACAACAGCGAACACATTACTTCCATCCACCTGGCAGAAGCGATAAGCTATAGAAATCTTGATAGAGAAGACTGGGCCGGCTAGTTTAGCTGCCGGGCTCAGTTTCCTTTGCATGATAAATGACCTGCATCAATGAATCCAGTTCAATGTAATTTGCAAGTATATCCTCTTCTTCATCGGTCATTTCCCAATCTTTATTCTCACTCTTTTTAGAGAAAAGTACATTCAAAATGAATTTATACCACGCATTCATGATTCTTTCAATCTAAGGTTTTCATCAAAAACAGAATAAGAAAAGTTTAGTTCATTAATCTTCCCTATTTTTCTCTTTTTTCGATAGCTTTATCGAACCTTTAGGAGAGAACTCAAATTTTCCTACATACCAATGTCCACCCTCTTCCAACTTCTTTTGATTCATATCTTTGATTAAAACAGAATCTGATTTAAATGCACCACCATTTTCTTCGCCGTCTATATCATTAAAATAGACTTTCTGTTCATTAATTCCACCTATACTCAAGTCTTCGGTCTTGAATTCTCCTTTTTCATCTGTATAAATTGTATCGGCAGGGAAAACGCCATTATTCCAATCTTGCCTTACGATTACCTGAATGTTTTTCAAAGGCTCATCCTTATCCGAAGTCACTGTACCTTTCACTAAGAATTTGCTATAAGGAGTACCATATTCACATCGTATCTCCAAATTCTCATCTTCATTACTGCAAGAAGCGAATCCAAGTAAAACCAACGCTCCGGACAATAACCGATGTACTGTCATTTTCTTTTTCATGTTCATAATCCCTAATAGTTTAAAGTCAGTTTTTATGTTATTTATCTTCTTTAGAAAGTTTTATTTCCATGTTGTATTCATAAGTACCTAAATACCAGTTTCCGTCTCCTTTCTTTATTTGTTTACTTTCCATATCCTTCATACAGACAGAATCCGATTTAAAAGTTCCTCCATTTGCCTCACCATCTATATCATTAAATATCAATTTCTTCGTATCGACCCATCCGTCTCTCATCATCTGTGAAACAAACTCACCTCCAGAATCTGTATAAATAGTATCATTCATCCGGACCAACTCCCCTTCTTCATCATTATAATATGCATTCTCATTTTTTACAATTACCTGAATGTCTTTCAAAGCCTTTCCGTCATCAGATATCACCTTACCTCTTACCCAGAAATCCATAGTAGGAGTTCCATATTCCACTGAGGTTTCAGCACAAGCAGCAAAACCCAATAAAGCCAGCACACCGCATAAGCTCTGCTCCAATACTTTCTTCTGTTTCATCTTCTTCATTCCTTTCTTTTTTATGGTGTTTGCAATCTTTTTAAATGACAGAACAATAAATCTCCATTTTCATCGCGCAGGTGCATGCCATTCCCTTTACAGAAACGAAAATATTTACAATCAGCACATTCATCTTTTTTCATCCATTCTCGGTCACGGTAAGGTTTGAATCTATGATTCCATACTTCCATAAAATCATTCTCATAAATATTTCCCTGGTGATAATCGGCACGAATACTGGGACAAGCAGAAATCGCTCCATCAATAAGAACTGAGCCGACCGATATTCCCGCCCGGCAAGCGAAGAAAGTATCGCGCACTTCAGCCTCATAATTACCTAGAAATCCCTCACAACCGTAACTTACATGGATCCGTCCTTCCTTACGGCTCTTCCTAATAAATTCCATTACTCCTCTGAACTCCTCATTAGACAATTGAAGTTCAGGATCTTTGGCTGCACGCCCTACCGGGAATATAGTAAAAAGCCGCCAACCTTTTACCCCCAAACTTATCAAGAAGTCTTTCAACTCCTCCAAACGCATATAACTATGCTTATTTACACAAGTAACCACATCAAAAACAAAATCAGGAACCTGTACCATCAACTTGATCGCTTCAACAGCCCGTTCAAAACTTTGCGGGTTGCCCCGCATCCAGTTATGATCCGTCGCAAAACCGTCAAGACTGACCGTAGCCGTATGCAATCCGGCATCCAACAGCCCATTCAATCGTTCACGAGTCATATATAGTCCATTAGTTACCATTCCCCAAGGAAACCCTCTTTCATAAATAGCACGCCCACACTCTTCCAGATCCTTCCTCATCAAGGGTTCCCCACCAGTAATAATCACAAAGATTTTATGCGGATCATTTTGAGCTGAGACACTATCCAACACCCGAAGAAAATCTTCCTTCGGCATATCAGGATGACCAGCGATCTTTTTACAATCACTGCCACAATGTCGACAATGCAAATTACAACGAAGAGTACATTCCCAAAATAGTTGCTTCAACTGATGCTCTTCCGTACGCTCATTTTCCAACCGCCGGAATATTTCAAGACCCATCCGACGACGAATAGACAAAGGGGCATTTATATTCATGTGTTTTTCCTTTTTTATATTAAATGCAAAGAAGTGCAAATCACTGCATCACAATATAACATTTTTTGCAATTTCCCAGCTTCCGGCAAAGCCCCCGAATAACAATATCTTATAATAAGTATGGTCTGTCAGAAATTTTAAAGGAGAAATATTTCTGATTATTCCATATACTTACTAAAAATCACTAACTTTGCACGTTACTGGTAGAAATAACAAAAAAAGACATCATACAATGGAAAATAAATTCAAAAGAACCACCGTCACATCCGCTTTGCCTTACGCAAACGGTCCGGTACATATTGGTCATCTGGCAGGTGTATATGTTCCTGCTGATATCTACGTGCGCTATCTCCGCCTGAAGAAAGAAGATGTTCTTTTCATCGGAGGCTCTGACGAACACGGAGTACCTATCACCATTCGTGCAAAGAAAGAAGGTATTACTCCGCAAGATGTGGTGGACCGCTATCATACCTTGATAAAAGAATCATTCAAAGAATTTGGAATTTCATTCGATATATACTCTCGTACTACATCAAAAACACACCACGAACTAGCTTCCGAATTCTTCAAAACCCTGTATGATAAAAGTGAGTTCATTGAAAAGACCTCCATGCAATATTATGACGAAGAAGCCCATCAGTTCCTGGCCGACCGTTATATTATCGGTGAATGTCCTCACTGCCATGCAGAAGGAGCCTACGGTGACCAATGCGAGAAGTGCGGAACATCTCTTTCTCCAACCGACCTGATCAATCCGAAAAGTGCTATCAGTGGCAGCCAACCTGTGATGCGTGAAACTAAACACTGGTATCTGCCATTGGACAAACACGAAGGATGGCTGCGTGAATGGATTCTTGAGAATCATAAAGAATGGCGCCCTAATGTATACGGACAATGTAAAAGCTGGTTGGATATGGGCTTGCAACCTCGTGCGGTAAGCCGTGACTTGGATTGGGGAATCCCTGTTCCTGTAGAAGGTGCTGAAGGAAAAGTACTTTACGTATGGTTTGATGCCCCCATCGGCTATATTTCAAATACAAAAGAATTACTTCCCGACAGTTGGGAAACTTGGTGGAAAGATCCAGAAACCCGTTTGATTCACTTCATCGGAAAAGACAATATTGTATTCCACTGCATTGTTTTCCCTGCTATGCTGAAAGCAGAAGGAAGCTATATCTTACCGGATAACGTACCTAGCAATGAATTCCTGAACCTGGAAGGTGACAAGATTTCCACTTCACGCAACTGGGCAGTATGGTTGCATGAATATTTGCAGGACTTCCCCGGCAAACAGGATGTATTGCGCTATGTATTGACAGCCAATGCCCCCGAGACAAAAGACAACGATTTTACCTGGAAAGATTTCCAAGCACGTAACAACAATGAGTTGGTAGCTGTTTATGGTAACTTTGTAAACCGTGCTTTAGTGCTGACTCATAAATATTTCGATGGGAAAGTTCCAGTTTGCGGTGAATTGACCGATTACGATAAAGAAACATTAAAAGAATTTGCAGACGTAAAGGCAGAAGTAGAAAAACTATTGGATGTATTCAAATTCCGCGATGCACAAAAAGAGGCAATGAACCTGGCACGTATCGGTAATAAATACTTAGCTGATACAGAACCCTGGAAACTGGCAAAGACTGATATGGACCGTGTAGCCACCATTCTTAACATAGCATTGCAACTAGTTGCCAATCTGGCAATTGCTTTCGAACCCTTCCTGCCTTTCAGCAGCGAAAAGCTCCGCCAAATGCTGAATATGGAAACATTTGAATGGGACCAACTGGGACGTACCGATCTGCTGGCAGAAGGGCATCAATTGAATAAAGCAGAACTGTTGTTCGAAAAGATCGAAGATGAAACCATTCAAGCACAAGTAGACAAACTGTTGGCTACCAAAAAAGCAAACGAGGCTGCCAGCTATAAAGCTAACCCGATAAAACCGATAATTGCTTTCGAAGAATTTGAAAAGTTAGATATCCGTGTAGGTACCGTATTAGAATGTGAAGTAGTGCCTAAAATGAAAAAACTGCTGAAATTCAAGATTGCTGACGGACTGGAGAACCGTACCATCGTCAGCGGTATCGCGCAACATTATAAACCGGAAGAACTGATAGGCAAACAAGTTTTATTCATTGCCAACCTTGCTCCGCGCCAATTCAAGAATGGACTGGTGAGCGAAGGCATGATTCTAAGTGCTGAAAACTTTGACGGCACCTTAGCAGTGACCTCATTATTAAGAGAGGTAAAGCCGGGCAGTGAAGTGAAATAATATACACCCAAATACAGAAAAGGCTGAAAGCAACTGAAACGTCTGCTTTCAGCCTGACTATTTTATAATCTATCTATAAAAATGGCAGAACAATCCTTGAAAGAAAAAACAGCAAAAGGCCTCTTCTGGGGTGGACTAAGCAACGGAGTACAGCAGCTGCTGAATCTTTTTTTCGGGATATTCCTATCACGCATTCTGAATGCCGAAGATTATGGCATGGTGGGAATGCTATCCATCTTCTCTCTTATTGCAGGTTCCTTACAGGAAAGTGGGTTCACGGCAGCCCTAGCTAACAAACGGGAGATCTCCCACAAAGACTATAATGCCGTATTCTGGTTCAGTACCGGACTAAGTGCCTGTCTCTACCTCATTTTGTTCCTTTGCGCCCCACTCATTGCCGAATTCTATCATACTCCCGAACTGACAGCTTTGGCACGATACACTTTCCTCGGTTTCTTTGTAGCCAGTTTGGGTATTGCCCACAGTGCTTACCTGTTCCGCAACTTAATGGTCAAGCAAAAGGCAATGGCGGTCACTATCGGATTAACTGCCTCAGGAACTATCGGTATAACTATGGCCTGCTTGGGATTTGCCTATTGGGGCATAGCCACACAAAGCATTGTTTATGTAGGAACTATTAATATCTGTTATTGGTGCTTCTCACCCTGGCGACCTACACTTACTTTCGATTTCAAGCCTTTAAAAGGGATGCTTTCTTTCAGCAGCAAATTAGTAGTAACCAATATATTCAACCACATCAATAATAATATCTTTACCGTTATTCTTGGTAAATTCTATTCGGGACAAGAAGTAGGCTATTTTACTCAAGCTAATAAATGGAATTATATGGGACATTCATTAATTTCAGGAACAGTCAACAGTGTGGCCCAACCTGTACTTTCCAGTTTATCGGATGAAAGGGAACGCCAACAACGCGCTTTCCGGAAGATGCTCCGCTTCACTGCCTTTATTTCTTTCCCGGCTATGTTAGGATTATCATTAATCGCACCCGAACTGATTATGCTGACTATTACGGACAAATGGTTGCCCAGTGCCTCCATCCTACAGTTGCTCTGCATCGGTGGCGCATTCATCCCCATAACCAATTTGTATTCCAACCTAGTTATCAGCAAAGGAAAATCGGATATCTACATGTGGAATACCATCAGTTTAGGCATTATCCAGTTAACAACCATGCTCCTGCTTTATCCATACGGTGTACATACCATGATTATAGTGTATGTATCCATCAATATCTGCTGGCTGTTTGTATGGCACTATTTTGTATGGCAACAAATACGGCTCAACTTGTTCGCAGCACTGAAAGACATCCTTCCGTTTGCCTTCATAGCTACTGCGGTAATGGCAGCTACCTATTATGTCACTATCGGCTTTGCCAATCTGTATTTATTAATGGCAAGCAAGATTATCATAGCCGGCACACTCTACACAGCCATCCTGTGGTTGAGCGGCTCTGTCACTTTTAAAGAGAGTTTACACTATATAATCAAGAAATAATGGCTGCTACACGTCACTCCGGATTAGAATGTTTACGAATTATCAGTATCATACTGATTGTATCCATGCATATTCTAGGGAATACCTTCCACACCAGTAATTTGCTGAACAAAGAATTCATACTATTTGTCAATACATTGGGAAACACAGGAGTAACTTTATTCATTCTGATCTCAGGCTATTTCGGAATCCGTTTCAATACACATAAATTTTTCAAGATGCTGGTTGTCGTATGGTTTTATTCCATCGTTTCTTATCTGATCGAAACAATATGGCTTCACACTCCGCATACCTGGACAGGACTAGCCTCCTCATTGATACCGATACTTAGCAAAAAATACTGGTTTATGACCTGCTATGTAGTGCTTTATTGTTTCTCACCCTATTTAAACCGACTGGTTCAAAACCTCTCACAAAAAAGTTATGAACAACTACTGTTACTATGGGGATTCTTTTTTATATTTGCCCCGACAATCCTGTTTTTTGAAATTCAAAATGACACAGGTAAGGGAATTATCAATGTCACACTAGCTTATCTCATAGGACAATATCTGAAGGTCTATGGTCTTCCGGAAAACATGAAACGACATAGCTGGGATATTTTATCAGGGAGCCTTGCCGGTATTTTTATACTGAATTCCCTGCTTACAGCAATGAGTGGAAATATCATACTGAGATTCGCCCGAGATAATAATCTACTGATTATCATCGCCTCTATCATGGTTTTCTACCAGTTCACCCGATGGCATTTTTCATCCCGCATCATCAATTACCTAGCAGGATACGTTTTTGCCTTATATATGCTTCAAGGACTTCTTATCCACTGTTTACAACCCTGGTATATCCCTTATGCAAACAGCAATCTACTTGTTCTGTATTTTATGGGAACACTTGTTTCTATCTGTCTGACAACACTTGTTATAGAATGGAGCAGACGGCTGCTATTAGGAAAAATAGAAAACAAATTAGCAGATGCAATGGAAAGAAGAGGAGCAAAAATTAAAATGTTTACAGATAATCATTAAAACAATTATTTATTTCCGCAACTCATAATTTCAAAATCTCCAATGGAGTCCCTCCTATCTGAGCTGCCATATCCGAAAATGAACTCTGAAAAGAACCATATATTTTTTGTGTACGGGCCAATGTGTACATATCCGTGATACCCTCCCTTATTCCCTCCAAAGATCCACGGTCTGCCTTTTTTCCGGAACAGAATATCCGGTCACCATAACGCTCTTTCATCTCCCGCTTCACCTCTTCCGAATCTGTAGCCAAATAGATAGCCACCTTATCGTCCTCTTTTATCTCCTCATCCAGTTTCTGATAGAATAACTCGATAGGGCTTTGCCGGATAGAAGCCAGATTATCTGTACGACGGATATGCATACCAATCATGGTATCCGAAAAATTCCGACAACGGTTTTCCACCTCTTCCATAACCTCTTCTACCGGAACAAATAACCGACTGATCCATACATAATCATAAGGTTGAAAAGCGGTATATGATGCCATATAAACACAGCTACCTTCTTTAACCCACCGTTCAAAATCAAAATGCCGATTACATAAAGGAGTAATAGAACGCTCGTACAGGCAAGACTTGAAAAACAGTTTCTGAAACAAAAGCGGGAAATGAAAATTCCTGGAACGAGGTCTGTCCAACAATGCATAATCCAACCGCGAAGCATCCCGCAAACAGGCAATCTTCCTGTCCACAGGTTTGAACAATTGGCTAAACGGTGCATTTAGCGCCCAATCCTGAAACCAAACGATACTTAAATCACTATCACTCTTCGCTGCCAGTGTCACGGCCGAAGCCACCGCACGCATACGGTTAGCCAGTCCTCCTACCGGTACAAATGTAATTTTACCCATTCTCATTAAATTTTAAGGCAAATATAAACAACATCGCTTATAAATGCTAATTAATTACTACTTTTGCATAGTCCCCCGATAAACAAAAGAAATGAGAAAAAATATCGCAATCGTATTAGCAGGAGGTATAGGCAGCCGCTTAGGTCTGTCCACTCCCAAGCAATTTTTTAAAGTAGCGGGCAAAATGGTAGTCGAGCATACAATAGATGCTTTCGAAAGCAATCCGCACATCGATGAAATTGCCATTGTTTCCAATCCTTTTTATATTGCTGACTTTGAGTCCATCATTATCAAGAATGGATGGAAAAAAGTGAAGAAGATTCTGAAAGGCGGTCAGGAAAGATTTCATTCCAGCCTTTCGGCTATCAAAGCTTACGAAGGCAGCGATGTCAACCTGATTTTCCATGATGCTGTACGTCCATTGGTCAGCCAACGTATTCTAAATGATGTCATCAAAGCATTGGAAACATATGCAGCTATTGATGTCGCCATGCCTGCCACTGACACCATTATCGAAGTAGATGGAGATTTCATTCATCAGATTCCCGACCGGTCCAAACTAAAACGGGGGCAGACTCCACAAGCTTTTCATTTGGAAACCATCAGCCACGCTTATGAAATCGCCTTGAAAGACGAACATTTCAAAGTTACCGATGACTGTGGGGTTGTTGTAAAATATTTACCCGATGTACCTGTATATGTAGTTACAGGCGAGGAAAGCAACATGAAGCTGACCTATAAAGAAGATACCTACCTATTGGACAAATTCTTCCAGTTACGTAAAAGTGAGCTGAATGAAATTCCATTGAATGAAAGCCAACTGAAAGGCAAAGTAGCCGTCATCTTCGGTGGAAGCTATGGAATAGGAGAACATACAGCCCGTATGCTACAGGAGAAACAAGCAAAAGTATTCTGTTTTTCCCGAAGCATGAACGGTGTGGATGTAGGCAAAAAGGAACAAGTGGCCGATGCTCTAAAAAAAGTATTCTTACAAACCCACAGAATAGACTATATCATCAACACGGCTGGCGTCCTCAACAAAGAGCCTTTGATGAGTTCGGACTATCAAACGATATACAATGCGGTGAGCACCAACTATATGGGAACTATCAACGTAGCGATGGAGGCGTACACCTATTTAAAAGAAAGCAAAGGGAAATTAGTTTTCTTCACCTCCAGTTCCTATACTCGCGGCAGAGCTTTCTACAGCATCTATTCCTCTACGAAAGCGGCCATTGTAAACTTTGTACAAGCTATCGCACAAGAATGGGAACCGTTTGGCATTGCTGTTAATTGCATCAACCCCGAACGTACCAAAACTCCCATGCGCGTAAAAAACTTTGGAACAGAACCTGAGAACACCCTATTATCAGCAGAAAAGGTCGCAATTGCCACCATACAGTCATTGGTTTCCGAATTTACAGGACAAGTAATTAATGTAAAAAGAAATGAAGTATGAAAAATGAATTTCTATCTACCTATGTAGCCAATAACCTGCGAGCCTGCCAACTGAAGCAACTCTCCATATTAGAAGAAATGGACCGTATTTGCCAAAAGCACCACCTGACCTACTGGCTGGACGGAGGTACATTATTGGGAGCCGTGCGCCACGGAGGATTCATCCCTTGGGATGATGATATAGATATAGGAATGCCATTGGCCGATATGCAAAAATTCATAGAAGTAGCTCCTGACGAACTATCCGAAGGGTTATTCCTCCAAACCCCACAAAGTGATCCTTCAAGCAAGGAACCGATTATAAAAGTGAGGGACTTGAACTCTCTGTATGTAGAATTCGGCGATAATTTTAATGCGGATTATCAAAAGGGGCTTTTTGTAGATATATTCCCATTTATTGATTACCCCAGCATACCCAAATCATGGGTAAAGAAGCTAACCAAAGGAATCTCCAAAAGCTATTCCATTCTGCATACGCAACATTATTATTCTCTACGTGCCTTCGCAGAATTCTTTTACTTCGGCACAAAATACTGGCTGTTCAAAGGAATATGGAATCTGCTTGGTCTGCTCTACAAAAAAGATACTTATCTTTCCAATGTTCTGATAAACAATGGATACGGTATCATGCACCGCAAAGACTCTGTATTTCCCATATCAGAAATAATTTTTGAAGGGAAACCATTCAAGGCACCTGCCAACCCAGATGCTTACCTGAAAGATTTATATAAGAATTACATGGACATTCCTCCCAAAAACAAACAGAAAATCCATGCCATTTATATTCACCCCGAATTGATAAAGAAACCATGAAACCGTTCCTTGTAGATGTACCCGTACTCATTTTGTTCTTCAACCGCCCGCAACAACTATCACAAGTGTTTGAACAAGTCAGGAATGCCCGTCCCTCCAAGCTTTTCCTCTATCAGGACGGACCACGTGGCGAACACGACCTGCCCGGTATAAAAGCATGTCGTGAAGTGACAGATCAGATAGACTGGGATTGCAAAGTCCATCGCATGTATCAGGAGAAGAACTATGGTTGCGACCCATCGGAATACATCTCACAAAAATGGGCTTTTTCTATGGTTGACAAATGTATCGTATTGGAAGATGACGATGTGCCTTCCGTTTCTTTTTTCACATTCTGTAAAGAAATGTTAGACAAATACGAGCAAGACACCCGTATCACCATGATTGCAGGTTTCAATAACGAAGAGATTACTCCGGATGTACCATACGATTATTTCTTTGCCTCCACCTTCTCGATTTGGGGATGGGCCAGTTGGAAAAGGGTCATCGACCAATGGGACGAGCATTATACTTTTCTAGAGGATAAGTTCAATATGCAACAACTGGAGCAGCTCATTAAAGAACGGAAATTCCGCAAAGACTTTATCTACATGTGCCATCGCCATAAAGAAAACAACAAAGCCTATTATGAAACCATCTTCCACGCTTCCATGCTTTTCAACTCGGGACTGGCTATCGTACCTACCCGCAACATGATTAACAATTTGGGAGTCACAGCAGATTCCACCCATTTTGCCGGTTCTGTCCATACACTGCCCAAAGGATACCGCCGCATCTTCACCATGAAACGGTATGAAGTAGAATTTCCTCTCAAGCATCCCCGTTATGTCATTGAGAATGTAGCTTATAAAAAAGCCGTCTACCGCATCATGGGGTGGGGACATCCCTGGATTAAGATAGGACGTTCTTTCGAAGAATTATTTCTGAACCTGCGATACGGCAATTTTTCCATCATTACTAAAGCAATAAAAAACAGAATTAACAAATGGCTGAAAAGAGACCAACACCGGTAAAACCACTCACTATTTATTTTTATCACACCCGGTTAACCCGTGAAAGTTACGAGGAATGGAAAGATTATAAGTTTCCGGGACACATTCTCTACGGACTTCCTTTGCTGGAAAAATATGGCATCCGGTCGGTAATGCATAAATACAAAGCTTTCCCCGGCCGTCTAAGACTGATGCTCTATGCCACTAAAGAGATTCTGTGCTGCAAAGAGCCATACGAAGTACTCTACGGTACATCTTTCCGTGGACTGGAGCTAATTATCCTGCTCAGAGCATTAGGATTCTACCGCAAACCCATCGTCATTTGGCATCACACTGCCTTAAAAACTTCATCCGGAAAAATAAGAGAACATATCTCACGTTTCTTTTATAAAGGCATTGACCATATGTTCCTATTCAGTAAAAAATTGATTAAAGACTCATTAGCGACCGGGAAAGCTCCCGAAGAAAAGCTTCAGCTTATCCATTGGGGACCGGATCTCGCTTTCTATGACCATATTCTACAAGTAATGCCAGATCGGAAACCAGAAGGCTTTATCTCCACCGGGAAAGAAAACCGGGATGTAAACACTATGCTGCAAGCTTTCTGCGCCACCGAACAACAACTGGACTTGTACATCGCCCCCACCAATGGAAGTGTAAACTACCAACAGATTATTGAAAGCTTTTGTCTACCCGATTCTGTACAAGTACACTATACGGACGGTGTCATCCCATACTTATTGGCACAGAAAGTGGCACGAAAAAGCTGTGTTGTCATCTGCTGTATGGATTTTCCTTATACCGTAGGCCTTACCACATTGGTAGAAGCCTTTGCATTAGGCATCCCTGTCATTTGCTCACGTAATCCCAATTTTGAAATGGATATAGACAAAGAAGAAATAGGAATTACCGTAGCCTATAATGACGTGGAAGGCTGGATCAACGCCATTCATCGCATAGCCGACCATCCCGAAGAAGCCCAAAAGATGGGCGTCAACGCCCGAAAGTTGGCAGAAAAACGTTTCAATTTGGAAATCTTTTCCCATGAAATAGCAGAAAGCTTACTGGAAATATCTAAGATGTCCTCTAAAAAACGTACATTTGCATAAACTTTTATGCACATGAGAGTACTTATCATCAATACGTCTGAGCGAATAGGTGGAGCCGCCATTGCAGCCAACCGCCTCATGGAGGCTTTAAAAAACAACGGAATAAAGGCAAAAATGCTTGTACGTGACAAGCAGACCGACCAGATAAGTGTCGTTGAACTAAAGAAATCATGGTGGAAAGTATGGCAATTCATCTGGGAACGTGTCGTTATCTGGCAAGCCAACCACTTCAAGAAACATAACTTGTTTGCCGTTGACATAGCCAATACCGGCACCAATATCACAGTATTGCCCGAATTTACCCAGGCCGACGTCATTCATCTGCACTGGATTAACCAAGGTATGTTGTCACTGACAGATATCCGGCGTATCATCCAATCCGGCAAACCCATCGTTTGGACAATGCATGATATGTGGCCTTTTACCGGTATCTGCCATTATGCAGGAGATTGCGATAAATATGCCACACAATGCCACAACTGTCCGCAACTTTACAAAGGAAGCAGAAAAGACATAGCCTACCGTACTTTCCAGAAAAAGAAAAAACTGTTTGAAGGAGCACAAATCACCTTTGTAGCTTGTAGCCGCTGGTTAGAATCATTGGCTAAGAAAAGTGATCTGATTAAAGGTCAGACCATTACCAATATTCCCAATGCAATCAACACCAACCTGTTCAAACCTCGTGATAAAAAACAGGCCAGAGAAAAATGCCATCTTCCGCAAGACAAGAAGTTATTGCTTTTCGGCTCCGTAAAAATTACAGACAAGAGAAAAGGAATAGACTATCTGGTATCAGCTTGCAAACAAATTGCTTCCTCATATCCAGATTTTAGTAAAGAATTAGGTGTAGTGGTTTTTGGTAACCAAGCCGAACAATACACTTCCCTGTTTCCCTTCCCTATCTATCCGATGAATTATGTCAGCAACGAGAAGGAACTGGTAGATATCTACAATGCAGTCGACTTATACGTCACACCTTCTTTACAAGACAATCTACCCAATACCATCGTAGAAGCAATGGCCTGTGGTATTCCGTGCATAGGGTTCAATGTAGGAGGTATTCCACAAATGATTGACCACCTGCACAACGGTTATGTTGCCGAATATCAGTCTTCCAAGGATCTGGCAAACGGCATTCACTGGGCATTGACCGAAGGAGAATATGAAAGTCTGAGTGAGGAAGCCTGCCGTAAGGCAGTATCCAGTTATTCGGAAAGTACCATTGCCAAGAAATATGTTGAAATCTATAACAAGATTACAGGGAATCATGCATAACCATCATCCTCATCCCAAGTTTTCTATTATTACCGTCACCTACAATGCAGCAAAAGTGTTAGAGGATACTATACAAAGTATTGTTACACAAACTTATAAGAATCTGGAGTATATTATTGTGGACGGGGGATCAACAGATGAAACACTGGATATCATTCACAAATACCAGGAACATATCACCACTGTTATCAGTGAGCCCGACCAAGGTTTATACGATGCCATGAACAAAGGAATAAAATTGGCAACCGGAGATTATCTTTGTTTCTTGAATGCCGGTGATGGCCTGCACGAGGATGATACTTTGCTGCAAATGGTACATTCCATCAATGGAACAGCCCTGCCGGGAGTGCTATATGGAGAAACAGAAATAGTGGACAGTCAAGGGCATTTTTTATACATGCGCCGCCTGTCTGCACCCGCAACGCTTACCTGGAAAAGCTTCAAGCAAGGAATGTTGGTTTGCCATCAAGCCTTTTTCGCCCGCCGTGATCTGGTAGAGCCATACGACCTGCAATATCGGTTCTCGGCAGATTTTGACTGGTGTATCCGTATCATGAAGAAAGCGGATGTACTCCATAATACCCATCTTACTCTTATTGATTACCTGAATGAAGGAATGACCACCCGTAACCATAAAGCCTCCTTGAAAGAACGCTTCCGTATTATGAGCCGTCACTATGGATGGGCAAGCACAGTGACACACCACTTATGGTTCGTTCTGCGCCTGCTCTACAAATAATCCGGAAGTCTGACTAATAACGGGACTCAATCAATTTTCCTACGGGCCTTTCTGACCTGCAAGAACAAGAACAAGACCAACACACAGGCCAATACACCCAATGCCACAAAAGCCACCGTTTCCGTAACATGCAGCGATTTCGGGTCGAACTTAAATTCCACTACATGCTTTCCGGCCGGCACATTCATTGCCCGAAGAATATAATCCGCTCTTCCGTGCGGCGCTTCCACACCATCAATATATGCCTGCCAACCGGGATAGTAAATTTCCGAGAAAACCACTGTTCCTCCAGTTTTGGAATTAACCTCATATTTCAAGTCATTAGGTTCGTACGCAGTCAGTTTGATTGTACTCAGTGTATCTGTTTCAGCTGCCGATTTTACCTCCGCACTGAATTTTTTATCTACGACAGCCGTTTTTGCCGGGTCTATCCGATGCAAAGCGTCTATCTCTTCATTGGCATTGTCCACATACTGCACCTCGTTTACAAACCAAGCATTGCCCAGCGTATGAGGATTCCGTATTGGGACGGTCTTTCCACCTTGCAGCGGAAAAATAAAGTAACGGGTATTCAGCATATTCAACACAGGAAATCCGGACGGAGCCACCTTCTGCATATCACCTCCCGCCTCCGAAACAGCCTTGAACACGCCATTCATCTCGGTACTGATATGCTCCTCTATCATTTCCTGATAGCGGCGCAGTTTGGCGGCATGATATCCACCGATGCTCTTATGCCAATAAGAAGTCGTATTTTCATTAAACGTATTGCCGGCTAGGTTCAGTACCCGGAAATCCAACGTTTTATCGGCCAATATCGTCTTATCCGTTTCGGTCGGTTTAAAGGAATTATCCTGTTGTACCTTTTCCACAAACTGGTCATCATACAAATAACGTTTGTTCACACTCCACATATCTGCCAGACAGAGGACAGCCAATGCCAGAATCGTCACCTTCGCTTTCAGCTTGCCCATGCCATATAACCAAAGAACTGCCGTACCTATCATAATAATAAAGAAGCTGCGCCATGCATCCGAAGTAAAGACACTCCGACGGATTTCTTCTAGATTAGCAAGTAACGGAGCCAGCTGATCTGCCGGAATACCCTGCAATGCCTGCATTTCCATGCTTGAAACATACGACGGGAAAAAGAAACCGGGAGCCAATGCAAACAATAAAGCGATACCACCTGTCAATCCCAGACTGATATAAAACGACCGGGCCCGTTCCTTAACCAACTGAGGACGTGCCATTACCTCCTTTAAAGCAAGGACAGCCAACAGAGGTATGGTAAACTCAGCAATGACCAAAATGGAAGAAACCGCACGGAATTTATCGTACATCGGGATATAATCCAAAAAGAAATCAGTGAATCCCATAAAATTCTTTCCCCATGACAGCAGGACAGACAAAACAGTAGCACTCAAAAGCGCCCATTTCATAGGACCTTTCACTATAAACAGTCCAAGAATAAACAGAAACATTACAAACGCCCCCACGTATACAGGACCGGATGTACCGGGTTGCTCGCCCCAATACTGGCCTATCTGGCTATAGATGCTATTATACATAGGATTCGCCTTTTCCATCGCCTTTTCGTTAGCTGCTAAAGGTACGGAAGCGCCACCTTTCACATTAGGAACAAGCAAAGAGAAAGTCTCACCGATACCGTAACTCCACTGAGTGATATAATCTCGTTCCAGACCACTTTTAGTCTGATTATGACTATCCGGTTTCACCAGCTCCCTCTTTCCACGCATCGTTTCCTTACTATACTCATACGTATGATATAAGTTGGATAGATTTATGCAAACTCCCAAAATACCGGCCATCAACAACACCCCAGTTGCTTTCAGAAATTGCGGCATTTCCTTCTTCTGCCAAGCATCCACTCCAAACGCAACCGCCATAAAGAGCATGACAAATAGAAAATAATAACTCATCTGCACATGGTTCGACACTATCTGCAAAGCAACAAAAACCGCTGTCAGCAAACCGCCTGACAAGTATTTTCCTCTATAAGCCAATACCATACCGGCTATAGTGGGTGGAATATAGGCCAAGGTTACAAATTTCCAGATGTGTCCGGCAGCTATAATGATGAAAAAATAAGAAGAAAACGCCCACAACACAGCCCCCAATGAAGCCAGCCAGACCGAGAAATCGAATGCACGCAATAATATATAAAAGCCCAACAGCATGACAAATACATACCACACATAATTCGGGAGATACAAATGATACAACTTCTCCACTCCCTTCAGGGTATCCGTAGAATCATAACTGGGTGCCATCTGATAAGTAGGCATACCACCAAAAATCGAATTAGTCCAGCGCGTACGCTCTCCCGTACGTTCCAGATATTCTTTCGCTTCTTCACCAGCACCAATGCCCGCCACAGAGTCATGTTGTGAAAGGATACGCCCTTCTGTCACTGCCGGGAAAAAATAGACGAATGAGATGACAGCAAAGAGGATAATCACTACTATATCAGGTAGTATTCTTTTAAATAAGTTCATAAGTATATCTGTTTATTAACGTTGCAAAGATACGATATACTCTGATAAAATGCGTACATTTGCAGCCATAAATAAAGTTGAATTATGAAAATAGGAATTATAACAGCCATGAGTTCCGAGCAGAAACAAGTAACGCAACTGCTCGAAAACAAGAAAGAATACACCGAAGGTCCTTTCCAATATACTGAAGGCAGCATTAGAAATAATACCATTATCCTGATGAAATGCGGAATAGGTAAAGTGAACGCTGCTGCCGGTACTGTAGAACTGATCCGTACCTTCCAGCCCGACTGTGTCATCAGCACCGGTGTAGCAGGAGGTATAGACAGCTGCCTGAAAATAATGGATGTTGTGGTGAGCCGACAAATTGTATATCATGATGTATGGTGTGGAGAAGGCAATGTGTATGGACAGATACAAGGACTTCCCGCCCGATTCGAAGGTAATGCTACATTGTTTGATTGCGCCATGTCACTGGATACTCCGACCGCCATTCATGGAGGCCTGATATGCAGTGGAGACAAATTTATCACCGACCGTTCCGAACTTAACGACATTAAAGAAAAGTTCCACGAAGGGCTGGCAGTAGATATGGAATCGGGAGCCATCGCCCAAATCTGTTATATATATAAGGTACCGTTCATCAGTTTCCGTATCATCAGCGATACGCCGGGAGCCGACAACCATTGGGAACAATACACAAATTTTTGGGAGACTATAGCCGACCGTTCCTTCGAGGTCACTCATACCTTCCTTTCCTCATTACCAGCTAATTTATAAAGACGAATAATATGAAAACAATACCCAGTTTTACCATTGATCATATCCGCTTACTTCGCGGTATCTATGTATCCAGAAAAGACGAAATGGGCAGTGAAACGGTCACCACCTTTGACATCCGCATGAAAGAACCTAACCGGGAACCTGCTTTGGGACAAGGAGCCTTGCATACTATAGAGCATCTAGCTGCCACCTACCTACGTAACCACCCTATATGGTCTGACAAAATTGTCTACTGGGGACCGATGGGATGCCTCACTGGCAACTACCTGTTGATGAAAGGCGATTTAAAATCAGAAGATATTGTAGAAGTGATGCAGGAAACGTTCCGCTTTATAGCCAATTTTGAAGGCGAAGTTCCGGGAGCCGCCCCTAAAGATTGCGGTAACTACTTGCTTCATGACCTGCCTATGGCCAAATGGGAGTCGGCCAAATATCTGCATGAAGTATTGGAACACATGACAAAAGATAATCTGTATTATCCTACTAAAGAGTAATTCTCTACAACAGAACAGTAGAAACGTAATAACAGAAAATAGAAAAGCCGCTCTCTGAAAAGAAAGCGGCTTTTCTTTAAGTCCTTTTCAATAGAGATTGAATTACTTACGTAATCCTAATGCTTTAACAATAGCACGATATCTTTCGATATCACGATTCTTCAGGTAGTTCAACAACGCACGGCGTTTACCTACCAAAGTTGTCAAAGCTCTTTCAGTGCTATAATCTTTTCTGTTGAGCTTCAGGTGCTCAGTCAGGTGAGAAATACGGTATGAAAACAAAGCTATCTGCGCTTCAGCTGAGCCAGTATCAGTGTTAGACTTTCCGTACTTTTCAAAGATTTCTTGTTTTTTAGCTGCATCTAAATACATAATTCTTAGATTTTTTGATATATAAAATTTTCATTTAGCGGGTGCAAAGATAGACATTATCTTTTATATCACAATGAATTAGAGCGATTTATTTTTTAAATAATCTTCTATCTCTTTTACTGTCGCATCTTTCAGCAACACCTTTTTGTCCTTATCCAACAGATAAAGAGCAGGCATCGCTTTCAAATCATAGCATTCTTCGGTCAGTACCGTCAATTCTTTATCATAGCTGTTGATCCATCCATCAGGAATTTCATTCTGGTGTTTCGTCCATACTTCACGGTCTTCATCGGGATAGAAAGCAAGAATTTTCACTTGTTTCATGATGTGGGGACTGTTCAATACAGCAGAGGTCTTCATTGTCGCCAGTGTTTCGGCACAACCATGACAATCCGGATTATAGAATAACAATAAAGTGTAAGGAGTGCAGATATCACGCATACGTTTCTGCATTCCCGAAGGCAAGGTATAAATAAAATCAGCGGCAATACTGCCCACCTTGTTCATACCAATCAATTTCAAATCATGTTGGGCACGGCTCCGAGCAGCCTCATCGGTCAGCGAAGAAGCAGACAGAAAACGGCAGACAGGCTCATAAAGCTCCTCATTCCGAAGGGGAGAATTCGGATCAAACAAGTATCTGCGGAAAATTTCCACAAAATAACCAAACATTTTTTTCTCCTGCGAAGCCTGCTGCATAATCCGGATTAAACAACTGTCCGACAGGGAAGATGGCACACGGTTCAATAAGTCCATGTAATCTACCAAAGCTTGTTCTGTGATATCCGGTACATGAATATAGGCGGTATCCTTAAAATTAAAATGATCCCAGTAATGCTGTACCATAAAGTTCAGCCGGTCTTCCGGGGATTGCAACATAATAGGGACCTCCGGCAAAGTGAAAGTCAACGATTTATTATCATCATTCACAGATAGAGATTTTTGTTTTTTGCCATCACAAGCGATAAGCAAAAAACAGCACAAGACTCCGATCCATATATCAGTTTTTCTCATACGCTTTTAATTAGGCATTGCACCTTTTACAAAAGTAGAAGGAATTCTCTGAAAAGCCAAATTACTTCGAAATTACTTTATCTCAGCCAGCCACTCATGAAATCCATTGTGAGGGGTATAATGTAATACATATTCCGTTTTGCTGTAGCTGATAATATTTTCGTGCGAAATCCGGCTTACATCCACTTCTGCTTTTGCCAGCCACAAAGTATCCTCCATGACATAACGCCCTAAGGACACTCCCAGCATCATCTGGCTCAGGTAGAAAGCAGACTGTTCATAGGCATACCACTTTCCATCCTGTTCCCAATAGATATATATCAAGTCGGAATTGCTCAGCTCCCTTTCTAATATGGTCACTACCTCTCACATAGGAGTTGGTGGTAATCGTTTTTAATCAATATCATCTCAGTGTCTGAACACAGGGCAACAAACCACGGACCGTTCAGCAGTTTGTTCAGGTCTACTTCTACCTTGTCTAACATAACACCGTAGAAAAAACATGCCTCTTTCAGTTTCAAGGCCGCCTCACTAAGTTTGCTTAAGGATTTGGCGGAACGATGGTAAGCATACCAGCGCCCTTCCTCTTCATACAGATAAACTTCCGATTTACTACATGATTCTTTGTCCATTATTTCCAGTAGGTTGTTCATACTATTTAACATCTTTTACACAACGAACTTTTAGATCAGCATCAGTAGCATGGACAGTTACATTGGTTCCTTGGAACCAAAAACCATAAGAAGACCTATAAGCACCATTTGCTTTACTTCCTGAATAGTCCGTGCGGCAGGTAACATAACCACTCAACAGATTGTTTGCGCTCATCAGACCCAGTTCTTTCTGATTAGGCATTCGCCAAATTCCTTTATCAGTTTTTCCGCTATCCTCATAATAGTATTTACAAGGATCATATTCCGGTCTTTTCTTATTCTTAATCGTATAATAATTATTATTCCATCCACCATCCACCATCTTTTGTTTTAGATAGTCTTTAGACACTTGTATCCGTGAAGACAATCCATTGATTTCATCACGCTCCAAATGGATATCTATAGTTTCTGTAGTCCCTTTGGTTGCAGTCAAACCTGTCAATGTAAATATATTGTCACTATACTGATAGAATTTATTCGCTTCGTACAGTCCGTCGTCTGATGCCAACGTACGCACACAGCGAACCAAATTCGCATGTTGCCAACCGGTATTAACCTCTTTATTACTTGTGGACAACCCTTCTTCAGCCCAAAAAATGCTATTGGTACCGGTAGAAGCCGTGAAATAGTGATATTTAGCATTCTCTTTGTCATTATCATTGAGCGTGCTCATTTTAGCCCTAAACAAGCGGGCGTCCGGGTCAACGCTATTCAATGCACCCTCGCCATACCACAATCCGCGATACTGATCAACAGAGGCCATATACCATTTTACCTCATTAGCTTCAATCGTGCCGTTTCCATTCAAATCCCGGTTACGGCTCATACATGCCCGTACCGCCTGTTGGTACATGGGTTGCCTCCCGTCTGCCGGTACAATCATATTAGTGTCCGGATACCATGATTTTTCCTTGTTGCTTTGTACGGCACTGTTACGGGCATTCCAAGCATTAGGATTCTTGTGCTCACCCAAATTATTCTTATTCAAATAATAAGCAGTAGACAATTCTTCCTCGGTTATATTCTCCGTTCCATAAGGATAACCATTGAAACCGAAATGATAGAACGTAGTAATGGAACGCTGAGAAAGACTGTAACGCACTTTTGCATAAAGACTCTTCCTGTCCGTGCTCACCGACAACTGATTGGCAATAAGTATGGTACGAGGCGCACAATTGGAATAGACAGTCCATGATTTCCCTTTATAATAGTTTTCGTCCACGAAACAGGTGTAATAAGCGTATCCATCATTTGAGAATACTTCATCTTGATTGCTATCCGCATTTTCGTATAATGCCTTCAACATAAAGAACACATTAACCCAAGATGCGCCATATTTATTTGCATACTCATTATTGTCACCCGGATATTTGGCAACGGTGGTTAGACTCTGTCCTGAAATTCTGTTTTTAGAAACATTGCGTACAAAACGCAGCCATCCATAATCATCCTCTCCATTAAAAAGGCTCTGCCCGCTTATCGGACGGATTGTTCCTCCATCAAACGTAGCCAATTGTACATCACCTTCGGCATTAAAGATTCCCCCATCGGTAACATACAAATTCTCCGTATAACCGAAAGGTGTTGAGATTCTTACTATATATCCTTTTCCCGCCTCTTTCAGCGTCTTTATATTTTCCCGAGAGAATGTCAGCACTCTGGCCTCATAATGAGCGTCTAAATCAAAAGACTCTCCTCCTTCACTGTCAATCACCAATCCTTCCACATAGGGGTTGTCTCCCTCGACTTCCGCTTCCACTTTGATATCCTCGACACCGTTTACTTTCACCTTATATTTATAAGAGTAATTCCGGCGTATATTGAAGTCTTCAAGACTTCCGGTATTACTGAAGTTGCCAAAATGGATAGCATACGAAACCTCCCCGATAGTGGTGCCTTTCTTATAATTTCCACGAATCACGATATAGGAAGAATTATCCGGTGCATTATCGAACGATTTCACGTCATCCGTATAGGTATTCGTTTCACGATCCTTCCACATCTTTATCTCACCTCCCCGATAGGAACGGATATTCTCGGGAAGATAAAAAGTTAACGTTTCCCCGGCCATACCAGAATAAGATGACTCGACATCTGCGGTAGTAGCGTCAGCTGTACCATTCACCAACTTTCCACCGACAGCCACATTATGCAATTCATACGTACTGGGAGTGAAAGTTACTCCGTTACCGGCCTCGATGGTAAATGTATTCTTCGCCAATATTCTGTACAGTCTTATAACGTTGCTTTCGCTTATAACACCGGCTCCATTGGTTCCGGCAGTAATTGTAACAGCCTTGCCCCCATTCAGATAACCGGACATCATGAACTGTCCGTCGGTAGGATTAGGGGAAATAATGTGGCTGGCATTACCATACTGGCGTTTAAAGTCTATTGCAAGGAACTCGTCTCTTGTCAATGAGGAACCTGCCACATCCGCTTCATCAATTCCCGTCAATTTATTTTTGTCTGCGTCATCCAAGTAATAAATTGTACTGTTCAAGTTGGCAAGAGCATAGATATACGCTTCACCGGTTATTGCCTTTACAGTAACGGTTTCCGGTCCGGGAGTCGGTATAGGACTCGACTCTGTAGCCACCAGCTTTTTATATCCTGTCAGTTCTCCTGCCGCATTAAACACATAAAAGTGTAAATCATTCAACCTGTTTTCAGCAGTACTGGCGCGCGAAACAATCACTTCCTGATTGGTCTGCAACTGACAATTCAACTGCAAAATCACCTCTTTATTCTCTTCACCGGCAGAGTAAGCTATTTCCTCTTCCGAGCAAGCCCCCACGCCTATCAGTAACGAAAGGCAAAGCGCCATATATTTCAGTTTATTTTTCATATATAGTATCCTCCACAGATTATTTTCTTACATCACCGCCACCGTCACCAAAATCCAATTCGCCATTATCAACCTCTGTCCAATCCATTACTTGATATTGAAGTTCTGCATCTATCTCGATCGTACTCAGTTTAATATTGAACAGGTATGAATGGTTACGGATTACATCAAATATATCTCCATCTCCATTCGTCCGGAATTTAATAGTTCCCACTTTGGCTTTGTTATGATAGGTATAATGAACCGTCAATGAAATTTCATTCCCACCTGTAGTATTCACCTTTTCCGGCAGATAAATTTCATTTTCATATGCTGTCGTCACCTGCAAGCCGTCATAAGTAATAGTCTGATTCTGTGCTCCGGCAGGAATAGAAGGATATATATATTGAACCGTTTCCACCGGATTTGGAGTTTCCGTTGAAACACAATAGCCTTTGTCGTTGGCATTGTTCACTATTATCTTTGTGATAGTGAATCCTTGATATCCATCCTGCATATTCACCCAAATGCCCACCTTTGCTACAGCACGATAAAGGTTGCAAGCCAAGTCCACTCCCGTACCGGGTACAGCTGTCAAATTGCTGCTTCCCCACATCGGGATAGCTCTTTCTGCAAGTTTCCAAGGTATCGTAGATCCACCATAATGATAAACCAATTCTTTATAAACTTTGGCGATATTACTTCCTTTCTTTGTTTCCAGAAAATTACGTATAGCCGCTCCGGTCGTATAAGACGCTATCTTATTGTCTTTCAAGTTAGCCAGAACAACCAGTTTCACTTGTTCGCCACCGACCGTTCTCAACATGGTTCCTTCCAGCTGACGAGTATAATAGTTGTCACCTTCAACAGGATTGCCTAGTTTCAAATCCTGTACTTGATACAAAAAGTTATCATTTGCATCAACGACCAATACATATACATCATCCGCAGTCATGGCACTTTGTTCCACTGTGGTATAATCTAAATCACCTGGTTCGCTTGCGGCCCGTCCGCCGAAATTGGAGAATGCCAGTGTAAGGCGTACCGGTACCTTCCCGCCATCCGTAGCCTTTGCCACCTCCTCGTCCTTTGCACACGACGATAGGTACAAGCCGCAGAGCACCGCCATTAGTATATATGATAACCATCTTTTCATAGATTCTATTTTTTGTTCGTTGTTACATATCCATCTCGTTGAAGCGTACCACCCAGTCATTGATAATGATGCTGGTGTTAATCCACTTCATGTTCTCGTCCAGGAAGAAAGTCATGTTGTATTCGTCCTGACGATCCAGATATTCCTGCTGGGTCATGTCGTGACCTTCGGCCTCGGTGAGCAATAGGTATTTTACCAAGGGGATGGAGAGTACGGTCTCGCCCGTATCCTTGTTGGTGATGGACAGGCGCGGATTTTGATCCACCATCAGTCGGCCTACGGTAATCTGGGCAATGGCCACGCTGATATTGCTATCCTCAGTATCGCCCTCGGCACGTGCGCCTTTTGTGTCCATGTCCGTGCTTCCTTGAACGCGGTAATAGGGATAATATGTTAATGTTTCGTCTTTCAACAGCTTGTTGTCATAGTTCATCAGGCCGTTGTCGTCCGTAATCGTGAATTCAAAGTTATCGACATCTACAGTCACTCCGTCCATTTGCTGGAGAATGATGCGGATGCTGTTGGTATTCTTCACCAACGGCACTGTCACCACCTGCGAGGTGGCAGCCCTGGAAAAGGATTGCTTGGTCACTTCGCCGTGCCACAACGAAGAAAGCTTGCTGTTAACGATAGCCGTTCCGTCTTCCGCACGGCTGTACATTCTGTCCATCTTGCATTGCAGCTCGTCCATCGAGGATTCCCCCGCGGTAACCAAAGGTACCGAGAATGAAGCTTCGTTATTCAAGCCCGCCCAAGTGATAAGATGATAGTCACCTGGTTCCAAATCTACTTTCATGGTATATCCGTCTTCACCCAAAACGTCACCTTCTTCCGTCTTCTGATACACCAATTTGCCGTTATCGTCAAAAGCATAAAGCGTAACAGTCCCCACCTCGCGTGAGAAAGCATCGGCATACTTCATGTTATAATCATATTTGAACTTCACTCTGTACTCTACAGAGCAATCCACATCTTCTTCATCGAGTATGCTGCCGCACGACACAATGGCACTTCCCAATGTCATCGCCATCATTAGGCTGAAAGAGAGTTGTCGGGCGAATGTTTTTACTGTTTTCATGCTTTTGTTTTTTTAATGTTAGAATATTAAAGAGAATAGCAGGGAGAGGAGGAACACTCCTCTCCTGCTTATATAATAGGGTTATTAATTAGAAATTAACAGTGTTAAAGCGTACAATCCAAGGAGCTATTGTAGTTGTCAGTTTCAAGTATGCACTTTCATCGTCTATTGTTCCACCATCTTCCGGTATAATTGTCGAGCTGCCGATTTCCTTGAAAGTTCCAATCTTCAATGAATAGATGTTGTTACGCATGATAGCATATTGCATATTGTTTTCGTTTCCTTTGAAATGTTCGATAGGTGCGTAGTAATAACAATATCCATCTGTATAAGTTACCAAATTCTCAGCCTTATAAGCCGGGTAAACAGATTTCAAAGCATCCATTGAACGGAAATACTGATTGGCATATTTATATATGGTACCTACATTAGTACCCTCATTATCCAAGATTTCGCCACGGAATACAATACCTGTTACCACGCCTTTTTGCTGGTGATCCTTTGTTACTGAATTTTCAAGGCAATAAGTCAGGAATGCATCGTTAGATTGTGCAATTTCACCAATTTCAACATCACTTGACTTAGGAAGGTCCTTCAAGAAAGCATTGTTATAAATATCCTGTGAAGTCTGTAATTCACCTACTGTATTGAAGAAATAATCTGTAGCTGTTTTATCTCCATCAGCCCACAATCCGTCTGTTAGTGTCACGCTATTCTTGTCCACTGACTTAGGATCTACCAAATAATCACTATTAGTCAATGTACCAAATGGAGAGATGGTACTCCAATCACTGGTCTTATGTCTTACCGCATAAACGGTTTTTGACAAGTTCACCATAGCATATTTATCCAAATACACAGTCCATGTCTCCTCTGCTGTTGTAGAAGTTCCTTTTTCATAATGGAAAGCACCCGTTCTATCTGTTGCTACAAATACAGGAGCTTCTATTGAAGTCGTTGTTTCATTCTGTTTAACATTACCTTTATATTTATTATCAAGAGTTGACTCCAACTGATATCTGCCCGTTTCGTTTCCACCATTTAGCAAAACCCAAATTTCTGCATTATCAGCGTCAAGTAAAGCCTTGTTCAATTTAGTGATATAAATGTAGCTGGTTTTATCAGCTGTTGTTGTTTTCAACCATCCGTCAGTGGTTACCGTAGGGATAATGGTTACTTTAACCTTTACATTATATTTATTGTCATTATTGTTCGGTGTAAATGTTATCTTGGAAACCACACGCTCCACTCTTATGGCTTGAATGATAGGTTGTGTAGGGTCCTGACTTGTGATATTTACCATTGCCGCTTCACTATTAGCCATCATAAAATGATCTCTTGCCGATGTACCTTTCGTAACAACATCAACAGATGCGTCGTTAGAGCTTCCTGCGGTAATAGAATAATTTGTAACATACTCATATACACCGGCAGCTGTTGCACTTGTTTCTTTTGCCTTATTTGCTATATCTGCACAAGGATTCAAAATAACCAATACATTATAACTACCTGTTTGGTTCAATTGGAAGCTAGGTTCGTAAACGCCACTCGTTACAGTTATATTATCAGCATACTCCACTAATCCTGTCGCTGTATTTCCCTGAACCGGGCTAATGATAATGACAGCATCTTTAATACTACCTTCCGAGGGTGTTCCATTTTCCACATCATCTCCTGTTTCAGCATCGGCAGCACGTCCTGAACCTGTAGAAGTAGAGATACTTAATGTAAGGTTAGCTTTCACCTTTTCTGGTTGTTCAATATTGTTGTTTTCTACAATATCATCGTTTGTACATGCTACCAAAGCGGCGCAAGCAAACATTCCTAATAATAAACCCTTAATCTTCATAATCTTAAGTTTTTCAGTTTATAAATTCTTTATTTTTGTAATTTCTATTCTTGTTCATTGATATTGCAAAGGTAAAGGCCTTTTAAGGTTAGTCTTAATTGGTGTTTTCGGCAAAATAGATTGGCATCTTTGACAAAATGACTTTTGGAGTCTTTTTGAAGGGCATTTTCTTCATCCATGAATGAAACGCCCTATACTTTGCAAGAATCGCCACTTATATTTTTCGTAGCGATAAACAAAAAATACACCGCCATATATGTTTGCATTTTTCAATTTGTTAAATTGTTCAATATTCATCCTTTTGTCTAACTGAACTTCCTGTTACGCTTCCCCCTTTTGATACTCCTTCTGAAGTTGGTGAAGTGCATTTCATTCAAACTCCTTATTTATCTGGTACTTTCTTTCCGTATCGGATAGTCATGGAATATAGCGGATTCAGAGATTGCGGACAAGTGGGAGAAAATACTAAGAAATTCAGCTTCACGGCTACTACACTACGCCAGATTCAATCCGCACCTACAGTAGAGGTTCTTCAAAGAGATTGGTTCAAATCCAGCAATGAGGTATTTCCTTAAGGAGTCGTTCACAATTATTTCACCTAATATTCCGGTCTGAATTCCACTCATAATGCAGTTCCAAAAAGTAAGTGCAGTTCATGAAGCAAGTAAGTGGCCTTACTTTTTTTCTATAATATGGGTAACTGTCCGGATGAAAAAATAATAAAGATATTTGCGAGTATCTACTTATCAGGTTTAATAAATAGCTATAGCCATAAAATTCAAAATCCGGGAATAGACTCTACTACCCCGGATTTTACCTTGCGCTTTTCACAAAGAACAAGTTTCTTCTAACATCTTTTATTGTACTGTTTGTCTATATGTCTTATTTTCCAAAGATTGCATCATCTTTACGTTTATTGACCATTTCTTCCAAATTGGCACCGGCTTCAACAGAACCTTTGGCCTGCGCCTGTTTGAAATAACTTTCGGCAGAGTCGAGATCCCCTTGCAACAGTTTCAGCACGCCTCTGTTGTTCAGCGTCGCACTCGCTTGTGCATCAGCCTTATCCAAATAACGGACTGACTGTTGCAAGTCACCTCGTTGGAGTTCGATAGCGGCAGCGTTTATATTCGCTGTTGGGTCATCAGGGAACATGCGCACTGCCACATCGAACACTTCGTTAAACTCGTTGCTTCCCTTTTCGTATGTCTGAGCAACCAAGAACATTTCCTGCAAGCTCAACTGCTGGGGACGGGTTCTTATAATCTGTTTCGCTTCCTCTACATTGAATCCGCGTACTACATAACGCACTGTGTAATCAGAGTGACGCAAAGCCGGATAGCAATCTTGTAATAACGTGGCATATACTTTTCCACCATCCAAGGCTTTAATGCATCCCTCCTTCACATCATAATCGTTTTCATTCTTATCTATTATAGACAAAATTTCATCTTTCAGCGGTAAAGCATTCTTTGTGACATATTCACGCAATCCAGCCCAGTCTTCGGGCACAGAATTCACTTTGAACAGATCTGCTTTAAAACCATACTCGCTCATTACATAGTTCTTTAACGCTTCAGCACGACCTTGCGCCAGACGCGCATTAGCCGCATATCTGCCCTCAGGAGAGGCATAACCCACGATATCTATTTCAGTAACGGTAGTATTGGCATCATTCTTCACCACATCCACTGTACGCTTGATAGCTGCCAGTTCAGAGGGATTACGACGATAATCAGGATAAATCCTGGTCTGGTTTACCGGAAAATCCAAATAAGCACGGCCTTCTTCAGCACGATTCTTCACAGCCTCGACAGCAGGAGAAACAAATGCCACAGCAGGTTTCACCACATAACGCTCCAAATTGGCACGGGTCACAAAGGCGCTGCTTTCTTCTTTTTGGCAATTGGCACAACCACGGACATCAGCCAACAGTTCCAGTTCAGCACCATTCATCCATTTCTCGTATGGAATACGGGCTGAATAATTTACAGTCTGTTCCGTTCCATTCTTACGACGAAGAATGGTATATGCATCCGACGGAATACTGCGTTCACGCTGTTGCACGATGGAACGGATACGCCCATATACCCAAATAGCAGGCAAAATCCTGTTATAACTGTTATCCTGTGTCTTCAAAACCGGAGTCAGAGTTGCCACACAGTTGGAAGAAAGCTCCATTGCAGTCGGCAACGTGATATCCATTCCTATCATCACCTGTCCATTATCACTAATCAGGATTGACTGGTTGCTGACTTGTACCTGACCACCTGATAATGTCTGTGCACCTACCGGAATAGTCGGAATCAATAATATAAGAAGTATATAACATATAAGTTTCATAATCCGTAATTTTTAGAATATATAAATAAGATTCAGAGCAGCCTTAGTAGGACCCCAATAATTCTTGTTGGATTTCTTCAACATATCTCCACATTCTTCACACTCATATTTCTTATAACGCACATAAGCATAACCCAAGCCGATGGTGGCGCCCAGATTCCAATGACGTCCCAGCACGAACTGATAACCGTAACTGACACCGCCACCATAAAAATGTCCCTTATAACGGAGGTCTTTCAAATCATCGAAAGGAGAAAACGGCAAATCAATACCGGTAGTATTGTATGCTCCTCCCATTAAATGGAAACCGAAGAAATGACCATTGAACTTATCACAAAGCCAATAGCGCAACTCAGGCTGTACCATCACCAGTTTCAGCATTTTATTATCGCTGTATTTCCAGGGATTATAATAAAACGGAATATCCACTGTAAGCTTCTTACTCAACCCTACTTCCACTCCTAAGTTTGGTATGGCGACAGCATCCATCGCCACATTAGTTTTAACAGCCATCTGTCCATACATAAATAAGGAAGAAGCCAACAGACACACCCATGAAAATAAAAATCTTCGTATTACCATATTCTATTCTTTCTAGCTAAGTTATTGTTTACTTCACAAAGGTAAAGGCTATTTTTTTAACAGGATATTGGCAAATTAATCTTTATTAAGAGGTAGTTTCAGCAAAATGCAAAATGAACAAAAAACAATCCTAGTTCCTATTTTCGTCAAAAATAGAACATACATTCAATGAGAAACATTCCAACTATCAAATGGAACACCAACGGAGTTTTCTCCATTCATAGGTGAAACTCCTTTCATCATGATAGAAACGCCCCTTATATAGCCAAACACCCCCTTCTTTCCAACATAGCAGGCATTTTCATCAAAAAGAGGGTGTTTTCATCAAAAAAGCTTGAAAATAATTTGGATACATAAAAGGAATACCTATTTTTGTATCGGATGATAATGGGTCAATCATTCAAATAATCAAAAAACAATAAAAAATTATAGTTCTATGAAGGCAATGCATTTAATAATTGCCATGCTCGTCATGATGAGTTTGGCATCCTGCTCTGCAGATGGTAATGACCCCGTTGAAAACTCTGTTTCAACGTATCTCCTAGAAAAAACGTATGGAGCCAGAAGCGTTACATACAAAGAAAATAATTCTGACAAGTTAAAATTAAGTGAATTACCGGCTATCAGTCTTTCTGAGGCCGACCATATTCTATCTGTCCTACGAAAACATACTGATGCTCAAGAAGAACTTGATATTCGAACTGCTACCAAAGGAGAACAAACATGGCTGAGAATTGTAATGAAGCAAACAATAGATCATAAATATGCTTTCACTATCCAGCTGAATATGAACTGTTACAGTGACGGAAGCTTGTACTATGGCGGATATCAGGCGGAATGTTCTTCTTCTTTGATAAAATGGTATCTTAAAGGTTTTAGCCTGGCTACCGATAATGCCACAAAAAATTATAAATTCGAATCCCAAAGCTATATTTATATGAAAGTAATAGATAACGGAATCAAATATATGCAGATTCCTGTCACTATAAAAGGCAACTATAATCCCCGAAACCATGATGCTGCATTTTCCTACAATTTATGATATATAATGCAATAATCACTTTATAATATATACCATCATTCCCCCCTTGTTTCTAGCTTAGCCTACATACCTTAAAAAAAGCAAGAGACAAGGGGTGCACTTCATTCAAATACAATCGTCTAATAATCAAGGAAAAACAAAACAGTATGAATGAAATACCTACCATCCTTTATTTCCACCGAACCTGTTGATACTAAAAACAGAATATATTCTTATGATTTTTAGTTGGTTATGAAAATATAGTTTGCTATATTTGTAGGAATTCCTAAAATAGATTAAGGAATAATATCAGGCAGATTGTACGTGACCAATTTGATTACAGGGGAATAAAAGTGAAACAATTTATTATAATGAAATCTTTAATAATCACCTTATTATGTAGTTTTTGTCTATCAACTACTAATGCCCAAAGTTATTTCCGCCAGTGTGGTATCCAACTACTTACCAAACAAAACGGATTGAGCAACAATACATTGACTGGAATCTATCAGGATAAAGCCGGCTTTTTATGGTTAGGAACCGATGTTGGACTGAGCCGCTATGACGGAATACATTTTCATAATTACAATTTGATTGATAAAGAGCCACGTGCCTTAGCTCATTTATATGAAACATCAAACAATCTGCTATGGTCCCATATCGCCAATTTAAACCAAATAGCATGTTTTGACAAGATGCGTGGAATCTATATGCCACTTATCTCACCTACCCCTGAGGTATTGAAAGATATACAGGATATATGTGTACTGCAAGACAAATTATATGCCTTGACCTCCAATGTCATAGTAGAGTTAAAGATGGAGAAAAATGCAGATGAAATAAGACTGACCGCCCAACCGCTTATAGATATAAAAACAAAAGTCCTAAGACTTTATAATAACGAAGATATTTTATGCGCACTGACAGTAGAGAATCAAATCTTACTTTATAACGTTTCCGATAAAAGTAGCGAGCATATAAATGGAACCGATCTAGGTATTGTGAAAGCCGACAACATTGAGAAAATACATATATATAATAATAATGTGTGGATCTGTGACCAAACCGAAGGAATCATCTGTTATAATACAAACACTAAAACATCCCGCACACTGAATGACAACAGCCAGTCATCCTTCATTCAAAAAGATATACGCGATATTATCCAGATAGATAAAACCACATTCATTATAGCCACATGGAGTTCACTGTCAGCCATAAGATTTGAAACGGACAACTACCTCCAGTCGCCATTCCACATTATAGACCTGACCCAACATGATTCTTACTATACCCCTATCCTCAAAAACAGAATTACCGACATCCATTTTGACAAATCCAACAATGTGCTTTGGGTAGGAACTTTCGGCAGAGGATTACTGAAACTGAATCTCAAAGGAAACGATATCAACCGTATCCTGTTGAACGATGAAATAAGATATGTGAATGGTATAGCACAAGATGCCGATGGATACATCTGGCTGGTCACCGAAAAAGATGGCATATATAAAAGTATAGAAAATAAGATCTTCCCCAATCTGCGCTTTTCCTTATGGGAGAAAAGTAACAAGAATAATCATTATTGCCTGCACAAAGATCGAAATGGAGGACTATGGTTCGGCGATAACAAAGGAAACATTCTTTGGGTAAATCCTACTACCGGTGAAACAGTGATTCACCAACTACCCCCCGAAACAGCAGACTCTGCTGTAACTGCTGCTATCTTGAAACTATATCTAAACTCACAAAACCATTTATGGATTGCCACCGAAAAAGGAATAATGGTCTATAACCATCAGACACACGAATGTATAGCAGCACAACCTTATACGAAAGAATTCAAAAAAATAACCGCTATATGCGAAGATGGAGATGGAACCATGTGGCTGGGTACTGAAAAAGGGATACACCGTGCCAACTGTAAAGGGAAACAAATAAAATTCACTGGTGGTTATGAAAAGGAAAGAAACCTGACACCCGGAAAAGTATTAGCACTTTATCTGAACAACTATAACCAACTGCTTATCTCGTACACTGATAAAATTATCCAAATAGACGGAAAAGAGAAAACCGTATCCTCTACCATGATCTTGCAAAAGGACTTGCCTAACGGACACATAAGCTGTATGATAGATGATAAGAACGGAAATACCTGGCTAGGAAGCAATGCTGGTTTTATCACACTAAATAACAAGAACAATGCATCATATGCCTATGTATTACCGGAGAGTTATTACGATGTATGTCGGCTGAATGACGGGAAATTACTATGGGCGAACTCTACAGGGTTGCTCTATTTTGAACCGCGCACTTTAAAAGAAAGTTCAAGTAACCGCCAATTCCATATCTCCGATATAGATATTAATTACAATAAAGTAGAAATAGGAGAAAAAATAAACGGACAAGTCATCCTAGACATACCTGCGTACCTGATAGAACATTTATCTTTAGACTACAATAACAACAACTTGATTCTCTATCTAAGTGATTTGAAATACGGAACCTCGCCCAACACAGTGAAATATCGCCTGTTACCCACAGAAGAAAAATGGAATACGAATTATGACGATCATATAAAACTCAGCAATATCACTCCTGGGAAATATGTGCTGGAAATACGCTCGTCTTATCCGTTGGAAGAAAATGAACAAATAACCCGGTTATCCATCAATGTAAATAGATATTGGGCTGCAACCGGATGGGCCATCGCCGCATACATCCTGACTATTATCATTATTTCCTTGTTTACATGGATGTACTTTAACCGGAAATTACAGAAACGGCAAGTTTACAAAGCCAAAGAAGTGAAACTGAAAGAAAAGCTGGAAGAAGAAACAGAAATAAGAAAAGAAGAAGAGAAAAACCACCAATTGCGTGACCAAATCAGATATATGTTGGCACAGGAATTACGCACTCCGTTATCACTCATCACTGCTCCGTTAAAAGAAATGATTACTAATACGACCTTCCCGGAATCATTCCTGCAAAAAGCTAAAATGGCCTATCGGAATTCAATCAGCCTGCAAGACATTTGTAACCAGCTATTGAATATTCATCAGCAAGAAAGTTACAGTCTTAAATTGAATGTGGCCCCCTATCCCGCCAGCGTGATAGCCGACACTGTAGTTCGTGCCTCTCACGAGCTACTGAACGTCAGTCCCATTAACCTGCATTATGACAAAGACAACAAAATAAATACAGAAATATGGATTGACCGGAAAAAGATAACCTTTATTCTAAGTAATATATTATCCAATGCCTATCGGCATATCTCGTATTCCGGTTCCATCCGTTTTACTGTAAACACCAGTATTATCAACGGAAAGGATTTCTGCCTTTTTACTATAGAGGATGACGGGAAAGAAATGATAGAAGAGTCCTCTGTTATCTTCCTTGGATCGGATAATTACAACCCTCCAAGCAACCGGCTACACCCCGAATTAGGCATTGAAATTATGAAAACGACAGTACTCGCCCACCACGGTGATATCCAGATCACTCAAGAAAAAAACAAAGGAACCCGAGTTGTCCTTTATATCCCTCTAGGTAAGCAACATTTGAAAAATGATGAAAACGTATGTTTCATCGAACCCGAAACAATAGCGGAAGATCCAAATAAAGCAATGATTACCGCAGAGGATAAGAGACAACAGGAAATAGCAAACAGCATAACTGCCAAACCTATTGACAACCCCGAAACCAAATACAAACTACTGGTTGTTGAAGACCATGCAGATATCCGCCTCTATCTGAAAGTATTATTCTCTGCTACCTATAATATTATTATGGCGGAAAATGGGAAAGAAGGAGTAAGAATAGCGCGTAAAGAAATACCGGATCTTGTAATAACGGATGTCATGATGCCTATCATGAACGGTTTTGAATGTTGCCGTATCCTAAAAGAAGATCTAAAAACTTGCCATATCCCTATTATTCTACTGACAGCTTTGACAGATGACGAAAATATAGTGAAAGGAATAGAATTAGGAGCTGATGACTATATTCTGAAGCCGTTCAATCCGGAGATTCTCCGCACCAAAGTAAAACGTTTAATAAAAAGCCGGACTGAACTGAAACAGATTTATACCAAACTACTAATGCCTTCCATCACCGTCAACGGCTCGCAAGAAGAAAATACGGAAACAATCATCATAGAAGACCCGTTCATCACACAAATTCTGAATATTGTAAATGAGAACCTGCAAAATCCGGAATTCAATGTGAAAAAACTGGCCGAAATGCTGAATATGAGTCAACCTACCCTTTACAGGAAAGTAAAACAACTCACTAATTTCACTATCATAGAATTAGTAAGAGGAGTCCGGTTAAAACGCTCTGCCGAATTACTGAGAAGCCGCAAATACAATGTTCAGGAGGTGGCCGAAATGGTTGGTTATAATGACATCCCCACTTTCAGAAAGCACTTTGTCGATTTCTATGGCACTACTCCCTCCACATTTAATAGTAAAGAAGATACGGAAGATAAAAAATAATCGTTAACAGCCAAATATTTTTTGAATTAAAAATCGTACCTTTGCAGCCAAATATATAGGTATAGTATGCAAGACATTAGAAACATTGCGATCATCGCCCACGTAGACCACGGAAAAACAACACTGGTGGACAAGATGATGCTGGCGGGACATTTGTTCCGCAACGACCAGACAAATGGTGAACTGGTATTGGATAATAATGACTTGGAACGCGAAAGAGGGATAACTATCCTTTCAAAGAACGTTTCAATTAACTACAAAGGAACAAAAATCAATATTATTGATACTCCGGGACACGCCGACTTCGGTGGCGAAGTAGAACGTGTACTCAATATGGCTGATGGATGTATCTTATTGGTAGATGCATTCGAAGGCCCGATGCCGCAGACACGCTTCGTATTGCAAAAGGCGTTACAGATCGGTTTGAAACCTGTAGTTGTTGTGAACAAGGTGGATAAACCCAACTGCCGTCCGGAAGAAGTATACGAAATGGTATTCGACTTGATGTTCAGCCTGAATGCTACAGAAGATCAGTTGGACTTCCCCGTTATTTATGGTTCTGCCAAAAATAATTGGATGAGTACTGACTGGAAGACCCCAACAGAAAATCTGGTTCCGTTGTTGGATGCTATTATTGAGCACATTCCAGCACCGAAACAGCTAGAGGGAACTCCTCAAATGTTAATCACCTCTTTAGACTATTCAGCATATACAGGTCGTATAGCTGTGGGACGTGTACATCGTGGTACCCTGAAAGAAGGTATGAATATTACACTGGCAAAGCGTGATGGCAGTCTGATAAAGTCTAAAATCAAAGAACTACATACTTTTGAAGGCTTAGGACGTAAAAAGACAGATGCCGTTTCATCGGGAGATATCTGTGCTGTAGTAGGTGTAGAAGGCTTCGAAATTGGTGATACCATCTGCGATTTCGAAAATCCGGAACCATTGCCCCCCATCGCCATTGACGAACCGACCATGAGCATGTTATTCACTATCAACGATTCTCCTTTCTTCGGCAAAGAAGGTAAGTTTGTGACTTCACGCCACATCCAAGATCGCTTGACCAAAGAACTAGATAAGAACCTGGCATTGCGTGTACGCAAAAGCGAACTGGAAGACGGTAAATGGATTGTATCAGGACGTGGTGTACTTCATCTTTCTGTACTGATTGAAACCATGCGCCGCGAAGGATACGAATTACAAGTAGGACAGCCTCAGGTTATTTTCAAAGAAATAGACGGAGTAAAATGCGAACCTATCGAAGAATTAACGATCAGTGTGCCCGAAGAATATTCCAGTAAAATGATCGATATGGTAACCCGCCGTAAGGGTGATTTGGTTTCTATGGAAACACAGGGTGACCGCGTAAACATTGAGTTTGATATGCCTTCGCGCGGTATTATCGGTCTTCGCACCAATGTACTGACTGCATCGGCCGGAGAAGCGATCATGGCCCACCGCTTTAAATGTTACCAACCATACAAAGGTGAGATAGAACGTCGCAGCAACGGTTCTATGATTGCTATGGAAAGCGGAACAGCTTTTGCATACGCTATTGACAAATTACAGGATCGTGGCAAATTTTTCATTTATCCGCAAGACGAAGTATATGCCGGCCAAGTGGTAGGTGAACATGTTCATGAAAACGACTTGGTGATCAATGTAACTAAATCGAAAAAGCTTACCAATATGCGCGCATCAGGTTCTGATGACAAGGCACGCATCATTCCTCCGGTAGTATTCTCGTTGGAAGAAGCATTAGAATACATTAAGGAAGATGAATATGTAGAAGTTACTCCAAAGAGTATGCGTATGCGTAAAGTGATTCTTGACGAAACAGAACGCAAGAGAGCCAACAAAAGCTAATCAATCTACATTGAATATAAAAAAATCCCGAAGGCCATATTACCTTCGGGATTTTTTATCTCTAATCTACAAACTTCACTTTACTAACCTCTCTAGGTTTAGCAGCCGGCATTTCATCGGGATAACCGAAAGCAATCGCATAAAGCAACTCATACCCTTCACTGAATCCCAACTTTTTCATATATTCCGCAGCTGCAGGTGATTTCATGAAACGCACAGGTCCTCCCAAACAACAGGAACCTATTCCCATTGACCAGGCAGACAAAATCATATTCTCACCCAACAAACCACAATCGATCTGTGACATATCATATGCAGGATCGTTAGCAATAAACACTACTGTAGGAGCATTATTGAACATATTCTTAAATCCCGGACGTTCTGCCGCTTTGGGATTTTCTTTTTTGAATATTTCAGTCAAACCATTGATAAATTCCGGATTATCTACTACACGAACCTCCCATGACTGTTTATTCATTCCATTAGGTGCATTGATTCCACATTCTACTATAGTCTGCATCTTTTCACGCTCCACAGCCTCGGGCTTATACTTCCGTATACTACGGCGACTCATAATAGTTTCTACCACAGGGTTTACCTGGCTCACGGAAACACTATCCGCAACAACTTCCTTCTGTCGGGAGCCTTGCGATGTACAGCTGCATAATACGAACATGCCTGCACCAACTAACATTAATCTAAATAATTTCATTTGCTATCATATTTGGTTTGCAACAAATCTAGGCATTTTCAAGCATAAAAAAAAGTGGTTCCTTTATAAGGAACCACTTTTTATATGTTAAATCTGTAAAATTCAAATTACAACTTCGGACCAGCAGCAACCAATTTCTTACCTGCTTCGTTACCAGTAAACTTAGCAAAGTTCTTAATGAAGCGACCAGCCAAATCTTTAGCTTTTTCATCCCACTGAGCAGCGTCAGCATAAGTATCACGAGGATCAAGGATCTTCGGATCAACACCCGGCAATTCTGTAGGAACAACGAAATCGAAGTAAGGAATAACCTTAGTAGGAGCCTTATCAATAGAACCATCCAGAATAGCATCAATGATACCACGAGTATCACGGATAGAGATACGTTTACCAGTACCGTTCCAACCAGTGTTAACCAAGTATGCTTTAGCACCAGTCTTTTCCATCTTCTTAACCAATTCTTCAGCATACTTAGTAGGATGCAATGACAAGAAAGCAGCACCGAAGCAAGCAGAGAATGTCGGAGTCGGTTCAGTGATACCACGTTCTGTACCAGCCAATTTAGCTGTAAATCCAGACAAGAAGTAATACTGAGCCTGTTCAGGATTCAAGATAGATACCGGAGGCAATACACCGAATGCATCAGCTGACAAGAAAATAACTTGTTGAGCGTGAGGACCTTTAGAGATAGGTTTAACAATGTTTTCGATATGATAGATAGGATAAGAAACACGAGTATTTTCTGTTACGCTCTTATCAGCGAAATCAATCTTACCGTTAGCATCAACTGTTACGTTTTCAAGCAAAGCGTCACGTTTGATAGCAGCGTAGATATCGGGTTCGCTTTCCTTATCCAAGTTGATAACTTTAGCATAGCAACCACCTTCGTAGTTGAATACACCTTCGTCATCCCATCCGTGTTCATCGTCACCGATCAACTTACGTTTCGGATCAGTAGACAAAGTAGTCTTACCTGTACCAGACAAACCGAAGAAAATAGCTGAGCTAGTTCCTTCCATATTTGTATTAGCAGAGCAGTGCATAGAAGCGATACCACGAAGCGGGTTCATGTAGTTCATGATAGAGAACATACCTTTCTTCATTTCACCACCGTACCAAGTATTCAGGATAACTTGTTCTTTAGTCTTCAAGTTGAAAACAGTAGCTGTTTCAGAGTTCAAGCCCAGTTCTTTATAGTTGTCAACTTTTGCTTTAGAAGCGTTGAAACATACAAAATCAGGTTCTCCATAAGCTTCCAGTTCTTCAGCAGTAGGACGGATGAACATGTTAGTTACGAAGTGAGCCTGCCAAGCTACTTCCATAATGAAACGTACTTTCATACGAGTTGCAGCGTTAGCACCGCAGAAAGTATCAACAACGAACAAACGCTTGCCGCTCAATTGTTTTACAGCTTTAGCTTTCAAATCAGCCCAAGCTTCTTCTGTACAAGGTTTGTTATCATTTTTATATTCGTCAGAAGTCCACCATACTGAATTTTCAGAAGCTTCATTCTTAACGAAGAATTTATCTTTAGGAGAACGACCTGTGTAAACACCAGTCATTACGTTTACAGCACCCAGTTCAGTAACCTGTCCTTTTTCGAAACCTTCCAATCCCGGTTTAGTTTCTTCAGCGAAAAGCACATCATAAGAAGGATTGTGGAGAACTTCCTTCACGTCGGTAATACCGTACTTGCTTAAATCTAAATTTGCCATTTTTTAATGATTTAATTTGGTTATTGTATAATGTTATTTTTACTCTTTATTTTCTGAGAGAAGATGTTTTTCAACACCCCCTTGTCTAAGGCGCTACAAAATTAGTGCTTTATTTTAAAAAAAAGAAGTTATTAGAGAAAAATTTCCGTAATAATCAAATATTTATATTTGTGTAACAAAAATGCAATTCGTACTTTACAAATCTAGAAATTATTTGTTTCTTTGCAGGTCAAAGTCAACAATATAACAAAAGCATAGATATGAAAATCATCAATCTCAGTGAAGGCAATTCTCTCCTAAACCAATATGTAGCGGAATTGCGCGATATACATGTTCAAAATGACCGTATGCGTTTCCGCAGAAATATTGAAAGAATAGGAGAAATCATGGCATACGAGATGAGTAAAGCACTAACCTATTCCGTAAAGCAAGTACAGACACCCTTGGGAACTGCCACGGCCAGCACACACGATGACAAAATAGTGATTGCAACGGTATTCCGTGCCGGACTGCCGTTGCACACCGGTTTTCTGAACATGTTCGACCATGCCGACAACGCTTTCGTTTCCGCATTCCGTTTTTACAAGGATGACGAGCACCGTATTGTAGATGTGCACATTGAATACATCGCCGCCCCTTCATTGAATGACAGGACCTTGCTTCTCGTTGACCCCATGCTTGCCACCGGTGAAAGCATGGAACTTGCCTGGAAAGCTTTCCTTACCAAAGGCAAACCCGCTAAATTGCAAATGGCCTGTGTCATTGCCAGCCAACAAGGGGTAAAGCATATGGCAGAACTTTTTCCCGGCGATGATGTCACATTATGGTGTGCCGCCATAGACCCTGTCTTGGACGAGCACAAATACATTGTTCCGGGATTGGGGGATGCCGGTGATTTAGCATTCGGCGAGAAACTTTAGGGCTCAAACTATAAAGACAGTTTCACGTGTGTTCGCTTGCACACACTAAAATTCTAAATTAAATGGTTAGTAACCGGCAATTATTCACAGCCTATTACTAACCATTTAATTTTTAAAACAGTTCTGTAGATCTGGTCCCTACAGGGAAGATGAAAAATCTTATTTCACTTCCCAAATATCATTTGTCATCAGTAATTCCTGGAAATTATGATATTTTTTCTTTGCGGCCACTTCTTCAATCTGTGCATTAACAGCGTCATCATAAGTAGGCGCCTCCACATCACGGATCACCCCTAATGCAACCGGAAAATCCGGTCCTTCCATCAATGCCAGTTTCAACTGCAAAGTATTATCCATACAATGAGCATCGTGCACTAAAATATCTTTTTCCGTCACACCATTCTCACCAAGCTTTACCACTTTCAGTCCGAAACCTTCCTGCATCAGCCCGTATTCTTTGTCTACACCAAACAACATCGGTTTACCGTGTTCTAAATAAATGGCATTCTTTGAACGACCTTCTTTCGTATATACTGATTCGTGTGTTCCATCATTAAAAATGACGCAGTTCTGAAGAATTTCACATACAGCCGCACCTTTATGATTGGCAGCAGCTTTCAGAATCTCCACTGTACCAGGACCATCCGTAGCTACCGCACGGGCAAAGAAACGTCCACGCGCACCAAAACATAATTCAGCCGGATGAAACGGATCTTCCACAGTGCCGTAAGGAGATGATTTGCTAACAAATCCACGGGGAGAAGTCGGAGAATACTGTCCTTTGGTCAAACCATATATACGGTTGTTCAACAAAATCATATTCAAGTCGATATTACGACGAACGGCATGTATAAAGTGATTTCCACCAATAGCCAGCCCATCACCATCCCCTGAAATCTGCCAAACAGTAATCTTTGGATTAGCCACCTTGCAGCCTGTAGAAATAGCTGCCGCACGACCGTGCACAGTCTGCATGGCATATGTATTCATGTAATAAGGCAGGCGGCTGGAACATCCGATACCCGAAATAACGGCAGTATCATGAGGAGCCACTCCCAATTCAGCCATCGCTTTGTGCAGCGAAGCCAAGAAAAAATGGTCACCACAACCCGGACACCAACGAGGTTGTCCCTTTTTGAAATCTTTTGCTGTATATTCGTTCATAGTCTTTACTTTCTTTACGGTTATTATTTATTTAAAATCTCAGTGAAAGCATCAACTAACTCGCTGACTACGAACGGCTGGCCTTTTACCTCATTAAACTGATAAGGAACAAATCCGTCCACTTTCATACGGAGATATCCGGCAAACTGACCAAGATTCTGCTCAGCCACGACTACCTTCTTATATTTCTTCAGCACTTCTGCCGTATTTTGAGGCAGCGGGTTCAAATGAACAAAATGTGCCAAAGCAACCTTCTTGCCTGCATGGTTCATTTCCTCCATTGCTGAATATAAATGACCGTAAGTTCCACCGAAACCCACTATCAACAAATCTGCATCCTCTACGCAGCCTTGCACCTTAACATCAGGCACTGGAATTTTAGCAATCTTCTCGGCACGCAAACGGCACATCAAATTATGGTTTTCAGGCTCGGTAGAAATAGCACCTGTATCACTGTCTTTTTCCAAGCCTCCCAAAATATGCATATAACCTTCCTGTCCCGGCAATGCCCAATAACGGACACCTGTTTCAGTATTACGCTTGTAAGGAGTATAATTATCCTTCATTTCCGGAGTAACATAGGGTGGGTTAATAGCCGGATAGTTTGCCAGATCAGGCAATTTCCATGCGCCGGAACCATTTGCTACAAAACCATCAGTCAGCAACACCACCGGAGTCATGTGTTCCAAGGCAATCTTACAAGCATCATAAGCAGCATCAAAACAATGAGTTGGAGAAGCTGCGGCAATGACCGGCATAGGAGATTCACCGTTACGGCCAAACAAAGCCTGCAATAAATCTGTTTGCTCAGACTTAGTAGGCAAACCAGTAGAAGGACCGCCACGCTGTACATTAATAACCACCAATGGTAATTCTGTAATAACAGCCAGATTCATAGCCTCTGATTTCAGACAAACACCCGGCCCCGAAGTAGAAGTAGCCGCCAACGCACCTGCAAACGAGGCACCGATAGCCGTAGCGCAACCTGAAATTTCATCTTCACATTGAACAGTAGTCACTCCCAATGATTTATGTTTAGAAAGCTCATGTAAAATATCTGTTGCCGGAGTAATGGGATAAGATCCCAAGAACAAACGCAGGCCTGCTTTCTCGGCAGCAGCGATCAAGCCATAAGCCGTAGCCTTGTTTCCGCTGATATCCATATACTTTCCGGGGACTTTAGACTTAGTTTCCACCTTATAAGTATGATCCACAGACGCATGGGTATTGTGGCCATAATCATATCCGGCGTGTATCACTTTAATATTCGCTTCAGCTATTTGCGGCTTCTTTGCAAATTTCTCGCGCAAAAAATTTTCAGCAACCGCCAGGTCACGATTAAACAACCAGCAAACCAATCCCAAAGCAAACATATTACGACATTTCAACATTGACTTGTTGTCCATGCCTGTATCTGCCAGACAGTCTTTCACCATCTGTGAAATAGGAGCAGCAATTACATCCTGCTTAATACCCATTTCTTCAATCGGACTGTCTGTTTTGAAAGCCGCCTTGTCCAGATCTGATTTCTGAAAACAATCTGTATCAATAATGATACAAGCTGTGGACTTCGCAAATTTGTATTGTGTTTTCAATGCAGCGGCATTCATTGCGACCAATACGTCGCATTTGTCACCAGGAGTAAAAACTTTACCCGCACCAATATGCACCTGGAAACCTGACACACCGGTCAACGAACCTTGCGGGGCACGTATATCCGCCGGGTAATCGGGGAATGTACTGATATCATTTCCCACTGTAGCCGAAATATTAGAAAAGATATTTCCGGCCAGCTGCATACCATCGCCTGAGTCGCCTGAGAAACGGACCACCACTTGGTCCAACTCCTTGACTATCATTTCATCTGCCATAACTTATTATTTAGGGTTACAAAATTTCACTGTTTGCAAAGTTCGGAAAGTTCTGTCAAAGGACAAAATATTCCGCTGTCAAACTACGTTTGAATATCAAAATGTACAAAATTAAAGGTTTATTTATTTCCAAGCTAAGAAAAAGTAGAGATAATTACCTGTTTAAAAGCATAAATTTCTATCATTATGACAGCAGCAAAAACGATTCATTTTTACAATTTATTATTTTTATCCATGTTTTATAAACAACATGAAAGTTCATAGCAGAATAATAACATTATTAGATTATAAAAAACAACAAAACAACAAAGAAAGGATTATTTTCTTCCCACTTAAGACATTTTTCGATCTTTCATATTGCCATTTTAACAAAAAGGAGTACCTTTGTAGCCATAAAAGGGCCTTGTAGTTCAACGGATAGAATAGAAGTTTCCTAAACAGGTACCATCTTTTGAACAAATATAGGCAAATAGATTGAGTGGCAAAAGAGTTCTTTGATAAAATATGAAATAAAATAATCTGTAAGCCCCTGTAGTTCAACGGATAGAACAAGTGTTTCCTAAACATTAAATAGCAGTTCGATTCTGCTCGGGGGTACAAATGACAGATTTAGGTAGTATGGGATTTTAGCAAAATCCGCAAAATAGGGCTATTTTTGCAGTATAAACTTCTACAAATATTCTACAGAAATATATGGCTACATTTAAAGCGGAGGTATATGCACATCAAAAAAAGAAAGATGGCACATATAATATAAAGATAAGAGTTACCCAGGGAAAGGATAAAAAATACTTGGCTACACCTTATTTTATTACTAAGGATGATATTACAAAGAAAACTTTTAAAATCAAAAACCAGTATTACATTGATAAGACGGATGAGCTTATAAAGCAATATCGAAAGAAATGTGATAATTGTGGTTCATTGATTAAAAGTATGACGATAGATCAGGTGATAAGGTTGATTACTTCTAATGAAGAAAAGAGCTTTGATCTGGATATAGTAGCTTATGGTAGAGGGCTGGTAAAGAAGCTAAAAGAATCTGGGCATACTGGAAATGCTCTTACTTATGAAAATGCTATAAACAACCTGGTTAAGTTTGCAGAGAGAGAAATAATTAGTGTGCATGAAATCACCTCTCAATTTGTAAAGGATTGGATAGAATGGATAAAGGTGCAACCAGCCAGAGGCAATAGAAAAAAAGGTGAACGTGCCCAGTCCTTATATCCCAGCAATCTGAGAGCTTTGCACAATATGGCAAAAGAAGAGTTCAATAATGAAGATATAGGCGTTATTAGAATACCTCTCTCTCCATTTAAGAAACTACCTAAAGTACCAGTATCCAGAAAACGTGCTCTGGATTTAAAGCAGTTGAGAAAATTGGCGAGTTTGGAATACACTGTTATTCTACAGCCTGGGAATAATCGTTTTAACTTAGCAAAGGATGTTTTCCTGCTTAGTTTTGGGTTAATTGGGATGAACGCAGTGGATTTATATTATTGCGATTGTTTTAAGGATGGCAGAATAACATACGAGCGAACCAAAACAAAGAATAGACGTTCCGATAAAGCGGAAATTTCTATAAAAGTTGAGCCAGAGATAAAATCTTTGTTTGATAAATATAGAGATCCAAAGGGCGTTAGAGTGTTTGGCTTTTATCACTGGTATTCGAGTGTGGATGCCTTTAGTGCAGCTCTTAACAAAGGGCTAAAAAAGATTGGTGATTCACTTGGTGTAGATGATTTAGAGTTTTACGCTGCCAGGCATACGTGGGCTACTATTGCTACTAATGATGCAGGGGTTGATAAGTTTACGGTACATTCAGCGTTGAACCATGTGGATGAAGAAATGAAAACCACCGATATATATATAAAAAAGTCCTGGGTTCCAATAGACAAAGCCAATAGAAAGGTATTGAACTTTGTAAAATTGAACTTGGGTAGTGTAGATGAGCCAAAGAGTGATAAATATTTGCTTAGGCAAAAGGTAGAGCAAATGCCTAAGCAAAAAAATGAGCAAAATTCATAATTTGCTTAACCATTTGCTTAGGCAAAACCTGTTATTTTGCTTAGGCAAAAATATAATTTTGCTTAACCGTTTGCTTGGGTATATGCTTAGGCAAAATTTTGTGTGTCTATCTGTGAAGTATGAATATATGAATTAATCATCTCATTATAAACATATTAACGATATATACATCTTTCCTCTAAATTAGTTTTGCTTAACCATTTGCTTAACCATTTGCCTAAGCAAAAATGAAATGTAAGTTATAGGCTACTATATATATGTATATATAATAAGAATATAGTTATTAATATATAGTATATATAAAGGGATTATAGGGGAAAAAGAAAGGTGATACTTAATGTACCACCTGCATCCTTTTATTTTATCTACTTTATTCAAACATATCTCCTAACCCAGTAAGTAGCCATCTGGCATTTACTTTGTACTCTTTCACCATCGGTTGCAACCAGGATACTTGAAACCACCCACGGTTAAGATCCTTTCTTTGTGCTATTAAATTTCTCCTGTCAATATCGTACAATCGGCAGTATGTACTAACTCCTCTGATGTCACCCCTGGCTATAATTGCATCCAAAGCGGAGTAGAAACGTTCCATAATCTGTTTCGACTGATCCGTTAAACATCTTGGTGTACCCATATCACAATAATTCATATTTTAAATATTCAATATCCTTTTTCAGAACTTCTAAATATTCACTTGGTTCATTATTTATTTTGGCTTTGTCAATAGCAAAGTTTAATTCTTTACAAGCCTCCATAATTGCGGTATCATTCGTTTCTGTTCCTTTTGCATGACTGGTGAAACAGGACTTATATAAGTCTATCACTATTCTGCTATATTTTTCCATCTTATCAATATTTTAGCTGTTTTACACCAAATACTATACGGCATCTGCACATTTGGCAGCACTCCCCTCCTGGGCAGTCATTTTTTTGCTTGCTTCTAATTGAGCCTCCAGCTTTCCTATTTCTTTGTTAAGCCTTGCTATCTCTTTGTCTTTTTCAACCAGAAGAGAATAAGGAGCTATTAGCTTTTCATTCATCATTTGTACTATCTGCCTGGAGAAAGCATCTGCTCCAGCAAACATTAAATCCTGGGGCGTTGTGTCTGGGAGAGTAACACCGTCTTTTTCTTCTTTATAGTATGAGGATATATCTCCATATTTTAACTGCAATATATCCAGTTTGTCAGGTGGTATTTGTCGAATACCTTTCTCAATTCGTGAAATAAAGTTCTGATTACACGAAAATAGTTCTGCTAACTCTACCTGAGTTATTTTTTTATCATCCCTAAACTTCTTTAAATCAAATGTATGCATATTGATGTGAGTTTTTTATAGAAAATATATCCAAATATTATTGGATATACTGGATATATATCCTATATTTGCATCATAAACAATTTAATAATACTACAAACATACAAAAAAAGTGTGTTTGACGAACATTTAATCTTTATAAAATGGCGAAAATAACGGAAAAAGACTATCGGTCATTTGCTCAGATTTACAAAGAATTTCCTGAGAGAAATGTGGTACAAGCTCCTAAGACAGCATTTGTTAAGGAGATCGCTAATTTGTGTATGTGTAGCACTAATACTGTAAGGATGTGGATCCAGGGAGTACAAAGCCCTGATTCTCTTAAACAGAAGCTAATAAGTGAAAAATTAGGTATTCCCCCTGAAACATTATTTCCAGCAAAAAGATGAAACCTATCGAATTTTACACAACTCCTGAGGGTGAGGTTACAATGCGACCACTGGGAGAGGCAGAAAGGCAGTTAAAGGAAACTGATGAGGATTTTATCCAGGCTTTTCTGGGCGTTCTCAGAGAGTTCTATCCAGAAGCGTATGAGGATCTGATGGAGGCGTATTCAAAGAGTTCTAACAACAAACGCTACAGAGATTTCTTAGCTGTTAGGCGGTTTATCAAGTGTAACCTGGGGTTATATGATAATATGATAGATGTAGACGAAAACTGGAATTTCAATTTTGAATTTGTCGGTTGCCCTCTGAGAGGTGAATGTAAATTCGATAGAATTTGTGCCCATAAATTCAACTCTAAACTATCTGACAGGCAGCTGGAGGTTATGAAAATGCTATATCATGGCAAGAATGACAGAGAAATAGCAGATAAGCTATTCATATCTACCAATACCGTAAATAATCACCGTAAAAATAGCTTCAAAAAATTGGGTGTTCACTCTATGCCTGAGTTTATGCGCTATGCTATGGAGAATAATATTTTCAAATAACCATTAAAATGCAACACTGATGGAGAAAAATTACACGTGGGGAACCACATTTAACACTGCTGAGAACCTTATGATCCACACTTTTACGGATCGTGTAAAGGTTGTTTCCAACATTAAAACTGGGGTTGTAAAAGTCCTGAAAGATGGCGAAGTGATTAATACAACAGAGAACCCTGTTATAGTGGAGTATGAAAAGTTTCTACTGAAAGTAGCTGATGATGCAAATAAGTTAGCTGCCTTTAAATCTGAGTGATGATAACCTTGGAGCTTTACGAACTAAAAAACCTATGTAAAGATATGGCTGAGTTGGGGGCTGCTAATTATGCAAAGATGCTCTTTCCTGCCAAAGATCTTATTTCCCAACGTGAAGCCTATAGACAATTTGGTGAGGCTTGTGTAAAGGATTGGGTGCGTAGGGAATTAGTGAATAAGGTTAGAAATGGGGAAACTAAAAACTCTAAAATTCTCTACTCCAGGGCTGAACTTCTGGCAGTAGAAAAATCTGAAAAATTAAATTTCTATTTAAACAATAAGTAATATGAAACAAATTCTATTAAGAAATTTGGTGCTCAGAAACTTCAAAGGTATCAGAGATCTTACTATTGATTTCACCGATCAGGAAACTGTAATATGTGGTGATAACGGCACTGGTAAGACTACTATTTTTGATGCTTTCTTATGGTTGTTATTCGGTAAAGATAGTACGAATAGGGCAGATGGTAATGGTGGCTTTAATATCAAAACTCTGGATGCTGATGGAAAGCCAATCCTGAACCTGGAGCACGTAGTTACGGCTACTTTACTGGTAAATGGCAATGAGGTTACATTGCAACGCTCATACCTGGAAAAATGGGGCACTGGTACAAATGCTGGGCAGTTGAAAAATCACTATACAGAGTTTTTCCTGAATGGTGTAAAATTGGATACAAAGAAAGCGTTTGATGCTGAGGTATCCAATATCCTCCCAGAGGATGTTTTCAGAATGGTAACTAATCCGTTCTATTTCCCTTCTCTGCCAGCTGCTACTCAAAAGACTATGCTACTGGATATGGCTGGTAATGTATCGGATCAGGATGTGGCTGCATTGAAACCTGAATACCTGGAGCTTTTGAGCCAGCTTACAGGTAAATCATTGGAGCAATTTAAGAAAGAAATCGCTTCTAAAAAGAGGGCTATTCAGGATGAACTAAAGGAATTACCTGCTCGCATTGATACGGCTAATCAGATGAAGCCAGAAGCAGAGGACTGGGCAGTATTGGATCGGGAGCTGGCAGGGAAAATAGACAGTCTTAAAAAGATTGATGAGCAAATATCTGATAAATCAAAGCAGGTAGAGGCTACTTATGAAGCTAAAAGTTCTATCCAGAAAAAGGTAGGAGAGAAACGCCTGGAACGATCAAAGAGGGAGGGAGAAATACGAGAAAACGCTAATAAAGCGAATGGAGAGGCACGTACAGCTATCCGTGATCTGGAATATAAGATACAGACGATACAGGGTGATATTGATCGCAAAAAAAAGGATGTATCTACTATTGATGCTCAGATAAACACTATCAATAATGAGTTGGATACTCTCAGGGGGGAATATCGTGTTATCAATGATGAGCAGCTGGAGTATCCTGATGGTGCTTTTACCTGCCCGACCTGTAAACGTCCTCTGGAGGCTGATGATATTGAGGCAAAACAGCAGGAAATGCTGGCAAACTTCAATCATAATAAATCTACCAGGTTACAGCAAAACCAAACTACAGGTAAGACTAAAGCAGGTAAGAAAACCGAACTGCAAAAGAAACGTGAGGATGTTATGGCTGAAATTAGCAAGCTGGAGAAAGAGCTGGTGAATTTACAGGCTCAAAAAAGTTTCCAGGAGGGAAATCTGCCAGCTGCTCAGGATGCTCAAAAACTTATTGAGGCTGATGCTATCTGGATACGTCTGGGGAATGAGATTTCTGAACTGGATAATCAGCTTAATGTAGATGTTAAGCCTGTAGATGTATCTGAACTACAGGAAGGGAAACGTGTACTTTCTGATTGTATTGCTGATCTTAATAAACGACTGGCTAAGCGTGAAACGATAGAACGTGCTGAAAAACTGATCCAGGAGTATGAAGATAAGAAGCTATCAAACAATGATGCTCTGGCTAAGCTGGAAAAGACTGAGTTTATTATAACTGATTTCCAGAAAGCAAAAGATAATGAGCTGATGAAGCGCATTAATGGAATGTTCTCCCTGGTTTCATTTTCATTTGTTGATGAGCAGTTGAACGGTAATGAAAAAATAACCTGTGTATGTACCGTTGATGGTGTGCCTTTCCCTGATTTGAATAATGCCACGAAAATTAATGCTGGACTGGATATAATCAATGCTATTTGCAAATCTAAAGGTATATCTGCACCGATCTTTATTGATAACAGAGAAAGCGTGAATAAACTTATTCCTACTGTTTCTCAGGTTATCAATCTCTCTGTGAGTAATCATCCAAAACTTATGATCCGAACGTTTACGGACGGAATGATGGAAACATTTCACGAACTCTAATAAAATTCAATTATGACAACTCAATCAAGTACAGCAGTAATAGATCCAAAGAAAGCTCCAGTAGTGAAAAAGGTGGATATGCTGAAAAATATGCTTAGTGCTCCCTCTGTAGTGGAGCAGTTCCAGAACGCACTGGCAAAGAACGCACCAACGTTTATAGCCTCAGTGATTGACCTTTATAATGGTGATAGCAAATTACAGCTATGTGAGCCTAAACAGGTGGTTATGGAGGCTTTAAAGGCAGCCGTGTTACACTTGCCTATAAACAAGTCACTGGGCTTTGCCTACATTATCCCTTTCCAGAACTCAAAGAAGGATGATAAAGGGAACTGGATTAAAGTTTATGAACCTGTTTTCCAGATGGGATACAAAGGCTTTATACAGCTCGCTATGAGAACAGGGCAGTATCGTACCCTCAATGCGGATGTGGTCTATGAGGGTGAACTGAGAAAAGTAAATAAGCTCACTGGAGAGATTGCTTTTGATGGTGAAAAGAAGTCCGACAAAGTAATAGGTTACTTCTGCTACTTTGAGCTTATGAATGGTTTTAGTAAAACCCTTTATATGACTGTAGAACAAATGGCTGCACACGCCAAACGCTACTCTAAAGGTTTGAAAGCTGAAACTACAGTAGAGAGCTTGCTAAACCTGGCTAATCTTCCAGTTCTCCCAGATAGTAAAACAGTTGGCTGGATGGGTAACTTTCATGGAATGGGTATAAAAACCGTTATCCGTAATTTACTTGGTAAATATGGTTATCTATCTGTAGAAATGCAACAGGCTATTGCGGATGATGCGGATGGTGATACGGAAAGCCGTGATAACCTGGTTCAAGAAAATGGAAATGCCCAGGTGTTTGATGCAACCGAAGTTTCATACGAGGAAGTTTCTACAGGCAACCCTGCCCCAGGTGCTGTTAAAGAAGCTGATCCAGGATACTAAGCTATATGGAACTGAAAGTATTAGGTAGCTCATCCAGCGGTAACTGCTATATCTTGGATAATGGAAATGAGGCTCTGATTATTGAGGCTGGTATCCGTTTCCTGGATGTAAAGAAAGCTCTGGATTTCCAGATAAAAAAAGTGGTGGGCTGCCTAATAACTCACCAGCACAACGATCATGCTAAGTACATAAAAAACATGGCAGATAGTGGCTTTTATGTTCTGGCACTCCCTGAGGTATTGACTGCAAAGGATGTTAGCGGATCCAGGGTTAAGGCTCTGGAGTTGGGAAAAGGGTATAAGTTTGGAAATTTTAAAGTAGCCCCTTTCCCTGCTTGCCATGATGTTCCATGTGTCGGGTACCTGATAGATCACCCTGAAACTGGCAGGATCATGTTCCTTACAGACAGCTGTATGTGTGAGTATGTTTTCCCTGGGCTTAATCATGTGATGATAGAGTGTAATTACTCTGATAGAAAGCTGATAGAAAGCATTAACGCTGGGCATACTCTCCCCTCTCAAAGAAACCGCTTACTGACTTCTCACATGGAACTGGAAACCTGTAAAGAAATCCTAAGGGCAAATGATTTATCCAATGTGAGTAATGTAATTCTATTGCATCTTTCTGAAAATAATGGTGATGAGCCTGTTTTTACGTCTGAGATACAAAAGGTTACTGGTAAGGTGGTATATGTAGCAAAACCAGGTTTAACAATTCATGTAGATAAGCTATGATAACAGGATTTTCAGAACAAACCAAACCACTCACTCCATACGAGAATGATGTGATACTCCCTTTGATTATTCAGGGGCTGTATTCCAAAATAGGTAAGGAGAAAGCCGTTACAAACCAACATATATGTTCGGTTCTTAAAAGCCAGGGGTATAAGTTGGATAATGCCAGATTGAGAAAGATTATTAACCATATCCGTGTAAATAACATGGTTATTGGCTTAGTAGCTACCAGTGACGGGTATTATATCGCTGAAAGCAAAAAGGAGCTGGAGGTTTATCTGGAAAGCCTGAAAGGAAGAGAGAACGCTATTCGTGCTGTAAGGCAAAGCCTGGAGAAACAAATAGGAATGTATGAGTAAGAAAGTTCAAATAGAGAAAAAGAACGGGCTGTTTAATCTCAAACCGCTGTATGAACTGTTTTCCCAGTCCCTGGATGGGGTTTATCAGGTTGTGGTTAAAAAGGTTAGGAAACCTCGCTCTAACGATCAAAACGGATGGCTTTGGGGCTGTATCTATCCAATGCTATTGGATGCTTTGATAAATGAGGGCTGGGAGTTTACCAGCTGTGAACAGGTACATGAGTTCTTTAAAGCTCAAATGACAGCGGATAAAGTGGTGAATAAGTACACTGGAGAGATCATAACTTTCCCAGGATCCACCGCTACAATGGATACACTTACTTTTTCTACCTATTGTGAGAAACTTAGAGAGTACGCACTGGAATATCTGAATTTGGAAATACCAGATCCAGATCCACACTGGAGGAAAGCCGATGAAAAGAATACCTAATCAAATGGTATCAGAGCTTATTAGGCTGGTGCCAGTATTAATAGAAAATATTCCACCTGGTAAAAGTACCAGAGTAGATAATGCTGTGAGATTAACAAAAAAGATTATTAACCGATTAAAAACATTGCAAGATGAAAAAGATCGAAATTGAAAAAACAAAGTTGGAGGCTGCTTTCTCTGTAGCCTGTGGTAACACAAGAGCTGTATTACTTGCTTTATTTGGCAAAGATGCTGTGATGCCTGATTATTCAGACTATCATAACATCAAAACGATGGATGATGTTTTTGCTGCTACAGGATGTAATAAGGAAGAGTTTGAAAAGAAATTAGCCGACCTCCCAGAGGATGTACAGGCTTTCATGCTATTACGTTTGATACGCAAGGCATTAAACCCGACCTGGATACCAAACTGGGCAGACACTAACGAATGGAAGTATTTCCCTTACTTTTCTATTGAACTCCCTGCTGGCGTGGGTTGTGCGGACCACGGTTCCGCTCTTGGTGTGTCGTGCCTGACCTCGCGCGACGTTGCCTCGACCTCGAATGCGAGCTTCGGGGGTGCCCTTGCTTCCGAAAATCGAGAAATCGCAATCTGGTTCGGGGAACATTTTGCTGAGATATGGAAGGGGTATCTACTGGCTAACATAAAGTAGGATGAAAGTGGGGATAATTTCAGTAATCATACTGATAGTGTGGCTGCTATTTGTTGGGCACATTTCAATATCAATTAAGCCATTTAGTATTTCACTCCCTTTTTGGCACCGATCTGTAGGGCTATTCTTGGTTATAGTAGGGTTTATCCTCTATAACGTGGGGGAGCATACTTCTGGGTATAAAAAAGGATGGGATAACTGCATTAAGGCAGTTGAAAATTGTATAAAAACAACTCAAAAAAATTAGATGTATGAAAGACATTATGTTATCGGAAACCCCGATAGAACAACGGGCGCAAATTCTGAGAGATAGCTGCGATCAGATCGAAGAGAGAAGCTATACCAGAAAGTTTGAACAGGAAGAAATTAACGATTTGCGTGCTGAATTGGCTGGAGTTTCCATACAGTTGCAAACGCTGGATGAGGAACTGGCAGACGTTAAGGCAGAATTTAAAGGGAAAACTAAGCCGTTACAGGAACGTGTTGGTAAGATCCTGGATGAGCTTAAAGTGGGCGGTGAGTATGTGAAAGGAGAATGTTACAAGTTTATTGATCCTGACACGGCTGAGGTTGGCTGGTATTCTCCAGAGGGTTATCTATTGGAAAGTAGAAACATGAAACCCGAAGAAAGACAAAGAACTGCTTTCCAGACATTACGGAGAACAGGTACTGATAATTAATTTATTAACTTTTAAACATTAGATTAAAATGGAAAATCAAGAAAAAGGTTTGTCTATTAACATTGAGAACTACACAGGTGAAAAACCTATTGAGGTTGTGTACAGAAAAGGTGATGCTGCCAGAGCAAAGGAAAGTTTGCCTACAAAAGCTCCAGAAAGTATTAGCGTTTCGGGTGTGATTTCTACCCCGTTTGATTGGCTGGAGAAACGTGTGGATACAATCGACCAAAAGGAGGCTAATATCAAAGTGAATCGTGAGGATATGAGCATTACTCTTACAATCAACGAAAAGGATAACTACACCAAAAACACATTTTCTGGTAAAGTTCAGCTTTCGGAAGTGTTTGAAAAGTTCGGGATCAACAATGAGGAGAAAGGATGGACACCTGCAAAATTAGGGCAGTTTTTACGCCTCAATCGTGGAGTGTTTGAGGACAAAGAGAAATGTATGGTGCTCGTTTCCAATCTCAAAAACTTTACGGCAAATGCAAAGGCAGAAATACAAAAGCAGCGTGATCCTTCTGGATCTACAGCGGATGTGTACAAATGCCAAGTTGAAAGCAATTTGCCAAAGAGCTTTTCTGTGTGTCTGTCTGTTTTCAAAGGTACACCTAAGGAACGTATTGAGGTTGAGTTCGACCACTATCTGAGTGATGGTGATGTGTATCTCCAGCTGGTATCTCCAGGTGCCAATGAAATGGTGGAAGCGTACCGTGATACCTGTATAGATCAGGTATTGGAGAAGATCAAAGCTATTGCTCCTGACATTGCTATTCTGGAAGTATAAACCCTGAGTGTGGATACTCTTCTTATGGAGAGTATCCACACTTCAATTCTCTCAATATGGCTAAAGATAAAATACCAATGCCCTTTTTTACTCGTGACTGGCTGAGCTGCGCTGAGGTGAAAGTTCTGGCTCCTGATGTTCGTGGGCTATGGTTTGATATGATCTGCTATATGTGGGAAAGCGTGGAGCGTGGTGTGATGGTTAAGCCTAATCACCAGCCTTATACCAAAGATGAGATAACACTGATGATCGGTAGGGATTGCTCAGGATCTTATGCCTGGTTTGATACTCTTATTGATAACGGAGTTTGTGCTGTTAGAGAAGATGGAGCTATTTATAGTAGGCGAATGGTTAAGGATGAGGAAATTAGGGGAAAAAGACGGGAGGCTGGTAAAAAGGGCGGTGACGTAACTAAAGCCAAAGTATTCCAGCCAAAGCAGGAAACTGTAGATGGATCTCCTGATGATGCTACCCCACCACCTCCACCGCTAACACCAGAACAGCAGGAAAAGGCTGACAAAGCCAAAAAGTATAAGTATGCTGATTACGTTACCCTTACCAGGGATGAGTACGCTAAGTTATGTGAGGAGTATTCGGAGGATGGAGCCAAAGCTATGATAGACATCCTTAATAACTATAAAGGCTCTAAAGGCAAAAAATATAAGTCCGATTATCTTACTATTCGTGGATGGGTGAAAGATAAGTATTACGAAGATTTACAAAAAAATGGAAGTGAACGAACGCCCTTTAACGGAGGAACAGGCTCTCAAAATAATAAAGCAATTCCAGGATCAGGGGTACAAACTGACCGCAAAGAAGGCTCAGGAGGAGATACTGGCTCACAGAAGAATTATTCTGAAAGGTTTTAAGTACAACCTGGAGGATCCAGAGGAATTTAAACACCATGCCTGGATGATTACAGAAATAGGAAACAGCTTTATGTTGCGTGAGTTCTCACGGTTTACCATTGATGATTATAACAGGGATGTGTTGAAATTCCTAACATACTATTTCAATGGATGCAAATTGGCTGAATCTGTTTTCCCAGATGAGGAATACAAGATACATAAGAACCTTTTACTGGTTGGAGATCCTGGTACTGGTAAAACAATGCTCATGCAGATATTTTCTGAATACCTAAGACGTATAGGGAATGAAAATGCTTTCAGGAATTTATCTGTTACCCAGATGATGAACTACTATAAGATCAATGGGCATATTGATAAATACACCTACAATGAGATAGGCGGTAATGGTTCCTTTGAGGGGGCACCTTTCAATATCTGCCTGAATGATGTAGGGCTACTTACTGAAAAGCAAAAAAATTATGGTACAGATTTGAGCACGGTTATGGATGAGTTCCTGTTTGCCAGGTATGAGTTGTTCCAACAGTCGAATAAGAGATACCATCTAACAAGTAACCTCGATGTGAAGGAATTTAAAAAGAGGTTTGAGGATAGGCTGGTGGATCGTTTCAAGAGTTTCAATGTAATACAGCTGAAAGGAGATAGTAGAAGAAAATGAGGTTTGCGCTTAGAAATAAAAGCCGATTAATAGAATCGTTTGGGGATGATTTCTGTGAGGAAATGACGGGGTATTTGAAGGACTATTTTTCATGTAACCAGGAAATACCCAGGTATAAGAAAGAGGGATATACCCACGAATTTATATCTGTTCCAGGCAAAAGTTTCTCCTACCAGTTTGCGATAATTAGGGAGCAATACGATGTACTAACATTGGCTTACTACCCTAAGTGATTATTAACCAAGTAAACTAATACAAAGAATGGGAAAAATGAGATGTGAATTTTCCAGATCAGGCAAAGATTACGAGCTGGTTTATTTTAACGGTAACGGTGCTAATCTGGAGGTATTTATAAACGGTTCCCTGGTTGGATCTGCTACAGGAGATAAAGCGACCAGGATATGGAATAAAATTATAGGTTATGAAGAATAAGAAAAAAGTAATACTTACCCTCTGTAAAACCTTTCCTGTAACGCATAGTATGGCTGGAAAGCCTACAGGTTTTGAGGATAAGCTGAAAAAAGGTGAGAAGATCCACACTATCAGGTACAATGCTAAAAATGTGTGGGATGAAAGGTATAAAGGTATTTCATCTGGGGAAAAGTTTCTATCAGTACGTGAATGGACTGGCAGACCTTATAATTCAGAACAGAGGGAGTTTGCTCAGTTTGAAAAGATAGGACTGCAACACGTAACCATGACTTACGGCTCAGATGATGCCTATCCTCAAATTTGGATAGATGGTAAGTTGGTTCCCATTCAGGAAGTTGCTAAGAATGATGGTCTGAGTGTTGAGGACTTTGTAGGGTGGTTCTTTGGTAATAACAAAGAAAATACGTTTGAAGGTGTAGTTATTCATTTTACAGATTTTAGGTATTAACAATGGAAATAAAAAGAGTTTGGGAAATGCCTAATAGTAAAACTTTTAGCGTAAAAGCTATAAGTAGTATTATTGAAAAGTATGCTCATGGGTGTATCATTGATCCTTTTGCTAATAATAGTAAAATTGCTACTATAACTAATGACATAGATACACAATTTGAAACCACTTATCATTTAGATGCTATTGACTTTTTAAATATGTTCGCTCCCAATAGCATAGATACTGTTTTGTATGATCCACCATATTCTCCTCGTCAAGTTTCAGAATGCTATAAAAAATTAGGGGTAACAGTAAATATGCAAACTACTCAGGCTTCATATTGGAGTAAGCAAAAAGAAGCTATTAGCAGAATTGTTAAAAAAGATGGCATAGTTATCACTTGTGGTTGGAACTCTGGTGGCATAGGCAAAAAATACGGCTTTGAGATTATAGAAATATTGCTCGTAGCTCATGGTGGTTGGCATAATGATACAATAGTAACAGTAGAAAGAAAAATAAATTAATGATTATGGAAACTAATGCAACAAAAAGAACTGATATTTTCCAGATAGATCCACGTAACATCGTGGTAATGGATAATTTCAATGCTCGTAGAGATTTTGATCTGGAAGAGCTGAAAGAACAGATTAAGGCTAAAGGGGTGCTGAATCCAATTACCGTTATTCCCTTCAAAGATGGTAACGGTATTGAGTGCTATAAGCTGGTGGATGGCGAAAGACGTTATAGAGCTACCATGCTTGCTATAGAGGAAGGTGCTACTATTCCCTATATTAAGGCTATGAAGCTACCGAAAGATACTGCACCAGAGGATCTTTTGATAGAGCAGATGATGAGAAATGAAGGTAAGCGGTTCTCTGAGTATGAATGCGGTATCATGTTCAAGCGATTTAAAGAGGAGTTCGGATATAATCAGGGTGAAATAGCTGAAAAGTTTAAAAAATCACCAGCCTTTATCAGCAAGTGCCTTTCCCTGTTGGATCTTCCTATAGAGATTCAGGAAAGGATCATTAATAAGCAGATCTCAGCCAAAGCAGCCAAAGATATAGTAGCCAGCTATGAAACGGAAGAGGAACAGGTTAAAGCCACAAAGAACGCTGTAGAAATAGCCGAAAAACAAGGCAAAAAGACTGTTACCAATAAAGAGATCAATGCTGTTCAGAAAGATGCTAAGGAAGCAAAAGAAATAGCCAATTCGCTCCGTAAAATCTGGGCTTATATGGATGGTGGGGATATGATTAACCTTACTGAACTGGCAAAGCTGCTGGATAAAACAGAAAGTTTAAGAATGGCAATGAAACAATATAAAAAATCAGTAGAATGAAAGTAGTATTTTTTGACCTGGAAACTACAGGTACGTTAGTGAATAAACATGGTATTCACCAAATTAGCGGTGCAATAGTAGTAGATGGAGAAGTGAAAGAGGAGTTTGATCTTAGGGTGCAACCTAATCCGAAAGCCGAAATTCTCCAGGAAGCTCTGGACGTGGCTGGAGTTACTAAAGAGCAGATCCTATCTTATCCTCCGATGGGTATTGTCTTTAGTTCTTTTATCGCCATGCTTGATAAGTATGTGGATCGTTTCAATAAGAAAGATAAGTTCTTTCTGGCTGGATATAACAACGCATCTTTTGATAATCAGTTTTTGCGTGCTTGGTTTCTTCAAAACGGAGATAAATATTTCGGTTCATGGTTCTGGAGTAATTCTATTGATGTGATGGTACTGGCTACTCCATACCTGGCAGCAATGCGTACCGAAATGGAGAACTTTAAACAGGGTACGGTTGCTAAAACTCTGGGGATCCAGGTAGATGATAGCAAATTACATGATGCCTTGTATGATATTCAAATATGCAAAGCCATTTATGATATTGTTTCACCTTATAAAATTTGAGTTATGCAAGAAAGAAAATTAAACGCTGCTATAACAGATGAGGCAGCAAGCAAACCATTAGAGAATATTAGAAGCGACAAAGGCGTATTCCAGGCTAATAAAGATGGAAACAAAGGTGTGTATTTCCCTGAGTATTGGAGAAAGAAGAAGCTCAACAGTTCTTTTGTGAATGAGCTGGAAAAAGCTGCAAATAGCGAACCATTTGCAACGGATGAGTATGGCGAGTACCGACTTGGAACATTCCTACATGGGTGTTCGGTGGTAAAAGTTGAAATGACGGATAGCCTTTTGAGTATTGCCATTCACAGCCAGCATCCAGTCGGTTTGCCAATGTTAAGGGAGATCCGATATAAGTACGCTCCTGATGTAACGCTTATGACTATGCTAATGCCAGCCAAGGATCAGCAGATAAGTGAAAATACGATTGTCCTCTATCAAATCCCTGGATCTTTGAATGGTGTTGATAATGCTGAGAAGGAATGATATACGTAGGAATTGATACAGGCGTGGATACAGGTTTCTCAGAGTGGGATAATCGGGAAAGAAAGCTGCTCTCAGTATGTTCTTTAAAGATACATGAAGCTATGGAGCGTGTAAAAGAACTGGCTACACTACATGGCAAAAAGCTGATAGTTCGTGTAGAGGATCCCAGACAACGTACCTGGTTTGGAACTGAGAGAATGACACGGGAAGAGGAACGTAAGAAGCTCCAGGGAGTAGGATCCGTAAAACGTGATGCTACTATATGGGAAGATTTCCTCACCGATCTGGGGGTAGAGTTTGAAATGGTAGCTCCTAAGCGGAACGTAACAAAGCTGCCTCAGGATACTTTCAAAACTTACACAGGCTGGCAAAATAGAACGAATGAGCACGGACGGGATGCTGCTATGTTAGTTTTTGGCTTCTAAATCAAAAAATTATAGCTAAATCTGTGTTTGACAGACACGGATTTAGTATATTTGCATATTAACTAAGTAAATTTTGAGTATGATTTCACCAATGGCAATAATTATAGCGAGCGTAGCGATAGCTTTATTAGCTATCTGCTTATTCATCCATGAGTTATACCCTGTAGATATTATCCGTAAAGGTAGAAAGGTAAGTATCTATGTGAATGGGAAATTTAACCGTGAGGCTACCATTTCTGGTATTGCTTCTGGCTATTTGTTTGTATATGACAGGCTGCCTCTCCCAATCCATTACAGGGGTAAGTTCTATGCTTCTGGGTATATGAGTGATGGAAACACTATTTGGTATCTGGGGAAAAATAAACTTTATCTCCTGATGCGTTTGGCTTATTTTTTCCGCAAGATAGCGAATACCCCAGTATATGCGGATCAGATGCCTATTGAGGATCCTGATGCAACCAATGAGCCAAGAGAGGAGGTAGAGGATGAACTGTAGTGAGATTGTTTATAGAAAAATATCCGATCTTACCCTGCTGGAGAATAATCCCAGAAAGATAAGTAGTAAGGATATGGAAAAGCTGGTAGATTCCATTCGTATAAATGGTTTCTGGCAGCACCGTCCTGTTCCTTTATCGGATCGTACTGGCAAACTCGTGGTTTTAGGTGGGCACCAGCGTATCAAGGCTGCCAAAAAGCTAAAAATGACAGAGGTTCCCACTATTCTTTACCAGAACTTAACAGAGGAACAAGAGGCTGATATAGTCCTCAGGGATAATATCAATAATGGAGAGTGGGATATTAACCTGTTAGATGATGGCTGGAAAGATAAGGTAGATTTTAGCTTTATCGGTTTGGATGTTCCTGATCCAGATGAGCCTACTGGCAAAAAGTCCAAGAAGAAAGCGAAAGATGAGGATAGTGAGGGCGAAGGTTCAGAAGATGGAGAGGATCCAGTGGATGATAAGGAGGAGTTTTTCAGGTCTATGTTCAATGATTGCCTGTATGAGAGTAATAATGAGTTTGAGATCCCCAACTTACTACTGGATAGGCAAGCTGGAAAGCTGCTTTTGCCATTTGCTCCCTGGGGTGCTGACAGCAGACTGAGAAAGGATGTTTCCACCTATCATTTCTATGTGGATGATTACCGTTTTGAGGCTATTTTCAAAGATCCTATCAAAGTCCTTACCAGTGGCGTTAAAGCTCTGGTAGAGCCTAATCTTTCTGTATATGACACTACCCCGATAGCTTACGGACTGCAACAGATTTATAAAAAACGCTGGATTAGTCGATATTTCCAGGAGTGCGGTATTCTTGTGTATGTAGATCTTAATGTATCGGTAAAGTTCAGGGAGTACAATAAGCTGGGGATCCCAAAAGGTTATAATGCCTTTTTCACTCGTGGTTATGCTGACAGAGTAGAGTATCTAAAGATTGAGCTGGAGGTAGCCAGGGAGATCTCAGGTTTGCAAACTCCTAATATGCTTGTTTATGGCGGTGGTGATGAAATAAGGGCTTTCTGTACAGAGAATAGCCTGGTTTACATAGAGCAGTTTATTAACGATAAAAGCGGTAAAAATGGCAAAAACAAGCGGAAGCAATAGCAATCCTCCCAAAACTGGGGGACTACCAGAGGGCGATTCAAACTACAAGGGTAAGGTAGGAAAGCTGGAATCACTGGTTTCAATCAAAAACCCAGCTGTGTATAAATCCGTAAAGGAAGGTATCTCACGTTTTCATTCAGTCCTGGGTGTTCGACAAAAGGATATTAAAATAGCTACCCTGGATGCTGGAACTGGTGGGGTACATATTTCTCAGGGAGGAGTATCTAAGCAGGTGGTTCTGAATAAGCAAGTATTCAATGGAAAGGACACTACAACTCAGAGCGTTGCTAAGTGGGCTGAAACTGGATACAAGAGTGGGCACCTGACTAAAACAAACAAACCAGTAGCTCATATTGTTACACATGAGCTGGCACACGCAACCTGGAACGCTCATTTATCAGCTCCCAATGCTAAGGCTGCTGGCAAGAGCGTGAATACTCTTTATAAGAAGTGGAAAGCCGATAAAAAGAAGTCAGGTTATGGGAAATATGCTTCTACTAACGTGAGTGAGTTCTGGGCTGAGGTATGTACTAAAGCCGTGCATGGGAAAGCTGATAAATATACTACAGCTGCTAAGGGAATTATTAAAAAATATCAGCTGTAACTGCTATATTTGTAGGCGGTTACGGTTAAAAACATACGATTATGGATAAAATTGTATTAAACGATAAGCAAAAGGCTGTGATGCAGAAGTACCTGGATGGTGACTACAGCCCTTTTTTCTCCTCAGAAGAGGAACAGTTAGCAATGAATGATGTGATAGATATGGCTAACCAGTTGGAGGAGGAACTGGATGCTTATGATGAATCAGGTGAGGATCTTATGAGATGGTTCTGGGGTAAGTATCAGGAGCAAGAACAGCAGTAATAATCTGAACAAAGGATCAGGTAGGGTTTCCTATCTGATTTTCTTTGCTTTATAAGTGTGTTTGTGAAACACATTAAACAACGAATAAACAACGGATGGCACTCTTTGAAAAAGGAAATAAACAAGGTAACAGGTTCACCAGTGATAACCAGCCTAAGAAAAATGGCAGGAAGCCCTCACTATACAAACAGCTCAGAGAACTCACTGGTAAAAAAGTGGGGTTTGAGATGGGGAAAGAGGACTATTACGAAGTGATTCGTTTTCTCATGGAGCGTACACCTGGTGAATTACAGAAGATCCTGGATAATGCAAAGGATAAAGATAACGGAACAACTCCAATCTGGGTGCTGAATATTATTTCTGCTATAAACTCTGATATTCGTTATGGAAGGACTTATACCATTGATATGATCTTTGATAGGTTGTTTGGCAAGTCCACCCAGCCAATCGAGAGTGATATAAACGCTAATGTGTCTGGATCCCTGGGAGCTGATCTTTCAGCATTATCTACAGAGGAGCTATTAGAGTATAACAAGCTGCTGGAAAAGATCAATGGCAAAAAGTAAGAACATACAGCTGCCTATGGCTCTTGCAGTCAAAATAGAACTGTTTAAACGGGGATGTTTTGACTTTATTACGGTTAAGGACGGTAAGAAACACGAAAAGCAAGAAAAGGCTCTCCAGATCCTAACCGATAATGAACACGTAGAGCTGCTGTATGGTGGAGCTGCTGGTGGGGCTAAGTCCTGGACGGGTGCTGCCTGGCTTCTTTTTATGTGCCTCTGTTATCCTGGATCAAAATGGTTTATTGGACGTGCTGAGTTAAAACGTATCACTCAGTCTACACTTATCACATTTTACAAAGTGTGTAACCAGTACGGTGTAGATGATACCCTATATAAGTACAACGGACAGTATAATTATATTGAGTTCTTTAATGGATCCAGAATAGACTTACTGGACTTACAATATAAACCAGGTGATCCTCTCTATGAACGTTACGGATCTATTGAGTACACAGGTGGATGGATTGAGGAAGGTGGTGAGGTAAACTTTGGAGCCTATGATACCTTAAAAACCCGTATTGGTAGGCACCTTAACTCTGAGCTGGGGCTGAGGCGTAAACTCTTTGTTACCTGTAACCCTAAAAAGAACTGGATGTATGAAACATTCTACAAGCCAGCTAAAAAGGGAGAGCTGCCTGATTATATGTACTATTTGGCTTGTTTGGTTCAGGAAAACCCCTTTATAGATTCAGACTACATAGAGGGGCTGAAAACTACCAAAGATAAGGTTAAGAGGGAGCGTTTGCTAAAAGGTAATTGGGAGTACGATGATAACCCTAACGCCTTATGTTCTCACGATGCTATTACTGCCATTTTCGGGAATATTCTGGCTCTGGTAACTGAGAGCTTCTACCTGACAGCGGATATAGCCCGTTTTGGTTCGGACTATGCCCGTATAGGTGTGTGGAAAGGTTACAAGCTGGTAGATCTGAGATGTTTCCCTATCAGTAAGACTACCGATATTCAGACTTGTATAATTCACTTCCAGAAGAAATACAGGATCCCGAAACACAGGTGTATTGCTGATGAGGACGGTGTAGGCGGTGGAGTTGTCGATAATTGCGATATACAGGGCTTTGTGAATAACAGCCGTGCCCTGAATGATGAAAACTACCAGAACTTACAAGCCCAGTGTGCTTACAAGCTGGCTGAGCACATTAACGCCTCAGAGGTTGGTGTGGATCCTGATTTGGTTAGTCCTGCTGATATAGAACAGATCACCCTGGAACTGGAGCAGCTACAAACCTGGAAAGCTGATGATGAGGGCAAATTAAAGATCAAGCCAAAAGAGGAGGTAAAACAGGATATAGGATGCTCTCCTGACTGGAGGGATATGTTCCTGATGAGATGCTGGTTTGACTATAACGAGTATGATATACCAGATGATATAGAAAATAGGTTATCAAGTTTACTAAACGGTTAATATTTAAAGATATGGGATTATTTAATGTAGTATCGAATGAGGTTAAAGCTGCTGTAGGTTATCAGCAGAATTTTTCCCAGCTCCTGGCATCAAAGGATGTAACCAGGGCTATCAACTTTATGCACGATCATTCTATAGCTGCTACCCAGAATTTGCTGGAGTACAATATAGGAAGTCACAAAATTATGAAGAGGAAGGATAAGCCTATTTATGACAAACAGGGCAATTTCCTGAGGTTTCAAAAGCGGTGGAAAATTCCTATTCCGTACCAGCTTTTTATTAATGAGATAGCTCTTGTTTTTCTGTATGGTAGACCTGTGAAGTGGCTCCAGGAAACGGAGGGAACAGATGAGGTGTTTGATAACTACAGAAACTTTTTGAAAGAGATCCGATTCGATGCACACGTAAGGGAGGCTAAGCGTGCTGCTGGAGCTGAGGGTACTGCTGCCATCCTCTGGCACACCTACAGGAGTGATGAGGGTAAGCCTAAGGTATTGCTTAATATTCTTTGTAAAAAGAATGATGATGAGATATTTACTATCAAAGATCAGTATAAACGCCTGAAAGCATTTGCCTGGGGGTATTCTCTTACTGAGGCTGGTGCTAAAACAGTGTACCACCTGGATATATACACATCCGATACGATCTATAGGTGTAAGCGTGCCAGTGTTGGCTGGGAGGTTCTTGTTATGCAGAATGTGGTGGGAAAGATCCCTGTTATCCTTTTTGAACAGGATCCAGAGCATAGCGAAGTACAGCCAATGATTGAACGTACTGAGGCTATGGAATCGACAGATGCGGATGTGAATGATCGTTTTGCTAACCCTGCTATGGTTGCAACAGCTGAGATCCTGAATAGCCTACCTAAAGCGGAGGAGGAGGCTAAACTGTATGTTCTCAAAAATGGAGGAGAAATCAAGTACCTAACCTGGGATGAGGCTTCTGAAAGTAAAAAGAATGAGTATGAACGCCTGGATAAGCACATTCTTTCTAAGTCATTCACTCCAAATATTGATTTTGACAACATGAAGAGCCTTGGCAATTTGTCTGCTAAGGCTATAAGAAAGATCATGCTTCTGGCTATTATCAAAGCCGATAAGAGGAAAGAAACTCACGATGGATATATGAACAGGGTATCAAACCTGGCTCTGGCTATTCTGGGCAACGTACTGGACTATCCGAATAAGGCTAAATACGAAGCTCTGAAAGTCGGTCATGAGTTCCAGGAGCCGTTTGGTGAAGATGTGAGTGATATGCTGAATGATATTCTTAAACAGTTTGGTGCTGGTGCTCTTTCTCTCCAGTCCACGATAGAAATGAGCTACCTGGTTAAAAACGCTAAGTTGGAGCTGGAGCGAATTAAGCAGGAACAGGCTGAGGCTATGGAGAAGCAGATAGCACTTAATAAAATGGATGTATTTGGGGAGGCTGAATGATGGCAAAGTTTGAGAAGATGGCAGGGACAAAGGGGCAGTATTCTTTCTGGTGCCCAGGGTGCCAGTGCGCTCACCATGTTTGGACTAAAAACGAGGGATACCCTCACCCAGTTTGGGGATTTAATGGAGATACTGAAAAGCCAACCATTACACCCTCTATCAAAGTGGAATACCCTACAGGGGATCAGGTGGAGATCTGCCACTCTTTTATCAGGGATGGCAGAATAGAATATCTTTCAGACTGTACTCATAGCCTGGCAGGTAAGACGGTGGAAATGACGGATATAAATGATGTTTAAGTATGGCAAAGAAAGCTCTCAGACCAGCAACGCAATACCATTGCCGTGACTGCAAACACAGCTATGACTGGCACGAAAAAAACTACAAGGGTGAGCTATTTATGTGTCGGTGCAAGTTCAGCGAGTGGTGCAAATTCCTGAGTGATAACCAGTGTAAAAAATTTGAGTTAAAAGAAGAGAATAATGGCTAAGTACGTCAATTCTACACAACTCCAGAAGGAACTATTTAAGCGCACGGAGGGCTATGCTGCCAATGTGCGTGAAATATATCGTGAGGCAATGCTACAGCTTATTAACCTGGTGAAGGGTACGGAGCTGGAGGATGGAAAGCCTTTTTCCTTTTCTGATTATGGCTATGGTGATGAGGCTACAGCGATATTCAGAAAGATGTACAGCAGAGTATATCAGGAGATCAGGGGAGGTGTAGAGAATGAGTGGACGTTTTCAAACTCTAATAATGACGAACTTGTAAAAAGTGTATTCGGTGCCAAGTCAATAGAGGATAATCATTTTGCCCGTTTCTTTCAGAGGAATAAGGAGGCTATGGATACTTTTTTTGCTCGTAAGACTGGAGAGGAAGGGTTAAACCTGTCACAAAAGGTTTGGAAGTACACAGGGCAGTATAGGGAAGAACTGGAGAAAAGCCTGGATCTGGCTTTAGGAGAAGGTATAGGAGCTAACCAGCTTGCATCTAAGATTCAGGAATATCTACAGGAGCCTGATAAGTTTTATAGGCGTTTCAGGGTTAAAACTGGAGAGGATAAGGATGGCAACCCCATTTATGGCAGGAAGTGGAAACGTAGAGTGTTTGATAAGGAGATAGATGGCTATAAGTGGATAGATGATGAACCAAAGAAATACCATCCAGGAAAAGGTGTGTACAGATCCTCATACAGAAACGCTCAACGCCTGGCACGCACTGAAACAAATATAGCATATCGTACCGCTGACTATGAACGCTGGCAGCAGCTTGATTTTGTTATAGGTGTAGAAATAAAGCTATCCAAAAATCACCCTAATCCTGATATTTGTGATGATCTGGCTGGTAAGTACCCGAAAGATTTTAAGTGGACTGGTTGGCATCCGAACTGTAGATGTTATCTAATTCCGATCCTGGCAGGGCAGGATGATATGGATAAAATGATAGAGAAGATCCTGGCAGGTGAAGATGGTGAGGTTATTAGTGAGCAGCAGGTAAACGATTATCCCCAGGAGTTTAACAGCTGGATCAAAAGCAATAAGGATAGAATAGATGAGGCTACAGCGAAAGGGAAGCTCCCATACTTCATAAAAGACAATAAAACGGCTGTAGAGGATATATTAACGCCTCTAACACCAGAACAAAAGCACCACAAAGAATTAGTATCGAAATATGGAGAGGAGAACGTACAGCTGCTAAATAACGCTTTCGGAGCTTTCAAAGAAAAGATCTCTACTGGTGATTTACCATACCAGATAAAGAAGCTGAAATTTGAGGCTAATTTTGTAGCCGAAAAAAATAAGTTCCCAACATCCCCAGAAATGGTTAAGATGTTGGAGAAAGAGCTGGCAGAGGTTCAGGCTAAATATGATATTCAGCTGGCAGTAGAGGCAGCAAAACCAATCCTGGAGTATAAGAGTAAGAGCAAACCATTAAACTCCATTCTGGGGCAATTAAATGAAGCCGTTTCCAGTGGAGGATCAGCTAACGATATTCAAAAGCTAACAGCTCAGGCAACAGCCAAGATCCAGGAAATTGAAAAGGCACGCCTGGCAAAGATGGTTAAGCAGGGAGGTGATGGCTCCACTCTGGATATATATGCTACAGTTGAGGAAAAACTGGAAATAGCACGTTTACAGGATATGTATGATAAAGCTATGGCTCAATATGGCAGCCAATGGAATTACACCGTTAATGAACGCTACCAGGAGCTGGCTGAGTATAAAAAAGAGCTTTCCCTGAAATATGTATCTAAGCAGGGGAAGCTGGTAAAACTGAATGGGGAAACTGAGGAACTGGCAAAAAAGGCTCTGGAGGAGTACATAAACGCTCCAGAAAATAATGCTGCTATGAACGCAGTAGGTGGCAGATGGCAAAAACATAGTTCAGAAAGATATAGTATAGCGGAATACGCAAAAAAAACGGGTATCTCTGAGGATGATTTGGGACTGATAAACCGATATACATACGGATCCAAATGGTGCAATAATTACGGCTATGGCGTTGTAGATTCATATCATGGGAAAGTAGAGGACTATGGAGGGCTTTGCCAGAAGTTTTACCCAGCCTGTAACGCAGCCCTGGAGAAAATGCCACGCTATAACGGTACTGTGTTCTCTGGTATTAGTTTCGATCCTATGATGATGGATAAATATATAACTGAAATGAAAAGCTGTCTGGCTTCTGGTTCTCCATTCGTAAATAAGGCTTTTATGTCCTCTACTACCAATATCTCCAGAACATCTATCTTTGGTGATAATGTTATGCTGGTGATAAAGAGCAAAAAGGGGGTAGATGTAAAAGCGATCTCTCACTATGCGAGTGAGGATGAAGTAGTGTTCCGTGCTGGATCCAGTTTTAAGGTGCTGAAAGTTTACCAGGAGAGTGAAAGAAAATACGGCTTTGGAAATGGCTGGGTGATTGAGATGGAAGAAATATAAAAGGGTGCTCAACTGGCACCCTACTTTTATATCAGGCTGAATAGCTTTAATAGTTTTTTGGCATTTTTCTCAGAAACATTGCGTTCTATATATCCAGCAGTAGTGTTAAATCGTACTTTGGTTATTTTGTTGCTTTTCAGTAATGCAAGCTGCTCATCAGGTAAGATATACTTTGTTTGTAGTAGGAAATGAGAGATCCGTGTACTACCAACGGTAAAGCTCTTATATTCGCTCACAGCATCCTCCATGTTAGCAAGAGTTACAATACTGTCATTTTGTAGCTTAAACATAAATTGAGCATCCCTTTCCATTGTATAAACTTCATCCCCACCGTTGAAGCTAGCCAATAGAACAGCTTTTCCATTAACAGCTCGTATAGCACACGTAAGCCCGTCACTTAGCATTACATAGCTTGTTTCTGTTACATGGTTGCCAGTAAAGGCATCCTTTTCATTCTTAACGATCTTTTGAGAGAAAGCTGCTAACCACATTGTAGAGAGTAGCACTAAAAATAAGGCTCTTTTCATAATTTACGTGTGTTTTTATAGGCTACTGTTTGCGTATAAACACACGAAAGCGTGGGCTTACCCTGTCGGATTAAGAGGTACGACCAAGCACCCACCACCACAAACAAGAGTAATGCCCACGCATAGCGCAGGCATTAGCACATTGTTCCTGAGGTGGTTTTTTGAATTTGGTCGTTCTCTTAATCCTCAAAACAAATAGCCAATGCTATTTTAGTATGTTTTCAATTCTACTGCAAATATAGTGCTTTCTTTATTACGAAAATAGCCTAAATCTGTTATTTGTTTTGTAACGTGGCAAGTATATAATAGAAAAGGAGGTTATTCAACCTCCTTTATCCCTGTATCAAATACCTTTCCCCAGTCTGTGCTGTTCCCGTATGGGTTTGGTGATTTACCTGGTAAATGTTCCTCTATTAGTTCCTTTTTCCATTCAGCATAAGCATCATGTAGGCTCTTATCCGTGCTCATGCCGTCCAGGTACTTCATGTGGAACTCTCTTTCATACTCCCAGAAAGAAGCTGCCAGGGGGTGAAATTGATCGTTTGTGTACGGGTTCTCTTTCTCTCCCTTGTACCAGTGATAATTTGAATAATCCTCTGTGATCCCAGAGAAAAATCCTTCTTTGTTCCAGTCTTTACTCATTATATTGTTAAATGATGTTTGTTGAACTTCATATAAAAACTCCCTATTACACTTTGCATATCACCAGGCAAATAATCCATTGTTTCACTCCAGATATTCATGGGGATATGGTAGTATGCTTCTGCTAAAGATCCAGCTATGGCACTGATAGTATCACTATCTCCACCAATAGATATAGCCAGCCTGATAATCTCCTCAAAATCTGTGCCCTCCAGGAAACAGCTGATAGCCTGGGGAACTGTTATCTGGCACGTTTCATCAAAACTATTTGTTTCCCTGATATAATCCACTGGCTGTATCTCATATCCAAACGAATGTTTAACACAACGCTTTACAGCATCCTTTCCTATCTTTCCTGTTCTAAGGTGATATATCAGATCTGCAATGCACTGAGCACCTTTTATACCTTCTGGGTGATTGTGGCTTACTTCTGCTGATAGCTTTGCTTGATTTAACACATCCTGGTAGTTATCAAACGCCCATCCGATAGGGCTAACTCTCATGGCTGAGCCGTTCCCGTAACTGTTATATGGTTGCGGATCCGCTGAGTGGATCCAGTGAGCAAAAGAACCTCCATAAGCTCCTTTAGGGTTCGGGTACTTTCGGCACCATTCCAGTAGGCTATCTTTGTAGCTTTTCCCGTTCAGGATAGCATCCGCTATAGCTACTGTACAGATAGTATCATCTGTGTAAGAACTCTCATCTGTAAACAGCTCAAAGTCCATACGGTTTGTATTATTGAACTCAAAACGGGATCCTACTATATCTCCGATAATTGCACCTAACATTATTATTCCTCCAACTCTTTTTTTGCAGATTCTTTATTATTCATGTTATTAGCCCAGTTGTCTAATTCGTTCAGCGTATAGGAAGGTAAATTCATCCCATCAATAATTTCTATTAGTTCAGATGGATTTTTGAATTTTATACCTCTATTTGCTTGTGTTCTTCCGAGTGTTCCCATTCGGATAGTACAAAACTTATTCTGATACTCTCCCTTTTTCAGATCCACATTCCAGAGGCTCTCTTTCTTAATGCCTATTAGATCCTCTGAAAGATATTTATAGATAGCCGCCTTTGAGCCAAAATAGTAGTGCCTTTTACCTTTGAATGGTTCTTTTAGCTCTACATGAATAACTTTTTGTTCCTTCATATTGTTACCTCTAATTCTTTGCCTGTTAATGTGAAATATAGGTTTTGGAATTGGTGGAGTGATTTAAGTTCTAAGCTCACTCCATATCCACCTAACCACAATTTTCCATCACTCCATCTATTTACTATAAAAGTATCTCTTTTATATGCCATTCCCACCTTTTCAAAGCCATATTTCAAAAGAAGATCCTCTGTTAGAGGAATAGGCTTAAGTAACTCCTCACCCTTCCATCCTTCGCATTGCCGACACCCACCTAAAACAACTTTCAATCCCATACCATCAATAGCGTAAACGGGATAGAAAGCAGCGTCATTAGAGGTTTTAATCTTTACCAGGTTTCCTATTCTTAATTCTGATATTTCCATGATCCTATTTATCCTTAATTGGTACACCAAGTAAAACGAATTGGGTACATTCACCCACCAGATAATCAATAGCCAGAGCTGCTATAGCTCTACCCTGAACTGTTTTCAACTCCTCCAGACCAGCCTTAGCTATATCAGTCTGTTTTCCTTTCAGGATCTCTATAGACTTCAAATAACCCTCTTTAACTGGAGCATTAACAAAGCGGTTTACCCTTTTGTCGGATAACCTCTCCTCGATCTTTGAGATCGTTTCTTGAATTTCTTTATTATCTCTCATATTTACAAATATAATGTGTTATAATAAGTATAACAAATAAAATAGTTTTTATTTCTTCTTTTTACCAAGTAAAGTAACGTGCCTCTTTAGTTCGGAGCGGAGGTACTTGTTATCTGCCCTTAGCTCTTTGATAATGGCATTACGTTTCTCCAGCTCCTGATTATACCGTTCACGTTCAAACTGGGAAAATGTTAGTTCCTCACCAGCGGAACAGGTGCAATCCCTAATATCATCGCTCATCACAACCGACCAGCAGCCAGGAATTAGCACCTTTCCAGCTTGTTTATCATAAACGTAATGGCATTTCATTGAAATTCACGATACTTGTCAATAATGCTATTGTAGTCTAATGCGTATTGGCTCTGCAAAGTCATTATCTGATCGTATGTGTAAGCTGGAGAACTTCCCTCTGCCTCTCTTTGTTGATTTTCGGCTTTCATTGCTTCCAGCTCAATTATGGCAGAAACAGCCTCATTTATTTGCCTGGCAAATTGCTGTAGTCCGCTATCTGTTAAATTGCTCATATCTTATTAGTTATTCTTTGAAATCCAATTATCAGTATCACAGTAAAAGCAATATCCACTTTTAGGATGTTCCGCACCGTCTTTAGCTCCACAAGTTCCACAATAATATTCTTTATCATATTCTATGGAAAGACCTCTATTCCGTTCTTTGACAACTGCTTTTCTTTCTTCAAGTATCATCATTTTATCGGGATTACGGCTCAAATAAAACTTTCTGACTTTATGTATTTGCTTTTCAAATAGTTCGTCAGATTCAGCTATTTGCTTTGCTGTATATTTGCTCATTTCTTTCTTGTTTTGAGGGTTATTTATCATTTAACTGTCTTTCTAACGCTCTAATAACTTCCCCATATTCTTTTTCTGCTTCAATATCAGAACATCGGTATCCTGTGCAAAATCCGCTTTTCGCACCCATTAGATAAGCGGTACTAATTGCATGTTCTATATCAACGGCTTTTAATTTCTTCATAACGTCTGCTGCATAAATAGCGGCATCTTTCTTTGTCATAATATCCTGTGACATATCAGGTAATTGTTTTGGCATCATAGTTTGATTCCTTTCTTTCTTTATTTGATGGTTATTTTCTGTGAGTTTTCTTATTCTTGTTTTTCTTTCTCCTCCTGGCAATCTTATTTTGATATGCTATTTCGTCTGACTTTGTATAAGTTCTATTCTTAGTACGCTCGTATTCAGTATTAACATCCTGTAAGTGTATCTCTGGAATAGGCGGAACGTCTGGATGTTGAGTAATCGTATATGTTTGCCCCAGTTCTTTAGCCCTTGCTTCAAAGTCCTCTTTGGGAACTATTTCTATTTGGCTAACATGGCAGTGGCTTCTTTTCGCCAACTCTTCCAGCTGAACATCTGTTATTTCATTGCCTTTCGTTTCGGCAATTAGAATCATGGGGCACCCAACCCCATGACCGACTATTGCTACTTTATCCATATTCATCTTTTACTCAAATTTAATTTCTTCAATCATAGAAAGAGGGACACCTACACAGGTAGCAAACGTTTTAAGATGGTTCCCCTCTTTTATGCGTTTTTGAATTTCCTCCTCACTATACGGTTGCTCTATAGAGCAGTGCGTTCTGTCATATTCCTGTTGTTCAGTATCTGCATCCTCACGCACTTCATAAGGACGGAAAAGGACTATATCCCCAGGTTTAGCTGATAGGCACATTCCATGAATTGTTTCTTTGGCTACCCCTATCTTACCTTTATACCCGTGATTCTTTACCAGGTTAATATATTTTTTTAGATCCATACACTCATCTGTTTGTAGTAAACAAATTATAATCCCTCCTAACAAAGTGCTCAGGTAGTTTATCACGATCCAGTTTTAGTAGGGTAATAAGAGTATCTTTCAGGTAGAACTTTTGCCCAGTGTTACCTTTTAGCATCTCAAAGAAACACTCCGCATCGCTTCTTTCCTGAGCGTTGTATCTCTTGCCAGACATAAGCCCGATCTTATACAGGTCACAAGCTCCATGAGAAAGATTAATCATAGAATAAGCGGAAACAAAGTCCACTACAGGCTCAATGCTGGCAAAGGTTTTGAAACCCAGTTTATGCAGTCTACACATTGCGCTGATCCGCTCCATGTTAGTAGAGGCTTTTGTTTCCAGTTCGTCATGCCCTGTAAGAGTAAAGCCGAAAGCAAACATCTTTTCCCAGTCCGCTCTCCATTCGCACTCTCTTTTTAGAAATGGTATCAATATATCTACCCAGTCCGCTCTTTTAGTGAGAGCCTTTACAGGTATTCCAGCAGCAAATGCAAGTATCATAGAGTTCGCTGTTAAATAAGCAGTTTCGGGCAATAGGGGATCAGTTGTAAACGAATAAAATAACCCATTACGCTGTAGCTCCTCTCTGTTCTGTAGCATTTCTTTCTCAAATACATCTAAGGCATGAGATTCACTTCTGAAACTTTTTTTCAGCAGTGGTTTGGCACTCCATACGCTACCCAGCACACCCTTTCTGCAATAACAATAATCACACTCATTTGAGCAACCTGTAAAGAAGTTGCAAGCCCAGTAGCTATATTCTCCAGCTTTGCCAGACGGGTTATATATAGCTTTCCCGTTAAATCGTTTTTCGCTCATCTTAGTAAATTTATTAGTTAATCCATCCAATCAAAGGTTTCCCACAATATCCCTTTTCCCATACAAACCATGCGTAGGCAACAGCACTACCACCTATCTCCTTCATTTTATCAAAATCGCCATTCTTAGCGCATGGAATACGGGAAGAGAAAACCCAAATCTTAGCAGGTGGATATTTCTCATATAATTGCCTCCTTGCTTTCCCCTCCAGAAATGTTAGTTTCAGGAACATTGCCACTTTTGAACCGTTATGAACTAACTCTAAAGCTCTTTCAACAAAATCAAGTCCTTTAGAGTAAGGTGGGTTAGTGATAATATCTCCTTCCCAGTGATCGTATGGTAATGTGTCTGTACTCAAAAAGTCTATGTTTGGAATACACGAACTATAGCCTCTGTCTATTAGATCGGTAGAAAATACATTATGCCCTAATTCTATCATCCTTTTTGAGAGGTGCCCCATTCCAGCAGCTGGTTCCCAAATCTCTTTTTGAAATTTCTCTACTTTGAAAAGATAATCTATTGCAGCTGGATGGGTTGCATAGAAATCATTTATTTCCCGTTCTTCTTTACAATGGTTAGAAGCTCCTATTGGAGTGTAAATTTTGCTCATATTGTTATTTATCTAAGTTGTTTAATCAATCGTTTATAATTATCTCTTTCAGTATTCAATTCTACGATTAGGGATCCGTGAGCTTGTGCTATGATATTTGCTCTGGTTTCATTTACTATCTCAAAAGTTTCCATGAGATCAGACAATGTTTTTATACCAGCCTCTAACATTTCCATATATCGCTCAGAGTGACGTAACTCTTTATAAAGTTCTGCTTTCATTCTTACTATTTATTGTCGGTTCAATACTCCTAATACTCAAATTCGGGATAGGGAAAGCCACATTGTAATCCTGCCCACTTTTTCCATCATCGTACAGGTAGCACCAGTTTCTTTCTATCTCCAGCCTACCAGTAGCCTTTTTAGTATATCCCATGCTATTAGTATAGGTTATCTCTACATACTGGTGGTTAAAGGCTACAGCCTGGAGTACCGAAAACACTTTCTCAATTATCATATTCACCTCCTTAAAATAAATTTAGTTGAACTCCCTGGTGTGTTTGCAGTGTTCTTTCATACACTGGGCATTGGCTCCGATAATTACAGGATCCAGCCTTAGCTTCATTGAAACGGGTAGCCCATAGTTCAGAGAACTGTTCAGGATCCAACTGGTTAGCCTCTCTTTCTTGAGAGAGATAATTTACCAGGTACATACAGAAAAAGCTGTTCTCTTTTCCTCCGTTCTCAAATGTATGTATGCTATTTCCTTTCATATTGCACCTCCACACTTTTTAAAGGCTCCAGTAGGAATCTCCCATTTCTCTCCTTCTGGGATAATGATAGATCTGTTATATTCGTAGCTGGTGGCTAATAAAGCCAGTTCTGGAGTAATACTTTCGTATGGTGTACCCTTTTTAATGAGAGTGGAAAGATCTGTATCACGTTTCAAAGTATAGCCAAATTCTTTCTCAAACTGGATGAGATCATTAGCCTGATGCTGACTTATGCAAGCAGCACTTGCAAATTGATTTTGATTACCGAATACGCAAAACTTACAACTACACCTACCAAATCCCATAAAATAACAAGGATGCGCACGTACACGATATTTTTCCATAATATCCCAGATCTGTTTTTCTTTCCAATCTCTTATAGGTCTGAAACGGTCTATGTGTCTAAAAAACTCCTTTCCGTTTCTGAGATCGGCTTTGTCTGGTTCTAAAATAGCGTATGTAGCACGCTGTTTACTTTCCTCTCCACGTTCTCCAGAAAGCACTAAAGTACGAGCATTTCTAAAACGATCTTGATTTCTCAGAGCAGCAGAACATACATCTATTTTGAGAGCAGCACTACACCACCTAACTTTGAGGCTGGCAGATTGTTGGGGAAATTTTAGCCTGGTATTAGGTTTACCCTTAACTCCTCCTATTTGTTTTATTCCTCCATCTGGTAACTCAAAACAAACGGGTGCTGTTAATTCATCTTTTCGTAGCATTTCCTTTTTAAAACCTCCTATTCTCCATTGATAGAACACTGGGATTCCAAATGATTCACCAAGTTTATGGCAATAGTCTGGCGTTACCTCCCAATCAAAAAGACTTTCACCACGACCATCTATTTCCTGATGCCATAGTTCTATCTTTTCTTGTGGTACTCCATTATCCAGAAGATATAGTAGCAGGGCTGTACTGTCCTTACCTCCTGAGAAGCTAACTATATATTTGTCGTAACTGTATAGATCAAAATTTGCCATACCTTTTATAGCTTTCAACAAAATCACTTAGAGAAAGAAAGATATTAGGTAATTCCCTACCAAACTCGTTTATTGCATCTTTCATAGCATACTGAGTAAATGTACTAACTATGATAAAGCTCCTACTGGGATATTTTTCAGCCTCATTTGTTATATGTCTGCATAACGATTCCATTAAAGAATTACCCACACTCATACCTCCATAGTCAAAGAACATATAATCAAAACTTTCTCCAGTAGGGTAATAATCAAACAGTCGCAATCTAAGCCCATCTACTAAAATACCCATATCCTCTAAGGGAGATTCTACACATTCCATAAATTCCTGCTCTTGTGTTTGGCATAAGCAAGAAAGCATAGGATCTGCTAAGTGAATAATTTTGCCAGATAGATATGTGTATTCTTCCCTGGGCTTATTAAGTTCTACTAAGTAAATACGTTCTCCCTCAGATCCTTCCCAATCTGGATATTGAGAAATTCTATAAAACAAGCCATTGGTTTCCAAATCTCCATCCAAATTTTTAGGCATAGATACATAAATTGCTTTATCAAATTTATTGCGGTTGTGTATGATAGTATTATGTACAAAATTGGAATGGCATGGACGGATAAAAATAGGTATAGCTCCTTTGGGAAAACAATAATGCTCTGAATTGTGATCTAAGATAGGAGATATTGGTTCATCTGGTTGGTGTATATCAATAGAAATAGCATTCCCTTTATATACTGAGGAAAACAAGCCTCTCCCAGCTCCACAATCTACTACTATTCTATCTCCAGCAATTTCTTTTACTTTATTGCAAAGAGTGTTATCCACATTGCAAAATATTAAGTTACTCATACATTTGTCATTTTTTAGTGTTACATTCATTCCAACGTCTGGCTATTTCTTCACCAAGTTTCTTAGCATCCTCAAATGTGGCTTTAAAATCCACATAAAGATCTTTAGAATGGAGCTGGATCTTAGCTATTGGAAAATTCCAATTATTTCCAGGCTCTTTAATGCAAAGCTCTACACGTCCATGTTTATCACTGGGCACACATAGCATTTCTACTCTCTGAGTATCAAAGCTACCCTCTACAAAATCAAATTTTGGTGTTATTATCATAGCTATAAATTGAAAACTCGTTTATATAATTCAAAGTGTCTTTCCTCAAAAGGAACATCCTCAGTATGCCTAACAGCTCTTTGCTGCCATTCCCGATAACATTTAGGGCAATACCAGCGATTGAGAACCGCTATGTAGTAGCCATTTGTATCTGAATCTCCACAGTAATCACAGATACCTACAGCTCCATATTCAGCCAGTCTTTCTACTACCTCAATTCTGGGAGCCTCTATAACTTTAAAACCTTTCGGATTTTCTACTATTTTTGCCATTCTAATTCAGATAAATATTATTGGTTAATACAAATTTCCATAGGTATAAGCAACTCTGTAGTACAACCTTTTGGAAAACATTCTTTTATAGCTTCTTTTATCTCTTTGGAGTTTGGGACACTGTTACGTTTCCCAAACTCAATTTTACCCAGACGCTTACCGTCTTTCAGAACTATATAGGTATATTCGTACATAGCTATCCCTCCTTTTCGTTTGTTGAGTAAATAAGCCGTATCACCTCCAGCGTGTCCGCACGTACAATAGCAATACGTTTGTAATATTTCTCACAAGCAACCTTAAAACCGCCACACCAGGCTGTTTTATTTTCGTAGCCCTTAATAATTCCCTGTTCTGCTTTATCCAAGTCAAATACTGGATAAGCCATACCGATACGGATCTGATCCTCTGTATCGTGTTGTAAAACTCTGATGTTAATTAAATCGCTCATAATGGTGTTGCATTTATCCCCTAAGGGTTGGGTTTAGAAATCAGCTTTCAATTTTAATAGCCTAAGCACTTCTTTTAATTCGCTATCAGTATAGCGTTCAGCTATCTCACGTGATACTCCGTTAGTGTTCATTGATAACTGGATAGCTCTTTCTTTGCTTACTTTAATTACTTTTCGTTTCATAACTGTATCGTATTATGGAGAGCTTTCGCTCTCCTGGTTATTATATTAGTAAATGGCACATCTACTGTTAGATCGTTACAAATTTTTCATCCCATTGTATTTCATTGCCACAGTTTTTTTTAAGGAAACGAAATACAGCTCTACCTTTTCTTACTCCATCAACTAACCGAGTGTAGCGTATTTCAAAACTTCCTTTTTTTAGAGGAGTACCTTCTTTATCCTCTGTAAGATCTTTCTTTCTAAATTCTACACCATGACTTTTCCAGTCCTCTTTTTCGTTTAGAGCCTTAAAGTCAATCCAGCATCTTATTGCTAATTCTTCGTTTGCTTTTAATACAGATGTTTTCATAATCCGATATTTTTTAGTGTTGCTATATATTTTAATCATTATCAATCTTATCACGATGCAAATATAGGATATATATCCAACATAACAAATATAATGGATATATTTTTGGATATATTTTTGATTTATCTTTGAAATAAGCTGTTTTTATGGTGATCGGTTGTATTGAGATAAGCTGAAAATGGAGTGCTTATTTTGTTTTTATCGCTTCATTTTCGTGTTTTATCTGGATATAATTTACTGCAAAAATGGAAATATATCCATTTTAACGAAAAATAATTTTGCGGATACAGAAGCTGCTTTTTGTTTGGTATGATACATATAACAAATAAATTAACTACAAACATTCACCAAGTGTAGATAAAACTCTGATTATCTGTGTTCTTTTGATTTAAAAAATGTGTCTGACAAACACATTTTCAGGGAAATAATTTCTATTTTTGCACATAAACCAATAATATGTATCAATGAATAAGAAACTCTTTGTAAAGGTGAAAGACTTGTGTAAGGACACAGGTTTATCAGAGAAGTACCTCACTACGATAACCGAAAAGATGGGTGGCAGTATTGAGGATGATTCGACTGATGAGGCAGCTATAGAGGGCATGGCAAATCAGATAGCAGATATTGCGAAAGAAACGCAGGGTGAGGCTACCAGATGGGCTAATAAAAAAGATCCGAAAGATCCGAAAGAACCTAAGGATCCTGCTGATCCCAAAGATCCAGCCGATCCGAAAAACCCGAAAGAACCAGCTGATCCTTCTGAATCCAGGATAAAAGCCCTGGAGGATGAGATAGCAGGTCTGAAAGGAAACAAGGCTAAAGAGGAACGTGCAGCAGCTGTAAAAGCAGCTCAGGCAAAACACAAAATTCCCGATTGGAGAATGGAGGGGCTTGTAGTTCCTGATGGTAAGGATCCAGATGAGTATCTGGCTGGTATTAAACAGGCACTTATCACTCAAAACCTCATGCCAGCCGATACAGAGGGTTCAAAAGCAGCCAGTGAGAAAGCTACAGACGAATTAGCAACCTCACTGCTGGATTCAATCACAGTTAAATAATTAAAGGACAATGAAAACTAAAAGACATTCTTTTGGTGGGGAAAAACCGATTTTCACGGGATCCCCTTCTATCGTGCCTGGAGGTTTCAATCTGGATGTTGAGGCTCAACGCTTCATTGTCGGATCTGAAATATCTCCTGGTACGTTGGCAATTTATGACGAACAAACCAGAAAGGTGAAAGTGGTTAAGACTGCCAAAGTGAAAAAGGTAGAAAGTGACAACAAAACTATTTACCTGGTAGCGAATGATACAGTAGAGCCGTGCTTTGCTCCTGGTGACAGTGTGCTGAAAGCGGTAACTGGAACTTTCGCAGATGCTCCCACTATTTCAAAGGTGGATCGCAAAAGTAACGGTGACTATGTTGTAACGCTCTCTAAAGCTATTACAGGATTAACAGCTGGTGATACTATCCAGGAGGTGGTAAAAGACAGCTCAGATAATGCTGCTGTTATCGGTGATGCTACTGGAGTAGTGTATGAACGTACCGAAGTAAAAGAGGATGAAACTCCTATTGATGTGTGTGCTGATACAATGCAATGGGCAATGTATGAAAGACGGGTGAACCCTATCCCTGCCTCTCAGAAAGATGCTACAGGGCAGTTCTTGAAAGCGAACCCACATATCAGACTTTCACAATCATTTTAAAAAAAGGAGGTTTGAATTATGAGATCTATCTATTCAACATTTACAGGCTTACACAGTGTAGAAGGTAAGCCGTTGGATTTCCTGGCAGCCTGGAAAAAGGCACTCGACAAAGCCAGTGAAACAGAGGTAATTTTATTCCAGAAAATGTATTCGGATGAATACCTGGAGTACGAGGCTCCACAGCTTTCCCTGACAGCTGAGGGGTTAATGGGTAAATTCCATTTCCGTGTTATGGCTACAGTTCTATCTAACGAGGCTCCCACCCCGTTGCGTAGGTCTGATGGCTTTGATATTTGGACTAAGGAAATTCCCCGTGTCGGTCACAAATTCTTTATGAAGGTATCCACATACCGTAAACTGCTTGAAACTTACAAATCTCCGTATTTGAAGGAACCCCAAAAGGTTAAGCAGATTGAAAAGACTTTGAAAAACGACATCCAGAACGCTTACCTGGGCTGTAAGGACTATGTAGATTACGTGTTCCTGAACTCACTATCAAACTGGGGTATATGTAAGTTCAAACCTGAACTTAACAATCCTGGAGGTCGCACCTATGAAGTGGACTACATGATGGATGATGCTCACAAACTTGTATCTGCATTGCTTTGGAACGCTGCCAATTCTAAGGCAGGGAAGCTCAACATTACTCTGCTCTTAACTCAGATCGTTACGCTATTTAAGGCTAAAGGTATTGAGTTTAAGGAGATGATGATGGCTCCTGAACTTATCTCTTTCTTGCGTATGGATGAAGGTATCCGTACTGCAATTTACGGTAAGGACAAATCAACTCAGGTTGCTAAGCTCACAGATCTTAACTCATACCTATCAGAGAATGAGATCCCTCCAGTTAGAGAGATCAAACGCCTGGTAGCTATTGAAAAAGATGGTGAAGCCACTCCACAAGATCCCTGGAACCATGATATGATCGTGTTTATTCCTAAGACGGAGAACGGTAAGCTGGGTAGTGTACAGCCCTCTATTGAGGATAATGAGCTGATGGAAGAGGAGAATGTAGATTACATGGATGCTGGTAATGGTATCCGCATTGCCAAATGGCGTACTGGTGATTCTACAGGACAGCAGACGGGTGAATACACTCAGGGATCCGCACGCTTGTTACCTATCATTTCAGAGATCAACGCTGTAATTATGTTACAGGTACGTGGCTTTGAGGAAAAAGCCTCTCTCACGGATAAGGCTGAGGAAAAGATGTTCAACACTCTTGCTGAATATTCCGAAGCTGGTAACACTTTGGTTGGCTAATCTATAAAATTGAGGACTATGTTTAAATTGAAAGTTACAAAACCTTTTCGGGATAAAAACAATCCCGAAAAGAACTACAAAGAGGGTGAAACTCTTACCACCGATGAGATCAGCAGAGTAAACGATCTGGTTGCTCGTGGTATGTGCGTAATTTCTTCTGTAGAGGTAAAAACCGCTAATGAGGATAAGAACCCAGGAGGTGAAGGTTCTAAAATTATGGTGTTGGAAAAAGAGTTTGAAGTAGAAGCTGTTAAAAAGGCTTTGGATGCTATCGGTGTAGGTATAGCAAAGAACGCAGGTGTACCTGGTGTTACCAAAAAGCTATCTGAACTGACTGAGGAGCAAACTAAGGCTCTCTTTGATACTCTTTGTGCTGATCCTAAATAATTGAGGTATGACAAATTTAGATGCTATCAGAGCCTTGTGTACTAAGATCTGCTCAGGTTTTTATCCTGATAAGAATGTGCTGGAGTTTACTCTGGTTGATAATGGCATAACTGCCAGTGATTCCTACAAGCCTAAAGATGCCAGGTTAGCAAAGCTGGCTATAGGAATTGTAAAAGGGAACACAGAAACCAGTCACTCAGAGAATGGTGTTTCCGATTCTTGGAATACGGATGCTATTAATGAGAATATTTTGGCGGTGTGTAAGGAGTATGGGCTTGATAGCTCTGAATTTGTTGCTGTTTCATCTATTCAGGATGGATCTAATATGTGGTGATTATGCAGTACAATGGGATAATACAGTATAAGATAAAATCTGGTGGTGGAAGGGATCCGAAAGGAAACCCTATACCAGTAACATCTACCTGGTCTGATCCTATAGATTGCTCTATAAAAACATTGTACCATAACCATGATATATACCGTGAGGGTAAGTTTAAAAATTCGAGCTATGAGGTGCTTCTGGAAACACAGGACTTTGAAGCCGATCTCATTAGACTTACTAATATAAAAGGCAAAGTGTTAGGTGAGTTTGAGGTGAAAGATATAGCCTACATTGAAAGATCTGGACGTATTAAATTAACAGTGTAATGGGTAGTATTAAAAAGGTTACTCCAGATAGTGATTTTACTGATTGTACCGCTGGTATTCAGCCAATGCTTGAAACGAGGTGTATAAAGGCGTTCACATACGTTGGAGAAGCCTGTTTAAACGAGGCTCGTACCAATGGAAATTATCAGGATCGTACTGGGAACCTTAGAAATTCTATCGGTTATGTAGTTCTTAAAGATGGTAAGACTGTAGCAGAAAGTGGTTTCCCTCAGACAGAAGGAGGAGCACAAGGTGAAAAGCTAATCTCTTCATTAAAGAAGAAATATCCTACTGGGATTGTGCTAATTGTTTCCGCTGGGATGAAATACGCTGCTTGTGTTGAAGCCAGGAACTACAACGTTATTACGTCCGCTGAGCTTTTAGCTGAGAAACTTATACCTCAAATTCTTACTCAAATTGGTTTTGAATTGAAATGAGAAAAACTGGTAGTGAAATAGAGCAGGATGTATTTGATATTATCGTATCAGGTTCACTAAGTAAAGAGATCAAAGGTGACGTTTACAAAGAAGGTACACGCCCAAAAGATCCTACTTCTGAGGATGCTGTAGTATCATTTCATACTGGGCTTGATGGGCAGTTTCAGACAGGAACGGTAAACGTAAATATCTATGTTCCGAATACGGACAATGGTAGTGGCGTGTTGGTGAAAGACACAGCCCGTTGTGAATATCTGGAGCGTAAAGCTGATGAAGTTGTACGGTCATTGAAACCAACGGATTACCATTTTTCTCTGGGTGGAATTATCCAGACTTTCAAACTTGAAGATATTGAGGAATACTTTGTAAACGTAAAATTGAAATTTGAATTAAAAACATTTTAGTTATGAGTAAAATTACATGGGGTAAACCCCTGGTTGAGTTTGGCGTAACTGGTGCTGAGGATGCAGCACCGTCAGCGTTTAAACCTATGCCTACAGCAGAAGAAAACACCGTTTTACTTACTACAGTAAAAGGTAGTGCTCAGGAGCTATATGGTGAAGGGCATGAGCTTGTAGCCCGTAAAATGCAAAAATCTTACAAGCAGCTTGCTATGAGTATTTTCGTGCCATCTGGCACTCCGAAACCGATTGAGGATGAGGATGGTGTTATTCCAGATGATTATTGTGTACGCCTTACTCCTGAGGATGATACTTTAACGGGCTTTATCATGCGTAAATGCTCCGTTGAGGTTGAGGAAGAATGGTCGTCTGCTAAAGGTAAAATGTTGAAGTATATTTTCTCTTCATTGAAACCTAAAACGGGTAAAATGATAGAGGATTATACCAAAGGTGGGCAGGTCGGTTAAACTGTAAAATGAGAAAGCAATGGAGATCGAAAATAGAGTAGCTGATACCATTTTGCAGAAACCGTACAAAGTTGAGGTAGGTGGGGTAACTTATGAGGTTGCCCCTCCTTCCATTGCCACTCTTGTTATTGTTTCCAGTTTGGTAGCAAAATTACCCCAGGTTAATCTGAATGAAAAGAACATTCTCCTGGAAACCCTAAAGGTTGCTAAGGATTGTAGTTTACTTGGTGATATTGTTGCTACTCTGATCCTGGGAGCTGATAATCTGGAAGAGGAAAAGGTGATAGTGCAGAAACGTTGTTTCGGTATTATTCGGGAAGAGGTTAAAATAAAAATTGATAACCAGCACATCCTATCGGATAAGATACTAAAGAAGCTAACACCCAGGCAGGTAAATAACACCACTATTGAAATACTTAACCGTATGGAGGTAGGCGATTTTTTCGGTCTTACCGCTTCCCTGATAGAGGTGAACCTGACGAAGCCGACAAAGCAGGTGGGGATAGCGGAAATGACAGTATCTGGGCAGTAGTAGCTGGCATATCAAAAGGATATAATTTGCCATTCGATTATGTTCTCTACAAAATGAGCTTTGCGAACATTCGGATGTATAATGCAGTCCTTCCTACGCTTCCCAAAAACAAGAAAAAGGATGAGATCCAAAAAGGCAATGATGTGATAAACGGTGATGATCCTGCCAACCAGGATATGATTAGAAACGCAATGTTTGACGTAAACGAAGATGAATAACAACGAAGGTACTACATGGTGGGCTATGGGGCTTGACAACTCACGTTTTGAGAGTGATGTTGCTAAGTCAAACGCTTTGTTTCGCAGCATAGGGAGCACAGCGGATAGTGAAGGATCCAGGATAGATACTATCTTTCGTAAACTTACGCTCACTGCTGCTGGCTTTTTCACGGCTCAACAGGCATTATCATACGCCAATAAGATAGCCACTGTAAGAGGTGAATTTCAGCAGTTAGAGGTAGCTTTTAATACGATGCTGGGGAGCAAACAGAAAGCTGATGCTCTTATGGCTCAGGTTGTGGATACCGCTGCTAAAACCCCGTTTGATCTCCAGGGAGTGGCTTCTGGAGCAAAACAGTTGCTGGCTTACGGTGTTGCTTCGGAGGATGTAACCAAACGTTTAACTCAGCTCGGAAACATTGCTGCTGGTCTATCTATCCCTTTGAATGATATTGTTTATCTCTATGGTACGACAATGGTACAGGGGAGGCTGTTCACTCAGGATGTAAGGCAGTTTATGGGGCGTGGTATTCCATTGGTTAAAGAACTTGCAAAGGAACTGGGAAAGACTGAGAACGAGATTAATGCTATGGTTACTGCTGGTAAGATAGGTTTTCCACAGGTTCAGAAAGTCCTGGATAACCTTACCAACTCAGGTGGTATGTTCCATAACCTGATGGAAGAGCAGAGTAAAACCATATCGGGGCAAATCTCAAACCTGGGGGATAACATTTCTACAATGCTCAACGATATAGGTAAATCCAATGAGGGAGTTATCAATACCGTTCTGGAGAGTGGTGCTTATTTAGTTGAAAACTACCAGGAAATAGGTAGTACCATTGGTGAACTTATAGTTACCTATGGTGCTTATAAGGCTGCTGTTATGACAGTGGCAGCAACCCAGAAAGCCGTTTCCACAGTTAAAAGTTCAGCGGAAGCTGAGGAACTTGCTAAATTACTGACTGTAGAGCAGCAAGCCCTAATATCTAAGCAAAACCTTACTAAGGGCACAGTAGAGTATGCTGCTGCTGTAAAGTCTGAGATAACCGCTGAAATGGAGAGGCAGACTGCAATAGCCACAGGGCTTAATGCAGAGGTTACAGCTGCCCGTGAAGCTCTTACTGTTCGTAAAGAGCAACAGCTGGCTGCTGCCCAGCTGGTAGAAACAAGAAAGATGGAACTGGCTTCTACCATTGAGAGCGCAAAATCTGAGAAGGTTGCCTCTATGGAGAAAGAGATAGCTTTGAACTCGGAAAAACAGAGCCGTGCTGCTCTCCGTGCCCAAAAGCTCCAGGAACAGAAAGATGCTGCTGTTTCGGAGGCTCGTGCGTTAAAAGAAGCTGGAGCCAGTGCTGAGGTTGTGGCTGCCAAAAATCGTGAGATAGCAGCTATTAACGCTAAGTTGGTTGCTGCACAACAGGAAGAGATCCAGTGTAGCCAGATGATTGTGGCTAAACGTGCAGAAATAAAGGCTATTGATTCCAGTGTAGCATCCAAACAGATTGAGGCAGCCCAGAACAGGCTCAATGTTGCCCTACAGGAAGCTAATACTGCTGAAATAAATAAGAACTCAGCTGCTCGTGCTGTAAGTTCAAAAAGAGCAGCCCTGGATACCGCTGTTAGAAAAGCTAACACGCTTGAAACGGGAATGAATACCGCTGCTCAGGCTGCCAATCTGACTACTACCAATATCCTTAGTACCGCAAAGTTGAGGCTCACGGCTGTAGCAGCACGTCTGAACGCTGTTATTATGGCTAATCCCTGGACTATAGCAGCTGTAGCCGTAGCAGCCCTGGCTTATGGTATCTACAAACTTATCACTTACCAGACGGATGCAGAAAAGGCTCAGGCTAAACTGAATGAAACTATAGAGGAGAGCAATAGATCTATAGATTCTGAACGTATGCAGATTGATGCCATGTTTGCCCGTATGAAAGCTGCTAAGAAAGGTACAGAAGAGTATAAGGCTGCCAAAGATGCCATACTGAGCAAATATGGTGATTACCTGAAAAGCCTGGGTGATGAAAAAACAGCTCTGGATGATCTGGCAAAGGCATATAAGATAGTTACCCAGGAAGCTGAAAAAGCTGCCCGTGCCCGTGCTATGGAAACTGCTACAAAGGATGCCTCTGATACTTACGCTGGAAAGAAAGGTGATGCCAGGAATGAAGTTAAGGAGCTTCTGGATAAAAAATTTAAGGGTAAGAAAGGCGAGGATGGGATGAGCCTATCTGAAACCTATTTCTGGAAGATTGAGCCAGTTCTGGAGGGTAAAGGTGAAATTACTAAAGAGGTTGAGGATATTTTAAAGCTCTTTGATGTTCACCACAATGCTAAATATGATGCTGAAAGTGGTATAAAAGTTCAAGATGAATATGTTTCTAATAAACTCAAAGAGCAAATATCAGAAATTTATAAAGCTAAAAAGATCTTTGATGATACCATGTCTGAGGCTCGTACCCAATTCGGTGAAAACCCTAATGCCAATAAAAAAGAAGAAAAGAAAGAAGAGGTATTCTACACTAAAGGTAAATCCATTGCTGAAATAGAGGATGCCATTACTCAAGGACAGGAAAAGCTGGATGCTTTCAAAAAAGCCCTCAAAGATAATAATGGGCTTACTGAGGACGGAAAGAAAGTAACGGATGTAACTATAGCAGCCCAGGAAAAATATGTAAACTCCCTTAAAAAAACAGTCCTGGAGCGTGAAAATGATTTGAAAATTATCCGTGAGGTAGAAGAACGGATAGATAAGCTGAAAAAGGAGCAGAAAGAAACGGTGAAAGGCAGCAAAGAATATAACGATTTGCAAACCCGTATAGATTCACTTAGTAAACGTGTTCCTTCTACCAAATCGACAAAGGAGAAAAAGGACTACTCCGATGATATAAAGAAAAATGCCCAGGAAGAGGCTCGTATTAAAAAAGATATGGAGTTTGCTGTTAGGCAGTCTAAACTGAACAACGATAAGGACGGCTTTAACAAAACGATGGAGCAAAACCAGCTCAATTATGAGCAGGAAATGGAACAGCTCAAAAGGCAGCAGGAAGATAAACTCAATAAGATCCAGGAATGGGAAAAAACTATATGGCAGTCCAAAGGTAAAAAAGGGAAATTCATCCCTACTACTACTGAATTGCCAGAGAAAGATAAGAAAGAGTTTAAGAAGCTGGAGGATAATACTGCTCAAAAGTTAGCTCTTAATAACCAGACTGCAATAGATGAAATGCTAAAGCAGTACCAGACTTATGCCGATAAGCGTAAGGCTATAGAGGAGAAATTCCAGAAAGATATTGATGCTATGAAAGCTGCTAATGAAAAGGCTAAAAAAGAGGGTAAATCTCCTGTCTTTTCAGAGGATAACATAAATCAGGCTCAAACAGACAAACAGGAGGCTATTGATGCCCTGGATCAGGAAGTAGCAGCTCGTGAGGCTTCGTTCAATGTGTGGATGGATAAGATTACCAGCATGGGGCTGAAACAGCTAAAATCAGCCTTGCAAACTGCCAGGGACGCACTTAATAAAGATGGTGGTAAATTATCCGATAAGGAAAAGGCTGTTTTGAACGCTAAAATAAAAAGCCTGGAGAAGCAGCTAAACATTGCAGAGGCGAAAGATGCCAGCCAAACATCCGCTGACAAATCTAAAAAGAAATGGGGTGATACTCTAAAGGTAATGAATGAAGTTCAGGACACCGTTAATGATATTACTTCCAGTTTTGACGGATTGGATGATATTACAAAAACGGTATTATCCTCTGCTACTAATATAGCTGGCGGTATTATAGCTATGATTACAGGTATTCAGGCATTATCTGTAGCTGGAGCAGAAGCTATAAAAGGTGTTGAACGTGCTTCTGTTATTTTGGCTATAGTTGGGGCTGCTATTTCTATTATTTCCACTTTGTTTGGTATGACTTCCAAAGCGGAGAAGGAGCACCAGGAAGCACTAAAGGAAGTAGCCCAGAATAAGATAGAAATGCAACGTCAATACAACCTTTTGTTGATGGAGCAAAACCTGTTAATGAAAGAGGCTACATCTATATTCGGAGAGGATCAGATTGCCAAAGCTGCCAGATCTATAGAAATATATCGCCAAGCTATTGAGGAATACAAAGAAACCCTAAAAGGGGATAAACCTCAAATGACAAAATTTGAGAAGATGTTCGGTGATATTACTGGACGTTACAAGAAGCAAATGGAGGAGTACAACAATGGTGTAGGTGCTTTAAGTAATGTTACGGTAAAAACAGGTAGTTATACCACTGGTGCCTGGTTCTGGAAAAAGCAGCATGATATTATGACACCAGTTCTGGATGTGTATAAGGATCTGGTGGATGAGGAGGGAAACCTGAATAAAGAGCGTGCCCAGGCTATCATTGATACCCAAACGATGAGTGATGAGAACAAAGCTCTACTACAAAACCTCATTGATCTCCAAGAACAGGCAGAGGAGGCTCAGGAAGCACTTAGGGATTATTTGGAAAGTACATTCGGATCCCTGGGTGAGGATATTATGACCTCTATTGTAGAAGCAATACAAGATGATGGAGTGAACGCCTGGGAGAAATTTGGTGAGGCAGGTTCTTCTGTATTGGAGGATCTGGGTAAACAAATTGCCTATTCTCTTTTCTTTTCGGATAAGTTTAAAAAACTCCAGGCAGACCTTGAAAAAATATATGGCTCTGGTAAAACGGAGGAGGAAATAGCTAAGGATGCACGGGATCTGGTTGGTAATTTCTATAACGGTATCGGTACTGATATGCAAAATGCTCAGAACTGGATGCAGCAGTGGAAAGAGGAAGCCAATAAGCAAGGCTTTAACCTGTGGGATAGCACCCGTGAAGGATCCAGCAAAGGAATAGCAGCAGCCGATCAGGAGAGTGTTAATGAGCTTAATGGACGTGCCACTGCCATCCAGGGGCATACATTTATTATCAGTGAGGCTATGAAAGAACTTACCGCTAAAATAAGTAAGGTGCTTGAATACCTTTCTGGTATCCAGACGAACACAGAACACTGCAAGCATCTTGAAACAATTAATGGAAACATTAAAGAGATGAAAGAGGGTATAGATTCTATGAATACTAAAGGGGTAAATATAAGGAAATGAAAGGCTTATTCTACATAGACGGTAAAGATGCACTTTCCAAGTATGGCATATTCATTACTGAGGGAGGGTATAATGGTGTTGTGTCTTTTCCTGCTATAAAAGCTCCTGAACAATCAAATGATTGGGCTGAGCATGATGGCGTAGAGGTAGATCTTTCGGATCCCAAACTCGATACAAAGGAAGTTGAAATAAAATTTGCTGCTACTGGTAAATACTTTACTGGTGATTTTATTTCTCTTCTATCGGATAAGGTTTATCATACTTTCAACTTTGTAGAGATCGGATACACCTGTAAACTTAGGTTGGCAACAGAAGTAAATATTCAGCTGCTTATTGAAGCTAAGACTTTTACGCTAAAGTTTTCAGATGATTTTCCCATGAATGGATACACTTATTTAAAACCATCTTCAAATATGGTTCCTATACAGGGCTATGAACTGGATGGAGTAGATTTTTCAGTTTATGGTATCCGTGTTTTGGAAGGTAGTGAGGCTCAGATACAGAAATGCCCTACTGTAAAAAAGAATATGCTACGGAATATCAGCACACAGAACGGTGTTATATACGATGGTGAAAAAGTGGTGTATCAGCAAAAGGAGGTAGCTCTGAATTGCTGCCTTATTGCTAAAAACTTTACTGAGTTCTGGAGGAATTACAATGCTTTCCTATATGATCTTATCCGTGTGGTAGAGGTTGATGAGGATGGTATAAAGGTGCAAACGGCTGAGCGTTCTTTATTTCTGGAGAAAATATATGAGGAATATCCATGCTATTATAAAAATGGCAAGGTGAGCCTATTGGATCCGAATGGAAATATCTGGTGTAAGTTCACACTTACGCTGGTTTTTACTTCATTCAGAGTTGGAGGAGATGAGTATCTCCTGGCTTCGGAGAATGGCGAGCTTATAGTAACAGAAGATGGGAAATTTTATATAGACTTAAAAGATTATGCCAGTTGAGAAAAAGAAAATCAGCGAACTAACCCTATCTGATAATTTGAAAGGGTTATATACAATCGGTGTAAAACTGATTGATGGTGTACAGACATCCGTAAAGATTGGTCTGGAATATATCCAGACAGCTTATGAAAATGTTTTGAAAGCTACTCAGGATGCTATCAATGCAACCAAAAACGCTATAACGGCTACCAGTAATGCTAACACGGCTACCAGTAACGCCAATATAGCTACAACCAATGCTAATAAGGCTACAACCAATGCGATAACTGCAACAAATAACGCCAATACAGCCACTAAAAATACCATAACGGCTACAGATAATGCCAATACCCAGGCTGACAGAGCTAAGCAGTTTGCAGATCACCAGCCTTACATGGGAGATAATGGTAATTGGTGGAAATGGGATGAGGCTTTACAAAAGTATGTTGATACTGGTATTCTTGCTAAGGGGGGTGTTCTCTATCCCACTTTCACCATTGATACCGAAACTATGGAGTTAATAATGCACTATCAGGATGATATAGCTGCTGATATGTTTAGCATTGATAATGAGGGATATTTAACTTTTAATCCAAAATAAGATGGCAGAAGGAGATTTAAGAATGGGAAAAGTTGCCTTTGTAGATAAGGGCAATTATTCGGATAAGACTACATACAAGAGATTTAATTTTGTGACTACTGAGGATAGCTGTTATCTTTCCTTGCAAGATGAGAATATAGGTAAAGCTGTAACGGATATATCCTGGTGGAAGTGCCTGGCAAAAGGTTCTCAGGCTACGGAAGCTGCCAGGAAAGCTCTGGAGGCAATGAACAACTGTAATGAGGTTATAGGGCGTGCTGAGGCTGCTATAGTAAAGGCTGAAACGGGTGGAGCTAATGCCAGCGCAGCAGCCAGCAACGCTAATGCAGCAGCTGAGGGAACCTATTCTCTTATGCTACAGGGAACGGAGGCTCTTAACCAGGTGAATTTACTTATACCAGAGCTAAGATCTGCCATTCAAACAGCCTTAGATACTTATAACCTGATCTCGAAAGTTGAGGGAGTTAATGTTTATGCTCATCTACCTGCTACTATGGTGGTAGAGGCTATAACAGAGGCTGTAGTGGGATCTACTCCAATCATCCGCACAAAGATGTTTCCAGAAACAGCGAATCAAAGTGTTGTGTACCAACCAGGCAAAGGAGGATGTTTTGCTACTCCAGATGGTGCTATTCCCTCTCCTGCATCCGCTGGGGAAATAGTGGTGTATGCAATATCCACACAACAGTCTAATGTGTGGAGAGAGATAAAAATAAGGTTCCGTGATCCAGTAGCGAGAACTACAGAGAATGGCACAGCCAGGACTACGGAGGCTGGAGTTACAATAGAATGTTAAACAATTTAATATGAAAGTAATATGAAAATTTCTGAGATGCCTACTGCTGGGGCTTTAACAGGCAGTGAGATATTTGAGATCGTACAGGATGGTACTTCACGGAAATGCTCCATATCTGAAATTATGGCAGCAGCTCCTGATGTAAACGGTGTTTATCCTGATGTACCGTTAAACCGTGTGACGTTGAAACGCTACAGCGGACAAACTTCTACCACACCAGCTATCTGTGATAATATGGGAATGATACAGGAGATACAGGCTACTGCATATCCTGTATTGCTTGACAGAAACAGCCTTATCGTTGCTTATCTGAATGGTAACGACATGAGAAAGACTGCTGACGGTCTGCCATCCGTTTTAAACGATTGGACTTTACAGGCTATGGTACGGATGGGGGGTATTTACTACAAATACTATTATGTGGCTTCTACCAACGAAAAGGTGTTCCATTTCTCCACCAAAAAGGTACGTGGGTACAAATACATTCGGAGGCGTTTCCTGAGCTGCTTTAACGGAACGGTTGAAACCCAGGAATCAAAGCAGGTGCTTTTATCCAACTCTGACAAATGGAGTACCCAGAGTTATAGCCTAACTCAGTACCACCAGTTCGCAAAGAACTTGGGTGAACATTATCGTGAGATAGCCACTCAGGATAGAGAGGTATTCCGCTTGTACTTATGGCTTATTGAAAAAACCTTTAACTCTCAGGCAGTATTTGAGGGTATTAGTAATGTTACATGGGATTGGTGGGGTAAGTTCACCCAGGCAGCCGATGGTGGGCAGTCCTCTTATGGGCAATTCCACAAAAACGGTATTACGCTGGATATAGCTGGGCACAAGGGAGAAAAGATAATTTCAGTAAGTAATTCGGATGGGGTTGCTGTAAACGTGAAACCTTGTAAATGGTTGTGGCGTGAAAATCCGTTATCTGGTGCTTTCTGGATCTGGGAAACGGGTTATCTGAAAAAAGATAGTGTTTGGTACCGTTGCAAAGATTTATCAAAAATAGCTTTCACTGTAACAGCTGATTATGAGGCTCTGTGTGATGATTGTGGAGCTGGTACTGGCGGTGGGTATATTCTGGAAAATTTTGCTGATACACTTATTCCACAACAGATAGGTGGATCTACTACTACTGGTATGTGCGATCATTACTGGAGGCAGACTTCACCAGGTGTAGGCACTGTGTACATCCCTGCTGGCGTGGGTAGTGCGGACAGCGGTTCCGCTCTTGGTGTGTCGTGCCTGACCTCGGGCAGCGTTGCCTCGACCTCGAGTGCGTACTACGGGGGTGCCCTTGCTTCCGATGATCCAACCGATCAGACTGCAAACGGGGCAGTTGTCGCTTGACGGATGAACGGAAAAACGAAGAATTGAAAAATCGAAATCGGGGGCTTTAGCCCCTGTGGGCTTTACTTTCAGTCATCCCTGCTGGCGTGGGTAGTGCGAACAACGGTTCCGCTCTTGGTGTGTCGTGCCTGAACTCGAACAACGTTGCCTCGAACTCGAATGCGAACTACGGGGGTGCCCTAACTCCAATTTAAAAATTGTAGCGATAAAAAAGAAATTAAAATGAAACAACAAAAATACTCGGAAAGTAAGTGCCTTGCTAATTGTGGAGAAATCCACCACCTGGATAGATTAACGAAAGGTGAGCAAAATATGCTACACGAATGGTTGATTAGTAACGTTGCGTTTGTAGGCATGGTTTGAAAGTCACCCATAAAGAAGGAAGCAACAGCCAATTTCTTTAAAACTAATAGTGAAATGTTATGAGTAAGAAAACATTTGTCGATATAAAGGAGATAGCGAGCTATAACAGCCTATTCAATGCTTATAGGAAGTGTTGTAGGGGTAATAAATCAGGTAGAAAGGATGTAATCCAATTTGGAGAAGATCTGCCCAATAACCTGAGGAAACTATCCGCTGAACTTATAAGCGGTACCTGGATGCCTGATACTGGGCGTTCCTTTTACCTGTTTACTGAGGGAAAGTGGAGGCTGATACATACGGTGAAGATTGAGGATAGGATAGTACACCAGGCTTTGGTTTACCATTTTGCTCTACACAGGCGTTTTGTCAAACGTACTTTTGGGAGTATAAAAGGTAGAGGTACTTTGAAAGCTAATAAGCAGGTACGGCAAGATCTTCATAGAAGCAAATTCCAGTATGTGATAAAATTGGATGTGAAAAAATATTATCCCAGTATCAATAAAACAAAGTTGATGGAATTGGTACGTGGGAAATATAAAGGTGAAGCAGCATTAATTCTGTTTGAGAAAGTCCTGAGGAGTTACCAGCCTGAAAGTGATACGGGTATTAGTATTGGGGCATTAACGAGCCAGAATAACGGAAATTTTTACCTTACACCTCTGGATCGTTTCATATTACAAATACTTGGAGTAACATTTTTCTCCAGATATGTTGATGATATGGTACTGCTTTGTGAGGATAAAACCCAGGCAGCTGAGTGGATACCTCAGATCAAAGAGTTTGCTTACGATCTTTTGGGGTTAGTCTTTGGGAGGGTTGAGGTGTTCCCCATCACTGCAAGAAGAATAGATTTTTGCTCTTATGCCGTTAATGAGGATAATGTGAGGTTGAGGGTAGCTACCATGAGAAGGTTTACCCGAAAATTGAGAGAATTACAGAAAAAGCCGTGTAATCCAGTATATGAGAGGAGCTGTGTATGTAGCTACTTAGGTATGCTGAAATATTGCGATAGTAATAACATTTTAAAACAATTAAAAAATGAGTACAGTGATGTTTTTGAACGAATCGACAGATATTCCAAGAGGAATAGAAGTAAAGAAAATGACGTTGCCAGTTCCCAATCCAGGGGTGAACGAGTACAGAAGGTACTTCAATCACCATACAATAGAGCAGGAAAAAACAGAAGAGGGCAGCGAGCAACACGTTACAGAGGAAATCCCGTGTGCTGACTTTGTAGCGGTTCAGGCAGATCACGAACCTACAGAGGAAGAATGGAGAACAGTATTATCTGAGAACGGATACTCAGAGGAACGTATAACCGCTATTCTAATAGGAGAGTAAAGCCATGCCAAAGCCCAGCCAGATCAGAGTTCAATATAGAGGAGGTCTAAGAGGCTCCTATATTGATATTGCCCAACTCATTGACAAAGCCGTAAAACTTGATGTTATTGAGTTCAAGCGTGAGAATAAAAGTAATGTTAGAGGATGTGAGTTTTATTGCCGTATGCAAATTCGGATCGGAGGTAAGCTATGTGTTACCTGGCACTCATCCGAACTACTAACAAACTACCTGGAAGATTGTAAGCAACAGGAAACAGAGACAGGAGAAGCCGTATTCCCCATTGAGGACTGTATTATTTCAGTCGGGGATGATAAGGGTTATTATCTGATTGATGCACCTGATGAGGCTTTTGTTCCGTCTGAAAAGGAGTTTGAGAGGATGGTGGATAAAGCGCACAAAAACAAAAGATAACTCTTTATGATAATCAAATTCGGTAATACAGAGCTTGATATTATACTGGATACTTCGAGCTACAGGTACCAGGCTATAATGGGTGAGCACTCATTAAACCTGTATTTCTCCAGTTCTGAGTATATAGATATTCCAGTGGGGGCTTATTGCATCTATCAGAATAAGAAGTTTAGCTTAACACGTCCTGAGAACTTTAAAAAGAATAGTGAACGTGAATACAGCTACACTCTTATCCTCTATGATTGTAGAGCCTCCCTGGAAAAGTATAAGGTTCGTGATATAGTTTCAAAGAGGCTAAAGTTTGATTACACTGCAAAGCCTAAAGAACACCTCCAGATGGTTGTGGATAATCTCAACATGAGAGAGGCAGGATGGAGTGTAGGAACTTGTATAGATGCTGATGAGAAAACTATAGGCTATAATCACACCTTTTGCCTGGACGGTTTAAAGGCTATAGCTGATGCCTTTAATACTGAGTGGGAGATAGATGATAAAACCATAAACTTGCGTAAAGTGGAGTATAATAAGGATGCTCCCCTGCCTTTGTCTTATGGTAAAGGGAATGGCTTTAAGCCAGGTTTAGGACGTACTAACCTGGAAAATAGCAAACCTATCACCGTTCTATTAGTACAAGGTGGAAGCAAAAATATAGATCCATCAAAATATAAATCTCCTGAGCTTCTGCTGCCCAAAAGCCAATCACTCGTTTACGAAGGCAGAACCTACATTACTGATTCTGATGGAACGTATATCACCAGGGGAGATAAGCCTATGGCTGATATTGAAGAGGATAGCCTGGACTGTTCAAATATCTACCCAAAAAGAGTTGGTACTGTAAGTGAGGTGCTTGTGCCTGATGAAAAAAAGAACTTTTATGATTTCATAGATAGGGATATTCCTGATAACCTGGACTATGAGGATTGTATTATAGCTGGTGAGCAAATGACTGTTATTTTTCAGTCTGGTATGCTTGCTGGGAAAGAGTTTGAGGCTAAGTACATACATAAGGAACGTAAATTCCAGCTTGTACCTCAGGAGGTTGATGGGGTAATGATGCCTAATGATATTTATAAACCTATCATTGGTAATAAGTATGCCGTTTTTGGTATCCAGCTACCTGATGCCTATGTTTGTGACAATGACACAAAAACAGGTGCATCCTGGGATATGTTTAGGGAAGGTGCCAAGTTCCTATATGAAAATGAGGATCAGAAATTTACATTCACAGGTGAATTAGATGGGATCTGGTCTAAAAAGCGTTGGTTATCTATTGGTGGTAAGATCCGACTGGGGGGATATGTTCTGTTTACAGATGCCCATTTTCAAAAAGAAGGTGTAAAGATTAGGATAACCAGTATAAAGGATTATGTTCATAACCCATACAGCCCAAAGGTTGAACTATCTAACACTACTGTAGGAGGAAATATATCCAATGATCTGAATAAGATAGAGGAGAATGAGGTTATTACTGATAAGCTATTTGGTGATTCCATAAAATTCACCAAGAGAAGATTTAGAGATGCAAAGGAAACCCTGGAAATGCTAAATAATGCCTTATTGCATTTTTCTGGATCCATAAGCCCTATATCTGTTCAAACTATGAGCTTACTGGTAGGAGATGAGAGTTTACAGTATAGGTTTGTGAACAACAAAACAAGCCCTGCCCAGGTGCCTCATGTTATCACTTATGATAATGTGAAAAAGCAGTTGAATGTTCCTAAGGGAATAATCCAGCACATGACTATGGGGATAAAATCAGTATCATCAACTCATAAAGTATCTGAGTACAAATTTTGGGATATGGGTGCTTACCTATCTCCAGTTTTAACGGATACAGTTGGGTATTATCTCTATGCTAAGGTTAGTAGTACAGGATCTACAGGAGAATTTTTACTTAGTAAATCTGCTATAAAAATGGAAGGTGTAAGTGGGTATTACCACTTACTTGTAGGCGTTTTGAACAGTGAATTTGAGGAGGAAAGATCTTTTGTAGAATTGTATGGATTTACGGAGGTTTTGCCAGGGAGAATTACAACGGATCGGGTTGTTTCCAGTGATGGATTGAATTTTATAGACTTTGTAAATAATGCTTTCCGTGTGGGTAATGATAGTAGCTTTTTGGACTGGAATAGTAAAGGTGATAAAAAACTTAGAATAAAAGGGAGTATAGTACAAAGTGAAAGCGGAGATGAAAGCCCAGTAGGTTGTTTTCGTGGAGTATATGGTAGCTCATACACCTACTATTGGGGTGATGAAGTTACATATACTACATCAAATGGTAAATCCACATACCGATATGTAAATAAAACGCCAAGTAGAGGAAACATTCCGACAAATGGCACTTATTGGATTATTGTGGCAGAAGGAGCCAAAGGTGATTTTTTTGAATATCGTTATGCTGTTAATGGATCCAGAACTGCATATCCAGTGTTATCTAAAACGGACAGAGAACCTAATGGATGGAGTACGGAAACTCCAGCTGTTGGCACTTTACAATACTTGTGGTTTACTGTTGCAAAGATAAACGGAAATGATAATACCATGATTCAAAACTGGAGCACTCCAGTTCGTCAAACTCCGTATGATGGCATTGATGGTAAGATAGGTGCCACTATGGTTTATCGTGGTACCTATTCCAGTGCTAAAGTTTATTATGGGACAGAGAAGCGTGTTGATGCTGTAAAATATAACAATCACTATTATGTATCAAGAGTTGATGCTGGTAATGGTTTTCAAAACCATGCTCCAGGTGATACTGCATATTGGAATGATTTCGGAGCTGAATTTGAAAGTATAGCAACAAACCTGCTGTTAGCTGAGGGTGCCAATATTGGTGACTGGTTTATGGCTGGTGGAAAGATTGTTTCTACACTATCGGATGGCAATAAGATTATACTGGATGCCTCCATGTCACGGATCCTAATAGAATCCAGTCGTTCGGGTGGTGATTATAGCGAATCCAGTTATCAGGGTGCCACTATCAAATTGGATGCTTCAAATGGACTTATTGAAGCCAGGAGCAAATCAAACTATCGTGTAGCCTATATGTCACCTACAGGCATATTCTGTAATAATGCAGAAACTCAGGCTGTATCGGCTATATTAGGGGTAACTCATAAGGCTTCTATAGTCGGTTTGGGATTTGGTAACGTCAATAAAAACCAGTGGGATAATGAAAATTTTATAGCTGGAGTTTATGGTAGAGCTTCTAATGATGGAACAGCACCAGCTTACGGTGGTTTCTTTCAGAATCTTATGGCTGCTGGTTTATTACTACATACGAAATTTGTACAGGAAGTATCATCTGCTACATATTTATATGAAACAGATAGCCTCGTTATAGGGATTTCCCGTAATGGGCAAACTGTTTATTTACCATCGGACGGTGTAATAGGTAGAATAATATTCATTAAACAATGGTGGTCAGGCTATATGAGAGTTTATCCCAGAAGTGGGCAACATATATATGATGATACTTCTGAAAATAGTTACTACGATTTCGGGGAGGGACAAATGGGAATTTTTGTTTTTGCAATAACTTACATTGGTGGTGTTAGGACGGAAGCATGGTTAGTAAATAAGTTTAAATATTAATATTATGACTGAATACGGATATATAAATGAAGATGGGTATCTGGTATCAAAGATGCTGGAAGAGTATATAGAAAAGTATCGTGATGATGAAGATGGGGAGATAAAAGAAAGAATAATCTCTATTGAGGATCAGATAAGTACCCTAATAGGATGGAAACCTGTAGATCTTGTAGATGATACTAAATTGCAATGCCCAGAGAATTGTAGTGTTCGTATAGTTCCTTATGATGCTGGTGATAAAATTAGCTATAGGTATGAGCAAAAATTTGATACCAGGATAGTACGGGAGAAAATTTCAAATCTGAAAAATTCTCTAACCAGTAGTGATAGTAGTATTGGTGATTATCGAATTACTAAATGCTATGAGGCTTCTTTGATTGGTGCTGAAATGCCATATAATATAACTGAGTTACACCAGAAACGCCAGGATATTAGGAATGAGATTAATAGACTGGAGGAATTAATAGCCTCTTATGAATAATTTTGCATTAAAAAGTGTGTTTGTTGAACACACTTTTGCTATATTTGCAGTGATATAATTATATGTACCAACTTTTCATAAAACTAATGGAACCAGATCAAGTAACAACCATAGCAAAAGGTATCAACGATTGGGGAATGATGGCTATAACAGCTGCCTTTTTTTTAATTTTATCTGCTGGGCTTATGGTAGCCTGTTTTAAGTGGTTTAAGACTATAATAAATGGGATAATCAACAGTACGGGTAAAACAATCGAGGACTTACTAAACGAAACTCGCGCTCAAAATGAAATGCTTGCTGATATATCAGAAGGATTACGCCCAGAAACTCAACTTAGAATTAAAAACACTTCTTCTACTTACTTTGATCTATCAGTGGAAAAAGTTTGCCGATTAATTAAAAAGATCAGGGAGGAAAACCACATTATAGACAAGAAGGCTACAGTTGATAAGATCCATAATTTAGTCAGGAACTTACATGAGGACAGGAATAGCCGTTTTGATTGCTACACTTACAGAGGGAAAAAGCTATCATCTTATACTAATCCTGATTGGGTAGAATGGGTGGCAAAGGTTATTGAGGATGAGATATATAATGAAAATGGTACTAACAATGGAAGAGCCTATACAAATATACAGGCTGTATATGAAAATATAAAATTAGATTTTTATCACCGAATAAATAACTAAATTATGAAGATTTTAATTGATAACGGACATGGTGAAAATACACCAGGTAAACGCTCTCCTGATGGAGTGTTTAGAGAGTATTTGTATGCTCGTGAAATAGCTGATGATGTTGTGCGTGAACTTATTAAAAGAGGTTACAATGCTGAGCGTATTGTGAAAGAGAATGTAGATGTTTCCCTGGCAGAAAGGGCACGTAGGGTAAATGAGTTCTGTGGACAGCTGGGTACTTCAAATGTTATCCTTGTTTCTATTCACTGTAACGCTGCTGGGTGTGGTGAATGGATGCAAGCACGTGGGTGGTCTGCATACACTTCCAAAGGACAAACAAAAGCGGATAGATTAGCTGATTGCCTGTATTCTATTGCTGAGAGTGCGTTTGTCGGTCAAAAGATCCGTAAGGATATGAATGATGGAGATCCTGACTGGGAAGAGAATTTCTATATACTACAGAAAACGAAGTGTGCAGCAGTTCTCACCGAAAACTTTTTCCAGGATAATAAGGATGATGTTGGCTTTCTCCTTTCTACAGAGGGGAAACAACAGGTAGTTAAAGTTCATGTAGATGGTATCATTAAATATCTGGAGAAATATGCGTAAATTATCTATCTATTTCAATATAGCACTGCTTATATTGGTAGTGTCTTTATCTTGCTGGCTGGGCAATGTTAGGGAGGAGAAAAAGCGACTGGAGAACAACCAGGAAGCACTCCTCTCTGACATCCTTTATTATAAAACTGAAACGGGTAAAAATGCTGCTTCTGTTCAGAAGCTGGAGCTTACTAAATCTGAGCTTGAAAAGCACTGCCAGGATCTCACTCAGACTGTAGAGGATCTGGGGATAAAAGTTAAGAGGCTACAATCAGCTACTACTACAGTATCTAAAACAGAGGTAGAGATACAGACAGTAGCACGTGATAGTATTGTGTACCGTGACAGACCTGTAAACCTAAAAGTAATCAACTGGAGAGATCCCTGGGTATCTCTTAATGGCGTTCTGGATGGAGAAGTTTTTTCTGCAAAGATTGAGAGCGTTGATACCCTGATTCATGTGGTGCATAGAGTTCCTAAGAAATTCCTTTTCTTTCGTTTTGGAGTGAAAGCTATTAAGCTGGATGTAGTAAGCAAAAATCCACATAGTAAGATTATCTATACTGAATACATTGAGCTAAAAAAATAAGTAGTTTTAAGGTAGAATTTTGTTCATAATAGAACCGTGCCAGCTGAGAAGTCCGCACGGTTTTTCTTTTTTTCAAATATAATTCGTATGTTTGCAGTATCCGATAATCAAAATCGGTGTTGCATTAGTGAGATCCCTTACTGCCTTTAGGTGGTGGGGATTTCATATTTTTGGTAATATTTCTACAAATATTCTACAAAAATGAGTAATATGATTATAATTAACTGATAGCCAGTGATAAGTCTAAAGTTTCCTAAACTTTAGATAGGGGTTCGATTCCCCTCGGGGCTACAAAAGCAGTAAACAATTACTATACAATCATTTACTGCTTTTATTTTATCTAGAAATTCTTTAGATTACTTATTTAATCACCCCAAGTTCTTTACCCACTTTAATAAATGCAGCAATTGCCTTATCCAAATGTGCCTTTTCATGACCGGCAGACAATTGGACGCGGATACGTGCCTGCCCTTTCGGAACAACCGGATAATAGAAACCAGTTACATATATGCCTTCTTCCTGCATCTTGGCAGCAAAATCCTGAGACAGTTTCGCATCATAAAGCATCACAGCACAAATCGCGCTCTGAGTTGGTTTGATGTCAAAACCAGCAGCCAGCATCCTGTCACGGAAATAATTCACATTATCCATCAACTTAGTATGCAAGGCATCACTTTCCTTCAACATCTTAAACATTTCCAAGCTAGCACCGATAATGGCAGGAGCTACAGAATTAGAGAATAAATAAGGACGTGAACGCTGGCGCAACATATCAATAATTTCTTTCTTACCGGTGGTAAATCCTCCCATTGCCCCACCAAATGCTTTCCCTAATGTACCAGTAAAAATATCCACACGACCGTATGCTTTAAATTGTTCGGCCACGCCATGCCCTGTAGGACCTACTACACCGGCCGAATGAGATTCATCCACCATTACCAACGCGTCATATTTTTCCGCCAGTTCACAAATCTTATCCAATGGAGCCACATTACCATCCATCGAGAATACACCATCTGTAGCAATAATGCGGTGACGCTGTGCCTGCGCTTCCTGCAAACAACGTTCCAAGTCAGCCATATCAGCATTAGCGTAACGATAGCGTTTTGCCTTACACAAACGTACACCATCTATAATAGATGCATGATTCAACGCATCTGAAATAATAGCGTCTTCTTCTGTAAACAGCGGTTCGAACAAACCACCGTTAGCATCAAAACAAGCAGCATAAAGTATAGTATCTTCTGTTTTAAAATAATCAGAAATGGCAGCTTCCAGCTGTTTGTGTAAATCCTGAGTCCCACAGATAAAGCGTACGGAAGACATACCGAAGCCATGTGTATCCATTGCCTCTTTGGCAGCATTGATCAAACGTTGGTTATCTGACAAACCTAAATAATTGTTGGCACAAAAGTTCAACACATCTTCTCCGTCATTCACCTTGATGTCTGCACGCTGAGGTGTGGTAATGATACGTTCATTTTTATACAATCCGGCTGCCTTAATATCAGCCAGTTCCTTCGCAAGGAACTCCTTCATTTTACCATACATAGCTTTGTTTTTTTATTAAGTATATAGTTTAAGTTTAAAAATCAGTCTGACTTGACAAAGTTCTTATTTTTTTTTGATATCCAATTAAATTATAGAGAAAATTTTGATAAAATATGCAGTTTTCTATCTATCTTTGCTTCCAAAAGGAAACTTAAAGCAAATAGCAAACTATGAAAAATGTATTAATTATCGGCTCCACCGGTCAGATCGGTTCGGAACTAACCATGAAATTGAGAAGTATTTACAATGGTAATATCGTAGCCGGATATATTCCCGGTGCCGAGCCTAAAGGGGAATTAAAAGAATCAGGCCCTTCTGCCATCGTAGATATCACCAATGAACAACAAATTGCCGAAACTGTATCAAAGTACAACATCGACACCATTTACAATCTGGCAGCCTTACTCTCGGCTGTAGCAGAAGCCAAACCTCAACTAGCATGGAAAATAGGCATGGGAGGCCTGTTTAATGTATTGGAAGTAGCACGCGAAATGGGTTGTGCCGTATTTACCCCAAGTTCTATCGGTGTCTTCGGTAACAACACCCCTAAAGACAAGACTCCACAAGACACTATCCGTAATCCGCGTACCATGTATGGCGTTACAAAAGTATCAGGAGAATTACTGAGCGATTATTACCATATCCGTTTTGGTGTAGATACCCGTTCCGTTCGTTTCCCCGGATTAATTTCGTATGTCACACCTCCGGGTGGCGGGACTACTGATTATGCTGTAGACATCTATTATTCGGCTGTAAAAGGTGAAAAATTTGAATGTCCTATCGCAGCCGATACATTCATGGATATGATGTATATGCCTGATGGTTTACGTGCAGCCATTGAAATCATGGAAGCGAATCCCGACAAACTAATTCATCGCAATTCGTTCAACATTGCTTCAATGAGTTTTGATCCGGAAATTATTTATAATAATATAAAGAAGTATATGCCTGACTTCCATATGGAGTACAAAGTAGATCCACTACGTCAAGCTATCGCCGAATCATGGCCGAACTCACTGGACGACACTTGTGCCCGTGAGGAATGGGGATGGAAACCGGAATATGATCTAGACAGTATGACACAGGATATGCTTGCCAAACTAAAAGTACGATTCAATAAATAAACCACTAATATTGAATGTATAAAAATAGCCTTCTCTATTCTATATGGAAAAGATAGAGAAGGCTATTTTTATACATTTCTTGCACTTATATAAAATTTTGATCGTATCTTCGTGCAAATTAACATACTGATTAAAAACATACTATGAATACAAGAGCTATTACCAAAAACAAGAAAGTCGTTACATTCGGAGAAGTAATGTTAAGGCTGACCACCCCCAATTTCCAGCGCTTTTCCCAAACAAACGAGTTTATTGCTACTTATGGAGGAAGTGAAGCGAATGTAGCCATATCACTGGTCAACTTCGGCATCTCCACAGAATTCGTTACCAGACTTCCCGAGAATGCAATGGCACAAGCTTGTGTAAACTCACTCCAAGCTTACGGATTAGGTACAGACGGCATTATTTATGGCGGGAAACGCATGGGATTATACTTTCTGGAGAGCGGTGCAGCATTTCGTAACTCCAATGTAGTATATGACCGTGAAGGATCTTCCTTTGCCACTTTACGTCCCGGCATGATAGACTGGGAAAAGATTCTTTCCGATGCAGGCTGGTTCCACTGGTCGGGTATAGCGGCGTCCCTGTCACAGGAAGGAGCAGATACCTGCCTGGAAGCACTACAAACAGCAGACCGTCTAGGGTTAACTATCTCGTGCGATTTGAATTTCCGCAAAAAATTATGGAATTACGGTAAATCCGCTTCAGAAGTAATGCTCCCTCTTGTCCAATATAGTGATGTCATTTTTGGTGCAGAACCCGAATACAAAGAAATTTTCGGCATTCCCCCGGTAGGTTTTAAAGCTGTAGACACCTCATATCCATTAGATTTGTCCGGTTTCAAAGTATTCGGTCAAAAAGTATCAGAACAAGCGCCCCGATGCCAGAAAATATTTCTGGAATTGCGTAATACCATCACTTCCAATCACAATCTGCTGGCAGCCATACTTTATTCTAAAGGGACATTAAGGCATACCGGTATTTACGATATTGTCCATGAGGTAGACCGTGTAGGTGCAGGAGATGCATTTGTAGGCGGCATGATTTATGGTTTGCTGACCTACTCCGACAATGACCAAAAAACATTAGAGTTCGCCCTTGCCGCATCTGCATTAAAAAATACCATATATGGAGATTTCAATCAAGTAACAGTAGAAGAAGTGGAAGGATTAATGCAAGGAAACACTTCAGGAAGAGTAGTCAGATAACTATTTTCATGATTATAGCCAAACAGAATTGATCTGCAAAATGTAGCGTAAAAAAGCAAGTTTACTTCATGGGGCAAGCAAGCTAAGTTACTTATCCAATGTACTTAAGTTTATTTTTGAAGCCACAGAAGATTCATCTATCCTTTTTCCACAAATCAATTCCATTCAGTCATTATAAAAAGAGGAGGATTCTCATGATATGAGCATCCTCCTCTTTTTATTTATTTCTTAAAAGAAACTTTCTTTTTATGCCTTTGTTTCTTCCGGCATCTTGTTGCCCATAGTCAGGTAAGCGATAGGAGCAGCAATGAAGATGGAAGACAACGTACCGATCACAACGCCCAAAATCATTGCAAAAGCGAAGCTGCGGATACTGTCACCACCCAGCACAAAGATACACAACAATACGATTAATGTACTTAATGAAGTATTGATGGTACGAGCCAAAGTAGTATTCAGTGAATCGTTAAACAACTGCATACGGTTACGTTTCGGATACAGACCGAAGAACTCACGGATACGGTCAAAGATAACCACCTTGTCATTGATAGAATAACCGATAGCGGTCAAAACGGCACCAATGAAGGTCTGGTCAATTTCCAATGAGAACGGAACCCATCCATAACATAATGAGTATGCACCGATAATCAGAATAGTATCGACAGCCAATGCAACAGTCGCACCCACACTATAAGCTACATTGCGGAAACGCAGCAAGATATACAAACCGATAGCCACCAGTGCAAACAATACAGACCAAATAGCCGATGTCTTGATATCATCAGCGATACTGGGACCTACTTTCTGAGAACTGATAATAGAACCACCGACACGATTATCACGATCAATAAAGATTTCCAATGTAGTACCTTCGCCCAGCAAGTTACCATCTTTCAAAGACTGATACAAGAACTCTTCAATTTCGGAGTCGATAGTAGGAGACTCTTCATTAATACGGTAGTTGGTTGTAATACGGATTGTCTTCTTATCCGTACCCAAGGCGATAGCCTGTACATTATCTTCTGTGATTTTCTTCTTCAACAAGTCACGCACTGTTTCAGGTTCAACCTGCTGTTCAAACTGAACTACGAAGTTACGTCCACCGGTAAAGTCAATACTCTGCGCCAAACCACGGATAAAGAATGAAATGATACAGATAACGATAATCGCTCCGAATACCGTGAATGAACGTTTCATCATTCCCATAAAGTTGTAATTCACGTTCTGCATCAGGTTCTTGGAAATCCCTGTAGTGAATGTCAAGTTCAACCACTTGTCTTTATTCATGAAGTGCTCATAAACAATACGAGTCAAGAATACTGCTGTAAAGAATGAGCAGAGGATACCGATAATCAACGTAGTGGCAAAACCACGGATCGGCCCCGTACCGAAATAGAACAGAATGATACCAGTGATAATTGATGTCAAGTTTGAGTCAAAAATAGCAGAGAATGCGTTAGAATAACCGTCTGCTAAAGCAGCCTTAACAGTTTTACCGGCTCTCAATTCTTCTTTTGTACGTTCATAAATCAACACGTTAGCATCTACAGCCATACCCAATGACAACACCATACCGGCAATACCAGACATGGTCAGTGCAGCTTGGAACGAGGTAAGGATTCCTAATGTGAAGAAGAAGTTAACAACCAATGCGCAGTTGGCAACCATACCCGGAATCAATCCGTACATAGCGCACATATAGATCATCAACAGAATCAACGCAACAACAAATGAAATGATACCTTGATTGATAGATTCCTGACCCAATGACGGACCAACGATATCCTCCTGAACGATACGTGCAGGAGCAGGCATCTTACCAGACTTCAATACGTTAGCCAAGTCTTTTGTCACCTCCGGAGTAAAGTTACCGGTAATCTGAGAGTGTCCGCCCGTAATTTCACCGTTTACATTCGGAGCGCTGTATACGTAACCATCCAGTACGATAGCGATAGCCTTGCCTACATTGTTCTTTGTCAGAACAGCCCAGCGGCGCGCGCCGTCAGTGTTCATAGACATACTGACACAAGGCTTGTTGAACTGGTCATATTCATCTTTAGCATCAGTGATCACATCACCTTCCAACGGAGCACGTCCGTTACGTTCAGTAGACTTGATAGCATACAATTCAAAGATACGTCCCTGCTTGTCAAAATCAGCAGCCTTTACACCCCATTTCAAACGAAGATCTTTCGGCAACATTTCTTTCACTTCTTTCATAGCAAGGTACTGGTTTACCTGAGCAGTATCTTTATAATCGGCATAACCTACCACCGACCCGTAACCATTCGGATTTAATTGAAGAACAGAAGCCAACGGATGTTCTTTCTTCATCTGCTCCATTGCGGCAGAGTTACTTGCCGTTTCGCCTTTCAATGCGGCTGCAAGACTGTCGGCAGCAGAAATTGCAGAAGCCTGTGCAACAGCAACAGTATCAGCTGCTACAGAATCAGCAGAAGCAGCACCACTTTCAACAGCAAGAATATCACGCAGTCTGTTATCTACAGAAGAAAGATAAGGAACTATTTCTTTTGCGTCGAAAGTTTCCCAGAATTCCAAGTTAGCAGATCCCTGCAACAGTTTTCTGACACGTTCCGGTTCTTTGATACCCGGTAGTTCCACCATGATACGGCCCATCTTTCCTTCCAATGCCTGAATGTTAGGCTGTGCCACACCAAAACGGTCAATACGTGTACGTAATACATTATAAGAGTTGTCGATAGCAGCCTTTACCTCTTCGCGCAATACTTTTTCAACTTCACTGTCGGAACTGCGGGTGGTTACTTTGTCTTTCAACTGCTGAGTAGCAAATAATTCAGCCAATTTGCCATTGGGAGCTTGTTTCTTATACTCTTTTACAAAAAGAGTGATAAAGTCATCCTGACTAGTGATAGATTGTTTTGATGCTTCTGCAACCGCTTTGTTAAAAGCTTCATCAGTCTTGTTGTCAGCCAAAGCCTTCACTACATCCGGTACAGAAACTTCAAGGATAACGTTCATACCACCTTTCAGGTCTAGACCCAGACCAATCTCCATCTCGCGACACTGTTTCAGCGTATAACTACCCAAATAAACTTTTTCATTCTGCATAGAATCAAGGTAATGTGCTTCACCTTTCGGGTCCTGTGCCGCTTTGTCCATGTGATAGCGGGTCACAAAAGAGAAAGAAAGATAAAACACACATACAAGGGTGAGTAATACCGCAAAAACCTTTACAAATCCTTTGTTTTGCATGTTACTTTGAAATTTATTATTTTTACTTTTTGATTAATTCTTAGTTTATACAAGGTTGCAAATATAGTTTTTTTTTCACATTCCCACGGTATCAAACACAAATATTTAGATTCCAAAAGAGAAAAAAGGCTGCAAAAGCATTTTTTGCAGCCTAAATTATTCTATCTCACAGCCTATTTTATTTCAAACCCCTATTTTTAAGCAAGGGCTCCAAGCTGGGATCAGCCCCACGAAAACCTCTGTAAAGGGTCATAGGATCTTCCGTTCCACCTTTCTCTAGAATATTTTTACGGAAAGAGTCTGCGGTATTTTTATCGAACACTCCATGTTCTTTAAACGCTTCAAAAGCATCCGTGTCAAGAACTTCTGCCCATAGATAGCTGTAATACCCAGCAGCATATCCACCTATAATATGACTAAAATAAGTGGCGCGATACCGAGGAGCTATTTCAGGAATCAGCCCCAGCTTGTCCATCGTTTCTTTTTCAAAAGCAACGACATTCAGATTTTCTGTATCAGTCAGGTTATGCAGTTCCATATCAAGCAAAGCGGCTGCCAATAATTCCGTAGTCATAAAACCTTGATTAAAAGTACCCTGATTTTGGATTTTCGTAATCAACTCATCCGGAATCACTTCTCTTGTTTCATAATGCTTGGCATAGAGTTTCAGCACTTCAGGTTCTACAGCCCAGTGTTCCATAATCTGTGAAGGAAGTTCTACAAAATCCTGCGCCACACTGGTACCAGACACTCCTTTGTAGTTACACTTGGTCAGCATACCGTGCAATGCATGTCCAAACTCATGAAACATGGTTTCCACCTCATCCAAAGTCAGTAAAGAAGGCATATTTCCTGCAGGTTTAGTAAAACTTGCCACATTATAAATTAAAGGACGTACTTCACCGGCCTGTTCACGAAAATTACTCATCCATGCGCCACCACGCTTACCTGCGCGTGGAAAGTAATCTGCATAGAACAATCCCAAAAATGAGCCATCGGCATCCTTTACTTCATACACTTTCACATCAGACTCATATACGGGCACATCATTCAGTTCGGTCAATGTAATGCCATACAATTTGTTGGCCACGGTATACAATCCGCTACGCACATCTTCCAAACTGAAATAGGGTTTGATTTCATCTTCATTCAAATCATACTTTTCCTGACGCAATTTTTCGGCATAATACCACCAGTCCCATGCAGCCAGCTTCTCTCCCTTACCTTCCTTATCCATTATTTTCTGCAACTCGGCGGCCTCTTTCTTTGCATTTTCCAGTGAGTATCCCCACAGGTTATTCAAGAAATCCATGACTGTCTGCGAATTCTTAGCCATGTTCTCATCCAGTACAAAATTGGAATAACAATCGAATCCTAATAATTTTGCCTGTTCCAAACGCAATGCCATAATCTTTCCCAATATCTCTTTATTGTCATTCGCATCATCATGATTCCCCCGGTTGATATAAGCTTCATAAATATTTTTTCTTAGCTCACGGTTTTCAGCATATTGCAAAAAAGGCAAGCGACTGGAGTTTTGCAAAGTGAATAGCCATTTCCCTTCTTTTCCAGCAGCTTTCGCTTCCTCTGCGGCCCCCGCTTTCACCCATTCGGGTAACCCGGCCAAATCAGCCTCATTCTCGATAACCAACTGATAAGCGTTATTCTCATTTAAGATATGATTATCGAAAGCAATCCCCAAAGTCGACAATTCTTTATTGATCTCCCTCAAACGGGATTGTTTTCCGGCATCCAGTCCGGCACCCGAACGGACAAAAGCTTTATAATACTTGTCCAACAGCCGGTGTTGCTCAGTCGTAAGAGTTATCTTACCTTCCTTTTCCTGTTGATGCACATCAGCCACCCGTTTATACAAATCCTGATTCAAATAAATATTATCACTATGTTCTGAAAGTACAGGAGCCATCTTTTCATTCAAGGCCGTCAACGAATCATTTGTATCCGCTTCGGTCAATGCAAAAAACACCCCACTTACTCTCGCCAGAATCCCGCCACTTTTATCCAGCGCCACAATGGTATTTTCAAAAGTAGGTTCCTCGGGATTATCAACTATTGCCTTAATTTCCGCATTCTGCTCCTCTATTCCTTTCAAGAAAGCAGGCTCATAATGCTCCAGTCTGATCTTAGTAAAATCGGGAGCACCGTACTCGGTCTGGAATTCCGTAAAGAACGGATTCATTTCTGTTTTCTGTTCACATGCACACATTACACAACACGTCGCTAACGTAAATAATAGTCTTTTCATAATCTGTCAATTAAAGGTATGTAAAATCACTTCTCCGCCACATAACACCAAATGGGGTAATGATCCGAACTCTTTATCGTATTATCCACCGTACAACGGTAAGATTTTAAATTCTTGCTCAATAAAATATTGTCTATTCTGAAATAAAAATGATTTTGATTATAAGATATGCCAAAGCCGTTTCCCGACTCCACAAAAGCATCATTCAGGCCTTCCCCTACCACCCTGTGAGTGTATGATATAGGAGAATCATTGAAGTCACCGCATACAATTATGCCTCCCCCTTTGTAACCGGCCACCAAACGAGCTATGGAATCAGCCTGAACGGCACGTATAGCCGATGCTTCCGCCAGTTTTCTGATCAGCAAACGAGACCCTTGCGATACCTTTTGCTTATCAGGGTCCTTCATCATTTCGCGATAGACTTCTTTATCCTTCTCAGTCAGCTTATTGGATTCCAGATGATTATTAACAACCAGCAAGGTATCACCATTCACTTTGATTTTATAAGCAATGGAACCATTGTTAAGGCTGGCATATCTCACCGGATGTGCCGACAAAATAGGAAAACGGGAATAACAACCCAAACCGTTAGCCCCCGATATCTTATAATAATTTTTATAAGGATAATCTCTTAAAGCATAATCCACCTCTTTCTTGGTTAACCGTCCCCCTACAATATATTCCTGCAGGCAGATTATATCCGCATTGCTGTTTCTTAAATATTCCAACACAGGGTTCGGATTATCCTTGGTGTTCGCACGGTTCTTCTCAAAGGCCATCGTATTGTAGGATAAGAATTTGATTGCCCCTTCCGGTACATCAGATACAAATACATTGACTGGAAAATAAGTACGGATAGCACCAATGGAACATACCAAGCCTAAAAATGAAAGCAACGCATATTTACGATAAATCACCAACCAAAAGACCAGAAACAAAAGATTAACAATCAAAAAAGCAGGAAAAGCCAAACCGGCACATGACCATACCGGATGAGCCACAGGATCAATATAAGGGCTGTAAGCACATACCAGTAACAATACCACCATACACAAGTTTATGCCCAGTAGTATCCATCCCAAAAAACGACCAATATATTTCATATATCACTTCTTGCTCGCATCAAACAAGCTTTTCTTCTCTTCGGTAGTCAGACTGTTATAACCGGATTTCTTTAATTTATCCAATATACGGTCTATCTCCTCACTTTGCTGTTTTTTACGGGCATTATAATCGTAATCTTTTGCCTTATCACCATAATGAACTTTCATCTTCGGCTTTTTCGATTGACGACGAAACGAAAGGCCTTCTGAGAAGCAATCCAAGCATCGGTTTATCCATGACGTAGCATCATGTCCGCGGGACAATCCGGAAGCAAACCACCATCCGGCCAGAGCACCTCCTAAATGAGCGATATGGCCACCGGCATTGCCCGATGTCATAAACAGCAAATCGGTCACAACCATAAACAAAGCCACATACTTCAACCTAACAGTCCCAATAAACATAAAGTTTACTCTATATTCCGGTGCACGTACCGCAGTAGCTACAACAATAGCAAGTACGGAAGCTGATGCTCCCAACAAATAAGAATAATACAAAGAATCACTGAAATAAGGAAAAACATTGTAAGCGATCATATACAACAAACCGCCACAAATACCTCCCAACAGATAGAGTCCGCGGAAATGCTTTGCCGAGAAAAGAGACAGAAACATCTGCCCGAACCAATAAAGCCACAGCATATTAAACAGCAAATGCAAAATGCCTGCATGCATGAACATATAAGTCAGCAAAGACCAAGGCTGCTTGACAAACTGCAACGTCCAGGCCGGCAGTTCCAAATATTGAAGCACAAATGCTCCATTCCGGTTGAACAGCATCCATAAAATCCCCAATAAGGAAGTTACAATGAATACCCCTACATTAATATATATAAACTGGATATATATGTTCCCTTTGTTGAAGCTATTTTTCAAATCAGTAATAAAACTGCCCATTATTATTCTTTTTTCTCCAATACATTATTAATATAAAACCAAAAATCATACCTCCCAAGTGTGCAAAGTGGGCAACGCCATCGGTCGAAGCACCCAATCCCAAAAATATCTCCAAAGCAGCATATCCCATCACAAAATATTTAGCCTTGACAGGAAATGGGATAGGGAATACAAACATCTGACTATTGGGGAATAGCATACCGAATGCCAACAAAATGCCATATATCGCTCCCGAAGCGCCAACTGTAGTCATCAGATTCAAGTACTCCGCCATCGGAATCACGGCAATCCCCGTATTCACACTGTCATATTGCGATAATTCGGTCACATATTGTATATATTGCACCAGCTCCTGCACCAATCCCGCACCTATACCACATACCATATAATAGAACAAGAAACGTTTCGGTCCCCAAACCTGTTCAAGCGTACGTCCAAACATCCACAAGGCAAACATGTTAAAAAAGATATGCTGGAAACCGCCATGCATAAACATATAAGTAATCAACTGGGCAGGATTAAAATCAGATGCCATAAAAAAGTGTAGTCCCAGCAGGTCGTTTAGGTTAATTCCATACTTCATGGCTACCACGCCTCCAAAGAAACACAACACATTTATTATCAATAAATTCTTGGTTACTGTAGGTATACTGTTCATAAATATTCTTCGTCTAATAAAACATTGATTGCGCGCAAATTTACAATTTTATTCTGTTATATAACAGAAAACAAGAGTTCTCTTACGTTTTTTTGATTTTTGGAGCATCTTTTTTAGGCTATCTGTTTGATTTCTAATTTTGAAAGCATATATTTGTCACTGATTTTGGTAAAACTTTTGTGTTACATTTAATAATTAATCATTTTCGTTATGAATAAGGCAGATCTTATCAGCGCAGTCGCCGCTGAAGCCGGCTTGAGCAAAGTCGACGCAAAAAAAGCAGTTGAAGCTTTCGTTTCAACTGTAACAAAGGCCCTCAAAGAAGGGGACAAAGTATCATTAATCGGATTCGGAACATTCTCTGTTGCTGAAAGAAGTGCAAGAACAGGTATCAACCCATCCACAAAAGCAACGATTACTATTCCTGCTAAAAAAGTAACCAAGTTCAAACCAGGTGCTGAACTAGCAGACGCAATTAAATAATTGCTATTTTACATAAAAGGACTTAAGGAAAGGGGCGCCGGTACTAGCGCCCTTTCTTCTTCATTTTTCTATTTGAACCTATGAAACCTAAAATGACAACCTTATTTAAATGCCTGATTGGCGCCGCTGTATGCGCTTTTTCAACACAAGTTCTTCATGCAGAAGATACAAAACTACCTTATTGGAAAGATATTCAGACCGTAGCCGTCAACAAGGAATATCCGCGTACAGCTTTCATGACTTATGACAACCGGGACCAGGCACTGACCGGCGAGTATGAAAACAGCCCTTATTACAAACTACTAAACGGTACATGGAACTTTTATTATGCAGATACATACAAAGATCTGCCTGCCAACATTGAGCAACCGGATGCCAACATAGCCTGGAAGGAGATTAAAGTACCCGGCAACTGGGAGGTACAGGGCTACGGAGTGGCCATCTACACCAATCATGGATACGAATTCAAGCCCAGAAATCCACAACCGCCGCAATTACCCGAAGCCAATCCGGTCGGTGTGTATCAGCGTGATATCGAAATTCCCGCCGATTGGGATGGACGCGACATATTCCTCCGTTTGGAAGGAGCAAAATCCGGTGTATACGTGTATGTCAACGGACAGGAAGTGGGATACAGCGAAGACTCCAAGAATCCGGCAGAATTTTTAATCAACAACTACCTGAAACCCGGTAAAAACTCGCTGGTCATTAAAATATTCCGCTGGAGTACCGGTTCTTATCTGGAATGCCAGGATTTTTGGCGCATGAGCGGTATTGAACGTGATGTATTTCTGTTCTCACAACCCAAAACTCACATCAAAGATTTCAACGTGATGTCTACGCTGGACGACACCTATAAAAATGGTATCTTCAAACTGGATGTAGACGTAACCAACCATACAGCAGGCAACAAAGAGGTAACCGTAGCATACGAATTGCTGGATGCCGCAAAGAAAGTGGTGGCAGAAGGTAACACCCCCTGTCCTGTTACAGCGGACGGGCAGAAGAGTATCTCTTTTGAAGCCACCCTCAGCAACGTCAAGACCTGGACATCAGAACACCCTAACCTGTACCGGTTACTGATATCTCTGAAAGACGGAGAAAAAACAAGCGAGATCATTCCTTATACGGTAGGTTTCCGCCGTTTCGAGATCAAACCAACCGATCAGATAACCGAAAACGGCAAACCATACATTTGCTTGTTCATCAACGGACAACCCATCAAGCTGAAAGGCGTAAACATACACGAGCATAATCCCGAAACAGGACATTATGTTCCCGAAGAGCTGATGCGCAAGGACTTCACCCTGATGAAACAGAACAACATCAACAGTGTACGTCTCTGCCACTATCCGCAAGACCGCAAGTTCTATGAATTGTGTGATGAATATGGTATCTATGTATATGATGAAGCCAATATCGAAAGCCACGGTATGTATTACAACTTAAGCCGAGGCGGAACATTGGGCAACCATCCCGAATGGCTGAAGCCGCACATGGACCGTACCATTAATATGTACGAGCGTAACAAAAACCATCCCTCTGTAGCCATTTGGTCATTAGGAAACGAAGCTGGAAACGGTTATAATTTCTATCAGACCTATTTATGGCTGAAAGAACGCGAAGTAAAAGGGATGAACCGTCCTGTAAATTATGAACGCGCCCTTTGGGAATGGAACACAGATATGTATGTACCCCAATACCCTAGTGCCGCCTGGCTGGAAGAAATAGGCAAAAAAGGCAGCGACCGTCCCATTGCGCCATCCGAATATTCACACGCTATGGGCAATTCCAATGGTAATCTAGCAGCACAATGGAGAGCGATCTACAAGTACCCGAACTTGCAAGGTGGTTACATTTGGGACTGGGTAGACCAAGGTATTCTGGAAAAAGACGAAAATGGACGTACCTACTGGACCTACGGAGGTGATTACGGGACCAATGCACCCAGCGACGGAAACTTCCTATGCAATGGAATCGTAGCTCCGGACCGCACTCCGCATCCGGCCATGACAGAAGTGAAATATGCACATCAGAATGTAGGTTTTGAAGCCATCGACCCGGCTGCCGGCAAATTCCTGGTAAAGAACCGTTTCTACTTCACCAACTTGAAGAAGTATATGATCAGTTATACCGTAAAGGCAAACGGAAAAACAATTAAAGGCGGAAAAGTATCATTAGATATCGAACCGCAAAGCTCCAAAGAACTGGACATCAACCTCAACGGATTGAAGCCCAAGGCCGGCACAGAATATTTTGTAAATTTTGTAGTTACCACCACAGAGCCGGAACCCTTGATTCCTGCAGGGCACGATATTGCTTCCGAACAATTCCGCCTGCCCATAGAACCATTGGCTATAGCCGAACATAAAGCAAGCGGTAAGACTACCGTCAGCACGGATGGTGACGTCATCACCGTATTATCATCACGTATGCAGTTCGTTTTCAACAAGAAAAGTGGACTCGTGACTTCATACAAAGTAAACGGTACAGAATATTTCGCTGAAGGCTTTGGTATTCAGCCTAACTTCTGGCGCGCACCGACAGACAATGATTATGGTAACGGTGGGCCTAAGCGCGAACAAATCTGGAAGCAGTCCAGCAAGAACTTCAATGTAGCGGATGTTACCACAGAAACAGACGGCAACAAGACTATATTAACAGCCAACTATTTACTGGCAGCAGGTAACCTGTATATCATGAAATATACCATTTATCCTGACGGAATGGTTCATGCAGATATTACCTTTACTTCTACGGATATGAAAGCCGCCAGTACCGAAGTGTCAGAAGCAACTCTGATGGCCACCTTCACACCGGGACAGGATGCCCAGCGTCTGGCCTCTTCCAAACTGAACGTACCACGTATCGGCGTACGTTTCCGCTTGCCATCGGATATGAATCAGGTAGAATATTTCGGCCGCGGACCGGGTGAAAACTACATCGACCGTAATGCAAGTAGTTTCGTCGACCTCTACCGCACCACAGCCGACCAGATGTACACCAACAACTACGTCCGTCCGCAAGAAAACGGACACCGTACCGACACCCGTTGGGTGGAACTGAGCCGTAAAGGCGGAAAAGGTCTGTTAATACGCGCTGACAGTACCATCGGTTTCAATGCACTGCGCAATTCTGTAGAGGACTTTGATTCGGAAGAAGCCATTAACCGTCCTCGCCAGTGGACTAATTTCACCCCCGAAGAGATTGCCAACCACGACGAGGCAAAGGCTAAAAATGTAATACGCCGCATGACCCACGTCAACGATATCACTCCACGTAATTTCGTTGAAGTATGTATTGATATGAAACAGCAAGGTGTAGCCGGTTATGACAGCTGGGGAGACCGCCCGCTGCCGGAACATACCCTGCCCGCCAATAAGGAATATCATTGGGGATTCACATTGATGCCGATAAAATAAAAATATCGCAAGCATTCCTTCCTTAATAAGAAGAGTGTGTCAGAACTCCGATGGCGCTATCATATAGATTGTCATCGGAGTTTCATTTCCCATCCTACATTTCAATTATAGCCTGAAAGCAAGATCAGTCTGATTTATATTTGCTAGCTTTGTACCCCAAAAATCGAACACATGGAACAACAAGGAGAAATCATACTCTACCAGCCGGATGAATCGGTGAGGATGGAAGTGCGCATTGAAGATGAAACAGTGTGGCTGACTCAGGCACAAATTGCAGAGTTATTTGAGACCAAACGCCAAGCTATTACCAAACATCTTAAGAATATATTCCAAAGCGGCGAGTTGAACGAAAACTCAGTATGTTCCATTTTGGAACTAACTGCCTCGGATGGCAAGTCATACAAAACCAAAACATACAATTTGGACGCTATCATTTCTGTAGGCTATCGTGTCAACAGCAAAAATGCCACTTTGTTCCGCCGTTGGGCAAGCCAAGTTTTAAAAGATTATTTATTAAAAGGTCATGTCATCAACCAACGCATCAGCAACCTTGAACAAAGGGTGGATGCAAAGTTTCTTTCTTATGATATGCAACTGACCAGATTAAATGAGAAAGTAGATTTTTTTGTCCGCACCTCTCTTCCTCCGGTCGAAGGAATTTTCTTTGACGGACAGATTTTCGACGCATACGCTTTCGCCACAAACCTTATCAAATCCGCCAAGAATTCCCTTATCCTGATAGACAACTATATAGATGAAAACACACTTCTCATGCTTTCCAAACGCACAACAGGAGTAGATGCCACCATCTATACACAACGAATCACACCGCAACTTCAACTAGACCTTACCCGACACAACAATCAATATCCACCTATAAACATAAGAACCTACCGCCAGGCACATGACCGTTTTCTTATTATAGACCGATCCGACGTATATCACATCGGAGCCTCTTTGAAAGATTTGGGAAAGAAACTATTTGCCTTCTCCAAAATGGATATCCCAGCATCTATCCTCACAAAACTGCTATAAAGATGAAAGAAGCAGAGCCCAATAATAAAGTCCTACTAGGCATGAGCGGAGGAACAGACAGTTCCGTAGCCGCCCTTCTATTGCAGGATGCAGGATACGAGGTAACCGGCATCACCTTCCGTTTTTATGAAAAAGGAAATGATACAGAGTATCTGGAGGATGCCCGCACTTTATGTGAACGTCTGGGCATCCCCCATCTCACATACGATGTTCGTGGTACCTTCCGGAAAACCATCATTGACTATTTCATCAACGAATATATGGCAGGTCATACCCCGGTTCCCTGTACTTTATGCAACAACTACCTGAAATGGCCTCTTTTGAAGAGAATATCCGATGAAATGGGGATCTATCACTTCGCTACAGGACATTATGTACGCCGACGCCTCATCAATGGATACTATCACATCACTACCGGTGCCGACCCGGATAAAGACCAATCCTTTTTCCTATGGGGGCTGCCACAAGAAATCCTGCAACGTATGCTTCTCCCTATGGGCAACCTGACTAAAGCCCGTGTCCGTGAGATCGCGGCAGAGCGTGGTTTTCTGAAAGCCGCCCATAAACGGGACAGTCTGGGAGTCTGCTTCTGCCCCATGGACTACCGCACATTCCTGCATAAGGAATTGCCTGAAGGAAGTATCCTACCGGGTAAATTCTTCGATGAAATGGGGAATTTTATCGCACGGCACAAAGGTTATCCTTTCTATACCATCGGCCAGCGGAGAGGATTGGGCATAGATCTTAACCGAGCTGTCTTTGTCAAAGAAATCATTCCGGCAGAAAACAAAGTCATACTGAGCGACTTGAAAGCACTGGAAAAAACAGAAATGAGACTGAAAGAATGGCGCATCACCAATCCCGCTTTATTACTAAATAAGGACGACATCATCGTCAAAATACGCTATCGGAAACAAGCAAACCGCTGCACAGTAACCCTGCAACCGGATAACACCCTGCATGTACAACTGCATGAGCCACTGACAGCCATTGCCCCGGGACAAGCAGCCGCTTTTTATAGGGATGATGTAGTACTGGGTGGGGGCATTATCATCTAATTCCAGACACTTTCAAATCATATTTCGGCCCTCTTTTTTGCTGCTTCAAGATTTTCTTGATAACTTTCCGTCGTTTTTCACCTTCAGGTCGAGAAACCGGAAAGTGAAAATAGAGATGTATCCGAATCAAACCTTAAATAAATAGAGATGAAAAGTAGAAATTATGCAGGCATATCCTTACTTGCCTCATTAGCCGCTTGTAACTCTGCAACAGCAGAAACCGTTCAAAAAAACAGTACGCAAGACCCGAAAAAGCCCAATGTTATCGTTATTCTGGCAGATGACCTGGGATATGGAGATTTAAAATGTTACGGAGCCAAGAATGTAGAAACTCCCCATGTTGACAAACTGGCATCGGAAGGCATCCGTTTTACTAATGCACATACTGTAGCCGCTACCAGCACCCCATCCCGCTACTCCTTGCTGACAGGAGAATATGCATGGCGCAGACCGGATACGGATATTGCCGCAGGAGATGTAAAAATGATTATCCGTCCCGAACAATACACCATGGCAGATATGTTTAAAAGTGCCGGATATGCTACAGCCGCTATCGGCAAATGGCATCTGGGACTAGGAGACAAGACAGGCGGACAGGATTGGAATGCTCCTTTACCAGCCGCTTTGGGTGACTTAGGCTTTGACTATCACTATATCATGGCCGCTACAGCCGACCGTGTACCTTGTGTATTTATAGAAAACGGCAAGGTAGCCAACTATGATCCGTCCGATCCTATAGAAGTGAGTTACACCAAGAACTTTCCGGGAGAACCGACCGGAAAAGATAATCCCGAACTACTGTATAACCTACATCCCAGCAACGGACATGACATGTCCATCGTCAATGGCATCAGCCGCATCGGATTTATGAAAGGGGGTGGAAAGGCACTTTGGAAAGATGAGAACATTGCCGATTCCATCGCCGTTCATGCCATCGATTTTATCAAACAGCATAAAGACGAGCCTTTCTTTATGTATTTTGCGACCAATGATGTACACGTTCCCCGTTTTCCTCATGACCGCTTCCGTGGAAAGAATCCTATGGGACTACGCGGAGACGCAATCGCCCAATTCGACTGGACGGTAGGCCAGCTGATGGAAACATTGGACCAACTTGGACTAACTGAAAACACGCTGATTATTCTATCCAGCGACAATGGTCCGGTTGTAGACGACGGATATAAGGACAAGGCAGAAGAGCTGTTGAACGGACATACACCTTCCGGTCCATGGAGAGGGAACAAATACAGCGCTTTCGAGGGTGGAACAGCCGTTCCGGTCATCGTCCGCTGGCCACAGAAGATAAAAAAGACAGGAGACTCGGACGTATTAATGTCACAGATTGACTGGCTAGCCTCTTTAGGAGCTTTGGTCAACGCCAGATTACCTAAAGGCAGCGCTCCGGACAGCTATGACCGTTTAGGGAATTTGATAGGAACCGATAAGACAGACCGCCCATGGATTGTGGAACAATCCATGAACCACACGTTGTCCGTCCGTACCAAAGACTGGAAATACATTGAACCGAATGATGATCCGACCACTTTCATGAAGGCAGAAAAAATAGAGACCGGAAACCTGAACGTTCCCCAGTTATATGAAATGGAAAAGGTGAGCGAACAAGAGAATGTAGCAGAAAAGTATCCTAAGAAAGTATTTGAGTTGCAGACAATTCTGAGGCAAGTACGCAATAAGGGAATAAAGATGTAAACAGGACTCATCCAATAAGAGGATATTTCAAAAGTTCGAAGTAACTATCAAATGTTCCACCGTAGGGGCAGACCCATGAGTCCGCCCCTACAACATAACGACAACAAAAATCACTTTTAACACATTTACATAAAGTACAAAAACATTCCGTCACAGCAACTCACTCATTACCAACCACTTTCTGTGTAATAGTCTTTCAAATCCTCCTCAATCGGTATGCCGGTGGCGAAATAAATCTGCTTCGGGGATTCTCTCGGACAGAATGTAAAATCACCCCCTCGTTACCTCCCGGCAACTCGTAGGCATCATAAGAACCTATTCTCATCTTATCTTCACCTCACTCCATTTGATATTTCACCAAGGTGAAGCAATTATTCCACCTAGGTGAAAGCGGCTGTTCACCTAAGTGAAGCTAGCTCTTCACCTTAGTAAAGCAACGAACGCACCCGAACAAAAATACGCCTTATGACGCTCCCCTGCAAGGGAACAACCGTAGCTATGACACAGGAATTAGAACAACCGATATCCGTCAAACCAGATTTGGCAGCAGAAAATGGCAAACCGTTTCAGGGGGATTTAGAATGTATTTGCACAACATATCACTGATTTACAGCAAAATGCTGCGCATAATCCAAGATGATAATATACGTATAATCAAAAAAAACTCCCTTGGTACAACCAAGGGAGGCAGGTATACATTTCCTTTAAAAGTTCCGGATGCAGTTGGGATTATAAAGCAGCCCTTCGGCTGCTTTATGTTTCTCTATCCTCTGTGTTAGTATTTAAAGGAATGATTCATCTTTTACTTATTACTTGCCTTAACAAACTTATAAAGCACGAAAGTCTTCGGCGCCATCTCTACATTCAGTACATTACCCTCAACCGTAGCAGCACTTTCTTTCGGAGTGATGACATTCGGATGCTCTACCGTGTTATCTTTATCCAAATCGGCAGACTGGAGTGTGATGCATTTACCTTCCACAAGTTTATCACTCTTCTTCAACCCGTTGAAAGTCAATGATACTGGCTGTGTCTGCTCCGAAGTATTGGCAATTTTCACGATATAAGCCTTTTCATCCTTATCCCATACGGCACTGGCAAACAGACCATCCTGTCCTTCCTGACCACTCACAGCTTTTTTATCCATAGTCAGGGGCAACACATGAGTACCTTTGTTATGAGCATAAAGCTGCTGCACATAGTAACTACAAGTACGAACCGAGTTCAGATTGTCAAACCAGATCAAATCCGGACGCCATTGCCATCCTTCCACATGGGCAAACAAAGGCGCATAAGTAGCCATGTGCACCACATCAGCATTCCGTTCCAGTCCGGTCATGAACGCAGCTTCCATTAAAGCAGCGTTAAAATGGTTCCATTTCTTGCCTTTGCCATGGCAGGCATATTCTCCAGCAAAGACCTTCGGTCCTTTGCGGTCGTAATTGTCATAACGGTTGCCTTGTGCCAGGAACCAGCTTTCGGGACGATAGAAATGCTCATCCACCAAATCCACTTTCAGATTTTTCATTTCCGGCCATAAGTAATCAAAGTCTTTACCTTCAGACTGAGGTCCCGAACTACCAACAATCTTGATTTCAGGATGAGCCTTACGAAGCACCTCGACAAACTGTTTCAGACGTTCCGGATATTCCGGTCCCCATTGTTCGTTACCAATGCCCAAGAATTTCAAGTTAAAGGGAGCAGGGTGTCCCATATCCGCACGAACTTTTCCCCAAGTACTTGTGACATCGCCATTAGCAAACTCAATCAGGTCTAATGCATCCTGTATATACGAATCAAGCTTTGACAGGCTGACCTGCTGGTCGGGGTCATTCTGATACTGACATATCAATCCGCAGTTCAAAATAGGCAGCGGTTCGGCGCCTATATCCTCCGACAACTGGAAATATTCAAAGAAGCCCAGTCCGTAGGTCTGGAAATAATCAGGGAAGAAACGATGCTTGAACGTATAATGCCAGCGGTTTTCATTCAACGGGCGATTCTCTACCGCACCTACTGTTTTTTTCCATTCGTAACGGGTAGCCTCATCCGTACCTTCTACAATACAGCCGCCGGGAAAACGGAAAACACCGGGTTTGATATCATATAAAGCCTGCACCAAGTCTTTACGAAGACCGTTCTTACGCTCTTTCCAAGTATCCACAGGGAAAAGAGAAACATGTTCCAGATCCACCGTTCCCGCACTTTCAAGGAAAATACGAAGATGAGCCTTGGGCTCCGTTCTCGGCGATTTCAATATCACCTCATATTGTTTCCAATCCTTCGAATTCACTATCAGTTCTTTTGACTCAAAAGCCTGACGTTCCTCCATCGTATCATTTTTGATCAATTCAATACGAAGTTTCTGGTTCTCACCACGTGCCCATACGGAAAAGCGATACTCAGCCCCTTCCTTGACACCTATGCCGAAAAAACCTTCGTTTTCAATTCCTGTGTGCTTTTCCCTGTGTCCGGAATTACCCAGACGGACGTAATGCGGATTTCGCTCGAACGGCCCGTCGTCCATCAAGGTCACATTGCCGAAAATATTCCAACCCATAAAACGTTGCGGGAATTCAAATGAACGGTTCTTTATCAGTTCGGCATACAAGCCTCCGTCCGCCCCATAATTAATGTCCTCAAAGAACAAACCATACATGGTTGGTTGTATTTCCGCACCTAATTTATTGGTCTGCACGACCATGTTGTGCGCATTCTGTGCATGTAGCGCTACTCCGGCAGCAAATACCCATGCTGTGAATAGAGTTCTGTGTAATTTCATGATAGTAATATTATTGATTTTTATTAGTCAATTCTCTTTCCCCACACAGAATGCCCTTGAGCATCCAGGCCGGTAAAAAGAATGGTTTCTGTTTCATTTTCCCAATCGTGTCCGGCAAAGATAATCAAATTGTTAATATCTTCTGTGGCTGTTTTTATATTAAGAAGTTGTTTTTTAACATTAAAATCCCAAGTTGCATCTCCAACACTGCCATCTGCTTCCAAAACAACACGGGCAGATAACGCCTGCTCCCCATTTCGCAAGTCCCCTTCACCCCACAATATTTGTCCAGCTTCCAAACTACGTTCCAAAGGCGGTTCCTGAATACGGATAATTTCCCACTCACCTACCAAATCTTCTTTAGTGAAAGAACGTGGAGCAGTACCTGCATAGCGTTCGGGAGAAACCACAGGCCATCCATTCACCGTAAAGAACACTTCGCGCACATGCAAATCCATCAACTGGTTCTGGGGGGAAAGCCGTCCCTGATGGACCATAAAATAACGGCCGTCACCGGCATCAATAAGACCGCAATGAGCCGTTCCCGCCCATCCCGGATGATTTTCGAAGCGGTAAGGAGCTGTCAATATAGGAACATTATTCGTTGTATCTTTTATATCCTCTCCGTAGAAATCCACAAAAGGTCCTTCGGGAGAACCGGAATAAGCGACACGTACATTATAGGTAGTCATCAGCGGATCGTAGGATGTAAACAGATAATATTTGCCAAGTTGGGGTTGATACATGATTTCCGGCGCTTCCAAGTTATCTTTCCGGTAATTGGCCCGGCGTGCTATCAAGTGCCCATGATCCTCCGGCTGCATAGTCATTCCTGTTTCGGGATTCAGTTCCACACAGTACAGACCACCGAAATAAGAGCCATAGTGCATCCACCACTTTCCGGTTTCCGGATCCTCAACCACAGAAGGGTCTATGGCATTCATCGCATCCCCTTCTCCTGTCTTAACCACACACCCTTTCTGTATCCAGGGACCTTCGGGAGAATCCGACTCGGCCATACCGATATAGGATGTATTCCTGCCGAATGCCGAAACACAATAATACAAACGATAAATACCCTGATAAGGCATCAAATAAGGAGCCCAGATATTAGTCGCCCCTTTTCCCTCCGCCTGACTATGAACCCATTCTATAGCCGGAGCAGGAATCTCGGGAAAAGCCCAGCCCACAAAATCCCAATGTACCAAGTCTTTTGATTTGCGTACCTGGACAAAACCCAGAGGCACATTCTTCTCTTTCGCCTCTTTCCGGTTCTCAGCAAAAATAGCATCGGTAGAATACAAATAATAAGTATCTCCTATTTTTTTACAAGCCGGGTCGTGTACATTATATGTTCCCCACTGCTTGTAATTCTCCATAGATGAAAGAGCGGTATAATCATCAGCCCAAGGATTGGGAGAAGGAACAGGCACGAAAGCCGTAGGTGCACTGCATGATGCCAATACCCCTACGGCCAACAGGCCTAAACCGACCAACCTATTTATTATTAACCTTTTCATGTCCATGAATAATCTTTGAGGGAAAAATTGCTGTTTCATAGTATTTTTTTATTATGTGACCATTTGCTAATGTACTAATTTGCCAATGACATGCGGCATATAACGCAGCCAACTGTCACATTGACTAATTATTATTAATGCAAATATAACTGCAATCAAAAGCTCGCCAGGTGGACAATATCGCTTAAAGGGTGGACATTTGTGCAGCAGAGGGATAAAAATGATTTATTTGTTTTTGAGGAAAAACGAAAAGGTATATCTTTGTATAAGTAACGGTATATTCTTACGTCATTAATGAACAACACACTATGAAAAAACATTGTTTTCTATTCGCTCTGTTCATCTTTTTATCTAGTCTGTATATGCAAGCTGAAGGAACAGCCGGAAAATGGTCCGAACGTTATAATTTCACTGCCATTACGATGGATGAAGGACTGCCTCACAACTTTGTGGATGATATATTGAAAGACAGTCAGGGCTTTTTATGGATCGCTACCCGCGGGGAAGGAATCGCCCGTTATGACGGTTATGAATTCACCGCCTTCCATATGGGAAACACCCGTATCAAGCTACGAAGTAACTTTATAAACAAACTGTGTGAGGATAACTTCAAGCGTATTTGGGCTGTCAGTGAAATGGGTATTGACATACTGGATATACAAACCATGCAGACAGTACAAGTCACTGATATGAAAGACAAACTTATTTCACTGTGTAACCGCCCCTCTCATCTTATTCTCCATAGCAAAGCGGGAAATATTTGGGTTTGTTCGGAAAACAATTTATTCAAAATTACCTTTGACAAACAAGGAGATATAAAACAAATCATTAAAACATGCGAAGTACCGGCAGGAGAATCCATCCGGACTATTTGTGAAGTAGAAGACTATCTCTGGATAAACTACAAAGACGGTATCTACCGCATCAAAGAATCGGCTATGGAAGTACAGGAACCCACATTCATTTCATCTGCCCTTCAATTACCCGGTGTGTCCATACAAGTAATCTGCCGGAAAGAAAATGAAATTTGGATTGGCAGCGCACAAGGCCTTTTCCGATACAATATGGATACGGAACTGATGAAGCATTATATGTATGATCCGAATGACAATAGTTCGCTTTCCCAAAACTTTATCACAGACATAGCAGAAACAGGAGAACATACCATGCTGGTTGCCACCCTAAAAGGTATAAACCTTTATAATGCGTTGACAGACAATTTTGAGCGGATAAATAAAGATACCGGAGAAGGAGAAATCGTACAAAACACATTAAACTGTGACTTCGTAAACTGTCTGCTGACCGATGGTGATATTATCTGGGTAGGCACCGAAGTGGGAGGTCTGAACAAGATGAGCCGCCGGATGCTGTTCGTACAAAACTATTATCATACTCCCGCCATTCCCGGAAGTCTTTCCCAAAATCCCGTCAATGCCATTTATGAAGACCCGTCGGGTGTTTTATGGGTAGGAACCGTAGAAGGAGGTTTGAACCGGCGGGCTCCCGGCAGCAACACTTTTGAGCACTATACTACCGATGCACCCGCCCACCTAAGCCATAATACCGTCAGTTGCTTTACCAGCGATAACGATGGAAGACTTTGGATGGGAACTTGGGGAGGAGGCATAGGATGGATAGATATGAAAAATCCGCAGAACAAACAATTTCACCACATAGAAATACCCGAATGCGGAGACTTCTCATGGGGATGGGCCGGAAGTATCTGCTATGACCACTTGAATAATGCCATCTGGGTAGGAACCAGTATCAATATCTATGTTTACGATTTGAAAACACAAACGCTCACCGAACCATTCAAGGGCATGAACCTAGGTGGAATTGAAGGTTGTACAGGATACTACATAGATAAGGATAACCACCTGTGGCTGGGACTTACAGAAGGACTTTGCCGAATAGATTTAAGCAGTTTGAAAACCCCTAGACTGATTTATCAACTCTGGAGGATCAAGCTAGACGAACCGGAGTCAAAGTTAAAGGAAAGGGTAACCTACATCACCCAGTCTAAAGACGGAACCCTTTGGATAGGCAGCAACGGATATGGTTTCTACAAATCCTCACCAACAGAAAACGGAGAATATACCTTCCGCTCCTTCACCACCGAAGACGGACTGATAAACAACAGTGTCCGCTGCATATCGGAAGATAAAGAAGGGTATCTTTGGATTACCACCACCAACGGACTCTCCCGCTTCAATCCTAACAACAACAGCTTCTTCAACTATACCCGGAAAGACGGGCTATTATCCAACCAGTTCTATTGGAACGCAATATGCCGTGCCGCCAATGGAGATTTATATATAGGAAGTACCAAAGGACTGTCTGTGGTCAAGCCGGTCATAGATATAAACCCGAAGGAAGCTGTTCCCTTGGCGTTTACCCATGTCCGTGTGGCAAATAAAGAGCGATTGTACACAAACGGTACCTTACAGTTACACGAACGCGACAAATCTCTCTATATTGAATTTGCCGCATTGGATTATGATGCATCGACATTTGCCAATTATTATTACCGCTTGAAAGGATTTGACGACAAATGGATAAAAGTACCGGCCAACAGACGACAAGCCGCCTATACCAATCTGCGTCCCGGCAACTATACTTTCGAACTGCGTTATGCACCCGACGGCAAACAATGGCTGGAAGAAATGGCAGAACTCCACATTGCCGTATCACCTTATTTCTATAAAACCATCTGGTTCATTCTGTCCATATTGGTTCTTCTATCTTTCCTTATATATAAGGTATTATCATGGAGGCTTCGTTCGTTAAAAGAACAACAAGAAATACTCCACATCAAAGTAGAGGAACGTACCCGTGAACTGGAAGAACAGAAAAAACTGCTTTCCACTCAGGCAAGCGAGCTCTATCGTCAAAACCAACTATTAAAACAGCAAAACGAAAAAATAACCAAACAAAAAGGGCAACTGATCCAAATGTCAAAAAAGGTGCAGGAATTGACGGTTGACAAACTCGCCTTCTTCACCAATATCACCCATGAATTCCGTACTCCGTTGACATTAATCGTAGGACCTATAGAAAGAGCATTGAAACTAAGCTACAATCCTCAAGTCATTGAACAATTACATTTTGTGGAGCGCAACTCAAAATACCTGCTCTCACTGGTCAACCAATTAATGGACTTCCGCAAAGTAGAATCAGGGAAAATGGAAATTGTCCGCAACCCGGGCAATTTTGCCAAATTACTCAATGAACTACTAGTACCCTTCGACGCATATGCTTCCGAAAGAGGAATAACCATCGAACGTCGCTTCCGCCTTCCTTCATGTGAAATAATGTACGATGAGGATGCCATGCATAAAGTGATTGTCAATTTAATAGGAAATGCTTTGAAATTTACCCCCAAAGGAGGACAAATTACCATCTATGCCACCCCCCTCCGCCAGGAAGAGCAGGAAAAGTTATTCATCTGTATTCGGGATACAGGACCAGGACTTCCCGAAGAAGAGATAGACAAAGTATTCAACCGCTTCTACCAATCACAAAATAAGACGCATTCCTCTATCAACGGACAAAGCGGGACTGGAATCGGTCTCTATCTATGCAAACGAATTGTCCAGTTGCATGGAGGTTCAATTTGTGCCAAGAATAATCAGAGCAAAGGATGTTCTTTCCGTATTTTACTTCCTTTGCAATATGCCGATGCGGACAGTCTGCCCACACCAACAGAGCAAGTTAAAGAACCGGTCGACTCTCCGATGACATTGCAACCTGCCACCAATGGAAAACTGACGATTCTGGTAGTAGAAGACAACAAAGATATGCGCGACTATATCCGTTCCATTCTGACCGAATATTATAACGTACTTGAAGCATCCCAAGGTGAAGAAGCATTGACTGTGCTCCAATCCCAAAACGTGGATTTTATTGTTAGCGACCTGATGATGCCTGTCATGGATGGCATGGAACTGTCCCGCCGGGTAAAATCCAATTTCGCCATCTCACATATCCCCTTCCTGATGCTCACAGCCAAAACATCCAACGAATCGCGCATTGAAAGTTTCCGTATAGGTGTAGACGAGTACCTTTTAAAACCATTTGATGACACTTTGCTGCTGGCCCGGATATCCAATATACTGGAAAACCGCAAACGTTTCCAACAAAAGTTCTCATACAGTATGGACGTGGATGCACTGAATATCGAAAAAGAATCCAGTGACAAGAAGTTCCTGGACAAGGCGATGCAGATTGTGAAAGAAAACTATAAGAACTCCTATTACGAAATAAGCGATTTCATCGAAGCAATGGGGGTAAGCAAAAGTTTGATGAACAAAAAAATGCAAAATCTGACGGGACAGTCTGCCGGACAATTCATGCGTAACTACCGGCTGAATCTTGCGCGGGAACTTATTATCCGTAACCGGCTGACGCACAATATGAATATATCTGAGATAGCATACGAAGTAGGATTCAATGATCCCAAATACTTCACACGCTGCTTTACAAAACATTTCGGAACAACACCCAGTTCGATGATGGAGAATGGAACCGACTGACTTATTCCAGAGCGTAAAATGAACGGATTGTATACCATAAATGCTCCGTTTTTCTACGCTCTCGTTTCGCTAAATAAATTATCTTTGCCCTACATTATAATAGCATATTTAATACCCATGAAAAAACAATTTATGACTTGGCTGCTTGCCATCACTACAATGTCAGCTTTTGCTCAACAAGCTACAGTTACAGGACCCGACTCCTTTTTAAGAGTAAATGTATCCGTAAAACAAGGCATCCCCGTTTATTCCGTCACCTATAAGGACAAGACCATCCTGGAAGATTCACCTTTAGGTTTCATTGCCAATGTGGGGGACTTCAGCCGGGATATGACTTTCACCGGACAAAAAGAGAATAAAATAGATAAAACCTATACACAAGACCGTATCAAACAATCACAAATTCATTATCAAGCCAATGAACTTACATGCACCTTTACCAATAAAGAAAAGAAAAATATAAATATAATATTCCGCGTAAGCAACAACGATATTGCTTTCCGCTACGAAATGCCCAAATATGGCGATACAGGAAGCATAGTGATAGAAAAAGAAACGACAGGTTTTGACTTCCCATCCTTCACCACTACTTTCCTGTGCCCGCAAAGTGACGCCATGATAGGTTGGAAACGCACCAAACCCAGCTATGAGGAAGAATATAAGGCTGACGCTCCTATGAATGTACGTTCACAATATGGGCACGGTTACACATTTCCTTGTCTGTTCCATGTAGGAGAAAATGGCTGGGCACTTATCAGTGAAACCGGAGTAGACAGCAAATACTGTGGCTCACACTTAAGCGATGCTACTGCCGACGGACTTTATACCATCGCTTTCCCCATGCCCGAAGAAAACAACGGTAACGGCACGGCATCTCCCGGCCTTGCATTGCCCGGTTCCACTCCCTGGCGTACTATTACTGTAGGCGAAAACCTAAAGCCGATTGTAGAGACAACGATTCCATGGGATGTCGTGGAACCTCTTTACCCAACGGAGCATACATACAAAATGGGACGCGGAACCTGGAGCTGGATACTTTGGCAAGATGGAAGCATCAATTTCGATGACCAGAAAAAATATGTAGACCTCGCCGCCGCCATGGGATATGAATATGTATTGATAGACAACTGGTGGGATACCAACATCGGCCGTGAACGTATGAAAGACTTCATAGACTATGCACACAGCAAGAAGGTTGATGTATTTTTATGGTATAGTTCCAGCGGCTACTGGAATGATATAGTGCAAGGTCCTACCAATTATATGGACAATCCCATTATCCGTAAAAAGGAAATGAAATGGCTGCATAATATAGGAGTAAAAGGAATCAAAGTAGACTTCTTCGGAGGTGACAAGCAGGAAACCATACGTCTGTACGAAGCCATCCTGAGCGATGCGGATGATCATGGACTGATGGTCATTTTCCACGGCTGTACCCTTCCTCGCGGATGGGAGCGTATGTATCCTAATTATGTAGGAAGTGAAGCCGTGCTCGCATCGGAAAACCTGATTTTCCAACAACATTTTTGCGATGAAGAAGCATTTAATGCCTGTCTACATCCATTTATCCGCAACACCATCGGTTGCATGGAGTTTGGTGGCACATTCCTCAACAAACGCCTCAACCGCAACAATGACGGCGGAAGCATACGCAAGACCACTGATGTATTCCAACTGGCAACAGCCGTTTTATTCCAAAATCCTATTCAGAATTTTGCGTTGGCGCCTAATAACCTGACCGATACCCCTCAAGTTTGTTTGGATTTCATGAAGCAAGTTCCCACCACATGGGACGAAACAAGATTCATTGACGGCTATCCGGGCAAATACGTAGTACTGGCACGCCGGCATGCCGATCAATGGTATATAGCCGGAATCAATGCACAAAAAGAACCGCTGAAATTAAAGTTGAACCTTCCCATGTGTACTAAAGGAGATAAAGTGATGCTTTATCAGGACGATAAAAAACTAAATCCTCATGCTGAAGAGATAACATTAAAAAAGAATGATGAAGTCAGCATTACGATGCAGGCGGAAGGAGGATTTTTACTTGTGAAATAATTCCTTTCAGAGAATTGTATTTTATCCCTCATGTAGCCGGACAGTCCTTCATCAGGTTGTCCGGCTACATGATTTTTTATAAAAAAGCCTTCTCCTGAGCCTATCTCACCGCCTCCAAAAGACATAAACTATAAGCGAAATAAATACATTTTTTCCCATTATTCATTCGTCCACCCTATAAAACCGTTTGTCCACCCCTGTTTACGGCATAAATTTTACTTTTGTCATGCAATCGGTACTCAACTTTCGGAAGAGACCCCTGCTTTTAAAATTTAATCCTAATCTTAAATATTATGAAGAATAGCTCCAGCATATTTATAAACTCTGTGGTTTGTCTACCTAGAGTATTCAACATTGGATTGTACAATAATCCAACATCTCAATTCAATATATCAGCAACAATTTAATCTACTAATTTAATACTTAAAAAAATGAGGAAACATTTATTATTTTCCGTAATGCTTAGTCTGTGTGCTATGGGTGGCATGATGGTGTATTCCACACCTGTTATGGCTACCGTGGCACAATCTCCGACTATCAAGGTTCGCGGTCAAGTTATCGATGAACAAGGTGAACCCCTCACAGGAGCTACCGTCAGAATCAAAGACGGACAAGGCGGAACCATTACCGATGTGGACGGAAACTTCCAATTGGAGGTTGCCGGTAACGCTATCCTTTCGATAAGCTATGTAGGCTACAAGGATCGTGAAGTAGCTGTTCGCAATCGCGCCATCATTGAATCCATCCAATTGCAACCCGACAATCAGATGCTTGAGCAGGTAGTTGTCATCGGTTATGGTACACAGAAGAAATCCGACTTGACTGGTTCCGTAGCCGTAGTAGATGCGGAAGCCCTGAAACAGACATCCCATTCCAATATCTCCACCATGCTCGAAGGTAAAGTATCAGGCGTACAAGTCACCTCCGACGGACAGCCCGGTGCCGACCCTACTGTCCGCATCCGTGGTGTCGGATCTTTCGGTGACACTTCTCCTCTTTATGTTATCGATGGTGTTCCTATGGGTACTTCCATCCGCGATTTTTCTTCAAACGATATTGAAACCATCCAGATCCTAAAGGACGCATCAGCCGCTGCCATCTACGGTTCGCGCGCCGCCAACGGTGTGGTCATCATCACTACCAAACGCGGTCAGAAAGACCAACCGCTGAAAGTAGACTACAATGGCTACGTGGGTATGGACTATATCCCCAGTAATGTCTATGATGTAATGGATGCCGACCAATACAGCCAATACATCGGTCAGGCATGTACCAACTCCAACACTCCGCTGCCCGGCGGTTACAAGCTGGACAGTACCACCGGAAAATATCATTTCCAGGACAACACCAATACCAACTGGTTTAAAGAAGTATTCAAAACAGGTATCCGTCAGAATCACAATGTGAATCTCTCCGGTGGTGGCGCCCACAACACCTATAATGTTTCATTAGACTACTACAACCAGAAAGGAACACTGGAAGGCGCCGGTCCTAATTACGAACGTTACACGGCACGTGTCAACAACACGATGGACACCAAATTCATCAAGTTCCATACCAGCCTTGTCTACTCTCACTCCGATCAAGACAACATGGGGTTGTCAAACGCTTCCGAATACGTTCAAGGTCTGTATGGCGACGTAACCAATGTGCTGCGTGGTACTTTGCTGATGCAGCCCACCATCAAAGCCTATGACAACTCTACTTGGGTACTTGACAATCTGGTAGGTATCGCCAATAACTTCAACTATGACTCTTACGGCTATGGTGTTTACTACGATACTGTACATGGTGACATTTCGGCTTCCAACCCCTTGCTGGTCAACAATCTGCTGAAGCGCAACACCCGCGTGGACCGCTTCGTAGGAACAGCTTCCGCCGATGTGGATCTCCTGAAGATGATTGGCGTTGACAGCAAGAATCACAAGCTCAACTATAAAGTCAATCTCTCTTACAGCAAAACCCATTGCAAGGACTTCACCTGGATTCCCGCATGGGTACAGAGCAATCGTGTCTATCTGGCCAAGAGCAACGAACGCCTCACCAAGGCTAGCCGTTCTTATGCCGATGCTTTGATTGAAAACGTGCTGACTTATGATGCCACCGTCGGCAAACACCATTTTAACTTGGTAGCCGGCCAGACTTACGAAGAAGAAAACACCGACCTGTTGACAGGCTGGGGCGTCAACTTCACCGAGCCTTACTTCCTGCAACTTCAGAATGCCGCCAACACTTATGCCGAAAGCTTCGAATACAAACACACCATCCTCTCTTACATCGGGCGTATCAACTACAACTACGATGACCGTTACCTGTTCTCGGCAACCGTGCGCCGCGACGGCAGTTCCCGCTTGTCCAAGAATATCCGTTGGGGTACTTTCCCCTCCGTATCTTTAGGATGGCGTTTTGACAAGGAAACTTTTTTCCCCTTCAACAGAAACATTGTCAACATGTTCAAGGTACGCGCCAGCTATGGTGAACTCGGTAACGAAAACATCGGTGAATACATGTATCAGGCTGTAATGGCACGTAACAACATGACTTATAGCTTTGGTAACACACCCATCACCGGTTCTGCCATTTCTACTTTCGTAGACAATAACCTTTCTTGGGAAAAGAAGAAAAGCTACAACGTAGGTATCGACCTCGCCTTCTTCAACAACCGTTTGGAATTCACCGCTGAATGGTACAAAAATACCAGTGAAGACCTGCTGTATGCCGTTCCAGTTCCTGAGCAAGCCGGCGTATCCAACACCACTGTAACGATGAACGCCGCCTCGATGAATAACTCAGGTTTTGAATTTACGACTACCTACCGCAACCGCGACCACGACTTCAAATATGAAGTGTCAGCCAACTTGAGCACCATCCGTAACCGCGTAACCTCATTGGGCTTCGGTACCGATTCATATATATCCGGTGCCTACATCACCAACGTAGGTGAAGAAATCGGTAAGTTCTACGGATGGGTTTATGACGGCATCGCCCGCACACAAGCCGACCTGGACAACCATGCCACACAAGAAGGTGCCCAGATTGGTGACTGCCTCTATAAGGACGTAAGCGGTCCCGACGGAAAGCCCGATGGAAAGGTGGATGCCTATGACCAAGTAGTACTGGGCAGCGGTATGCCTAAGATCAACTTCGGTTTGAACGCCCGCTTTGAATACAAACGTTTCGATCTGAGCATCGCTACGTTCGGTGCACTCAACTATCACGTAAGCGATGATATCCACAACTCTCTGACCTCCTGCTACGGCTGGGGCAACAAAGATGTAGCCATGCTTGACGCGAACCGTTTCAGTGAAGACGGCAGTACCTATCTTTCCAACGTGCCACGTACCTATGTTACCAACAGTGCCAGCTTGGCCTGGAATGATCTCTTCAGCGACCGCAAAATTCAGAACGCAGCTTATTGGAAAATTGCCAATATAGAATTGGGCTACAACTTCCCCAACGAATGGTTTGGCAAATACATATCCGACGTACGTCTCTATGTGTCAGCACAGAATTTACACACATTCACCGGGTACAAAGGTTATAATGTAGACTATGCAGGAGGCACCTTCACACCGGGATATAACTTCTGTTCTTATCCTACCGCACGTACCTTCATGTGTGGTGTTCATTTCACTTTCTAATCACTAAAAACATAACAATATGAAACTCAATAAATATGCATTGGCTCTCATTTTGGGATTAGGCACATTGGCTTCTTGCAATGATAATTTGGAGCTGTTGAATCCCAACCAGCAAACCTCAAACACATTCGGCTTCAATGCCGATGATTTGGAAGAGAGCGTTATTGCCGCCTATAACCATATCCGTATGGAAGGTTCTTACGCCCGTGTAGGCTACACCATCGACGTGTGTCGTGGTGATGAAGCATGGAACTCATCACAAGTATGGTATCTGCCTTTCGATGACCTGAATGCGGAAGTAACCTCGGACATCACGTGGTGGCCCTGGCGCGAATGGTACTATACCATTAATGTATGTAATTTTGCCATTTCCCGTTGCGATGAAGACAACAGCCAGCTTTCCGAGAAAATGAAACGCATCAAAGGACAAGTACTCTTCCTGCGTGGCCTGTCATACTACAATCTGGTTGGTTATTACCAGAACCCACCCCTCATCACAGATTATGCTACCTATTCTTCATTGGATGGACTTTATACCGGCAACAGCACATACGATGCCGTACTCGACCAAGTGGAAAGTGATTTCAAAGAAGCCATGGAATTGTTACCCTCACGAGATCAAGGTGGTGAATGGGAAAAAGGACGTGCCACCTGCGGTGCTGCAGCCGGCTACTATGCCCGTGCTCTCATGACACGCCATAAATTCAAAGATGCCCTTACTGTGCTGAAAGACATTATCGGCAAGAAATATGGTACTTATGAACTGATGGATAACTATGGCGACAACTTTCGTGAAGGTCCTGCCTATGAGAACAACAAAGAAAGCCTTTTCGAAGTGCAATTCCTCGACTTGGAATCACAAGGAACCGATGACGAGTGGACTCCGGTGAACACCAGTCCGAATGCCACCCAAGGTTCGGCCATCGAGAGTAACTTCGCTCCCGGCAATTATGGTGGTTGGGCAGACATCTCGGCTTCCCCGTGGCTCTACCATCTCTTCAAAGCTGAACGTACAACTGACGGGAAACTCGACCCACGTCTGTACTGGACCATCGGTACTTATGAATCCGACTGGGAAGATTTCGAGTTCGGTAATGTAGCTTATACGAACAAGCTTACAGCCACTGACAACATCGTAACCAACAACACATACGGTGGTCTGCCCATCGCCAAGTTCACAAACCTTCGTACCGGTCTCTATAGCACGGTTATTACAGGTTTGCACGATGGAATCAACTTGCGTCTGATGCGTTACTCCGATGTGCTGCTCCGCGCCGCCGAATGTGAAAACGAAGTCAACGGCCCCACACAACAGGCCATCGACTGGATTAACGAAGTGCGCAACCGTGCTGACTTGCCCGACCTTGAACTGGCTGACTTCCCTACAGCCGACAAACTCTTCGAGCAGATTGCCAATGTGGAGCGTCCGAAGGAATTCGGGTGCGAGTTCGGACGCGGATTCGACCTTATCCGCTGGGGATTCTTCTATAAAAATGACCGTTTGCAACAACTCAAGGAACACAGCGTCGTACGCCGTTCTTTAATCGGAACCAAGGACCCTGTAAACTACAACGATATCGCAACCGATCCCGAACTGAAAAGTTCTTTCGACACTTACTTACCCGGACACGAATTCCTGCCCATCGTACAGCAGTTGTTGAACAAGAACCCCAATTTGAGTGGTAACTCCGCGAACTTCAGCACAGACAACTCTACTTATTTCAGTGAAAATGGATGGACAGTTCGTCCGGTTGTTGACTTAAGCAAATAAACAAACCTATTAAAATTTAAGACAATGAGAATACTCAGAAAATTAGTATACGTTTGCTGTTCCATCACCTTGGGGTTGATGGCATTGTCAAGCTGCGAGGGTGGCGAGTTATATGATGTAAACGCCCCTGACTGGATCTCCGAGAAAGTGGACTCTATAGCAGATTCAAAGAAAGAGCCGGAAGAAGAAGTACTGGAAGGTATGCAGGAAGATGTCTACTCCTTCGGTAACACAGACTACACCTCCGGTTTCTGGACAGCTTTCTCCAAGTATTACGTCGTGCCCGACGGGCAGAAATGGCATGGGGTGTTCAATCTCAACATCAATCCCGCCGACAATACCTATTATAAAAACTTCGCCCTCGTCATTACCAACGATACAGACCGTGGAGGAGAAGGATATACGGAATATGGTGCTTATCGTTTTGACACTACAAACGATACTTTGGCCTATAACTCCCAATGGGGTTCCCATCTCTTCTTCAAGTACACCTCCAGCACGCTGATGCTGTCACCCGTTGATAATCTGGACGAAACTGTACAGAAATTGGGCGGCAAAGTGACACTCACCGTAGACCGAACCAGTGAAAATGCCTTCTCTATCAAAATCCAGAACGCCTCGGCAACCAAAACCTACAAACAGCCGTACAAGTTACCCAATCTGAATATAGACAAGAGCAATACCAACATCCGCTGTTTCCTAGTACCTGAAGGCTCTTATATCAACTTCTTACAATCAAACATCATTCCTATCGGTGGCCTTACTTCTGCCGAGGACAAGAATCCGCTCTCGATGGTACTGCAAAATGTACCCGATCAGGTCAATGCCGGCACTTCACTCGAAGAAGCCGTGGTCGGTATTACTGCCGTCGTCAGCTTCGAAGAAGGGGTGACTAAGACCGTAACCGCCGAAGAACTCCAGTTCACCGCCATCCCCAATATGGAAGAACTGGGTACGAAGACACTAGTAGCCATCTATAACAAGACCTTCAAGGGTGAGAATTGCAACTTGCCGGTGGTAGCCAATGCTACGTTTGAAGTAGTGGAAAAGATTGTATCCATCCAAGTGACGGCTCAACCTACACATACACAATATTACTATTATACTTCGGCTGCAACCGAAGCGATGACGGATCGTACGCTGGCATTCCTTCCGGAAGGATTGAAAGTAACGGCTACTTATGCCGACGGAAGCACCCAAATTATTGACAACACAAAACTCAGTTTCTCTGCCATTGTCGCCAAAGCCGGTACACAGACCGTAACCATTACTGCCGATGAAGCTACCGCTACCGTAGCAGTTAAAGTGGCCGAATCAACAGTTTCCACTGTCAGCAACTCTGCAGACATTCTGGGAACCGAAGACAATACAACGGAGTGGTGGACTGTCTTTTCTGACAATTTCAACGTGCCGACCGGTGAAACTAAGTCCATCAGCTTCACCAATTACACCAGCCTGGCTAATAACTGGAGCAACTTCGCTGTCGTTCTCCGCAAAGCCGATCTTGCCGAATATGCAGTGGTACGCGCCGACAACTATGGATGGGGTGCAGGATACGATGGAAATGCCAGCCTCGTTCACAACGGTACACAAGGCGACTGGGCTACTTGGCTTGCCGATATGAACGGAGCCAAAGTCACCGTCTACGTGACCAATTGCGGCAATGGTACAACCGACATTCAGGCGGTAATGGAAGGCACTTCAGGTACCTCCTATGCCCAATACTATTTAGGGATCAACAAAGTAGATATGAACGACTTGAACTTCGCTTTAACGATTGAAGGCGGACATCTCGTCTTCTAAGCCGAATCAGTAATCACACAAACCATGCCGTTTTCCTCAGGAACCAGAAGAAGCGGCATGGCCTTTAAACTATCAACAGATGAAAAAACTATTATCCCTGTGGATGTTCTTACCAATATTCCTTGTTTTAGCCGCTTGTTCTGACAACAGCGAAGATATAGACCGCTATTATGCAACTGTAAGTACTCCGAAAGTAACTACAACCACACCCACCTCATTGACCGTCACCGCGTCGGTTACGGGTGATCTGAACCAAATAGTCAAGAAAGGCTTCTGTTACAGTACAGCAACTTCCACACCGACTATCAAAGACCATGTGGTGAATGCCGATGAGAATTTCAGCGCCACCCTCTCAACCTTGACCACCGGTACCTCTTACTATATCCGTGCATACGTCTACTGTGACAGCCGCTATGTCTATTCTGAGGTGATCACGGCCACCACAGAAAGCTTAAGCTTAGACGATGAACTCAAGAATTATGTGGCCCCCACCTACGCCGATGACTATACCTCGATAAGTGACTGGAGCAAACGCTCTCAATGGAATCTTGCCAACGTACACGACCCCTCGGTGGTATTGGCCGAAGATGGTTATTATTACATGTATCAGACAGATGCTTCCTATGGAAACGCCCACACGGCAGGCGGGCACTTCCACAGTCGTCGTTCCAAAGACCTTGTCAACTGGGAATACCTCGGCGGTACAATGAAGAACCTGCCCGAATGGGTAGTACCTAAGCTCAATGAAATACGCAAAGAAATGGGACTTGCCGAAGTTAACCCTAATATTAATGACTTCGGCTATTGGGCTCCCGTAGTACGCAAGGTAAAGAACGGCCTCTATCGCATGTACTATTCCATCGTCTGCCCTGGCACACTCAACGGTGCCAACACCTGGTCGGAGCGCGCCTTCATCGGCCTGATGGAAAACAACGACCCCGCCAACAACAACGGCTGGGTGGACAAAGGCTACGTCATCACCAATGCTTCTGACAAAGGACTTAACTTCAACATAAAGCCAAATGACTGGGCCAATTGCTACTACAAATGGAATGCCATCGACCCCTCTTACATCATCACGCCCGAAGGCGAACACTGGTTGGTCTACGGTTCATGGCATAGCGGCATAGCTGCTCTCAAACTCAATGGCGAGACAGGCAAGCCTGCCGAAACTTTGGGCCAGCCTTGGGCTACAGGCCAAGCACCTGCTGAGTATGGTCAGTTAATCGCCACCCGCCAGACAGGTAACCGCTGGCAAGCCAGTGAAGGTCCAGAAATTATTTACCGTGATGGCTACTACTACCTCTTCCTGGCCTACGACGCCCTTGACGTGCCCTACAACACCCGTGTAGTCCGTTCGAAGAGCATCACTGGTCCCTACGTAGGCATTGACGGCAAAGACGTGACCGCCGGTGCCGATGCACTGCCCATAGTGACCCATCCCTATAAATTCAGCAAAGGCTACGGCTGGGTAGGCATCGCCCACTGTGCTATCTTCGATGATGGCAAAGACAACTGGTTCTACGTCTCACAAGGTCGCATGCCTAAGGATGTTCCGGGCATCAACGCCAGTAACGCCATCATGATGGGACATCTACGCAGCATCCGCTGGACGAAAAACGGTTGGCCTCTCGTAATGCCCGAACGTTACGGAGCCGTTCCCAAAGTAGCCATCACCGAAGAAGAATTGCCCGGCAATTGGGAACACATCGACCTTACATACAAATATGGAGAGCAGAGAACTTCAGCAACAATGACCCTCGCCGCCGACCACACTATCACCGAAGGTACCTGGAAAGGCAGTATGTGGAGCTATGACGCCGGCCAACAGATTCTGACTGTTAACGGAGTGGAACTTTATCTGCAACGTGAAACCGATTGGGAAGCCAATCCACGTACCCATACCATCGTCTATGCCGGCTATGCCAACAACAAGACGTATTGGGGAAAGAAATCCAAATAACATTCCCGCTCCCGCACGCAAACTTCATATAGAAACAGGACCACTGCCCCTCAAAACAACACCAATGTTTATGGGGCAGTGGTCCTGTTTTACAAGTCAATAGCAGAAATTAAAGATCATTAAACAGATACAAGAGAAACCTATTTCATGAAAAGGAAAAAGAGTTAGGTTCCCTAATCTCCATACAAAAAATCATTATTTTGTTCTTTTACGTTCAAAGACAACCTTTTATCCTAATTCTTACTTTTATTTATCACCATAAATCTCTATTCCTTAAACCAACAAACATCATTTGTAGACAAGCAGAGGACACCAGCATCAGATTTTTTGTTAATTATTAGCCAAATACACACTTTAATTTATAACTTTGCAATTCTAATAGAATGAATTATGGAAAATAAACTAACCATTTACAATACATTAAGCCGTCAAAAGGAACTTTTCGTTCCCTTGCATGCCCCTCATGTAGGTATGTATGTATGCGGTCCTACCGTATATGGCGACGCCCATTTAGGACACGCACGTCCCGCCATCACGTTCGATATCCTGTTCCGTTATCTTACCCATCTGGGATACAAGGTACGTTATGTCCGTAACATTACCGATGTCGGTCATCTGGAACACGATGCAGACGAAGGTGAAGATAAAATCGCCAAAAAGGCCCGTTTGGAACAATTGGAACCCATGGAAGTAGTACAATATTACCTCAATCGCTACCACAAGGCAATGGAAGCCTTGAATGTACTTCCACCCAGTATCGAGCCACATGCATCAGGTCATATCATTGAACAGATAGAGCTGGTAGAAGAAATTCTGAAAAACGGCTATGCTTATGAAAGTGAAGGTTCCGTTTATTTCGATGTAGCAAAATACAACAAAGACCATCATTACGGCAAACTGTCCGGCCGTAACCTGGACGATGTGCTGAACACCACCCGCGAACTGGACGGTCAAAGCGAGAAGCGTAATCCTGCCGATTTCGCTCTGTGGAAATGTGCACAACCCGAACATATCATGCGCTGGCCAAGCCCGTGGAGTAACGGTTTTCCCGGTTGGCATTGTGAATGTACCGCAATGGGCAAAAAATATTTGGGCGAGCATTTCGATATTCATGGAGGGGGAATGGACTTAATTTTCCCACACCACGAATGTGAGATCGCACAAAGCGTGGCTTCACAAGGAGATGACATGGTTCACTATTGGATGCACAACAACATGATTACCATTAATGGGCAGAAGATGGGAAAATCATACGGCAACTTTATTAACTTGGATGAGTTCTTTCACGGTACTCACAAGTTACTGACACAAGCCTACAGCCCCATGACCATCCGTTTCTTCATCCTTCAGGCACATTACCGCAGTACAGTGGACTTCAGTAACGAAGCATTACAAGCAGCCGAAAAAGGATTGGAACGACTGACAGAAGCTGTAAAAGGTCTTGAACGCATCACCCCAAGCGCACAAACCACCGGCATAGAAGGCGTAAAAGACTTACGTGAAAAATGCTATACAGCCATGAACGATGACCTGAACTCACCGATTGTCATCGCCCATCTGTTTGACGGCGCCCGTATGATCAACACAGTGCTTGATAAAAAAGCGACCCTTTCCGCCGAAGATCTGGAAGAGCTGAAAAGTGTGTTCCATCTCTTTATGTATGAAATCCTGGGTATAAAAGAAGAAGCCGCCAATAACGAGGCACGTGAAGAGGCATATGGCAAAGTAGTAGATATGCTGCTGGAACAACGTATGAAAGCCAAAGCCAATAAAGACTGGGCTACAAGTGATAAAATCCGTGATGAGCTAGCCGCTCTTGGCTTTGAAGTGAAAGATACCAAAGATGGTTTCACATGGAGACTGAATAAATAGAATACGTAGAGCGGTACTATATTTTTTCACCACAGACTATACAGATTCACACAGATTATCCAACCTAACAATCAATGATTTAAGAAGCATCTGCGTTTATTTGTATAATCTGTGGTGAACCTTTCAGATAACCATCAAAACTGAAAAATCTCCCTTCGGATGGTAATACTTATTTTTAAATAACTATTTTTGCAGAAATTATACAAAACTGCTTATCACACCAATCCAATGCTAGCTGAGAATAAGATAACTTTAGCGTCCCTGTATAAGATTTTGTTTGAAGAAGAGCCACTGACACTCTCCGACCCATGTATGCAAAAATTGGAAGAGAGTTTCAATTTTCTAAAAACATTCTCCAACGACAAGATCATCTATGGCATCAATACCGGCTTTGGACCGATGGCCCAATACCGTATTGAAGATGAATCCTTGTCACAATTACAGTATAATATCATCCGCAGCCATGCTACCGGAGCAGGGCAACCCCTTCCGGAACTCTATGTCAAAGCTGCCATGATAGCGCGTCTCTATACTTTTCTGCAAGGAAAATCCGGCGTACATAAAGAACTGGCGTTGCTCATTACCGAGTTTATCAACCGGGGGATTATTCCATACGTACCCGAACACGGCAGTGTGGGGGCCAGTGGTGATCTGGTACAACTCGCCCATATCGCCCTCACTCTGATTGGAGAAGGAGAAGTCTTTTACCAAGGCACGAAAAGAGATACGGCCTCTGTGCTGGCGGAAAACGGATTGCAACCTTTTCAAATGCACATCCGCGAAGGGCTTTCAGTGACCAACGGCACTTCAGTCATGACAGGTATAGGTATTGTCAATCTGATTTACGCACGCCAACTTATGCAGTGGGCGGTAGGTGCATCTGTTATGATGAATGAAATAGCCGCCTCATACGATGACTTCATGTCTGAACCGCTGAACGGGGCCAAACAGCATGAAGGACAACAAGAGATAGCCCGCATGATGCGCCAATGGGTAAAAGGCAGCCTGTGTGTACGCAAAAGAGAGAATGAACTTTATAATGGGAAGCACGAAGAGAAGATCTTCACCCATAAAGTGCAGCCCTATTATTCGCTACGTTGCATTCCACAAATTCTAGGGCCGGTTTATGATGAATTACTCAATGCTGAAAAAGTATTGATAAACGAAATAAATTCAGCTTGTGACAACCCGATAGTGGACCCTGACACACAGAATGTATATCATGGTGGTAACTTCCACGGAGATTATGTATCTTTTGAAATGGACAAGTTGAAAATAGCAGTCACCAAACTGACGATGCTTGCCGAACGGCAGATTAATTACCTGTTTCACGACCGCATCAACGGCATTCTCCCCCCCTTTGTCAATATGGGAGTGCTGGGGCTGAATTATGGTTTGCAGGCCTCCCAGTTCACAGCCACCTCTACCACGGCAGAATGTCAGACTTTGTCCAATCCGATGTATGTGCATAGCATCCCCAACAACAATGACAACCAGGACATTGTAAGCATGGGTACCAATTCCGCCTTGATGGCAAAAACAGTCATTGAAAATGCTTATCAGGTGATGGCTATCCTGATGATGGGTATTGTACAAGCCATTGATTGCCTGGATATAGCCGACCGGATAAGCCCCCGGTCACAACAAGTATATAAAGAAATACGAGCATTTTTCCCTGTTTTCCGGGAAGATACACCTAAATATAAAGAGATAGAAAGCATGATGGTATATCTTAAAAAAGGGAGGTTTCAAGAAAAATGAAATACGCATTAGTAACAGGAGGAAGCCGGGGAATCGGACGAGCCATTTGTCTGAAACTGGCCGAAATGGGATATCATATACTGATAAACTACCAAAGCAACAATACGGAAGCTGAAGCCACCCTGCAACAAATACGGGAACAAGGCTCGGATGGCGAACTGATGAAATTTGACGTGACAGATGCAGCAGCCACACACGCCGCACTGAACGGATGGATGGAACAGCATCCCGATACTTACATTGAGGTACTGGTGAACAATGCCGGTATACGCCGTGACAACCTGATGCTGTGGATGGAACAGGAAGAATGGAGCCGGGTACTGGATATCAGCCTGAACGGTTTCTTTAACGTCACCCAACCCTTGCTGAAGAATATGCTGGTAAAGCGATTCGGACGTATTATCAATATCGTTTCCCTGTCGGGGATCAAAGGAATGCCGGGGCAGACCAACTATTCGGCAGCCAAAGGTGGAATCATAGCCGCTACCAAAGCGTTGGCGCAGGAAGTTGCCAAAAAACACGTGACGGTAAATGCCATAGCACCGGGATTTATCCATACAGATATGACAGACGGAATTGATGAGAACGAGTGGAAAAAACACATCCCGGCAGGACGCTTCGGCGAGCCCGGGGAAGTAGCCGCACTGGTAGGCTTCCTGGCATCCGGGCAAGCTTCCTACATTACCGGAGAAGTGATTTCCATCAATGGAGGATTATATACGTAAGCAAAAGATGAAAAGAGTAGTTATTACAGGAATGGGCATCTATTCGTGCATAGGCAGGAATCAAGAGGAAGTGAAAGAGTCACTGTTTCAAGGAAAGTCAGGCATCGGAATCGCTCCGGTTCGCAAAGAAATGGGCTATTTCTCGGCGTTAACCGGTCTTGTCGAACGTCCCGATTTGAAGAAATTATTGGACCGCAAGAAACGCCATAGCCTTGCCGAGCAGGGAGAATACGCCTATATGGCTACCCTGGAAGCATTCCGGCAAGCCCGGATAGAAGAAAAGTTCCTGTTGGAGAACGAAGTCGGAATACTGTATGGCAATGACAGTAGTGCTGCTCCGGTTATTCAAGCAATAGATATTATCCGCGAGAAAAAGAATACGGCATTGGTTGGTTCCGGTTCTATTTTCCAGTCCATGAATTCCACCATTACCATGAATCTTTCGGTTATTTTCCATCTAAAAGGAATTAACTTCACTATATCGGGAGCCTGTGCCAGTGGTTCACACGCCATCGGCATGGCTTATCTGCTTATCAAGTCAGGACTTCAGGACTGCATTCTGTGCGGAGGAGCACAGGAAGTGAACCCTTATTCCGTGGGTAGTTTCGACGGGTTGGGAGCCTTCTCCGCCCGGGAAGACGAACCGGAAAAAGCATCCCGTCCATTCGATAAAAACCGTGACGGACTAGTACCTAGCGGCGGAGGCGCCAGTCTGGTGCTGGAAAGTTATGAGTCAGCCGTAAAGCGCGGAGCGACTATCCTGGCAGAAGTCATAGGATACGGCTTTTCATCCAACGGAGATCACATTTCCGTACCCAATGTGGATGGCCCCAGACGCTCTCTACAAATGGCAGTCAAGGATGCGGGTATTCCTTTGGAAGAGATTGCATACATCAATGCACATGCCACATCCACTCCTGTAGGTGATTTGAACGAGGCAAAGGCCATAGCGGAAGTATTCGGGAGCCATCATCCCTACGTCACATCCACCAAATCACAGACCGGACATGAGATGTGGATGGCAGGAGCCAGTGAAGTTATTTACTCCACTTTGATGATGAACAACGGATTCATCGCACCCAACCTCAATTTTGAGGAGCCCGATGAAGCCTCTGCCCTACTGAATATCCCTTCCCGAAGGGTAGAAACGGAATTTGACACATTCTTATCCAACTCATTCGGATTCGGAGGAACCAATTCCTCACTGATTATCCGCAAATTCAAAGAAAACAATTAATTTAAACCAATATATAAATTTATGACCAACGAAGAAATCATCGAAAAGATCAGAACCACCCTGGCCGAAGAATTTGAGATTGATGTAGAATTGATTCAGCCGGACGCCCCTTTGATGCAAACCTTGGAATTGGATAGCCTTGATTTGGTAGATATGGTAGTACTGATTGACAGGAATTTCGGTTTCACCGTGACAGCCAAAGACTTTGCCGGTATCAGAACCTTCCAGGATTTCTATAATCTGGTAATTTCGCACATACAAAAAGAAGACTGATGCCCGAAACATGGAAAGGTAAAACAAGAGGAGGCACATTCGGATACATGTTCTTCATCTACATGATTCGCTGTCTGGGTATCACTGCGGCTTACGGCTTTCTGTCATTGGTCGTCCTCTATTTTATACCTTTCGCACCGAAAGCTACCGCCAGTACCTGGCAATACGCACGGAACAGACTGAAATACGGACGTGCCAAAGCCGCCGGACTGTTATTGAAAAATTACTACCGGCTGGGGCAGATATTGATTGACAAAGTAGCCATCGGCAATGGGATGGCAGACAAATATCATTTCGAGTTCGAGAACTATCAGGCATTTTTGAACGTACTGAATGGAAACACCGGCGTAATTATGATAGGCGCCCATGTAGGTAATTGGGAAATAGGTGCTCCTTTCTTCGATGAATACGGCAAAAAAATCAATATTGTCATGTTTGATGCCGAACACGAACGGATAAAAGAGATTCTGGAAAAGAATGCCTCCACACGCGATTATAAAATAATTCCCGTGAATGAAGACAATCTGACCCATGTATTCCGTATTACAGAGGCACTGGAGCGCAAAGAATATGTCTGCTTTCAAGGTGACCGCTATCTGAATAAAGAGAAATTACTCAGCAGTCCGTTCATGGGAAAAGAAGCCGAATTTCCGATGGGTCCTTTCCTGCTGGCTTCCAAAATGAGAGTACCTGTCGTATTCTATTTTGCCATGCGTGAAGCGAAAAAAAACTATCGTTTCCATTTCTTTATTGCCGAGGCGGTGGTACATACCAAAGAGAAGCGGGCCGAACAAGCATTATTGGAGCAATATACACAAACGCTGGAAAAAATCGTCCGGCAGTATCCGGAACAATGGTTCAATTACTACCCGTTCTGGGCATAAATACAAATCTGGATTATGATGCATAAAAGATATACAAAAGAGCAATTGACAGCTGTAGAGGCACAAAGACTGGCGCAAGAGATCGCTTTCGGTCCCGTGGTATTCCAAGTTTCACGTCTGATGTTGAAATTCGGAATATTCCAATTGCTGGCCGACAAACGGAAAGGATACACGCTGCAAGAAATCAGTGTGCAGACCGGACTGACACGCTATGCAGCACAAGTATTACTGGAAGCATCGCTGACCATCGGAACCATCCTGTTGGAAGAAGACCGCTATGTACTGGCCAAGGCAGGCTGGTTTCTGCTGAATGATAAAATGGCACGTGTCAATATGGAATTCAATCACGATGTGAACTATCAAGGACTTTTCTATCTGGAAGAGGCTCTTTTAAATGGTCAGCCGGAAGGATTGAAAGTATTCGGCGGATGGCCTACCATTTACGAAGGACTTTCCCAACTGCCGGAACAGGTACAGAAAAGCTGGTTTGGCTTTGACCATTTCTACTCGGACAACTCGTTCAGCCAGGCATTAGAAATTGTATTTCTTCACTCACCGAAACGACTGCTCGATATTGGTGGAAACACCGGTAGATGGGCAACCCGATGCGTCCAATATAATCAAGAAGTAGAAGTAACCATTGTGGATTTGCCTCAACAACTGGAAATGATGAGAAAACAAACTGCCGGCGTGCCCGGTGCAGAGCGCATCCATGGCCACGGCGCCAATCTGCTGGATCGGACCGTGCCCTTTCCTTCAGGCTTTGACGCCGTATGGATGAGCCAGTTTCTGGACTGCTTTTCGGAAGAGGAAGCAACCAGTATTCTAAGTCGTGTGGCACAGTCCGCCAGCAAAGACAGTAAAGTCTACATCATGGAAACGCTGTGGGACCGGCAGCCATACGAAACGGGCTCTTACTGCCTGACTCAAATCAGCCTTTACTTCACAGCCATGGCCAACGGCAACAGCAAGATGTTCCATTCGGATGACCTGATCCACTGTATTAAAAATGCCGGACTGGAAGTGGAAGAGATTCATGATAACATAGGACTGGGACACAGTATCCTGCAATGCAGACTGAAATGAACAGAAAAGAAATCATTTGTCGGGGAGACGAACTGTTCCGGCTGATTCCACAACGTCCGCCCATGGTCATGATAGACCGTTTCTATGGGATAGAAGAAAATACATCCTGGTCAGGGCTGACCGTCACCCCCGATAATCTGTTCTGCCGGGACGGCGTATTACAGGAAACAGGAATCATAGAACACATCGCCCAATCAGCAGCGGCACGGGTAGGATATATCTATATGCTGCGAGAAGAGCCTGTACCACTAGGCTTTATCGGCTCTGTAGAAAAAATGAAAATATTCCGTCTTCCTTCTGCCGGAGCAGAATTATATACCGGAATAACCATTGTGCAGGAAGTATTCGATATCACACTGATTACCGCCGAGGTGAAAGAAAACGATGAACTTCTGGCCGAATGCCGGATGAAAATATATCTGAAAAAAGAATGAAACGAAAAACAAGTCCACAGCAGGCAGCACTGACAGACCGGACCACCATCAAGGTCCGCTTCAGTGAAATAGATTCCATGCAGATAGTATGGCATGGTGAATATGTGCGTTATTTCGAAGATGGACGTGAAGCTTTCGGAAAGCGATATGGCTTGGACTATATGAGCATCTACCGGGAAGGCTATGTAGTTCCTATCGTAGACCTGAGCTGCCAGTTCAAACAGTCGCTGTCATTCGGTGAGGAAGCCATTGTCGAGACACGGTATATTCATAGTGATGCTGCCAAAAGCCTTTTTGAATACACCATCTACCGGGCATCAGACCAAAACATTGTGGCAACAGGAACCACTACACAGGTATTCCTGAATACAAATAGAGAACTGGAATTGGTTAATCCTGCCTTTTACATAGAGTGGAAAAAGAAATGGAACATCATCTGACTACCTATATCACCCATGATACCCTGATCAGCGCGCTGGGTTTCGGCACACAGGAAAATCTGGAAGCCATCCGGAGCTATCACAGCGGTATCACCCTGCAGACGGACAAACGGATTGCGGACACTCCCCTATTGGCAGCTACTATCTCGCAAGAGAGATTGCAACAACAGGCGGAAGCCATAGGAGTAAGTGGCTATCCCCGGATGGAACAACTGTTCATACTGACTATCAACGAACTCATCCGTCAGTCCGGACAAACTTTGGAAGACAAAACCTGCGGACTCATCCTCTCCACCACCAAAGGGAACATCGACTTACTGACCCGTCATACGGAACATCCCGATGAAGCGGTCTTTCTTTGGAAAATGGCAGAAAACATTGCCGGTTATTTCCATGCTGAGGAACGGGTACATGTCATCTCCAACGCCTGCATATCAGGAGTGTCAGCCCTTGTAACAGGAAAACGCATGATAGAGAACGGCATCTACCGCAAAGTAATTGTAGTGGGAGGTGACCTTCTCTCTCATTTCATCACCAGTGGTTTCCTGTCTTTCCGGTCCCTCAGCTCCCGTCCATGCCGTCCGTATGACAGCAACCGTGACGGACTGAACTTGGGAGAGGCTTGCGGAGCCGTATTACTAAGTACGGAAAAGACGCCAAACAGCATCATTCTCTCCGGAGGAGCCATAAGTAATGACGCCAACCATATCTCCGGCCCTTCCCGTACAGGAGACGGACTCTTTTTCGCTATCCGCCAAGCCATGCAGGAGGCAGGAACAGCCCTCCAAAACATCAGCTTTGTCAATGCCCATGGCACGGCCACCGTATACAATGACGAAATGGAATCCAAAGCCCTCACGCTGGCTCATCTGGAACAAGTTCCCACACATAGCTTAAAACCCTATTTCGGGCATACCTTGGGAGCATCGGGAATCATTGAAAGCATTGTCTGTATGCACGAACTGAAACAAGGCATCCTGTTCGGCACTCCGGGTTACGAAACACCGGGTGTGCCTATGCCTATACCGGTCTATGCAACTCACCAACACATTCCGATGAAACATTGTGTAAAAACCGCTTCGGGATTCGGTGGGTGTAACGCAGCCATTGTCTTGTCTTTACCGGAATATGCTCCGTTCAAGGATGAGGACAACACCTTGCCCGAAATCCGATGTACACGGGAGGTTCGTATTGAAAACAGTTCTGTCTTCATAAACAACGAACTTATTTTTCATTCTGAAGAACCGGATTTCGGCATATTTATACGTGATACCTATAAAAAATCAGGCGGAAACAATATGAAATTCTATAAAATGGATGACCTTTGCAAACTGGGATATGTTGCCGCCGAATACTTACTGAAAGACAAGACATTCGCCCCACTGGAAATGGGGATGTTACTTGCCAACGCCACTTCATCCCTACATACGGATATCAGACACCAGCAACTGATAGACCAGGACGGAGACCGGGCAGCCAGTCCGGCTGTATTTGTTTACACACTACCCAATGTAGTGTCCGGCGAGATTTGCATCCGCCACAAGATACAAGGGGAAAACACCTTTTTCATAACTAAAGCCTATCAGCCGGAGAAACTGGAAAGATACGCACGTATAGTCATGCAAAAAGGGAAACTGAACTATTGTATCATCGGATGGTGTGAATTATTAAAAAACACCTATAAAGCAGTATTTAAACTGATTGAAAAACAATAAAGAATATGGAAGAATTGATTGAGAAATTGAAAGTTGAATTAATAGAAGCATTGAATCTGGAAGAAATCACTCCGGAAGACATTGATAGTGAAGCACCTTTATTCGGAGACGACGGATTGGGTCTTGACTCGATTGACGCATTAGAGATTATCCTGATTCTGGAAAGGAATTATGGCATTAAAATAGAGAATCCTGCCAAAGGAAAGGAAATATTCTATTCGGTGCGTACCCTGGCAGACTACATCACCGCCCATCAGAAATGAGGAAGATCTATGTCACCGGTCTGGGAGTGATTTCGGGCATAGGACAAGGAGTAAAAGAAAATCTGGACTCCTTAAAATCCGGAAAACACGGTATGGGGAAAATCACCCTTTTCCCCACCGTGCTTGACGTACCCGTGTCCGAAGTGAAACAAAGCAATGAAGAATTAAAGCAAATCCTGTTCCTTCCATCCGGCAAAACGTATTCACGTACAGCCCTGCTAGGCTTGTTGGCAGCTCAAGAGGCAGCCCGTGATGCGGAACTCGATTTCGCTTCTCCCCGTATCGGACTCATTTCTTCCACTTCCATCGGAGGAATGGATGCAAGCGAGCGGTTTTATGCCTCTTTCCGGGAGGATAACCGAAAAGGAAGATTACGTGATATTATCTCCCATGACTGTGGAGCCAGTACCGAAATGATAGCCGCTTATTTAGGAGTGAAAGGAATGGTGACCACCCTCAGCACCGCCTGTTCTTCGGCTGCAAATGCCATTATGTTAGGGGCACGCCTGATTCGACACGGTTATCTGGACACCGTCCTCGTAGGTGGAACGGATGCCTTATGCCGTTTCACGCTCAACGGTTTCAATTCATTGATGATACTGGACAAAGAGCACTGCCGTCCTTTCGACCGCACACGTGCCGGATTAAACCTCGGAGAAGGAGCCGGATACCTTGTTCTTCAATCGGAGAAATCCCTTACAAAGGCTCCTTATTGTGAACTCAGCGGTTACGCCAATGCCAACGAAGCCTACCATCAGACAGGAAGTTCCCCCGATGGAAACGGGCCTTTCCTTTCCATGAGTCAGGCCATAGCCTCTGCCGGATTGACAGCCGGAGCCATAGACTATATCAATGTACATGGCACAGGTACTCCCAGTAACGACGCTTCCGAAGGGAAAGCCATCCGGCGTATCTTCGATACCCGTATTCCACCTTTCAGTTCGGTCAAGGCTTTCATCGGTCACACCCTGGGAGCCTCGGAAGGAATAGAAGCCGTATATTCCGTACTCTCCATCCGTCACGGACTGATTTACCCTAATCTGAACTTCCATCTGTCCGATGAAGAAAGCGGTCTCATTCCTGAAACGATTTTCCGGTCGGGGCTTCCCATACGGCATGTATTATCCAACTCCTTCGGATTCGGCGGAAACAACTCATCTCTCGTATTTTCCACTCTAAACAGATAGCGTATGTGCCCAGTATATATCAATCGTATCGCCTCTATTCATGCAGAGAGCAGCAATGAAAAGCCTTATTTCTCCGCACAGGAACCTGATTATAAAGAAATGATCACCAACGCCAATCTGCGGAGGCGCATGAGCCGCATGATCAAGATGGGAGTAGCTTGCGGACTGGAATGTATGAAAGATATATTGCCGGAAAAGGTAGATGCCATTATCACCGCTACGGGACTGGGTTGTCTGGCCGATACGGAAAAGTTTATGAACGCCTTGATGGATAACCGGGAACAGATGCCCAATCCCACCGCTTTCATTCAGTCCACCTTTAATACGATCGGTGCACAGATAGCTTTGCTACTCAAAATACATGCTTATAATGTGACGTATGTACACCGTGGTTTAAGTTTTGAAAGTGCTCTGACAGATGGCATCATGAGTATTGCCGAAGGCAAACAGCATGTACTGGCAGGTGCTATGGATGAAATAACCCCTACCAGCTACATCATCCAGCAGCGTTTAGGACTGTTGAAAGGAACGACAGCCGGTGAGGGAGCACAATTTTTCCTGTTAAGCGCACAAAAAGAGGAACAGACTTTTGCTGAACTGAAAGGGGTGGACACTTTTATCACCCGGATGAGTGCTCCGGAAATCAGTAACAGGATGCATCATTTTCTAAAATCTCACGAGCTTGCACCCGAAGACATTGACTGGTTTATCAGTGGCAAGAACGGGCAGGAAGCAACAGATGCCGTTTATACAGAGCTGGAACACAGTCTGTTTCCTCATGCCCTGCATAGCAGCTTTAAAGAGCAATGCGGAGAATATCAGACTGCCTCATCCTATGCTCTCTGGATGGCGGCAAAAGCCTTGAAAGAAGAAGCTTCATCCCGTTACGCATTGATTTATAACCAATATCAAGGTATCAATCATTCAATCATCTTAATCAAGCGATGCACATCCTAGTTTCTGTAGTCATCATAGTAAGCGTCATGGCCTATTAAAAAGATGCTTTTAAGATACTGAAAACAGGAATAATGCTTAACTTTATCCCTCATAAAATAAAAGTAGTAAAAATAATGAAGAAAATAACTGTTACGAATATTGATATATCCATATCTGTAAGACCTGATAATAATGATTATATCTGCCTGACAGACATGGCACATTTCAAAGACAGAGAACGTACTAACTACATTATACAAAACTGGATGCGTCTACGTAGTACGATTGATTTTCTTGGGTTATGGGAAAAACTAAATAATCCAAATTTTAAAGGCATCGAATTCGATGCTTTTAAAATGGAGAGTGGAACAAACAGTTTCACCCTAACCCCCAAACAATGGATAGAAAAAACTAAAGCAATAGGGATTATATCCAAGCCCGGACGATATGGGGGAACTTTTGCCCATAAAGACATAGCTTTTGAATTCGGGACCTGGCTCAGCCCTGAATTTAAACTATATCTCATCAAAGAATACCAAAGACTTAAAGAAGCAGAATCACACCCTTTATTAAGTGAATGGAACGTAAAAAGAATACTTAGTAAAGTAAATTATTCCATACATACGGATGCAATCAAAGACTTTATTATACCTAAAGTAGAAGATTTCAATCAAAAACTTGTTTATGCCGATGAAGCTGATTTGTTAAATCTCGCATTATGGGGATGTACCGCAAGACAATGGCGTGAAGCAAATCCACAATACGCAGATAAGAATATCAATATCAGAGATGTAGCAAGCATAAATGAATTAGTCGTATTATCGAATATGGAATCCTTCAATGCAGAGTTAATCAAGCGTAAGGTAGACAAGTCTAAAAGGTTTACTCATCTTCGGCAGATGGCCAAAGAGCAATTAGCACACTTGAATACGATTGATACCGAAAAGAAGTTCAGAATACTGACGGATAATGACAAGCAATTAGAATAATCTCTACAAGATCATTTATTAAAGTATCACTCAGTCATCTTAATCAAGCGATGCACATCTTAATTTCTGTAGTCATCATAGTAAGCGTCATGGCCTTTTTCTTTTACGCTTCTTACAGCATCCGTGCCTGTATTTACATGCGCATCTTCTGTCGTAAAAAGACCGAAGAGAAAATCATAGCCATCACTTTTGATGACGGGCCCGATCCGATACAGACTCCAAAAGTGCTGAAAGTGTTAAGAGAAAAACACATACCAGCCTGCTTTTTTTGCATCGGAAACAAGATAAAAGGCAATGAAGAACTGCTCCGGCAAATTATAAAAGAAGGACATTGTATCGGGAATCATTCCTTCTCCCATTCCGGCTTTTTCCCTCTCTATACCTTCAAACGGATGTGCCATGATTTAATTACCTGCCAACAGGAATTGGAAAAAGTGACCGGGCAACCGGTCCAATGGTTCCGGCCGCCTTTCGGAGTGACCAATCCTACCCTAACCCAAGCAGTGCGCAGGCTGGGATACTTTCCCATCGGCTGGAACATCCGCACACTGGACACTCAGCAACCCACTCCTGAAAAAATAATAAAACGCATCAAGAAACGGCTCGTTCCGGGCTCCATCCTTCTGCTGCATGACCGGATGCCCGATAGTGACAGGCTGCTGGTACAAGTTCTGGACTTTATAGAAAAAGAGGGGTATACGGTGGTAGCATTAGACAGGTTGATAAAGGACATGACAAAATAAATTTCTTCTATATTTTCAACAGCAACATCACCAAGTTCCAGAAACGAGCTCCGGTTCACCCTTCATGATCAAACCGATAAAAAGATAACTTCGTCTTACGTAAAATATAAAATTCTTCCGCCACTTCATTCCACTCATTACCAACAACTTGCCGTGTAAAAAAGTCTGTAATACCCCCAAACCGGTATGTAAGCGATGGAGTGGAACATTCACCCGTTATTTGCAAGAGAAGCGTAGATATCAGATTAAATCTGACAGGATATGCTGTACTTTCGTTCAACTTAATAGGATGTCAGTGTGTAAACTTCCGATATATACTGTTGCTTCACCAGTGTGAAACGGTGGTTTCACACTGGTGACAACAGCTCTTCACACAGGTGAAAACCCATCTTCACCTAAGTGAAAATCATATCCTACCGTTCTCCTTACAAGAATTCCAACAGACCTTCATCCTGCATAATGACGCTTTCTGCCAAACTGACTCCGACAGGGAAAACGGATAAACCGTTTCGAGGGGATACAGGAGGATTCTTCACTATAAATTATTGATTAACAATAATATGCGGTGATGAAACAAAAAAGTATTGCAACGCAGAAATATAACTTTTTTATTCATTATAATTGCCCATGTGAACGATTGTAGAAACAGGTAAAAATCGTAAATAAGCGATAAAGGTATGAATGGTTTCCCAAAATATACTATCTTTGCTTCCCATTACAAACGGATAAACCTCTATAAAGTATGACCTACATGAAAATACTTTTGCTCTTGATGTTCTGTACAGTCCTGCCGATGCAAGCCCAACAGATGAAGAAACTTACTGATTTGAAAGATTTTGAAGCCCGTCTGCTGCAAGAGGCTAAAAATATAGAGTCCATCGAAAGTAATTTCACTCAGATAAAATATCTGGATGTATTCGATGAGAAAATAACCTCAAAAGGAAAGTTCTATTATAAAAAGAGCAATAAGATATGCATGGACTACGCACAGCCCATGAACTACCTTATCGTGATCAACAACAACCAACTGAAAATAGTATCGGACGGAAAGAAAAGCATCATGGACCTTCACTCCAACAAGATGATGAACCAGATGCAGGATATGCTTACCGCCTGCATGGTGGGCGACCTGTCCAACATGTCGCCCGGCTATGTTTTAGAATATTTTGAAGACGCCCATTACTATCTCATTCAAATCAAGCCCGTCAGCAAAGCGGTACAGGCATATATCAACCAGATTCAAATTTATTTAGACAAAAAAGACATGTCTGTCCACAAACTACGTTTATCGGAAACCGCAACCAACTATACCGAATACGAATTCTCCAACAAGAAATTCAATTCTTTGAAAGATGAGACAAAGTTTACGATACGCTAGCTGGCTGCTGTTGCTGTTTATTCTGCTCTCTTGCTCACACCGGGTGACGGGGGAAGCTACGGCACTTCCTCCCATCCTGCAGGCAGAAGCACAGTCGCAAAAGTACAACCTGCAACTGGATTTCATGAAACATCATTTCAGCGGAATGCTCATTGTCCGCCAAATGCCTGATAACGAAATCCGTATCCTGGGATCCACTTACTTTGGCCTCAGCCTTTTTGACTTCTCCCTGCACTGCGACACTTTCATAGTAAACAGTTGCATAGAACCGATGAGGAAGAAAAAGATGCTGAAAATACTGGAAACTGATTTCAAAAATCTATTTCTAAAGAGTGAAAAAGCACATATTAAAAAGAAAAGTAGTACTTTTGAACAAAGAATCAGTGGCAAAGGATTTGGAAAGACGATATTCACCTTGTCCGGCTTCGTAAACGGACAGGCAGGGAAAGTACAAATCAAGCATCCACTGATACGGTTAAGAATTCAATTGGACAAACTGAACATAAACAACCCTTGAGATGCTGCTGGAGAACTTTTATAAAATCATTCATAGAAAGGAAAGAGAAGATGGGAAACGGGAAATAGAGATAGAGCTGAATCCCGGTCATGCTCTCTATCAGGGACATTTTCCCGGACAGCCGGTGGTTCCGGGCGTCTGTACCTTACAGATGATAAAAGAAAGTGCCGAACAGATCGTCAGCCAACCTTTGCAGTATGTACAGATTGCTTCTTCCAAATTCCTATCTGCCATCAATCCGCTTGAAACTCCGCGACTGCAACTATTTATCCGACTAGAAGAAACGGAAGAGCATCTTTTCAAGTTGCAGGCAGAAGGCATTTGTAATGGAAAAGAATTTATCAAGTTGAAAGCGACACTGATGACAAATAGTAAAAAGACTCATTCTTTGTGATAAATATCGGATACATTTTCTCCGACATACTTCGTCAAAATACTTGTAAGTATCAGAAAAGCAGATTCTTCTGTTAAACATTCATAATAGCAAGAACAATAAGTCCATTTATACTTGTCAGCATCTATCAAATTTCTTATATTTAGACAATCTAAATCTGATACTTATGAAGAAAGGTTGGCAGCAAATAATGTTATATCTTATAGTTCTCACAAGCTATGGGTGTCTTTCTGATGAAGACAAATGTATCCGTCAGTTGGTGCAGGGGTAGGTATCTGCCTTCCAAACGTTTCAGACTCATGTTTTCTAATTATTATTCCCGGCAACGGTTGTGGCAGTTGCATTCAGGAGGCAATGGACAATATCAGGGAAGCAACAGACACGATATATGTCTTTATGTGTGATACGGAAAAAGATTTCTTCTTGCTGAGCGGTGGCAAAAAATCAACGGATTTCAACAATCTTTACCTAGATAAAGACAAAGTATCAGCCAGACTAAAAATGGTAACCACTTTTCCTATGGTATACTTCTTAAAAGACGGGAAATATGTAGAACGTCGGCCTTATCAAAGACCTACGGCAGAGAGCAGGAAACGAATGACCACTCTGACCGCTGACAAGCAGTATATCGACTGGGGTAGTTTCAGACAAGCGGAAATACAGGAAGAGAAAGTAATATTGACCAATACCGGAACAGATACTTTATACATCAATGCCATAGAATCATCTTGTGAATGTACCACTGTACAATGGGCGGATCCTCCTGTTCCACCCGGCGAGTGTACTACGTTGATAATTCATTTTCGAGCGGAAGAGAAAGGGGAATTTGAAAGATTTATCCATGTTCATTGTAATGTACCGGAATCTCCGATAGAAATTTCCGTAAAAGGAAAAGTACAATAAATCTAACCATTAAAAACGAATGCCTATGAAAACAAAATTCACAATGATGATGGCTGTTATTGCAACATTTGCAATAAGCTTGAACCTCCACTCTTCTAATGAGGAAGTAGTGTTTGGAGCACCTGCCGTGCAAATGCCACGAGGGGGTGAAAAGTACTGTGCTTTTAAGGACGATTGGCCAGACTGTAAAATGGCCATCGAAGGCACAGTGTGTATCAGTGAAGACGGTAAATGCGGTAATGGGGTAGAAATAGGCAGACCCGGTGAGGGCTCAGGAGAAGATGGGAATCATAGTGCTCCTACCAATTAACAACCAACAATTTATGTGGCCGGATTTTTAACCGGCCACATAAATTACAAACATCATAAAACCGAAAATATTATGAATCGAACACTTCTTTTTATAACAGCACTTTTTGTTCTGATTTTCATGTCTTGCCAGTCCACAAAGAAAAACAATGCGGAAAGACAGAACGAAGTAGAACTGGTAGCAGAAAAACAGCTGGCCTTCCCTTTAGACGAACAGACCTATTACTTAAGCATATCCATATATCAATTTGAAGAAAACGGGAAGGAATACCTTCACTTTGAAAATACACGAAAATCATTATATGACATCGTCATTTTTGATATCGAAAACAAACAGATAGCCAAACGAATACCTCTTCACAAGACAGGTCCCAACGGATTGCCGGCAGTATATGGAAGCAGGCCTTCCCCCGACTCTAAATACATATTGATCGCACAAAATGATATCAGCCGGCTCAGCTCCATAAACGACAAGGGAGAAGTGATACGAAACTATGATTTCCAAACTCCTGAAGGCAAATTCGCTCCGTTACATTTTGGCAGCTATTACAACACGCCTGCTTTTGTCAAAGACTCATGCCTGTTCGTGGAAATGAGTGCCCACAAGCCCAACATGAAGAAAAAAGACTGGCCCGAGACACATATGTTCGCCTCGCAGGATCTGCGAACAGGAGAAGTTAAATGGATTCCTATTTTCTATCCACCCATCTTTAAAGAGGAATATGACAATATCGCAGGAGGATACGGTTTTAGTTATGATTACAACTACAAAGAAAGCCGTTTGGTCTGCGGATTTTTCGGATATGACAGCCTGATGGTCACAGATGACTTGAAACACATCCGATGGTATAACGCCAAAAGCAGATATCTGAAAAGCATGAAACCTAAACTCGGAAATTCTATGGAAGGCATCAATGCCATTATAAAACTCAGAGAAACACCGAAATATTGGCATATCATGTATGACAAATACCGCAATGTGTACTACCGTTTTGCTGAGATGCCTTACAAACTGGCTCCCAACGAAAGCCCCTATGACGAACCCAAAGGAAAGGAGTTCTCCGTCATTGTACTGAACGCGGATTTTGAAATCATTGGAGAAACGAGATTCCCCGGAAAGAAATATTTCTATAAAATGAGTTTTGTGGGAAGGGAAGGACTGTATATATCCGAGAACAATCTGGAAAATCCGCAATTCGACGAGAACAAGTTAGTGTTTACCTGCTTTAAAATTAAAAATGCATCTCCAAATAAATAATTAACGCCAGAATGCCCGCATCCGAAAATATGCTATCTTTGTCACCCATTAGAAACCACATAAGTTCAGATACGAAAACATTCATCCCAAACGTATCTGAATAGTTTGACTGAAAAACAAGATGAGTACAAACACAACATCGGTTTGGCGGAAGAAACTAAAGGAACTGGAGATTGTCGTCGTTATTCCCACCTACAACAACGGGAAGACACTGGCGGCAGTCATTGAGGAGGTATGCAGGTATGCAGACGATATCATTGTCGTCAATGACGGCTCTACGGATGATACAGCCAACATTCTGGAACAATATCCGGCTATCCGCACTATTACCCATCCAGTGAATAAAGGAAAAGGAACCGCTTTGAAGCATGGTCTTTCCCAAGCAAAAAAAGAGGGTTTCCGCTATGCCATCACCATAGATTCGGACGGACAGCATTTCGCTTCCGATATTCCCTGTTTTATCGAAGCCATTGAGAAAGAGCCCGACACGCTGCTGGTAGGTGCCCGAAACTTGGCCTCCGACAATATGCCGGGCAAGAATACCTTCGCCAATAAATTCTCTAATTTCTGGTTCAGACTGGAAACCGGGCTGAAACTGGAAGATACACAATCGGGATACCGTCTCTACCCTCTCCGCAAAATGGATGTGCAAAGCTGCTGGTACACCGCCAAATATGAATTTGAGTTGGAAGCCATCGTCTTCGCCGCATGGGGAGATGTAGTGGTGAAGAACATTCCCATCCACGTGTACTATCCCCCGCAAGCGGAACGGGTATCCCATTTCCGTCCCTTCCGGGATTTCACCCGTATCAGTGTGCTGAACACGGTGCTGGTGCTGATTACCTGCCTTTGGATTATTCCCCGTAACCTGCTCCGCAAACTGTCATGGAGCAACTGCAAGCGATTCTTTACCGACAATGTGCTGAATACACGGGAATCCAACCTGAAGATTGTACTCGCCATCATGCTGGGTATTTTTATGGGTATTGTTCCGTTATGGGGTTATCAGATGCTGATCACCCTCTTTCTTGCGCATCTGTTCAGACTGAATAAAGTGATTGCCCTTGTCGCCGCCAATATCAGTATTCCACCCATGATTCCCCTATTGCTGTATGGCAGTTACCGGACAGGCTGCATGGTACTGGGTAATCCTCCCGATTTGCACCTCGGAGACCTTTCTCTTGAAAATGTCAAATCAGTTTTAGAGCAATATTTAATAGGAAGCATTATCTTTGCAATGGCTTGCAGTCTGCTGTCGGGAGTAATCTCCACCGCGTTGCTGGCCATATGTAGGAGAAAAAACGGATATGACTAAATTCTTTGTTGGATTATATAACTATTTTGAAAGGCATAAAGTCTTGTTTTACCTGTCCCTCAGCGTATGCATTCTCTTTATGGCCCTTTTTGCCGCCCAAGTCAGATTCGAGGAAAACGTAACCAGTTTCTTTCCGGATACCAAGGACTCCCAAAACTCCATCAACGTATTTGAAAATCTGAAGATAAAGGATAAGATTATAATCATGCTGTCCGGCAAGGACGGTATGGCGGATGCGGATTCCTTGATTGAAGCTGCCGAGACAATAAAACAGGATTTACAACAACAAGCGGAAGGAACCCTGATTAAAGAGATCTTCTCAAAAGTCGACGAAAACCTGATCAACAGTGCCGGAGATTTTGTTTACGACAATCTACCCTTGTTCCTTTCCGACGAGGACTACCAACGGCTGGATACCTTGCTTACCGACGAAAACATAGCCGCCCTGATGCAGAAAAACTATTCCAACCTGATATCTCCGGCAGGATTCGCCTTGAAGGACTACCTTATGCGAGACCCGTTGGGGCTAGGCAGCCAGACGCTGAAACACCTGCAAGACTTCCAGTTGGAATCCAATTACGAACTGATTAATGAACATATTTTCTCACAGGACGGCTCCACCCTGCTGATGTTCATCACTCCGGTATTCAACACCGGAAGCACGGGCAAAAATGACAAACTCATCCGGCTGATTGAAGATGAACTGCAAAAAGCGGAAAAGGAACACCCCCAATTGGTTGCCGAATATTTCGGAGGTCCTTCCGTAGGAGTGTACAATGCACGACAGATAAAGAAAGATACGCTTGTCACTTCTTCCATCGCACTGATTATCATTATTGTCTTCATATCTCTGGTATTCAAGCATAAGAAATCCATTCCGCTTATCATCACCCCGGTGCTGTTCGGAGCTCTATTCGCCTTATGCCTTATCTACTTTATCAAAGGCGGCATTTCAGCCATTGCCGTAGGTGCGGGTTCCGCCGTAATGGGCATTGCCTTAAGCTACTCCATACACATGCTGGCGCATCAGAATCATGTATCATCGGTGCAACAATTAATCAGAGAAATCGCCTATCCGCTTACCGTAGGCAGTTTTACTACCATCGGCGCCTTTTTCGGCCTCATCTTTACCAGTTCTAATCTGTTACGGGATTTTGGTCTGTTCGCCTCGCTTGCCTTGATAGGAACCACCTTGTTTTGTCTGGTCTATCTGCCGCATTTTCTGAAAGGACAGGCGCATGTAAAACAAGGGGCGGTACTACGCTTTATCGAGAAACTGAACGCTTATCCATACGAAAAGAACAAAGGACTGGTAGGTTTCATCCTTATTCTGACCTTAGTATGTATCTTCACTTCGCAGAACGTGCGTTTCAACGAGGATATGATGAGTCTGAACTATGAGCCTGCCCACTTGAAACAAGCGGAAAACAAGCTGACCGAACTCTTTGACAAGCAAGAAAAGACCGTTCTCTTTGTCAGTACAGGCAAAGATATGGGAGATGCCACGGGACAATACGCCGAAACAAACCGGCTGCTCTCCCAATTGAAAGAAGAGGGAAAAATAAAAGATTATGCCTCTGCCGGACAGTTTTTGATACCGGAAGAGGTGCAGGAAGTACGGTTGAAACAATGGCACAACTACTGGACTCCGGAAAAGAAAGCCTGGCTACGCAAAACCATTCGGACAGAAGCTGCCCACTATCATTTCCGTGAACATGCATTCGAGCCGTTTTTCCAATGGCTCGACCGTCCGTTCCAGCCTTTGGACTACCAAAATGAAATCACGACCCAGCTTCTGAACGAATGGCAGACTTCCGCTGATTCCCTGACCATGCTGATTACTCAGGTACGGATGAACGAGGCCGACAAGGAAGCGGTGTACCCCCTTTTCCAACAAAAAGAGAAGGTGGTTATCTTTGACCGTGGTTATTTCGCCAACCAATGGGTATCTGCCGTCAATCAGGATTTTTATCTGATTCTTTATATCTCTTCTTTCCTGATTTTCTTTGCCCTATGGATTTCCTACGGGCGCATAGAACTGACTCTGATGAGTTTCCTGCCGATGCTGGTCAGCTGGATTATCATTGTGGGATTAATGGGCATACTGGGTATTGAGTTCAATATCATCAACATCATTCTGTCCACTTTTATTTTTGGAATCGGGGATGATTTCAGCATTTTCATTATGGACGGATTGCAGAATAAATACCGCACAGGACGGCAGTTGCTGAACTCGCACAAGACAGCCATCTTCTTCTCCGCTTTCACCACCGTGATAGGTATGGGCACATTGGTCTTCGCACGCCATCCGGCATTACAGTCCATTTCCCTCATCTCCATTTTGGGAATGATCGCCGTCGTACTGGTGGCCTACACGCTGCAACCCATCCTTTTCCGATTCTTCATCACAGCCCCTGCTTCCAAAGGGTTGCCTCCTTATACATTGACAGGACTGGCAAGAACCGGCTGCTTGTTCCTGCTGTTCTTTATCGGATGCCTGTTCCTACGCTTGCTGATAGCTGTCATGACCTTGCTTCCTATCCGCAAAGCCTATAAGAAACAAGTACTTTGCCAACTGATACATGTCACCTGCAAAGGCCTGATCCATATAGCCACATTTGTACATAAAGAAAAGATAAACCGGACGGGAGAAACGTTTAAAAAGCCTGCCATCCTGATAGCCAATCATCAGTCTTTCATCGACATACTGGTATTGCTGGCACTGACTCCCAAACTGGTCATGATTACCAATCACTGGGTATGGCACTCTCCTTTCTTCGGAGCCATTATCCGCTATGCCGATTTCTATTACGTAGGAGACGGTTATGAGCTTTACGTGGAACGGATGCGCCAAAAAGTGAAGGAAGGATATTCCATCGCCATCTTCCCCGAAGGGACACGTACCTACGATGGAAGGATGAAGCGTTTCCATAAAGGAGCATTCTATCTGTCGGAAAAACTGCAACTGGATATTATTCCGGTCATCCTTTACGGCAACTGTAAAATCATAGCGAAAGCACAGCCGTTCAATGTACGGAAAGGCATCATGCTGACAGAGATTCTACCGCGTATCCCAGCCAACGATGCTACGTACGGAACCACTTATCAGGAACGTACCAAAAGCATCTCCGCGCGGATGAAAAAAGAATATGCCCGTATCTGTCGGGAACAAAGCACAACGGACAATCCCGTCTTCTACGAAAATCTGGTACAGAACTATATCTATAAAGGACCGGTAGAGGAATGGTACATACGCATCAAGGTGAAAATGGAAGATAACTACAGGTTATTCAACCAACTGGTTCCTGTCAAAGGACAGATTACAGATATCGGTTGCGGATTCGGACCGCTTTGCTATATGCTTTCCCAGCTTTCCGAGGAACGGGAGATTACAGGGATTGATTATGATGAGGACAAGATAGCAGTGGCGCAACAGGGTTGGCTCCGCACTCCCCACCTGCAATTTGTATGCGCCGACGCATTGGAATATCCTTTACCGGAAAGTGACGTATTCATACTGAATGACATGCTTCATTATATGAGTTATGAGCATCAGCGGACTTTATTACTCAGATGCGTGGAACGGTTGCGTCCGGGAGGGAAGCTGATTGTGCGGGACGGCAATGCCGCCAATACAGGAAAACACCGTCTGACCCGTTTCACCGAACTGCTGTCTACCGGCATTTTCAACTTTAACAAAACGACAGAACAACTGTGTTTCACATCCGAAGAGCAAATAAGTAGTATCGCACAAGCATGTGGGATGCAACTGGAAATTTTACCTAACGACAGATATACTTCGAATACAATTTATATCTTCCAGAAAAACAAACCGGAGCATGAGTAAGTACGATATCATCATCATAGGCAGCGGACTGGGCGGTCTGGAATGCGGAGCCATCTTAAGCAAAGAGGGCTACCACGTCTGTGTGCTGGAAAAAAACGAATTGTTTGGCGGCTGCTTCCAAACTTACCAACGCGGTGGGCACCGGATGGATACCGGCATTCACTATATCGGTAGTCTGGATGAAGGGCAAATTATGAACCAGTATTTCCGTTATTTCGGAATCATGGACAAGTTATCCATCAAACGGATGGATGAAGAAGTGTTCGACCGGATTTATTATAAAGACGCTATCTATGATTATGCCATGGGATATGAACGTTTTATGGAAACTCTGTGCTGCTCATTCCCTCATGAACGGGGGAACTTGAAAAAATATGTGGCATCCATCCGGTCGGTGGGAAACCTGATCAGCATAGATCACCTGAGAAAAGGCCGCCTGTCCCAAGAAGGCATGGATTTCTTTGCCACCTCAGCAGCCGGGATGATAGCATCCGTTACCACGAACAGGGATTTACAGAATGTACTTGCCGCAACCTCCCTGCTTTATGGCGGGATCAAAAATAAATCTACCTTTTATGAGCACGCCATGATTAACAACTCTTATATGGAGAGCGCCTATCGTTTCACGGAAGGAAGTATGCAAGTCAGTCTGGAATTAATCCATATCATACGTGCCAACGGTGGCACGGTACTGAACCGGAAAGAAGTGACCCGTATCCTTGTCAAGGATGAAGCCATACAAGGAGTAGAAGTGAACCATGAAGAGGTACTGGAAAGTACCTACGTCATATCCAACCTGCATCCGCAACTCACCTTATCCCTGCTGGATAAGAACCATTCCATCAAACCGGCTTTTGTGTCTCGCATCAAATCATTGGAAAACAGCTACGGGATATTCACGCTCAATCTGATGATGAAAAAAGACAGTTGCCCTTATCAAAACTATAATATATACCTGCACGGCAATGAGGATGTATGGTATGACAAAGAGGCACACAAAGGAAATATCCCCAGTTGTATGATTTCCATGCAAGTACCCCACGGAAACAGCAGATTCACAGATGTGGTTTCCATACTGACTCCCATGTATATGGATGAGGTCAGCACATGGACGGATACGACTCCCGAGCACCGTGGAGAGGCATACCGCCAGTTTAAAGAAAAAAAGACGGAACAGATCTTGCAGTTCCTGAGCCGGTTCGGGTTTCACTGGAGTCATTGTATTGAAAAGGTTCATACTACGACTCCGTTGAGCTATCGGGACTATACCGGAACCATAGATGGTTCGGCATACGGCATTGTCAAGAATTACCAATATCCGCAAATCAGTTTTGTGTCTACACGCACCAAACTGAAGAATCTGTTCCTCACAGGGCAGAATCTGAATGTACACGGTGCCTTGGGCGTGACGCTGACAGCCATGCTCACTTGTTCGGAATTTGTAGGTCAGGAATATTTAGCAAAAAAAGTAGGCAATGCATAAGATTTGGAAGAAAACAATAAAATACGGGGGGATAGCCCTGTTGATTCTGATAGCGACGATCATGATAGGCATGAGTTATCTCTATCTATCTGCCGATATGATGACTCCGCAATTTGCGTCTACCCCTGAAACGGATCGTGTGATACGGAAAGACAGCCTCCGGCAGTATGGCGGAAACTATCTGCGGCACAGTGAGAGCGGACTTTGGGAGCTGAAAGTAAGCGGACCTGCCTACGAAAGGGGCGAAGCCATAGGCAAGCTGACTTCCGATTTGCTTTATTTTCAAGAAAAAGTATTTGTGGACCAGATAAAAGAGATAGTTCCCTCTGAAAGTTATCTTAAATTCCTCCGCTTCTTCATTGTCCTTTTCAACCGGAATCTGGGAAAGAATGTGCCGGAAGAGTTTCGGGATGAGATTTATGGCATCTCACTCTCCTGTACCCACGAATATGATTTTATCGGCACTCCTTACGAGCGTCAGTTGAATTACCACTCCGCCCACGACTTGGGACATGCCATGCAGGACTATATGCTGGTAGGATGCAGTTCCTTTGCCTGTTGGGGTGAAAACAGCGCTGACTCCTCCCTTATCATCGGCCGTAATTTCGATTTCTACATGGGCGATGACTTTGCACATAACAAACTCGTTTCATTTTACCAGCCCGAAAACGGATATCGTTTCGCATCCGTGGGATGGGCCGGAATGACCGGTGTCCTTTCCGGCATGAATGAGGCAGGGCTTACTGTCACTATCAATGCCGCCAAATCGGATATGCCTGTCGCATCCGCCACCCCTATTTCCATTCTGACAAGGGAAATATTACAATATGCCTCTACCATTGAGGAAGCATACGCTATCGCCCAAAATCGGAAAACATTTGTGTCGGAAGCCATATTAGTCGGTTCGGCTCAAGATGGCAAAGCGGCGATTATAGAGAAATCACCGGAGAAAATAGCTCTTTTCACGGGAAACGGACAACAGATTATCTGTACCAACCATTATCAGTCGGAAACATTCAGCCATGACAAACGCAACCAGGAAAACATAGAAACTTCGGACAGTCCCTACCGCTTTGCCCGTTTGCAGGAGCTGCTGAAAGCAAACATCCCCATAGATGCTTCGAAAGCCGCCTCTATCCTCCGCAACCGGAAAGGAGTGGGAGGAGCGGAACTGGGACTTGCCAATGAGATGGCTATCAATCAATTTATCGCTCATCATTCCGTTATTTTCCAACCGGAGAAAAAGCTGATGTGGGTATCCACCTCTCCCTGGCAATGCGGTAAGTACGTGGCATACGACCTGAACAGGATTTTCAGTGATTCCATCGATTTCAACCATGAAATCTATACCGGAGACCTGACCCTGCCTGCGGACTCCTTCCTGCAACAACAGGAATACCAACAACTGATGGCTTACAAAAGACTGGCTCCTGTACTACGGAAACAGATTAAAAAGAAAGAACGGCTGGACGAACAAACACTGCATGCCTTCCAACATGCCAACCCTCATTTCTTTTATGTGTACGAGTTACTGGGAGATTATTACCATGCCACTGGACAGCAGGACAAAGCCCTGCGCAATTGGAAGAAAGCCCTCTTGCTTCCTATCCCCAAGCGAAGTGAATCAGAACGTATAGAACATAAAATAAACAACTAAGATGAATAAGAATCCGGAAATACAATTCCGCTCCCCTGAGGAAATCAAAGCCTATCAGGAAAGCCGGCTGGCTGAGGAACTGCTTTATTTGCAGAATCATTCACGATTCTACCAACGTCTGTTCCAAGCACATCATATCGATATACAACAGATAAAAACCATAGAAGGCTTGCAACAGATACCTGTCACAACCAAGACGGACCTGCAACTTCATAATGAAGATTTTATCTGCGTGAGCCGCGATGAAATTATTGACTATGTCACCACTTCGGGAACCTTGGGCGACCCCGTCACTTTCGTATTAACTTCCGAGGACCTTGACCGGCTGGCCTACAACGAATATCTGTCCTTCACCACCACCGGATGCAGCAGACAAGATATACTACAGCTGATGACCACCATCGACAGACGTTTCATGGCAGGCCTCGCCTACTATATGGGAGCCCGTGAGCTGGGCATGGGAGTAGCCCGCGTGGGAAATGGCATTCCAGAACTGCAATGGGACACCATCCGGCGCATCCATCCCACGTGTGGCATGGTAGTTCCTTCTTTCCTCATCAAACTCATTGAATTTGCTGAAAAGAATCATATTGATTACCATCACTGCTCCATGCAGAAATGCGTATGCATAGGCGAAGCACTCCGCAATCCCGATTTCACCCTGAACACACTGGGTAAACGGATACACGAGAAATGGGATTCCCTGCAACTTTACTCCACCTACGCATCTACCGAAATGCAATCCTCGTTTACCGAATGTAATGAATTTCACGGTGGCCACCTCCAGCCGGAACTGATTATCGTAGAGTTTCTGGATGATAACAACCAGCCTGTAAAAGAAGGGGAAGCAGGCGAAGTGACCATCACGACTTTGGGAGTAAGAGGAATGCCGCTGCTCCGTTTCAAGACCGGAGATATCTGTTACCATTATACCGAACCTTGCGCCTGTGGACGTAACACTATCCGTCTCAGCTCCATACTGGGGCGCAAAGGACAAATGATAAAATATAAAGGTACGACCCTTTACCCACCCGCTTTATTCGATATTCTGGATAACATCCCCCATATCAAGAATTACATTGTAGAAGTTTATACCAATGAACTGGGAACGGATGAAATACTGATCCGCATCGGAAGTGAAAACCGCAGTGAAGCTTTTGCTAAAGAAATCAAGGATTTGTTCCGTTCCAAAGTACGGGTGGCTCCGAGTATCAATTTTGAATCGGCAGAGTATATCGCGAAAATACAAATGCCGCCCATGAGTCGAAAAATAGTTAAATTTATTGATTTAAGATAATATTTTTCTACCTTTGGCAGCAACAAAACAACACTTAAAAAAGAACTAATATGAAACAGTTACTCGTTTTATTATTCCTTGTAAGCAGCATGGCTTGCTTCGGACAAAACAAAGACGCATTGAAAGATATCTCTTCTGTGACATTTTATGGCATAGACTTTACCCGTGCCAAAGTGTACGGAGCAAAAGAAGGCCCCATGCAGTTCAAATATACTTTTGATGACATCAACAAGCTTTTCATCACTGAGCCGAAGAAGTATGATATTGGCAAAAGATTGGGTGTCAATGTAGAAGTGACCTCATTAGAGGCAGTAAACGATGCCAACAAGACCATCAATCCCGATGAGATCATGACGACCAACAGCGGATACACCCTGGATGAAAAACAGATAGAAGAAGTCATCAAGACACTTCCTATTCTCTCTCAAGAAGAAAAAACAGGATTGATAATGGTTGCCATGCTTTTAAACAAGGCAGATGCAAGAGCAACCTATCAAATTGTGTTCTTCAACACGAAAACCCGTGAGATACTGTATAGCGCACCGACTAACGGCAAAGCACGCGGTTTCGGACTACGCAATTATTGGGCAGGTTCCGTACACAGCGCCATGAAGAAACTGGACTAACATATAATCCCGGTTCACTGTAGGGATGAAATGTTCCCACCCGATGCCACAAAATCAATGTATCCGGATGAGCTCAATTCACTCCTACAGCTAATAAACCTTTTTAGTCAAGCCCCTACGGTGGCAGAATACTACCAACTATATCCTGATAAGGATAAGTAAACCAAAAACAAGAGCCTTCTCCTTCTTCTGACTCCACACCGATAGTTCCACCCATCTGTTCCACCAGACTCTTACAAATAGACAAGCCAAGTCCCGTACCATGAACAAAACTGTTCAGTTTCACAAAACGGTCAAATACTGTTTTTATCTTATTCCTTGGGATTCCCATTCCTGTATCACGAACATAAAATCGCAGATACCCATCTGTCTGCCTATAATATCCTAACGTTATGCTGCCCGAAAAAGTGAACTTCAAAGCGTTATTAATGAAATTGGAAATGACTTGATTCAAACGATTCTTGTCTGCCCATACATGACATTCGGGCAAGCATTTTTCAAACACCAGCTCCACACCAGCCGGTACTTTCATGCGTAAAGAACGGATAATCTCACCGCAAAGCAAGTTGACATCCGTATCACTCTTGACAAATTCAAAAGCTCCCGACTCCATCTTCGATAAATCAAGAATATCTGAAATAAGCTGAAGAAGCAACTCCGTATTCTCCTGCACAATAGCCATGTACTGCTTGCGGTCCTTCATATCTTCCGTTTCCGTTAAAAGACTGGAAAAGCCCACTATAGCATTCAGCGGAGTGCGAATCTCATGACTCATATTAGCCAGAAAAGCAGATTTCAAACGATCCAGTTCTTCCGCTTTATCCCTTGCCGCTATCAACTTCCGCTCCGTTTCTTTCAGTTCAGTTATGTCATAATTGACACAAACCATATCAATGATCCCATCTTCCGGACGGAAATCGCGTACCATTACATTGACTCTTGTCCACGTATAAGTGCCATCTTCACGTAATATACGTACATCACGCCTCAAATGGCTGGCTTCCCGTATCAATACCTGATCAAAGAAGCGAAGCATCATCCTGCGGTCATCCGGATGAAAATGAGAATGCACTTTGATAATCTCATTCAATGGAGTTCCTTCTTTCTCACCTATATTCCGATACCAGCTATTCACAGCATAGCCATCACATTTCAAGGCATTAAAATGGGCATATCCTACTTTGGCATAGTTACCTATCAACGTGAAAAACTCCTCAAAGTCCTGTATTTTGCTGTATGCATTTGTTGTTTCCGTATTATCAATATTAATCAACAATATATTTATCAGATTACCCAAAGCATCATAAAGTGGAGCGAATTTCGAGATTAAACTAATAGTACCGGTACGAGAAGTAGAATAATAGCCATCCAAACGGTCGAAATCATAATTAAACGACATATCAATAGGTGCTCCTGCTTTCAACTTATCTTTCAGCCCCTGCGGCAGCAAAGGATTATCAAATAAATTCAATCCTATCACATCCTCCTTATGCCGGAGACCGAAGATTTCCATCTCCTTCTCATTCAAATCTGTCATAAACCCATCCTTATCATACAACTCGATACCAGCAGGAAGATTTTTATAAATATTCTGCAAATAAGCTTTTTCCAGCCGGGCTTCAGATTCAGAACGTCTCAATTCCATACAAATGCTGATAATATTACCCAAAGACACAAACCATTGATAATCCTCATTACACCAGTTCCGATGCTCACGCACCATATCCACCCCTATATACCCCCACACTCCGTCTTTTGAGTTCAAAGGCACCACCATAGTAGATTTCACTCCATATTCCTCTAATCTACGCTTATCCGCCCCGGCTGAATCAGGAAGCAAATTTAATGTAAAAAGAATGATAGGATTACCAGCCAATATCTGTCCTGTCCACCAAGAGGCATAATCAATAGAAGATTCCGATAATAAAACCTTGCGTTCTTTTATACCCTCCACTGCTATTTCATAGGTACAGACTTCCGTATGCAATTTCCTGTCAAATTCAAGAATATAAGTACGATCTGCTTGAAATTGGCGCAATACCTCCTTTAAAATCTTATTGATAACCAAGGTAATATCATCAGAATGTAAAAAATCAAGCAATGACTTGGAAATACCGTTCAAACGAGATAATAAAGAATTCAACCGGTCTACTGTCTGCTCCTGCATATTCATCCGTTGCCGGGAAATACATTGCAACATACCCATGACGCGGACATGACCTTCTTTGGTAATACGCTTCTCACCGACCTTGGTACTAACCCACATCATCCCATATTTGGAATGTATCGGAAAAACCTGCTCATAAATCTCCATCATCCGGAAAGAGCGAAATTCCTCCAAAATACGTTCCCGATAATTCTCACAAATCAGATTAGCGAAATCTTTAGCAGAAATCTTATTCCCTTCTATTCCTAACAAATCGGCTACAAACTCAGAACAATAGTAGACTCCTTCATCAAAATCCACCTCCCACCATCCTATGCGCGCCATTGATACAAGCTGCTGCAACCTTGCATCATTTTCTTGAATCTTCCCCATATTTACACTACCCTTGAATTTTATGTGCCAAGATAATCATTATATTTCAATACGAAGTGATTAAACATGAAAAATAAAGACCAACAACAAATAATCAAAGCCTGAAATCTATTTTTAACTCTGTTCATTTGCAAATGAACAGCAAATTGTGTATTTTCGTAAAGGAACTACATTACAAACCCTGCAAATTCATATGACTATGAAACGTAATATCCTATTATTAATGATTTTGACGGTAATATCCCTAGGAGCATCCGGACAAAAATATACGATTTATGTAGATGACTTCGACAGTGAAATCAAAATACCCAATAGGGCGATCAACCTGATTCGTCTCGCATTTATCGACGGTATCCGTAACACCAACCGTATCAATGTAGTGGACGCCGTTTCGGCTGGCAGTGATCTCAGTCTGAGTCCGCTGGAAGATGCACGCCTCTTCAGAGCAGAGTACCTGTTAAAAGGAAACCTGATACAAAGAGAAGCAACCGATGACGGAAGCTCCCACAGACGTTACCACAGCCGTGAGAACAGTTATAAAGAGAAATTCACCCTGCGTCTTGATTTAATACGGACAAGTGACGGAGTAACTATCAGCACACGCAATTATGAAGAAACAGGCTCAGCATCCGGTAAAGATGCCACCCAATATAGCGCTTTAGAGAATTCATTAATCAATGTGCCATACGAAATGGGACTTTTTGTTGAAAATCACTTCAAAGTATACGGTTCAATACTGAAAGTAGTATCTATCAAAAGAGACAAGGCAAAAACCATTTATATCAACCTGGGATATGATGATCCTATCAAAGAAGGATTACGCTTTGACGTAGTGGAAGATGGCATACTGGAAGAACATAATATAGAAACCAAAATCGGTGAAATACGGATTACCGAAATCATGGGACCGAAAATCTCTTTATGTAAAGTGAACAAAGGGGGTGAAACTATTCTTACTGCATTAAATGAAGGAAAGACCTTGAAACTTATTTCCAGACAGGCCAAACTGTTCGATGAATAAAATATCATTCATAATGAATATACAACACTACAACCGCCGATCCGGCATCTGCCAAAACCCGGCGGTTTTACTATGTCAAGACAAACCGCTACTTTTCTATAATGGAAGTTAGAGGATGACGATTCCCCTTTATCTCTCTCAGAAATGCTTTTGCCGAACCAAAATTCAAATATAAATCCAAACGCACCGGCAAATGGTTTTTATCATCAGTTACATAAAAGGTTATTACCTCTTTTTCTTTTCCTTTTTTATACTCTACTAAGGAAAAAACCAAACAACGGTATTTCACACCATTCTCCGCCTTAAAATTCTTCCGGCCACGATAAATCAATGTTTGCTGCTCTACTTTAGTACCTGTAGCCATATCAAACAATATTTTATCGCCGACTTTATAGTCACTTACATCAAATGAACGTGCTCTCATCAATATGCTCAGCATATCAAAGATACACTCATCACTTTGGTCCTTCGATTTCACCGTATCCCGTTCCCTCCTCATACGACGCTGATCGGCAATGCATTTTCCGTTTTTATAACTGAACCATACTTCATCCACCGTATAGCGGTCACCCTCTTCGGCCCCTTTACGAAAATAAACGGGTTCCAGACGACTGCTGGTAATACAAGTCAATGTGTCACGCATCTTAAAAAAGAAATCGACTTGTTTGTTACTGACAGAGATCAGATTACTACGAAAACAAGGTTTCCCCTGATAGGTAATAGCCTGCATGTCCATTTTTGCCTGTCCGGCAGCAACCCAAATAAATTTCCAGTTGAACTTCAAGTCGTATACCAACTCTTCGCCTGCCTGGATGGCTTCGTTTTGTGCCGCACATTGCGCTCTAGTTGCCATTATAGCAAACCAACCACACAATAATATTAGAATAGTTTTTTTCATCGGCCTAGCTTTCTAGCTCTTTCTTTATTTCTATCTTGTACCTTTTTAGTCTCTTCCGGTTTTTGTTTCTTTATTTCATCCAGCTTTTGCTTGTCTACAGGAATGGCATTCACATCCCAATTCTCTTCAAATTCAAAGTTGGCTTTCATCTCCCATACCTTCGGGAAATAAAAAACTTCTTCGGGCTGAATCTTCTTATCATAATCTCCTGTATCCCATACTCCATTATCATTACGGTCGTTAAACAAACGTATATAATATTTCGTACTCGGATTCAAGAAATAAAAGTCCGCCGTTCCTTCCACCGTCACCGGTTGCTGACGCAATACATTTCCACTAGCATCCAATAATTCGGCAATAGCATTGGGAGCAGCCCCTTTTATATTCAATAAAATAGTCCCGTATTCTTCCATTTTCTTCACCTTCACCGTTTGCTGGACTTTATCTGTATGCAGCCCATAGATTCCTGTAAATGCCAAAGAATCAATAGTCAACTGATATTCCTGCTCCGGTTGCCAATCTGCCAATATCTGATATTGCCGTGGCATCAACGAGTCTGCCATAAAGAAGAAAGGAGCCGGTTGCCACAAACTGTCCACTTTTACTTCCATATGAATGGCCGCCGTGTCTATACTTGCGATCGGTTCTTCAAAAGATAGATAGATATTCCTATATATATCGAATGCCGACGGAGCATCGACATTCATAGTCAAGAATTTAGTCGGTTCCACCCTGATGGTATCTCCCTTTTTCTCCCTCTTTTTACGTTCCTTCTCCTTTTCCTCATTTGCTTTTTTCTGCAATTTTTCCCGTTGCTCTCTTGTCAATTTATTAGCCAGATAAATCGTATCGGTTTTGGGAACCAACTGGTTTAACGTATCCGTATATAAATAATCCAACTGAACCTCCAGCGTATCCATCTGATAAACCAACGAATCCTTAATCCAATAACAAATTGAGTCGTTTCGTGGAGTCGTTTCTATGATAAACGCATCCTTCTCATCGAAGTTCAATCCTTTCAAGGTAGGTAACGTATCAGCCGGCGCACTGAAAGATAATACAAAATGATTCTCTTTATCACGCTCGCTCTTGGACAGATATTGACGGTCGTTTATCCCTTTAAAAGCTCTCAGAATAATATCATCCGGCAAAAAGCGGGTATAGCCCACCGTTTTGATGGTGTCAATAGTAACCGTATCTTTCCACAATGTATCCTGACGCATGGCCGCTTCCATAGAAGGGACAATAATAGAATCGCTAAAAGCAATCATCTCTGTCTTAGAGTCATATAAATAATTCTGATTACCGTCCATCAAACCAAAAATATGATATTTGCCGGGTGCTATACCACGAATAGTGAAACGCCCACGACTGTCTGTACGAGAAACACGATCGAACGGTTTTTTGGCAAAAGCACTATCATCCAAATCAACATGCAACCCCACCATCATCCCTTTAACTGGTTCCAAGTCAGCAGCCGCCAACACAGTTCCGGAAACTTCCAATGTATCAATAGTCTCCCCTGTAGAAAAAGAAAAAGAATAATTACCCAGTGGATTACCCTCATTATTATCTACAATAGCATCCGAGAAATCAATGGTATAGGTAGTATTGGGTTTCAATGAATCCATGAGATTAACCAAAACTCTTCTGCCGCTTGCCTTGATATCAGGTTGTTCCAATTGAGGAGGAGACACCACCACTTTTTCTGATGTTTTCTCCAGTTTGATAAACTCATCAAATTCAATGGCTATCTTCTTGTCCTTGTTGTTTGTTGCGTATGGCTTGGGAGAACTTCTGACGAACTTGGGCGGTTCCTCATCATAAGGACCTCCATCCGGTGTTCCCATGCTTGCACAGGAATATACTACGATCATCAGCATCAACAAAGCAGGTAATTTATGTTTTTTCCAATTCATGTTCTTATTGGTTCAAGCTTAGCATTTCTTCTATATAATCACGCGTATTGCTTAATCTCGGCACTTTGTGTTGTCCGCCTAGTTTGCCTTTTTCTTTCAGCCAATCGTGGAACAGATTAGGTCTTGCCACGATTATTTCCAACGGCTGCAAGGTAATGTTTTTATGGCGTTTAGCTTCGTAATCGGAGTTAATTTGTTGTAAAGAAGTGTCAAGAACCTGGCTAAAATTCTCTAAAGAATCTGGCATAACGGCAAATTCTATCAGCCACTGATGACGGCACTTGGCATATGCATCCATGAAAACAGGAGCAGCAGAATAATCAACAATCTGTGCACCGGTCGCCTCACAGGCTTTTGCTAACCCTTTTTCCGCATTATCCACCATCAACTCCTCACCAAATGCATTAATAAAGTGCTTGGTACGCCCTGTTATAACAAATTTATAGGGGTGTTTGTTGGTAAACTTCACAGTATCACCAATCATATAACGCCACAATCCGCAGGAAGTACTGATGACCATCGCATAATTTTTATTTAATTCCACATCTACTAACGGAACAATATGAGGATTTTCAGTACCGACATCTTCCATCGGAATGAATTCATAAAATACACCATAGTCAATCATCAGTAACATGGAAGGATCACTGAAGTCATTTTGTAATCCGAAAAAACCTTCACTGGCATTGTATGTTTCCATATAATGCATCTTGTCACTACGAATAAGCTGTTTATATTGTTCGCGATAAGGAGTAAAAGCAACCCCCCCATGAAAGAAAACTTCCAAATTAGGCCATACTTCCACCAAATTATCCGTTCCCTTCACCTCCAAAATATGTTTCAAGACGGCCATCATCCAGGACGGCACTCCTGAAAGGTTAGTTACATTTTGATTCATTGTGGCACGAGTAATCCTTTCTACTTTTTCCTCAAAATCACTCAGCAACGCTATTTTCTTCTCGGGCACCCGAATCAGATTGACCAACGGATTCACATTTTCAATCAATATAGCAGAAAGGTCTCCTACAAGACTCCGTTTCACATTATAGTTTGGTGCATGGCTCCCTCCTAGAATCAGGCCTTTTCCAGAGAAGAAACGACTCTCAGGATTTTGTTGAAGATATAGTGCCACTGCATCCATACCACCTGCATAATGAATATCATGAAGGCCATCCCTGCTTACGGGAATAAATTTGCTCTTGTCATTGGTCGTTCCCGAAGATTTAGCAAACCACTGCACCTCTCCACGCCACAGGATATCTTTTTCCCCATGGCGCATACGCTCTACGTATGGCTTGATTTCTTCGTAAGTCTGTATAGGTACACGCTGGAAGTCTTGATATCTCTTTATGTCTTTATAGCCATATTTCAATCCCCACTCCGTATTGGCAGCATCATTAATCAGCCGGCAAAATACTTTATGTTGGAGTGCCTCAGCCTGAGTTGCATACAAGGCTGTCGCTTTTTGTCTGGGCTTGAATAGCGTACTAATTAGTCTGGTAGAATTCATTTGTCTTAGTATACAATTCGTTATATCTTGCAAAAATAGCTTATTTCTATATTATAATGGCTGATAACATTATTTTTTTTATAGTTTTCTACATTACTTTTATTTTTTGTTATCTTTACGGTCACTTACAACTTAACATCAAAGGCTATGAAGATAGGAATATTGACATCAGGAGGAGACTGTCCCGGAATAAACGCCACAATTAGAGGAGTTTGCAAAACAGCGATAAATCATTACGATATGGAAGTTTATGGAATTCATAGCGGATTCCGGGGGTTGCTGGACAATGACGTAGAACCATTGACGGAAAGATCATTATCAGGCTTGTTAAATTTGGGAGGAACAATATTAGGTACTTCCAGAGAAAAGCCATTCAAGAAACGCCTGTCGGCAGCCTCGGAAGACAAACCAGCTTTGATGTTAAAGAATATTCATGATTTAGGTCTGGACTGTATCGTATGTATCGGCGGAAACGGAACTCAAAAGACCGCAGCCAAACTGGCCCAAGCAGGTGTGAACGTTGTTTCTGTACCTAAAACAATAGACAATGATGTTTGGGGAACAGACGTTTCATTCGGATTCGATTCTGCCGTAACCATTGCTACCGATGCCATTGACCGGCTGCATTCTACAGCCAGTTCACACCAACGTGTTATGGTTATTGAAGTAATGGGACATAAAGCTGGCTGGATTGCACTTTATTCCGGAATGGCGGGAGGCGGTGACGTGATTCTTATTCCTGAACTTTCTTATGACATACATAACATAGGTAATACCATTATTGAACGCTTGAAAAAAGGAAAACCCTATTCTATTGTCGTTGTCGCAGAGGGTATCCAAACCATGGACGGCAAGAAAGCCGCCGAATATATAGCTCAAGAAATAGAATATGAAACCGGATTCGAGACCCGTGAAACTGTATTGGGATATATCCAACGTGGCGGCTCTCCTACTCCCTACGACCGTAATCTGGCTACTCGTATGGGTGGACATGCCACAGAACTGATCGCTTCCGGACAATTCGGACGAATGGTTTCTCTGCAAGGTGCGGAAATTGGCTCCATCTCTCTGAATGAAGTGGCTGGTAAATTAAAACTTGTCAATGAAAACCATGACCTGATTGTACAAGGTAAACGGATGGGAATCTGCTTCGGGTAAGAAGCAGATTCATTCCTTTTCCATATATTTGGATGGAGACACTCCGAATTGCTCGGTAAAATGCTTTCGGAGCGTACGTGTATCACTATATCCTACCATTTCGGCTATTTCCTGAATGGAATACCTGTTCTCCATAATAAGGGAGGCAGCCTTGCCCATCCGTACACTCCGGATCATATCAATAGCAGCCAATTCGCTACGTTGCTTTATTTTTCTATAAAGGGTAGGCTGACTCATATTCAATTGGTCTGCCAACATTTTTACATTAAAGTTTTCATTCGCCAGATTAGCTTCTATGACATGAATAATTTGCTGTATAAAATCATCCGGAGCATTATTCCCATCCGTTTCCGGTTCACTTTCCTGCTGCTTCAACATCAACGTCTTTGTATATATCCTCTTCAGGCGTTCCCGCTGGAGTATCAGGTTCCGGACTTTTGCCTTCAATACCTCCGGATTGAAGGGTTTCATCATATAATCATCCACACCTATTTTTGAAGCCTGCAACACATCCGCATCCTCAGCCTTTGCCGTCAGCATCAAAATAGGGATATGTGCTGTCCGAGGCTGCTCACGCAATTCCCGGCAACAGGTAAACCCATCTTTTACAGGCATCATTATATCAGAAATAATCAAATCCGGAATTTTACTCATTGCCACATCACCCCCCTCTTCACCGTTTGCCGCCTCATATACGGCATAATCTTTACAGAATAAAGAACAGACATAGTGCCGGATTTCCTCATTGTCCTCAATAACAAGAAGAGATGTTTTTTTATTCGAAGGCTTGTCTTCCTGCCCTTCCGCCTGCATTATCGGTAACGGAAGAGCATATTCCTCCATCTCCGGAGTACCAACAATCTCATACCGGTCCTCTGCAAAATGTGCATTTCCCTCAGGAATCAATAATGTGAAAGTGCTACCCTTTCCGAGAGTACTGTCCAAATTCACCGTGCCATGATGAAGATCCATCGTATTTTTAACAATACGCAAGCCTATGCCTACCTTATTAGAAAACAAAGGTGTATTTTCTCCGGTAATAAATGATTCAAAAATCCTCCCCCGTAACTCTTCCGGTATTCCTTTACCTGTATCCGATATGATTATACTGCAAAATGAATATCCATCTATCTCGATACGGTTCATCTTAAAAATCACCTTTCCATTCGGAGATGTATACTTAAACGCATTAGATAATAAATTACGGATAGCCGAACTTATTTTTTCCACGTCTATCCATAGCAAAAGTGGCTCATTCAGCGATTCAACCGTAAAGTTAATCCCTTCTGTTTCTGCCAGTTCATGAAAAGAATCGGTTATCTGCTTTGCCAATACCACTATATCGACTTTCGAAATTCGGAGTTTAATCATACCTGCTTCAATCTTCTGCACATAAAGCAAATGATCGACCAATGTCTGCAAAGAGGTTCCATTGCGATACATGGCAGCCAGTTTAGTATAGACGGTGTCTGAAGGGCGGACGGTTCCTAACAATTCCTGCAGGGGAGATAAGATTAAAGTTAAAGGTGTACGCAACTCGTGAGCTGCATTCGTAAAGAAATTCTCGCGTTCCATCCGAATCTGCTTCTCTTTGTCACGTTCTACAGTAGCAGCAAATATCTCATGTTCCAAGCGCAACTCGTGCTCCAACCTCTTTTGCCGTAATTTAATACGCTGTATAACCATATAAACTATTATCCCTCCCAGCACCATCATACAGAAGCGGAAAAAGAAAGTTTCACTCCAATGAGGCAAAATCTCTACTCTCAACGAGGTTATTTTACTGTCTCTTTCATCCGGATAAATATTTTTCACCTCAAAAACATATTCCCCGGCAGGAAGGTTAGCATACGAAACTTTTTCCCCTCCGTTGGCCACAAGCCAATCAGGCTGATAAGGACGAAGCCTGTAACTATACTTCTGCTGGCTTTCAGAATAAGAAAGGTTATTGAACGTCAGCGCAAAGTCACGATTCGCATGATTCAACCGGACAAAAGGCGTATAGAAAATACTTTGTGAAAGAATGGTCTGCCCATTTACCTCTCTTCCTATCTCTACAAGTTTATTATTTACCTCCAATCCGGTAATCACGACAGATTCGGAAGTGGTAAACGCTTTAATGTCATCGGGGTTAAAATAAGTAAGATTCTTATTATTCCCCCAAAACAGAACATCCTCCCAATGCAGGACAGAACGGTTACTGCCCGCAATGTAATAATTATAAAACAAATGTTGATGACGACTATAACGGGAAATACCTGAATTAGATCCCAGCCAGATTTGCCCGTGCGCATCCTCAGTCATACAACCAATAAAGTTACTGCACAATCCATCCCGGGTAGTATATACATGAGTTATCGCATCCTGTCCGGGAGAGAAAACTGCCAGACCGGCCATATATCCGACATATAGATTACCATCGGACGAAGCTAATAATGAACGCACGGAATTCTCAACCATACCGTACTTCTTTTCATAGCCGGTCTGCAGTTCATTTTCATTTATCACTTTACATATACCATAATTAGCAGTGCCCAGCCAAAGCGTATGATCATCAGTTTCAGCCATAGCACGAATATAAAGAGGAGACAAATTCTGTAACCCGGATACTTTAAAATGCATCTTCTTACACCTGTTCGTCTCACGGTCGAATAACCAGAGTCCTTTATGTGTACCAATCCAAAAATGACCTTTGCTATCAAGGAATAAGGCCCAAACTGATGATTTGTTAAGGTCACCATTTTCCGTAATCAATCGCAATATCTTGAATGAGCGTTCCTTTTTATAATAACAAGTCAATGAACCATCTAAATTTCCAAACCATAAATTTCCTTTCTCATCTTTCAGACTGCACAACACTGTCTGTTGTTTTTTCACATTTTGATCTCCCACTTGAAAGAAGTCTATTTTTTCTGAAGTACCAAACGCTGTTCGGCTTCGCATAATTCCTTTATGGTATGTTGCCAACCAAAGATAATGATCGTCATCCGCTACAATAGAACAAATCTCATTATGCCTGTCCTGATAAAAACGATTATAAAACTGCATACGCAAATCCGACCAGATTACTCCTCCACCATCCGTACCAATCCACAGAATACCATGTGAATCGTAATAAGCCGCAATCATCCTCGTTTCAAGATTGCGGTGCATCAAAGAAGAAGTGTTACTATAAATTTCTGTCAATATCCCGTCCTGATTATTTTTATCTATTGTCATCACTGTATATCCATTCCACGTTACGGCCAAATATCTATTCTCATTCAATTTGATAACACCGAAAACATCTGTATGAGAAAGTTTGTCGGATACCGGAGCCACATGATAAGTCAGCTGCTTGATTTTCCCAGTCCGTTCATTATAATAAATAACCCCATGAGCAATTGTAGAAATCCATATCCGGCCATCATCATACAAAACAGAATTTACAGACAGACTACCGGTACGACCCAAGTCAATCACCCGAAAGAAACTCAGGTTTGTCGCATCCAGCAAGATAATTCTACCTTTTTCATCAATCAGGCAGATACTTTTTTTATCCGAAGAATAAGTTATGGCGACCAAAAGATTATCCTGATTATCCCAGCCTGTATATTTTTCTTCAACCCGGAGCCGAAGTTCACCTTCTTTTGATGCGCACCGCTTCATTAAATGTAACTCACTTCCGGAAATCACCCAAACCAACGAATCATTCTTCTGCAACATCCCTCGAGATGGAATGCCCTGTCCCGAAGAAGAAACCACAGACAAAAAGCGTTCTTTTTTCAAATCAAATGCAGAAAATACACCATTATCCACAAATGCCAGCACCCCATCAAAAGCTTCCTTCAAGTTTGAGATACTAGGATAACTACTACTTATTTCGAAGTTTGTAATCCGCCTGCCGTCATAACGACTCAACCCGTTTCGGGTTCCAAACCAAACGAAACCTTCTTTATCCTTATAAACAGCAGATACGGTATTATCGGCCAATCCGTTTTGCATATTGAGCAGATGCACATCTTTTGAAAAAAAAGCATAACACACATCCGGCAGCAATATACATACTTCAATTATAAGCAGTGATAAGATTTTAAGGTTCATATTTAATTCATTACTTGTAGCAAAGGTATAAAATAAAAAAGAGATAACAACAAAGATTCACCAAAAAATATAGAGATGCATTAAACGTGCATACTGAATGAAATGAACATGTACAAAACGATTTCATTGATTAACATACATTTGCAATACATTAACCTAATGTCTAATTAAAAACAGAAAAGCATGAAAAAAAACTTGATTCTATTTTTGATATTGCTTTGTAACTGTACATTCCTGTACGCCCAGCAATTCAACATTACCGGTGTAGTTACGGATAAAAAGCTCAAAGAACCTATTATTGGTGCCAGTGTCATTGTCAAAGGAACAACCTATGGAACAGTGACAGATTTTGACGGAAATTTCACATTACAAGTTTCAAAAGGAAATGTGTTGGTTATCTCTTTTATTGGATACACCACACAAGAAATTAAAGTAAATGAAAATCAATTCTCGTATAACATTCAAATGTCTGAAGACACACAAACTTTAGATGAGGTCGTTGTAGTCGGTTTCGGTACACAAAGAAAAGCTAATCTGACAGAAGCTGTAGCCACAGTAGATACCAAAATACTAGATTCCCGCCCTGTTACCAACTTAGGCCAATCATTACAAGGTACTATTCCCGGTTTAAATTTATCTGTTGGAGGCTTAGGAGGACAATTAGGACAAACTATGGATGTGAACATCCGTGGTACAGGTACAATTTCTACAGGTTCTAAAGCTGCTACCTTAGTCCTGATTGACGGTATAGAAGGTAACATGAACAACTTGAATCCAGATGATGTAGAGTCTATCTCCGTATTGAAAGATGCAGCCGCTAGCTCTATTTATGGTTCACGTGCGGCATTCGGTGTTATTTTGATTACTACCAAAAAAGGTAAAGCAGGAAAAGCTAGCGTCTCTTATTCCGGAAATGCCCGTTATGCCGGTCCTAACCATTTGCCGGATTTAATGAATTCCTACCAATTTGCTAACTATTTTAATGAAGGTAGTATTAACGGAGGAGGAAAAGCCATTTTTGATGAAGATACCATGGAACGCATCCAGCAATACATGAATGGTCAAATTACAACTAGCACTATTGCCAATGCAAATGGTAACTGGCAATTCCATGAAAAAGCCAATGACAATGTAAACTGGTATAAAACTCATTACAAGTGGGCATGGTCCCAAGAGCACAACCTGAATATCAATGGCGGCAGTGACAAAAGTCAATATTACGTATCTGCCAACTATTTGGATCAGGATGGCAACCTTCGTTACGGAAAAGATTCCTATGAACGTATTTCAACCAATGCAAAATTTAACGCACAGCCTTTTAAATGGTTGGATATAGAAGTCAATACTAAATATGTTTATACCAAACTAGACAACCCTCTTTATAGCGACATGAATGGACTGTTCTATCATGATGTAGTACGCATGTGGCCTACAATGCCGTTTAAAGATCCTAACGGTTACTATATGCGCAACGGAAAATTAGGGCAACTTACTAATGGAAGCCGCTCCATCACCAGTAATAATAACGTTTATCTGCAAGGACAACTTGTTTTTCATCCCTTGAAAAACTGGAATATATATGCAAACGTAGGGTTACGCTTGATTGACCAAGTACAAAGACAGAATCTGAATAAAGTATATGAACACAACGTAGCCGGAGAAGCATTAGAACTGGCATACGGTGGAGAATATGCGGTGGGACAAACCGGAGCCATGCAATATTGGACTAAAGCCAATCATTTAACAACCAGCCTGTACAGTGATTATTCTTTTTCATTCGATGAACATCAATTCAAAGTGATGGCAGGAGTTAATACAGAAAAATACAATAACCGTTATCTTTCTGTGAAACGTATGGACCTCATTACCGAATCAATACCCGAAATCGGCGCTGCAACAGGTGAAGATAAAATCAATGAAGCCAGTGCCTATACTTGGGCTACAGCAGGCTTCTTTGGACGTATTAACTATGATTATTCTAATAAATATTTTATTGCCGGCAACTTGCGATATGACGGTTCTTCTCGCTTCCTTCGAAAAGATCGTTGGGGACTTTTCGGTTCTTTTTCTTTAGGCTGGAATATAGCGGCCGAAGATTTTTTCTCTGTAAATGAAAACATTATCAATCAATTAAAGCCTCGTGTATCTTGGGGCACACTAGGTAATCAAAATACTAAATCTTATTATCCCATGTATTTATTACAAACAGTCAAGACCAATGGAGGAAGCTGGCTAATGGGGGACTCTAAACCAACTGTTGCCGGTATGCCTGGAACCCTTAGCAGTTCATTGACTTGGGAAACAGTACAATCCTTAAATATCGGTTTTGATTTAGGAATGTTAAGAAATCGGCTTAACATAAATTTCGATTATTTTATCCGTAAAACATTGGATATGGTCGGTCCTGCTTCTGAGGTCGCTTCCATCTATGGCATCGGTATGCCAGCAAGCAATAATACAGACTTACGTACCAAAGGATGGGAAATAGCAGCCAGTTGGCGCGACAAGATAGGACAGATCAATTATAATATAGGCTTCAACATGGCAGATTCCCGCTCATTTGTTGACAAGTATCCCAATGAATCTAAATCGCTCAGCACCTATTATAAAGACCAGGAATTAGGAGCCATTTGGGGGTATGTAACCCATGGAATAGCTAAAAGTCAATCGGAAATGGATGAATGGATAAAAGATAACAATCCCTCATGGGGTTCAGGCTGGGGCGAAGGTGATATTATGTTCAAGGATCTTAATGGAGATAAAGTAATCAACGAAGGAGCCAATACAGTAGACGATCCGGGAGACCGCAAAATTATTGGTAACTCCACCCCACGTTTCAGGTTTGGTTTAGACTTGGGTTGTGAATGGAAAGGCATCGACTTTAGTATGTTCTGGCAAGGAGTCGCAAAACGCGATTTATGGTTGGATGGTCCTATGTTTTGGGGAATATCGGGAGGAGAATGGCAATCAACTGGTTTAAAAGAGCATTTGGATTATTATCGCCCAGAAAATACAACTTCTGTATTTGGTCCTAATACCAATGCTTATTTTCCTAAAATGTATATGAGCAAAGATATGAATCAAAAGGTACAAACCCGTTACTTACAAAACGGTGCCTATGCCCGTTTAAAAAATATCCAACTAGGGTATACTTTCCCGACACAAATTATCAACAAACTACATATGCAAAAATTACGTGTATATGTCAGTGCCGAGAATGTATTGACTATCACCAGTCTACCTAGCGGTTTTGATCCAGAAACAACTTATTCAAGTTATTCTGATGGGAACTCCGGAAAAACTTATCCGCTACAAACAACTATATCTTTTGGATTAAATGCAACATTCTAAATAATAAAACATATGAAAAAGATTCTATTATATACATTCATAGCCGCTGCAAGTGCTCTTGCGACCTCATGCAATGATTATCTGGATTGCGAACCTATCACTTCTGTCAGCACCAATGTCTATCTTTATTCCGAAACAGACCTAGCTGCTTATGCTGCCAAATTTTATAATGACAGTGAAAACGAAAACGATGACGAATATGGCAATATTCTTCCATCTCATGGTTCTGCCACTTATAATTTAGGATTATTCCAAAAAGATAATGGAACAGACGATCAAACCGCAGACTCACCAAGTAAACTTTTCATAAAAGGACAATACCATGTCGGTGACGATGACTTATGGCATAAATATTTCCGTAAGATACGTGCAGCTAATTACTTTATTCAAACTGTTACCGAACGATATGCCAACAGAGAAATATCCGGTAATAATGCAAATATCAAACACTATATTGGCGAGGTATATTTCTTCCGTGCTTATATTTATCTCACAGCATTGCAGAATCTAGGTGATTTTCCTATCCTAACTGAAATATTACCGGATGATTACAATGCCATACGTGAAGCTTCCAAACGGCGTCCGCGTAATGAAGTTGCACGCTTTATCTTATCTGATTTAGATAAAGCCTACGAATATATGCTTCCCACTGCTCCCGTAAGCAATCGGTTAAACAAAGACTGCGCTGCATTAGTAAAAAGTCGCGCAGCCCTATTTGAAGCAACATGGGAAAAATATCATAAAGGAAGTGCATTTGTTCCTGGTGGTCCCGGATGGCCTGGTGCTTCAATGGATTATTTAAAAGATTTTAGCATTGACATTGACTCTGAAATTAAATATTTTTTACAACAGGCCATAGAAGCAGCTGATATCGTAGCTCAAGGACACAATTTGCACGGAAATTATGCCTCGTTATTCAATTCTATTGATTTAAGCGGAATAGATGAAATCTTATTATGGCGTAAATACAGTGTCAACTCAGATGCCACTTCTTACCACTTTGTCGTAAGCTATTTGCAACGCAATGGCGGGGGAAACACAGGCTATACACGTTCCATGGTTAATTCTTATCTAATGTCTGATGGCCTACCCATCTATGCCAGTACCAATTATCAAGGAGACGATACATATGAACATATCTTTACCGACAGAGATGGACGTATGGGACAAACTATTTTAAAAACAGGAGATTTGTTATCTGATGATCCAAACTTTGCCACTTGGATAAAGAAGAGTGATGGATACGGCTACTTTTACCGCCCTGAAATTTTCGAGGCCCAAAAAGAAAATAGTAATCCGACCGGATACTGTCTGCGCAAAGGATTGAATACATCCGGAGATATGCAGTCAACAAAAGAATCCTATACAGGATGCCCGATCTTCCGTGCAGCAGAAGCCTACCTGAATTATATAGAAGCTTATTACGAATTAAACGGAAATCTAGGTGGCAACTGCGATAAATACTGGAAAGCTCTTCGTGCACGTGCCGGTATGAGTACAGACTATCAAAAGACCATAAACAATACAGACATAAGTAAAGAAAAACAAGATTGGGGAAGTTATTCTGCCGGTCAACAAATAAACACAACTCTGTACAACATCCGTCGTGAACGACGTGTCGAGTTGGTATCAGAAGGATTCCGTATGGCAGACTTAAAACGTTGGCGCGCTTTGGACCAAGTAAAAGATGTACACGTACAAGGATTTAATTTTTGGGATAGCATGTATCAACTGTATACAAACCCTCAAGCCGAAGACGCTGTAACCCCAATTCCCCAAATAACACTTTTAGAATATGGCGTAACAGACAAGACAGCCAATATTTCAGCAAAATCCGACCCATACGCAGAAGGAAAATATTTATTACCTTATCGTAAAAATGCTGCTAATATTGGTTTCAATGGATTAAACTGGAATACAAGCAAATACTTGTATCCTATTAGTAACAAGCAATTCCGCCTGACTACCGCTGTTCCAGGTTCTAATGAATATGAAAGTTCTACCATTTATCAAAACCCCGGATGGAGCAGAAATGATGGAACTTTACCTGAAGGTGAATAAACAAACATAGAAGTTTTCAGATAACAATGTAGAGAAACAGCCCTACAATCATTTATGGGAAGGAAAAGGAAAATTTCCGAAAAGTTTTCCTACCTTCCCATAGCATATTCACATTATATGAATATCTTTGTTTTGAAAACATAATCAATGTAGCAATAGACTATAATTACCGATATGGTGATAGTTTTATTTTCTTCTAACTACCGTTTTTTCGGTTTATTCTTACGAACTATTCTAGGTTGAAAAATAAACATATTATGAAAAGATTAATATCACTATTCTTGTTAACTTTAGGAATAATCTTACCTATCTTAGCACAGCAAAAAGAAATAGATGTCTACTTAGTAGGTGGGCAATCAAATGCAACAGGACAAGCTTATGTTAAAAATATCCCAGCCTCTTTTAAAATTGACACAAGAGTCCGAATCTATTATTCTCGTTTCCTCAACAAAGGAGAGGGCAGTGAGCAATGGAACCCTTTATGCCAAGCTTCTGAAACAAAAAATAAATTCGGAATAGAGTTAAGTTTAGGTACAAAGTTACAGTCTTTATATCCCAAGCCTCAAATTGCATTGATAAAACACGCTTTATCTGGTTCCAATCTATATCAACAATGGAATCCGGGAAACCGTCAGAAAAATATTCGTGGCGAAGAATATATAAATTTTATAAAGACTGTAAAAGATGCTATCATCAGTTTGAAGCAACAAGGATATCGCCCTATTATTAAGGCTATGGTTTGGCAACAAGGAGAAGCAGATGCACGTGATATAGCTGGAATGGAACAGTCTCGCCAATATAGTTCGAATCTAAAGAATTTTATAGAACAAATACGAAAAGAATTTAATAGCGAAAACATGTTATTTGTATATGGAACTGTCATACCTATAGCCGCTTCTCGCTTTACAGGGCGTGAACTGGTAAGAAAAGCCCAATTTGCTGTTTCCAACAACTCAAACTCTGAGTTCTCCGTTAATAATGCGTTATTAATTCCAGCAGACGATTTACAAATGCTATATAATGACTATCAGATTCAGCACCTAAAGATGATGTACATTTAGGAATATATGGCATTCTAACATTAGGTGAGCGTTTTGCTGATGCTATTTATCAACATTTAAAATAAAAGTTCTTTTATTTGATAATTACACAATAAAACACAATCAGTCAGGAATGATGAAACCTCTATTAATCCTTTACAGATTATGAAGAAAAGACTTAATATTTTCTTGCTGGCATTCCCTTTGTGTCCAGTATTCCAGATTCAAGCTCAAGAAAAACCTAACTTGGTCTTCATCATGGCAGACCAATGGAGAGGAAATGCTTTAGGTTGTCTCGGAAAAGAGCCTGTCAAAACCCCTTGCCTGGACCAACTGGCCCGTGAAGGTGTGAATTTCACCAATGCTGTCAGCAGCTACCCTGTATCTTCACCGGCAAGAGGCATGTTGATGACAGGCATGTATCCGCATAAGAACAAAGTAACAGGCAATTGCAATTCTGCCAACGCTCCCTACGGAGTAGAACTTCCACAAGATGCACGCTGCTGGAGTGATATACTTAAAGCCAATGGATACCAGACAGGGTATATCGGCAAATGGCATCTGGATGCTCCCCATAAACCATACGTAGACACTTACAACAACCAAGGTGCAGTTGCTTGGAACGAATGGTGTCCCAAAGAACGCCGGCACGGTTTCGACTATTGGACCGCTTATGGCACTTACGACTACCATTCAAACCCCATGTACTGGGACACTGACACTCCCCGGGATAGTTTTTATTATGTCAATCAATGGGGACCGGAGTATGAAGCCGACAAAGCGATTGAGTACCTCAATAAACATATAGATAAGACGCAACCATTCGCCTTAGTCGTATCCATGAATCCTCCACACACCGGTTACGAGCTAGTGCCCGACCGATACAAGGAGATGTATAAAAATCTGAATGTAGAGACATTATGTGCCAACCGTCCCGACATTCCCGCCAAAGGCACTGAAATGGGCGACTATTTCCGCAACAATATCCGCAATTACTACGCCTGCATGACCGGAGTCGATGAAAATATAGGTCGGATAATCAACGAATTGAAACGTTTAGAATTATTTAAAAACACTATCGTAGTATTCACTTCTGACCACGGCATCTGCATGGGAGCTCATGAACAAGCCGGAAAAGATATCTTTTATGAGGAATCCATGAGGATTCCCGTCCTTATCTCATGGCCGGAAAAAATAAAGCCGAAAACCGACCAAACAACCATGATAGCTTTTGCCGACTTGTATCCGACCCTGCTTTCCATCATGGGCTTTCAGCAACAAATACCGGAAGAAGTACAAACATTCAACCTCGCTTCTATTCTCCTCTGCGGAAAAGAAAACAACTGCATTGTCCAACCCTACTATTACATACAGTCATCCAATCCAGCAACAGGCTACCGGGGATTGCGCACCGCCACACATACATTTACTATCCATGCAACCGATGGAAAGGTAGATAAGATTATTCTATTTGACAGGAGATCAGATCCTTATCAAATGAATAATATAGCTATGCAGCATCCCAAATTAGTAAACCGACTGAAAAGCCAATTAAAAACATGGCTACAAAAAACAGAAGATCCATTTTTTAATTATTTATAACCCATGAAGATACTATATATATCCCTTCTCTTCCTTATGAACTGTGTACTGAGTGTTGCACAACCGGAAATCATTATACCCAAACCGCATCAATTGAAATGGCACGAGGCGGAAATGGGAGCCGTATTTCATTATGACCTCCACGTATTCGACGGCATCCGCTACGGACAAGGCAATAACCGTATCAGTCCCATTGAAGATTACAACATTTTCAACCCCACCCAATTGAATACCGACCAATGGGTCTCAGCAGCTAAAGCCGCAGGCTGCAAATTCGCCGTACTCACAGCCACCCATGAAACCGGCTTCGGATTGTGGCAAAGTGACGTAAACCCATACTGCCTGAAAGCTGTAAAATGGCGTAACGGCAAAGGAGACATTGTCCGCGATTTTGTCAACTCCTGCCGTAAATATGGTATCCAGCCAGGCATCTATGTAGGCATCCGGTGGAATTCACTCCTGGGTATCCATAATTTCAAGGTAGCCGGTGACGGAGAATTTGCCGCCAACAGACAGGCGTGGTATAAACGCTTCTGTGAAAAAATGGTGGAAGAACTTTGTACCCGATATGGAGATTTATATATGATTTGGTTTGATGGCGGAGCCGATGACCCACGAGGTGACGGTCCTGATGTGGAACCCATCGTCAATAAATACCAGCCCAACTGCCTGTTCTACCACAACATAGACCGTGCTGATTTCCGTTGGGGAGGTTCAGAAACCGGCACAGTGGGATACCCCTGCTGGTCTACTTTCCCAGCCCCCTGTTCACATCATAAACGTATTGAAAGCCAAAAAGACCAAATAGCATTATTAAAACAAGGTGATCCCGAAGGAAAATACTGGGTACCAGCTATGGCAGACAGTCCCCTGCGCGGTGCCAACGGCCGCCACGAATGGTTTTGGGAACCCGATGACGAGAATAATATCTATCCATTGACAACGTTGATGGATATGTACGAAAAATCAGTGGGACGCAACGCTACGTTAATCATTGGACTGACCCCCGATCCCGATGGGCTATTGCCAGCAGGTGACGAACAGCGTTTAAAAGAATGGGGAGAAGAAATAAACCGGCGCTTTGGCACGCCATTGGTAGAAACCCAAGGCCGGAAGCAACGGCTTACGCTGAATCTGAATGAAAAGCAACCGGTCAACTACTGTATTATCCAAGAAGACATTACCAAAGGCGAAAGAATACGCCAATACAAGATAGAAGCGAAAGTCAACGGAAAATGGCAGACAGTATGCTCCGGCGAGTCTGTGGGACACAAACGCATTGCGCACTTCGAATCGGTAGAAACCACCGCCTTGCGCCTCACCGTCACCCAATCCGTTGCCTTACCCGCAATCAGCTATTTCAGCGCCTATAACGTAACCCTCAAATAAAAAATCATGAGAGAATATACAGCAATATTCATTTGTATTCTAATTTGCAATGTATTTATTTGTCCGAAATCCTTCGGGCAAACAGATTACACGTATAAAAAAGGAAAGTCATTCAAGAGTACAAACGCTTTGTCAATGACAGATACGATTGATTTAACTTCCATTTCTTCTCCCATACCCTATAAGAAATCCATACCCGGACAAATCCAGACTATTGCCTGTCCGGTACGGTTACCTGGGTACGTCCGAGGTATTTTCTTCAGCCGAGACTCCCGTCCGGGAGATTTTGAATGGCCCAACAATACCAACCGGCTCCTACCTTGGGTGTTCAACGATTTAAAAGAATTAACCGACACCCGCTATCCGGGAATACCTTCCAATGCAGCCCCATCTACGTTGGGAGATGCATTATTGCTGGAACTGACAAACGGAGAATACTTGTTTGCCAAAGCCATTGCCGGCCGTAACAGTTTAAGCTGGCTGCAAGTAAACGATAACGGCTCTGTCACCCTATATGTATCCACCTTAGGAAAAGACTATCTGAAACCGGAAGTCCCTCTTCTACTCATCCGACAAGGAAAAGATATTTATTCAACCATTCGGCAAGCCTATCAAGCGCTGATGAAAAATACAGAAGCCGCCGACTTAAAAAGCCGCACAGCCAAGGAATATTTCGAAGCTTTCCGCTATCTCGGTTGGTGTACATGGGAACATTATCATGATGATATAAACGAATCCAAGGTAATAAACGATATGAAAACGATAGAGGCATCCGGCATTCCTATCCGGTATGTACTGATTGACGACGGTCATCTCGCCCACAAGAACAGGCAACTGACCGATTTCATACCGGATAAACAACGTTTCCCGTCGGGATGGAAAAAAATCATGTCATACAAAAAAGAAAATAAAATCAAATGGATCGGACTGTGGTACAGCCTTTCGGGATACTGGATGGGATTATCCCCCGAAAACGGATTTCCACAAGTCGTCCGACAAGCCCTATACCCACACGCCGGCAGCCTTCTGCCAGGAACGGACAGCACCCGCATCCGTTCCTTCTATCGCTACTACGTCAGCACCTTAAAAGAACAAGGATTCGATTTTCTGAAAGTAGATAACCAAGCTTTTACACTACCACTCTACATGGGAGGCCATGAAAGTATCCGCCAGGCAACCGACTGTAACCGAAGCCTAGAAGCCGAGACCCATCGGCAAAATATGGGACTAATGAACTGTATGGCACAGAACGTCATCAATACTGACCATACGTCACACAGTAACAGCACCCGTGTCAGCATAGACTATAAGAAATATGATGAGGATATGGCAAAATCACACCTATTCCAGTCTTATACCAATACCTTGCTACTAGGACAAACCGTATGGCCCGACCATGATATGTTTCATTCCTGCGATACCGTTTGCGGCACCTTGATGGCACGTTCCAAGGCTATTTCCGGAGGTCCGGTCTACCTGTCGGACGCCCCTCGGGACTTTATCAAGGAAAACATTTTCCCCTTAATTGACGAACAAGGCAAACTGTTCCGTCCCGAAGCTCCCGCCGTACCTATGCCAGAATCTATACTGACCAATCCATTATGGAGTGGAAAAGCGTATCGAGTAGCAGCTCCCTCAGGCAACGGAGCAATGACATTAATCTGTTACAACCTGAATGTTTCCCCCCGGCATCAGCAAGTCCAAGCCATTATAAAAAAAGAAGATTATTCTCTTCGGAACAGTTTTGAAAAAATGTCTGCCACCTCCGAAGAACGCGTGCTGCTTTATAATTGGGAATCACAAAAGGCAGAAGAACTATCAGACAGCAGTACATTCGAACTCATCGGATTTACAGACAAACTGTTTCATCTCTGCCCCATACGGAAAGGATGGGCAGTCATTGGCGTACAGGAAAAATATCTATCCCCGAGCACCGTCCAAACTATCTCTTTAACAGAGAATCGGTTGGAGCTGAACGTACTATGTACAGGTACACTAAAAGTATGGATAGAAAATTCCGGCAAACAAGAACTGAGAAGTATTTCCATAGATACCCCCCAAAAAATTGTAATCGAAAAATAACTTATAAAACCAGCCGATATGAATAAAAAACTACTTGTATCTTTCGCTCTCGCTTCCTTAACAGGAATCTCGACGCAAGCAAAAGAAAAAATGTCTTCAGAAACAACCCAACAACGTCCCAATATCATCTTATTTATGGTGGACGACATGGGTTGGCAAGATACATCCTTACCTTTCTGGACACAGAAAACCCACTATAACGAAACCTATGAAACCCCCAATATGGAACGTCTGGCCAAAAAAGGGATGATGTTCACACAGGCATACGCCTGCAATATCAGTTCCGCTACCCGTTGCAGTCTGATAACGGGTGCCAACAACACCCGACATCGTGTAACAAACTGGACGCTTGAAAAAAACAAAGCTACCGACAGACCAAGCAATACAATACAATTGCCAGACTGGAACTACAACGGAGTCAGCCAAGTAACAGGAACGTCCAATACCTTTGTCGGCACTTCTTTCGTTGAGTTACTCAGACAGAACGGTTATCATACCATCCACTGCGGAAAAGCTCATTTCGGTTCTATTGACACACCGGGAGAGAACCCTACCCATTGGGGGTTTGAAGTAAATATAGCCGGACATGCCGCCGGTGGTCTGGCTACTTATCTGAGCGAACAGAACTACGGGCACACCCGCGATGGAAAACCCTATTCACTAATGGCTATCCCCGGCTTGGAAGATTATTGGGGAACAGGTATATTTGCTACAGAAGCCCTGACACGAGAAGCTATCAAAGCATTGGACAAAGCAAAAAAATACAATCAACCTTTTTATCTATATATGGCACATTATGCCATCCACGTTCCTGTTGACAAAGATATGCGCTTCTTCCCCAAGTATATTAAAAAAGGACTTAGTGACAAAGAAGCCGCATATGCATCCTTAATTGAAGGAATGGATAAAAGTCTGGGGGATTTGATGAACTGGTTGGAAAAAAATGATGAAGCAAATAATACCGTTATTATTTTTATGAGTGACAACGGAGGGCTAGCTGCCGAACCCGGATGGCGCGACGGACAAATTCACACTCAAAACGCTCCTCTCAACAGTGGTAAAGGCTCCTTATATGAAGGAGGAATACGCGAACCAATGATTGTAAGCTGGCCCGGAGTAGTCACCCCAGATACTCGTTGTGACAAATATCTTATAATTGAAGATTTTTATCCTACCATACTTGAAATGGCGGGTATCACAAACTATAAGACAGTCAACCCTATAGACGGTATCAGCTTTATGCCCCTGCTGAAAGGTACAGGAGACCCGTCTAAAGGACGCGCACTGGTATGGAATTTCCCTAATATCTGGGGTAATGACGGGCCAGGCATCAATCTGGCCTGCTCTATCCGCAAAGACGAATGGAAACTGGTCTATTATTATGAAACCGGTAAAAAAGAACTTTTCAACATACCAAATGATATCAGTGAAAAAAATGATGTAGCAAAGCAACATCCCGGCATCGTAAAACGGCTCTCCAAGGAATTAGGGAACTATTTGCGAGCAACAGGAGGACAACGTCCCACATTCAAAGCCACCGGAAAACCCTGCCCGTGGCCAGATGAAATCTAACTCCTGTCAGTATATGAAATATGCCCGACTACATTTTCTTAATGTAATCGGGCACATTCCAATGTATTATGCATTCCTGCCGAACATTTCTCAAGCCACCGGAATAGCTAATTAATAAATTATAAACAATATCAATAAAATCCGCTAAGCGTTTTCCTTAAAAGCCTTTTCTTCCGCTTCACTGATTATCTGCTCAACCACATCCGTTTTCTTAATCTCCTCCAAAGAAAGATCCGGAGTAACGGCCCCACTGTCTGAAGGCTTACGATCAGAAACCGTTACCTCCTCCTGAGATAACTCACGGGCAGCCTTAGCCGCAAAAATACATTCAATAAAACCGGAATCATTCTTGATTTTTCCCAAAGCCACACGCGCAGCCATTTGCTGAGACTCTTTTTTAGAATAACCGGTTCCTTTTCCTCCCGAAATACCTTCCACCAAAACTTCACTCTCGAAAGTAGGATTATATCCCTGATCGTGTGATTGGGTTATCAGCTCAAAGGTAACCTCAAAACGATTTTTTTGACTCCATTCTATCAACTTGGATTTAAAATTTACCTCCTTACGGGAAATCTTCTCCAAATTTATATAAGATCCAATAATACGATGCTCCATGAAATATTTACAGGCACGATATCCCCTGTCTAAATAAATAGCACCTACCAATGCTTCGAATGCATTGCCGCACATATAGCTGTTATGAGAAGACTGGCGGGCTGTATACTTGATCAGCTTATCCAAACCAATCTCTATAGCCAAACGATTCAATGTTTCACGCTGCACTATTTTAGAACGGGTGTTCGTGAGAAAACCCTCACGCTTTCCTTCAAACCTTTTGTAAACAATATCTGCCACCACAGCATCCAAAATAGCATCCCCCAAAAATTCCAAGCGTTCATTATTAAGCAAACGCCCCTTTTCAGACTTCACTGATAAAGATTTGTGAAGCAAAGCCTGTTCGTAGATGCTAATATCTTTGGGATAGAATCCAAGCATCTTATAAAAACGAAAATAAGACTCCCTATCCTTACGAAAAAGAAGTCTTATCCTATCTTTTATATTGCTAAACACGACTATTCAGCATATTTTTTTACGATTACACATGCATTATGTCCACCAAAACCAAAGGTATTGCTCAATGCAGCGTTTACTGTACGTTTCTGAGCTTCGTTGAACGTGAAGTTCAAGTTATAATCAATGTTTTCATCATTATCACCTTCCTCATGGTTGATAGTCGGCGGAACAATGTCGTTCTTCACAGCCAATACACTGGCAATAGCTTCTACCGCACCGGCAGCACCCAACAAGTGTCCTGTCATAGACTTAGTAGAGCTGATATTCAGTTTATAAGCGTGATCTCCAAATACATCCTTGATAGCTTTCACTTCTGAAACATCACCTACAGGAGTCGAAGTTCCATGTACATTGATATAATCAATGTCTTCCGGCTTCAATTCCGCATCTTCCAATGCGTTCAACATCACCAATTTAGCGCCCAATCCTTCCGGATGAGAAGCTGTCAAGTGATAAGCGTCGGCAGAAGCGCCTACACCGGCAAGTTCCGCATAAATCTTGGCACCACGTGCTTTTGCATGTTCCAATTCTTCCAAAATCAGACAGCCTGCGCCTTCACCCATCACAAAGCCATCACGGCTTGCGCTAAACGGACGGGATGCACGTTCCGGATCATCGTTACGGGTAGACAAAGCATGCATAGCGTTAAAACCGCCTAAACCAGCTTCAAAAATTGCAGCTTCCGCACCACCTGCCACAATTACATTTGCTTTACCCAAACGGATATAGTTAAATGCATCGGCAATAGCATTTGATGAAGATGCACAGGCAGAAGTTGTTGTGAAGTTAGGACCGTGGAAACCATACATGATAGAGATCTGTCCCGATGCAATATCAGCTATCATTTTGGGGATAAAGAATGGGTTGAATTTCGGTCCGACAGTATCTTTATTCAGTGTATAATTAGCTACTTCTTCTTCAAAAGTATGAATACCTCCGATACCTACACCGTAAATTACACCTATTCTATTCAAATCTTCTTTTTCGAGGTCCATTCCAGAATCCTCCACCGCTTCTTTAGCAGCTGCAATGGCATACTGTGTATACAGATCCATTTTGCGAAGTTCTTTACGGTCAATGTAATCAGTTCCATTGAAATTCTTCACTTCGCATGCAAAATGAGTCTTGAATTTAGACGCATCGAAATGAGTAATAGGTCCTGCCCCGCTTATCCCCTTCACCAGGTTTTCCCATGTTTCTGCAACATTGTTACCTACAGGAGTAAGAGCACCAAGACCTGTTACTACTACTCTTTTTAATTCCATATTATAAAATAAGGATAATTACTTAGCGTTAGCTTCGATATAAGAAACGGCGTCACCTACTGTACCAATTTTCTCAGCCTGATCATCAGGAATAGAAATACCGAATTCTTTTTCGAATTCCATAATCAGTTCTACAGTATCCAGTGAATCTGCGCCCAGATCGTTAGTGAAGCTTGCTTCTGTTGTAACTTCTGATTCTTCTACACCTAATTTATCAACGATAATAGCTTTTACTCTTGATGCAATTTCAGACATAACTTTAATTTTTTAGTTAATAAATTGAATTATTTTATTTTCTTTGCGGTTGCAAAGGAATAAATATTTCTTGGGCTGAGCAAATATTCAGGCAAATAAATGCAGAATTTTGCACATTTTTTTGTTTTATGTGCACCAAAATAGAGATCATCATGAAGAAAATCGCAATTTTAGCTTCAGGAGAAGGCACGAATGCTGAAAGAATTATTCGGTATTTTTTAGAGAAAAGAACAGCTGAAGTAGCATTGGTTATCGTCAACAAAGCACAGGCCGGTGTACTCAAGCGGGCTGAAAGACTGAGTGTTCCGTCACTTATCCTCACAGCTCAAGAATTTGCCGACGGGAAAGTACTGGAAACACTGCACCAATATCATATTGACTTTATTGTACTGGCAGGCTTTCTCTTGAAAGTACCTGATGCCATTTTGCATGATTATCCGAATAAAATAGTAAATATTCATCCGGCCCTCCTTCCCAAGTTCGGTGGTAAAGGTATGTATGGTTCCCGCGTGCACCAAGCTGTAATAGCTTCCCATGAAAAGAAAAGCGGCATCACCATCCATTATATAAATGAACAATATGATGAAGGAAATACCATTTTCCAAGCCACCTGTCCGGTATTACCCACTGACACGCCAGATACATTGGCAACACGGGTGCACCAGTTGGAATACGAATATTTCCCTCGGGTGATTGAAGCGACTATTTTAGGCAAAAATCTTTCAATCTAATACGAAAAAACTGAAGAGCTTTGCCTATCCGATAATTGACAGTCTGCACCGACACCTCCAGCGTGTCAGCAATTTCTTTATGGGTCAGTTGTTTATATCGACTCATAACATATACTTTTTGCTGTTCTTTAGGAAGAGCATGAAGAGCTTCCATATAGGCATTAAACAACTCCGTGCTATAACAAGAATCCAATGCCGGCAGAGATTTTAACTGTTGGCTCTGGTACTCTTCATATACCTGACGGGTAATATGGGAACGGGTGATTGAATTCAATGCCCTGTTCCTGACACTGGTAAATAAGAAAGATTTCAGCGACAAGTCCTCTACCAGCGACTCACGCTTTTCCCACACATACATCATCAAATCCTGCACTATTTCTTCAGCCTCTTCAAGAGAAACATACGAGGAACAAAACAAACATAGCGGCTTGTAATAAGAAGCATAAACCAGGGAAAATACTTTTTGATCCCCTGACCTCAAGGTTTTAATAATTAAGCGGTTATCATTAAGGTTCATAGGTCATTTTTAATTTAAGGTTACACAAACATAAGTATTTATTTCAAAATAAGAAAACAAGAATGAGATAAAATACAAAAAATATAAGTTTTTGTTTAGTAACCCGGTTATGATATTTGTATTAATAATGTTGACCGACTTAAAGAGAGATTAACAGAAACCTTAATAAATAAACCTTGATAAGTTAACCTTAAACTGAATGCCTATGCGAAAAATTATCAAATCAAACCTATTGGGTAAACATACCCAATTATCAACAAACCTATTATTTAATCTAAAAACAAAAATCTAATTAAGAACGAACCTCAAAATCTAACCTTATGAGACGAATTTTTACTTTTTTCCTGACATTCCTATTGGGAATGTTTGTAACAGCATTGTATGCACAAACGCATACAGTCAGCGGTACTGTAATAGATAAAGACGCTAACGAACCTCTGATCGGCGCAAACGTATTAATTAAAGGTACAACTATCGGAACAGTGACCGACCTCGACGGAAAGTATACCCTGCAAGCCGGCGACAAAGACATTCTGGTATTCTCCTATTTAAGTATGAAAACCATCGAGGAACCTGTAAACGGACGTACAGTAATCAACGTAAAAATGACATCGGACACAGAAACACTGGGTGAAGTCGTAGTGACGGCAATGGGTATTAAACGACAATCCGAGACACTAACCTATTCTGCGCAAACAGTAGGAGGTAAAGACGTTAATGACATCAAGAGCGTCAATATGATTAACTCCCTGCAAGGTAAAAGTGCCGGTATGATGATTACACCGAACTCAACCGGAGCCGGCGGTTCTTCCAAGATTCTGTTCCGTGGCAATAAGTCCATCAGCGGTAATAACCAGCCATTAGTAGTAGTAGACGGAGTTCCTGTCATGATGAATATCACCAATTCACAGGTAGACAGCAACTACGGAGGCCAGCGAGACGGTGGTGACGCCATGTCTACAATCAATCCGGACGACATCGCCCAAATCACCTTGCTGAAAGGTGCATCGGCAGCAGCACTTTATGGTGCGGTAGCAGCCAATGGCGCCATTATGATTACCACCAAATCAGCACAGTCGGGTAAAGTTTCCGTTAATGTATCCAGCAACACCACAATGGAGAGCCCAATGGTGCTACCCGAATTCCAGACTACTTATGGGATGAGCGACAACGGTACTTTCAGCTGGGGTGAGAAACTAAGCAGCAAAGCTCCAAACTATGCAAAAAAATTCTTCCGTACCGGATTTACAACGAATAACTCTATCTCCTTAAGCGGGGGTAATGAAAACATCCAATCTTATTTTTCCTATGCCAATGTCTATTCACAAGGTATCACTCCCCAGAATGACTACCGAAGCCACAATTTGAATTCAAAAGTAGGTTTCAATATTCTGAAAGACATTCATATTGATTTCACGGCCAAGTTTACCAACCAGCACATCACCAATCAGGCAGCTGCCGGCTATTTATGGAATCCGCTGACCGGTGTTTATCTCTTCCCTAGAGGAGAAGACTGGAATGGCTATAAAGAGAACTTCGAGGTATATGATCCCGCAAGAGGCTGCTATGTCCAAAACTGGACAAATACACAACAACAGCAATTCGGTAATCCATATTGGATGTTAAACAGACAGACCCCGATCACTGACCGTAACCGCTATGAATTTGGCGGAAGCATCAAATGGGACATAACTCCAGATCTGAATATCCAAGGACGTATGCGTTACGAAAGAGGAGAAGAACACTGGGTACACAATGCTTACGCATCCAGCGTAGGAAACCTTTATCCGATGGGACGCATGAAAGACAACCGCTATTTCAGTGACCAACTTTATGGCGATGTCTTGGTAAGCTACAACCATACATTCAATGATTTTTCTCTATCTGCTACCGCAGGTTCCAGTTTTACAAAAACCAAAACCTCTCATGTAGACCTATGGGGTGAGGGCTCCCAGTTCTCACAGCCCGGTTCCGGAAACATTTTTTATCCGAACATCTTTACTCCGAACAACTATTATGGCAATATGTCCACCGTGGGCAAAGATGACAACTGGATGACCCAAAAACGGCTGAACTCAGTATTCGCCACCGCACAACTTGGTTATCGTGAAGGCATATTCCTTGATATATCAGCACGTAATGACTGGTCTTCGGCATTAGCTTTCACAGAAAGCTGTTCATTCTTTTATCCCTCTTTTGGCGGTAGTGTCCTGCTGAACAAATTTGTAGATATGGGTAAGAACATTGATCTGTTCAAATTCCGCGCAAGCTATTCTATCGTAGGTAATGACGTACCTGTATTCATGAGTAATCTGCTCTATTCTCTAGGTTCTCAAGGTGCTATCACTCCCCCCGACAAAGCTCCGTTCAGAACATTGAAGCCGGAAAAAACTCATTCTTTAGAAATTGGTTTTGACGGTACATTCTTACAGAACCGACTGAATATCAATCTGACTTATTATAAGACCAACACCAAGAATCAGTTCTTCTCCGTTGCGGCTCCTTACGAATCAGGCTTGAGAAACCGTTATGTAAACGCCGGTAATGTAGAAAACAAAGGCTTTGAATTCAACATCGGATGGTATGAGCAGTTCACTGACCACTTCAGTTGGAGTACCAACCTAAACTTCTCTTACAATGACAATAAGATTAAAGAATTGGTAGATGACCTTCCCAACGGACTGACATTGACCGATTTCGGAGGTGCAAAAGTGATCTTGAAAGAAGGCGGCCACTACGGAGATTTATATGTACGTCACCTGATGCGTGATGAAAACGGCAAGCCCCTGCAAAACGAAAAAGGAGAGCCTATCGTAAGTGGTGATTCTATGGACGAACTGGAATACGCAGGCAATATGAATGCCAAAGTAAATATGGGATGGACGAACACATTCCGCTACAAGGACTTCTCACTATCATTCCTGATTGATGCTAAATTCGGTGGAAAAGTGATCGGTATGACCGAAGCGGCTCTAGACGGTTGGGGCGTGTCCAAACGTTCAGGTGAAGCCCGTGACGCCGGCGGTATTACAGTAGACGGAGTAAAATTTGATGCCGATAAGTACTATCGCACCACCGGTAACAATAACTTCAACAGTCCATACGCTGTAGAAAACTACGTTTATGATGCAACCAATATACGCCTTCGCGAAGTAACTTTCGGCTACACCTTCCGTAACCTGTTAGGTGCGGGCAAGAACCTGACCGCAGCCATCATCGGCCGCAACTTGTTCTTCTTCCACAAAGACGCCCCGATGGATCCGGACGTATCAGCAGGTACAGGCAATGGTATACAAGGTGTAGATATGTTTGCACTGCCTACCTCACGCAGTTTTGGTCTTAATTTAAAACTTAACTTCTAATGCTTGAAACTATGAAACGGAATAAGATATTAACATACGCCTTTTTAATGGCATTCCCAATGACCGTAGGAAGTATCTTCTCTTCCTGCACAGACGATTTTGAAAAATTGAATACCAGTAACATCCAGGTAAATCCGGCAGATCTTCCTTTTGCCGCACAATGTACCGAACCGATGACCTACTGTTATCCTCCTCAGCAAAATATGTTCCAGTTTTGGACCAACCTGACCATTGACCTTTATGGAGGTTACTTTATGACTCCCAACGGTAACTTCACCAACGGTGATATGGGAGAGAACCGGGGACATAGTGGCGGTATGTATGAGAACTATTATCTCCATATTTTCAACAACACCCGCCGCATCATCGCACAATGCGACGCCAGTGGTGAAAGAGGTCTGTCAGGCGTGATGCGTATCGTACAGGCTTACGGAACATTGATGACTACAGATGCCTACGGACCGATACCTTACAGTTCCATCCTGTCGGGCGAAAACGAAGTGTATTTCGAGTTCGACAGCCAGAAAGACCTATATAAAGCCATGCTTGAAGATCTGAGTACAGCCATTACTGACATCAGTGCCATGGGAGCAGATGAAATAGCCAAATTGAAATCCTTTGACTGTTGGTGCAACGGCGACAAAGACCTATGGGTAAAAATAGCCAATACGATGAAACTACGCATGGCGTTACGCCTGTCCAAACGGGAAACCGAAGCCAGCAACGCCGGAATGAACCTTAAGGCAATCGCTACCGAGGCTGCCCAAAACACCTTGGCAACAGTCAACAAGGATATTCTGATCGATAAAAGTCTTGAGAATGAAATGTGGCTGATGTTCAATTGGGGTGATTGTGGATTCAATGCCAATCTGGTAACTATTATGAGTGGAACCAAAGATCCGCGCCAACCATTATATATGACCCTGAATACCGGAGATATCAAAAACGAAGCCGGTACTACCACAGTAGCCGCCAATAGTCAATATCTGGGTATCCGTTTTGCCAGCGGCCTGCCTGCCAAACCAAACAGTTGGGGTAGCTTCTCCGGTTGGATTCAGGGAAACAACGGTTCCTCTTATTCCATGCCACTGCCTATCATGAAAGCAGCGGAAGCCTATTTCCTATTGGCTGAAGCAAAATTAAGATGGGATATTGGCAGTGAAAGTGTAAAGAACCTATATGAAAATGGAATCCGTGTTTCCATGACTAATGAATTAGCTTATCGGGGAGCTTATGCCGGAATCAAAGAATATCCGGAAGGAGCAGTAGACGCCTACATCAATGGAACAAGCACCCAAATAGACTATACAGATCCCATCAAAGCCGAATTAAGTACCCCGGCTGTAAATAAATTAAGTGTAAAATGGGATGAGAGCGCAAGCAACGAAGAAAAACTGGAAAGAATCATCACCCAAAAATGGCTCGCCCTATTCCCCCTATCCACCGAAGGCTGGGCAGAACAACGCCGCACCGGCTATCCACGCTTCTTTCCTGCATTCGTCAATGAAAGTAATGGAGCCGTAAACACAGAAGAAGGTGTACGCCGCGTAATTTATAGCAGCCAGGCTTATGATGCCAACGCTAAGGGAGTAGAAGGCGGAATCAAACTTCTGGACCAAGAAAATTCCAGCAAATTTGGCATCTCCGGTGACAAAGGCGGAACACATCTTTGGTGGGACAATGCTGATAAAGGAAACTTTTAAATGCAATATTTTAAGGTAAAAACTGTGATTTTTGTTTCAATAGGCATTTCATATTAAAGTTTCGGATAGGGCAGGCCGTGAGGTTTGCCCTATTTTTGTTTACAGCATATCACTTATTCTGGATACTTTGGGTTTGCGCCAGTCCTATACCATATCCTTTCGGTTCGTTCCGGCTTCCCGATACAGGGCAGTTTTTTGGCAATTACTACATTCTTCAAACATATCATCTGTCATCATCAAGCGAAAGCGTAAAAGTGCCCAAGCGGTATGAATAATCCGGCTCACCGAGCATAATTCGGGAAACATTCACTAAAAACAATATTTCCGGTTGATTTAATCGCACAAACCTACCAGATGTAAAACCGGTGAAGTGGAGGGAGTAAGAGTTTACGGCAATTGCCGCATAAGTGTTAATTTAACGCTTAACGAACTATTATCATAAATTAAATTGAATAAACTTTGCTGATTATCAAATTATTATTATAACTTTGCGATTATTCTAAAAAACGTTTGCCTATTAAGAACGTTTTTTGATTAGGAATGACAAAGTTATTTTATATACTCAGTTTGCTGATTATTAAAGTAGCAAGCAATTACATTAGTACACATTTATGGTCAGGTGAAAAAAAACTGAAGAAACGCGTATTATTGCAAACTTTGATTCTAACAGCCTGCTTCCTGCCCACTCATGGACAAGACAGTTTTTTATGTTTCCAAACAAATGTTCAAAAGAGTAATATCAGCATACACGAACAAAGAATGAAACATCCCGGGCATTCCCAAACCGCGTGTGTTCACTCTAAGCATATCGGCATTGGAAATGAAGATACCGGCAATGACCATGGAGCCGGAAAAACGAAATACAATAAGTCGGTTCCATTTCTCGCCCTGAAAACAAACATGCTGTTTGACATTGCTTTAATACCAAACATAGAAGTCGAAGTTCCCGTTGGCAAATGTTGGTCGCTCAACGGCGAATTGATGTTTCCGTGGTGGCTGTTTGATAACGACAAATACTGTATGCAAATATTATCCGGAGGACTGGAAACACGTTACTGGCTAGACAATAAGAAGAAACGAAATATCCTTACGGGACACTTCGCCGGGCTGTATGCCGGAGGCGGAAAGTACGATTTGCAATGGAAAGAGAATGGCTATCAAGGAGAATTCTTCATTGCCGCAGGAATCAGCTACGGATATGCAAAACGCATTTCCCGAAATCTGCATTTGGAATTCAACCTCGGAATAGGAGTGCTGAGAACCTATTACAAACATTACCACGCCAACGATAACCATCAGACATTGTTGTGGCAAAACAACGGACGATATACATGGTTTGGTCCCACCAAAGCTAAAATCTCCCTTGCATGGATATTAAACCATAAAGTAAAAGGAGGTGTAAAATGAGAATGCGTTTTATCTTGCTTTCCTTTCTGCTTTTCATATCTTGCGATAGGCGCGAACTTACCTACTATGAAGTTGTGGGAGTCACCCTCATGGCAGACTGGAGCCAAGCCGGACTGGAGGGAGAAGACACCTATGGCGCGACGGCCGTTTTCTATCCCCAAAATGGAGGAGCGCCTCAAACCGTACTGATGGGCAACCGTACTCACGCCATCACCCGTTTGCCCAAAGGACATTATAACGTGATCTTATTCAACCGTTCATTCAGTGATTTCGGCGGCATTGCTTTCCGAGGAGAGAATGCTTTCCACACCTTCGAAGCGTATGCCAAACAAATAGAAAATCGTTCCGCAAGCGAAGTTAGCACTACCTCACCCGAAAAGCTGGCAACCTGCGTCATCGAGGGATTTGAAGTGACGGACAACATAGAATGCTCACTGCAATTCACCCCTACCGAGCTGACAAGCACAGTGAAAGTGCGGATTAGCATAGACGGACTGAACAACATAAAAGATGCTACTTGCCGCCTTGGAGGCATCCACGCCTCCATATTGCTGCACAACGGCCAACGCGGTGAAAAGATGATTACACAGGAATTTTCCATAGGAAACCCGACCTTCCACGAAGGATCTTTCACCGACGGCACTCTTACAGGCGAAATCTGTGTTTTCGGCTTTGACGAAGAAACCGACCACAGCATGAGCCTGAGTGCCAATCTAGTAGACGGAAAGACTAAGATAGAACAAAACTTCGATAAAGTGAGTATCTCAAAAGACACGGATGAAACAGGTGCCATCTACCTACATATAGAAGCAAAAACACCCGGACGAATACCTGATGTAGAACCTGAAAAAGATCCCAACTCCGGTTTCAATGCAGATGTAAACGACTGGGGGAAAGAAGAAAACACAGAATTGCCTTTGTAAAACAAAAGTATAATACTAATCAATAAAAAAATGAGAACAAAACATTTATTAATGGCGATAGCAACGTTGCTGGTGGCAGGTTGTTCGCAGAATGAAATTACGGAGGTCAGAACAGGCGGTAATCCAGCTGTCGGATTCGATGTCTACACGGGGGTGGCGACCAGAGGCACAGATGTTTCTACCACAACCATGCAAGGAACATGTGACGAGACCCATTATGGCGGTTTCGGCATTATGGGATATTACACAGGGAGTAAAAATTGGGATGAGGCTAAAGGAACCGTAACTCCATCTTTTATGTTCAATCAAAAAGTGACTTATGACACAAATGCAAATGAATGGACTTATTCCCCGACAAAGTATTGGCCGAACAACACGACAGACAAAGTGTCTTTCTTTGCCTATGCTCCTTATGAAAGCAATGTATCCGGAGGCCGTGTAGGAATCGTGACTTCCCAAATTGATGATACCGGCATACCTTCCATTGATTTCACATTGAAAGAAGCAACCAAAATTGATGAAATGGTAGACTTGGTTGTAGCTGAAGAATTAAACAAAACAGCACAAGATGAGGCCATACAATTCAACTTCAGGCATACACTTTCTAAAATAAATTTTAAAGCCAAATTAGGCGCTGACTATAGCGGATTGGACGGAACAAGCAGCTTCATCTATATCACTCACATGTGGATAATAGGCCAAAAGGGAGGGAGCCTGTCTTTTGATCAGACTAATAAATTAACCAACGAAAATTCTAAATTTTATACGAAGGCAACATGGAAAGACCTTCATTGGGACTATGAAAATGCTACAATCGCTGAAGGCGATTACAGTATCGAAAAGATCATGAAAATGGAAGAGAAGGAGATCACGGAAATATGGGCCGATGGTACGGAAAAATCCATTAAAGGCATCATTCTGAAAAAAGGGAACAAAGAAACTCCGGTAGATTTATTCAAAAAAGATCAATACCTGTACTTAATTCCAATCAACGATAATGCTGAAGAAGTTGCGGCAGACGGTGCCGGCGGATGTACAAGTGGCGATATTCAGATTGGCTTCCATTACGATATTGTATCCAAAACGGCAGATAGCAGCGATGACAATCCCAAATACGCAGTAAGCCATTTGGAAACAGCAGTTTCATTACCTGCCAATCACATGAAAAGAGGTAAATTTTACACATACACTTTCACTATTTCTCTGAAGGAAATAAAAGTAAGTGCGGCTAAAGTGAACGACTGGGGTAGCGTTACCGGTAATTTTGATGTAAATTAAATATTGCATAAGCCCGGATAAGGTTGAATGTCCTTCTCCGGGCACACCAACCGACAAATTGAAAGTGACACATAAATAAAACAATGAGAAGATTAAGAAAGATACTCTTTTTTATAATCCTTTCGGCATGGACACTCACGTCTTGCGAAAAGGATACAGGCACAGAAACCGTAAATATTCCCATAGGCTTCTCCAACAATGTAACGACCGCCACAAGGGCCGGCGATATAAACAACGACAATCTTACCTCCATCGGAGTATTTGCCAGTCTTACCCACGGCAACTTTGACGCAACAGTTTCCACCCCCAACTTCATGTACAATCAGCTGGTGGAAAAGAAAAACGGCACATGGCAATACACTCCCCTGAAGTATTGGCCAAACAATGATTCGGATAAAATCAGTTTCTTTGCCTATGCACCCCACAATGCCACGGGCGTTACGCCGAGCAACGCAATCCAAAAGGGTTATCCTTCATTCACTTACACTACACCCACAGCAGAAGCCGACCAGGTGGACCTGCTTGCCGCCACCCCCATTATAAACCAAAACGGGGGCAGTGTGGATTTCAAAATGCAACACGCACTTACCAAGGTGGTTTTCAATGTGAAAAGTAATGACGACATAACGGGAAAGGTAATCACAGCTTTCTCCATTACGGGAGCAAAAAGCGGGACACTGGCTTTTCATGTGCCGGCAAACGATGACGACAAGGGTTTCGGTTGGACTTATCCGTCAACGGTTACTGCCGAAACATTTACCGCTACCACAAAATCCCTGTCCGTACCGGATAAAAGTACTCCGGAGGAAGCTATGCTATGTACCTACTTCCTGCTCCCCACAAATATAGGAAACACATTCAACATCACCTATACATACATAGGAATCAAAGGAACGCAAACCGTCACGTTGACCAATCAGCCTTTACCCTCACTCGACAAATGGCTGTCGGGGGCTTTCGTGAGCTACACCATCGGCATAGACAAAAAAGTAGTCACTGCCACAACAGAAAGTCATCCCACATGGGGGAATGGCGGTCCGGGATCTGTGGACGGAACAATTAATTGAATCTGAAAGAAAAACTATATATACATATGAAATACTCTTTTATCGTCACGGTATTATGCGGCCTCCTTGTCATAGGTGGCGCATGTACGCACGAAAACGACCCAGAGGATGGCAAAAGAACTAACCAGACGCCCCTCATCGTGAAAGCCACGGCAAGCAATTTCAATCATCTCTCCATATCCGGCTCCCCCTTTGCACGTACTCCCTTGGAAGACGGAGCCGAAACGCAGTTTAGTGCAGGAGACGCCATCGGCATTTTCGCCGTTAAAAATAATGCGATAGCAGATGCCGTCAACAACATCAAACTGACTTATAAGAAAACAGGCATTGACACAGGTGAGTGGATTCCTCCTGCCGGCACTTCGCTCTATTGGAATGAAGGTATGGACTATATCGCGTACTATCCCTACAAGGAAGGTGTCACTATAGATACCGGTAAAACCATAGATGAAATCATGATCTCACTAGTGGACAACGAAAAGCTGAAACCCGGAGCGGATCAATCCGGTTCCGATGAATATACCGCCTGTGACCTGATGACCGCCGTAGGAAAGATCAGCGAGGAAACCCTAACTTTTGAATTCGAGCATCGGTTCGCATTACTGATATTGAAGCCACAAGCGCATTTCAAATATGTTCCGCCCGCGGATGCAGTCTTCACCTATCGCAACAATGGAACGTTATCAGACCTGACTGTCGATGTCACAGCCAAAAACGTGAAACTGAACAATGTCACTCCCTGCAAAATGGACGACGGCAGTTTCCGTGCCATTGTCCTCCCCACCAAGACAGCGACAGCCATAGCCGGGAGCTATTCAATAACCGATGTATCAACTTCCGGCACAAGCACAGACAAAACACTGACCTACTCATTCACCCCCTCCACAGCGTTCACTGCAGGATGCTGCTACACCTTAGAGGTGAAAAGCCCGTTATCTGCCATAGAGAAAACACGGGAACTCACTCCCGGTGATTTTGTTTTTTTCACGGCAAACAATAAAATAGAGATTTTCCCCGGAGATGGAGTCTTTGAGGGCAACACAATCCCCGACTACAAAGATGCTGCAGGGATGGTAATTACTTGCGATCCGGAAAAAATGACCGATCCGGAATGCAATAAAAAAGGATGGACACATGCCTATGTGATGGGATTGGAAAACATAGGAGCGGCTAAATGGGGAGACAAGGTAGATGAACCCGATATCCCTAATATGACAACAAACGATTTACTGGAGAATAACATGAATGGCTATTCTGAAACGCAAGTGATATTGAATGCCCATGATGATACTCAACTTAAGAATACATACAAAGCTTTTTTTAAGATAAAAGATTATCGGACGAAAAATAAAATACCGAATGACGAAAATATATGCAGTCCGTGGTTCATGCCGAGTATAGGTCAATGGTTCGATCTGCTCATAAATATAGGGGGAAAATCTCCGAGAACATTTGAAAGACAGTCTGCATACAGTTTAGAAACTCTGATATATGGAACCGAAACAAGAGAAAAAATAAGTAAACAATTAGCCAAAGCCGGAAGTACGTTGGGCGAAATTGTCGGCAACAGAAACATTTTCAGATGCACCACCGAATCCAATGTAGCGACAGATGCCTGGATTCTTATTTGGCACTTTGAGATGCTCGATGGCGTTTTTTGGGAAAGAGTAGCTGTCAAAACTTACAGCAAGCTTTCTGATTCCGGATATAACGTCCGTCCTTTCTTCGCTTTTTAACTATCAAAAACGTAACTTCGATATAAGAGTTATCGTATAACTGATTAATAATGAATTAATTCACAAATGTGCTAATATGCCAATGATCATGCGGAATAGAGCGCAGCCAATTGGCATATTAGCACATTGACACATTGGCAAATTATTCAAAACCATTCTGCAACGAGCGTACCAACGATGCCACCCGTGCATAAGGGGGGGCTTGTACCAGCTATCAGCCCGTCTGGTATTCTATTCCATAACCGCTTTATGCCCTTTAAGGCTCTGTTAAGGCGGATAGCCTGCCACAGCTTTGACATAAAGCCATGCTTTTAATGTGCCTTTTCTGGAGACTTCTCGGGAGAAAGATCCCATATCCCTTTTAATCGGTATGCAGATACTAAATTCCGAAGCCGGTACAGTGAACGCTAATCACATTAACTAAAGGCTGTTATCATACAGCCACCCCATTCCATCCATTATTCCACCTTAGTGAAAATGCCATTTCACTAAGGTGAACTACTTGCTTCACCCAGGTGAAAGAAGCGCTTCACCAAGGTGATATTTCGGATGCCGCCGGATAGAAACACAAATCCGCCTATGCTCTTGCCGGAAAACAGCTGCAGAAAAGACACACGCATGAAGAAAACCTGTTTCTGCCGGATGAAAAGCAAGCAGAAGCAGGACTACAAACCGTTTCAGTGGAATTCGAAAAGTATTCGCACGGCATTATATTGATTTACAACAAGATATGGTGACAGAATAAAATAATATAAAAGGGAAAAATGTTTTTTGTTCAAGATCGATATCCCTTACACTGACTATGAAATTAAAGACTTTTCACCTCGTATCGCTTGACTACCGAAAAAAAAGCCGTAAGTTTGCCTCTGTTTACATAAAAACGTAATATGAAACTATCGGCAAAGGAATTTGAATACCAATTTCGCTGTCTTTACCGTCCGCTGAATATGTATGCCCTGCGCTATACTGAAAATCTGGATGACGCAGAAGACATCGTCCAACAAGCCTTCTCTGATGTATGGGAAAAGCTTGTCGGAGGCACATCTATTCAAAATCTGAAAGCTTATATGTACCAAACTGTACGTAACCGCTCACTCACACTGGTAACCAACCGGCAAACACACTGTGAAACAACCGAACTGACAGACTTGGAAGATTTAACAGAAGAAGAACGCATCATCCGGTCAGAACGTGATGCTCGTTTATGGACAGCTATCGACCACCTTCCTACCGAACGGAAAAAGATCTTTCTGCTTTCCAAACGTGACGGCCTTACTTATCAGGAAATTGCCACCGAGCTGGGTATTTCTATAAAGACAGTCGAACATCAAATCAGTAAGGCACTGAAAACATTACGAGAAACAGCCATTAAAATATATACTTTTTTCTTCGGATAAAAAAATCGGCAAGCGAATAGGGGGATTTTGTCTTTTCCCTGTCTTAACAATAAAAAGAAAAAAGATCGCATGGAGAAAGAAGAAAAAGATATTCGTTTTGTAGCCCGGTTCTATCGGGAAAACAGGCTGGACACGACACAAGCCTGGCAAAAACTAGGTATCGGCAAACAGAAAAATAATTCTATCTTATTATATAGACTAATAACTATCGCCGCTGTCACTTTCCTGATAGCCGGATTCAGTTGGTGGTGGATATACGACAGGCAAGATTGGATTGTCATTGCCTCATCCGCACACGCTGTCAAAGAAGTCACGCTTCCGGATAACAGCCATATTACGCTGGCAGAGAATTCGGCCTTACAGTATGACCGCTTGGCATACGGCAAAAAAAACAGGAACGTCACTTTAAACGGAAAAGCATATTTTTCAGTCACACATCAAGAACAATGTCCCTTCAGGGTACAGACCGAACTGGCAAACATACAAGTACTAGGTACGCAATTCCAAGTAACGGCAAATGCAAATCAAACTTCGGCAACCGTAGAGTCTGGAAAAGTCCGTTTTTATAACAAAGAACAAAAAGAAGCTATCCTGACAAAAGGCATGTATGCTTTCATTAACCAAAAAGGACAAATGCAAATAGAAAAGCAAAGTGATCCCAACACTTTTGCATGGAAGACTCACGTGTTTGTTTATAATGAAGCCCCCTTGAAAAAGGTAGTAAAAGAACTAGAAGAAGTCTATAAGGTCCATATCGGCGGAATTCCACAAAAAGAGTACTATTTGACCACGACCTTTGACAATACTCCGATAGAAGACATAATTGAAATCATAAACCAAACACTAGATACAAAACTAGACATAACCCAATGATGCAATTCCATTCTAAATTTTCTTTTCTTCTGCTCCTTTGCCTCATGCACATTTGCATTGAGGCAAAAGGAACAGAACATGACGAACCCCTCGTAACATTAGATATGAAACAAACCCCCATCCGTAAAGTTTTAGCAGAAATCACCCGGCAGACAGGTGTAACCTTTTCGTATGAATCCTCTTTAACAAAACATCTGTTACCGATAGATATAACAATAACCGCCCAGCCGTTATCCCACTGTTTGCGCATTCTGTTTCAAAAACTGTCCGTAGAATATATACAATCAGGCAAATACATCATCCTCAAGAAAAAACAGAAAAACATTGTAATCAGCGGCTTCATACGAGACAAATCCTCCTCAGAGTCCCTTATAGGCGCCTCCATCTATGATGCTAAAAGCCATCAAGGAACAACCAGCAACGCCGACGGCTTTTTCAGCCTGACCCTGGAAGCCGGAAACGATGTATACCTGAACATCTCCTATGTAGGTTATGACAGTTTCCACCGTTCATTCATACAATTGGAACAAGACACGCTGCTTCCGGTTCTGCTGAACAGCCACCAGCAATTAGCCGAAGTAGTAGTGACCGGAGAATATACCTCTTCTCCATTAGTCCAAACATCCGATATGGGACATACCCGTCTCAACAAAGACCTGATCCAACAAACCCCGGTATTATTCGGAGAAGCTGATATTATAAAAACCCTACAGACCTTGCCGGGTGTATCGGCAGGCACAGCCGGATTGGCAGGAATGTATGTGCGGGGCGGTAATGGAGACGACAATCTTTATATGATAGAAGGGAATCCGTTATACCAGATCAACCATGTGGGCGGTCTGTTTTCCTCCTTCAACGCCGAAGCCGTAAAGGATGTAGAATTCTTTAAGTCCGCCTTCCCCGCCCGTTACGGAGGAAGACTGTCCAGCGTAGTCGATATCCATACAAAGGATGGCAACATGAAAGAATATCACGGAAGCGCCATGCTGGGACTGACCTCAGGCAGCCTGAATCTGGAAGGTCCGTTGGTCAAAGACCGGACCTCATTCAACTTTGCATTACGCCGTTCATGGATTGACGCGCTTTCGGCCCCAACCATCGCCATCTGGAACGCTACCAGAAATAAAGGAGAAACCCAAATAGTGGCACGATACGCTTTTACCGACATGAACTTTAAACTCAACCACCAGTTCAATGACCGCAGCCGCGGATATGCCGGTCTTTACTGGGGAAACGATTTTTTGAAGGGAGGAGAAAAAAGAGAAGGTGACAACGGATATGAAAGCAGAAACACCGGCAGACTGCGATGGGGAAACATCATGGCATTTACCGGCTGGTCATACGTATTCAACAACCAACTCTTCGGTAATGTGAATGCCGCCTTTACCCACTACTCTTCCACCTTGAAAGGAGACTACTACCAAGGAACAGAAGCCAACTACGTATCACAGGAAAGTTCAACCCAGAACCGCATTGACGACCTCAGCATACGAGCCAATTTCGATTTCCGCCCCAATGCTTCCCATCAGTTGCATTTCGGCACTCATTATATTTACCACCGTTTTCATCCCGTAGACGAAAAATCGTATTTTTCCAATGGTATGACCACCCAGACCAGACAAAACAACGACACTGCCCTACCTGCACATGAATTAGGCATATATATGGAAGAAGACTGGAAAATGAACAAAAGAATACGTTTGAACGCCGGGGTTCACCTCGGACTATACACCATTGACGGGAAAACGTACACTTCTCTGGAGCCCCGTTTTTCCAGTCGTTTCCTGATCAATCCGCAACTCAGCCTCAAAGCCTCTTATACCCGGATGAGCCAATATGTACATCAAGTCAATGAAAGCTACATCAACCTGCCCACAGACACATGGATACCGGTCAGCCGCAAGCTGAAACCGATGCAGAGCGACCAACTGGCTGTAGGAGCTTATTACACCACCGGCAACAAAATCTACTCTTTCTCCATAGAAGGATATTATAAATGGATGAAACATCTGATGGACTATAAAGACAACTACCAGTTTCTCCCTCCTTCCACCAGCTGGGAAGATAAACTGACTCAAGGAAAAGGACGTTCTTACGGCGTAGAACTTATTGTCCGCAAAGAAAAAGGAAAAATAACCGGATGGGCAGGTTATACTCTAAGCTGGAATGACAGACAGTTCACTGAGATAAATAAAGGCAAGCGTTTTCCTGCCAAATTCGACAACCGGCATAAATTCAATATAATAGCCAATTGGAAAATCAAGCCCAAACTGGAGTTGACCGGAAGCTGGACCTACGCAACCGGTAACCGGCTCACGGTTTCTTTCGAAAACTACCAGGCCGTTTCTCCCCAACATCCGTTTCCGGGAGGCAGCCTGGTTCCTCCTTATATAGATTCAGGCGGATTAGACTATTATACGGAACGTAATAATTTCCAACTTCCCGCCTATCACAGACTCGACTTGGGCATCAATATTTACCGGCCAAAGAAAAAGAACCGGATGGGAATATGGAATATCAGCATCTACAATGTCTATTCCTACATGGCACCCGTCAGCATACGCAAAGGATGGTGGTATAATAACGACTGCTTCTATACCCTGGGCATAGTTCCCATTATACCATCAGTTTCTTACACTTATAAATTTTAAATGATTATGAAACATCTGCTATATACATTACTTCTCGGAGTGTTCCTTACCTCCTGTTATCGAAAAATAGATTTGGACGAATATCGCACTACGCCCAAAATGGTAATAAACAGTGTAGTATCCCCCGACACAGTGGTAATGGCCTCCATCACCCGGACCTGGTTCTATCCAGACAAGAAGCCTTATGTCAATCTCCCTCACGCCCATGTGGAGCTCTATATCAACAATCAATACATAGAAACCATGCAATGGAAAACACTGAATAATCCCCGGAACCCAGACCAGCCGGATACCTTATTCCTTTCAAATACAATCCCGGCAGAAGGAGACCGGATAAAAATTGTTGCATCCACCCCCGAATATGGTACAGTAACGGCAGAAGATATCATACCAAAGAAAGTACCTATAAAAAACGCCAGTCATACAATAAAAAAAGGTAACGGAGTTTATCAAGGAACAATTTCCGACTATTTTGAAATATACTATGAAGTCACGTTTGATGAATTTCCGGAAAAGAACAATTATTATCTGGCCAAAATCACACAAATAAAAACGAGCTATTACGGTTACTACGAAACAAAAATAGATTATATAGATCCTGTATTCAAGGAACAGGATGCCATATTGGACGAAAGTATGGCATTCAACGGATTGGAAAAAAGAGGAGGAGCCCTCTTTACCGACCAAAGCATTAACGGACAAACCTATACTTTACAAATAAAAGAGACAACGGCAGAGTTAGACGAAACAGAACAAAGAATCATTTCCATCTATTCCCTTTCCGAATCCTACTTTTTATACCTGTTGTCCTTACAAAAAATTGCCGGAAGCACGTTAGAAGGAGGCTTGGGTAACATTGGACTAGCCGAACCTCTACGGGTTTACAGCAATGTGGAGGGAGGAACCGGCATTCTGGGCGGCAACCAACATTCGGAAACAACTATAACATTGAATAACCCATCTAAAAAATAATTGATTATGGATACATTACAACAAGCTCCCGCCTTATGGTATTGGAGCGAACCCGCATCGGGATACAGCATTGAAGATTGCGAACAGATTGTAGCAGAAGAGATGCAAACAGCAAAAGCAGACTAAAAGTTCTGGCCACCGTAGGGGTACATTGAAATGTCCCCCTACGGTAAAAAAGAAATTTCACGCCTCAATGGATAATTCCCCCGCAAATGTTCAAATTCTTCGGGATGCCGTTTCAATGCATCACTGTCACGAGTCGGATCATACACCTGTAGAAAAGCCTCTTCCGGATCAGAAGAATAATCCATATACGGCAAAGCGGGCGGTACTATTTTAAAATCAGCCTGTATATGGAAGAAGTTACAAAGCTCCTCCAATGCCATCCGTGTAGCATTCGACTTTCCGTCAGCTGAATACCCTGCTATATGAGGGGTTCCCAAAAAAACTTTCTGCAACAAATCCGGGTGAATAGCCGGTTCATTTTCCCACGTATCAATAACCGCATCACGTATCCGGCCTGTCTTCAGCGCATCAAGCAAAGCCAATGTCTCTATTACTTCTCCACGAGAAGTATTCACAATAAAAGGTTTCCGTTGCAAACCGACAAAGAAATCCGCATCCGCCAGATGGAACGTTTTATATTTCCCATTCCTGTTCAGCGGAGTATGAAAGGTTATTATATCACATTCCCGTGCCAGCACAGACAAATCCACAAATCCTGTTTCCCCCCGGTCCGCACGTGGAGGATCATTCAGCAAGACCCGCATCCCCAATGCCTCCGCCATACGTTGGATACGGCTTCCCACATGTCCTACCCCAACAATACCCAGACAGCTTTCTTCCAATCTCACCCCCTTCCGGCGTTTCAACAATAATAATACCGAATGCAGGTACTGCTCCACACTGCCGGCATTACAACCGGGACAATTTTTCCATACAATTCCCGCCTCATCACAATAGTCCACATCAATATGATCAAAGCCGATGGTTGCAGTAGCAATGAATTTCACCTTGCTTCCTTCCAGCAGTTCGCGGTTACAACGGGTACGGGTACGGATCACCAATGCGTCAGCATCCCGTACATCCCCGACGGTAAAACCACTGCCGGGCAAATACACCACTTCATCGGCTATCTGTTCGACAGCTTCATGTATATAAGGTATTTTATTATCTACAATTATTTTCATCTTTCAAAAACTTGCTTGGGAACAAAGGTAGACACTTTTACCGAATAATAATTGGCTGATTAGAAAACTTTGCATAGATTTGTACATTCAATAAAACAGCTGTTATGTCCAAGATTCTTGTAATCTGCTTTTCATCCATCAATAATGTGGCAATGGCAATCCCGGTCATTCACTCATTGGCTACGCAATATGCCCAGCATCAAATCATGGTGCTGAGCATAGACACATTCTCCCCCTTATTCGAGAATGTGCCGGACAATGTTATTTTCCGTGGAGCAGATTTCAGAGGAGAACATGCCGGATTAATGGGTCTGGGATGGCTGTACAATGATTTAAAAGAAGAAAAATTTGATGCCGTAGCCGCTTTCCAGCCCACATTCCGCAGCCGTTTTCTTTGCTGGCGTTTTCGTCTGGCAGGCATAAAAGCAGCCCACATCAAGCAGAACAGGCGGGAACTGCAAAAACTGATACGGCGGAAACATAAAATATATACAGAGCAAGACTCCTTTTTTCAGCGCTGTGCCCATACGCTCAGTCAGATAGGTTACCCCATCCGGTTAAGTTTCCTCTCCCTTTTCGGAAAGAATAAAGGCAATATTTCCAGCCTGGCGCCGTTAACCGGTGAGAAGAACCAAGAAACATGGATTGGAATCGCTCCCTTTGCAACACATGTAGGCAAAATCTATCCGTTGTCAAAGCAAGAGCAGATCCTCAAACATTTATCTGCACGCGACCATACAAAAATCTTCTTATTCGGAGGCGGAAAAAAAGAAATCAAAGTATTGGAAGAATGGGCCCAACATTTCCCCAATGTCATCTCAACAGCCGGCAAACTAACCATAAATATGGAATTGGCCCTCATGAGCAATATGGACGTCATGCTGGTAATGGATGCCGCCAATATGCACCTTGCATCACTAGTGAACATCCCGGTTGTGTCCATTTGGGGGGCAACGCATCCCTGTGCAGGCTTTGCAGGATGGAATCAGTCTGCGGCAAACATAATACAGATAGACCTGCCCTGCCGTCCTTGTTCCTTATCCGGAGAAAAGCACTGTTATAGAAAAGATTATGCCTGTCTGCAAGGCATAACTCCCGAAATGGTAATAGAACACATAAACAAAGTCATCAGTTAAATGAAACAAATAAATCTCATATATTATTCCGTTTTCTTTTTGTGGTATTTGCTTTCGCTTCTACCCTTACGATTCTTATATTTCATATCCGATCTTCTTTTTTATCCGCTCTATTATTGCATCCGCTACAGACGTAAAATCATACGCAATAATTTATCGAACTCATTCCCCGAGAAAGATTTAAAAGAGATTGTCCAAATCGAGAAACAATTTTACTCTTTCTTTTGCGACTATATAGTAGAAACGCTCAAGTTATTCTCCATTTCAAAAAAACAACTGATGAGAAGAATGACTTTTGAAGGACTGGACGAGATAGTGGAAAACATGAACAAAAAGAACAAAGACTTCTGTTTTATCTATTTAGGGCATTATTGCAACTGGGAATGGATTGCATCCTTGCCTTATTGGATTTCCAAAGACATATCCTGCGGACAAATCTATCATCCACTGTACAATCAGGCTTTCGACAAACTATTTCTAAGATTACGCAACCAGTTCGGAGGCGAATGCATCCCCATGAAAACGACTTTGCGCCGCATCATTGAATTGAAACGGACAAAGCAAAAGGCAATTATCGGATTTATTTCGGACCAAGCACCCAAGTGGAACAGCATACATCACTGGACTGAATTTCTAAACCAAGAAACACCGGTTTTCATCGGTACGGAGAAAATAGGCAAGCAAGTGGACGCCTTGATTTATTATGCTGACATAACACGGGTCAAAAGAGGATACTACCACTGCCGGCTCAAACCATTGTGCGATACCCCCCGGCAAGTACCCGATTTTGAATTGACCGATTTGTTTACCCGAGAATTGGAACAAACAATAAAAGCGCATCCCCAATATTGGCTCTGGAGCCATAACCGCTGGAAAAGAACCAAAGAAGAGTGGCTGCGCAGACAACAGGAAGAAACTAAGTGATTATGGAAAAATATGATTATTTGATAGTAGGTGCCGGTTTGTTCGGCGCCGTTTTTGCCCACGAGGCAAAACGAGTAGGTAAACATTGCCTGGTAATTGACAAGCGCAATCATCGCGGAGGCAATATCTACTGTGAAGATATAGAGGGCATCCATGTACATAAATATGGTGCACATATCTTCCATACCGACAATAAAGAAGTGTGGGACTATGTAAACAGCTTTGTCGAATTCAACCGATACACCAACTCCCCTTTGGCTTACTTTGACGGGAAATTATACAATCTTCCCTTCAACATGAACACTTTTTATCAGCTGTGGGGAGTAAAGACTCCGGCGGAAGCCAAGGCCAAGATAGAAGAGCAACGTAAAGAATTTGACCATATCGCCACCCCCGCCAACCTGGAGGAGCAAGCATTAAAGCTATGTGGAAAAGACATTTACCATCGCCTTATCAAAGGTTATACAGAGAAACAATGGGGACGTTCCGCCAAAGAATTACCGGCATTCATCATCAAACGTATTCCTTTCCGTTTCATTTATGACAACAACTATTTCAATGACAGCTACCAAGGAATCCCCAAAGGCGGATACAACGCCCTTATCGATGCGTTACTGGAAGGAACCGAGGTTCGTCTCAACACCAATTATTTCAACAACCGCAATGAACTGGACGCATTGGCAAACAATATCCTGTTCACCGGATGCATAGACCAGTTCTTCGATTACCAATGCGGACATCTGGAATACAGAAGCCTGCGCTTTGAACATAAACAGCTGGAAACAGAGGATTTCCAAGGTAACGCAGTAGTCAATTATACAGAACGTGAGGTACCCTATACCCGAATCATTGAGCACAAGCACTTTGAATTCGGCACACAGCCCACCACTGTAATCACGTATGAATATCCCGATGATTTCGCGCCGGGCAAAGAACCTTACTATCCGATAAACGACAAGCGGAACACCGAAATGATGAGCCAATATAAAAAACTGGCCTCTGAGCGGAAAGACGTTTTATTCGGAGGCCGTCTGGCACAATACGCATACGCCGACATGGACGATACCGTAGCCGCTGCCCTCGCCTTATGCAAAAAGACATTTAAATAAAAGGAAATCCTTGGACTCCCCAAGGTTTTCCGCTAAATTTGCATGATATTCCTAAATTGACAAACAATATAGATAACAAACCAATGAAGTGCCTTCATATCATAACACCCGTAAAAGATTCGATTGACTCCACGCTTGAAACCGTAAAAGCAATCATGGAATCGGATATTTTGGTTCCTTTCACTTACACTGTCTATAACGATTTCAGCACGGAAGAAAATACCCATCGGCTGGAAGAGGCCGCCCGTCAATGGAATTTTCGTCTGGTCAACTTATCAGACCTGACCGACCACCCCTCTCCCAACTATCTACTGGTGTTACAAACAGCACAAAAAGAAGCCATCGAAGCAGATGCAGGATTGCTGATTGTGGAATCGGATGTTATTGTCAAAAAGAACACATTGCAATCACTATACAATGGAGCATTGCAACAGAAACAATGCGGAATTGCAGCAGCTGTGACAACCGATGAAAAAGGCATAATCAATTACCCCTACCTACACGCCAAGGGACACGAGAATCAAGTGTACCCGGAAAAAAAGCATTGCAGCTTCTGCTGTTCACTACTCACCCCCGGACTGCTGAAAGCATTTGACTTTCAGACATTAGACCCAAGCAAGAACTGGTATGATGTGACCATCTCGCACGAGTCACTGAAACGAGGTTTCCAAAACTACCTGTTCACCACGTTGCCCGTATGGCACAGGCCCCATAGCAGCCGTCCGTGGAAACAACTGAAATACAAGAATCCTTTAAAATATTACTGGTTGAAATATACCAAAGGACTAGACAAAATTTAACACTATTATAATGATATGAGCAAGACAGAGCGTTTGTTTCATCCCCGCACCTTAGTGATTCACCCTGATTTCAAAAATCTGGAAGAATTTATAGTATCCATTCCCGAACGTTTCCAAAGGAATGAAGGTACTGTTATTCACCAAGGGCGCAATGAATTGCGGAAAATGGAATACAATGGCAAAGAATATGTTATCAAATCCTTTCACAGCCCCCACCTTATCAACCGGTTTGTATATGGCATATTTCGTCCATCCAAGGCAAAACGCTCTTACGACCATGCAGAAATGCTGCTGAAAATAGGTGTAGGCACCCCGCAACCGGTGGGATATATGAATATACGTTCAGGGCTGCTGTTCGATAAAAGTTATTATATCAGCCTCCTCTCCACCTGCCCCTACATTTACGACAACCTGTTCACACAGCAATTTGACTACGCCGAGGAAGTATTCCGCGCCATAGGCAAAGTGACCGCCCGTCTTCACGAACACGGATACGCCCACAAAGACTACGGACGTGCCAACATCCTGTTTCAGAAAACTCCCAATGGCATAACAATAGAAATTGTCGATTTGAACCGGATGTACATCGGCCCCATAGATATGAAGACCGGCTGCAAAAACTTTGAACGCCTGCCGGCAACTCCACAAATGCACCGATGGATGGCAGAAGAATACGCCAAGACACGGAACTTTGATGTGGAAAAATGCTTTGAGCTCATGAGAGCCTATAGAAGCGTACAGCCGGGAAAAATAGATAACCTTTACTAAAAACTAAATGCATCATGAACATTATAGCCGTAGTTGTAACCTACAACCGAATGGAACTTCTGAAAAGAAATATTCGTTGTCTGCAACAAAACAAGCCGATATCTTCCATTGTAATAGTAAATAACGGAAGCACGGACGGTACAACGGAATGGCTTGCCGCACAGGAAGGGCTGACAGTAATCAATCAGACCAATGTGGGCGGTGCGGGAGGATTCTATACAGGCATACAATACGCTTATCAGGCGGGTGCCGACTGGATTTGGTGCATGGATGACGATGTATTTCCGCGGGCCGACTGTCTGGAACAACTCTTGCCGTATACCGACAAGAAAGATATCGGCATACTGGCCCCTCGCAGGTTGCTCGAAGGAGAAATATTCACCCATGACTTCCAGGCATACAACCTGAGCAATCCTTTCGTATCCATGTACAGCAAGAAACTGGCAGGACGGCACATCACCTCACCGACAGAAATTACGGGAACAGCTTTCGAAGGTCCGTTCATCCGCCGCGAAGTCGTTGAGAAGATAGGTCTTCCCAATAAAGACCTTTTCATTTTCTGTGATGATACAGATTACTGTCTCCGCACCATACGGGCAGGGTACAAAATACTCTATATACCTGATGCCCTGATGGATAAAGAGAAATTCTTCTCCAACGACACATGGAATGAGCGAAGCAAGAAGAAAAAGTGGAAACGCTTTTATCAGATCCGTAATTCAACTTATTTAAACCATCACTACGGACGCAACATAGCAGTGAAATATCTTCGCGGCTTCAACGGAGTAATGGGATATATTTTCATCGCGTTGTTCACCAGTCCGTTTGCAAAAGCCTATCAATGGAAAGATATACCCCGATTATGGAAAGCCTATTGCGACGGAATACATGAAAAACTTGGAATTATGAGTTAAAAAACAGCAACGCTCTTACCAGTTAATGTTTCATAATAAACTAGCATTTATATACTATATTTACAGAAAAAGAGTAAATTTGTTATATAATTAAATATCAGAATATTATGAGAAAACTAAGGATTACGTTATCTATTATAATGAGTTCAGAATAAAACAAATTCTTTTGACAATAGTATTAATTATCTCTAATATGACAGGTAGAAATCAATAATCATTGGTTATTTATGAGCAATTTATTACTATCCAAAATAGGGCACGTTATATCCGAATTTCCTTTGGCTTTTAAACAAACGAAAGAAGTCAAATTATTCATGACATTGCTGGTAAAAAACGAAGAAGGGATGCTGGAAGAGAATCTACAGTTCCATAAAGCGATGGGAGTGGACGGGTTTATCATTACTGATAATAACTCCACAGACTCAACTCCGGACATTATCCGTAAATACAAACAAAAAGGGTGGATTAAAGAAGTGATAGAAGAAAAGGCTACCAACTATGAACAAAAGGACTGGGTAGACCGTATGATTTGGAAAGCCAAAACCATTTATAAGGCCGACTGGATTATCAATGCCGATGCCGACGAATTATGGTATGCCCCTACCGGCAATTTGAAAGATGAATTATATGCCACCAATGCCAATGTGCTGAATTGTGAAATGAGAAGTGTCTATCCTGAAGAAGAAAAGCCCTTTTGGCAATGGGATAAGACTGTAAAAGCGGTAACCGAACCTGAAAAATATGACTTGTCACTCTATTCGCTGTTTGAGCGTCAGAACAAAAAAGTCATTCACCGGACTGCCGGTTACCTGCAAATTTCAATGGGAAACCATAAAGTAACCATGTTCCCACAAAACTCTGCCGACAGCCATATCCATGTATATCATTACAATATACGCGGCAAGCAGCAGTTTATGGAAAAGATGATAAATGGCGGCAAGCAACTGGAGCAACACAAGGGCAGACACGGAGGTCGCCACTGGCGCTACTTCTATCAGTTACATAAAGAAGGAAAACTAGAGGCTGAATATGAACGTGTTATCGGCAGTGCTTATTTTGAAGCACTTCGCAAAGACGGATTCATTATTCCGGATGTAACGATTCCTAATTTCTTTAAAAATATAAACTCATAAGCTAATGATGCATATTGCACTTACTATAGATTCCAAATTTGTTCGTTATTGCGCAGTCACAATAGTTTCAATATTAGAAAATAATGATCCTAAAGATATCATGCTACATATTGTATCAGGGCATCTACCCAAAGAAGATATTCTTACTTTGTCACAAGTAGCAGAAAAATATGGAACTTCCATAGCTTTTTACTATATCCCACATGAAAAACTTCAAAATTATGAAGTTAAGTGGCAAAAACAACGTCTTTCCATGGTTGTCTTCTATCGATGTGTGTTGGCTTCGATATTACCTTCTACAATCTCACGAGTGATTTATCTAGATAGTGATACACTTGTTTTAGGATCCTTAAAAGAATTATGGGATACCAATCTAAACCAATTAGCACTAGCAGGGGTACAAGATACTGTCAGCCCTAATCCTAGTTACTTTGAAAGATTACAATATGCTCCCTCATACAACTACATAAACGGAGGTGTTTTACTATTAAACTTAGCATATTGGCGCAAACATAATATCGAGCAACAATGTATAAAATATTATCAACAATATCCCGATCGCATTATTCTAAATGATCAAGACATATTAAATGCTCTATTATACGACCAAAAGGTACTAATAGATATAAAGTGGAATGTTCAAGACGACTTCTATAGAAATAACAGATATACATCCCCTGCGTGGAAACCATCATACACAGATGCCATTTTACATCCAATCATCTTACACTATAGTGGACGTAAACCGTGGGCATACCATGCTATGCATCCTTTGCGGCATCTATTTTTCCATTACCAAAGGCTGACTCCATACGATGATTCAGCCAAACAAAAGAAAATAAGTACACGTATCTATAGATTCATTCATTTACTGCCATATATATTAGGCCTTAAACCAAAGAAATATGTAAACCTTAAAAAAATAAGAGAAAATTCCCAAATCACTAAATTATAATATATTCTTGTGGGAATAATTTAATAAACCGGTAATGCTAGCCATTCCTATTCAAGAAATATACCAACGAAACAGATTACAATAAACAAAACTATTTTACAAATAATAGTATTCGCTTTCTTTGGATCTCGAGCGAACACTATTATTTGAACAAGAAAAAAAATCTACCTATATCTTTTTAAAACCGACAATATTTATGGATAAACATATCCTAAAATACCACCATACTGATCACCTCTCTCCCTTATAAATCGATCTACTTCTGCTTTATCTGTTAAATAATGACTATCTCGACCTTTAGGATAATATAAACTATAAACAGGAATAGTATTAACTTCATTCCATGTATAAATATAGCCAACTATACCTTGGTATTCATGACCTTCATTTTGGAATTTACGTACTTCAGCCCATGAAGTAATATAATGTGAATTCCTCCCTTTAGACCAATACATTCTATAAAGAGGCAGAGTACCAGGTTCCTCTTCAGCACATATATACCCAAAAACACCGGAATATTCATGCCCTTCATTCTTATACCGAAGAACTTCTGACCAAGAAGTACACCAGTGACAATTTACACCCTTAGGCCAATATAATTGATATAATGTAACCAACTTAATAACTGATATTTTTTTACTATTTATATATTTCTCTACTGCTAGCTTTAAATCAGCCTTCTTTACTGGGTCTGAAACCAAATCATAAATAGGATAAGTAGCATTCCAATCAACATCAACCAACCGCGAATGAGTATCGTCTACAGATTGTGACCATGCACCTATATTGATAGTAGTCGTGGGACCTTGATTAGGAGCCAAAGTTATAGTAGTACCAGAAGTAGTGCCTCCTACACATTGAATAGTACATGTCCAATCTGAATTCTTTTTATTAGCCTCGGTTATTGTAGTTGTGCTCCAAGTCCCATCAAAATCAAGACCGACTTTAGACATATTATATTTCGCCCCAGCACTTACTGTCTGTTTTTTCTCTGTACCTGTATTTTCTTCTATAATAGCCGATTTATAATAAGCTATATAAGAACCTCCTACTGTAATATTAGTAAGTACATGAGTCCCATATTTTGCAACAATTTGATCTGCTGAGTATTTACCTAAATCAGACACAAAGTTAGAAGATAAATATCGAGATAAAAGCTCAACATCTGCATCTACAAAATATTTTCTTTGTTTCTTTGTCACTTCTGCTTTAGCAAAAGAATATTTAGAAGAATATGAATATTTAGAGGCAGACTTAAATCCAGCGGAAAGAGTGCCAGAAAAGAATCCTTCAGCATCTTTTTTAATATCCATGGCTGCTACAGATCCCTTAAAATTTGAATCAGTTATCACATTCTGAAGAAAAGATTGGGCATCTTCACCTGCAACAATTTTTTGGTCTATGGTTCCAATGAAAGGATTATAAAACCGATCACCATTATCTCTTATTAATGCTTTGACATCAATAACTTGTAAACGAGTAGAGTTCTCCCCTAAATAATCCTCTGTTATATCATATCCAAACCCCAGTACATCATAGACACCATCTCCTGCCATACGGGAACTCATATCTTCTGTTTCATTCCTTTGCATTTCACAAACGTCATAAGTATTTGTACAAGAAACCAGCACTCCTACAAATAAAAAATAACACAAATTTATTTTCCTCATAACAGTACATTTTAAAAGTTAATAAATCAAGTTTTAATAAGCATTGTTCATATCACATACCTGTGCTAGAAGCTATTTTATAAGAAAAAGAATATTGATATTTTTTATCTCCAACATGAATCAATCTTCAAAAGGAAATACATATCCTACAATTTTTTGAAAATCATCCGTATTAAAATGAAGTCCTTTCCATTGAACAGAATAACTATGATTTATATGTTTTGCACTATAATATTCATATAAAGGTACTGTTCCTAAAACCTGCGATTTATAAATATAACCTGTTATTCTTTGGTATACATCTGTATTACTCTGATTACCTCTCCATACAGAACTTAAACTTTGATTTATATATTTTGCACTATAATATTCATATAAAGGAACAGTTCCCTCCACTTGACTCGCACAGAGATAGCATGTTACACCTTGATAATCATCCGTATTAAAATGCGTTCCTTTCCACTCTGTAAAATAACTACTATTTATATGTTTGGAGCTATAATAATTATATAAAGGCAACAATTCCAATATCTCCAGTTTAAAACTATCAATGTATTTTTCTACTGCATTTTTTAATGCTACTTTTTTTGCAGGATCTGAAACTAAATCATAAATAGGATAAGTAGCATTCCAATCAACATCAACCAAACGGGAATGAGTATCATCAACTGATTGTGTCCATGCACCTAAATTGATAGTAGTCGTAGGTCCCTGATTAGGAGACAAAGTTATAGTAGTACCAGAAGTTGTTCCTCCTAGACATTTAATATCACACGTCCAATTAGAATTTTTCTTATTCGTTTCAGTAATAGTTGTAGTATTCCAACTTCCATTTGCATCGAGCCCCACCTTTTTCATATTATATTTAGCACCAGCTGTTACAGTCTTCATTTTCTCTGTGCGATTGGCTTCTTCTACAATAACAGATTTATAATAGGCCCTATAGGAACCACCCACTGTTATTTTAGTCAGTACATGAGTTCCATACATTCTAACTATCTCATCAGCTGAGTATTTATTTAAATCCGCTATAAAATTTGAAGATAAATACCGTGATAAGGTTTCAGCATTAGTATATAAAAGATATTGTCTCTGTTTCTTTATAACTTCCGCTCGCGCAAAAGAATATTTGGAAGAATATGAATATTTAGAATCAGACTTAAATCCTGTAGTAATACTCCCGGAGAAAAATCCTTTTGATGTATCAGACTTACCCATTGCAGCTACAGAACCAGAAAAATTTGTATTACTTATTGTTTGCTGAAGAAAAGACCATGCATCCTCACCAGCAGTAACTTTTTGTTCTATAGTTCCAATAAAAGGATTATCAAAACGTCCCTTATTATCTCTAATAAATGCTTCTACATCTAAAACCGGTTGACGAACAGAAGCTTCTCCCAAGTAGTCTGATGTTATATCATATCCATAACCCAACACATCATAAATTCCGTCACCTGCCGCACGTGGCATAACCTCTTTTTCCGAGAAATTCTGTAAATCCTCAAAACCACTACTGTCTGTACAAGCAGCAATGAATAAACCTAAACAAAGGCTTAATAAACTAATTCGTTTTTTCATAATTATCACATTTAAAGTTAGTATACTTTTCTCATTTTCACAATGAACAATCTTATAATTCCATCATGTCATTTTCCACTAAATGCCAAACAATTAAACGCCAAACAATTTTAGTATTCATTCCACAAACAAAGATATCTCAAACAGAGATTATAAGGAGTAGATTGGCAATATACAAAAAAACATTGAATTTGCAAGCGAAATTGTGATATTTTTGCAGAAAAAAAAGACAATCAATAATACAGGCTCTCTATCTATAAATTCTTCCTAATAAGGGAGTGAATGAATATGTATAGCAGTCAGTCCTATTGCATAAGCTTTTTCTATCTCCAGATTAAACCTTTTTATATGGATGTATTCTATCTCCATAGCCTTTGGAGTTATCTCCATAAGCTTTGGAGTTATCTCCCAAGACTATGGAGTTAACTCCAAAGGCTTGCGGAGATAGAACAAACAGGAAGAAAACCCTTAACCATACAGCAAGAAATGTTTAGGGATGCGGATAAGATATTTTAAGGATGAATCTGATTTTAAAACCACACAATTCCTTACGGATGAAAAACTCCCCAATGTCCTTCTTTAAAAAAGTGAAACAATATATGACAGGAAGATATACATCTGACTATACATACAGGACAGAAATATGAAGTGAGAGCATATATGCACCCAAACTTTTTATGAAAATACAGGCACTCTTGAGAAATCGCAAGTGGCTGCATAAATGAAATTAAGAGAACAACCTAAAATTCCTGAAAAACGTAGTAAAGGCCGCCCTTTTATTAAATCTTCCCAAAGCCATAGATACCCCCCACAAACCACATATATTATAATGTTTATGCAATGAAATACGAAGGATGGTATGGATATAGCATTGCAATGCACTAATCAGCTCCGGATCATCCACATAATCGGAAAACATATTCCTCATCCATCTCAAGAAAAGAATAGTAGCGTGCAATTTATCTTTGTCATGACCGGCAGAGTTACTGATGTTTGCACCTTCAACATTCCTCCAACATACAGGCTGCCCCGGCAAAGAAATAACACCCCCCGCATGACGGGCAAAAGCAGCCCACGTAGCATCATCCGAACACCAAGCCATAGGAAAATGAACAAAACCACCTGCCGACTGCCATATCTCCCGACTGAACACGTACTCTACGGCAGCCGAATCTATCTTTCCCTGTAACTTATCTAGCAGCAGCCGGTAACAAGACACACTTCCTTCTTCCAAAGGACGATTGGCACGTATCCGCTTGTTTTCACCATCAATGACAGCTAATGGAAAACGAAAGAAATATCCTCGCTGATGGTGTGGGCGCGACAAAGCCTCCATGACACGTTCCACACCATCAGCCGGCATCAAATCATCATCCGAGAAAAGCCAGATAAACGGCTCTGCAGACAGCTGGATACACCTCTCCCAATGGGCCACCAAATCTTTGCCCCCCATATTTTCGCTAAAGCGATGATACACCAGATTTACCTTATTCTGATAAGATTCCACAATCTTATCCAATCTTTCAGGACTTGCATCATCACCTATATATAACACGAACTCATCTTTATGGGCCTGAACTGCAATTGAGTCGAGCGTTTTCTTAAGGAAACGCCCCTTGTAGGCAGGAATAACAATTGCCAATTTCTTTATTTGCTCCACTTTACAAAGACTGCATATCGTTCAACTTCTTGTAATATCCATTCAAGGCTATCAGTTCATCGTGAGTTCCTCTTTCTACAATGTCGCCTTCATAAAGTACACAAATTTCATCGGCATTCTTAATGGTACTCAATCTATGTGCGATAGCGATAGTAGTACGCGATTTCATCAAACGCTCCAACGCTTCCTGAACCAAACGCTCGGACTCTGTGTCAAGAGCCGAAGTAGCCTCATCTAATATAAGGATAGGAGGATTTTTCAAAATTGCACGGGCTATACTGACACGCTGACGCTGACCACCGGACAAACGCCCTCCACGATCACCAATCATCGTGTCATATCCTTTTTCCGTTTCCATAATGAAATCATGTGCATTCGCTATCTTGGCAGCTTCTATTACTTGCTCCATAGTGGCATTCTCTACACCAAAAGTAATATTGTTATAGAAGGTGTCATTAAACAGAATAGCTTCCTGATTTACATTACCAATCAGAGAACGTAAACTGTGGATGGATACATCTTTCACATTCTTGCCGTCAATCAGTAATGCACCCTCCGATACATCGTGATAACGCGGTACCAAGTCCACTAAAGTAGACTTTCCGGAACCGGACTGACCCACCAGCGCAATCGTTTTTCCTTTAGGAACCGTCAGATTGATATGGTTCAAGACCGGACGCCCTTCTACATAGCTGAAACTTACATTTTTAAACTCTAACTTATCTGTGAAAGCGTCCAATGGCAAAGGCTGCTCCGGCTCTACGATATGATTTTCCGCTTTCAATATCATATCAATTCGCTCCATACTGGCCAATCCCTGCGGAATATTATAAAATGCTCTTGAAAATTCTTTCAAAGGATTGATGATACTATAAAGGATAATCAGATAAAATATGAAAGTAGCCGCATCCATCGGAGCATAGTTTGTATTTAAGATTAAAGCACCGCCAAACAACAGCACGGTCACAATCACACAAGTGCCTAAAAACTCACTCATGGGGTGGGCTGAACTTTGCCGGATAATCATCTCGTTCATTGCATCGCGGAAGTCATTGTTTGTTTTAGAGAACCGGGCAGACATTTTGCTTTCGGCTATAAACGCTTTGATAACCCTTAAACCTCCTAATGTTTCATCCAATTGGGACATAATATCTCCCCATTGCGCCTGTGCTGTAGAGGACTGTCTTTTCAGCTTCCGGCTGACAACCCCCATTATCCAACCTGTCAGAGGTAAAATAAAGATAACAAAAAGCGTCATTTGCCAACTTACCGAAAACAGAGTGACAAAACAAACCAAAAGAGCGATAGGATTACGGATAAGCATATCGATGGAACTGGTCAACGAGTTCTCCACCACCGTAACATCCGCACTCATACGGGCTATGATATCTCCTTTACGTTCTTCTGAGAAAAAACTCAAAGGAAGACTTAACACTTTATTATAAACCTGAATACGGATATCCCGGACAATACCTGTACGCAAAGGTACCATGACAGCCGCAGAAGCAAAATAACCGGCAGTTTTCAACATAGTCATAAAGATAAGTATTCCTCCCATCATGGCAAGTGTATAGAACGCACCATTTGTCGCCACAAAATTGCTCACAAAGTAATAGGCATTATTTATGAGTACATCCTTATCCAAATTATGAATATCCATAGGAATGTACTCATAAGACTTGGTATCAATTTTGAACAGAATGTTCAAAATTGGCACAATCGCCATGAACGAAAACACATTAAGCCATTGCGACAGAAAGTTCAGTATCAATGCCCATGTCAAATATTTGCGGTATGGAAGAATATACCGCTTCAACAAACTAAAGAACTGTTTCAGCATAATTATCAATTATATATAATGCCGCAAAGGTAACAAAAAAGAAATAATCACCCAAGATTACCCCACTTTATCCCCTAATATTTGTTCATACACGGCAAGCCTTCTTTCCTGCATCTGTCCGGGGTTATATACTTGCCGCAAACTGTCTTCCGCATGGGTAACCAACTGTCTCTGCAACTGCGGATTACTTGACAAGGCTATGACAGCTTCTGCAAATCCGGCAGGGTCATCAACAATCAAGCAATCTTCACCATCCTTAAAATCAATGCCTTCCACACCCTTTGCCGTCGTTACAAAAGGTACTTTTGACAATACAGCATCTAATATTTTCATACGCATACCACTACCGATACGTATTGGAACAACAGCAACACTGCCTTTTAAAAAAGAGCCCAGATCTTCCACATAGCCTACCAGCTTCAATTCCGGGTATTCGGACTGCAAACGATTGATACACTCTCCACGCCATTTACCAATTACTTGCAATGTAAACGAAAAATGACGTTTACGCAGATGCGGAATCACTTCGTGACAGAACCATGCCACGGCATCCAGATTGGGAAAATGATCCTCACTTCCCACAAAAGTCAGGCGTCCGCTTTGGACCGGAACAAAAGGCTGTTCCAGCCTGTCACCCACTTGCACCACAGCCGGAGAAGTGTAGATATGGTCTTTCCGTCCTATGAAGTCCTCCATAATTTTACGGTCTACTTCAGTCAGAACAATAACATCTTTATATTTCAATAATGCACTGCGCTCAAAATCCTTTGCTATATGAAACAACATCCTGTCACCGGCAGTCTGTTCCCTGAACAAAGCAATCTCCTTTTCATTACGGATGTAGCGGAGTTCATGATGCACAAAAATAGTCTGTACATTTTCAGGCAACAAGAATCCCAATGACAACAGTTCATAAAACTCTACTTGAATAATATCAAAACCTGAATGAGCCACCTGAGAAACATACTCCACATACCCCTGGTCTAGCGGCTGGAAACAAGAGCTGAACAAAGTACTCTTTCCCCGTACTAAATCCACAACTTCGCCCGTTTCATCCGTCCATATCTGTTGCCGGTTCATTTTACGGGTTACAGACGCATGTATCTTTTGCAGCCATTTATAATAAAAAGGATGTTTAATTCTGGGTAATCTGACAGTTTGAGGTTTAGGAGTATAAATAAAGAAATCCACATTATCCCAAATTTTCTTCAATGACTCTACATCTTGCATACGCTTCTCCGTTTCAGGATAAAGCAATACAGATACGGCCATCTTATGACGCAAATACTCCACCATATTAAAGAAAGCTTGATTACCGCCCGAATCCAGCGGATAAGGAATGTACGGAATAATAAAAAGAATTTTCTTTCTCATACTAATTGAATTTAAACAATAGTCTAAAGTCTAATTTAATTTTTAGTTTAATACAGCAAATGCTATGTAGTGTATAATGCAAAGGTACAAGAAAGACTGCATACTAAAATGTTAATTATCGTTTCTTTTTAAAAGTTCAACACAATTCCTGTTTCTTGAAAGAAAAACAAAGAAGCAACTTGTTTATTTAACTATATAACGTTATATTTGTAAAATTAAAAAGGAACTAACTTAACAATAAAGCATGAATGCACTTCCCTTGGTCAGTGTAGTGGTACCTAATTATAATTATAAACGATACCTCAATCTACGAATTCAGAGTATTCTGCAACAGACCTATCAGAATATCGAACTGATTTTACTTGATGATGCCTCAACAGACGGTAGCGAAGAGGTATTATCGGTCTATCAAAACCATGCCAAAGTGAGCCATATTCTATTAAACGAACACAACACCGGAAATCCATTTAAACAATGGTTTAAAGGCATGCAATTAGCCAAAGGAAAATATATATGGATAGCCGAAGCCGATGACTTGTGTGAGCTTACTTTTTTAGAGAAAGTAGTTCCTTTAATGGAGAAATACCAACAAGCCGCCGTATGCTTTGCCGGTTCCAAGTATATTGATAAAGACGGTAATGTGCTGAGTTGCGACATGAACAAATGGAAATCTGCCATACCTCCATACGCCGTATTCAATGGGAAGACTTATGCCGAACATAACCTTTACTGGCGTGGTTACATAGCCAATGCAAGCTCGGCCATTTTCAGAAAAAGCATGGTAAATGTCCAAAATATGGAACAATGCCTGCAAATGCGCTACAGCGGCGACTGGCTGTTCTGGTTTTATATGGCAATGCAAGGAGACATTATAGAAAGATATGAAGTACTGAACTACTTCAGACAACATACCCAGAAAGTTACCGTCAAAGCTGAAAACAACGGAGGGGGTAAGAGCGAAGATATTGAGATAGTCCGCATTATGGAACAACACCTTACCCACCTGAGCAGATACAAACGATGTATACGGAGAGGAATGCTTTACAACCGCATTGCCAAATTAAGCACAACAGAGCAAGTAAAACTGCAATTATGGGAACTCCTCCGGCAGAAATTAAACGGAACGCAGAAAGACGGACGTCTGGAGCGCCTCAACCGGATAGCACGGCTATTCTGTCCTTTTGTTCTGACTATGAAACGAGACCGCCTTACTCCTTCCCGAAAATAGAATAAGAAACGGAAACTGCTTGCCCATATTTTCGGGCGGACTCACATGTTTGCCCCTAAAGTGAACAAATTGGCAGCCAATTTTACTTTTGGCATACCCTCTTTTGATATTTCTAAAATTCTGTTTACCTTTGTTGTTAATCATCCGAATTGATTCAAACAAATGCAAACTTTACTAAAACAAATGAAATATCTCCGTTCACTCATGCAGCAATTTGTAACAGCATGTAAGAATCAAGCTAAGCTTATCCAACAGTTTACTCTTTCTTTACTTTACTTATTTATCATACATATAGTTGCTTTACTTTTTTTCTTCCTGTTCCGGCTTGTCCTGTTCACCTCAATAGATTATCAGTTTCCTCCCGATATACAAAACAACTTTCTCATGCAAGCCACTGCATTTATAAAAGGGCTATGGTTTGACAATGTTATAGCTTGCTACATATTGCTGTTACCATTAGTCATTTTATGGATAACCGCTCTCTGCAACTATCACTCCAAGTGGGTATTCAGATTTATCTCTATCTTTTTCATTCTATTTTATTCACTGTCGTTCATTATTTCGGCAGCCAACATCCCTTATTTCTCCTATTTTTTTAAAACAATCAATTCTTCCATTTACAATTGGTTCGGATATGGAGCCACTACTGCCGGAATGGTATTGGGTGAGACATCATTCTATTTCCCTATTTTTCTAGGACTGATATCTATTCTTCTGCTGTCAGGAAGTGTACTACGGTTATCTTCTTATTTCTATCATCTCATCAATTCGAAATCTACTTCCATCAGCCCGATAAACCGCCTATGTATATTCGCCACCGGTGCTGTTTGTATAGGACTTTGTCTATTCGGAATACGGAGACGCATGGGATATAACCCCATCAGAGTAAGTCAAGCATACTATTGCACCGATCCATTTCTGAATCAGCTAGGGGTTAATCCTGTCTTTAATCTACTTACCAGCACACTGGATGATAACCGTAAGGAAAACCGCTATCTTCACCTGATGCCGGAACAGGAGGCAATAACCAATATGCAAAGTATATTGCAAAGAAAAGGAATAGAAGGCATCTCCCCCATTGCACGTGAAGTGAAATGCGCAGCCGTCCCTACACAAAAGAATGTTGTTCTTATTTTCATGGAATCGATGTCGGCCAACTTGATGGAGCATTTCGGATCTACCAAAAAACTGACTCCTTTCCTAGACAGCCTTTATCTGGAATCTCTCAGTTTTGACCATTTTTATTCAGCGGGCATACATACCAACCACGGAATGTATGCCACCCTCTACTCTTTCCCTGCCATCATGAAACGGAATGCCATGAAAGGAGCAGTGGTACCTGTCTATTCGGGGTTGCCCACCGTATTAAAGGATAATGACTATCGGAACCTATTCTTCATGACGCACGAATCACAATACGATAATATGAACGCTTTTCTCCGCACTAACGGATTTGATGAAATATATGCACAAGAAAACTACCCAAAAGATAAAGTCGTTAACAGCTTTGGTGTACAAGACGATTTCCTATATCAATATGCCTTGCCCATTCTGAACAAAAGAGCAGAAGAAAGACAACCTTTCTTTACCGTATTGCTTTCTATCAGCAACCATCCCTCGTATGTGATACCTGACTATTTCAAACCACACAGCACAAAGCTTGAAGATCAGATTGTGGAATACGCGGACTGGGCCATCCGGCAATTCATGCAAGAAGCACGCAAACAACCCTGGTTTGAAAATACAATCTTTGTTTTGCTGGGTGACCATGGGAAATTGGTAGGAAGTCCGGACTGTGAAATACCACAATCCTGCAACCATGTTCCACTAATGATTTACGGAAAAGGCATCAAGCCCGAAATCAGACAAGAGCCGGGCGGCCAGACTGATGTGGCACCGACTTTACTCGGACTGCTGAACATGAGTTATACCCAAAACGACTTCGGCATAAATTTGTTAACAGAACAACGCCCGTATGTCTATTTCTCCGCCGATAATTTGATAGCGGCTACAAATACAACCCACCTATATATTTATTCTCCACATGACCGGCAGGAATTCAAATATAAGAAGCAAGGAAATGCCTTGCAACTTGTAACAGGGGAGGACAGTACATTCTACGTGATGAAAAAATACTGTTTCTCCACATTGCAGAGTGCGGAGTATCTGGTAAAAGAGCACAAGACTGTCAATAAAGCTAATGGACAATAAGGTGGGACGGGTTTCACCGCCTTGCCTTCCTTAACGGTCATACCCCAACTTCTCCTCGTTATAATCAGAGGCTATGTAGGTAGGACGGCCTTTGGTTTCCTTGAAAATGCGCCCCACGTACTCTCCTATAATTCCCAAAGAGAAAAGCTGGATGCCACCTAAAAAGAGCATGACAATGATCAAAGTGGGGAAGCCGGCCGTTTCATCACCATAAAGCACGGTCTTTATCAGAAAATAAATGGCATAAATAAAACTGGAGATTGAACAGAGCACTCCGCATACTGTGGCGATGCGCAAAGGGGCGATAGAGAAAGAGGTTATTCCCTCGACAGCCAGATTCAACAGCTTGAGAAAGTTCCAAGAGGAATGGCCCATCAGCCTGTCTCCGCGATCAAATTCAATGCTTTTCTTCTGATAGCCTATCCAGCAAAACAATCCTTTTGTATAACGCTCGCATTCGCGCAGACGACGCAACGTGAGCACACAACGACGGTCCAGAAGCCTGAAATCGCCCACATTGGGCAAAATATCAATACGGCTCATCCGCTGAAGTATACCATAAAAAGCCAGAGAGAACTGACGACGCAACCAGCTTTCCTCGCCACGGGTACGCCGTTTGGCATAAATGTCATCATATCCTTCTTCCCAATATTCCAGCATCTGGTCTACCAGTTCCGGAGGATCCTGCAAATCAGCGTCCATCACAACGCAGCAATCGCCGGTGGCGTAATCAAAACCCGCCAGCATGGCTACCTCTTTACCAAAGTTACGCGAAAGGTTGACATAATTCACCCGCTTGTCCTGCTGCCTCAACCGGCGGAGGCATTCCAGCGTAGTGTCGCTGCTGCCATCATTGACAAACAGGATTTCCCACTCATAAACGGCATTGCGGTTGACAAGCTCTATCAAACGTTGATACAGAGTGGGCAGCATCGCTTCCTCATTATATACCGGAATCAAAAGAGTCACTTTCTTCATATCATTCTTCACTATCATAAAGACTCCTCAAAGATATTACTTTTGTTTGAAAACAAACCTCACTAATAAAAAATTTACCGGAATGGCAATGAGAAACACTGGGATGGGAGCCAACGGACGGGAAAAACCCAACCGCAGAAAGAGATTCAACAATCCGATATGTATCAGATAATTTGTCAGATGTGCCCCCCCGAAGCCAAAAGCTTTCTTCCAGGAAGGAGGCTGCCCGAAAGTAAAATAAGCCGTAAGATAAAAGTTGGCAACAAAACTCAGCACATATCCCAAGGTATAGGCTACATTGACCTGAATGAATTTTTGCAAGACAAAATAAATGCCATAGTGCAGCCCTGTAGCAAAAAGACCTACCATTACAAATCGCAGGAACTCGGGTATCTGTTTCAGTTTATTCATTTTCATTGATTTAAAATGCAAAGTTAGGTATTACTAAAGAATTATTCGTACTTTTGCGACAGTAAATATAAAAGACCGAAAAATATATGTCAGACAAGAAAAAAGCATTTTGGTTCATAGCCTTACTAAGCACACTTGTAATAATCCCCTTTTTGGGAGAAACTATTTTTTACTCTAAAGGGGAACCGCGCGAAGCAATTGTGGCATACTCGATGTTGGAAAGCGGCAACTGGATATTGCCTTTGAACTACGGAACAGACATCGCCTATAAACCTCCTTTCCTGTATTGGTCTATTGCAGCTATTTCCGCCATTTTCGGAGGGGTGAGTGAATTCTCGTCCCGTCTGCCGTCCGCTATCGCTTTTCTAGCTATGCAGTTCGTGTTTTTCGGATTCGTAGCCCGCTATAAGAATACAAAGATAGCAGTCATTACCTCCCTTTTACTGCTCACTTCATTCGAAGTGCACCGGGCGGCGGTGGCTTGCAGGCTGGATATGCTACAGGTTTCCTTCATCGTCATCTCACTTTGCTTACTATTTCGCTGGGACGAAAAAGGCTGCAAGGGAATACCTTGGACGGCTGTCGTGCTGATGGCATGCGGCACGCTGACCAAAGGACCTGTGGGTTCTATATTCCCCTGTATGTGTATCGGTATTTACCAGCTGATACGGGGACGCTCATTCGGCAAGACTTTCCTTTCCTTATTCGGAATCGGGCTGCTTTCCCTTATTCCATTGGGAATCTGGTTTTATGCGGCCTGGCTACAGGGAGGACAGCCGTTTATGGACCTGATGCTGGAGGAAAACACCGGACGCTTTGTCGGCAAAATGTCATACCCGTCGCATCACAATCCTTTATGGTATAACTTCCTGACCATTATATGGGGGTGGATACCTTGGACATTGGTCTTGCTTATTTCACTCTTCGGACTGAAATGGAATGAAATGCACCTGCTGCCCGCAGGAAACTCTTTCACCGGACGCATCAGGAAGTTTTGGGATAACATCCGCTCACAATCCCCCATACAGCTGTTTATCTGGATAGTGATTATCGCTATTTTTGTCTTCTATTGTATTCCTAAAAGCAAACGCAGCGTCTATTTGTTGCCTATCTATCCATTTATGGCTGTACTGATTGCCCAGTATCTGGAGGCGTTAATGCAAAAAGGGGCGAAAGTGTTCAAAATATCGGCTTATATCTTTGCCTCGCTCTGTTTGTTACTCACCGTGGTGTTTTTTGCTGTACGCTGTCAGATGATACCGGACAGCATATGGGGCAACGGACGTCATGCTGCCGAAAACATAGCGTTTATGCAAGCTTTGGAAAGCACGTCCTTTTCTATTTCCAAATGGCTGATTATAGTATTGCCGGTAGTGGCTGCCATCTGTACATTAAGGCTGGTTATCAAAAAAAGTAGTACGGGGTCACTCCTCTATGGAATCATCGGTTGTGTTCTTTGCCTGTTTGTCGCTTTAGACGGGGTATATCAGCCAACAATACTAGCTGTAAAATCCGATAAACATCTGGCAGAAGATATCAGAAAACAGGTGCCTGAAGGAGTCGTTTATTCATATACAGACAGAATGATACGGTTTTATTGTACAAATTATTATATGAATAACCAAATGCGGAATTTCACACTGGAAAATCCGCAAGAAGGGTATGTCATACTTTCTGCAAATGCACAAGAGGAGTTTTTAAAGAATTACAATGCAAAATATCAGCTGGAAGAGGTCTTCCATACAGATTACAGAAGTTGCGACTTACGCAATACGGTAATCATGTACAAGTTCAACGAGAAACGGAAATAGTTATATCCGGCAGATTCTGCACCGATTGGGACGCGGACTATATGAATTCCATACTGATTCATATAGTCCGCGTCCAAGTTTTACTATCTGTTCCCTAAATCATCATAAACAGTTTGCAATATCGCCTTACCCTTATCCAGACGGGACTCGTCAGCTTCAGGCTCATTAAAAAGAATACTGCCGGAATTATTATCAAATACCGTCACTCCTGTACTGTCCCGGAATGAGAACCCATTATTGAAACTATAAAAGGCAAAAGGATACTTATAATCACTTCCCAATACATTACGGCTAAACGTAAATGCAGTATGTTCCAGCCCAAGCTGCCCCAACAAAGTGGCTGCCAAATCGGTCTGATTCATAATCTTGTCCACCTGCATAGGCTGTTTTACCGCTCCACCTAACCATAACAAGGGAATATGATAAAAACGAGGCATCGCATTAGACCCCTCACGCGGGTAATAGAAACCATGATCGGGAAGGCAGATAACTAAAAGATCTTTCCATGCGGGAGTCTGCTTCAACCGGTCAATAAACTTACCCAGACATTCATCTGTATAAGCAAAGGCATTGGGAATTTTATCTTCCAGCCGGTGATAAGGAACTTCGAAAGGTTCATGACTGCTAAGTGTCAGAAACGCAGTATGCCAAGGCCCTTCTTCCTTCCGGTTTCTTAACTGATTATATAAATATTCAAAAGTAATATCATCATTCACTCCCCAGGCATTACTGGTCTGTTCGGCCAATGAGAAATCTGTATTAGCTATAAGACGCTGATAACCGGTACTCAGCAGATAACTCTTCATATTGGTAAAGTTGATATCACCTCCATACAGGAAATCTGTTTTATAACCCGCCTTGGACAGTCCTTCAGCTATAGCAGGCAGCGTACGGCTCTTGGCAGGAATTTTCATTACCGATGCCGTAGGCAATCCAAGGTAACCGCTGAAAGTACAGACTGTTCCACGGTCGGTACGGAAACTATTGGCATAACAGTTTGTAAAAAAGATCCCTTCCTTTGACAGACGGTTAAAGTGGGGTGTCACATCAGGAAGACCGCCTAAAGGTTCTACAAAAGCACCTCCAAAACCTTCCATCAAAATAATAAGAATATTGGGACGCTTGGTATTCAGGACTTGAATAATACTATCCCCATCTGTTGTAGGATAAAGTCCGTCAAACAATGCAGCCCGCTTCTCTTCATCAAAGAAATTGAACTCTGATGCAAAATCCTGGGATTTACCCATAGAAGACAACAAACTGAAATCGGGATTGACCGCCGAATGATTCAAGAAAGGTTCGTTGCTGAAATATACTTGCCCTATATTAGAAGTGGATTCTGTTACACCACCACGTATAATGATGAAAAGTACACCTCCTAATAACAGCATTCCCGCAGTTCCCGCTATCCGTTTCCGGGTGGCGGTCAAAACGGAAGGCGTGATTTTCAGCAAGACCCAACAATTCAGAGCTATGAGTAACAAGATGGCAAGAACCCTCAGCAAGATAAATCCAACGGAAACACTCGCCAAAGCTTCCTTCGGTGAATCGATATAAAGAAAAACAGATGCGTCCAGTTTAAATCCCCAAAATGTATATAATGCCATATCTACCACAAAAATGATAGAAATAAGCGCGGCGGCCAAAATATAATACCCGTAAAGTATTTTTTTCAAAGGGAATTTCCTAAACCAAATACTTATCAGTACCAACAAGAATGGAAATGCAGTAAGATATCCCGCCGTAGCGGCATCAAGACTGGCTCCATGAATCATTACCTGCATATAATCGGCAAACCCGAATCCTTTTTCAATGGAACCATTATAGAGCATGAATAATGGTTTCTGTAGAATAAATATCAGTAAGACCGTAAAAAAGTACAAGCTGATATAAGCAATCCTCTTTTTCATATCTTCAGTTCTTTATTATTTCCGTCCGAAATCAGCCGGGACCTCTCCCCATCGGTCGGTTTCCCACTTCAATAAAGGTGTGGTATATTTATTTTCTTTCAGCCAAATTTCGGCCCGTTCTATCATTTGAAAAAGTTTCTCCGTCTGAGGAGTCCGTTCCAGTTTAGTTTTACATTTCTTCTGCTTCACCCAACTCAACGCATTACGGCTGTCCGAGTAAACAGGCATATTGATATTTTTCTGCTTCATCAACGCCAAAGCATGGACAATGGCAAGAAACTCTCCAATATTATTCGTTCCATAAACAGGACCGAAATGAAAAACCTCCTGTCCGGTAAGCAAATAAACGCCCCGATATTCCATCGGTCCGGGATTTCCACTGCAAGCAGCATCCACAGCCAGGCAGTTCATATCAAAGTTCTCGGGAAGTTGTTTAGGAACATCTTCTTTTTTAACAGCATTCTTACCTATATAATGGAAAGCGGAAGAAGCCAAGGCGTGTTCCGCCTCCTCTTTGGTCTCGAATGACTTGTATTGTGCGCCATCGTAACCTTTTATCTGTAGCTGGCAGTCAGTCCAAGAGTCATAAACTCCCGGATTGACGCCTTTCCATACTACATAATATTTCTGTTTCTTTACCATTTACATACGTTCAGGCACTTCAATACCCAGTAGGCCCATTGCTGTCTTTACAATCTTACCCACATTAGCACTCAATGCCAGACGGAAGACTTTCAACGCTTCATTTTCTTCACGCAGAATACTGAAATCATGATAGAACTGGTTGTATTCTTTCACCAAATCGTATGCATAGTTTGCTATAATGGAAGGATTATAGTCTGAGCCTGCCTGCTTGACAACCGATTTAAAATCAGCCAGCATCTGAATCAAACCTTCTTCTTTTGCGCTCAGTTCCAAACCTGCTGGAATGATTTCGGGAATAACGATACCTGCTTCAGCCGCTTTGCGTAATACAGACTGGACACGGGCATACGTATACTGAATGAAAGGTCCTGTATTGCCATTGAAATCTATCGATTCTTTCGGGTTGAAAGTCATATTTTTACGTGCGTCCACCTTCAGGATAAAATATTTCAAAGCGCCCAAACCAACAATACGGGCAATATTGTCGGCTTCTTCTTGAGTCAGACCGTCCAATTTACCTAATTCAGCAGAAGTTTCCTTAGCAGTTTCAATCATTGCTTCCATCAAATCATCCGCATCCACTACTGTACCTTCACGACTTTTCATTTTGCCCTCGGGCAGCTCTACCATACCGTATGAGAAATGAACCAATCCTTTGCCCCATTCAAAACCCAATTTGTCCAACAAGATAGAAAGTACCTGGAAATGATAGTTTTGTTCATTACCCACTACATAAATCATCTTGTTGATGGGGTAATCCTGAAAACGTAATTTGGCAGTACCAATATCCTGGGTCATATAAACAGAAGTACCGTCACCGCGAAGAAGCAACTTATGGTCCAGTCCTTCGGCAGTCAAATCAGCCCATACAGAGTTATCCTCTTTCCGGTAGAAGAAACCTTTTTCCAATCCTTCCATCACTTTCTCCTTACCTTCCAGATAGGTATTCGATTCATAATAAATTTTATCGAAACTAACTCCCATCATCTTATACGTTTCATCGAATCCGGCATATACCCAGTCATTCATCTTCCTCCACAAGGCACGGATCTCAGGGTCATTCGCCTCCCACTTACGGAGCATCTCGCGAGCTTCCAGCATCAGAGGAGAGTTTGCCTCTGCCTTAGCTTTAGCTTCTCCTTCATTCAAGCCTTCAGCCTGGTACTGAGCTGTCAGTTCCTTTACCTCAGCCTTGTAATGCTTGTCAAAAGCTACATAATAGTCACCAATCAAATGGTCCCCCTTCTTGCCCGATGATTCAGGTGTTTCACCGTTACCATATTTCAACCAGGCCAGCATGGACTTACAGATATGGATACCACGGTCATTCACAATATTGGTCTTGACCACCTTATTGCCATTTGCCGCCATGACATTTGCCAAGGCATTTCCCAACAGGTTGTTACGGACGTGACCCAGATGAAGCGGCTTGTTTGTATTGGGAGAAGAATACTCAATCATCACCAACGGAGAGTTTTCCGTAGCCTTTTCAATACCGTATTCGGGAGCAGCCTGAATAGAATTCAAAAGTTCAATCCAACAATCCGAAGCAATTGTCAAATTAAGAAAGCCCTTCACTGCATTGTAGGCTGAAACCAATTCGGGAGCATGCTCTTTCAGGTATCCGCCTATTTCCTGTGCGGTCTGTTCAGGAGCTTTCTTGGACATTTTCAGAAAAGGGAAAACAACCAAAGTAAGATGTCCTTCAAACTCTTTCTTAGTCTTTTGCAGTTGTACCATTTTTCCGGGTACATCCTGTCCGTACAACGTTTTGATAGCGCTGATAATGGACGTGGTGAGTTTTTCTTCTATATTCATAATATGTACGTACACTTATTTGTTATTGAGTTGCAAAGATAGACATTTTAGGCGAAATCTTTCCTATCTTACTTTAATTTACTATCTTTCCTCTCCGCAAACTATATCCTTTTAACTAAAAAAATAAGTATCAAAAAGTCAAAAGTCACTATTTTATCGAATAAGAATAAGAGGACAACTTTCACTAATCAAGAGAATTCCACTTTATAAAAAGCTAAATTATCTGCATAAACATACAATGACTAATTAAATATGTCCAACAACACATTCCCAGTTCATTAGAAATATAAAAATACATTGACTACAAGAATTAATTCAACACGAAATTACATAAACACTTGATTGATAAAACAATATTATATATTAAATCCACATTAAAACAAGACAAACACTATTTTGATAAAGTTAAGAAAAACCGTATATTTTTATCCTAAAGAAAGGACTTCGTAAAAAATATATTAAAATATATTATCCTATTTAAATCAAAATACATATATTTGCGGTCATTATTAAATAATGCAATTATAAGAATGCAAGCAAAAAGAAATCCTAATGCAGTTGAATAGTAATAAAACCACTATGGAAAACGACACAATGATACAAGAAATTGCATTTACAATTTAAAAAAGAGAGTTCAATACATAATGCCTGAAATATGGCAATTTATAAACCCCTAATTAAAGCCAAGTTTATATGAGCAGATTTTCTTCATTATTATGTAGCTTGCTATTCTGCATGATTACATATGCACAGGAAATTACAGTAACTGGTAAAGTCATCGCAGGAGGCGAAGAAATGCCTGGTGTCACAGTAGCTGTAAAAGGACAAACTCGCGGTACCATCACTTCTACCGATGGCAGCTACCAGATTCAGGTTAACGGCAATGAAAGCCTGATCTTCTCTTTTGTAGGTTACGAAACAGTAACTATACCGGTAAACAAACGCAAAGTTATTAACGTAGAATTGAAGGAAACAACCCAAATGGTAGATGAAGTAGTTATAACCGTTCCTTACGGTACTGCCAAAAAATCCACATTTACAGGGTCTGCAAGCTATATTGCCGCCGGCACTATTGAAAAAGCACAGGTCAGTAGTGTGTCAAAAGCATTGCAAGGAACTGTAGCTGGTTTACAGTCTTTTTCCTCCAGCGGTCAACCCGGATCAGACGCAACTATCCTGATTCGTGGAGTTGGTTCTGTAAACGCTTCAACCAATCCCCTCTATGTGGTCGATGGTGTTCCTTACGATGGTGCTCTTTCCTCCATAGCATCTTCAGATATTGCGTCAATCACTGTATTAAAAGATGCAGCTTCCGCTGCATTGTATGGCTCACGTGCAGCAAACGGCGTAATTATGATCACCACCAAACAAGGAAATAAAGATAGCGCACCCACCGTTGAATTATCTGCTAAATATGGTTTTTCAAGCCGTGCACGCGCAGACTACGACCAGTTGAATACAAACCAATATTATGAATTATATTGGGAAGCCATGCGTAACTATCGTATGGACAACGGTTACTCTGCCGAAGAAGCTGCAGCATGGGCATCAAGCAATGTTACAGGCAATCTAGGCATCAACCCTTATGGCAGTGCTTACCCTGAGCCAATCGGCCATGACGGAAAACTGGTAGCAGGTGCCAAACCATTATGGAACGACAGCTGGGACGACGCCCTTTCACAAGATGCACACTATACAGATTTAAATGTACGCGTAAGTGGTGGTAGCAAAACCTCCAAATATTTTGTTTCAGCAGGTTACATGGATGATCAAGGTGCTTATATCTGCTCTGGTTTCAAACGCTATACTCTCCGCGCCAACGTGACTTCAGATATCCGCAAATGGTTACAGATCGGATTGAATGTATCAGGAACTCATTCTGTTCAAGACTATCCCAAGCAAGATGACTCAACAATCTCCAATGTGGTCATGTTTGCCCGTTCATTGCCATCATTCTATCCAGTGTATCAACGTGACTTGGCAACTGGAGCATATTTATTGGACGAAAATGGTAACCGTATGTTCGATTATGGTGAGTATCGTCCTAACTCGTATGCAAAATATAATCTGCTGGCTTCCATGCCACACGATAAAAGCGAGATAAAACGCGATGCTGCTTCTTTACGTGGCTTTATCCAAATAACTCCTATCGAAGGACTTTCTTACAAAATGTCTTTGAATATTGACTATAATAACAAAACAAATCATGACTACACCAATCCTACTTACGGTACAGGTTCTATCAGTGGTGGCAGCGTAAGCAAATACAACTACCGCACTACAGGCATGACTTTTAATAATGTCATTAATTATCAACACACGTTCAATGATGTACATGACATCCGTGTGATGGCCGGTCAGGAGTACTATGAATATAACACTTCCAATTTCGGCGGAAGCCGCAGCAAAGTCATCATGGATGGATTCTATGAGCCCGACGCAGCTTCCTCTTTAGGTGATTTTGGCGGAAACAGCGACCAATACAAGCTGTTAAGTTTCTTTGGAAGTGCTGAATACTCGTACGATCAAAAATACTTCTTATCGGCTTCTGTCCGTTCTGACGGTTCTTCCCGTTTCCATCCGGATCATCGTTGGGGTACTTTCTGGTCAATAGGCGCATCTTGGAAAATTATGCAGGAAGAGTTTATGAAGGACACATCAGACTGGCTATCTAATTTATCATTGCGTGCCAGCTACGGAGCGCAAGGTAATGACCAGGTAGGTTATTATGCGTATCAGGCGCTCTATTCCATACGTAATAACCTCGGTGAATCCGGTTTGCATGCTTATCGTCTGGCAACTCCTAATTTATCATGGGAAACCAATCTAAATACTAATATCGGCTTGGATTTTGGTTTCTGGAACAATCGCCTAAGTGGTACAATCGAATACTTTGAACGTCGTTCCAAAGATTTATTATTCTCTAAAGACTTAGTTCCATCTTCAGGTTTCTCAAGTATGGACGAAAATATTGGTGCCATCAAAAATTATGGATGGGAATTCCAAATCTCAGGATATCCTATCATGACTAAAGATTGGAAATGGAAACTTTCTTTTAATGCTACTACCTATAAAAACAAAATAACCTCATTACCTGCCGAAGAAATGTGGAGTGGCAACAAGAAATGGGTAAAAGGAGGATCGTTATATGACTTCTATTTAGTAGAATGGGCTGGTGTCAATCCTGAAAATGGTAATCCCATGTGGTATCGTTACAATACCAACGGAGAAAAAGTAACCACAGAAGACTATTCATCAACCACACCGGACGACAAAGTAAAATGTGGCAATTCACTACCAGACTGGACTGGCGGTCTTCAATCAGATCTTTCATTCAAAGATTTTACATTATCATTCTTATTCTCTTATTCCATTGGTGGTAAAATCTATAATGGGGATAAAGTTTCATTGATGAGCCAAGGACCTACAGGTACCAGTTGGAGCGTAGATATGTTAGACCGTTGGACTCCTGAAAATCCCTATACCGATGTACCACGTCTGACTACTTCTCCCAAAAGCTCATGGACAAACTCTTCAAATCGGTTCTTAGTTGACCGTTCATACTTACGTCTGAAGAATATTACATTCTCTTACAATCTGCCGAAGTCATTGCTGAACACATTGACACTGAAAGATGCAAGCATATTTTTTCAAGCAGAAAATATGCTGACATTAGCCAAACAACAAGGTCTAGACCCAGAGCAAACTTTCGGAGGCTCTACTTACTATCGTTATCCGGCAATGAAAACTATTTCATTCGGTATCAATGTGAAACTTTAATACAGAAAGAAGAATATGAAAACTATTTTTAAATATATATTTTCAGTCGCACTGGGAAGTATAATGCTCACTTCCTGCGATTTGGATACAATTCCTACAACTTATGTAGATGCCGGTTCTGTTTTCGGTAAAACAGGAGATGCCGAAAAAGTACTTAATGGTGGTTGGAACTACCTGATGGAAACTTTCAATTCTTACGCCAACCCTGGCTATGGAGCAATGTTACGTGCAAATGATGCAATGGGTTCTGACGTAGTACTAAACACCAAATATGGTTTTAGAGCACACAATGAATTTACCGCTATTTATGGAAAAGGGGGCACAAATACCCTAAGCTGGCTTTTAGCATACCGTGTTATTAATGACTGCAATGGTGTATTAGATAATATTGATGCTGCCGAAGGCACACAAATTGACAGAAATCGAATCAAGGGACAAGCGTTAGCCTTACGTGGTTTTCTATATTTACATCTAGCTTCTTGTTATTCTTTTGCCATTGATAAAGATCCAGATGCTGTATGTGCACCTATCTATACACAATCAACAGATGAAACAATTGCAGCTGAAGGAAAACCTGCATCAAGTGTCAGTGAAGTATATGCGCAATCTATCAATGATTTAGAAGAAGCATTAGAACTTATTCCCGAAACTTATGTACGTAACGCCAAACACAAAATTGATAATGAAGTTGTCCTAGGTATTCTCTCACGTGCCTGTCTTTATGCTCGTCAATGGGAAAAAGCTAAAACTTACTCAGACAAATTGTTAGCTAAAAACAATTATCTAATGACTGAAAGTGAATATAAAGCTGGATTCAATTCTGTAGACAATAAAGAATGGATTTGGGGGCATGCTCAAACCAACGATCAAAGTAATGCCAGTTATCAGTTTCATTATTTAGATACTACAACTAAAGGATCATACTATTATAGCTTCAATGTAGACCCTTACTTCCGTGATTTGTTCGAAGATGGTGATTATCGTAAAGATATGCTGTTCTGGGCTACAGATCCAGGAGCTGACGTTGAATCAGCAGCCTATGTATGGATGCGTAACTCTAAATTCAGATTCCGCGATATCGAAAACCAACTTGGTGATATCGTATTGATGCGCGTTGCTGAAATTTATTTGATAAATGCAGAGGCAAAAGCACATCTGAATGACCCAGATGCAATTAACAAATTAAATGATTTAAAAACAGCCAGAGGAGCAAAAACTATTAATACAAATCTTTCACAACAGGATCTATTGGAAACAATTTGGTTAGAACGCCGCAAAGAATTATGGGGTGAAGGATTCAGTTTGATAGACATTATCCGTAACCAACAGGCTGTAGTCCGCAAAGCATATCCCGAAGGTCCCATTGACTATATTTACACTGATGAAAACGGACAAACTCACACACTTAAGAAAAAAACTCAAGGACATCGCTTCTTCAATTTTCCCGATAAAAGTGCGTTCTGTCCAAATAGTAAATATTATTTATACAGAATTACAGATGCAGAAGAACTAGCGAATAAGAACCTTTACAAAGATCATCCTAAGCTCTCAATTTATACAGAATAACAGCAAACTCTAACAAAGTGAAAAACCGTAGCAAATGAATTGTTACGGTTTTTTTTATTTTTTCCCGGACAGATTAAGGAAAGACATACCTAAACAATCCTATAGAAGAAATTCCTAATCACGTTTTTAATATGACCGGGAGTTTCCTGTTTTATTTCTTTTTCAAATCCTCAGGAGAAACCAATTTATAAAGCTTGTCACTAGGACGTACCTTATCGGGGACTTTAAAGGATACATGTTGACCTTTTCTTACCACATCCACCGGTTTCAAATCCACACGCGCCTCATCCAACGTCAGAAATACCGCTCCTGTAGTAGGTCCTGTAATCAGAAGTTTATCCCCTACTTTCATCTCAGCAGCTTCCACCAGAAACTCTGCAACACCAATATTAGAAAAGTACTTGATTCCCTTACCCACATACACTTTACGCTCAGTAGCCTCCGAACCATAGTTCTTACTCCATTCACCCAAACGCTGTCCTAAATAATACCCATTCCAAAATCCCCGATTGAATACAGTCTTCAGCCGCTCATCCCAAGCCTGCTTCTTCTCCTCGGTAAAAGTACCCTCCAGATAAGAACAAATAGCTTCTTTGTAACATTCCACCACAGTGCGTACATACTCAGGTCCACGGGCACGCCCTTCGATCTTGAAGACACGCACACCAGCCTCTATCATTTCATCCATAAAATGAATAGTTTTCAAATCTTTAGGAGACATGATGTATTTATTGTCCACCTCCAGCTCAATATCACTCTCTTTATCCTTCACATCGTATGCACGGCGACATATCTGCATACAAGCCCCCCGGTTAGCAGAAGCATTCATCTCATGCAAACTGAGATAACACTTGCCCGACACTGCCATACAGAGCGCCCCGTGACAGAACATCTCAATGCGGACCAATTCTCCATTCGGACCTTTAATTTGTTCCTTCTGGATAGTATCATAAATCACTCGCACCTGCTTTAAATTCAATTCACGTGCCAATACCACTACATCAGCAAAGCGAGCATAAAATTTCAATGCTCCGGCATTACTGATATTTAATTGGGTGGAAAGGTGTACTTCCTGCCCCACCTCGCAACAATAAGCCATTACCGCCACATCCGCAGCAATCACGGCACTGATGCCTGCCTCCTTAGCCGCATCGACAATGGTACGCATCAAAGCAATATCTTCATCATAAATAATGGTATTGATTGTAAGGTAGCTCTTGATACCATGTTTATCACAGATCTGTGCTATCTCACGTAAATCATTGACAGTAAATGTACTGGCAGAACGTGCACGCATATTCAGACTCTCAATTCCGAAGTAAATAGAATCCGCACCTGCCTGTATAGCTGCCGCCAGCGACTCACGTGAACCTACAGGAGCCATTATTTCAAAGTCTTTTATAGAAGCTTTCATTATTCTTTTGATTAATATGTGTGCAAAGGTAGGCTTTTTTCCGTATTTTTGCAGCCTGATTTCACCACAGATTACACAGATTCACACAGATTATAAATTAATACTCAAATGAATCTGATTTTTCTGTAACCCAAAGATAAACATACAACAATGAAGATTAGAAATATAGACCTGGACAAATACCCAATTTTCCTAGCCCCGATGGAAGATGTAACGGACCCCGCTTTTCGCCTGATGTGCAAGAAGTTCGGTGCTGATATGGTATATACCGAATTTGTATCAGCAGATGCACTGATACGCTCGGTAGGTAAAACTATGCAGAAGCTGAATATCAACGATGAGGAACGCCCTGTAGCCGTCCAGATTTATGGCAGAGACACGGAAACAATGGTAGAAGCGGCGAAAATAGTGGAAGAGGCGCATCCGGACATCCTGGATATTAATTTTGGCTGTCCTGTAAAACGCGTTGCCGGTAAAGGAGCCGGTGCAGGTATGCTGCAAAATATCCCGCTGATGTTGGAGATTACCCGTGCTGTTGTGGATGCTGTAAAAATTCCCGTTACTGTAAAAACACGTCTAGGTTGGGACAATGAGCATAAAATTATAGTAGATTTGGCAGAACAATTACAAGATTGCGGCATTGAAGCACTGACCATTCATGGACGTACCCGTGCACAAATGTACACTGGTGAAGCGGATTGGAGTTTAATAGGTGAAGTAAAAAAGAATCCCCGTATGCATATACCTATCATTGGAAACGGAGATATAACTACGCCACAACGTGCCAAAGAGTGTTTTGACCTGTATGGAGTGGACGCTATTATGATTGGCCGAGCCAGTTTTGGACGCCCGTGGATATTCAAGGAAATAAAACATTATATAGAAACCGGTAAGGAACTCCCTGCCCTTTCTTTTGAGTGGCGGCTGAATGTACTCCGCCAGGAAGTGTTGGACAGTGTGAATCTGCTTGACGAGCGCCGTGGGATTCTTCATGTACGCCGCCATCTGGCTGCTTCTCCTTTATTTAAAGGCATTCCCAACTTTAAAGAGACACGTATCGCCATGCTCCGTGCCGAAACAGTGAAAGAGCTTTTCAGTATTTTGGATTATATCAGGGGAAATTACGGAATGAATTGTTAATGCTACAATATATTAATGTGCCAATTGGCTGTGCTGTATTCCGCATGGCAATTGGCACATTAACATATTGGCATATTGTAGCATTAACACATTATTTATTCTATTTTACGCAAACCTCTTTTAGGAGAGAAATCAATGTTTTTAGGATTGCCCTTATAAGCCACCTCACCACTACTGGATGCTTTCGCAGTCAGCGAACCGGTCACATAACATTCCACATCACCAGAGGAACTGGCACTAGCAGTTACATTTACCGCCTTCATACCTTTTGCCTTTACATCCCCACTACTACTGGCTCTATAAGAAGCGTTCTCACAAATACCTGCCAAAATTACATCTCCGGAAGAGCTGGCATCAGCAGATACATTAGCAGCGTTCAGATTCTTGACAGATACATCACCAGAACTACTGGCATCAGCAGAGAAATTTGTACAAGATACCTTTTCCAGAATCACATCACCCGAACTATTAGCGGTAGCCGCAAAATCATCACAAGAAATAATGCTTCCTGTTACATCACCGCTACTGCTAGCCTTAACAGTAACTTTCCCACTCGTTTTCAGTCCATTCTTTATAATAATGTCACCAGAGCTGGAAGCTTTCAAGCTGTTCACAGCCGGAGCAGAAACTCTTACTTCCTTTTTATGTTTTCCGTTTATTGAAAAATTGTTTCTTGGCGATTTAAAACCAACCTTAAGTACTCCACCCTCTACACGGACATCAATATAGTCCACCAAATTGTCCGGAGCATATATTTCCACATCCTGTCCACCGGAACTTTGAGTATAGATTACATCCACCGAAGAACTGGTAGAGATAGCATTAAAACTACCCACATTCACTTTTTTGGTAACATAGTTCTTGCTAGGAGTTATTCTCTCTGCACATGCTGTTACCGACACTAACATAAGAGTTACCGTCATTAAAGTTGATACTAATTTTCTCATATTACTTTTGTTTTATTTATTAGACGTTATTTCTATGCCAAACGTTGCAACGTTTGACCATTATTTTTAAAGCAAGATTCATGCCAGCAACATTTATCACTGATAATCAACAAGGTATAAACAAAGCAGGGTGTCCGAAAATGGACACCCTGTACGCTTTTATATGCTTTTTAAAACTATTTCAGTACAAGTTGGAAGACTACAGAAGCAAACCAACGCTTATACATATAAGTAGCCGTAATATAAATACATACCGCCGAAATCCATCCGGCAATAACATCAATCAAATAATGCGCCTGAATATAGACCGTAGCACAACATAGAAGTACATAGAACGGTGCCAAGAAATAACATAGTTTCTTATTAACACGATAGGCCATAATCATCACAATGGTAGATATACCGACATGTGAGCTAGGAAAAGCAGCAGTAGGCCGTTCCCCCACTTCCTGTGAGGCTTCCACCAAATTAAAGAAGAAACCATGATCAAAACCGGGACCAGGCAGCAGAATATCATTATTATTAAAATAATCACCGATAGCAGGGAAATGCTGCGCCATCACATTATCCATTCCGATAGCAGGGAAATAAAATTGCGGACCGGCAACCGGAACCAATATATAAATAAGATAATAGATAAAAAACGAAGTGACCAACACAAAAGAAACCTTTTCAAACCACTCAAAACGAAACAAGAAATAATAAATAGTTACAATCCCAATCATTGGATAATAAGCAAAATACCCCATATTAAATGGTTCACTGAACCACATGGAAGGAAAATGTTCACTAAATTCTACCGAAGGCTGGCAACGGAACAAAAACTGCTCCGCCGAAGCGAAGAAATTATCCAGATTGGGAAAAAGACGATTAAATTCAAAGGTATCGGGATACCAATACGCTAAAAATGCCATCTGCACAGCCATTCGTATAAATGCCGTAAGTTTACACGGATACTTACGATACAAATATATTAATGCAAACGTAATGGCCACAATGCCTGCACGCTCCGAAAGCATAATTACAGGGTGATCCATACGAGGAAATAATATTAAAACCATTATGGTCGTGAGGGCATTATATATCAGACTAATGCTCTCGACGGCAAACAATCCTTTCACACTGTCTACCCGTTTGAATAAATTTAAAGCCATCCTTCTTTCTTATACCATGCAATGATTTCCTTTACTCCCTTGTCTAAAGGGTACTCAGGACGATATCCCAGTTCTTCCACCAAGGGTGAAATATCGCATTGCCAATTACGTTGTTTCATTATTTTATATTTGTCAGCATTCAGCGTACTTACCTTTCCCAGGCAACGCGCTGAAAATTCAGCGAGCAAAGATACAACTTTTAAAATAAATAATGGGCATTTAATGTGTATAACCCACGGATTACCAAGTTCTTTTTGTATCAAATCAGAAAAAGTACGGCTGAAATAGACATTTCCGTCACTAACAAAATAGGCGCGCTGCCGCACTCCATGTTCTATTGCCAAAAAAACAGCTTGTACCAAATCTCTCACATAAATAAAGGTAAGATCCTGCCTTTTAAAACCAGGAGCAAAGTCTATATGCTGCTTGATAGACTTCACCATCAGAAAATAATCGCGTTCGCGAGGTCCATAAACTCCAGTAGGACGGAAAATCACTGTCGGAAAATCATTCAATGATTGCAGGTAATGTTCCGACTTTAGCTTACTGACCCCATATGCCGTATTGGGCATTGCCGTATCACGTTCACTAATAGGTGCATAATTATCTTCATGAATAGGACCGAAAATACTAAGTGAACTGATATAAACAAATTGCCGGGGAACCATATCCAAGGTCCTCAAAGCTTCTACAAAATTACGGGTATAAACATAATTACCTTTGTCGAATTCGTCTTTATGACGGCATTTAGTAACACCGGCACAATGAATGATATAATCCCATCCCTGATGCAATTGTTTATGAACAGCCAATTGCTCCGTCAACCTTCCGGGATGAGCAAAATCCAATTCGGCAAATTGAATGCGAGGATCTTTCAAATAGGCACGACTACTGCTTTTACGTACACCAGCCCATACCTGCATATCTCTCTCCAATCCTCCTTCCACCAGGAAACTGCCAATAAATCCGCTTGCTCCGGTTACCAATACTTTCTTTAATCGGCAAGTATTCTTCTGTGCAAATTCTTCGTTATTCATTCTTCGTATTTTATTTCACCGGTTCCACATGAATACCCACATGAGTATCCTCTCCAAATTTTTCTTTTAATCTATGTTCAATACCTGTTGCTGTTTCGTGCGCTTTATGCAGAGAAATGTTCCCATCCATGCGTATATGAATCTCTATAGCATAATTGTTCCCAATGCGTCGCGTGCGTAAATGATGCGGCTCGCTCACTCCATCAAAAGATAACACAATCCCCTCTATCTCACGTTCCACGCTATCCGGCAAAGACTTTTCCAGCAATTCATCCAAGCAAGGAATCAGCAACTTAATGGAAACCCGCATAATAAAGAAACTGACTGTCACAGCGGCAATAGGATCAAGTACCGCCCAATGAGGACCAAGTAAAATCGCTCCGCCAATACCGACAGTCGTACCAATGGATGATAATGCATCACTCCTATGATGCCATGCATTCGCCACAACAGCCTGTGAATCGCATCTTTTCCCCACTCTGACTGTATATTGATAAAGTATTTCCTTCAACAAAATAGAAATAATGGCAGCAACCAATGCCAACATTCCCGGTTGACGAAGCTCCCCACCTCGTAGAAAAACCAATATTTCTGTTGCTCCATTCCATAATATTCCAAATCCTATCCCCAATAATGCCATACCAATGAAAGCAGTAGCCAATGTTTCATATTTCCCATGACCATAATCATGGCTCTTGTCCACTGGTTTATTGGATATACGTACAAAAAGAATCACTACTACGTCCGTAATGAAGTCAGATAGAGAATGAACTGCATCTGCCAACATAGCGGTACTATGCCCTGCGATTCCGGCAAGAAATTTAAAAATAACCAGCAAGAAATTAACAAAACTCCCCACTAGTGTAACTTTATAAATTTCTTTTTCCCTGATTTTCTTATCAAGTTCAGTCATAACAGTTTTTTTAGAACGGACAAAGATAGCACGTTTCATTTAGATTCAACCAAATTTAATGTATCTATTGAACCACTATTCCATTTATTTTGTTTACTTTGTAGCACATAATACATTAATATATCCCCTTATGGCTAAAAAGAAAGAAAAAAAAGCAGGGAAACGTATGAAAAAAAGCGAAATGTCTGAACGACTGATAAGCTTATTCCACACCAAACCAAACGAAACATTCAGTCTGAAACAATTATCAAGCAGTCTGAACCTCACTACACATCCGCTTAAAATGCTTTGTGCCGACATCATTACTGAAATGATTGAGGATGATTTTCTGCAAGAAGTAGAAAAAGGACACTACAAACTGAACGACCACGGCCTGATTATGACTGGCGTCTTTCAGCGTAAAAGCAACGGCAAGAACTCCTTCATCCCCGATGATGGTGGAGAAACTATTTTCATAGCCGAACGTAATTCGGCACATGCCATGAATAATGACAAAGTAAAAATAGCCCTCTTTGCCAAACGTAAGAATCGGAATCCGGAAGGTGAAGTGATAGAAATTCTGGAACGTGCCAATGATACTTTTGTCGGTACACTGAAAGTAGAGAAATTCTACGCCTTCCTGCTGACCGAGAACCGCACCCTGGCAAATGATATTTTTATCCCGAAAGATAAGCTGAAAGGTGGAAAGAATGGGGACAAAGCGGTTGTGAAAATTGTAGAATGGCCCGAAGAGGCAAAAAATCCGATAGGACAAGTCATTGATATCTTGGGAAAAGCAGGAGAAAACACAACTGAGATGCATGCCATTTTGGCCGAATTCGGTTTACCTTACGTATATCCTAAGAATGTAGAAACCGCTGCCGAAAAGATTCCGGCAGAGATTTCCGAAGCGGACTATGCAGAACGTGAAGATTTCCGCAATGTAACAACTTTCACCATTGACCCCAAAGATGCAAAGGACTTTGATGACGCGCTCTCCATCCGTCTCATCAAACCGGGACTATGGGAAGTAGGCGTGCACATTGCCGATGTTACTCATTACGTAAAAGAAGGAAGCGTTATCGACAAAGAAGCTGAAAAGCGCGCTACTTCCGTTTATCTGGTAGACCGTACCATCCCCATGTTGCCCGAACGGCTGTGTAACTTCATCTGTTCCCTCCGCCCCGACGAAGAGAAACTGGCATTCTCCGTCATTTTCAATATGAATGAAAAGGGAGAGGTGAAAGACTCGCGCATCGTGCACACCATTATAAAGAGCGACCGCCGTTTCACCTATGAGGAGGCGCAAAAAGTGATTGAAACGGGTGAAGGCGACTACAAAGAAGAAATTCTGGAGCTGAACAAACTGGCACAAATCCTGCGTAAACAAAGATTGGCTGCCGGTGCTATTGACTTTGACCGCATAGAAGTGAAATTTGAGATAGACGAAACCGGCAAACCACTCAGTGTCTACTTCAAAGAATCCAAAGAAGCCAATAAGTTGATAGAAGAATTTATGTTGTTGGCCAACCGCACGGTTGCCGAAAGAATCGGTAAAGTACCTAAAAACAAGAAAGCCAAAGTATTCCCTTATCGTATCCACGACCTTCCGGACCCCGATAAACTGGAGAACTTGAATTGGTTTATCAATCGCTTCGGATATAAGATACGTACATCGGGTAGCAAAACAGAGATATCCAAATCCATCAATCGTTTACTGGACGACATAAAGAATAAGAAAGAACAAAATCTGGTGGAAACCGTATCCTTGCGTGCCATGCAAAAGGCCCGTTATTCCACTCATAATATTGGCCACTATGGTCTGGCATTTGACTATTATACTCACTTTACCTCACCTATCCGCCGTTTTCCGGATATGATGGTTCATCGTCTGCTCACCCGCTATCTGGCAGGAGGACGTACGGTACAGGAAACGAAATACGAAGAGTTGTGCGACCATAGTTCTGAAATGGAACAAATCGCCGCCAATGCAGAACGTGCTTCTGTAAAATACAAACAAGTAGAGTTTATGGGTGAACGTTTGGGCATGGAGTTCGATGGAGTCATTTCCGGAGTTACCGAATGGGGACTTTATGTGGAATTGAACGAAAACAAGTGCGAAGGTATGGTTCCCATGCGTGACCTTGGTGATGATTATTATGATTTCGATGAAAAGAACTATTGTCTGACGGGGCGCCGGCATCACAAAAAATTCAGTTTGGGAGATCCGGTTACCATTAAAGTGGCCCGCGCCAATCTGGAGAAAAAGCAACTTGATTTCGCTTTGATCGAGAAATAAAGATTAACATCCTGTTGTAGGGGCAGACTGGATCTTTCCCTACAACAAGACAATAGTTTCATTTACCTCACTCTTCTATTCAACTGATTATTCGCTTTATCCGGCTTGGATTTACCGATCCGTTTGCCACCGGACTTCTTTTTAGTTTCCTGTTTCACCTTAAAAGCAAATGGATTTTTCTTATTTACCATAAATATTCCCTTTTTCTGCAAAAATAAAGGATTAAAGTCAATATTCATTCTATTTATTGGCAATAATATAGAATTTACTTACTTTTGTCCTTCCAAAACATTCAATTCATGACTACATTCAATTACACGAACATATTAACGCAGGCAGTAGATGAATTATCTGAAAGCCAGTCCTATAAAGGATTATTCCATCAACACAAAGATGGAGATCCTTTACCATCTGCCAAATCCCTATACAAGATAGTAGAATTGGCACGCGCCATTATCTTCCCTGGTTACTTTGGTAATTCCACCGTTAACAGCCATACCATCAACTACCATATCGGTGTAAATGTAGAAACCCTGTTCGGCCTGCTGACTGAACAAATTCTGGCAGGACTTTGCTTCGGACAAGAAAACAGTAAAAATGCAACCGATGACAATGAACCGTGCAGAGAAACAGCCTCTTTGCTGGCAGCTCGTTTCATCAATAAATTGCCCGAACTCCGCCGCATTCTGGCTACCGATGTAGAAGCCGCATATTATGGTGATCCCGCCGCCACATGCTTTGGTGAAATCATCAGTTGCTATCCAGCTATCCGAGCTATCAGCAATTACCGCATCGCACATGAGCTGTTAATACTGGGTGTACCTTTAATCCCACGCTTCATTACAGAAATGGCACATTCGGAAACCGGTATCGATATTCATCCGGGGGCACAAATAGGACATCATTTCACTATTGACCACGGTACAGGTGTAGTAATCGGAGCAACCAGCATCATCGGAAATAATGTGAAGCTCTATCAAGGGGTAACATTAGGAGCTAAAAGCTTTCCGCTAGACAATAATGGAAATCCCATTAAAGGCATTCCACGTCATCCTATTTTAGAAGACGATGTCATTGTATATTCCAATGCAACAATCTTAGGGCGTGTTACTATTGGCAAGGGGGCTACCGTAGGAGGTAATATTTGGGTAACAGAAAATGTACCTGCCGGATCACGTATCGTACAACGAAAAAACAAAGACGAATAAAGACCTTTTGTCATCATAGATTAGTTTGGATTACATTCATAATTTATCAAGTTTTAAATATGTGTAAATCCATGTAATCTATGATCAGAAACTTCTTTATGCACCCACGGAAGTCTCAGCACAAAGCAGCATCTCTGTGTATAATCGGCATCAATCACAAGAGAACCTCCAAATTTCTCAGCCAGCAACCGGCAGATAGGAAGCCCTAATCCTGTCCCTCGCATAAAATCATCTAATTGGGTAAAACGTTCAAATACAAAATCATGCTTGTCTTTAAGAATTCCTTTCCCTGTATCAATAATAAGTAATAAGTCTGCCGCCCCATGCAAAATAGTAATATTTTAAATTATCCAGCCTCAAACATACTTTCTTCACCTCATCCGTCTGTTTCAATATATTCTCTTCATCATTCTTATAATAAAAATAATCCAGCTTAATACAATAAGAAATAATTTGCATATGCTTATCGCCCGATTCCTCACTTCTTTGCAGAAGAGTATCACACATACTTAAAACAAGAGGGGAATCCATAATTTGAAGAAAAACATAAATTGACAAATAAAAACAGAAAAAGGAGCACCGACACTCTGATACTCCTTTCTCCTAAACTAAAGCAAACCAACGGTTACTTTGAAGCATATGCACACAACATCCACACCATTTTTTCCTGTTCCTTCAAATAGTCACTCATCACCGCTACAGTAGCCTCATCACCGGCCTGTGAAGCGACAGCCAAAAGTTTACGCTCCTCCACGATGAAATGACTGTAAGTTTCCAAAATGTTGTTCAATGCTTCGTCACCGTTTGTAACACCCTCTACCTCTTTTATATTCGATACTTTCAAATAATCGCTATACTTGTTCTTCGGGACGCCTCCCAGCATCAGGATACGTTCTGCCAGTTCATCCACTTTCTCGGCTGCATTGTTATACAAATCCTCAAATTTGCTGTGCAGTACAAAGAAACCATGCCCTTTAATATTCCAGTGGAACCCACGAAGATTAGCATAAAATACTTGGTAGTCTGCCAATAATTGTTGCAATGATTCTACTACCTTTGCAGCTGCCGCTGAATCTAACTTGATATAATCTAATGTTCTCATAATGTTTTTATTTTTAAATTGATTACTTTTATTTTTTTCTCTGATGCAAAGATAAGGGGGAAAGTAATGCGTGTCAAACTGATAATTTCTATCTTTGTATAGATAAAATCTATTAAGCTGAAAATTATGAACCTGCAACAACTGGAATATATCCTTGCCGTGGATGAGTTAAGGCACTTTGCCAAAGCTGCCGAATACTGTAATGTAACACAACCCACCTTGAGTGCCATGATACAAAAGCTGGAAGATGAGTTAAACACCAAATTATTCGACCGTACCACCCAACCCGTCCAACCTACACTGACAGGACGGAAAGTGATAGAACAAGCCAGAATAACCTTGCGCCAGGCCAATCTGATTAAAGATATAGTAAAGGAAGAAGCATGTTCGTTAGGAGGTATATTCCGTATAGGAGTCCTGCCTACAATCGCACCCTACCTGCTACCCCGTTTCTTTCCCGAACTAATGGAAGAATACCCTTCCTTGGACATCAGAGTTACAGAGATGAAAACACAAGAATGCCTGGAGGCACTGAAAGCGGGTGAACTGGAAGCTGTCCTTATTGCCGGAGCAGCAGAAGGGGCCCATTTCCACTCCATACCTCTTTATTATGAATCTTTTTTAGGATATGTTTCAAGACATAACGCTCTCTTTAAAAAAGAAATGATCCGTTCCAGCGAAGTCAGCGGTGAACAGTTGTGGCTGTTGGACGAAGGGCATTGTTTCCGCGACCAACTGATGCGTTTCTGCCAATTGGAATCCGCCCAGTCTTGTCAAATTGCATACCGGCTGGGAAGCATGGAAACTTTCATGCGCATGGTAGAAAGCGGAAAAGGTATCACATTTATCCCCGAACTAGCCGTATTGCAACTCAATGACGAACAAAAACGACTGGTGCGTCCGTTTGCCATGCCACGTCCCACACGGAGAATCTACATAGTGACACGTACAGACTTCATTCGTCATACCCTGCTCAATATGCTGATAGAAAAAATCAAAGCCTGCATACCTAAAGAGATGCTGACATTGCAAAATGGTCAAAAAGTAGTATGACAGCAAACTTTTTAATAAAACAGTAACGTCCTATACACCTTCCTGTAACAGGTAAATACGATATTTGCAGTACAATAAAAAAGGAGGTATATATGAAACTTAAAAGCAATGAATATCAGATAGAATGTACACCCGACGGGGAATATTACGCCTTTTTAACAGACTACCACCAATGCTGCACTTACGGTGAAACTGCCGAAGAAGCATTGGAAACCCTGTCAGATATCGCCGATGAGTTTTTCAGCGAAGTAAACGAAGTCTATCTGGCAGAAGAACTCGCATAAAAGTCACTCAACCTATTAATCATAGAATTCTCTTACAGAAACCATACCTGTGCGATACAGATATGGTTTCATTTTTATCCTAAACATGCCCCATACGGTATAGACTGTATCCCAGATAAACCAAATACAAACAAGAGACCAGTATCATTAAAGCACAAACCACATATCCTTTACGTTTCTCATTCGTCAATTCCATTTTCATTCTGATTTCTATTTAAGTTTCTTGATTCAGCAAAAATGGCAAATTCCTGTGTAGAATTTATTTCTATAGGATAACAATTATATTGCCGGATACATTTTTTCAATTTATTCCAAAGATACACCAAATCCCGTTTTCAAAGACTTTTTATAATTGAAGATAAATAAAGAACCCCGGCAAAGAGAGCGGATGTCCCGATTTCATCCTCTTTTTTGCTTCATCAGACAGATTAATTCTCTAAATAATTGATTAGCAAACAGAAAATCATTAAATTTGTCCCATCAATTGAAATTACGTAATTATCATTTAAGATGAAGGAAGAATTCGAGCTAATCGCCAAGACTTTCCAGGGACTGGAAGAAGTACTGGCAAAAGAACTCACCGAGCTGGGAGCCAGCAATATAGAAATAGGAAGACGCATGGTAGCCTTTATGGGCGATAAAGAAATGATGTATAAGGCAAACTTCTGCCTGCGTACTGCCATCCGCATCCTGAAACCCATTAAACATTTTGAGGCGAAGAATGCCGACGAAGTTTACGAAGCTATCAAAACCATTGCATGGGAAAACTTCTTGGATAAAGATAAAAGTTTTGCCGTAGACGCTGTGGTTTTCTCGAACGAATTCCGTCACTCCAAGTTCGTGGCCTATAAAGTAAAAGATGCCATTGTGGACTATTTCCGTGAAAAGACAGGAGAGCGCCCCTCGGTACGCATCAACCATCCCGATGTGGCACTGAACATCCATATAGCCGAAGATAAATGTACTCTGTCACTAGATAGCTCGGGTGAGTCACTCCACCGCCGGGGTTATCGCCAGGAAGCCGTAGAAGCTCCTTTGAATGAGGTACTGGCAGCCGGTATGATCCTGATGACCGGATGGAAAGGCGAATGTGATTTGATAGACCCGATGTGCGGTTCAGGAACAATCCCTATCGAAGCCGCCCTGATAGCACGTAACATCGCTCCCGGCGTATTCCGCAAGGAGTTCGCTTTTGAAAAGTGGAACGATTTTGATCAGGAACTATTTGACCGCATCTACAATGACGACTCACAGGAACGTGAGTTCACACATAAAATTTTTGGATATGACAACAATCCGAAAGCAAATGAAATCGCCACTCACAATGTGAAAGCAGCCGGACTGAGCAAGGAAATTATCTTAAAAATCCAACCGTTCCAGCAATTTGAGCAACCCAAAGAAAAAAGCATCATCATCACCAACCCTCCTTATGGAGAACGTATCTCAACCAATGACTTGCTGGGCCTGTATCAAATGATAGGCGAACGTCTGAAACACTCTTTCACCGGCAATGATGCATGGGTACTAAGTTACCGTGAAGAATGTTTTGACCAGATTGGTTTAAAGCCTTCTATAAAAATTCCCCTGTTCAACGGTTCGTTGGAATGCGAATTCCGCAAATACCAATTATTCGACGGCAAATTCAAAGAATTCCGTAGTGAAAATGCCGATCGGGAGTTCAAGCCCCGCCGAGAAGAAATCCGTCCGCGCCGTAACACGGAAAAAGTAGAATATGGAGAACGCAGAGAACATCGTAGTTTTGACAACAGACGTGAAGGACACGGAGAGTACAAAGGAGGAGAGCGCAGAGAAAGACGCTCTTTTGATGACAAACGTGAGAGACGTGGCGATTTCAAAAGAGGAGAACACCGCAACTTTGGTGACAAACGTGAAGGCCGCGACAATTTCAAAAGCAGCCCCCGTAAATTTGACGACAATAAGGAAAAGACAGAAGAATAAACAGTTATGAGAAAATTAATCAATCTGATCGCCTTATTAATCATGGCTTCATCTGTAACATGGGCACAAGACAAGAAAAGTTTCACACTGGAAGACTTGATGCCGGGAGGAAACAATTACTATAACCTGCTTCCACAGAATCTGTATGGTTTGCAATGGTGGGGGGATGTATGCATCAACGCCGACATAGAAGAGGTAAAAACCATCCATCCGGCAAATGGAAAGGAAAACGTACTTATCACTTTGCAGGAAGTGAATGAACTGTTGGCAAACAAGAAATTAGGGAAAATCAACCACTTCAGAAATGTATCTTTCCCATACGCTGAAAAGATGATGTTGGTAAATACCACATCCAATAAAGTGCTGATCGATTTAACTAAAAAGGAAATAATATGGAGTCAGCCTCTCTCTCCTAAAGCCGCCAACCAGGACTGGAACAAGGAAAGCCGTTCATTGGCTTATACCCTTGACAACAATCTGTTTGTAACGACTGCCGACGGGAAAACACAACAAGTCACCGATGAACCGAAAGGCATCGTATGCGGACAAAGCGTACACCGTCAGGAATTTGGTATCTCAAAAGGTACTTTCTGGAGTCCGAAAGGAAATCTGCTTGCTTTCTACCGTATGGACGAGAGCATGGTAACCGATTATCCACAAGTAAATACCTCCACCCGCATAGCGACACTGGAGCCGGACAAGTACCCGATGGCAGGAATGACCAGCCACAAAGTGACTGTCGGCATCTACAATCCGGCTACCCAAAAAACAGTTTATCTGAAAGCCGGAGACCCCACCGACCGTTATTTCACCAATATCAGCTGGAGTCCTGACGAAAAAAGCGTTTATGTCATTGAACTGAACCGTGACCAGAACCATGCCCTGCTATGCTGCTATGATGCGGAAACAGGAGAGCCACTGAAAAATAACCCCCTTTACGAAGAGGAGCATACTAAATATGTAGAACCTCAACATCCCATTGTCTTTCTGCCTTGGGACCACACGAAGTTTATCTATCAGAGCCAGCGCGACGGCTACAACCATCTTTACCTGATGGACACCAAGACTTCCATATATCCGGAATCACATGGAGCCGCGGCCGGAGGTTCTTACCGGGAAAGCTACAAAACCAGACAGCTTACCCAAGGCAACTGGGTAGTACAAAACATCCTCGGATTCAATGAAAAGACCAAGGAAGTCATCATCATGAGCACAGAGGTTTCCCCTTTGCAGAGCAACGCATACGCTGTGAATGTAAAGACAGGCAAACGCCGCCTCATCGGCAATAAAGATGGTATGCATCATGTACAACTATCCGGTAGCGGCAACTATGTAATAGACAATTATACTTCTTTCACCATTCCCCGGAATATCGAGATCGTTCCCACTTCCGGAAAGGAAAAGACTGTCAGCCTGTTGACAGCTACCAATCCGATGGAAGCATACAATATGCCCGAAATCACCGTCGGTACCCTCAAGGCTGCCGACGGCAAGACCGACTTATACTACCGCCTGATAAAACCGGTAAATTTTGACCCAAACAAAAAATACCCGGCCGTAGTCTACGTGTATGGCGGTCCACATGCCCAGCTAATCCACAACAACCGCAACTATGACGCCCGCGGATGGGATATTTACATGGCACAACTGGGTTACGTCATGCTGACCGTTGACAACCGGGGCAGTGACAACCGGGGACTGGAATTTGAGAACTGTACGTTCCGCCAATTAGGAACCGAAGAGATGAAAGACCAAGTGAAAGGAGTGGATTTCTTAAAATCGTTGGGTTATGTGGACAATAACCGCATTGGCGTACACGGTTGGAGTTTCGGTGGTTTCATGACCACCAACTTGATGCTGACTTACCCCGAGTTATTCAAAGTAGGAGTAGCCGGCGGCCCTGTCATCGACTGGGCTTACTACGAAGTAATGTACGGCGAACGCTACATGGATACTCCACAAACCAACCCCGAAGGCTACAAGAACGCCAACCTGAAGCTGAGAGCCGGAAATCTAAAAGGACGCCTGGAAGTGATCATTGGCGCCAATGACCCCACTTGTGTCCCTCAGCACAGCATCAGTTTCCTCCGTGCCTGCATTGATGCCGGGACCCAACCCGATTTCTTTATGTATCCGGGCGACGGCCATAATATGTTCGGACGCGATCGTGTCCACTTGTATGAACGCATTACACGCTATTTTGAAGACCATTTAAAATAAACAAAAGATAAGATTATGAAACTGTTGCTATTAGGCTCAGGCGGACGTGAACACGCCCTGGCATGGAAGATTGCTCAAAGTCCCAAAATTGAGAAACTATATATCGCTCCGGGAAATGCCGGCACAAGTAATGTAGGCGAGAATGTAGCGATTAAAGCAGATGACTTTACAGCAATCAGGGAGTTTGTAGTAAAGAATAATATAGATATGGTAGTGGTAGGTCCCGAAGACCCGTTAGTCAAAGGAATCTATGATTATTTCAAAAAAGATGAAGCGCTGAAAAACATTCCTGTTATCGGGCCTTCAAAAGCAGGTGCGGTACTGGAAGGCAGCAAGGAGTTCGCCAAAGGCTTCATGCAACGCCATAACATCCCGACAGCCGGTTACAAAAGTATCACTGCCGCAAATCTGGAAGAAGGATTAGCCTTTCTGGAAACATTGGAAGCTCCATACGTACTGAAAGCCGACGGTCTTTGCGCCGGAAAAGGCGTACTGATTCTTCCCACCTTGGAAGAAGCCAAGGAAGAATTGAAAAAAATGCTGAGCGGAATGTTCGGTAACGCTTCCGCCACCGTAGTGATTGAAGAATTCCTGAGCGGTATAGAATGTTCCGTATTCGTTCTGACCGATGGAAAAAACTACAAGATTCTGCCCGAAGCAAAAGACTACAAACGCATCGGCGAAGGCGACAAAGGGCTGAACACCGGTGGTATGGGTAGTGTATCTCCTGTTCCGTTTGCCGACAAAGCATGGATGAAAAAAGTGGAAGACCGTATCATCCGCCCCACAGTAGAAGGACTGGCAGCAGAAGGCATCGACTATAAAGGCTTTATTTTCTTCGGCCTAATTAATGTAAAGGGCGAACCGATGGTCATTGAATACAATGTACGCATGGGCGACCCGGAAACGGAAAGTGTCATGCTGCGCATCAAGAGTGACTTGGTGGAACTGCTTGAAGGAGTGGCAACAGGCAATCTGAATGAAAAAGTCTTGGAGATAGACCCCCGTTCGGCAGTATGCGTCATGCTGGTATCCGGCGGATATCCGGAGCATTATGACAAGGGATTTGCCATCAGCGGAATAGAAGAGATTGAAAACAGCATTGTATTCCATGCAGGAACGGCACTGAAAGACGGCCAGGTAGTCACTAGCGGCGGGCGTGTCATTGCAGTCAGCTCCTACGGCGCCAATAAAGAAGAAGCCTTGGCACAATCATTCACCAATGCGAAGAAAATCAATTTCGACAAGAAATATTTCCGTTCTGATATTGGATTCGACCTGTAATCAGCGGACTATTAACCCATGGCAGGCTATGACAAATTCCAGACAGATATGGCAAAGGGAAGATTCACCTTCCCTGTTGCCATCCTTATATGCCTGCTTCTCCGGATCATCACCGGCAATGAATGGCAGGATGTAATCAATTTGCTAGTCTGTGCTTTGACTGCTTATCTGCTGATCGAGATAAACACCGCCTTCACGCTGATACGGACACGCAGTACCTTGCATGTCAGCTTTTATATATTCCTGTCCACAACCTGTCTGTTTCTGCATTCCTTCCAGTATGCCGTTTTTGTGCCGCTCGCCTTTCTGATCGCTACTTCCCAATTATTCAGTAGCTACGAATCTCCCTATCCGGCGGGAAGTATATTCCACGCTTTCTTTTTCATCGGACTGGGAAGCCTGTTGTTTCCACAGTTACTTTATTTTGTACCTCTGTTCTATTTAGGAATGATTAGTTTCAGATCCCTGTCACTCAAAAGTTTCTTTGCCGGGCTTACAGGACTCTGTATGCCCTACTGGCTCTTTTTCGGTTACGCGTTCTATTACGACAAAATGAATCTCTTCTATCACCCTTTACAGGAGCTTATTCATTTTCAACCCATCAGTTATGGGACATTAGGAATGGACAGGATCATATCCTGTGGAATCATCACCTTGATATCACTGGTCAGCAGCGTGCATTATTTCCATGTTTCTTATTTAGATAAGGTGCGCACGCGTATATTCCTTTCTTTCCTGATCACCGTTGAAGCCTGGATTTATTTACTGGGTATCTTACAGCCACAGTATTTCGACATCCTGTTACAGATGCAAATCATTGTAGGGTCCATTTTAACAGGACATTTATTTACTTTAACCCACAACCGCTTTACCGGCATCTTTTTCATCATTACATTTGTTCTATTAATAGTTCTAACTATATACAATTTATGGATGCAATTCTTCAATTCCTGATCGACTGGGGATATTGGGGCCTTTTCCTAGGCTCTTTTATAGCCGGAAGTGTTCTCCCGTTCAGCTCGGAGGCCGTACTGGCAGCCTGTGTCGGTCCGTTGGGCTTAGACCCGGTGATCAGTATAGCTGCCGCCACCGCCGGCAATGTTGCCGGCGGCATGACCTGCTACTGGATGGGACATCTGGGCAATATGGAATGGATCGAGAAATATTTTCATGTAAAAAAAGAGAAGATGGACCGTGCGGAGCGGTTTGTACACGGACGGGGTGCCTGGATGGCTTTCTTCGCCTTTATCCCTATTTTGGGAAGTGCCATATCCATTGTATTAGGCATGATGCGTGCCAATATATGGATTGTCATTCTCGCTATGACCATCGGAAAGATACTCCGCTACGCCTTATTGGTATGGGGGGTATTGGAAGCCTCCGCTTTAATGCATTAAAATTATGAAACTGGAACAAACAGCAGATGGAAGTTATACCCTCTATGTACCCGAACTGGACGAACATTATCATTCGGTGAAAGGGGCACTGACGGAGTCACAACATATCTTTATCGAAATGGGATTAAAACATTCTCCCGTTTCCGAGCCCCACATTCTGGAGATAGGACTAGGAACAGGGCTGAATGCCTTTCTGACACTGCTTTCAGCAGAAGAAACCCGACGGAAAGTACATTATACCGGTATCGAACGCTATCCGTTAGCCGAAGAAACCTTGAAACAACTGGACTACCCCCGCCTGATCGGCAAACAGCATGAGGAGGATTATTACGCCATCCACCAGGCACCCTGGGACACGGAAACAGAGGTATCCCCTTGGTTCACATTACATAAAATTGAAGACGATTTTACCCGGCTTTTCAACCCGGTGGAAGGCAGCCGTCCTGCCGTTCCCTTATACGATATCGTCTACTTTGATGCCTTCGCTCCCGACAAACAACCCGAAATGTGGGAACAATCTCTCTTCGATACTTTATACAAGGTATTGAATGACGGAGGTATCCTGACAACTTACTGTGCCAAAGGGGTGGTAAGAAGGATGCTGCAAACAGCCGGATTCACAGTAGAACGCCTTCCCGGCCCTCCGGGGGGAAAACGCGAGATACTGCGGGCAACCAAGTCTGATTAAACTTCTAGGACCGAAACTGATAAATGGTCAAGTTTCACCTAAAACAGTAAAACCGTTGTAAAATCCTTCAAATCCGTCATATATGCATAACTGCATATTTATCAGCAAATTACCATGAAACATTCATCGCTGAATCCGTCATAGATTCTTCATATTCTTTTTCCACGCTGAGATGATTGCCGTTATATACATAAAAAATCTCCGGCTTATCACAAGCCAGAGATTCTGTTTTATAAATTTAAAGTTTTTATTATATAAGATTCTCCCGTCGGAGAAAGTCTTATCTTGGAATTGTTAGTGAGAGTGCCCCGAAAGTCACTCTCATTTTTTAAGACTCTACTGTTAGAAACAATTAGTTCAAAGTCTGTACATAGAATGTCAAGTCTTTAGTCATGCCAAATACATCTGTGATATGATATGTGATTTCGATAACCTTACCATTACCTACTTCCTTGGCAATATCAAACTTCATCTTGTTGGTATTGGCAGTTTGAGCAGCACCGTCTAAGATATAAGTTACCACATTTGTAGCCTGTTGATCCATCTTGGCAGAAGGATACAAGCCATAGAATGAAGGATCAGCCTTATCTACAACAATGCTTTGTCTGTTATTTACCAATGAAGAGTTCAATTCGGCACGTAATGCAGCAGTTACACCTTGTGCGGCAGCACGGTCAAACAGATAGTACGGTTTGTCGAATGCATCAGCCAAAGTGAAATCAGTATTGCTTACTTCGAATGCATACTTCAAAATAGTCTGCAAACCATCTGTTGAATAAACAGCTTTTGCAATGAACGGATTCTCTTTTGTACCCTTAGATGCTACTTTTGCAACCTTAGAGTCAGCAATACGGCTGGCGAACTGTAATATAATATCATCCTTAGCTTCTGTATAAACATTGAAGTGATGATATTTAACATCGGTCAAAGTATATGCATCCATGTTACCGGCTGTGCCATAGAAGCCGATTGTATTCCATTCAGTATATAATGAGCTATTTGAGATATCGGCAAGAGTTACATAGCTTTCATTAGTCTTACCAATAATTTGGAACGAGTTAGTCGGAACCAATACTTCATACCAGTTAGCTTCAACATTTGCTTGTGCATTGTAAGCACCATTTTGGTAATTATAAACTCCCTTGAATGCATCACGCATATCAGCAGCAACAGCATCATAGCGGTCCAACAGTTTTTCACCATATACTTTCAATACATCATTTCCGTCTTTGTCTTTAGACCAAGCAGACGTACGGTTAGCTACAGATTCACGTTTGATCGGGCAGTTAGTAGGCATCTGCAATTCGAATGAGAAGTTCATTCTTGCCACTTCGTATTGATCATAACGAGTTGCGATTTCTACACGGAACGCGTTGTCCAAAGGCAATGCAATCTTCGTGTTGTCACCACTATACTGACGATTGTCTGTTGTGTAATAAGGAGCAGTTACATGTCCTAATTCACTGTCAACCTTGAATGTTACCTTCAATGCGGTAATCTTATCCAAATCACGGATGTTTCCGGTCAGACAAGACTTGCCGGTTGCGTCTACATAATCAAATTCAATGTATTTGTCCAGCAATGCACCATTGTATGCAACACGGTCCCAAGTACCTTGGTTGTTGATAGGATCACCACCGGTCAGTTCTACATTGAAGTCAAGGTCATTGCTACCATATTTCTTATCGAATACACTTCTGTTGATTTCTTGTGGATCGGTTGAATTACCCATGCTGCGTGCAATCGCATCAATCCATTTCATCTTGCCTGCATCTCCCAAAGTATTGAAGAATTCTGTCAAGTCAAGTGCCTTACTCCATCCATACCATCTGGTTTGATCGGCAATAACCGTAGCATTGAATGGCGCAACGATATCTTTCAGGAACTTGTCAGGAACAGTCACAGCCTCATCATTAAAGTTGACAGAGAAGTAAGTCTTACCTTTCTGACCGTTTATCAAGATGTAGTTGTAAATGAACGGAATAGTATTGTTCACTACAGCTTCTTTCTTAGCGATGAAACGATAACCGTCTTCAGTAATCTCCACACCATATTTTCTGATGGATTCATCTGTAATCTTACTCTTGTCTATTTCCAGATAGTAGTCGTATACCAATACAGAGTCTTCTGCCCATTGATCATAGCCGTCAGAACTAAATCCTAGTATATCGAAGGAAGGAGTATATTCCTTTCCATACAAGAATGAGCTTCCTGAAGGAGCAAATGTCAAGCCATTAATGTAAATGTTTTCAGTTGCGTTTACATTGCTGGCTTTGAATGTATATACAAACGGGGATTTTACTACTTCTCCATTATTTTTTGATGTAGCTTTCAGTGCAAACAGGTACTTGTCACCATCATTAGCCTTGAACTGGCCTGCATAGTCAGGACGTCCCTGGCTTCCGGCTGCATCCAAATCCCATTTCTGTACGTCACGAGGCAGTAACCACATACCGTTGGCCGATGTAGCACGGGTAGCTGTAGTAGCTTTGCCGGTCCATGCTTGGGGAGCACCAAAATTCAATCCCCAAGGAGTGGTGTTGTCTGTAGATACAAACGCCCAGTCATAAGCGTCAGCATCAGCACCTGCGGGATTCACTTGCATCTTGATGTCGCGGTCGGCAGTAGGATACATACCTTTCAACATTTTGCCGTTTACAGCTTTATGTCCTGCCCAATCCACGTCATTATTCAATATACCATAATAGATATCGAAATCTTGAGCATAGTTTTGTCCGTTCAGTTCAGGAATAATGCTTAACAATGCAGCTCCACCCGGAATAAAGATAGTTTTCGGCTCACCGTTTGCTTCTGTTACAGTAAAGTTGTAACCACCGGCAACTTCAACCACTCTCAGACCACCGGCAATATATTCGGTATCCACGTATGCACCTTTTTCAGCATCCCATACCTGCCAATAACCAGTTTCCTCGTTCACTTTGGCATCGTGTCCGGCAGCGGCAGCATCACCCGGTTCGCCTTGGTCACCTTTGTCACCCTTATCACCTTTGGCAGGATATTCAGATTTCACACCGTCAAATGCCCAGTAACCGTCGATAATGGTCACAACTGTACCATTCTTACCGTCTTCACCCTTGTCACCTTTAATAGTTTCAATGGTACTCGTAGAGTTGTCACTCCAGGTTACAGTGATACCGTCACCGTTCTTCACTACGTTGGTAACATACTTACCAGCATCAACTTTTGCCTGTAAAGCTGAAAGAGCCGACTTGATATCGACCAGTTCCTTGTCGATGCGGTCAATGTCCTCATCATAGTCTTTACAAGACACAAATGTTCCTGTTGACGAAACCATTAAGGCTCCGAACAGAACTGCACTTAAAAACTTTTTGTTCATAAATAAAGATTTAAATTTATAAATTTAAAAAACTAAAAATTGGTTATACATATACTGTTATAAAAGGACTTCATTCTTTATTTCCAAGTTTACCAGATTCCTCTCGCGCGCCGCATACCGTTTCGGTGTCATACCCGTCTGACGGACGAAAGCCAGATAGAAAGGACTCTTCGAGCCGAAGCCACTCCGTGACGGAACCTCACCCAGCGGACAACCGCCGTTGCGAAGCAACTCCTTAGCGTATTCCACCCGGTAGCGGTTAAGCAACTCCTTCAGGTGACAACCGAAGTAGCGGTTCACCGCATTGCTCAGGTAAGTCTGGTTTGTTTCGAGCATCACACTCAGTTTCTTTAACGAAAGAGAGGAATCAAGGAATGCCCGACGTATCTCCAACTGATACAATATACCTTTATATATAAGGCTGTCTGCCGGACGAACATCCGACAGTGACGAGAACCGCGCCGTCCACTCGCGACCGGCGGCACGATAGAGCAATGCCTTCTGCCTTACAGAAGTGCCGCTCGTCTTTTTACGTCTCAGAAACAGGTATTCCATCTAAACTCGTTATTCGTTCTTATTGGCTTTTTATGCAGATCTCTTAGTAAGAGATCGACAAACAGACGATAACAAGCTTTAAATCAAAACATTAACTATACACATACAAGGTTAAACCAGAGCTGGCAGAACTAGAAGAAATACTTTTTTTCACAATATTCCATATTTTTTCCGCGAAAAGTGTACTAGTTATCAAAACTTTCCTTATTTTTGCACGTGAAATGTCGATCTCTTACTAAGAGATTTATATTTTTTCATCTTCCAGACATATAATAACTTATTGATTTTCAACCATCCACAACTAATCCCTACTTCCTCCCTTAACATATAGTAAGATAAATACATGAAACAAAGATTGAAAGGATTTTTTTACAATTCTTAGTCTTCATGAATACGAGAGCCTTATATGGCCTCTTAAAAAGATTGACAAACGATAAGACACTTCCCACAAAATATAAAGCGCATATTTATAGAGAACTATAAAGACTACATAGAATGCCATATAGAATCTCTTACCTGAAACTAAGGCTTCTCATACAGCCACAGAGCAACCGTATGAAAAGCCTTAACCAAACTGAAATTGCTTATCAATTGAGCAATTTGGGAAGTATTTGTACCTGATTAATGAGCAATTTGCGTATATTTGTTGTTGTTAAACAGAAAAGATAACATTCATGAGAACCAGACATCACATATTTTCCCAATTGCATCCCGGTAAAAGTATCCTTTGTTCATGCTGCATGGCACTGATAGTGTGCCTGTTTACCGCCTGTGACAGTAAACAGCCCACTTCCAGAAAACCGACCCTGACTGTCACCCTGGAGCCCTTGCGCTATTTCACAGAAACCATTGCAGGCGATAAATTCAAGGTAGTCAGCATGGTTCCGAAAGGAAGCAGCCCCGAAACCTACGACCCTACCCCCCAGCAGCTGGTCAATCTGGATAAGAGTATCGCCTACCTGCGCATAGGCTATATCGGTTTTGAACAAGCCTGGATGGATAAACTGACCACGAATGCCCCTCATCTGAAAATATTCGATACTTCAAAAGGGATAGATGTCATACAGGAAGCAGGATACAACCACGGTGACCATCATCACGAAGGGGGGATAGAGCCTCATATATGGAACTCCGCACGCAATGCCTCAGTAATCGCCCGTAATATCTACGCCGCCCTGAGCGAACTGGACAGTGCAAACGAGCCCTATTACAAACATCGTTTGGACAGTCTGCAACAAATTATCGCACAGACAGACACGGAAGTTCGTAACCGGCTACAGAATGCCGACACCACTTTCCTCATCTATCATCCGGCACTCAGTTATTTTGCCCGGGACTATGGATTGAAGCAAATCAGCATTGAAGAAAGAGGAAAAGAACCCTCGCCCGCCCATCTGAAAGAATTGATAGAAACCTGCCGCCGGGACAATGCCCGGGTTATTTTTGTCCAGCAGGAATTCGATACGCGCAATGCCAGACTGATAGCAGATGAATTGGGGATTACCGTTGTTCCCATCAATCCGCTAAGTTACGAATGGCAGGAAGAGATGATTAATGTAGCAAAAGCACTTGCCAAATAATACAGCCTTATGACGAATCCCATTATACAACTTACAGACATTTCCGCTTCTTACGATGAGAAAACAGTGCTAAGCCATATCAACCTCACCGTATATGAGCATGACTTCCTAGGTGTAATAGGTCCCAATGGTGGTGGAAAAACCACATTAATTAAAATCATACTAGGATTACTAAAGCCTATTTCAGGCACAATCCGTTTCTATAAAAATGGAAAAGAAATACCCGAGATAGCCATGGGATACTTACCACAATACAACAGTATTGACAAGAAATTCCCCATTTCGGTGTACGAGGTGGTATTATCAGGGCTCAACAAGCAGAAATCCCTGTTCCACCGCTACACTCCCGAACAGCACGAACTAGTGAACCGGATTATTGCCCGCATGGGATTGGAAGGTTTGGAAAGCCGTGCCATCGGCGAACTGAGCGGAGGACAACTGCAACGCGCGCTCTTGGGACGCGCCTTGGTTTCAAATCCTGAGGTTGTCATTCTGGACGAACCCAATACCTACATTGACAAACGGTTTGAAGCCAAACTCTACTCCCTGCTGGAAGAAATCAACAAGGAACGGGCCATCATCCTGGTAAGCCATGATATAGGCACTGTGCTGCAAAATGTAAAAACCATAGCGTGCGTCAACGAAACGCTGGATTATCATCCCGATACGGAAGTACCCACCGAATGGCTGGAAGAGCATTTCGGATGCCCCATCGAACTGTTAGGACATGGAAACTTCCCTCACCGCATCTTGAAATGCCATCATCACGACGAATAAATCCGATTATCGTGACCTAAGTCTTTTCATGCGGCAGGTTAAGCCCTATCCACCTTATCATTAAGCATTTTCTTACGGCAGGCTTCTACAGTCGCCGGCAGTGGTCCGTACAATCCATTGCAACAGACCGTACGGACCACTATAGCAGACTGTACAGTCCACTGTAGCGGTCTATACTAGTTTACCGTATAAAAGACCTTAACCTAGCCATTAATCAAGCTTAATCATAGAGTAGAAAAAGGTTAGGAATCCAACGATTCCCTCCATCTGCACAAACTGAAATTTCAGAACACAGCATACAAACCAGCAATAAAACATAGAAATTCCGTTAAGGACTGAAAGAAACATTTTCTGCCGCATCCCCGAAGGATAACACTAAATAACAGACCATTGTACCCCTATTCCAACTTTCTTTCGTATCTTTGCGCCCATTGAACGTTAACGAAACAATAATATATTCATGAAACAGTACAAATTAGTCAACAACCTGGTGGGTTGGTTCGCTTTTGTCATCGCAGCTTTTACTTACTGTATGACTATAGAACCGACAGCCAGTTTCTGGGATTGCCCGGAATTTATCACTACCGGATATAAATTAGAGGTAGGTCACCCGCCCGGCGCACCTTTCTTTATGCTTACCGCCAACTTATTCAGCCAATTTACAAGCGACCCCAGTCAAGTAGCCAGAATGGTCAATACCATGAGCGCTCTGATGAGTGCGGCTTGTATCCTATTCCTTTTCTGGAGTATAACCCATCTGGTGAAAAAACTGATATGCCCCGATGACAAGGAGATGACCTTAGGCAAACTCATCACCATTATGGGGTCAGGACTGGTAGGAGCCTTGGCTTATACATGGAGCGACACCTTCTGGTTCAGTGCCGTAGAAGGTGAGGTATATGCTTACTCCAGTCTTTTCACCGCAGTAGTCTTTTGGTTGATTCTAAAATGGGAATCCGTTGCCAACGAGCCTCACAGCGACCGCTGGCTGGTTTTGATTGCTTACCTGACCGGACTTTCCATCGGTGTGCACTTGCTGAACTTATTGTGTATTCCGGCCATTGTACTGGTGTACTATTATAAAAAGAATCCCGATGCTAACCTCAAAGGCAGTCTGTTGGCACTTACAGGCTCCATGGTGTTGGTTGCAGCAGTGCTGTACGGTATCGTGCCGGGCGTAGTAAAAGTAGGAGGATGGTTCGAACTGCTGTTCGTCAACAGTTTCGGTATGCCTTTCAACAGCGGTCTGATTGTATATATCATTCTACTCGCCGCATCCATTATCTGGGGTGTTTACGAAAGCTATACGGAAAAGAGCCGCAAACGCATGAATATCTCCTTCATGGTAACTATCGCCATGCTGGGCATCCCCTTCTATGGCTACGGATGGAGCAGCGCCTTGATAGGCATTATCATACTAGGAATCTTGGGCGTTTATCTGTTTGCTGATTTGAATAAGAAATATCAGATTAGTGCACGTACTTTAAATACCTCTTTGCTGTGCATCATGATGATTATGGTAGGATACTCCTCGTACGCATTGATTGTGATTCGTTCTACCGCCAATACTCCGATGGACCAGAACTCTCCGGAAGACATCTTCACTTTAGGCGAATACTTGGGCCGTGAGCAATATGGAACCCGTCCTTTGTTCTACGGACAGACATACGCCTCCAAACCGGCACTGAAAGAAGTGGACGGAGGATGTGTATATGATGTGACGGAAGGCGCTCCCGTGTATCAACGGAAGGAGAAAGCGACTCCCGATGAAAAAGACAGCTACGAAATAGTGCGTCATAAGACCGATTACAAATATGCACAAAATATGCTCTTCCCACGCATGTACAGCGACGCACACGCACAGGCCTACGAAGACTGGCTGGGCGGCATCAAAGGCGTGCAGGTTCCTTACGACCAGTGCGGACAGATGGTGATGGTGAAAGTCCCGACCCAATGGGATAACATCAAGTTCTTCTTTATCTACCAGTTGAACTACATGTACTGGAGATATTTCATGTGGAATTTTGCCGGACGCCAGAATGACATACAGGGACAAGGTGAAATAGAACATGGCAACTGGATTACCGGAATACCGTTTGTGGACAAGTTCCTGGTGGGCGACCAAAGCCTGCTCCCCTCCGACCTGAAAAACAACAAAGGACACAATGTATTCTATTGCCTGCCGTTGATTCTGGGACTTATCGGTCTGTTCTGGCAGGCTTACAAGACAAGACGTATCACGACTCCCAATGGGGAAGAAATAGAAGAACCAGTAGGTATCCAGCAATTCTGGATCGTATTCTTCCTATTCTTCATGACTGGTCTGGCCATCGTACTTTATTTGAACCAGACACCGATGCAGCCCCGCGAACGTGACTATGCATACGCAGGTTCATTCTATGCATTTGCCATCTGGATAGGCATGGGTGTGGCGGGTATTGCCCAATGGCTGCAAGGCAAACTGGGTGAGAAACCAGCTTCCGTCATTGCAACTGTAGTTTGTCTGTTCGTACCCATCCAGATGGTGAGCCAGACCTGGGACGACCACGACCGCAGCAACCGTTATGTGGCACGCGACTTCGGACAAAACTACCTGAGCACCGTACAAGAAGAAGGTAACCCGATTATCTTTACCAATGGTGACAACGATACTTTCCCCTTGTGGTACAACCAGGAAACGGAAGGTTTCCGCACCGATGTACGTGTATGTAACCTGAGTTACCTGCAAACGGATTGGTACATCGACCAAATGAAGCGTCAGGCATACGACTCTCCGGCAGTACCTATCGAATGGAGCCGTCTGGAATATGTACAGGGGCATAATGAAGGAGTGGCTGTACGACCGGAAGTGATGGAAAGCATCAATAACTTCTACAAGCAGAATCCGGAAGAAGCCGCCAAGGAATTCGGAGACAACCCGTATGAATTGAAAAATATCCTGAAATACTGGGTACGCTCACCCAAAGAAGGTTTACAGCTGATACCGACGGACAGCATCGTCATCAAGCTGGACAAGGAGGCTGTGAAACGCTCGGGCATGATGATTCCCGACTCCCTGCATGGTGAAATCCCCGATTATATGAGTATCTCCCTGAAAGGCAAACGTATGCTGTACAAGAGCGAGCTGATGATGCTTGAGATGCTGGCAAATACCAACTGGGAACGTCCGTTGTACATGGCTATTACGGTGGGTAGCGACAATCATCTGAATTTAGGCAACAACTTCATGCAGGAAGGTCTTGCCTACCGCATCACTCCGTTCAACACCACCCAGCTGAACGCACGCATCGACAGCGAGAAAATGTACGACAACCTGATGAACAAGTTCAAGTTCGGAGGAATCAACAACCCGGATATCTACATTGACGAAACTGTGATGCGTATGTGCCAGACCCACCGCCGTATGTTTATACAGCTGGCTACCCAGTTGATAAAAGAAGGCAAGAAAGATAAGGCGTTGAAAGTTCTTGACTACTGTTCGGAAGTAATCCCAAGCACTACCGTTCCTCACGATTACATCATGAGCAGTTCCAAAGAGATGGCCGACGATTATCTGACATTGGGTGAAAAAGAGAAAGGTGAGGCTATTCTGAATGATTTGGCAAACAAATCGGTGGAATACATCACCTGGTACCTGAGTCTGAATGACCAACGTCTGCAAGGTTCATACGAGGACTGTCTGCGCAATTTCTATATTCTGGATGAAATCAACAAGAGCCTTGCCCGCGCAAATGCTGCCGGCGGTGTACAAGGTGAAGGCGAACAACAGAATAAATCGGATATGGCAAGCCACTATGCCAAGAAGTTTGAAGAGCTCTATGAGGTGTTCAACAAACGTGTAGGCGGCGGAGCAGGCAGAAAGTAAATAAAAGGTGTGGATTCTGCGGTGAATCCACACCTTTATATTTGTATAACCAACAAAAGCACACACATTCATGTTTATAGAACAACCCCCGCTGATACTCCGCTGGCTTTATCCACGCGCCTTCTGGCGAATGGACAAGAATGAAAAAGCGGTCTATCTGACTTTCGATGACGGGCCGATTCCCGAGATCACACCGTGGGTACTCGATTTATTAGACAAGTACAATATTAAGGCTACCTTCTTTTTGGTGGGCGACAATGTGCGCAAGCATCCCAAGGAATTCCAGATGATTGTAGAACGAGGACATCGTTTGGGAAATCATACTTTTAACCATATCCGGGGATTCGAATACCGAAGCAAGAATTATCTGGCCAATACGGACAAAGCAAACGAACTGATCCATACCAACCTGTTCCGTCCGCCACATGGGCACATGCGCTGGATGCAGTACATGGTGCTGCGCCATAAGTATCAAATAGTGATGTGGGACTTAGTAACCCGTGACTATAGCAACAAGCTGAATGGGAAGCAGGTACTGAGGAAAGTAAAACATTATGTGCGGAATGGTTCCATCATTACTTTCCATGATTCCATCAAGGCAGAGAAAAACATGAAATATGCCTTGCCCCGGGCCATAGAATGGCTGCTGGAACAAGGCTATGAGTTCAAGGTATTTGACTGATAAGGCCAAATACCTTGAGTTATTTATTTAGTATATGTAAACCCCAGTTTATTCAACCCATTCTGTACATCGGGATGGCTCATAAACAGTTTCCATAACAATCCCGAACGATAATTCTCTATCATCACTGCTATAGGGCCCTGGTCAATAGCCAGATAACGTTTCGGATACCAGTTATCCGTTTCACTGAAAGCATCATAAAAGCCATACGGGCCGAATACTTTCTCACCCATTCCATACAGATGACGCATTACCTGCAAAGAATATTCAGGAGTATAGACAATAGAGGATAAAGCGGCAGTCGGAGAGATCACTCCCAAATCTTCTTTCTCATTAGGAGCATGTGCCGCATAACCGTTTACCGAATAACTGGCAGTCAATCCCCAACAATCCGGGCCAAAGCCGGTATAATGCTTGGGATTACGGATGCAGTAGGCACGGTTGACCAAGGTAAGATTACGCATTTCATTGAAATAACTGGGACAATATTTATCCTGCAAACCGTTGGGATTCATGCCCAGAAAAGAATATTGCGCCCAGAACAACGGTCCTGCTTCCGTACCCTGATAACGAAGATGTAATTTAATCCCCTCTACCGTATGAGGAGAAACAATCTGTCCATTCTGTGCCCAGCCCTCATTATAAACCGTGGCAGGTATCCCATGAGTAGGAGAAGCAGCAGCCAGAATATACATAATCATACATTCATTGTATCCATGCACCGGAAAGTTCATGGCCCAGCCATCTGTGGGGCTCCAATGCCAATAAAGCACATTTTGCCCGTTCTGACGGTAAAAGTTCCAGTCTACCTCACGCCACAATTTATCAATACGTGCCGCCAACTCTTTTTCATCCGAAGTACCATTTACATAATATTGATGCACAGCCAGCAAGCCTTGCATCAAAAAAGCAGTTTCCACCAGGTCACCGCCATTATCTTTGGAACCGAAAGGCAATACTTTACCTGTCTCACCATTCCACCAGTGAGGATAAGCCCCATGAAAACGGTCGGCTTTCTCAAGGAAAGTCACAATCTTGTCCATTCTTTCGAGCCCTTCCTGCCGGCTCACATAGCCCCGGTCTATACCGGACAGAATAGCCATGATGCCAAAACCACTTCCTCCCGAGGTTACCACCTCGGGTCCTCCTGCGGGGTATACATTATCTATATGATAACGCTCACGAGCCATACCGCTATAAGGTTCGCCCCCCTCCCAGAAATATTGGAAAGTACGACGCTGGACAGTATCCATCAAAGCATCATCGGAAAGCGTGTCGGACGCCGATGCCGGACGCTTGTCAGAAGAAGCTGCCGGCTTGTTTTTACAAGCCAGCAATGAGAAAAGCAGCAACACCGCTGCACATAAGGGAATTCTTTTCATTTTTTCACAGGTTTAGGTTAGTGCAGCACAAATGTTGCTGTTTTCACATGCTGGCTGTCCGTACCAATCATCAAATCGAAAGCTCCGGGTTCGGCCACGTATTGTAACTCGTAATTATAATATTTCAATAAATCGGGAGTAATCTTGAAGGTTATCTCACGGGATTCACCTGCTTTCAGGAATACTTTTTGGAAACCTTTCAGTTCTTTTACAGGACGGGTACTTTCAGCTACCTTGTCACGGATATACAACTGCACTACTTCCGCACCATCCCTGCTTCCTGTATTTGTCAGTATCACTTTAGCTGTCAGACTTCCGTCCATAGGCATTGAAGTACGGTCCAACGTAATATCTCCATAGTTGAAAGTAGTGTATGAAAGCCCATAACCGAATGGATAAAGCGGTTCGTTGTCCACGTCCAGATAGTTGCTACGGAATTTCTCAAACCATTTCCCTTCGTGCAGCGGACGTCCGGTATTCTTGTGGGCGTAGTACAAAGGAATCTGCCCCACATTCTTCGGGAAAGTCATAGTCAGTTTTCCACTTGGATTAATAGCACCAAAAAGTACGTCACCAATAGCATAAGCAGCTTCGCTACCTCCAAACCATACGTTCAGAATCGCAGGAACATGAGCCTGTTCCCACTCCAACGTCAGCGGACGTCCGGTGAAAAGTACCAAGACTACAGGTTTTCCAGTTTTTAGCAGTTCCTTCAACAAAGTACGTTGTACATCGGGGATATCCAGTGAAGTACGGCTGCTGCTTTCACCGCTCATTTCTGAAGATTCGCCCAAAGCAGCTACTATGACATCGGCTTTCTGAGCTACCGTCAATGCTTCTTGCAACAGTTGGGCATCGGTACGGGCATCCCGATGAAGGCTGCGCCCGAAGAGAGTCGCCCGTTCTTCATAGGCGGCATCACTGGTCAGATTGCTGCCTTTAGCGTATAAGATGGTAGCTTTTCCGGCAGTCATCTCTTTCAAACCTTCTATCAGTGAAGGGGATTTATCCAGTATAGCGGCCACGCTCCAAGTTCCGGGCATATTGGTACGAGTATCTGCCAACGGGCCTATTACGGCAATATTACCCTGCATCTTCAAAGGAAGTACAGGTTGCACTGTGCTTCCGGACGGATTCGATCCTGCCCTATCGGTAGAAGGTTCGTTTTTCAGCAAGACAAAGCTTTCTCCGGCAATGCGGCGGGCTACGGCACGGTGTTCCGGAGTGAAGATATCACGTGCGGGACGTTTCAGATCACAATATTTATAAGGATTGGCAAATAACCCTAATTTATACTTTGCCTCCAGAATAAGACGACAGGCAGTATCAATGGTCTGCATGGATACCTTTCCTTCCTGCACCGACTGTTTCAATGTTCCTACAAAAGCATCGCTCACCATGTCCATATCTACTCCGGCATTGACAGCACGGGCAGCTACGGTTTGCAAATCACCGATTCCATGGTCTATCATTTCATAGATTCCGGTATAGTCCGTCACCACAAAGCCCTGAAAGCCCCACTGGTTACGCAGCACATCAGTCATCAACCATTTACTGGCTGTAGCCGGAATGCCATCCACTTCATTAAAGGAAGCCATCACACTACCCACTCCGGCATCAACAGCTGCCTGATAGGGGAGCATGTACTCATTGAACATGCGTTGACGGCTCATATCCACCGTGTTATAATCGCGTCCGGCCTCGGAAGCTCCATACAAGGCGAAATGCTTGACACAAGCCATTATCTCATCATTGCGTTTCATCTGGCCGCCTTGATAGCCACGCACCATGGCTTTAGCTATCTCAGCACCCAGGAACGGGTCTTCCCCACTCCCTTCCGAAACACGTCCCCAACGAGGATCCCGGCTAACATCTACCATCGGACTGAAAGTCCAGGAGATACCATCCGCACTGGCCTCAACGGCCGCAATACGGGCCGATTCCTCAATGGCTTTCATATCCCAGGTACATGACAAGCCTAAAGGGATGGGGAAAATCGTTTCATAACCATGAATCACATCCATACCAAACAGTAGAGGTATCCCCAGACGGCTCTCTTTCACAGCCAGTTCCTGCACATCCTTGATACGGGCAACTCCTTTCAAGTTAAACAGTCCTCCTACTTCACCCCGTTTTATACGGGCTGAGATATCGCTGCTCTTTGCCTGTCCCGTAGTGATTTCACCGGTAACGGGCAAGTTCAACTGGCCTATCTTTTCTTCCAAGGTCATCTTTTTCATCAAATTATCAATGAAACGATTCATATCCTGAGGTGATTTCTGCGCATGCACACTCAGGGTGGCAAATAGCAGCATGGGAGCCACTTGCTTCATTCTTTGAAATATTCTATTCATCATCTTAAATAATGTGCTAATGTGTCAATGTACTCATAAGCCTATTGACATATTGAATAATTATAAATAATCAGGATTCTGTTTCAGCACTCCTTTCGACTTGTCTATTTCATCCTGCGGTATAGGCAAAAGTGCATTCTTCGGTTGATAATTCAACTTACCTGCCGCATGAAGAACTTGCTCGGCGATTCCCCAACGTACCAAATCATAGAAACGGTCGAATTCCAGTCCTAATTCCACCCTACGCTCGTGTCGGATTGCTTCACGCAATACCGATTGGTCCAAAGAAGTAATTTCAGGTAGTATATCCGGATTACCGCCACGCGCACGGGCACGCACCATCTCCAAATCCTTTTGCGCTTCCGAAGTATTACCTAACTCGTTTGCTGACTCCGCTGCCATTAAAACGACATCCGAGTAGCGGATCAGCCGGATATTCACCCAAAAGCCTTTATTGGTAAACTCCTGGCGCAATGCCGGATTGGTATAGGCTTTCTTGTTGAAGTAAGCACCTTCTGCCTGCGACACCGGGGACTCTCCGTATGGCGTATTGGTATTCTCCGGAGTAACAGGGTCGGAATCACTCTTACGGAAATAAAGCAAGGTGGCATCCTTACGGGGGTCACCAGGCTCAAAAGCTTCCGCCATCAGTTCGGTAGCCATGTGCCATCCCCAACCCAAATCCCATTTTCCGGAACCACGAATCCCCTGTACTTCACAGAATTGGCTTCCTATCTTATCACTTTGCGGCAAGGCGGCCGTAGACAAGCACTGCAACTCAAACACCGAACCACCGCTGTTCTCTCCCTCGTCAGTAAAAATCTTATCGTAAGGGGTATCCAGATTATAAATTCCTTTTCCCATTACATCCGAGGCTGCTTTGTACATATTCTGCCAATCATTGCGCATCATATAGGTACGGGCATGCAGGGAACGGGCAGCTCCCCACGTCAGACGTCCCAAATAGGCAGCCGGCCACTGTTCGGGAAGCAAATCTTCCGCATCTTTCAAGTCCTTGTCTATCTGTTCATAAATTTTGTCTACCGTTGTTTTGGGTACATTAGCCTCCGAAGCTTCATTTACCTTAAAGGTAACCAATGGAACCTCCCCGAAGGCTCGCACTAAATTAAAGTAACAGTAGGCACGGAAAAATAACGCTTCTCCTTTATTATAGAGGTCATTCTCTTCTGTCAGATGACCGGTCTCAATGGCATCCACCACCTCATTGCATTGATAAATAATCGCATAATTCTGACTCCAATAGGCCTTTATCAACCCATTGCTGGCATTGTACTGAAAATCATCATACATTGCCGCCTGTTCCGACCCGTCGCTGGAAATACTTCCTTTCTCCGAATCTTCGGAACGGAAACAATGAATAGCGAATGCGGGAGTTCCTGCAGTAATATTGAAATTACGCATCATGGTATAGATGTTGAATATCTTTCCTTCTGCCAATGCACCGGGATTATCATCCTCCGTGAACTGACCTTGAGGACTGCGGTCAAGGAAATCATTACAACCGGTAAAGGCCAGGATTCCTCCAATCGCCCAAATGTATAGTATATATTTACTTCGTTTCATAATCAATCAAAATGTAATATTGAGTCCAAATGTATAAATCGCAGGTACCGGATAACTTCCATTATCCACACCAAAAGCAATGGCAGAACCACCAAACTCAGGGGTGTAGCCGGTATTATGTTTCCAAGTTTTCAGGTTCTGAATATTGAAATAGGCTTTCAAAGCCTTCAAACCGATTTTGGATATCAGGGCCTTATCAAAAGTATAGCCCAATTGCAGGTTACGTATACGGAAGAAACTGCCGTCTTCTACATAATACTCCGAATTTTCAAAGTTAATGGCATGACCGGTATTTAGGACAGGTTGTGTATTGGATGTACCTTCGCCGTGCCAACGGTCCAGACGCTGCTCCATATAGTTGAACTGCGCCCAATTGTAATTGTCCCAAGTACGGTAAATCTGATTACCGCCCTGTCCCATCATGTCAATACCCAGTTCCCAACCTTTATAGGAAACACCTAATGAGATTCCATAGGTAACATCCGGAGTAGGATCACCAATCAAAGTACGGTCTGCCGGTGTAATCTCACCATCCCCATTCACATCGGCGAACTTCAAATCACCGGGAGTCACTGTAGCCAATGTATTCTTGGGCGAAGCATCAATATCGGCCTGTGACTGATAAACACCATCTACCTTATATCCATAGAAGAAACCGATGGGATAACCCGCCATAGTATAGCTCTGGCTCTTGTCTCCAGCAATAATGGAATAGCCGTCTTGTACCAGACTCTTCACCTTATTCTTGATAGTAGTCAGGTTGACTCCCACATTATACCCCCAATCGCCAATCTGATCCCGCCAAGTGGCAGACAATTCCACCCCTTTATTCTCTATCTGTCCCAGATTCCCAATTCCTGGAACGGTTCCGGAAAGTCCGGGAACCTTTGCCAGCAGGTCTTTCGTATTCTTTTTATAATAAACCCCTTCCACATGCAGGCGGTTGCGAAACATATTCGATTCAAAGCCTGCTTCCCAAGCTTCCACTTTTTCCCATCTAAGGTTCGCATTAGGCAAATAGGCCAACTGATAGCCCGGATAGATGGTGGACGGATTGCCAAACACAGCTCCAAAAGCATTTTCAAGTAACGGCTCAGCCGGATAAGCAGTATCCAGATTCTGATTGCCCAACGTACCCCAGGAACCTTTCAACTTCAACATATCCAACCAAGAAATGTCTTTCATAAACTCTTCTTCGGTCATCAGCCATCCGGCACCTGCCGAGTAAAAGTTCTGCCATTGGTTGCCCGTATACGAAAAAGCCGAAGAACCGTCCCGACGGAAAGATCCGTTGAACAAATATTTTCCTTTGTAATTATAAATCACACGCCCCAGAAAAGAAACAGTAGTACGTTCCCACTGTGTACTTCCATTGGTAGCTGTAGCCAAATCACCAATACTGACGAACCATTTATCGGGATTATCGGGAATAACCAATCCAATACCTTGCCCACGGGCGGCATCCAGACGGCTGAGAGAATTGTAATAAGTAGTGAAACCGGCGGTTGCCGTCAGATTATGGTCGCCAAAACTATTTGTATAAGTCAGCACATAATCACTTTGCACCTTCGTTTCATTTTCCTTGAACTGGCTCACTTCAGTCTTACCCGTTCCCAGTGTAGCCACATTTCCTTTCACTGTGTTATCATATACCTTGATAATCGGCTGATAGGTACGCCCGTTATTCGAGCCGTAATCCATAGAGAACACAGCCCTGAAATTAAAATGTTCCAGAAAATCCACCTCTCCATAAATGTTACCTGATGCACGATAATTCTCTGCGCGAGTGGTGTTGGCTTTTAAATCCACATCCACCATCGGATTCATCATCTGTGCTTTCTGAAACTCCGGCAACGCCGCATACAACTGATATTCTTCATTGAATACAGGAGCTATAGGAGTGGTACGGACAGCATTCAGGACTGATTTACTATCAGCAGGCAGCATACGTGCTCCGTTAAACTGAAACCCGACCTTTATCTTGTCGGTTATCTTATACTCATTGCTGGCATTCAAGGTGATTTTGCTGAACTTCTCGTGCTTTATATTTCCTTGTTCGTATGAGTATCCCATCCCCAGATAAAAACTATGTTTCTCAGAAGCTCCTGTCACACTGATATTATTATTGGTAATGAAACCATTCTGAAGCACTTCATCCTGCCAGTCGGTATCAGCGTTCCAGCCGGAAAAATCAAAAGCGGGATTCTTTTCATTAACAAGCTGCTCACTATACAATTCTTTGAACTGAGAAGCATTCACCATCTTGATTCTGTCCACCACATGTTTCCAGCCGAATGAAGTATTGATATTCACCAAAGTCTGCCCCTCCTTAGCCTTCTTTGTAGTGATAATGATAACCCCATTAGCTCCACGCACACCGAAAATAGCCAATGAAGACGGGTCTTTCAACACTTCCATAGACTCAATATCCTCGGGATTCAGAAAGTTAATGTTATCATTGAACAAGCCGTCGACAATGTAAAGAGGTTTGTAGCCGTTAATGGAGTTCGTTCCACGTACACGGATTTCGGGGTCCGAGCCTGCTTGTCCCGAGTTGATAATCTGCACACCGGCTACCTTTCCCTGCAAGGAAGACAAGGGATTTGTAGAAGGTTTATTAGCGATTTCGGCTCCCTTGATATTCGTGATAGAGCCGGTCAAGTCACGCTTCTTCGCACTACCGTAACCTATCACTACTGTTTCAGCCAGCATTTGTGAGTCCTCTTTCAGCTGTATATTTATCACATGCTGGCTGCCTACTTTCACATCTTGCTTCACCATTCCCACGTACGAGAATTCCAGTACATTGTCGGGTGAGGCGGTAATACTGTACTTCCCATCTATGTCGGTAATCGTACCATTGGAAGTACCTTGAATCACTACGGATGCTCCAATCAGAGGTTCATTGGTCGAATCGGTTACCGTTCCGGTCACTGTCTTCTCCTGAGCAAACAGCGACGTAGTCATCAACAGCAGACAGACTAAAGCACTAAAAGTCCTCAATCCCTGCCGCCCATGTTGTAAAGGTTTAGGTTTATTGTCCATTGCATTTTCTATTAACAAATAAATAACTAGTTTAATTTCTTATATTGCAATGAAACAAAAGGAACCGGAAAAAGATGTTTAAGACGAGAGAATTAACACTTTAACATCCCATGAAAAAAAGTTACCCGAAGAGCATGTGCTCCTCGGATAACTTTTATTATTCTTATATCACCATTCTATGGTACATGGACCACCAAGGGATTACGTACCTTCTGAGCGTATTCTTCCAAATATTTGTTCCAATCGGTATCGGCTTCGAAACCATATTTGCTCCAGCCTGATCCCCAATAATAAATATACTCGGAACCCGGTTCATAATCACTGACCGACAACACATGCCCCAAAGCACCTCCACGTTCTTTCTGCTCTTTTTCGGAGAACATTTGGGGCAGCGCTCCTTTTATATTAGCCGGAAATACAGCACCTATATAAATCACTCCATTGTTATTGGCTGCATTCTCTGTAGAGTCCGCATAGGCTATATAACCTGCATTTGCATCAAAACTATACCCCGTAGGATTCTGTTTGTGCAATACAATGCCGGTCACCACCGGAGTTGTTTCCTGCAAATTATCAAAAGAAACCACAGTCTTGTTCAACTGCGATCCCTTGTCCAAAGAAATGATACGCGTTTCTATCACATTTGAATCTCTTTTTACAACCAACGGATTATAAACTAACTTGGTGGTGAATCGAAGCGGACCGTTATCCAAGACTTCACAATCCTTGTAACAATAGGGATAAACAATGGTACTATCGGGGAATAAAGCTGCTGTTCCGCCACCCAGAGTCGGACCCACCGCATAACAATCCATTCCGTTTCCATGATCTATGTGATAAGAGATTCCTTGATTCAAATCACCGTCATAACGATCTTCCACCACCGGTTCGGGTACATTCTTGGTCCAGATGTCATAACCAAAGGCACGCTCGCCCTTCTCCTGCAAAGCAGGACCGTATGCACGATAAGCGGCGCGATCGTTTTCCCATGCCACATCATCCAGACGCTCGGGATATTGACGCCCACAAGCAACCACATCCACCGGCTGTGGAGTTCCTTCTGCAATTGTATAAGTAACCGAAGCTCCCCCTTTCACCGAAACAGGAAAGATAAGCATATCATCGTATGTTATCTGATAAGGTACTTCAAGCCCGTTCTCGTCCAATACGATAACTTGTGCCGTATCGGGTAATTGTAGTTTGCCTGTTATTTCAGCCATAGAGATTTCCACCATTTCTCCATTCCTATCAATAGAAAGCGGATTGGTTATAGTGACAGTCACCGGCTCCTTTTGCGAACAGGAAAACATAGCTAACGCCGTTGCGACTGCTAAAAAGATTTTTCTCATACTATTTATTGTTTGTCGAACTGAAAGACAAAAATACAAAGAATCTGCAAGTATCAACAAAGACACAAGCAGATTCTTCCTATTTATATCTACTAATTATTTAGGCTGTTTACCAATGTAGGCCAGAATACCGCCATCTACATAGAGAATATGGCCATTCACTGCATTAGATGCTTCGGATGCAAGGAATACAGCAGGACCAGTCAATTCCTGCGGATCCAACCAACGACCGGCCGGAGTCTTGGCACAGATGAATGTATCAAACGGATGACGGCTTCCATCGGGCTGGATTTCACGTAACGGAGCAGTCTGCGGAGTAGCGATATAGCCCGGACCGATACCATTACACTGAATATTGTATTCTCCGTATTCAGAACAGATGTTACGAGTCAACATCTTCAAACCACCTTTAGCGGCAGCGTATGCAGAAACGGTTTCACGACCTAACTCAGACATCATAGAGCAGATATTGATGATTTTACCATGTCCTTTTTCCATCATCGCAGGCAAAACTGCTTTAGAAACAATGAACGGAGCATTCAAGTCAATATCAATAACACGGCGGAAATCGGCAGCTTCCATTTCGTGCATCGGAACGCGACGGATAATACCGGCATTGTTTACAAGAATATCAATTGTACCTACTTCCTTTGCGATAGTGGCAACCATAGCCTGTACGGCAGGCTCGTCAGTAACATCACATACATATCCGTGTGCTTTAATTCCTTTTTCAGCGTAAGAAGCCAAACCTTTATCCACCAATTCCTGATTGATGTCGTTGAAACAGATGGTTGCACCTTGTTCTGCAAAAGCAGATGCAATAGCAAAACCGATACCATAAGAAGCGCCTGTTACAAGGGCGACTTTACCTTCCAAAGAAAAATTCAAATACTGATTCATGATACTTATATTATTAAATTAATGAAGTTATATTATTTATTTCAAGTCTGTAATCAATGAGAAGTCTTGATCACCATAATCCAAATTCTCTCCACCCATACCCCAAATAAAGGTGTAATTGTGTGTTGCCGCCGCACTATGAATAGACCATTCGGGAGACAAGACTGCCTGATCGCCTTTCATCCATATATGACGTGTTTCATCCACTTCTCCCATAAAATGACAAACAGCGTGTTCATCAGGCACTTCAAAATAAAAATAAGCTTCCATACGACGGCTGTGCACGTGTGCCGGCATGGTATTCCACACACTTCCCGGTTTCAGTTCGGTCATCCCCATCTGCAACTGGCAGGTAGGCAATACCTGACTTACCAGCATCTTGTTGATGCAACGATGATTGGAACCTTCCAGTGAACCCATTTCAGCAACGATGGCATCTGCCTTGGTCACTTTTTTATCGGGATAGTTACGATGAGCGGTAACAGAGTTAAAATAGAATTTGGCAGGATTTCCGGCATCTTTACTTTCAAAAGTCACTTCCCGGTCTCCCGAACCCAGATAAAGCGCTTCTTTATAATCCAGTTCGAACACGGCATTTCCAGCTTTGACCACACCGGGACCGCCCACATTAAAAATACCCATTTCACGTCGGGAAAGAAAGTAAGATGCTTTCAGCGGATCAATGGCCTCCAGTTTTAATATCTCTCCCACCGGTTTGGCTCCTCCTACAACCATGCGGTCATACATGGAGTAAACCATGTTCACCTCATTGTCCGAAAATACTTTTTCTATTAAGAAATCCCGTCGTATCCTTTGAGTGCCATAGCTTTTGGCATCTTCGGGATGCGCGGCATAACGGATTTCATAATTTGTCTTCATAAGCAGCTATTTTATGTTTTTATAGTATTCCGAATTATTTCGACTTGGGCAAAGTTACGAAACAATCTTGTTTCGATGCTGCAAAAATCGTTCAGAATAGGTATAAATTTTGTCCTATTATATGCAAAATCTGCTACTTAATACGTTTCAGAACACTCAAAAACTCAAAATCAACGAGATAAAATATCACAAAACTTATCTTGAAACGCACGCGCCTGGCTTAATTTCAGTACGTTTTGGTTAATGATAACAAAGGCCAATTGATGTCCATTAGCAGCTTTTACATACCCTGCCAGTGAACTGACCCCGGTTACAGAACCGGTTTTTGCATGCACATTTCCCCGAGCCTTGGTCTGTTTCATCCGATTTTGTAAAGTACCGTCCACTCCTGCTATGGGCAGAGACTCATAGAAAGGAAGAAAAACTTCCCGATGATAATAGGCATACTTCAAATACTCCAATAGTAAACGTGGAGAGATATAATTATAAACGGAAACACCGCTACCGTCCGCTATCTTATAGTTCTCCGGATTAAACCCTAAAGCTGTTTTCATAAAGGCGTGAATGGCATCGGTTCCATCTTCTCCTGTCACCCGTTTATGCAGGGAACGCTTGGCAGCCAAATGATAAAACATTGATTCGGCACACAGGTTATCACTTTTCTTCAAAGCTCTTTCCAACACTTCCTTGAGTGGTCTTCGGACGGTATAAAGCGTAACTATACTGTCGGCCGTTACAGGACAATCGGCATACGTGCAGGTTCGCGCTTCAATTCCTTTGCTGCGCAAACGGCTGACAAAGGTATGAAAAAAGAAATCTTTGGAAGTATATACATTCAATTTCTCAGTATAGGGATAAGAAACATTTCCGGAAACGGTAATGATATTGCCATTGCTGAGCCAGTTACGAGTGATTTTCAGCTTTCCGGCTTGTGGATTACGGCTCACCCCGTGATTATGAACTTGATAATAATCGGAAACCGGCGTACAAACTACTTTGGGCAACGAGTCTTTCTGAGCAGGAGAAACCGATACATCCACGCAGCCCCTATTCAGCATGAGAGGGGAAAGATAGGGTTGGAAGGAATAAGGAGTATCGTCCCAACACCAACCGGAACCCCAATAAACTGAGTCTGTCATGGAAACATCCGCTGCAAGGGTATCTGTCACATAACGGATGCCTTTACTTGCCAATGCATCTACCAGACGGTCCAGATCCTCGTCCATAAATTCCGGATCAAAACCGCCTATCAGATACAAGCTGCCTTTCAACGTGTCATTTTCTATTTTTCCACGATAACGAAGACTGGTATCCATGGTATAATCTGCTCCCAGTTGTACCAAGGCGGTAACCGAAGTGATTATTTTCTCAACAGAAGCAGGCCGGTACAGTTTATCGTCTTGGTAACGGTAAACGGATTCTCCGGCGGTCAAATCAAATACGGCAATACCCACTTCGGATGTTTTCAGAACTTCTTCATGCAGTAAAGCGTCCAGCCGCTGAGATAGCGGCTGGGCGTTTATGAAGTGAATAGATAAAATCAGTAAAAAGAAAAATAAAACTCGTTTCATTATAGTTCCCTGAATATCTCACCCACAGTAGGATGAGGAAATACATATCGTTTCCAATCCTCTATGGTCTTACCATCCTCAATAGCCATACCTGCCAATACAATCAGCTCGGAAGCAGGATTACCCAACATGTGCGCTCCCAATACAGTACCGTCTTCGGCTGTCAAAATTTTGCAGACGCCGTTCACTCCTTCATTCTCGGCTACAAAACGCCCGGAGTAAGCCATCGGCAACTTAACGGCTCGATAAGGAATACCTGCGGCCTGCAAAGCTTCCTCGCTCATACCTACCCCGGCAATCTCGGGATTTGTATAGACCACACCCGGTATGGCACGATAACTCATCGCATCTTCCTTACCTGTAATATGATGGACAGCCACTTCCGCTTCACGCACGGCGGTATGTGCCAACAAAGAGACTCCGTTCAAATCACCGCATACATAGACACCGGGGACAGAAGATTGCAAATGTTCATCTACTTTAATGCATCTGCGCTCCGTCCATTCCAAATTCAGATTTTCCAATCCGAAACCTTTTGTCACCGGACGACGGCCCACACTCATCAATAACTTATCAGCTGTAACAGTTCCTGTTCCATCTGCATTTTCATATGACACAGTAATACCGGTTTCCTCTTTGGACACCCCTACTACTTTCGTACTGAGCAGGAACTTGATTCCTTTTTTGGCATATTCAGCCCGGAGCATAGCCGACAGCTCTTTATCCATGCCACCCAGGATCTCATCCAACATTTCGACAACTGTCACCTGTACTCCCAAACTGGTAAAGAAAGAAGCAAATTCCATACCGATCACTCCACCGCCGACAATAGTCAATGAAGCAGGTACTTCTTTATTATCCAGTGCATCACGGTGCGTCCAGTAATCCACATTTTCCACTCCCGGAATAGGAGGAATAAATGTTTCACTGCCGGTACACAGCAGCAAATTCTCACATTCATAGGTTTCCCCACCACATTGGATGGTATTCTTATCTACAATTACAGCTTCTCCCGTTACTATATTTACCTGATGCGCAGTCAGTTTTGCCTTGATACCCAGTACCAGTTTACGAACCACCTTTGATTTACGCGCCACAATTTTTCCTAAATCAAAAGAAGCTTCAGGCACATTCACGGCATACTTTGAAGCATGTTTCGCATAATCATATACTTTAGCCGAATAAAGCAAGGTTTTGGTAGGAATACATCCCTCATTCAGGCATACACCGCCCAAACTTCTTTTTTCGAACAATACAACACTCAGTCCTGCCTTTCCGGCAGCTTCGGCAGCAGTATACCCTGCGGGACCTCCACCGATGATTGCAATTTGATATTTCATGGTATTTATTTTGGGTTAATTAGTTTTTATCTGTTCAAAGCCTTCAACAGACAGATTTGGATCTATTTTTATCAATGCTTCTACAAATTCCAAAGGCTTATCAGGGTTAATCATTACAAAACCTTGGGCATGCTCTATTTTCACTTTTTGCATTCCTATTGCATTCGGATTATAAGACACTTTACGGATTCCGTCTACACATATTCTGTTCCCCCATCCCGGTTTGATTTCCAGAACACCATTGTCTTTTACAATATAAGTAGTTTTCGACCGCGAATAAAACATTAATACAGGAATAATAATTCCCCCAAGCGCCGAAAAAGCCCAACTTTTCTCCAAATACACATTCAGAAAAATAATCAGAACAACCAGACCGACTATAATGATCCACCAGTTACGGGTTCTTTTTGTTTTAAATACTTTCTCCATAATTTATTCCTCCTCTATCCTATGCTCCAACCGCTTCACCAACGCATTGATAAATTCTTCCGGCTTTACAGGAACCAATGACAATAAATTTTTCTTCTCATAATGTATCAATACATATTTCGAAGGCATAATTCCACCGAATCCGGAACTTCGTTTCAGCTCCACATCCGTAATGTCAGTCAAGGGAATGGTCTTCCCTTTATAAAAACGACCATAATACACCACTAACTTTCCATCCGCAGTCAGCATATAAGTAGAATGGATAATACGTTCAATAATAATGATCAGACCCAATGCTACTACCAATCCTATCATTGCCTTCATACACCAAAAAGCAAATACCATGACGGCTGTCAGCAGTATCAGGAGAAAATAAGTACCTCCTGCTATCTTCACATGAAAAATTCGATTCATCATCTTATTGTAATTTGCCCGAAAGATAATAAATTTATCGTTTATCGACCTCATTACGGCGCAGAATGAGAGAATTTATCCTTTTTTTGTCCTCTTTACTGTACGTTTCATCTTCAAAGCATACAAATTTAATTCGATAGAAGATTCCGTTTCTGTTATATCACCCTCATCAGTCAGCAGTTCATTCAGCAGTTCTCCACTACGTTGTACCAGACTCTTCCTCTTTTCCTCATCATACTCGGTAGCCATGATATTTACATTCCGTACTAATGTCCTTAACTTAAAGAATGATTCGATAATGGCAAAAGTAGTTGCGGTAGCTCTCGGACTTCTTAAAATTGTAGCCAGCATATAAAGCCCTTTTTCGGTAAATGCTTTAGGTTCTACGGGAGAATGTTTCAAACTACTGAACCGGTCGAAATTTTCGACCAGTTGCTGTTTTTCAGATACTTGCAACGAAAACATATAACCATTTGGGAATTTGTCCCGATTGTTTTTTACTGCTTCATTAATTCGTTTGGTTTCTACGCCATAAAGCTTAGCTACATCCCGGTCTATCAGTACTTTCTCACCCCTCAACTCAATTATAAGTTCTTTTACCTCACTTTCGTGAATGATTTCTTTATTGTTTTCCATCCTATTCTATTTAAAAATGCAGAAAGTTACACTTTTAATTTCATACTTGCATTATCTATTTCGTTTATTCTTCACGAAAAAAATAGTAAAAACAAGAGTAAAAGGTACAATGAATAAAGGTTTTTCGTAGCTTTGCACCCATAAAGCATATTATCATGGTTAAAAAATTCGATTTCCTTGTTATCGGCTCAGGACTTGCCGGAATGAGCTTCGCACTGAAAGTAGCTCACAAAGGTAAAGTCGCCCTGATTTGTAAAGCAGGACTGGAAGAAGCCAATACCTATTTTGCTCAGGGAGGTATAGCATCTGTTACCAACTTGAAAGTAGACAATTTCGAGAAACACATTGAAGACACGATGATTGCCGGCGATTGGATCAGTGACCGCGCGGCTGTAGAAAAAGTAGTGCGAGAAGCACCTGCACAAATCCAGGAACTGATAAAATGGGGAGTGGATTTTGATAAAAAAGAGGATGGAGAATTCGACCTCCACAAAGAAGGAGGCCATTCCGAGTTCCGCATCCTGCACCACAAAGACAATACAGGAGCTGAAATACAAACCAGCCTGATAGAAGCGGTAAAAGCCCATCCCAATATTACCATATTTACAGATCACTATGCGGTAGAAATCATTACCCAGCATCATTTGGGAATTATTGTCACCCGCCATACACCAGGCATCAAATGTTTCGGTGCTTACGTATTGAATGAGAAAACAGGAGAAGTGGATACGTTCCTGTCCAAAGTAACTGTAATGGCAACAGGCGGATGCGAAGCGGTATACCGCAATACAACCAATCCACTGGTAGCTACGGGAGACGGCATTGCTATGGTGTACCGTGCCAAAGGAGCAGTAAAGGACATGGAATTTATACAATTCCATCCCACCGCCCTTTTCCATCCGGGAGACCGTCCCAGTTTCCTCATCACCGAAGCCATGCGCGGTTACGGTGCTGTCTTAAAGAATCAAAGTGGCGAAGAATTCATGCAAAAATATGATCCACGCCTGTCATTGGCCCCACGTGATATCGTAGCACGTGCCATTGATAACGAAATGAAGCAGCGCGGTGAAGATCATGTATATCTGGATGTAACTCATAAGGATCCGGAAGAAACAAAAAAACATTTCCCCAATATTTATAAAAAATGCCTCAGCCTGGGTATTGATATTACTAAGGACTATATTCCTGTGGCTCCGGCTGCTCATTATCTGTGCGGAGGTATCAAAGTCGATCTGGACGGACAGAGCAGTATCAACCGTTTGTATGCCATCGGCGAATGTTCATGTACCGGTCTGCACGGAGGTAACCGTCTGGCTTCCAATTCGCTGATAGAAGCTGTGGTCTATGCGGACGCGGCAGCCAAACATGCACTAAATGTACTCGACCGATATGACTTTAATAAGGATATCCCCGAATGGAACGATGAAGGAACCATGAACAATGAAGAACGGGTACTGATAACCCAAAGCATGAAAGAGGTGAACCAAATTATGGAAGCTTATGTAGGTATTGTACGCAGTAATACGCGATTAATCCGTGCTTGGAACCGATTGGATATTTTATATGAAGAAACCGAGCGTCTTTTCAAACGCTGTAAGGCTTCACGCGAGCTTTGCGAACTGCGTAACATGATTAACATTGGGTATTTGATCACCCGTCAGGCAATGGAACGGAAAGAGAGTCGCGGACTGCATTATACGATTGACTATCCACATGCCGCTGAAGAAAAAAAGTAAAAAATATTTTTTTACTTCAAATAGAACTGATTATTTTTATAACTCCCGTTAGCAGAATTACTTTTTCTTGTTGACCATTATTGCACTACGAAAATTAAATCAATTCTGCTAACGAGATTATTTTTGTCCCATTCGTATAAACATGAACTAAAAACAGCAGGAACAATGACGGAATCATCTATCCGTAATAATTATTTTTCCTCAAGCGGATTAATATTCAGAATGATTCTCTTATAAGATTTTAGATTGGGAATTCCATTATCTGTAAGTTCAAGTATCAAATGTAACTGTTTGCCCGGATTATCCGGTACAATTATCTCCGCCCTCTTCTCATCGGCGTGCTTTATAGCCACCTTTGTTTGCACACTGCCTGCTTCCCGATATTGCCACCATTGGTAAGACAATGAATTTTTATCAGGGTCAAATGAAGAAGAGGCATCCAGTATTATTTTTTCTCCCGGCCGGACTGTGCGTACACTTTCTCCCAATATCCGGGCAACAGGTTGATGATTTGCCTTTGAATATTCATCAGCCACGCACCAGTCGGCACGAGCCGCCCAGTCATTTTGTATAGCAGGCAACCAACGCTGGAAAGTATAATGCGAATCCGACACACCGTTTTTCAAATCATTCCCATCTTGCATGTGATTGCCATTTTTATACTCCGGGCGTCCTCCCCATCCTCCTAATGTATAGTCTGTATGCTGTTCAAGTCCATTACGTATAAGAGGCATAAAAGAAGGAGTATCCCCCTCACTGGTATATTCCTGAGGATAGGCGGCACAAAGTGGTCCGTGCCCATTCTTAATATGGTCAGCCAACCAAGGTTTATCCATGATTTGTTGCAACTCTTTTGAATTTTTACTAAGTCTGTTTTTAAAATAATAGTCCACACTCATGTAATCCCATACATATCTCCATCCTCCATCATGATCCGGCGCGCCCGATTCATAAATAATGATTTCAGGAAGATTCTGTTCTATCCATTTTCCACCGCCGTCCTGATACCAAATACAATATAATCTGGCTTTTGATACCGCTTTTGCCCATTCTGCAGCAGAATATTTCTGCTTGATCTGCCATAAGGCATTGGCCTGGGTGTTGGCTCCGCCCCATGCTAAAATATGAACAGGCCTCGGATCAGAATCAAGCAATGTCCTTATGATGAGCTGTGCCCCCTCGCTATCAGACAGTAAAGGAGGCAATTTATGCAAGTCCTCTCTGTTCTCATTACCAACCGCCAAGACACTTAGCAGATATTCAGCATCGGGATAATCGGGATTATGTTTCCTCAAATTAGGCAGACATTCCGCATATTTGGCAATTTGTGATTCGATCCATTTATCTTTGCTATGTCCGTCTTTCTGTACCCCATTGACTTGAACAATGCCTGCTACATCATAATCAGAAGAATACATAAGAAAACGAATCATAGAACTTTGATCGTCAATCTCACCATCCGTAGTGACAATAACCCGGGACTTCTCCTGCTGTCGGGCAACAGCAGATAACATTGACACAAACAAAAAAACAATACAGCATAAAATAGTGGTCATTTTCATATTACAAACTGTTAAATTAGTAGGCCAACACATTCCAAAGATCTCTGATACGTTGTTCGGGGTCCCATTTGCCATTGAATGTCCACTTGGCGGTAACGCCATAAAACTCCGGAGCATTCTCCGCCTCCTTTAAATTATCGTTTAACCAGCCACTATGCCCTCCTTCACGGGTACAACCATAATAATAGGTACGTAGCCCCCACGGACAGGGATCAAGCACTTTATCCGAATAAGCATAATGAATATTCCCGTCAAGCACATTCTTCGACATTTTACATTTGATGAGATAAAACTGGGAATCATGATGATATCGTCCTAAAAGTGTCGGTGTCTTAGCATCAAATGAAGAATTGGTAATAACCAGTTTCTTGTTCTTGTCACCTCGTCCGTCATGCCAAATCATGGCACGGCTATCACCATAAAAATGGCAGCGTGTGGCATAGCACCATCCGCGAGGACAAAGAAAATCCACACCCGGACAACGAAGATAGAGATCGGCATGATAATACATACCATTGCTTCCGGGCGCCCACAAGGAAAGGGCATCGTTTCCATCGGCCCATACATTACTGTTGATGATGATAGTACGAGTGGCACGTCCAAAAATCGCCATCTGATGGATGGTCGTATTTTCAACGGCAGTTCCGTAATTGTTGTAAACAGTCAGTCCGCTAATAACACAATCATCCGCACCTTCCTGCAACACAATGACACCATTGCCTACCGGACGTCCATGATATTCCGTGATGGCACGTGTCTGGGCTGTTTCAGCCAAGACAATCCGCGTACTGTCACGGTTTTCTCCCACCAAAACAATATTAGGTCTGTCAATAATCACTTTTTGATGATACGTTCCGTTCAGCAATAAGATTTTAAAAGGTACTGTCGGAATTTCCGGCGCCTTTTCAATAGCTGCCTGAATACTCTCTCCCGGCTTTACCACCACATCAAAAGCCGTACGCTCTGCCATGGGACGACGATACATTTCAATAAGCCCGTTTTCATTCGCTCCTTTGGTTGCCAGACTGATTGCCACTTTATGCTTCGGATCATATTTGTCCGCCCATGCATTGTATATGGCAAAAAGCTCAGCCGGCCTGCTATTGTACCAACTATATCCGTTACGACGTTCTGTTCCTATTTCTTCCAAGTGGCGACGCGGCAACCCGTCACGGTCACATACATACGGTTCACAATATTTCAAATCATAATAACGTGCCCAAATAGGCCTGGCTTGAGGATCTTCCACAAGACGAGTATCCCGCTCACTATTTGCCAGCACGATACGCTCGCATTTCAAACCGGTAAGTTTATACCTGTCAAACCATTTCATGGCTCCGTGAACCGCCCGCTTCACGCGTGCGTCAGGTGCAGGTAATTCCATGAGCAGACGCACAATCCCGGCACTCTCCGCCGAACAATAAGACGGCAACTCATACGCACGTGCCGGTGCAGGCTTCAATGTTTCCCTATCATTCTGCTGACACCACACTGAAGGTTCTCCATCCTTTATAATTTGTGTAGCCAGTATACACTCTATTCCTTTATTAAAGGCTTTTCCCAAACGTACACACAAAGCCTTGTCTATCAAATCATCCTCATAAGGCGCTTTGTGATTCATCATATCACGTATCATATTCAATGTATTGACAATGGCATCGTCATTGAAAGTAATATGTATCTGATAACCACGCGGACCGGGCCAGAATTGCGGCCATCCTCCGTTTTCGTATTGACCACTCAGCAAATATTCCACTCCCTGGAGGAAAGCATCCCGATAACGTATATCCTTAGTCTGCCTATAAAGACGGGCTAAAAAAATCATCTGGGCAGTTGTGGCATTATTATCTATCGTAGAATCATCACGACGTGATTTATCCTTTATCACTTTAACCAGCTCTTTATCATTCATGCGGCGGGCCATATCTATATTCTTCGGCCAACCGCCCGTACAGCGTTGAAAAGCCAATACATTTTCAGCAATCCGCCGAGCTTCATCTGTCAGAAAGAAAGAATCCTGCTCCATACGTGCTATTTGTTTCCATTCCTTAGGATACGACTCATTATCCTTTTTATGAGCTCTTTGCTGCGCAAAGGAGCCGGTTGCCATGGCAAAAGCCATAAAGCCAATAAACACTTTTTTGAATGTATTTTTCATTATTCCTATATGTTTTGATAAAAACCAGCAAACAAAATTATGCGTTTTCCGATCTGAATACAGAGAATATTTGGTCTTTTTCAGGCAGATTTTGCACAGACATCATCAAACCTATACAATTTTTGATACTCTGCCCCTTTACCTATACATAAAAAAGCCTATCTATCACAGATCGGCTTTTCTATCAAATATCTGTCTTTCAAAATCCAAAGATTCTCAGAAGACATTCACATTATAATAACTATAAAACTTATCAAACCCCATTCTACTATCTAACAGAACCATTACGCCATTTAGCCGCACCAATGTTCAACTGATAAATTTTTGACTCCATAACTTTACCTGTCTGATTGTAATACAAGTTTACACCATGCTCTCCAGCCGTACCATCAAGTGCATCTGCACGATGCATATATTGATCGTTATCAGCAGTAGCCTTATGTGGTGGATTTGGACTTACCATCAGTTCTAATGGAGAAATATCATCTACAAGAACTTCCAATGTTCCATTTAAAGTAGCAGAACCATTGTTGACCAAGGTGCCAAAATTATTTTTAGTCGCAGTCCATGGATTATTGCTAAAAATTTGTCCGTTGGATAAAAAAGTATTTGTAGAATAATTATTGTCAAAATTCAATGTCACATGTCCGGCTGTACCGTCTGCCATAGTCATTGTCTTACGGATATCAGCTCCTGCCATAGTCATCTTTCGGACATCACCGTCCTGCTTGGTCAAAACAATCAGGTTATTTTTCACCGTATAAGTACTTCCATCTGGAATATTACGCATATTGAAAATATTTCCTGCTGCACGAGTGTTCCAGTTAACCAAAGTATTGTTTTCAAACGTTATATTCCATGCCCCTCCCTTCCATGCACTCTGCTTGGTTTCACTGAAAAATGAAGGGAACGGACAATCATAGAAAGTGTTTCCACGAACCACAAAGTCCTTATATAAATTAGAATTCGCATTATTCCCGGAACCGGCAATCCATGGATAACCTCCGGCACCATTACTATAATAGCCACAGTCAAAGAACTGGTTATCCTCTATCAAGACATGATCCCAAATTTTGTAATTAGGCCCCTGCTCACGAATGAACCCACGTACCAGACGCTTGAAAGTACAATTTTTCACCACAAAACTTTCCAAATGTACAGCCATACCATTAGAAAACATATTAATGAAATAATTACCTGTAGCCGAACCCAAACCGGCAACATTATCACCATAAGTAAGAGCCATTGGACAATCGAAATCAATATCATAAAATTCGAGCATCTTCATATAAATTTCTCCTCCTTCTCCAGCTTGTGGCTGGCGCCCGAACATCAAATTCATAGAATTAACATTAGTACCTGTCATATGCATACCACCTAACAATACTTTAGCACGTTTACCTGCTGCTACATCCTCAGGACGAGTACGAAGAACAAAACCTTTGCAGGTAGTTAAATTATCAAACATACAATAAGTCTTTCCACCTTCCAAATAATAAGTCTGTCCTTCGGCTAAATTTACATCGGAAATGAAGTCTGTTAAAAGGAAATCAATACGCATTGCATTGTATTTCAGAGCAGCCTCGTGCTGTATCAAAGCATTTTGATAAGCTTCATCTGAATCAAACCGGTCACGACTTGGAGCACTTAAGTCATGAGTTACTAAAATAGGCTCTCCCGGTTCTCCGTCTGAGCGGGCAGAACAAGTATTGTAATATGCATCCCATTTTACCTTCACATTCTCGTTGCGAACATTAATCACATAAACAGAGTTTTTCTGAAGTCCGTCAATATCTACATATCCCTTTTCAAAATCCTCATCGGTTAATTTATATTTTCTCCATTTTTCATTCACTGTTGATTCAGGATTATTAGGAGACGGATCTACTTCCAACCACTGATAAACAAAATTATCGTTAGCATCAAGCTGAAATTTTTCACGATAAATAGCCTTATCATCGTCTGATACCCCTTCTGTTACAGTTTTGAAAGCACGATTCAACATCACACGCATAGTAGTCTGTGTAGTCTTAGAAGCATCTACATAGACACAGAATGGAGTTGCATATCGATCAGAAGTGGTAATGCCCATCCATTCTGCCCACTGTCTGCCATCACCATGTCCATACCATTTGGATGCATGTGAAAAATCAGTCACATTATCATCTTTTGTTGATAACACGCGAATAGCAAAACGATAATCAGTGGAATACTGTTGATCTTTAATAACTAAATCAAGGACCTCCGGTCCTACAATGGTATCTAGTAACAAAAGACCGTTTTCGGCAGATGTACCCCAAGCATCTGCACCACCCGAAACATTTGGCTGTAGTGCCTGACGAATCTGGTAGCCCGCACAGTTATTCACTCCATACCAATAAAGATGAATATCATTGCCATTCGGTCCCTCTGCTTTACAATTATAAGCATAGTCATCCCCTTTTCCTCTATTATTATCACAAATGAACATAGTCATCCATTCTCTATCTATATTTGCCATTCCTTTCTCATCATCAGAACACGAAATACATGAGAAACCTGAAAATAACATTAATGCATATAAAAATTTTTTTTTCATCATTCTGTCCTTTTATAAATTATTTATAGCCATAATAGTTCTTGTATACACCTGCTGAGCGTTGGATAGCCGCATTAGGATAAGGTAAAATATAACGTACAGGAGGTAAATCATTCACCTCAGGAACAGAATTACCATCCAGTGGTGATTCTGTTCCATCTTTGACCAACACAATCATTCCTTGTTCTGTATGACGAATATATCCATAGAATGAATATTTACATTGGTTAGTAGGCTCCGAATCATTACTCCACTGATAAAATTCCGCCATCTTCCAAGTTGCTCCATCAACAGCTACCAAAGCTGTCGCTGGTTGATTAGCTGATTTGTAAGGATTATAAATATAGAGCATATCCAATATCTTATTGGGATAAGGATAGCCATAAACTTGATTTACATCCACACGCCATTCAACCGTTTGTGGAAGAACATGGTAATACATAGATTCGGGAAGATCATCCAAATAAGCACTACCATCATGTTCAGCTATATCATCTTCGAAGCCAGTAGAAGAACCGGCATTAGACATTCCTACAGAAAGATAGCGCAAAAAACTATAAACAATTTCCTGTCCATAAAGATTATTACGGACAAGATCTCTCCAGCGCATATTCTCACCCGCAAACTCCCATTTACGTTCATCAAGCACGGCTTTCAAAAAAGTTTCTTTAGAAGAAGCCACCTGAGCAATATAGGCAGAAACAACACTTTGGTCATCGAATGCCCGTGCATGGACTTGACGAAGTGACTCCTGAGCAGTGGCAGTAGGTCCTTCCAACTCATTAACAGCTTCGGCATTCATCAACAAAACATCCGTATAACGCATATAAGGGAAGTTAATACCTGTATTACTGGCACTCAAATTGGTAAACTGTCCCGCATTCGCCCACAATTTAGACCATTTATTATTATGGACAGTATAATCCGCACGAATCATACAAGAATCCTGAGTAGCATTATTAGCACTGTTACCATAATACCAAAGTCCATTAATAAAATCTCGACGCTTATCATTCTCATCGAATGAATAACGGTAAAAAGCACTCAAACGTATATCACCTTTAGATTCTCCCCATACATTCTTACCCAATGTCTTTCCTTCATTAACGGTTGATGTAGGTCCTTGAGAATACCCTGTATTACCTGTAGACTCCTTAGCAAAAGGAATCTCAAAAATAGGATCACCTTTAGCAATAATTTCAAAATTGCTTTCCTTGGTAAAAATATCTTGATAAGAAGTGCCTACAGAGTGTGTCCCCGAAGCAATAACCAGGCTAGTATATTCTTTTACGATTTGATAATACTTCTGATAATCTTCCGGACGTTTCATCACACCATAACTATTTGCATTATTTTTATCCGGATGAAGTGAATAACCTCCGGCAGTCAATGCAATACGTGCAATTAATGCCCAAGCAAACTCCTTAGACGCACGTTCTACTGTTGTTGTTGTAGTAGAAGACATCTTAGGAGCAATATCCTGCAAATCTTCAATAAGTTTATTTTGGATTTCTTCGCGATTCATTACAGGAATCACATAATTATCACCTAATTGTGAGGCTGGCAGGAAAGTGAAAGGAACATCCCCGAACATCACTACCAGATCATGATAAACCATAGCACGAAGACACTTGGCTTCGCCCAACATCTGCATAACAGCGGTATTCTCTTCATTATAAAGCGGACCAGTTTCTACACCCCGGATAAAACGGTTAGCATCTTCAATAGCTTTATAAGAAGCTCTCCAATATTTATCAATTTCGCCACCTTGATCGTCACAATCAAAACGTGCATAGCTATTATGGGTTGCTACATTACCTGTATACATCTGCATATCAACATCACTGTTCAAATTAAAAGTTTTCTGATAGGCACTGCCATAAAGATCACCTACCAAGATAGAAGCATAAACACCGTTCAACGCACGGCTAATTTCTGTTTCTTGGCTGAACACAAAGTCCTCATTGTAACTTGATGGAGAATCCACGTCAAGGAAATCATTGCATGATATTAGAGTCAAAGTTGCTAATCCTATTATTAAAGTATTTTTAAATTTCATGTGCTTTCAAATTTAGAATGTAATATTAGTACCTAGTACAAAACTGCGACTACGTGGGTAACGGTTATAGTCCATACCACAAGTTAATCCTGTCTGAATATCCACTTCAGGATCATAACCCGAATACCCAGTAATAATAAACAAATTAGAGGCTGATACATAAAAACGAGCTTTCGAAATCCCCCATTTAGAAGTCAGATTTCCAGGTAACGTATAGCCAACAGTCAAATCCTGACAACGCAGAAACGATCCATCCTCGATAAAATAGGAATGAGTTATTTTTTTTGTCACATCCGTCGGATTCCAAAGTGTCCTACCTTCGTTTAATTCACGGTACATATCCAACGAACCATCAATATAGTAACATTTGTACAAGCATTCGCCATCACCATCACGGGTATAACGCCAACCTTTGTCAGCAAATGTGGAAAGCACATTGTAGAACTTATTCTTATTGCTTTCGGATGAGGAAAGCTGGTAAGCTGTCGCATTATTCACATCAAAATCAAGCATAAAGTTGAAGTTCATGGCAAAATCAAAACCCTTCCATTGTCCGCTCAATCCAAAACCTCCCTGCACTTTTGGATTGGTATTACCTATAACAGTACGGTCATCTTCTGTGATATATCCGTCACCATTCAAATCCTTGAACTTGACTTTGCCCGGCAGAGTAGCTATGCCTGAATTAGAATCTCCTGAAATCTGATTGATTATTGTTTTTGGATGTTCCACACCGTCTGCATCCATAATAGGTGCATCTTTCGAAGTTCCGTTTTCAGCGGCCGTTGATCCCCAAGGTACTGCTTGCAAGTTATTAGTGGGATCAAAATAGAATTCATCCATTGAATATAAACCATCATATACAAAACCATAAATAAGTCCTACTTGGTCACCCACCTTCAAACAATAATCATTGTAACTTGATTTCCAACGGTTATTCTGATCCCAAATCACATTGTCTGTACCATTTAATTTATCAACTTTCATTTTATTCATACCTAAAGAAAGATTTGCGGAAAGCACATAATCCCTGCCACTGAGAATATCTCCTGATATAGTTAATTCAACCCCTTTATTAGTTACTTGTCCAATATTTTGCATCTGACTTACATAACCAGTTGCTGAAGGAATGTCCGATTTATAAAGTAAATCTTTCGTCGTATTCCAATAAATCTCCGGAGTAACAGTGAGACGACCATTAAAAAGCGTGATATCAGCAGCAAGATTACGAGTTAATGTAGTTTCCCATTTAATATTTTTATTGGCAAAAGTAGTACCCCCTTGATTACCATACCATTGCTCTCCAAACTGAGTTGCTTCTCCAAATCCAGGTCCGCCGGTAGAATTAACAGTATATAAATAACGCCACATATCATCACTGATACGATTATTTCCTGCCAACCCTATAGCTGCACGAAGTTTTAACTGATCAATCCATTTTATATCTTCCATAAACTTTTCTTCTGAAAGCACCCAAGCACCTGATACTGAAGGGAAATATCCCCATTGATTACCTGGAGCAAATTTAGTGGAACCATCAGCACGCATAGTTACAGAGAGTAAGTATTTGTGGTTATAGTTATAACTTGCCTGCCCAAAGAAAGAAGCAGTGCGATCTGGAGTCGAAAGTGATGAAGTTGACTCCTGCGGTGTACCGAATCCCATATTATCCCAAGCCTGTCCAGCCTCAAATGCACGTGGGAAATAACGATTCTTTTGGAAGTTCTTCTTATTTTGGCTATGATAAATTTCTTGCCCCAATAACATGGAAAAATTATGCTTATCTTTAATAGAAAAGCCATAAGATGCCGTATTAGTCCAAATATATTTAAAAGACTGATCTTTCTGAATACTTGCTACAGGCAACGAATTATTTTTTGTACCTTCACCTGTCAAGGCACCCCAAAAACGATATTGATCTTTCCAGTTTAAACTAAGAGTGGCTTCTGTACGAAGCACCAATCCTTTAACAGGCTTCCATTCCAATGAAATAGCATTAGTATAGTTATAAGCATACTTATTCTGTTGATTAATGGCAATATCACTTTTCGGATTAGTATAAGTAAACAATGCTTCTTCATCAGGGTCAGCATAAGAAGGATCTATATATCCGAATTCACGTAATCCGTTAGTGGGTCTATAACGGAGTACATCAATAATACCGCCTGTACCAATATTATCACCTCCAGCTCCTTGATCACGGCGAAACGTAAATTTAGGATTGATATGCAATGTCAAATTTTTAGTTATATCAATAGCTGTCTTGATATTCAAATTGGTACGGCGCACACCCGACCCCATAATAATACCTTTATCTTCGCTTTGAGTAAGAGAAGCAGTGAAGCGCATCTTATCTGTACCTCCACCAATAGTTACATTAGTAGAATAATTGATAGGATTCTCTCCCATTACCTCATCCTGCCAGTCATGAGTAGGCAAAGAATAATACATATCCAAATCTTGCGGATTGCCAAAATTAGCACGGAAAAATTTGGCATTGCTAGAACGGCTACCATTACACGCCGACCATTCATATTGATAACGTGCAAACTCTGCTGAATTCATTAAATCTAATTTTTTAGACAAATGACTAGTAGACAAATGGGCATTGAAACTTACCTGTATTTTTCCAGCTTTGGCCGATTTAGTAGTAACAACCACTACACCATTACCGCCCTTAGCTCCATAGATTGCCGTGATAGAAGCATCTTTCAATACATCAATAGAAGCAATGTCTGTAGGAGGAATATCATTGATGTTATCCACCTGAAAACCATCGACAATGTAAAGAGGATCATTGCTCTGGGTCACAGACGTACCTCCACGAACACGAATGTTAATATCTGCCCCTGGAGCACCATCGACCGTAGTTACTTGCACACCAGCTATTTTTCCCTGCAAAGCCACAGCGGCTGAAGTAACTGGTACAGCAGCAATCTTCACACCAGACACGGAACCTACTGAGCCAGTCAGATCTTTACGAGCCCTGCTACTGTAACCCAGCACTACTACCTCTTCAAGCGCTTGTGAATCATCTTGCAGCGTAATTGTCAGTTCTTTTCCGGTAACCGCATCCACTTCTTGCGTTTCGTAACCTACAAAAGAAATAACAATTCTTTTTCCTTTAGACACGGCCAAAGTAAACTTTCCGTCAAAATCAGTTATGGTTCCGTTGGAAGGATTTCCCTTCTCCACAACGGAAGCTCCAATAACGGCTTCACCTGCCGAATCAAGTACAGTACCTTTTACGGTAATGCTCTGAGCAAACATCATCACCGGTATCAGTAACAGCACTGAAAACAGAAGAAGTCTGCTTTTCACTCCTCTTAATTCATTTGTAAATTTCATAATAAAATATTAAGTTAAACAAAAATTTAAAGTCTATTTTTTCCGTGAATGTGAAATAATATAAATCACTATTGTTATTTATATTCTATTCTAAAAGGAAACAATTACAATTTTTATGAGAATAATAGATACTTATTAAAATAGCACACGCATTCTTATAATTTCCGTGTACGCACACAAAACGAGTGAAAAATATTAGATATACAAATTCCCATGCTAAATAAAGCACATAATCAAGTACATTAACAGTAATGTTTTCCATTATAATTTAATGTTAGTATTAGAAAATTGGTTTATTTTTATACTATATACGCCACAAATAAAAATAATATTGTTGACTGAACCTAATTTTTGTATTGAAAAAAATTAGTTCAACCAATAATTACAACATAATGAACAAAAAAGACACATTCATCAATGAAAACACGGAATTACATAAAAAAGCAGTGCTATGGACTTGTCCTCCATAACACTGCCACCTCTATTTATCATAACTGACAAACTCCTACAGCTACAAACCTCACTCCTCCTATTTTATCTCATCCCACTTCGGTGGATTCACCTGCATCAAATGGCGGACAAAGAAATCATACCGCTTATGTTCGCCAAAAGCTTCCCCCATTGTATGATGTGCTCCGGGAATCACGACCAATTCAAAATCTTTATTCGCCTTAATCAATGCATTGACCACCTGCATAGTAGAGGCAGGATCTACATTATCATCCAACTCACCTACCACTAACATCAAAGGACGGCTCAACAGATGTGCATTTTCCACATTAGATCCTTCTTTATATTGATCTCCTACCGGATAGCCCAACCAAAGTTCATTCCACCAAATCTTATCCATACGGTTATCATGACAACCACAAGCTGAATAAGCCGCTTTATAGAAATCAGGATAAAGCAAAACTGCATTTGTAGATTCCTGACCACCGGCAGAACAACCGTAAATACCTACCCTGTCCACATCCATATAAGGATATTTCCGTGCAGCCGCCTTCATCCAAGCAATATGGTCCGGCAAACCGGCATCTTTCAGATTCTTATAACATACATTCTCAAAAGCACGCGAGCGGAAAGAAGTTCCCATTCCATCGACCATTACGACGATAAAACCAAGTTCGGCCAAAGAAGTCATATTCCAGTCATAAGGACGGAAAGTCTTCGGGACATACTGGTCACCGGGACCCTGATAAATGTATTCAATAACCGGATATTTCTTGTTCGGATCAAAGTTAGTGGGCCGGGCAATCAATCCCCACATATCCGTCTTGCCGTCCCGCCCTTTGGCAACAAATACCTCCGGAGCGTTCCAACCTTCAGCCTCCAAGCGAGTGATATCAGCTGTTTCCAACGGCATCATCACTTTACCATCCCTGGCACTACGTAACACAGCTACAGGAGCCTTATTCACCATAGAATAAACATCTACCAAATACTTCATATCTTCCGAAAACCAGGCACGGTGCATCCCTTCTTCGGGAGTAAGACAGGTAAGACCTTTGCCATCAAAACCAATGCGGTAATAACGGATGAGATAGGGGTCCTCACCGGCTTCCATACCATTTGCCGAGAAATAGATCTGACGGTTATCCTCATCTACCCGAAGCACTTCGCGTACATACCATTCTCCTTTAGTAATTTGATAATCGGGCTGTGCGGTAATACGGTTGTACATATAAAGATGATTCCAATTGTCACGCTCACTCATCCATATCATCTGCTTGCCGTCTTTTAAGTCATGACGGAAATGACGGGTATAATTCACATATTTATCGCTGGTTTCTTCTACCAACGGACGCACTTTTCCCGTTTCGGCAGAAAGTTCAAGCACTCTGTACACCTGATGTCCGCGCTGGTTATATTCAAAAGTCACGGCACGGCTGTCGGGATTCCATTCGGGACCATATACTTCATATTGTCGGTCGAACAATTCAGTAGAAGGAATAATGCTTCGTCCGCTTTCCACTTCATAGATGCAGGGCACTTTAAAAGGAAGTTCGTCTCCCGGCTTCGCATACTCCTGTTTGTGAAGCTTGGGCTGAAGCTGATCAGCCGGAGAAGATTCCACATAATAAACATAGCGCTTTTCCACCGGACGGATCTTGCAGGAAGCCACCTTCTTACTGTCCGGTGACCAGCGGATGTAGGCTGAATAATAATTACCCAGTGTCCCGTCCAAGCTCAGTTGCTTTTCTTTTCCGGTAGCCACCTCCTTTACATAGATATTCTGATTTTTAATAAATGCTATCCATTTACCATCAGGAGACGGAACCGGCGATGCTGTCTTCTCATCATCCACCTCCATCCAATGCTTTTGCTTGGGAGGGAGAGGAAGCGCCCCTTCATTGACCAGCTGATTTTTCCGGGATGCATACATCCAACGTTGATTATTAAACACAAAGTGTAGCGTATCCAATCCCTTACTGACCGACAAATGCCCCAATGCAAGAGCTTCCGGCTTGACCTCTTTTCCGGATGCAGCACCCAGCGCCTTTGCCAGACGATGAGAATCAAACAATTCTTTTCTAGCTTTTTTATCTGCATCTACAGATACATACAGGCGTCCGTCCGGAGTATTCCGCACATACCAAAACTGATGAGTACCCTCTATCCATTGCGGATTGACATTGGAATAGAAAACTTTATCCGCACTGAACTTCTCTTTCAATGCATAAGCACGCCGATAATCATCAGCCGTACCTTGAGCGATAGCCATGCCCCCACTAAGGAACATGGCTACCAGCCAACCTAACTTACCAACCTTCATTTTGAATTATTCTATTTCACTTCCCATTCAAACAAACCCGATGAATTATCGGCCGGCTGAACAATCTCCAGTTTTACCGCTTTTGTCTTTACCGGGTCAAAATTGACTGTATTCCCCGTACCTTTTTCCACTCCATACTTATCCGCTCCACTCACCGGTTGCCACTGACCTTGTGCATCTTTATAGTACACCTTCCAACTTTGCGGTATGCGGCATCCTCCCCAAGGAGCATCATCATACCAATATACGGTAGCACTGGAAACAGTCGCTTCGGACGGAAACTCGTAGGATATCCATTCGGTAGTTCCCTGTTTGGGCCACCAATGGTAATAGGGTACGGAACGGTCATTCTCATCTTTCGGTACCAGACGGTCATTAATGGCGGAGATGGATTTCACCTTATGCGAAGCATCCACTTTGCTTTCCGATGCCAGCGTAGCAGGCATAGTCGGACGGGAAGCACTTAATTCCTGAGGCAACCATACAGCCATAGCACCTGCACCGCGGTGTGCCCAAGCATAGTAAGGGATCAACGTCAGCTTTACATCAGTAGCCGTCAGACGACCTCTATCGTCATAACCCAGAATCTGTGCATCTGTTTTCAATTGGTTAATACCATACAGCAAATCCGGCTTTTCAACCACCTCGAATTGAGGAGTGCGGTTCATAAACACGCTCAGCACATCAAAATCATTATCCGGCCATTCCGCACAATAGACTATCGGTCCACGTTCTACAGCTATACGTCCACGATCTGCCTCCACTTTACTATTGGCTTTCACCGTACGAGGTTCCATATCGAAATGGACAGCTACTTTATCCCCTTTCTTCCAACGGCGGTCTATGCAGAAATAACCGTCCTTCAGTTCACTCTGTACCGGTTCTCCATTTACTTTCACTGTATAGCTCAAACGCTTTCCATCCGAATAAGTGTACAGGTCACTGGGAACTACCTGATTACGCACCCATCCCGGAATACGGATTTTCATTGTAAACTGTCCGGCATTGTTTTTGTTGACACCGATAGTGACATCACCGTCCCAAGGATAATGAGTGGCCTGCTCCAAAGAAACAGCCTTACCCTCTACCTTCAAGTTCGAAGTATTGGACATAAACAGATTCACATACACGTCCTTGTCCTTCACCGCATAAACATATCCCGGCAAAGAGGGGATAAAACGACAGACATTGGACGGGCAGCAGGCACAACCGAACCAAGGCTGGCGCTGATGCTGGCCGATACTTTCCAACGGATTGGGATAGAAAAAGCCGCCTCCGTCCAATGATACGCCGGAAATCAGGCCATTATACAAAGTACGTTCCAGCACATCATAATATTTGGACTCGCCGTGAAGCAGGAAAAGACGATAATTGACATACACATTGCCGATAGCCGCGCAAGTCTCGCAATAAGCCGACATATTGGGCAACTCATAGTTTTTGCCGAAAGCCTCTCCGTTGCTGGTCGCCCCGATGCCGCCGGTAATATAATATTTCTTGCCTACAATATTATCCCAGATACGGTCGATGGCATGAATATAAGCCGAATCCCCGGTCAATGCGGCAACGTCTGCCATACCGGCATACATATAAGCGGCACGCACGGCATGTCCCACCGCCTCATCCTGTTCCGTTACCGGCTTATGCGCCTGGCTGTATTCATCCGTACGGCTGGTATGTCCCCGCTGGTCAAGGAAGAATTTTGCCTGATCCAGGTATTTCTGCTGCCCCGTTACCAGATAGAGCTTGGCAAGCGCCATCTCGGCAATCTGATGGCCGGGCACACGAACCTGCTGTCCGGGACCGGAGCCTATCTCACGGCATACGCAGTCGGCATAACGGATAGCGATATCCAGAAAATTACGCTTCCCGGTCGCCTGGTAATGAGCAATGGCCCCCTCTACCATGTGTCCCAGATTATAGAACTCATGGCTCAGTTCCTCCACCTTTTCCCAACGCTTGCTGCCCGCCCATTCGTGCGGATGCTTGGGATTCATGGTACGGCTGGTGTAAAGGTATCCGTCCGGCTCCTGTGCGGCAGCGACGATCACCAGCACGCTGTCAATGTATTTGGCCAGCTTTTTATCCGGATAAGTCTGCAACAGGTAACTGGCCCCCTCTATCGTCTTATATACATCCGTATCATCAAAAGCCAGCCCGCCCACTTTGATGGTATCGCTGGGATGGGCCGCATTGATAAAATTCCGGTATCTTCCCGTCTCCTCACATTTGCTGAAAGCCAGGGGAATGGTCACTTCACGGCTGGCCTTGAGACGCTGCCCCCAGAACGAGTCGGTCACTTTCACCGAAGTGAAAGGCACAGGGTCTATAGGATAACCGTGTGACTGGTGTTTCACTTGTGCCTGACCGCCGGTTACGGCAGCCGCCAATAAAGTAGTAACTAAAAGTTTTTTCATGGTTATATCATTTAATTGTTATCGTCATATTCCGTGCCTGTTTTACGGAGGTGCAATTTACACATTCCGAACATAAAACAGGCTCCGTATTCCAAGCAATCCAGGTATATAAATTCACCAAAATCACTATTTCCGCCCTTGTAACGGTATATATTCATCCCACAACTTCAACGAGTGCAGATACCCCGTAAAAGGCCACTCTCCTTCCGCATTCCGCCCCAAGGTCACAAACTGAGACGGTTTTACCAACAACTGGATGTCTTTTCCACTCACCTGTTCTCCATTGATATAGACCTGCTCCATGCGTCCGTCAAAACAGATGTAAATGTGCTGCCACCTGCCCGTCAGCTCCTTCATACCTTTATATCCCGCATCCTCATACCATCCGTAATGGTTGATCACCCCGCAGCGCGGTTCCGTACCGTTCACCAGCATGATCTTCTCCAGTTCGTCATGCGAGGTTGTAAAATCGGCTACACATTCATTCTCGGCTATGGAATCATTCAGCACCCACGCCTCCAATGTATAGGGAGCATTGTCCTGCAAAGTAGCCGGCAAAGAGAAACTGGAACGGAACAACTGGCTGCCGTCAAAATGAAACGCCTTTTTCCCTTCCGTCTCCTTCACGACCACAGGAGTTTTCAAGGCCTCAAAATACCCTTTCACACCCCGGTTCGTCAAATAAGGAACGGTATCGCCGACAGCAAAATCATCAGCAGTAATGCTCACCACCAAGCCACGTTTCCGACGGTCGGCAGCAGGCAGGCGGACCACATCCGTAGCCGCGTCGTAAGCCCGTTCCGCCGGTTCCAGCTTCCAGTTATAATACCGCAAATTAGTAATAACCAACGGCTCATTGTCGCTGCGGAGCGAAATCATTCCCTGAGAGAGACAATGCTCCGCCTCATAACTTCGCCATTTCCCGGAACGGTAAACCAGTCCGCTCAGGGTATGTTCCTTGGACGGGGAAAGTAAAGAATGGCAATACTCCAATACAGTGCCCGGCTCCAGCATCAACGCATCGCGTCCTTCTATACGGCAAGTACGCGCCGCACCTTCCTTCAAGACAAACGCACCGCCCAGCATTCCCTCATTATTCTGCCACTCGCGTCCGTCCCAGTCGGCAGCGGTCAGTCCCAGCCATTGCTGGGGAAGCGCCTCTTCAATCCCCCCGAACACCTTCACGTTCCAGACAGCCCCTCCAAAACCGTTTTTCTGGCCGCCCGTAAAAGTAAGACGCACATAGCGGGCCTCCGCCTTGCCGAAGTCAACCATCGGACTGCCTGCCAAGTGGTTGTTCCGCTTATCAGCAAAAACAGACCAATGCTTGCCATCGACAGAAGTCTCTATCAAATACTGATAAAACTGGGTTCCATATTCAAACTGGGTCCAGACGGTCTGTATTTCCCGGGAACTCCCCAAGTCTATCTCAAGCCATTCCTGCCCCATACCGCGGGGACGCCACAAAGTCCCGTTATTGTCATCTACGGCATATTCGGCGCGAAAATTATCATCATAACAAGAAGAAGCCCTTACCCCGGCGCCCAATGCCAGATTCTCCGATTTCACCACCGAAGGAGCCAGCGCGCCTACCCCCTCGTGGGTAGGAATAACCTTCCTGATGCTTCCATCCGCCTCAAACTCCATCTTATCCATGCAGAGCTGGCGGTGAAAGCCACGGTTGGAGTGCGGGTTGTCATGGCGGTGGTACACTATATAATAGTCATCCCCTTCCTTCAAGATACTGTGATGTCCCGGGCCGTGCACCGTCCCGTCCTCATTCGTTTCCAGAATGCAGCCCTTATATTCGTACGGTCCCAGCGGATGGTCCGAAGTAGCATACTGCACCCTGTAAGTATGGTCATGGCAAGAGCCCGAAGAATACATGAAATAATAGATTCCATTCCGCTTCAATACAAAAGGAGCCTCAAAAAAGTCAACCGCCTCCGTATTCGGTATGAGCCGCGTTTCCGTAAACCCCTTCAGGTCGGGAGTCATTTTTCCAGCTCCGCAACCGAAACCTTTATAGATTCCCCACGTTCCCCAATACAAGTACACGGAACCGTCATCATCTACAAAAGTCTGTCCATCCAGTGTAATCGCATTGGTCACGAAGCGGTCGGGAACAAGCACCGCCTCGCTTTCACCCAGGATATTCTTCCAGGGTCCCCTGGGTGTCTCGCTCACCCCGCAATGAATGATACACGGCTGGCAATAAAAATAATAATACCTGCCATCCGTATGCCTGATCACATCAGGGGCCCATATCCAATGGCTGTCAGGCCAGTTCATGGGCATCAGCGTCCAGTTTACAAAATCCTTGCTCGTCCACACCTGGGCCGGTCCGAATCCCGCACCGCTGCCGTCCGTAGTGGCATACATGTAATACGTGTCGCCAAACTTCTTTATCGTAGGATCGGCAAAGTATCCGGGAATCACAGGATTACCCGTCCCCGGCGCGTCATGCTTCTTGCGGGCAAACCCCGAAACCGCCCCCAGCAACAAAAAAGCGGCCACTAAGTATATTCTGTTCATCTCTATTTATGTACAATATTATTGATCGGTATCTCTATCTCATAAAAATATTCCTGTAGCAACCGGTACATGTCCGGGTCATAAGATTTCAGCTTCGCCCGGCGGTTCACCCAGTTATGCACCCCGTTAGCCGGATCGGCATAACGGTTACAGTTAAAGAAAGACTGCACACACTCCGCAAAATACTCTTCCTTGTTGCTGACCGCATACGTGTCTTTCCACAATCCTTTCCGGATGGCATTCTGCCGCAAAGCCTCCAGCCGGTCATTGAAACCGGGTTCCACCCCGACAATGCCCACCGTGTGAATCAGGTGTGCAAACTCATGAATCAAGATATTCTCGCCTACATATTTATCCTGCGGCAATGCCAGCAGATTCTCTTCTCCGCAACTAGACGAAAGTTCATCCTCAGGCGCCCCGCCAAAACCGCGTGCCCGCCAGTTCCAATACTTGATACTGTCTTCACAATTACAAATATGCGCGAACTCAGGCAGGTCACAAGTCTCCTCATCCTTGCCGATCACCATCACATGACAGCCCCTCTTCACCATGTGGGCCTTTACATCGGGACGTTTGGCCAGCATCAGGCTGATGATATCACACGCCTTCAGCAAAGCCTCGTCACTGACCCGTTCCGAAGAAGTGACATACAATCCCTCCGTCTCAATGTATTTCTTGTAGAAAGAAGGAATCCCCTTGCCTTCGGGAACCGCAGTTACCCGGCCGCGCAACGGACAAAGTTCCAGCTTCATGGCAAATCCTCCCCCCGAGGCAAGGTGCAGTTTCATCCGGCTTTCGCGGTCCACGATCCTTTTCTCCATACGGTAGTCTTCTGCCTGCTTGTCGGCATTGATGCCGTCAACAAACAGCGTAGCCATATAACGGACCCCTTCCGGCAGGAAAGAGAAATCCAGCTCCACATCCCGTCTATCCCAATTGGTCATGCCACCCACATACCAGTTGACATCCTTCTTGCGGACAGTCACGATATACTTGCCAAGCTCACCGGAAGCGATAAAAGTAGAATCCGTCTCCACAGGCAGGGAAGTAATGAAATCCACACACTCCTGTTCATTCAGGTAATTGGTAGGCGCATCACACAACATCGTGAAAGGAGAATCGTGCACAATATAGGCAGCCAGTTGATGACACCGGGTTCCCATGCTGGCCGGAGTAGAATACATGGCGCGCCAATCGGCCTTCGTAGCGTTGCGCATCGCTCCCGGAGTGTAATCCACCGGTCCCGCCATCATGCGGATATAAGGAAAAGTGACATCATAAAGCGGCATATTGTTCTTGATATCCGTCCATTTCACCTCTTCCATACCGAACACGCTTTCAAAATTAATGATATGCGGATAGGTACGGTTGATACCTGTCGGTTTGTAAATGCCGTGCAGATCAAGGGTCAATTTATATCGGGCCGTCATCTCAGCGATGCGATACACCATTTCAACGGCAGTCTGATCATCACGATCCAGGAAATCCACCTTAAAACCTTTGATTCCCATATCCGCATATTTCTTACAAGCTGCTTCCAACTGGCTGTCGAGTACATTAAACACCGTCCAAAGCACTATTTCCACCCCTTTGGATTTGCCGTATGCTATCAACTCCGGCAAATCAAGTTCGGGAATAACCGTAAGCATATCCCCGCTTTTCGGATTATACCAGCCTTCGTCCAGAACAATGAACTCGATGCCGTTCCGGCTGGCAAAATCAATGTAATATTTATAGGTGTCCATGTTGATGCCCGCCTTAAAAGGAACCCCTTTCAGATTCCAGTCGTTCCACCAGTCCCACGCCACTTTGCCTGTCTTGACCCACGAAGTATCACCGATACGGTTGGGAGAAGCCAGGGCATAGACCAGGTTGTTGACCGGCATATCCGTATCCTTTTCAGTAATGGCCAACACACGCCACGGATAGGAACGGGAGCCACGGCTACGGGATATAAAATCGGTGGTTTCGGTTACATATTCCTGCTTCCGCCAAGGATAAAAGTCTGTTTTAGCCGGATAAGGAGCAAAGACACCTTTCAATCCATACTTTCCCTGCTGTGACTGCACAAACATGCCCGGATAAGCTTCCAAATCTGACTCCAACAGGGTCAGTTTTACGCTGCCGCAATCCACAGTAACCGGAAGAAAAGCCAGTTTAGGCTGTGCTTTTGACAGAGGAGTGATGTCATAGACATTCTGAAAGGCCATTGCCATCGGTTTTTTATCATTGGTGGTATAAGGAAGATAAGCCGTATAATCCTGAGGAAAGTTAAATTCCGCCATTTCATCCTTCACAGTCACTTCTGATGCCACGGTGGTATAGAAGCGATAGGCGACCCCGTCATCGTAAGCCCGGAAAGTCACGCCGAATCCGCCTTGCAGCTTCAAGTCCAGTTCGTTGCAGGCTGCAATGAACTCCTTGAAGCGGTAGAACGGCGATTCTACCTTATCCTCTATCTTTTTCCTTCTTTCCCTTGTTACCCGGGAAGATTTACCTACCAAGGTTCCGTCGGCCAGAACCAAACCTATGTTAGAATGTGAGAGAATTGTATCATTTTCATGCATAATCCGGTAAGAAAGCCCATCCCCCGTACTAATCTCGACTTTCAGTCCTCCGTCCGGAGAAGAGAGAGTATAGTTCTTAACTTTAGCCGCCAATGGAGCATTTCCAATAAATAAAAGCAATGACAAGATTGCCAAACCAAGTGTTCTGTTGTTTTTCATAATCTATCGGTTATATACTTTGTGCATTTGCAAAGTAAAATAAAAAAAGAATAAGGAAAGGAAGAAATAATATAATGTAATGGCAGAATCGTCCAATAATTACCGTCCTGCGACACGAATATCCAGCCGGTTGTACTATTTTTCCATCCCGCTAGACTATTTTTCCATCCCGTCCGGAACCGGACTCCCCGTCATTTCTGTCCGGCACGGGCATTATACGCTCCCTTTCACATGAAATCCCTCCGGCATCCTTTCCGTTTTCTCCCGGCAGACCCTAAAAAAAAGGATAGTCCCTTCACCCGGAACTATCCTTTCAAGCTCAACACAGAATCAATCCCCCGCGTTATTCAACCGTATAATTAATCACGAAACGGAAATACTTCGAGGTATCATTCATATCCACCCAGCCGACTCATTTTACCCGTTGTTCCTACGGCAAGCCCGTCATTGTAACCTACTCCGCAAGCTTCATCACTACTGTAATATTCAATGTAGGCGGCATAACCGTCCGTTCCCCAACTGACAGCCTCACCACTTGTATTCATCCAGTAGCCCGGCGCATTGGCTGTATAGTTTTCTCCCATATCGCTCCACTCTCCCGTAGACGGGTCTGCCAGACAGAACTTGATGTCCGTATTATCCGCCGCCTTAGCCAAGAACTCTTCTATGGACATATCAAACACGGTCTCGATATTTTCCTTGTAATCTTCAACCGGCAGGGTCACTGTCGCATTATCAGACGAGAAGGCAACAGAAACCACCGACACGGTAGGATCTGTGACCCCGACTTCAAAAGTAAAGCGCACATAGTCATCATAGTCTGGTCCGTTTACCGCAAAACCCACATTCAGCGTAAAGACCGTCCCTGCTACAATACCTCCTTCCGTCAGTTCCACATTCAATGTTTTCGCCACTTTATCCAACGTCACCGTAGCCTTGCCGTCCGCATCGTCCGCGCTGCACGGCTGGCCGACCGAATTGAAATACCAGCCTGCGCCGTCTTTGGTATAAGCCGTCTTTAACCATTGGTTGCGGGTCATGTTTATGGGATAAAAGACAGTGGCCTTGGTATCCAGCCCGGCAACAGCCGCATCCACACTCATTCCCATCAATTCTTCAAACTTGTCCGTATAGTCCGACAGGTTCAAAACATAAGCGTGCCTGCCGTTCACTTCCAATGCCACATTAGTAGTAACCTGGGCATTGGTATTTGTCTTCAGATACGGGTTTTCGTTTTCTCCGTATATATGTTTGGATGTTGCATCAGTATAATCATCGCTACAACCTGTAAAAGCAAGCAGCGAGCAACAGCAAAGTGCCAATAATATATTTTTTTTCATCGTTTTTCTTTTTATAGTTAACAAAGGGTTAATATCCCGGATTCTGAACCAGATTTATATTACCATCCATGATACTCTTGGGTATCGGGAAAATGTCACAATGTTTGTCCGTCGGATCGGTCTTGGCATCCTTGCAGAACCATGATTTGCCATTATACACATTCTGTCCGCTGGTAAGACGGAAACGGATCAAATCCTGACGGCGATGGTGCTCGGCCAGGAACTCCCATCCCAGGTCGTCCAGCAGACCGCCCAGCTCGATGTCGCTGCCTCCCTCGGTAGTGGTCACCCAATTATCCGCCTCATCCTGCTGTGCAATGTTCTCCCGGTGTCCGTAAGAATATACGCTGCCGCCTTTCAACTGGGCTACCGTACGTGTCGCCTTATCGGGATTCCCTTTGAACGCACGTTGCCTTACCTGAGTAACCAGGCTAGCGGCATCCTGTTCCGTCTCGCCGTTATATCCTCCCAGGCGCAACAGACACTCGGCCTTCATCATCAAGACATCGGCATAGCGGAAGAAAGGCACATCATCATAACTGGTGCCCCAGTCACCATCCTTTATCTCATACTTTACCAACCGGTACCCTTCCATCGGATAGCATCCCGGATTGTCCGTACTGCGGATTTCATACGTATAGTTCAAAGGCTGGCCGTCCACATAAATGGTGTTTCCACTCTGGTCTTGCTGGACACCGCCGATCCAGCAGTCTGTATAACGGGTGTCATTATTCTTGTCATAAGTATCCAGGAACTGGGGCAAGGCGGCTCCGCCTCCTGTGGCCCAACCGGTAAACCCGAAAGTGGCACGCCCGGCCTCGTTCATCCACAAATTGGCAAAATAATTGCCGCTGGCATACAGATACTCAAACGGAATCCCGAAGATAATCTCGGGAGAAGAAGAGATGTCCTCCTTAAAGTTATCAGCATAATTCGGCGCCAGGCTGAATTTGTTCGATTCAATGATCACATTCAGCTCGTCAACGCATTTCCGATAGTAAGAATCGTCGGAATGGTCGTCAAACCAAGCATTGTGATTCAAATACATCTTAGCAAGAATCATGTGGACAGTATAGTTATTTATCTGTCCCATCTCCACCTCATCGCCACACTTGTCCTTTATGTCGTCCAGCTCAGAGATGATAAAATCCCATACTTCCTGCGGTTCAGCCTGTTCGGGAAGCCAGCCGTCGGGATGATCATAAGTGGTATCCAAGGGAATATTACGGAAAAGGTCGAACAAAAGATAGTAATACAACGCACGGTAAGCACGTAGCTGGGCCACAGACTCCTCCGATTCCTGCACGGCCTCGTCCGCCAACAGCTTGTTGCACGCATTTATTCCCGAATAGGCGTTTGACCACAACCCGCTGAAATGACCGATTTCGGAATGAAACGTATGTTCATGCAGATTGATATACAAATCACCCCAACCTACGCCTATCCGCAAAGGGATCACCCACATGTCCGTACAGATATCCAGGTCAGCGTACCCGTACCATGCCCAATAGAAATTGCGCAAGGAGGAATATACCGGCGCAAACATACTGGCGGCATCCTTCTCCGTAAATTCATATTTCTCGGACGCGATCTGGTTGTAAATGGTTTCACTCAAATCTGTGCAGCTTCCCAAAGAAAGCATGCCGGCGCCTACCATTGAGTATAATAAAGACTTATATAATTTCGGTTTCATAATCTGATAAATTTAGAAAGTTAAGTTAAGACCAAAAGTAAATGAACGAATGGATGGATATTTGTCGCGATTGTCTATACCTGCATAGGTAGGATACGGATTTGACAACTCCGGATCAAGTCCGGAATAACCGGTTATGCAGAAAAGATTGTCACCGGACAAATAGGCACGGACATTCTTGATGTATTTGTTATTTTTAAACGGGAAATTATAACCGATGGTCAGATTGGTCAACTTCAGGAAGTTACCATTTTCCAGGTAATAGCTTACCATAGTCTGCGGCTGTGAAGAAGACAAGGTGTATTGTCCGCCATAGGGTGCTTCCTCCACCGATTTCAAACGGTTGTAAGCATGAGAATTATTTTCGTAATAAGCACGGGGTTCGTTCAGGATCTTAAATCCCAACTGGCTGGTGAACTGCATGCTCAGATCCCAGTTTTTATAAGTAAAGGTGTTGCCCCATCCCAAATACACTTTCGGCAATCCGTTGCCCAAATATTGGCGGTATTCATCATTGGTCAGGTAAGCAGTAGAGAACTCAACGACTTCCCCGTCCGGCTTTTCAATCAGGAACAGTCCGTTTTCCGACACGCCGACAGACTTCAAGCCATAAAACTCACCTAGAGGACGTCCTTCCTCCATACGGTGTGTGCTTACACTGATCGGTTCTCCCAGGCCACCGGTATCCATATAACTGTTTGACTCATACATGTCATTAGACAAGCTTAACAATTTGCTGGCATTATGAGCTACCGTCACCACGGTTTTCCACTCAAAGTCCTTGGTCTGCACAGGAATCGCATTGATGGCTACTTCAATACCCTGGTTGCGTACAGAGCCTCCATTGGCAAAAGTGTAACTGTACAAATTGGGCGGAGTAGGAACGCTGTAATTGAACAACAGACCGGTTGTCTTCTTCCTGTATATATCGACAGATCCTCCTAAACGGTCATTCAAGACACTAAAGTCCAGACCGATATTATATTCCGTAGACTTTTCCCATTTCAAGTCCGGGTTCGGATTGGAAGCGACTTCCAGCCCCGGTTTCCATGTTCCCTTGTCGTAATAATAGGAACTTCCATAGTTATACCGCGTCAACGACATATAAGGATCATTGGGAATCACACCGGTAATACCGAATCCCGCACGCAACTTCAAGTTGTTCAGCCAGGTAATACCCTCCATAAATCCTTCATTACTGATGGTCCATCCCAAAGATGCAGAAGGGAAAGTACCCCATTTGTTATTGTCGCCGAACTTGGACGACCCTTCCTGGCGTACACTGACCAGCAAGTTATATTTATTGTCAAACGCATAGCTCACACGTGCAAAGAAACCGATCAGCGTATTCTCGTTCTTATCACTGCCCATGCCGGCCTTACCGTCTTTCAACGCCTGGCCGAGACCTAAATTATGCCATTGATAGAAATCTGTCGGGAAATTATAGTTATTGGCATAGAAACGTTCATAAGTATAATACTGATAACTGTAGCCCACCAACGCATTCATACGATGCTTGCCGACATTCAAGTCATACTTGCTGGTCAGTTCCAGGTTGTCCGTACGTGTCTCGTCCTGGGTATGATAAGCATAACCGGTCCATTCATTCAGTTGGTTGCTGAAATAATCCGTTGTGTTATACCCCTTATCATGTGCATTAAAGCGGCTGGTAGCCACCATCAGATTGGTCTGCCATCCTTTGACCGGTTCAAAAGTAACATTACCCGTCGCACGAGTCTCTTCATAGGTATAATTACCCAGACGCTCTTCCAGCATGCCGACCGGATTGTAGTAATAATTCACGTTAAAATCCTCATTATAAGAACCGTCCTCGTTGTAAATGGGAGCGGTAGGATTACGCATAATCGCCTGACGGTAAATATTTGACTGGTCGGTGGCCGTTGCATTGGTGGCACTGTTCTTATGCCATTTCTTCACCATATTCAGGTTGACTTTCAGCATATCGTTAAGCATCCAGTGTGAGACATCAAAACGCATACGGATATCTTCGCTGTAAGTGTTCATTATCACACCGTCTTCCTTGCGGTAAGTCACATCCGCCGAGTAAGTGGTCTGCTTGCTTCCTCCCGTTATATTGAAATTATGGTTGTGAGTAAAGCCGGTCCGGCTGACGGCATCCAGCCAGTCGGTATCATATCCCTTATCGGTAAAGTTTGTCTTGCCTGCACGTATATCCTCGGCAGTCATAAATTCCAGCTTTTTGCCGAACTGGGATGCAGAGACGTAGCCTGAATAGGATGCAGTCGTATGCGACTCACGTTTGCCGTTCTGGGTAGTGATCAGGATAACCCCGTTTGCACCCCGCGTACCGTAAATGGCAGCAGCCGAAGCATCCTTCAACACATCAATGGAGGCAATATTTTCAGGAGCCACCGTGCTTAAGTCTCCTTCCACTCCATCAATCAGGATCAACGGCGTAGTGCTGCCGTTGACGGAAATGACACCGCGCAGGCGAATCGTGGAAGTCGCATTCGGGTCACCGGACCCCTTGGCAATGCTCAATCCGGCCACCTTACCTTTAATCAGGTCCGCCGCATCCCCGATCTTACCTACCGTAAAGTCCTCTGCCTTGACCGAAGCCACCGCACTGGTCACATCACCTTTGCGCTGGGTTCCGTAACCGATAACGACCACTTCGTCCATCACTTCGGTATCTTCCTGAAGGGTCGCATCAATCTTCCGGTTATTCTTTACCTCAAACTCCTGGGTTTTGTATCCGATGTAGGAAATGACCAATACAGACTGAGAGCCTTTTACATTCAACGTATATTTCCCGTCAAAATCGGTAATGGTACCGTTGGCTGTCCCTTTTTCCATGATATTGGCACCAATGATGGGTTCTCCCTTTCTGTCTTTCACCACACCGCTTACTGTTACAGTTTGCTGTGTAATTTCCATTTTCATAGACTCTGCTGTTCCCTGAAGTGCAAATACAGGGCTCATCCCTGCACCCGCAATAAGGAAAAAACAGGTTGCGGCCTTTAGCAATGCTTTGCTGAACAAGGCCCGATTGTCATGTGTTTTCATCATACAGTTTTATTTAAAAGGTTTATATGTTCATTCAGTTTACTTTCCATTCAATCACCCCTCCCGAAGCTCCTTTCTGCAATTGTGCTGCAATTTTAAGCCCCTTTGTTTTGACAGG